>Ga0207686_10000009_pt1 | contig 241706 bp, 191 predicted proteins | sample KBSM24metaG_FD_184396 | JGI IMG/M metagenome (GOLD analysis project Ga0207686, IMG submission 184396) | Miscanthus rhizosphere microbial communities from Kellogg Biological Station, Michigan, USA - KBS M2-4 metaG (SPAdes) (version 2) | ecosystem: Host-associated > Plants > Roots > Rhizosphere... | reverse complement strand
CGTTTAACGATTCTATTTCGCGCCTTCAGCGCTTTCTAAATCTGGCTTGCCGCTCACCTGGGGCGTTGCCCCAGGCTATTACATTTCGCGCCGTTGGCGCTTGCTAGCCGACTTTTGCAGCAAAGCCGGTCCGGGCCACATTAAGCAGGCGATTTGTTGCGGCTGATCAGAACGATGTCGGTGACGAACCTCCCGTGCGAGATGGCCAACTGCTTTCCATCCCGTGACCATGCGACCCAATAGATGAGATCCGGCGCGACGTTAAGGACCTGTTGGGCTGGGCCGCCGCTGATTGGTTGCAGCCAAAATGCTTCCCCCTTTTTCTTATCCGCCGGAAGTTGTGCATAGGCCAGGCTCTTCCCATCCGGTGTCCAGCGCAGAAAATAACTGGGTTCGAATTCAAAGAACAACGGAGTAGCGCCTTCAGTCAGGGCTCGAACTGCCACTCTCGTGGTTTGCCGCGCTTTATCAAAGAACGTATATGCTACGGATTGTCCGTCCGGAGAGATATCGTAGAAGGATTCCGAGTTGACGTCCCGGGTTATCACTATGGGCTCTCCGCCGGCGACAGAAACTTTCGCCAGTACGGGAATCTCGGCTTGTTCCATCAGGAAGTAAATCGACTGTCCATCGGGCGCAAATCGTGGCCGCCAGGGCCTCACCGAGCCTGAAGTCATTTGTCTGGCATTACGGCCATCGGCATCCATCATCCATAAGGCGCCGTATCCGGACCGCCGGGAGATGAAGGCGATTAGTTTTCCGTCAGGAGAAACATCCGGTTGTCGTTCTTCCGTATTGTCCGGAGACATTTGTTGGCGCTGACCGCCATCAGCGTCTGCGCTCCAAAGATGGATTCGGCCATTGTCGTTTGTGTCAAAAATAATGTGAGCATCCGGCGTCCATGCAAGTCCGTCCGCCAAATCTCTCTCAATAACTTGCCGGCCCGGCTCGGGGGCCGGCCAGTTGGTCACCCACACTTTCGATTGACGTTCGACCTTGCCGGCCATAATTGTCTCGCCGCCAACTGAGATAGTGGTGTAACCAACCAGGTCGTTGGTGATGCGTCGCGTTTCTCCGAGGGGATAAGACACATAGTAGAGCTGAGGCATTTTAGTGACGGGATCGGTAGCGTTCATGACAATGCCGCGTCCCTGATCCGCCCAGTCAACGAACCAGATCCGGCGCTGGGCCGGAGGCAGGATTGCTTTGCTTGGCCCGCCTTGCGCCGGCATTTCATTCAGTGACCAGAAAGTGCCATCCGCTCTTTGCTCCATTCTGAAAAAGAGCAGTTTGCTGCCGTCGGGTGACCATCGCGTGCCCAGGTAATCGGAAGCACGATCGCTGGTAGCGAGCAATCGTTCATCGCCGCCATCAAAAGCGTTTACGCTGATAACGTCAATGCCGCCGCCATCTTTGAAGCGGTGCAACAATATCCGCTGATCATCTGGCGAGAGCGCGGCGAATACATGAACGCTTTCGAGAACTTTGCGCGGCGCGCCGCCCAACAGCGGCATCCGATAAATAGTCACCCCGCCGCGGCGATCGTTCGGTTTCACCTGGCCGTAGTAAATCCAGTTGTTGTCATGCGAAATGGCGACTGGTCCGACGCTGCCCTCGGCCGGCGCAATCAGCCGCAGCGCGTCTTTACTGCCCGCGTGCTGCAGCCAAAGCGCATAACGATTGTCTTCGTCGAGGGTGCAATAAGCGACGAATTGTCCATCGGACGAGATTAGGCCGTAGACGATGTTTCCAGTGCTGGTAATCCTCCGCAAGGTGACGTTGTTAACATCGAAGGGGGGCGGATTACTGCTCGAAACGTTACGAAAACCAAAAATACTCCAGCCTATTCCGAGAGCAGCGAAGGCCCCGAGGAGGGCCCCGGCAATCAACGCCGGTTTTCTCCAGGGCCGCCGTTGGGCGGGCTGCGGTTGGGCGGCAACCGCCAGGTCGACCACGGCGCTCGATTCACGAGTGGCATGATCAAGATGAGTTTCTTCGACTACCAGGCGCGCCAGCGAATGCTCTTCGATAAGCAGAGAGCTCTCGACCCCCACCTCGCGGACATGTCCGACGAAGCGATAGCCTCGGCGCGGCACAGTTTGAATGTATTGCTGGCCGTCACCGTTTAGCACTTTTCTTAGTAATGAAATGTTCTGGGTTAGATTGCCCTCTTCAACAAAGCTGTCCGGCCAAATCTCACGCATCAACTTCTCTTTGTCGACGACGTGACCACTATTTCGGACCAGCACCAGCAACAGATCAAAAACCTTCTGCGTCATGGCCACCGGCTGATTATTCCGTAAGAGTACGCGCTCAACAGCATCAACTGTGAAACTGCCGAACTCGAAAAAGTCTTTGGTCGGGACGCTCATTTCGTTTTTAGAATCGTTTGAGAAAACTATGAGGAATTCTGAGGACTTCAGGCCCCGGGGGAGATATCGTTAGCATCATGAAAGGGCTATCGATGAAGTTGGTCTGGAAGTCCTGAACGACTTCGAAACGGACCACATTGTAGTGCGGTCTTACCCCGAGGGCAATAGGCCCCCGAGAATCCCTTTGCATGATTAGGCGAACCGAAATCACCATCGAAAAGCACCGGACCTTGAGCATCCGGCGCCGGCAAAGTTTTTCCCGGCACTGGTGTCACGAATGCCTGGCTGAAGTCCAGGTAATCACCCCGGACGAGGCGGCGCTTATAGCAAATGTCAGCTCACGAACTATTTACCGTTGGATTGAAGAGGCAAAGATTCATTTCACCGAGGATGTCGGGATATTGCTGATTTGCGCGGCCTCGTTGCCGGCAAACGCAGATAGTCCGTGACGCTTGGTTCAATCCCCCGGGCAACCGACCTTCGGGGCCCGGAAGTTCGCGGTATTCATATACTTGACGCACCGAAGAAGAAGGGGCTCGTCCGGTGGCCATAGCGCCACGGAGACCGGGTACCGTCGTACCGATCCGCTGGCAGCCCACTCGATATTAGACGTGACCCTTATACGAGCTGCGGAGCAGCGGTCAGAGTTAAGCCCAAGGCGAGGCTTTGCGAGGGTAACTATATAGTTGACTGACCTCAGCAAACCCGAAGGGTTGCAAAGAGAGTAGCCGGTTGGTCGGAGTCCGCGGAGACCACCGGGAATGCGAGAGATTAATTGGGTCGCACCTCGGAGGGGTGCCAGATCCTTCGCTGTAAATTTACATTGACCTGACGTCTGGCACCCCTTCGGAGTCTGTCGGAAAAAGGATTTTCTCTGTGTAACTCTGTGGAATCTCCGTGCCTCTGTGGTGAAATTACTCAGAGAAATCAACCACAGAGGCACCGAGATCGCACAGAGAACCACAGAGTTTGGTTTTCCCGACAGACTCTTCGGGGTGCGGTCATGACTAATGACTTTTTCCGGTGGTCTCCGCGGACTCCGACCACCGGCTACTCTCTTTGCAACCCTTCAGGTTGCTAGAGGTCAGTCAACTATATGAATGCCTTTGCGAGCCTTGGGTTAGGTTGGTTTGATGGCAGAGCCGCGAAGCGGCGACCGAGAGTTAGTAAACAGGGTCCGCTTGATTACCAGTGATCGCTATCGCCCCTCCGGGGCTCGATCACCTTTCGTGGGTTGACCCAAGGCTCGCAAAGCCTCGCCCTGGGCTTAACTCTGACCGCTGCTCCGCAGCTCGTTGCAGCTCATGTCTAATGCGCCACGACCGCCGACTACTCTCTTATGCCCCTGTGTGCATCAAGTACATTATTCCCAAGTTCGCATGGGTCCGAGAGAAATCGGGCCGGATGTCATTTAAGCATCCGTTTTGAGAAATCTCTGAGAAATTCTGAGGACTTCGGGGCCTCCAGGGAATATCGTCAGCAGTGCTTTTTTGATGCCGTTGACGAAACTGGGCCAGAAGCCCGAATGGTCAGGCATTGTGTGGCGGTCCTAAGGGTCAGGGCAACGGTCTTTGGTTAGTTGGTAGTGGCGCAGCGAGGCGACACGGGCGTCCCGCCCGTGAATCACGCGCAAGATGCGCGTGCCACATTCAAACTGCACCACTACAGAGTTAGTCCCCTGAGCATCGTGCGAACCGAAATCAATACCGAGTTTCATGGGCCTACTAGAACCCAACGTCGTTCCTGGTCTCGATAGGGCGCTCCTGGAGTTGCTCCTGATCTTCAGCGCCGTGCTCGGTTCGAGTCTCTTGATAACGGTCAGCTCAATCGTTGGGTTGGTTCGAGCAATTCGTCGCCGAGGACGAGGCGAAAGATCATCGGTTGCGATCGTGCTCGCCCTGATGGCCACCGCGATCCCATCGTTGTGGTTGTGCTATTGGGTTGGTGTTGACATCTACAACCGTTCGAATCCGATTAACGCGTTATTGGCGATCAACGCCGCGCTTTGTGTGCTGCCGTTGACCTGGCTGGCTTCCGCGATTCGCGCAAACCGCGCCCGCCGCCAGGAGTTGGTATCGCATTGAACGAATTAATAAGGGTGGTCCCGGAAGAAGAAGGAGGAAGAGGAGTATCCATGAGAGTCCGAATAAGTTCATTTGGGGTGTTGTCGTTTCTGTTTCTGACTATCCTGGGGTGGCCGCCAACTCGGACCAATGGGTTGGTGTCGGCCCAGACAATCAACAAGCCAACGGTTCAAGTCAGGCTGCAAGTTCATAAAGGGTTTAAGGGCGACCCCGAGACCTGGAGCTGGACGCCGGTGATCAATTTTCGCGTCAATGGTCCATTCAGCCCGGGCGGTGCGCTTTCGGTCGAATACAGTTTGCCCGGCAAATCCTGGAAATTTGACTGTCAGGTAGAAGAGGGCGGCCCTGGCTGGCTGGGAGTTAGAGACTGCGGCCAGAACCCGCCTGACGATCAGGCGGTAACTTATACCGGGCCAGTGGATCTCAAGATCAATCTCAGGAACGAACTGGAAGGGAAAAACGCGACGCTGCTGTCCGGCAAGTTCAAGGTCGACAAGTTTCACGAAGGGGTGGTGGACTTACCCAAGTTCAGGAACAACTTTGTCTATTATGTTAATTACGATTGGGTTCTTCCGATCGCCTACGTTTACGACGAATGGATTTACAACTGGGAGTACTCTCGACCGCCATCCGCGATTACGAGCACCGTTCCGGACCTGAGCCGGTCGCACTTGATGGCGGCTTTCTGGTTCAAAGGGACAAACAAGAGTGTGATCTACAGCAAGTATGCGGCCTATCTCTACTACAAAGGTCAGATGGTTGCGGAAGCTGTACCCGAAAGCGCCGTCTGCGAAGCCCTGAACACTCCTGAGACAAACCAGGATTCAACTAATGCTTATTGCCGCAGCGTGTTCAACTTCCAAAAGGCAATGCTCTGGGACAAAGAACCCACGGTTTACGCCCCCGGCTACTTCTTTGAAATGTACAAGAACCCTGGTGAATACGAAATCAAAGTGCTGCAAAACGGAAAGCTCGCACGCACCGCAAAATTCACGATGGGTTCCGAGTACAAAATCGTAGACAGTGGTGTCGGTAAGCAGAATAATCTGGGCACCGTCCGGGTGGTGATCCCCGTGCAAATCATTGGCGATCAGGATGGGCAGTGGGACCGCAATGCGTACAAAGCCGACGCCTTTTACGGGAATCCGTTAAGCGGGTTCATTGGTCCGTAGCCCGCATCACCAGAGGCGAACGGAAATTGGATGATAGCGTTAATACGATGTTTTCCTGGGTCAGCTCGTGGGTCTTTAGGGGCGGACGTTTGTCGCTCGCGCTATTGGCTACCGTCGGTTTGGTCGCCTGTGATAAGCCGGAGACGGTTGACGAAATCCGGCGCGGGCGGCTTCGTTGCACCGAGAGGGTCGAGCGCCGGCGCGTCAACAACTACTGGTGGGAAGTTTTCATTGACGAAAAACCCTTCGTTCCCGAAGGGCGGGAGACCAACAAGGTCGGTCAATGCCAGGCCAGCCGCAATCCCGACGTAGAAGTGATGGTGGTGCTGTTGGGAGATAACTGCTGGACACTGCGTTTAGATGGAGAGAAACCCGTGTTCACACCCATCGACAAGCCGGAGGCCATGAATTCAATTGAACAGTTCAAAATCGCCAAGTGGTCTTGTAACGGGCATTGTCTGGTCTGGCCGACCCAGATGAGCTTTGTGGACAGAAACGAAGTCAGAAAGTTTTCACGGCTTCCTTCTGATTTCATAAGCCTTTCGCCCGACTTCAAAACTGCTGTGACCGAAGGCGTGAATGAACCGGAAGATAATAAGCTCTCTGTAAGAATAGTTGATTTGGAAACCGGTGAAGTTAAGGAAAGAACTTTGACGCGGGCAAATAACCTCTGGCTGCTTGATTACACAAATGGCGTCGAAGGGATCGCCGCTCACTTCAAATGGAAGCGCGGCCCGGATGGCAAAGATCACCTGGTTTATCCGGCAGAAGAAAGCCTCAAGGGTAGCGGTACGTCGCCGGTTCGCTAAAACGATGGACAGCGAGACCTCTGCAACTCTCATTCTGGTGGCGATCGTTGCGACAGCGATCCTGGTTCCGTTCGTTCTCATCGGTGCCCTGGTTTTGATCTTCCTTCCGGTTGTGCGCCGCCGGCGACGGCAATGGCAAGGCGCGGCAGCAAGTCTGGGGCTGCAATCGGATCCTGGGTCCATGTATGGCACGCGTGGGTTACCGGTAAGAATCTTTTGGAGAATCGAAGGCGCGAGCAGCGGCCAGCTGGACATGGGTGGCGTCATCCTTGCCGGACGAAATGACATGCGCGGCGGACGCGCTGGCCTGCGATACGTTTACTGCCAGGCACTGCTGGAACCGCCGCTCCGTCTGGGTCTAAATCTCGGGCCATCAGTCAAGGGCTCTTCGCTAACTACAAGCATTTCGACGGGCCATCCGGGGTTCGACAGCGCGTTCAGGCTTGATGCGACCGAGAGGTCGGAGGCGCAGAAACTCTTTACTCTGGTGGCTGGCGAGCTTACGTCAGTTGCGGAAGGCGGGTGGAAGATATCTGCGACGGATCAGTATGTGCAGATTAGACTAGGTGGCGATTACAACTCTGAATTTCCCGAAAGGGATCCGGGGCTGTTAACTGCCGCCGTGGACACGATTGTTTATTGCGGCCGATGCCTGATCGATGCCCAAAGCAGGCTTTCGCCGGCGAGCTAAGCAGGGGGGGGCGCCTGTCTGATTTGGCAGGACATGATTTCCGTGAGGTCGCTTCAAGGGTGAAGAAATGAGCGCCGGGAACATCATCATCATCGTGGCAATCGCTACCTATCTCGTCTGGCTATTGATCTATCTGTTGTTGATTGATCGAGTGCTCCGGTACTGCGTGGGCCGTCTCTTCGGAGTCACGATCGAAACCAAATTCGAACGCCCCGTGGGACAGCCGAATTTGCTTGATGCTCTGGACATGTTCAGCTGGCATGTGATTGAGCCGTCCGGTTGGCCGTTGCGACTGACGGTCGGATTCATTCGGGTCACGCTCTGGCTGTCAGCGCTGATTGGACCGATCGTATTTGCGTTTCTGTTGTTCGTCTGGCTCAAAGACCACGTGCCGAAATAATTCAAAGATGAGCAAAGCGTTCACAAGAAAAGATTTCTGAGCTTAACCACAAGATCGGAGGTAAGACACGATGTTTCTGAGGATTTTGGCAACAGGATTGCTTTGCGGGGTAGCAATTGCCTTCGGCGCCTGCGGCCGCGGATCTTCCTCTCAGTCGGCGGGCACGAAACCGGAAGCGAGCCCGGCTTCTTCACCAAAGGCCGAAGCTCAAACATCCGCTGCGTCGCAAACAACAACTGGTGCGCCGGTTGAATTGATCTCCAGCGGAATCACGGATGACAAGGCGAATCTCGCTTACCGGATTAAAGTGAACACCGATAAGCCAATCGATGAGGTACACCTGGCGCTCAAAGAGATGAACGCCCAGGGAAAAGTAGTGGAAGCTACAACCATCGTCTGGCAGAACATGCCGGGCTCCAGTCGACGACCAATCGAAAATGGTAAGACCTACGAAGATCAGACTCCGCTCGATCCGGGAGTGGTAAAAGCCGAGTGCTCGCTGAAAGAGGTGGTCTTCAAGGACGGCACCCGCTGGACCGTTAAATAAGATTAGTGTCACGGGCGTTCCGCCCGCATCACGCGGAAGGTGCGCGTGCCAGATTCAGACATGGAGGTGAACGAATGACCAGATCAATCGTAACGTTACTGGGAATGACTCTGTTGCTGACGACCGCGGTGTTGGCCCAGAAAATCGCAAAGGATCTTGACGATGCGATCACCGAGGCTTCCACCTGGGCAGATTGGAAGCCGGAAGACAGCATGTATCCCAGGGAGGATGGCAAGAAGGCGCTCGAAGACGGCAAGAAGTGCATTGACAAGATAGATGAGGCGCTGTCGAAGGGGCTGGCCAAATCCACTGAGGTCGAAACCCCGAAGGGAAAAATGACTATCAGTGAAGCCCGGGAGATGTGTGTCAAGGCTCGCGATGCAGGACAGAAGGTCTTTGGCGACTTAACGGCCGCGGAAGAAGCGCAATATGAACCGTTCAGAAAAATCCTGAGCGGCGACAAGCTGGGCCTTTACAACGATCGCCTGAAGAAATACAAACTTTATGGCGCCGGAGGCAAAGTGCTGAAGACGCCTGAGGACTATCGTGATTCGACTTTGTGGTGCACGACGGGTGTCGACCGCGAGGGCGTCTTACCGGTCTGGAGCGTAGACTGCTGGCACTTCAAAGGCATGGCCAGGGTCGGCTCGGTCGAAACCAGAACGGGCACCGGCGATCAGGCGCCGTCAACGGCTTTTCGCTGACCTATTTCCAATACTTTTACAACCGCGCGAGCTGGTCTTCACCTCGAGCGGACTCTTTGCGTTACAATCCGGCGGTGCATATTCTGAAAGTCCGCTCACACCAACGCGAAGAACTAGTTGAATTTACTGAACAGGTTCAGCAGCAGCTGACTGAGTCAGGCGCCAAGGAAGGCATCGTCGTCCTCTACGTTCAGCACACCACGGCGGGATTGACTGTCAACGAGAATGCCGACCCTGATGTGCCCCGCGACATGCTGCATGCGCTGCGGACGCTAATACCCCAACACGGTATGGGCTTTCGCCACGGCGAAGAGAATTCAGACGCGCACATCAAAGCGAGCGTCGTCGGCTCAAGCGTCACCATTCCGTTTACCGAAGGAAAACTTTTGCTGGGGCATTGGCAGGGAATCTTTCTCTGTGAATTCGATGGCGGGCGAGAGCGGAAGGTCATCATGCTCTTGCGGTAAGCGATCCCCGGAAATCCATGCTCCGAAAGAAATGTTCTAAAAAGTCAGGCAGAACCGAAACGGCTTCGCCGTCTGATGTGCGGAAAGGCTATGCCTTTCCGTGCGTACGTTTATATCTTGAGGCTACGCCTCCAGTTTGCCGCGAGGCGTAGCCTCGCGAATTTACTTGTGGAAGTCGACACGGTAAGGCAGAGCCTTACCGCACATCAGGCGGCATAGCCGCGTCGGCGGAGGAGTTTTGAGGCAAAGCCCTCTTCAGCAGGTCATTCCCGCTCGTCATCTCGTTTGCACAGTTCGACAAACTGCTCGACCTCCGCGCGCGTGGTTTCCATGCGGCGGCGGCTTTCGAGATAAGCCTGCCACTGCGGCGTCAGAGTCAGAGCTTTGGTCGTGTCCGGATCGAGGGCCTGGGCCATCAAGGCAATCAAATCACTGACGACGGTCGTGTGCTCGAGCAGCGATTCGATAATCGAACGCGCAAGTTCCGTTTGATCGAGTTGCGCCGTTTGTTCGGATTTGGTTTGCTCGTCACTCATGAGATTTCCTCCGCGCCCCCTTTGCGTTCTCTGTGCCTCTGCGGTGAGTGCTTCCGAGCTCGATTCACCGCAGAGCCGCAGAGGTCGCAGAGATTGCGCAGAGAAGACACTACCGACCTGCCGGTTAAGTCAATTGTGCTTCACAAACTTGCCTTTGTTCCCGGTCAGAGAGTTATAGAGCGTCTCGATAAACGCGTCGGTTTTGATGAAACTGCCCGAGAACTTTTCCCACGGAGCGAGAATCTTTGCCTGCTTCATTTGCTCCAGCGTCTGGCGCCGGTTGATTGCTTTCTGCACAACGGTCGAAGTCTCTTTCAACATTTTTACAAACGCGCGCACGTCGTCCAGATTCGAGAGGGCGCCGTGTCCCGGAATGACCTTCACGTCGGGCGGCAAAAAGGCCATGGCTTTTTCCATGGCGTCAATCATCCCCTGGACGCTGCCGCCACTGGCCACATCAATAAAAGGAAATCCGTAGCGGACAAAGTCGTCGCCCATGTGCACCACATTGTTTTTGGGAAAGAAAATGATCGAATCACCGTCCGTGTGCCCTGAGGGAAAATGCAGCGCGCGAATGTCCTCGCCGTTAAGGTGCACGGTGACGTCATTGGCGAAAGTGATGATAGGCAGAGCGGCCCTGGGCGCCGCCGGGTAATCCATCTTTACCGATCCGCCGTTGCCCGCGGCCCCGCCGCTTTCCAAACGCTTGCGCACGTTGTCCTGGGCAATCACGGTAGCACCCGCCTTACTGAACGGTTCGTTGCCGCCGCTATGATCTCCGTGATAGTGCGTGTTGATGATAAAACGTACAGGCTTGTCGGTAATTCCCTTGAGGGCCTGCTGGATCTTTTCGACCAGCGGCGCATACTGATCGTCCACGATTACGATTCCATCTTCACCGACTGAGGCAGCAATGTTGCCGCCGGCGCCTTCAAGCATATAGATGTTGCCGGAAACTTTGGTGACCTTGATCTGCACTTTCGAGAAATCCTGTTGTGCGGCAGCGCTTAGCGGCATCAGAAACAACAGCCCAGTCACCAAGGCTATGAATGATAGCTGCCGCCCGTTATTTCTTTTCATCTGTTTCTTTCCCTCCATCGTTTAGAGGCGGGTTCCAGCCCGCCAGTTCCTCGCCATCATTTCACAAGTAAGTACGTTCTGATGTCCGGAGCTTCCACGACGACCGGTTGGAGCTTCGGCCCGATCGCTTTGAGGTGATCACTGGCTAAGTGACTCGCCAGGGCTTTGTCGCTTTCCCACTCCTCTACGAAAGTGAAGTCCGTCGGATCTTCTGTGTTCTGGAGCAATTCATAAGTGATACAGCCGAACTCTTTTCGAGTCGGTTCAACCAGGCTGGCCAGAAGTTCCCGGACTTCGTTAACCGTTTCGGCCCTGGCTTTGATTCGGGCGACAACCCTTAACGACGTTGCTGACATTTACTCTCCTTAATTACGATGTTTGTTTACGAAGATCAGAATCACGTTTTGCGAAATCCCGATCATCGTGTCTCCGATTCAATCGAGGCTCGTGGCGGAATTCGGCAGCACTTACCCGACTACATCCAGCCGAGTTCTTTCATGGCCCAGGGAGCATTCCACACTTTGATCATGCGCGCGACTTTATCGTCGTCATTCATCGTCAGAACGTAGACGTAATGCGTATTTGTTTCTTTGTTGGTGGGAGGGACAGGCCCGCCTGCTCCTGTGTGACGTGCGTGATAGGTGGCGAAGAAGACCGCGGTTTGCGTCGCTTCATCATAGGAAGAGGAATGCAAATCGTAGGTGGCTCCCGGAGCGGTAACTGTTCCGATAGCCGCCATCCAGTCACAATAAGCCTCAATCGTATTAATCCCTGTCAACGGCTCGCTCTGCGCGGTAAAAGATGCGCCTTCAGCGACAAACGGTTTACACCCTTCCCATCCTTCCGGGGCTTCACAGGCAACAAAGAATTTTGTGGCATTTTCAAAAGCGGTCATAGTTGCTCCTTGATTGTGTTGGTTGAAGTGGCCTTGCCCGAAAAGTCGATTCGCACTGGCTGGGAGCGCGGACGTCCTCGTCCGCAATGAGCGCGAAGCGCGAACTCTTCGGTTAGACCACGTGTAATACAGCAAACGGTGCGGACGGGGACGTCCGCGTTCCCAGCATTCACTGATGATGCAAAGTGTCAGAAGCCGAGCTTCTTCAGGCCAATCTTTACACTGGCTGCTGTTGTGTAATTTGATTTTTTCCTTTTCCCGTCCCGATACGTACAGTCACAACTGCCGCTTACCTTCTCGCTAATGCCTTTCAGAAAACTCAGCTTGGCTGGATTGGCACCGGGTCGAAGATCGTCAAAGACATAGGTGCCGTAAAGTCTGCCGCTAACGTCATAGTGTTGCTGGGGCCAGGAGCAAATTACGATTAGCTCCCGGGCTGCATCCTTGTCAGCGTTGGCGAAGAATGCCGCTTCGATCTTTGGATCGCCACCCTCGGGCTCGAAGTTCTCAATCAGTATTCTCTGGTATGTGTTTGCAGATAGGGGCAGAAACAGATAGCCGTCAACCTGCCCGTGGGTCCCGTACTTGTCTTTAACTTCGATTGCATAGAAGGCGATGACTGTTTTTTGATGACCCCACGCGTCAGTTTCAATGACTGCGTGAGCCAATTCTGATTGCGGAGGGCCATTTCGTCTGGCAAAGTTTTCAAGCGTTTCGTTCTCAAGCCGTTTTACCTCTTCCCCTTGTGAGAAGGGAACCCAAAGAAAAAAGGTAAATAGCAATAGAGCACAGCGGAATTTCATTATTTTCTCTCTCTAGTGGCAAACAGAATCTCTGAACCCATCCTGGAGTTTCACCCCGCGCATTCGCACCAGGAAGTATGCGGCACAAGTCCACAAGACTGCGACACTGAGCCATGCTACGCGCGACGAACTAAGGGCAAAGACATTCGTGGCGTTCGTCACCGCCGATGGCACGATGTCTTTGGTGTTGTTGACAGCGGCGTGCATCAGCATCGTTAGCAGCAGGCTTCCATTTGTTCGCCAGTAGAGCCACGCCATAGCCACAGAAAGCGCGGTCACACCCAGCAGGTAAAGAGGGAACGACTGGCCTGACTTGTCATTTCCTAAAATGAAGAAGAAAGGCAGATGCCAGCACGCCCAAATTACACCCAGGGCTATGCTGGCGCCGGAAAGTCCGAGGCGCACTGACAAACGTGGCAGCGCATATCCGCGCCAACCGATTTCTTCACCGGCCTGCACCGGCGTCGAGAAAGGGATCGCGATCGCCATTATGTACAGAGGTTCCTGACCAAACGCCGGCCATGTGCCAGTCGCGATGCGGAGCAGCAGGGCCGCGGCGAGTTTGATCACCACCATGTAGCCGATTGCAAACACATACCATCGCGCACCCACTGACCACTTGATTGTCCGGCAGAGCAGATCAAGCGTTCCCGCGCGTCCGTCCGCTGTGGCGGTGAGCGCGAGGGCCACGAGAGCCGGGGCGAAGACCCCGAGGAGATACAGGAAGCTACCGATTGAGGCGAGTCCGGAAAACGTCGGAGCGGCCCGCCAGATGGCTGCCGCCGCGATCCAAAGGCTCCAGCTCAGAATATATGTAAGCGAGAAAAACTTAAGGAGCGACCGCATGGTTGTTTTCAGTCAATTCTTATTTTCATCGGTACTACTTTCAATACGGAGTTCCACGAGATTCCGGCGTTTTGTGTACGATAGATATTGTTCTCAGCAAATAGCCACCCATGCTCTGAATCGACGAAGTACATACGATCAAAGTGTGCCTCATTCTGTCCCACTACCTGTTCTTGCCAGGTCTTGCCTCCGTTATTGGTATGGAGAATGATACCGCGGTTACCCACATTCATTTTCCACGCACGCCCGACTGCCCAACCCTGGTTTTCATTAGTAAACCAAACTGATTCGATGTACGTGTCGCTCTCGGCGATCGGGACTAGCTTCCAGGTTTCACCACCATCGTCGCTGCGGAAGAGTCTCGTGCCCGATTGAAGCTCGGTGCTGCTCACGAACCCCGTCAGCCATCCGACACGCTCGTTGATAAAAAGAACGTCGGTCGCATCTGATGCACCTGGAATTAGCTTCCTTGATTGCCAGGTCCTGCCTCCATCCCTGGTGTTATGAATGATTCCGCCGGTTGCAGACATCCAACCGAAGTTAAGATTAACGAAGGAAATCCGGGTCGGCTGCCAAATACTATTCTCAACCGTATTCATCAGTGACAATGTGCGCTTCCAACTGCTGCCTCCGTCCTCGGTTCGCCAAATCCCGAAGGCATCAATCAACCAGCCATGAGTTTCATCTACGAATGAAATCTGATGCGACAGGAAAGGCGGTTCATTGTCAACGCCATCCCGCGGCTGCGAGATGAATCTCCAGGTGGTTCCTCCATCGTACGTCCGCCAAATTTGGCCTTCGAAATTCGCTGCCCACCCGCGCTGCGAATCAATAAACGTAACTGCCCAGAATTTTCCACCGATTATTTTGCCGGAAACCTTCTCCCAACTTTTTCCAGCATCTGTGGTTCGCCATAGTTGGCCGCCTCTGCTATCAACGAGCCAGGCGTGGTTCGCACCTATGAAAGCAGCACTCGTCACCTGCGCAATGTTGGACTCCGGAGTTGTCTCGGAATTCGCCGATTCGGTGGCTGGCAGTTTAGGTGGTTGGCTTCCTTCGCAGGCGGAAGAAAGAATGGCCGTTGAGAGGAACATCAAGATTAGGAGATTAACCATTGATATCTATCTGAAACTACAGGCAAGCCAGATAATGTCACAGTTGACCACTCGACGATTACCTTTGTGGCACCCAACAATTTGAGAAGATGCTGTCAGCCCTTAACCCGGCTCCGCTGGTGCATTCAACATTATCAGGGAAGATGACGTCGGAAGGAATGTTACCGTTCGAGTAGCGCCCCACGTCATCAGGACTACTGTTTCTGCACGCGGTAATGCATTTGCACCAGACCATCTTCAAATCGTTCGACGGATTGCAACTCCAGGGGCACGTGACGATGACGCCGCGCTATCAAGGGAATGCCGTCTCCGATGAAAACCGGGGCTACGCTGATGACGAACTCGTCGATCGCCTCGGCATCGAGAAACGAAGCGATGATCCCGCCACCGCCCATCAACCAAATGTCCTTGCCTGTTTGCTCTCGAAGTCGGGCCACGTACGGACCGATGGCCTCGTTCACGAACTCCACGCCCGACGGCGCGTCCGCTGGTGGCGGATGATGGGAGAAGACGATGGTCCGGTCCTTTGAATCAAACTTCGCCCCCAATCGCAGGCTCACCTCAAAGGTCTTTCGGCCGAGCACCTTCGTATCGATCGACTTCGTGAAGGCGTTCATGCCATAGAAGCCTGCGGGCGCCGGGCGGGAACTGAGCCATTCCAGATCGCCGTCCGAACGCGCGATATAGCCGTCCGCGCTGGTTCCGATGTGAACGATAACTTTGCGATGCTTCGTCACGAGTGCGATCTCCGTTGACGAATCACGAGGCTTCGTGTTTCTGCCGAAGTCTCTCTGAGACGTAACGTGCACGCGATTGTGCGTTCATCGGTAACCCCAGGACATTACACCAGGCCAGGACCTCTTCCACGTCGATATCAACCTTTTCCCATGTCACGTCAGCGGGGATGCTATCGCGAATGACCTGTTCGGCCTTTTGCCTCCACTCTTCGTGCGTATCCTCGAGATTTTCGACGTCCTCAGAGATTTCGCGGAGTCGCGCCCATTGCTCCGGGCGATACCAGGCGACGCCCACCACCTTTTTTGAGTCAGCAGGGTTTTTTATGACCAGGTTGCTCCTATACTCCGAACTGCTTCAAATGATGATCGACGTGTTTATAAGTGACCACGCCCCATTCACGCCATGACATCGGCCCAAAGAGCGGATGCGCGGGGCCCTCACCCTCTCGCGGGCCTGCTCCGATCTGGTCCAGCAATGTCAGCACTGCTGCGCGTTCTTCCTCGAAAGGCGCTGCCGCGCCCGGAAGCAGTTCAGGCGCAGTCGGCGCTCCTTTGGGGAATGGCAACACATACAAGATCAAATGTTTGAGGGGAAACATCTGGAAGACGCGCTTATTCCCCGACGCCACCTCGAGTTCTCCCACCGTCATACGCGCCGAGAGTCGAAGGTGCTGGAGCATTTCCGTTACGTTCATTCGCCCCCAGTGCGAGGTGGATGAAGCCGACAGCGAGCGCATCCTATTAGAGATCGCCGCTCGGTCACTTTCGTTCAGGATTGAGCCCATATTTGTTCCGTCCTTCCATTCCGATCACTGCTGGATCGCGAATAAACTATCACGCCTTAGGAAGTCTGGATTGCGCGAATGTTTCCCTGGTCTGGTTAAGTCGAACATATTTTTTGACCAGACCTTCAGATTAGATCAACACCGCACGGTCGAGTCGCGAAACCGACAATAGCCGCAGTCACTTCTTAGGCGAAGCGAAATACTTTCGCCGCTTCGACTTATAGCTGGCAGGATTGAAGTGTGGCGGCAGCCAGTCGGCTGTCTTCCCTTTGAGATAACCTGCCTCAGGGTCGGAGGTCCCCTCGTCGGTCAGGAGGCGCACGATGTATCGCGCGTAGTGATGGTCGAAGACGCGCATGAACTCGCCGAAATAGATGTCCGCCACCCGTTTGTTGCCGCGGATGACGAGCATGTTCTCGTCGTTCGTGCGCTGCGAGGGCTTGCTGAAGTTGGCCGAACCGGTGACGATCAGGGGATCCTCGCTGAGCGGATCCACGAGCATGAATTTGTTGTGGATATAGCGGTTGGTGTTGAGCGGATTCGCTCGCTCGCGCAGAAAATTGGCGAGAGCGCCTTCGTCCAGGTAGGCGCCGGCGGCGAAGATCACATCCCGGTCATGGCCAATCGATTCCTCTTCTCCGAGCGGGTCGTCCTTCACGACGTACCGAAGCACGTCGTTATCCTGACCCAGGACCTGCTGGAATACCTCGTCGATGTTGAAGGCGAAGGTCATGCAGGAGACCTCCCTGGCCTCGGCGAGCCGCTCCGCGTACCACTGGAGCGTCTCGTTGCTTTCCTTACCGTCGCGGGCCGAGAAGATCGGTGTGACCGAGTTCTCGGGCGGTTTTCCGCCAGGCGTTGGCGTGGCGGCCTTGTTCGGGGCGCGCAGCTTAGTCGGGGTGAGGTTGTCCGCCAGCCGCTGCCAGTAGTCAAGGTATTTCGCCGCCACGTCCTCGTCCCAAACGACGTGTCCGACGTTGGAATGGCCGAAGATGCCGCCGGCGGAGATGTTCGTCGAGCCCGTCCATACCGCGCGGGGGCGGTCGTCCTTCAACAGCACGATGAATTTATTGTGGCGGATGCCCTCACTCACGGTCCGTGGTATGACCGCATCGTAATCTTCGAGCCCGGCGGTCTTGATGGTCGCCGCGTTCGCGATCTTATAGTCGCTTTCCGCGTCGTAGACGATCTTCACGTCCGCCCCGGACTCGATCGCCTTGACAAAGGCATTGGCGATAGGCTGGTAGTGGAATTCATAGAGGGCAGCGCGAAGGCCCATGCCGTCTCCCGCGAGCGCGATGAATCGCACGAGTGCTTCGAACAGACCCCGCGAAAGCCACTTCATTTCCTTTGATCGGGGATTCTCCGCATCCGGCTCACGATTGCCGAACTCCCGAGCGTAGGCCTGCGAGCCGATCACGCCGCGATTGAAGAATACGTCGTGCCGGACGCTATCGTCGGCACTGTCTAGCGGCTCATCAACATCTGTCTCCGCAGTCACGTCGAGGGTCACTGCTGCCGCGTCGTCGAGTTTCGGGTTCTTCACCGTGCCGTATAATGGGACGATCCGAAACAAGTAGCGCGTACCGGCCCTGGCGGTGTAGTCGGCCCACAGGAAGCCCTGGATCGGATGCTCAGCTGTGGATACCGGAGTGCCGGGTGGCAGTCCCTTGTCCTTGTCCTTGAAGCGCTTGATCCCGCGCATCCAGTAGCGCTCTACCTCGTGGCCGGCCAGGTCGAGTTCCGTGCGCTCGATCGCGTAACCCAGCAGGTCGTTGCGCGCGGGCGCCTTGCCGTTCAAAGTGTCCCACGCGAGGACAACCACATACGTTCCCGCGTAGGCCGCGGCTTTCAGCTCCGTGCCAATGCCAGTAGCTCGCATAACGCCTCCTGTTGTCGGCTGATGACCGACGTTTGATAACTTGACGGACGCTATTTGTCAATCACTGTTGGATAATGTGGAGGCTGGGCTCGAGCCAATTCCGTGAAATCGCAGAATCTCATCAGGCCTGACCCCCCGCCTTCCGCGTCTCCTAAACACGCTCCCGCTGCTCGCGTCCAACAGCTTTCATGAGGGGCCGCGTGGCAGGGCGTCGGATGCGTGCCGTTGTTAGACGGTCCCTCAAGACCGGGCTTGATTTCCTGTCTCCCTTTTGGCAGGGTCGGGGTGTTGGGACAGCAGGCTATTTATTGGTGCCTACCTTGGCGCTGTGTAGCTCACTGAATACTTTTTCCGTAGTGCGTTTACCGAAAGATGCCAACTTCTTGAGCATCGCCTCCGTAGCTTCAATTCTATTCATCCGGGTATGTTCAAAGGACGAGCCTCGAACGGATTCCGGGCTCCCGTCCCATGCCGTTACCCACAGCCACTTTCGCCGACCTTTAGCATCCCTGAGCAGAGACTGACTTTTCAGGTCGGCCCTGGAGGCTCTTGTTGGCCCCCTATACGCTTCGCTGAAGTATGGAATCAGCTCTTTTTTCATGAACTTTTCAAAGTCCTCATCGCTTACTCCACTTTGAAGTGTTATCGCGTCGTGACGAAATACTTTAGGCATACTCAAATTATCCTTTCTTGACCAACGCTAAAAGCCACCTTCCCCACTGCCGCCTGACCGGAATAAAGCCGGGGTCAGGCCTGATGCGATTCTTGTGATTCCTACTCGACGCAAGATAGCAGATCAGTTGCGAAACACGTTCCCGCTGCTGGCGTCCAATGAGTGATCCAGTTTGCTAATCACCCAATGGTCGTTGCACGGCCTTCCACGAGATGGATGCACTCTTCTTCGGTTCCAGCGCCTCAACGCGGAACAGGAAGTACAGGTCGGTACTAGTGTCTGCGGTATGGACGACGTACATATGACCGACCACTGCATTAACCTGTGGCTCGTTCGTCGGCACTGGATAGGCCGGAATTACCGGGACCTGGAAGGCGTCGCTCCAATTCAATGCGCCCATGTCCTGGATCCGGCTGCGGTCGTCTGTCACCATCGTCACGCTGAAGGCGTCACGGTTCGGATCATTCCCGAACTGAACGTCCCAATCATTTCTCGTGAGTGACAAAGCGTCCGCACCGTTCATGCCGAACTCAAAACTGAAGCACGCGTTTACATAATTATCGACGCCATTTATTGTTCGACGGGCCGCGAGAGTCACCGTCCGGGGCTCACTCTGGACTTTGACACTAAAGAGCACTTCATTGCTGGTCTGCCCGTGCAGATTTACGCTGATCCAAACATCGCCTGCCTGCGCCAATTCGTCGGGCAATCTGACGACCACCTGCGTCAGCCAGTCCAGCGTCGGAACCTTGCCGACGAACTCAACCTTTAAGCTGTAGTTTCGGGACCGTGAATCCCTGGCCTGCGCGGTTACTGCCGAAGCGTTCTCTCCCGGCATCAAATCCAAATTGATACCGAAGAGCGCGACCCGGGTTCGTGGGTCTCGGCCCTGCTGGAAGTTGTATAGGGCCACGACCGGGAGCGGGTCGCGGATGCGTGTCACCGAATCCAGGGCGATGGCTCTCTGCGAGTTTTGCTCAGTGAGCAGCGTGGGCCCGGCCGGAGTTTGGGCGCGAATGCACTGAGGTGCAGTGATTACCAGAATCACGAGGAAAGGTAATGCAAGAGGTGTCCTCACGGTTCTCATTTCGTCCCTCGTTAACACCTGTGGGCGACTAATGCCTGAGTTGGTGCGGCGGCGCGAATTCAATCAAACATCGCCGTACAAATCAAGTTTGCGAAACATCGCGATGCATCGCGACTCGCGATTTGAAACATATCGTCATTCAAACCCGCGAGCCATGGGTGGTAACCCCATGGCCCTGCGCCAAACTGAAACCTGTCCAACGTGGTTCGCCGTATTTGCCCACGTAGAACCGGTTCCATTGTCATAATACGTAGCATGTAACGGTTGAGCGCGGATTCATTCAAGGGACGCCGAACAAATCAATCGATGGAGGCTTTGCTTCAAAAGTATTTCTTCCTCGTCCGCGAAGCGGACTGAAAGAAAATAGCCCAGCGCTTCAGCGCTGGGTTACGCGGCAGGTTCCCTGCAGTCCGTGAAGCGGACGACTGAATAAACATTTGAACCGTTAACACTTGAGTCAGCCGTCCGTTTCACGGACTGCATTTTATCTCTCCACCCCAATCCCACCGATGAATCGGTGGGCTATTATCATTCGTCGGCTTCGCCGACTTTTGAGGCAAAGCCACGATAGAGCGGTAACGCCTCCTCACTTCATTCCTGTTTCTGATGCATTTTTGAGGTGCTCGTCCAGCCATCCGAAGATCTGCTCCCACTCGTTACGGATGTTGGCAGGCGAATCGATCCCGTGGCCCTCGCCCCAATACCGGACGAAGCGAGCGCGCTTTCCCTGCCGGTAGAGTGCCATGAAGAATTCTTCTCCCTGCCCAATTGAGACATAGTCGATATCTCCCTGGATGATCATTACCGGTGTTTGGACCTTGTCGGCAGAGAAAATTGGACTGTTCTGAAGGTAACGAGTCGGCTCGGCCCATGGCGGCGCTTTCATTTGTACCTGTCCAATTTCAATTTCGTAGAAAAAGCTCAAATCCTCGTGCGCAAAAGTAGAATAGCGGTAGAACATCGCAAAACTTCCGTAGAGGCTGATCCAGTCAGAGCCGGGAGCCATGGCGATGGCCGCTTTAAAACGATTCGTCTGAGTAATCAAACTCAAGGCGGCATAACCGCCATAGCTTCCACCCATGACGGCCAGGCGCTCAGGATCTGCTACGCCCATCCCCACCACTTTGTCGATGGCCGGCATCACACCATTCAGCATTCCGCTCATCGGGGCGCTCGGATTGTCCCCCGGGTACAAGGGCATGCTGGGTACCAGCACGGCATACCCTCGACTGATTAAGGGATAGAGCTGCCGGCCCCAGAGTTGGAAATCTTCGTCCATGCCCGGATAGACACATACGACGAGAGGGTAGCGCTGACCCTCCTTGTACCCAGGCGGATAGATCAGCAATCCCGCCAACTCCTCATCTTTAAGACTGCGATAGCGGAACGTCAGTCGCTTCTGCTCCGCAATCTGTTCCCAGTGCGTGTTCAGCCTCACCACCGGGTCGTAATTTGCGGACGGTGGCCTGGCCATCCACAGATAGGAGCCGTCACGCAGTTCGCCCGTGACAGCAGCGATAGATCCCTGATCCGACCAGTCCGCCAGCGCAGATTTTTCCGAAGGTTTGGGAATAAGTTGTGGCTCGCCGGCATTGAGTAACGAGAGAAGATAAAAATTTCTATTTTGTCCCTGCCCGCTGACTTCATTACTGGCTTCGACAATCACCTGCCGATTAGCCAGGGCGCGCTGGGGACTCCCGAACTGAGGCCAAACAATCCACTGCAATTTTTGTTCGAGCGCCGAGGTCAGGTTTTTTGCCGGCTCGCCTCCTGTTGAAAGGAGCCACAGATCCCCGTCGGCCACACCCGCAAAGTGGGTTCCGTCGACAGCAGTGACCAGGGCGGTGGGAACCCGTTTCAAATCACCAGTGAGATTTCGAGGGCTGTTGACGCCATCCAGGAGCCACCAATCCCTTCGTGCCTTCCTGCGCTCTGCTCTATCCTTTCCGGGTTGGGCCAGCACTAGCAGCTTTCCGGCTGCGTCTACCGAAACCTCAGACGGGAGGAAGCGGTCTTGCGAGAGACTGCGTATCGTGCCGGCCGTTGAAGGGATAAGGAAAAGCTCGTCCTCCGGTTCCACCTCGGCAGGTTGGTAAGGTTTCTTAGCTATGGCGATGAGCGCGCGACCGTCGGGCCGCCAGCGAAAATACGGAGCCCGGATGTCGTCGAGTCGGCCAACCACAATGACGGTCGGCTGAGCCTTTAAGCTAACGACGGCGATCTCTGAACGGATCCGCAGGCCCAGCGCTCCGGCATACGAGACCGGCCAACGCCCCAGAGAGCGCGCCAAAGCGACCTGGCTCGCATCTGTCGAAAGTCGCATGTACTGCACTGGACCAGCCGATAATTTTTGCACCGACCCATCTTTAGTGTTTACCCGGAGGAGATACCCCTTCGGCTGCCACGGATCCCGTCCACTTTCCAGCACACTAGCCGTTGAGCGCTGACCCTTGACAGCTTCGGGCCATTGGCGCACCGCAACTTCCTGAGCCTGTGTCAGGAGAGAAAGGTATCTGGGCTTTTCGCCCTCCCCGAGAGCGGCGCAGAGCAGCTCCTCATTCGAAGCCCATAGCATGGGAGGATCCGCCAGAACGTCCACCGCAAGCTCAGTCAGCTTTTGCAGTCGGCCCGTTGCCACATCCAGCAGCCAGAGCCGAACGTTACCGCCCCGGTTCGAGAGCAGCGCCAGCCGTTTGCCGTCGGGCGACCAAACCGGTGCCCACCAACCGCTGCCGTCTGAAATCCCCTGCGTGAGATTGCGCGGCGACCCACCCTGAGCGGGCGCCAGCCAAATGTCCGCGCGGTCCTTGCCGAACAAAAAAGTTTTCTGGTAGGTTTCCGCCGCTGACTTTGATCGAACCTGGACGTAGGCCAGCCAACGACCATCCGGAGAAAGCTTAACTTGCGCGATCGCTTCCTCGCGCAGCAGGTCATCGACCGTGAAGGCCCGCTGGGCGATCAAGACCTGCCCAGGGCCCATCAAACAGAGGATGAAGCACCTCAATATGACCGCTCTGTACAAGGCTCTTCTCCTTAGAAGTATTGAAAGATCTTAATTACTTTCCTATCGGGTTCGCATAACCTGGGTCGAGCCAGTACCGGCTGTGACCGCCAGACCACAAAAGATCGATCCATTGGACTACGCGAAAACAAACGCCAGAGTGGACCAGGCGGGCGCGATTTCAATCGCCAATTGGAAGTCGGCAAGGAATGACTCAATTCAGACGCCCAACGTCGGAGTTGACGCGGCGGCACGAATCGCCGGTCACCGAGCAGAGTCGGAAAACCATTTCGGGCTTGCCGGTACGTTCAATCAAGCATCGCCGGATGAATCAATCCCGATACATCGGGAACGCTCCCGCCGGTTGCGTCCAACCAATTTGTTATGCAGCGTCTTCTGCAGGATGGCGTTCCATCAGAATGTGTGTCTCAGTGCGCTTAGTCTCGAGAAAACCCAGTCGCCGGTACAAGCCGGCCGCCCGATTTAGGATTTGGGTCTGCAGACGAACCGGGACCCCGTGCGCGTTCGAGTCATTAAAAATCTCATGTAGTATACGCGTGCCGATGCCAAGACGCTGATAGTCTGGATCAATGACAAGTTCGCGAATAAGGATCTCATCGCTACGGTTGTCCACAGAGCAATAGCCGCAACACACCCCTTCGCACAAAATAATTTCGTGGTTAGCCGCGCGCCATGCAACCTCAAAAAATTGGTCCTGGTGAGCAATGTCCCAAACGCCATACTGCCGTTCAATCACATTGCGATATGCGCGATGATGGATTGAGCGCACTAGTTCACGGTCGGCGTCTGTTGCCTGGCGCCTGGAGATCATCATGACTGAACCCGTGTCAGAGGCATAGCGGTTGACCTGACGCAGCGGCGCGAAGAGCAAGGATGAACGAAGCATGAAGGCGACGCTTTATCCTTGCCAATCCCGCTGGTGTCTTTACTTAACCTAAGGGGCCACGGCTAATTTCTTCAACACTACCCTCGGATCGCCTGCGAACGGACCCGAGACGAAAGGACCAAGGCCCAGGGAAGCATATCCTGCCACACAGAATATATTCTGTCCGGGTAAATAGAAAACGTATTGTTGTTTAGAGCCAGGATAATAGTGCGCTATGACGTCCCGGGGCAGAACCCCTCGGTTTGTGCCCAATCGATCTCTCCGGGTAGTGGAGAAATCCTCCATTCTTATGACGCACTTCTCGGCTGAGCCGCGGCAGCGATCCAACGACAGTGGATTAGAAACATTCTGTGCTTCTTCAAGTTTGCTTACGTCAATGCCAGAGGCTGGAAAACCGGGCCATGCTTCATCACTCGAATCCAGGCCTTGTCCTCGCGCATGAAAAGGCACTCTTATAAAGCCTAAAAGGGCTACCGCGTCAGAGTCCTCGGCTAATTTCTTCAACACCGACCCCGGAGCACCAGCGAACGGCCCCGCCACCTCATCAGCGCGGTTCATACGAGTCGGCTGCGCCCGCGTGTTAGGCGGCCTCGCGTTTCCAGTAGTGCCCAGATTTGTAGGGGCGTCCCTCCGTGGGCGCCCGTTCTAGTTCGATTCCGGGGCGCCCACGGAGGGACGCCCCTACAATTTCGTCAAATCAGGGCACTACCGAATTACCGGAAGACAAACCGGGGACCGCGCGAATCAAAACACCCTTCGCCGCACCACAGAAGTTGCGAGAGGCCCCACTACTCTGCGTTCAGACGAGCCTTCATATCAGTGTAAGCAGTTTCTATCAGCTTCATCAGAGCCATAGAATCTACGTCACGTTCAGGCCTGAGTTTCACATGGCGCATGAACTTGCCAGTGCCTTCCAGGAGGTGCTCGGGATCAGCAATCTCGGCGCCACGAAAGAACCCGACATTGACGTGAGCTTTGAAGGCATTGACATAGGCGAATGCCGCATCACCTACACACGCGGTGGGATGGCCATCATGCAATAACTCTCGAACATCGTCTCCGCTTTCGCGCATGACCTCAAACCAGCGCCGCGCGATCGCTCCCAATTCATCCGGGTGCTCACGCATCCAGACCTCGATCGCTGGATCTCGCTTGACCGAACTGGGGAACCGAAAAAGTTTGCTCATGGCAATTTCATTTCGCCGCCAGTTTTCGAGACCATTCATAAGTAGCCCAACCTTGCAGTTGACCGGGCGGCGGGATTTGACTCAGCCTTCGCTGCACCAGGTGTGATGCGAAACACGCTCCCGCCGCTACGGTCCAACGATTTGGTTCGGCGTTTGGTTTGAAAGCGGATCCGCTGTCCACACAATTAGGCGGCCCTTGCTGAGCGCCACGTAGCTACAATTAAGCACACAGTGATTACACCTGAAAAGGCGATGGGGATAGTGAAGAAATACATCCAACTCAAGACGGTCACGGCCGCAAAGCAGACCGACAAAGCCCACGCACTGCTGCGCACAAGCCGCAGGGTCTCTGCTGGAAGGCTACTGAGCTGCCACGCAAATATCGCCGCGAGCAGCAGAAATACGCTGACGAACAGGCCGAACCCAACATAGAAATTCCAGTAAGTTCTGGTGAACCCCAGGACTTTGAAGTGGGTTGACTGGATCGCGCCAAGATCCACTCCCCAACTGGGATCGGACCATGGATAGCCAGCCGTATGGCCCAGGTCAAACAGCACGATTAGAACAGCGGCGATTCGATAAATCACACGAGTCGTCAAGGTTACTCCTTTGCTTTATGAGGCTCGCGCTCTAGCGGTGACCTTTAGTTCCGACGATATTTCAGTGCGCCGAACGTTTGAATTGACGCGGCGGCGCGACCCAAAGAACCCTCCGCCGCATTAAGCTAGTTACGAAAGCGTCATGGACATTTGGAAATTCCGTTTTTCGCCCGATTCCTTCGGCGCAAGATATCACGAGGTGCAACACGCGGGAGAGAAAGAATTTCAGGCCTGACCCCAGCCTTGATTTCCATCCGGAACTCAGGCTGATTCAATCGCTCACAACTTCAGATTTCCTTCACCGACAGTCACACACTTTCCGCCGACTTTTATTTCATCGCCGTTGACTGAAACTTCTATGAGGCTCGGGCGGTTGATTTCGTAGCCTTGCTCAATAATTAAAGTTTTTTCGGCAGGCAAAATTCCTTTTGAAACTAAATAAGCCGCCAGCGGTCCCGCTGCGGTTCCGGTGGCCGGGTCTTCTGAAGTCATTCCAATGCCCGGAAAAAATGCGCGGGCGTGCGCTGCTGAGTTTCCATTAACGGTCTCCAATGTATAAAGATAACAGCCATGACAGCCGAGTGGTCTGGCAAGTTCTATTAATTTAGCTGGATCAACTCGCACTTTTTTTAGCGCCTCGATATTTTTCACCGGAACGAGAAAATGAAACGCCCCCGTCGAAACCGCTTGCGGTTCAAGTGATGCGACAGCAAAATCCGATTCGTTAAGGCTTAATGCTTCGGCCAGCATTGCTTTGTCGCCAAAACTCTCACCGAAAACCGGCTGGCTCTGCGTCATCAATACTCTCTGCGGTTCTCCCGCTGCGAAATAAATCTCCAGAGGAAGTATTTGGTCGCCGATTTCCTGATAAATAACGTTCTCGCCCGTTCTCAAATCAACAAGATTGTTTTCGGCAATCGCCCACCACGCTCCCAAAGTTTGATGTCCCGCGCCGAAGACTTCCTCGGCGATTGTGAACGAACGCAAACGCCAGGCGGCTTTGCTGTTTCTTGGCGGCAAAACGAAAGTCGTTTCCGAGTGATTAAACTCGCGGGTGATGGCCAGCATCCGTTCATCGCTCAGATTGTCAGCCCCAAAAACAACCGCGAGTTGATTTCCTTCAAGCGGCTTTTCCGTAAATACATCGACTAATTTGTATGAATACTTGTCCATCAACTTAGCTTCTCACCTGGACGTTCACCGACAAATCGGCGTTCTTCGCCTCGAGCGGTCAAGAAACCGCAAAACCGGGGTCAGGCCTGCGATTCTGCTTCCTACTCAGCGCAAGATACCCCGAGCTTCAACGAGTTAGACAGCACCTAGCCTTGTGACATTATCGGGATCATGCCAATCTCGCCGACAGAAGCGACATTGCTTTGCCAAAAGCGTTCGTAAAGGTTGCCCACAGTAAGGGCATGGGCCAGTAGCCGGCTCTGGCCGTGAACTCCTTTCCCATTTATGAAGGAGTAAGACATCAACTAATTTAAGCATCAAGGTGGCATCATGAACATCATCAGTTCCTCCATATTCATTTGAGTCGCGATTCACCCAAGCCTCAGCTATTACATACCTGCCCCCTCGATCTTCAAAACGACATTGAAATATGCAAAGCCCCGTCCAACTACGATGGAAATACAACCAATCCTCTTCAAGGAAAACGAACCACGGCTCGTCCATACTCCTGGCAATTACTCCCCTGGAGATTTGTTCGTATTCTTCCTGCGAGAACTCACCCTCGACTTGTAAGCGTTTTCGTGATTCCGGCATCGGCCTCACTGCGAGCCAATCGCCCATCGAGTTGCGATTGGCAATTTCAGGTGAGTTGGAGTTTGTCATAACGATTAGCGTTCAGCGGGGCTTCAATGCTCAGATCGTCCATACAAAATGCCCAACGGTTGAGTTGATATGGCTGCGAGGTAGCGCAAACTTTGAATCACAAAAATCTTCTTGAGAAACACGCTCCGGCCGCTCGCGTCCAATCTGTTATGCCGCCTGTTGAGGGACAGCGCAGGTCCAGTCTATTCAACTTCGGCTCTCAATTTGGGCAGATCACGTTTGCGTGACGTGCCGTCAGAAGCCATTGACCTTGTCTCTTCATCCAAAAATGCGTGTAGCGGCGGCGCACGGTTTGGCCCGCATAGGGAGCCTTGCCGACTGGTTGGATTGTTTCCAGTCCCATCACAATAACTGTATCCCCATGAAATAACATCGTCTCAATCTCTCGGACGAAAGAAGCGTAATCAATAGTGCCATTACGAATAAGGGCCGCGACTTCCTTCCGCCCATTCGTTATCCCGTTACGCGGATTATTAACGGTAAAATCTTCCGCCCAAAGATGCTCCAGCGCCGGCACGTCTTTATGCAAGAGCCCCTCGGCTTCGGCGTGGTCGAGCTTTCTGATCTCTGCTTCCAGCGCACCATTCGGTTTCGCGCTCTGGCCTACGACCAAACCGGATACGGCGAAGGTCGCAATTACTGCGAGTAAAATTAGTTTCATCGTTCTCCTTATCCTTCATCCTTTTCATGCCGGCGCTCACTGCGCCGCCTGGAATCCCGACGGTCGTTCCTTCACTACGTTGAACTCTCTTTCCAGCGCGACCCCGACCTGGCCCAAGAGTCCATCATCGAACAAACGTCCGAGGATTGTGATGCCGTGTGGTACGCGGCGCGGTGGATTGAACTTCGGCAGAGGGTTCGCCGGATCGGGAGCCCAGTCGCTGCGTGCCTCTGAGACTTCGACAAAGCCCGCGCGCATTGTCAGCGACGGATGGCCGGTGAAGTTGGTGATCGTCAACTGCTCGTCGCGCAGCGACGGAACGATCAGCAAATCGACTTCGCGAAAGATGCGCGCCATCTCGAGTGCGACTTTGCGACGCAAGCGATCGGCCTGGACGAAATCAACGGCTGAGAGGAATCGCGACTGACGAAACAGGTTGGGCCAGGCGTCTTTAACCTGCACCTTTAACTCGCGCAGTTGATTGTTGAGCGCCAGCTCCTCGAACGACGCGGCGCCTTCAGCAAACAGAATCGGCATGAGCGAACTGTAAGGCCAATCGGGCAAGGTCACTTCCTGCAAACGCATGCCCAGCTTCTTCATCGTCTCCATCGCGCTGCGGTCGACATCGGTCGCGGGGGCTTCCTTCATCCACTGCGCGATGTAACCGACTTTCAATCCGGACGTGGAAGCGCTCGCGTTGAAGTCGAGACGGCTCGGCACGCTCGAAGGATCGCCCGGATCCGAACCGCTGATCGCGTGCAGCACGAGCAAAGCGTCTTCGACCGAACGCGTCATGGGCCCGAGTTTGTCGAGCGACCAGCACAGGGTCATCGCGCCGGTGCGCGCGACGCGGCCAAATGTCGGACGAAATCCGGTAATACCGCAGCGCATCGCGGGACTGACAATGCTGCCGCCGGTTTCACTGCCGACGGAAAATGCGACGAGCGCTGCGGAAGTAGCGGCGCCCGGACCGGCGCTCGATCCCGACGCGCCTTCTTCCAGCAGCCAGGGGTTCATCGTCTGTCCGCCAAACCAGATGTCGTTCAGCGCCAGCGCGCCGAGCGAAAGTTTAGCGAGCAACACCGCGCCTGCTTCATTCAATCGACGGACGACAAACGAATCGGCCGACGGAACGCGATCGCGAAACGGCTCCGCGCCGTAAGTAGTTGGAATGTCTTTGGTGTCGAGCAGATCCTTCACGCCATAAGGAATGCCGTGCAAAGGTCCGCGATATTTACCCGCCGCGATCTCAGCATCGGCCTGCTTCGCGCGCGCGCGTGCATGATCTTTCGTGAGCGTGATGATTGCTCGCAGTTTCGGATCGAACTTTTCGATGCGTTTCAGATAGATGTTGGTCAGTCGCTCAGATGAAAGCCTTCTCGATTCAATCCAACGCGATAGTTGGGTGACGGGAGCGAAGGCTATGTCGTCATCGTTCGCGGGAACAGGGACCACGGTCGCTTTCGATCTCACAAACTGATCACGCGCAGGTAGCATCGGAATTCCCGGCAGCATTGGATTCCAGAGCGTGGCGGGAGCCTCGGTATCTTTAAGCGCGACTTTGCGTGGGCCGGTGCGACGTTCGAGATACTGCGCGAGTGAAGTGCGCCACGTGTCCGCGGCCTGCTGACGCTGAAGCTCCGTCATCGTCACCTGCATCAGCTTTTCAGCCTCGGCAAATGTCTGCGGGGTGACCGGAGGGCCAGAGCCCGGGCCAGTGCCAAACGTTGGCGGCGCGCCGGCGGTCGTTGGAGTTGGCGAAGGCGTTTGCGCGGTTAGTACTTGCTTCCATGTAGCGGTGCCAACCAGCGCCGCGAGCGGAGCTTGAATCAAGAATTTGCGACGAGTGTTCATGGTGCCGAGAGCTTATGCCGTGAGGGCTGAGGCGGGCAAGTGACCAGCCGTGACTATCCGCAGATTGCGCAGATTACACAGATTCTAAAACCACAAAAAATAAATAAGCGAAAAAGTACGAGGTGAGATGGCCTCGTTTCGCGAACCCTCAGCTCTTTTCTGTTTCTATGTCTCTTTTTTGATTTTAGAATCTGTGTAATCTGCGTAATCTGCGGATTGCCTTCAGGGACTCTTCTTAAAAAATCCGTTTCGCTACCGTTGGCTCTGCCGGAGCTTCGGGGTCGTTATGGGGGTGTGCCGGTGCAGGGTCGCCTGCTCGTAGCCGTATGCGAGCCTGATGAGCGTCGCTTCATCCCACGCCCGCCCGAAGAAGGTCACGCCGGCCGGTAGAACGCCCTTGCGCGTGTAGCCCATCGGCACGTTGATGGCGGGGAAGCCTGAGGTCGGTGAAAAAACCTGGCTGTTGTCGCCGTGCGGCGTGTTCAGGTCACCGATGAGCCGCGGTGGGTTGCTCCAGGTCGGATAGACGAATGCGTCCAGCTTGAGCTGGTCCATCGCTTTGGTAACCGCCGCGCCGAAGGCCTTGCGATACGCCATCTCAGCCTTACACGCGTCGCTCTCCGGACCTTGCGGCGTCGACTGCTGTGCACGTTCGAGCCGCAGTTGCACCGACGGGTGGAACTTTTGCGATTTGATGATCTCTTCCAGGCTGTGCACGGGTACGCGTCCACCCTGCGCGGCAAGATAGGCGTTGATGTCGTACTTGAACCCCATGCAGACGCCGGCGTTCTGGTCGCGGCGGACCTGGCTGAGATCTACGGATGCCGGATCGATGATCTCGGCGCCCGCCTTCTTCATATCCTCGAGCGCCTTCATGAAGACCTGCACGACTTCGGGGTCGGTCGTGCTGCGCTCGTAGGCCTGGCGTAGCACTCCGATGCGCGCGCCCTTCAGGCCGTCGCGCTTGAGTGACGTTGCGTAGGTCGGGATCGCGTGGGCCCGACTAGCCGTGGTGACGGGGTCGTCCGTGTCTTCGCCAACCACTACCTGAAACACCGCGACTGCGTCCTGCACCGTGCGCGTGATTGGCCCGGCAATGTCGGCGAGCAGGTTGAGTGGGGCCACGCCGGCGCGACTCGTCAGCCCCATCGTCGATCGGATCCCCACCAGCGCCTGATGAGACGATGGCCCCCGAATGGAGTTTCCGGTGTCACTGCCGAGGCCGATGGCGCCGAAGTTTGCGGCGATCGCCGCCGCTGTGCCGCCGCTCGACCCGGCGGTGACGCGTCCGAGCGCGTACGGGTTGCGCGTGTAGCCCGGTAAGATCGAATTAACCGTCTCGTAAGGGCTAAACGCGAACTCGGCCATGTTCGACTTGGCGAGCACAATCGCGCCGGCTTCTTTGAGCTTGCGAACCTGAAATGCATCCTTGTTCGAAATGAACCCCTGGAGTGACAGCGACCCGTCGGCGCTTTGCAGTCCAATCGTTTCGAAGTTGTCTTTCACGATCGCGGGGATGCAGTGCAGCGGGCCGGTCAGGCCGCCCTGCGCGAAGCGGCGATCCAACTCGTCCGCCTCTTTGGTGGCGTTCGGATTGAGCACCACCAGCGCGTTGATGGCCGGGCCCCGTTTGTCATAGGCGTCGATGCGTTTCAGATACGCGTCGACCAATTCACGGCAGGTCAGCCGGTGCTCGCGCATCGCCGCATGAATCTCCGCGATCGTCGTCTCTTCAAGCGAGAACGACCGCGGCGCGCGCTGCGCCAACACAGTAGTCTCTGCCATGACGACGCAGAGGAGCAGGCACTGCGCGAACGTTCTGAATCCGCTCTTTGTCTTTTTCATGGAGCTTCTAATTTCCTCTTTGACTATAGAAAAAGTTGGCAGGCCTGACCCCAGCCCTATTCCAGCCTTGATGTTCTCTACTTGGCGCAAGATATCACGAGCTTCAACATGCGCGGGAGAGGGCAAGAATCGCACAAATCATAAGCGTGACCGCGGCCTTGATGTTTTCACGCTTCCGTTCACGCGGGAGTTAGCTGCGGACGCTGGAAGTGCCGCCAAGGGATTGAATGAAGGCGGCCTTCACAATCTTTTGTACGGTCCCCAACCGTGTCGTTTTTCTTTTGTCAAAATAGCCTGCGAACTCGCCCACAAGTAACCACAAGTCGTCACCACCCACGTCAAAATAGACTGGCCGGTGTGCCGCAAGCCACACTTCGCGAGCGCGATTCCATTCGTATGCATGGTGACCAACGTAATTCTTATTAATCGCGTTTTCAGTATCAACCGTCGCAAGAAGGCCACGAAGATATATTCGACTTAAATTGTCGGACTTCTTTCTGAATGCAGTTGGATTGAAGAACTCGCAGTCTCGTCCGAAATCCGAAGATGGGTCTGGCATGCGTTCTCCGACAACAAACCGAAAGTTGCCGGCATTAACGACCCAAAGAACGTTTTTATAGAATTGCTCTCGCGAATCAAGTTCGCGTTTAGTCATAGGGGAGTTTTGAAACTCAATAACAACTCCGGACCCGGTCTTCACATCGGCGATGTGTCTCTCACCCGTCTCCGCGTTAACATGGATAACCTCCTGCCACTCTTGAGGGAAGTAGTTTTTCCATCCGCGATGCCAGTCCGTCTCATTTTCCCACCAGAGATCGCAATTCGGCCGCGGCATATGAGCCCAGTGCCAGGCAAGCCTGTCGCCACACTTCGCGATCATTCGAGCGTTACAGAAGCAACACATCCCACTTGCTTCCGGGAAAGCGGCAACCCTTTTTCCGGCGATGTTTGCGAATTTCATTCGGCTCACCAATATGCAGCTAACCGTCAAAATTCAACGGGCGAGGGCGAAGACGCTTCATGTCCGGCTGACCCAGCTTTCGGCTACCAGCCTTGATATTTTTCCGCGCTGACAGTTCTGTTACTTACCGCTTCGATTTTGCTCAGTCGCGTGCGCGAGATCCCGCCGCAATTTGGAAATCTGCTCTGCTGGAAGCAAGTTATTGGTTTCCAGTTCATTAGTCAGGGTGGCAAACTCACGTAGCGTTGCGGTACTCCAACGACTCTCGCTCCACTTGATCGCGTCAAGAAAACCTAGCGTATTCTTGATTGCCATTTTTCGATCCATATGTTGGCGACCGCCCTGTAGTAGCTGAGTTAGTTTATAGTCGCTCAAAAGAATAAATGTTCCTGACTCTCTTGTTAGTTCGCGGTAGGCGGCATCGGAAATAGCTGGATTTGCATCAAGCAACTGCTTCAGAAGTTCATCGAGCTCGAGCCCGCCCAACACTCGATCTGTCGGTTTCGATACCGGAGTACTTGAAGAGTTCCGTGAAGACGCTAAATTGACCGGTGCTGGAGGGGAGGGAGATGAATTGCCTTCAGCTACGCCAATTTTGCCCTCCGCCGGGACCAAGTGGCGGTATGCGGCGATAGTCGCCAAGAGCACTGCGCCTCCAAGAGCGACAGCGATGCTCCAGCGTCGCAGGCGCTTGAATCTGACCTCCCGTAGCATTCCTTCCACCGCTGACCGCACCTCCGCGGCCGTGTTTCCACGCACCGTGAGGACTGTTGCTGCCTGGAGATAGCTGGGCAAATCTTGAGGCTTGATTCCCGCCGTGGCAACAGGCAGTACACGTGCGACGGGGCTGGGCCATCGCTCGCGGACAAACTGCAGCTCCGTCAAAGTGAACCTGCCTGGCGCGATCGAGGCGGCAGATGCAATGAAGACGAACACATCGCAATTGTCGATGGCGGTGCGTATGCGAGCCTGGTAGTCGCCGCCGGGCGGAAGACTTTGTTCGTCGTAGAAGACTTTGCAGCCCGCGCTCGTCAGCGCGAGTTGAATTGGCTCAACGAAGGGTTTGTCCTCAGACGCGTGGCATAGGAAGACAGATGACATACTCGGGGCTCCGTAAGGATCTGCCGTGACTCGCGAGGCCTAACTTAGTATTTTATGCGGAACGCTTCCGCGGAAGCCTCTTATAGCGCGTCTTCTGCGTAATGCCAACCCTCATCTGGAATTGTAACCCCCAACCAACAACGACCGATTCAAGGGATAGCTTCTAATATGATTGAATCTAAGAAGTATTAAGCCGCGCGGTTTTCGCGGATGGTGAGGTGAATCACAGTGGGTTGGGTATTGTTTGAGATGTACGACCGTCTCGTTGCTGTGCTCGTAGCAGGCACTGGTCAAGCTTCTTCGCCAACTCTTCCACGTGAGGTTCTTTGATCATGTCGAGAGGTGTGCCGGGAACTTCGTGGGACTTCCATACCGCCGCACGCGAGGGCTTGCCAGCCTTCGAGCAGGTCGAACTTTGCGCGCAGGTCTTTGCTGGCCCAGAAGAGTGAAACAAAAGCCAAAACCGGGGTCGGGCCTGCAATTCTGCGATTCCTACTTGCCGCAAGATACCACGAGGTGCAACATGCGGGAGATCCAAGGAAACAATAAATACGCTGAATAGACGGGCGTAGCGACAACGTTGATTGAGAATCGCAGAATTGCAGGCCTGACCCCAGCCTTAAGCCTTTTTTCACTCGCCGCAGTCAAACTTGATCACTTTTCTGACGGTCGCTGTCCGCCGTTGTCCCAGAATTCGCGCCGACAGCTTCACCGGGTTGCAACCGGTCTCATACAACCAAAAACCTACAAAGTGGTGGTCCGGTTTGGCTCCTGCCTTTATCGAGATATTAACTGGCACCACTCGCCTCACCACAATCTCTTTCGAGGCTCTGGTGAACGGGATATATCTCGCGGTGAATTCCAGGCGCCGCTCGCTGTTTCCCTCCCCGGACACTTCAACTACAACGAGTACGGAGGTAGATCGGTCTTCATAGTGCATTGGCGTGTTCCAAAACTTTGGTGGGGAATACGGGGGACCATGATCATCTTCAGCGGCGTCACCTTCGGAAAACGTTCCTTTGTCCTCGTAGAAGAGTTGCGCTTTCATGGAGACGATCTTGTTCGGGTTTGCCTGCGCATTTGCAGTTGAGGTCGGTACGCAAAAAGCGAGTGCGCTGAGGAGGAGTAAATACAGGAACTGTTTAGGCTGCCTTGTCGACATTACAAAAGTTCTCCTTGTGCGCTAGCCGAGTCGACTATAGAAAAAGCTGGAAAGCCAGGTAGCAAGAACACGGCAGCCGCTGCAATCAAACAAAACCCTTACGACGGCGACGACTTTACCTAAACACAGGTCGCATGAAGCTGCGCTCGTTTTTTACGAAACACCGCGTCTCCTTGTAATAAGCTAACGCCGCCTGACATTCCGCGTCTGTCGCGGCCTGAGCACGATACTCTTCATAAGCAGCCAAACTTGGAAAGCTAAATAACGCTACGGCAACGTCGCTGGGCCCTTCGTGCGGGAGAAAGTATCCATGATGTGTGCCGCCGAACTTCTCCACGAGCGGAATCCACATTTTGGCATAGGTCTCAAACTCTTCCAGCTTATCCGGAGCTACCTCATAGCGAAGGTAACAAGTAATCATGGACCTTTTATATCTCCTTCAAGTTGTTCGGGTCGAGCGAATAATCCAGTAACCAGAGGATTGTTTATTGTTCTCGCGCCAGGTAACTCTTGTGCCCGACGACAATGTATTCAGGGTGACTGCGAACTTCGACGCTGACTATTCTGCGCTTCCCGTCGCGGGCGCGATTGGTTGGATAATAACCAAGCACGTAACGGCGCTCGATACTGTTTAGCACTCGCGTGTAGATTTCATCCGCCTGATCGGGTTCTTCCAGGAACTCGGCCCACGCGCCGGCCGACCTGGCCACTTCTGCTAAAGCCACCTGGCAGTGAAGCCACCGATCTGCGATACGTTGAAGAACGTCATTACCAGGCTCAGCGTCATTCCGTGGCTCGGGAGAATTTCGAGCGCGCAACATTTCCAGATTGGCGGCTCGGCGTTTATCCCAATCCAGGCGGGCACGCGTCGGCAACTCGGCCTCCGGGACACCCAGAAACCTGATCCCCGAAATCACGGGATAGATGGTCGCGCGCACTCTTTCGGTTGTGGCCAGGATGTCTTCGAGTCCGTATTTTCGCGGGAGCACGAAAGGACCTAACGGGACTTTTCCACCTTTGAGAGAATCCAACTGGTCGCCGTCACTTTGTAAGATCACAATTGGCTGAGTGTCTTCATTGTCGAATAATTCGTTCAGCGTAGCCATCAAAGAATCATATTGAAGGCTTGCTCCCAGAACCCCGGAAAGGGCGCTGCTTTTCAAGCCGTCTAATTTTTCCTTCAACAGTTGCTTATCGCTCGTGAAATCGAGCAAAAGTTGAACGTCGTCTGTCACCAGCGCCATGCGATCTTTGGGATTCAGCTTGTCGACGAGCGTCTTGGCCGCTTCGATGCTGGTCCGGATGTATGGCAATTGGCTGGGGCTATAGTCGATGATCAGCACGATCGAACGCGGGAGATCTTTGTTGTCACCCAGTGAAAAGCTCGCCACTTGCTGTAGATTTTTGTCTTCTTTGATGATGAAATCTTCTTTGGTCAATCCCGTTACGATCTTTCCCTGGGAATCGAGAACCAACACTGCAGACAGCACCAGATCGGTGTCTACCCGAACCACATCGTCTTCGGCAGAGCGTTGGCGATCGATTGCTTTTTCGTTCGGTCTGCGCGAGAGGCTCGAGCCGAACTCTCGCGAGCGCAAGCGCGGGGCCACTGAAGGAGGACCCGGCGATGGCGCTTTCAACTCAATCGAGCTTACTGCGCCGGAGCTGACTTTGCCTGCTTTAGGCTTGAACGTAAGGTTCTCAGGCGGAATATTAGAATTGAGTCTGGGCTTGTAATGGGTGGTTGATTCCAGCTGTTGGTTTCCGAGGTTTACGGTTCTGACAAGTTTCCGAATTAGATAGTCGGTTTTATCGATCCACAGTTCAACTGGCTGTCCCAATAAAGTGCCTCTAACTCTGAAGGCTTCCAACCCATCAACCTTGTCTTCGCCAGCCACCCTTGGATCGACGATTAAGGCAAAGGCATCAGCAGTCCGGAAGAGGCTGGGAAGCAACAACGGCGGAACCAGAAGTGAACCGCCTCTGGAATTCACAGCCATCTGTGCCAGTGCGATGTCGAATGGGAGCGGTCTTGCAGCTAAGCCGCCAGGCCTCCAGTTCGTGACCTCGCCGCCTTTTTTCCAGACGACCCAGGGTTCCTGGCCGCCCACCCACAACTCAAAGCCCAGCGTATCAGGCCGGGAAAAGGTCGTGCGAAAGTGAGACCCCGCGGACACAGAACCTCTGGTACTGATGAAACCTTCGTCGTAATAGCTGCGGCATCCGGCGTAGACTGACGCTACCTTTGTGAGTATTTCATTAGCCGGTGGTCCGACGTAGACTGAAGCTACCTTTGCGAGGCTTTCATTAGCCGGTGGTTCGACATAGACTGAAGCTACCTTTGCGCGACTTTCATTAGCTTTGGATTGTTGGGTCACCAGGTCGGCGCCAGGCCCAAGCGCCCACTTTGAGGGAATGCGTTTCCAACTGAGCTTGCACTCTCCATTTGCATCAATTGACTCGACGCGGAATATGGCGCGGAAGTCTGTGTGGTCATCCTTGACGTGCACCGCATAGACATGACCGGCGAGGGGCTTAATTATGAAGCCAGGCGTCACGAGGGTCTCTCCTCCAAAGTGCGCTATGGAAATCCCCGCAGGAATAGGCTTAAGTACCAGGGCGGGCATTCGGTCAACCGCTGCCCAGTTCATTTCGCCCATATCCTCGAGCCAGCCCATTCCGCCATTAGGCGAGGCGTCAAGCCGTAGCCATTGAGAATCTCCGTTTAATGAAAGCCCACCATAGCTTATCGAGTAGCGGCGCTTCAGTGGTCTGGGGGATTGACCCTGGGGTACGGGATAGCTTACAGACGATGCATTGGAGCTATTGATATCATCCGGGGTCCGTGGATTCTTGAATTCAACAGGCCTCACCTGCTTAACGTCGCTCTCCACCAGAATCCAGGACTGAGAAGTGACCGTTTTCTCCTTAGACACCTTTCGAGTGATGGTGATTGTCTGAGTCTTGAGGCGGCTAATCTCTGTTTCCTGAGCCTTGACGTTGCTAACGATCAACAGGAGAGCAATGAAAATGAGAACCCGGTACACTTTCATTTCTTCATTCCTTTGGAAACTGGCGACGATAAACTCAGGTCATCCAGAGCCGTCGTAATTCAGTGGTGGCCGGCCCCGACTCATGATGAGAAACTCCGGATCAGTCGACTCGGGTCCAGCTAGTAGTTGGATGCCGTCGCTATAAGTCGAACACTGACCATTCGGCTCTGGCAACAAGTAATTCAAGTTTCGCAGCAAGAAGTCGACAGGGCCGCGCATATGCCTTGCGCTGTAAATGACGCCAATGGTCTTAGTGCCACCCGTTTAATACACCCGTTTGATGTTACCGAGCAACGTTCAGTCGCGCTCGTCTGTTAAGAGAGAATCCAAATCTGCAAAGCGGTCGTTTTCGAAAAGAATCTCTTCTAAGGAAGGCAAATCTGTTTGGAATCTAAGAAGTATTACGCCGCGCGGTTTTCGCGGACGCTGGAATGATCTGAGGCGGTTTGCGATGTGGCTCGACGGTCCTGTTGCTGCGCTCGCAGAAGACACTGATCAACTTTCTTCGCCAACTCTTCCACGTGAGGTTCTTTGATCATGTCGAGGTGGGTGCCGGGGACTTCGTGGACTTCCATACCGCCGAGCGCCAGGGATTGCCAGCCTTCAAGCAGATCGAACTTTGCGCGCAGGTCTTTGCTGGCCCAGAAGAGTGTGATTTGGCCGTCGTAAAAATGCGGAGTGTATGCACGCGCCGCCAGCCAGTTGAATTCTTCGACGTCGCGCAGCGCGCGCGGCACTTCCTGGCCCAGGCTTTGATACGAGCGATAGATCGTTCGCCAAATCCGGCTCTTGATTCTGATCGGGAGGTACTGAGATTTGTCGATCAGGTAACCGAACTTCTCGGTTAGAGGCAAGGTGCGCATGTTTGAGATATGCGCGCCGGCTTTCCTTAAATAATGCCTGAGTTCAGTCTTTGATGAATCGTGGCTAGCTGACAGTTTCGCATGGCCGACCGGGTATGAATCCAGCAGAGCCAGCAGACCGATTTCCTGACCTTGCGCATTCAGCTGCCGGGCCATTTCAAACGCGATCATTCCGCCGAGCGATCGGCCGCCGATAAAGTAAGGACCTTCAGGCTGAAACTCGCGCAACTCTTTGACGTAGTGCGCAGCCATGTCCTCAATGCGCGCGTGCGGCGTCTGCGCACCGTCCAAACCACGCGACTGAAACGCATAGAACGGCTGATCGGTACCAAGGTGTCGCGCGAGATCGTAATACTCAAGCACGTTGCCGCCCACCGCATGAACGCAGAAGAAAGGTGGACGCGAGCCGAGCGGCTGAATCGGAACAAGTGAAGACCACTGAGGCGTCGACTCGTCTTTCAGCAGCGCGGCAAGTTGCGCGATCGTAGGCGCCTGGAACAAGGTCGCGAGCGGCAGGCGTCTGCCGAAACGCTTCTCCATCTCCGCAAACAGACGCACGGCCAAAAGCGAATGGCCGCCAAGTTCGAAAAAGTTTTCGTGAATGTCGATGCGGTCGAGTGATAAGACTTCCTGCCAGACTTCGGCGAGCGCACGTTCGGTTGCTGAACGCGGCGCGGTGTAATCCCCTCTGTAATCAACGCGACGCTCGGCCTGAATTTGATCAGGCCGAGGCAGTGCGGCGCGATCAAGTTTGCCATTCGGTGTCAAAGGTAAAGCTTCCAACATGACGAACGCGGACGGCACCATGTAGACCGGCAGTCTCTCACCGACGTATTCACGCAAAACGCTGGCGGCGATCGTCTGATCGCCGACGACATAAGCGACCAGAGATGTTTCATCTGAGTCGTTTCGCTGGGCGATGACTGCGGCCTCATGGACGGCCGTGTGCTTCGTCAGCACCGCTTCGATCTCGGCAGGTTCAATGCGAAATCCGCGAATCTTTACTTGCCGGTCAGCGCGCCCAAGATGTTCGACGTTGCCATCCGGCAGATAACGTCCGAGGTCGCCGGTGCGATAGAGTCGATCTTCCGCTTCGTTTGTAAATGGATTTTGAATGAAGCGTTCATGCGTCAGGGTCGCATCACTTAGATAGCCTTTGGCCAGATGCGGACTGCGAAAATAGATCTCTCCGGGTTCGCCGATGCCGCACATTTGCTGTCGGCGATTCAGGACGAGCAACTGAACGTCGCGGATCCCTCTGCCCAGTGGCAGAACCTGTCTATCGAAACCGGGGGCCTCATCGCTTGTGTTTGGCACCACGAAGTGCCCGACGGCGCGCTGTGTTTCCGTCGAACCGTAAAGGTTCACGCAGGTGATCTTCGGCGCCAGCTTTCGCAGGCGCGCCACGTCGCGTTTGGTCAGTACATCGCCAACCAGGAATGAGTAACGCAGCGACTCGATTTGTTCGGCGTCGGTTGCTCCTTCACTGAGCAGTTGACTCATCGCCGGCGTAAGATTCGCGACTGTCACCTTCTTCTGGTTCATCCAAGCTCTCAGACGCGCAGGGGATTCAATGTCCTTTTGATCAGGAATGCAGACGGTGCCGCCGAGTTGCAGCGGCGTGAAGATGTCCCGGTGCAACGGATCGTGCGCCAATCCGGAGAGCATGCAGAAGCGTTCGCTTTCGTTGAGGCCAAACTTGTCTGTGGCCCAGGAAGTGAACAGTGTCAGCGGACCGTGGCGGCCCATCACGCCTTTTGGTTTGCCGCTCGAGCCCGAAGTGAAAGCAATGTAAGCAAGATCATCAGCGGCAATGTTCGTCCGGGGCGGCTCAATCGAATAGCCCGCAAGCAGGTCGGCCTGCGTGGGTAACTGGAGGCGGCAAAGATCCAGAGTCTCGACAAACCGACCCAGAACTTCCGGCAGAATTCCGGCGGGCTCAAGCTGGAGCCAACCGCGAGGCCCGGCGATCTCCAGGCAGCTCATCAATCTTTCTACTGGATAATCCGGATCGAGGATCAGAAACACCGCGCCGGCTTTCAGTACCGCGAGGATGGCCCAGACCAAAGACACACTGCGATGGCCGTAAATCGCCACGACATCGCCGGTGCGGATGCCGCCCGCGCGCAGATAATTCGCCAGACGGTTGGAACGAGAATCCAACTCCCGGTAACTCAAACTTTCCCGCGGGTCTTCCACTGCGGTTTTGTCTGGATGAAGTTGAGCTTGCTCTGAAAACAGTTCGTGGATTGGTTTCTCGCGATGATCCGCCTGCGTTTGAGTTGGCTTCGGAAGTACGCTCTCGGCGCGTGGCGTCACGAGTGAAAAGCGACTGATCCTTTCATCGGGTCGCGCCACAATTTGCGACAATAGCTGTCGGAATTGATCCGCCATCTGTTCAATTCGAGTTCGCGCGAAGAGATCGGTGTTGTAGGCGAAGGCCAGTTTGATCTCTTTCGCGCCGACGCCGGCGTAGAGAGTCAGATCAAACTTTGATAAGTCCTCTTCTGACTGTAACCAGGCATCGACAAAGCTGACTGTCTCGCCATCCGGCAAGTCGATTTTGTCTGAGAAGCTGAACAGATTGAAGTAGACCTGAAAGATTGAGGTGCGACTGAGATCGCGCTCAGGCTTTAACTCGCCAATCAGTCGTTCGAACGGTACATCCTGATTTGCATAAGCATCGAGCGCGGTCTTGCGGACCCGGGCCAGCAGTTGGCGGAAATTGGGATCTCCGGACAAGTCGTCGCGTAAAGCCAGGTTGTTAAGAAAGAACCCAATCAGTCCTTCGGTTTCGGTTTGCGGTCGGTTCGCCATCGGCGAGCCGACGATGATGTCTTCCTGGCCGGTATGACGTTGCAGCAGGACCTTGAAAGCTGCGAGCAGAGTCATGAACAGCGTTGCGCCTTCGCGTTGACTCAATTCCGTGAACGCCGCGGTAAGTTCCGCCGGCAACACGACGGTTACGCGATCGCCCGGGTAGGTTTGCACAGCGGGCCGGGGCCGATCAGCGGGGAGATCAAGCACGGGCAGTTCACCCGCCAATTGATTTCTCCAATACGATAATTGCCGCTCGAGCACCTCGCCTTGCAGCCAATCTCTCTGCCAAAGCGCGTAGTCCGCGTATTGGACCGGCAGCTCGGCTAGAGGCGAAGCTTCACCTTTCGTAAATGCCTGGTACAGTGCCGAGAGCTCCCGAAAGAAGATCAGGATCGAGGAACCGTCACTGACGATGTGATGCATCGTCAGAAGGAAGAGCGACTTCTCATGGCTCATTCTGATCAGAGTTGTCCGAATTAATGGCGCACCTTCGAGATCAAAAGGTCGCAGTGCTTCTAGTTTAGCCAGCCTTCCACATTCAATAGTTTGCTCAGATTCAGCGAGCGAAGTCAGATCAATCGTTTCCAGGGTCGTGGGCACATCGGAAATTACCGGAATTGGTTTGCCATCGACGGTGAGAAAGCGTGTACGGAAAACTTCGTGACGACGAACAATCTCTGCGACGCATCGTTGCAGGACCGCTCGATCAAGTGCACCGGAAACGGGGACTGAGATCGGAACATTGAACACCGGCGAACGCGGCATCAATTGATCGAGAAACCAGAGACGCTCCTGGGAAAATGAAAGCTGCGGCGGAGTGTCGAAACTGCGGCGTCTGATCGTCCGGGCCGGCGTCGGGTCCGCATCAATGTTGCCGCTAAGAAGTTTTGCCAGGAGTGCGCGTTTGGCGTGTGACGGTACGCACGCCTCCGGTGTCTTTTTCGACAGGGGGATGCCGGAGGCATGCGTACCTGGCACGCCGGAGGCGTGCGTACCGTTAAGATTTGAAACGCGTTCCTGCATTTCGATTGGCAGCCGGCTACGCTCGATGAAAGGGGCAGCCGGTGGTGCGAGTCTCAATTTGGGGCACGAGAGACGCAGGGGATTTCACTTCATCGAAAGTTATGTGCAGCGCAGTGAGACCGCGCAGGCCAAGGTTTTCCCGCCAGATGATCGGTTGATCTTCGACGACGGCCATGTTCCGTGTGCGGCGCGCGAGTGCTTCGAATGTCAGTTGGCCCTCGATGCGCGCCAGGGCCGCGCCGAAACAGAAGTGACTGGCCCAACCGAAAGCCAGATGACGATTATCTGTGCGAGTGATGTCGAGACGATCAGGATCGGGAAACCTTTCCGGATCGCGATTGCCGGCGGCCATGACCGCGATTACAGCCTGGCCTTTGCGAATTAGCTTACCGCCGATTTCGGTATCTTCACGACAAATGCGAGCTGTTTGCTGACTTGGACTTTCGTAACGCAGCAATTCCTCGACTGCCGAGGGAACCAGCGACAGGTCGGCTTGAAGTTTCTGCATTTGATCGCGATTCCGGATGAGGCTGAGCACGCCGTTACCGATCAGATTGGTCGTGGTCTCCTGACCGCCAACCATTGTGACGATGGAGTTGGCGATGATTTCTTCTTCAGTCAGGCGATCGCCGTCGATCTCCGCCGTCATGAAAGCGTTGATCAGACCTTCGCGCGGCTCGGTCTTCAGTTGCTGGATCACTTCGCGAAAGTAAGCGGTCATTTCTTCGACGCATTTCAAAGTGCGCGAGGCGCGATCCGGATTGTGCTGAAAGTTCCCCAGCACTTCGGCAAAGTCCGCGGACCAGGCTTTCAATCGATCGCAATCACTCGTGGGAACGCCGAGCATCTCGGCAGTGACGATGGCCGGCAAGGGCGCGGCCAGATCGTTAATGACGTCCATGCTGCCGCGGCTTAGCAGCGGATCGAGGATCTCATCGAGAATTTCGCGAATGTGATTGCGCAGGGCTTCGACGCGGGCCGGCGTGAAGGCCATCGACGCCAGGCTGCGCAGACGCGTGTGTGACGGCGCATCCATGAACAGCATCTGCTTGGTCATCATCTGGGCCAATGGCGTTAGTTCGGCCAAACCCATCGCGGCAAACTGCTCGGGCGTCGGCGTGCGATCGGCAGAAAATTGATGCAGCACGGTGATGACGTCTTCGTAACGCGTGACTACCCAGGCATGCAGGTACGGGTCCCAATGAACCGGAGCTTCCGTCCGCAGGCGTCGATAGAGCGGGTACGGATTTGCCAGCACCTCGGGATCGAGCAGGTGATAGAGGCTGAGAACCGGAGCGGATTTCTTAGACGGTAATGTCTGCGGATTGGCACTCATGATTTATGTCCGACAAACTTCAGTTTGTCGTTTGGTTCCTTGTGTGGTGCGCGACAGGCTGAAGCTTGTCGGACATTTCAGGCAAGCAGGGCTTGCGCTTCTTCTTCACTCATATTTTCAACCCGAGCAAAGATCAGACGCTCAATTTCGCTGGACAACTCAGCGATGCTCGGCGCGTCAAACAGCGTCCGCAGAGCCATATCGACTCCAAAAGCGCTGCGAATCTTGGCAATCAGTTGAGTGCCCAGCAGCGAATGTCCGCCGAGCAGGAAGAAGTTATCGTTGACGCTCACTTCGCTGATGTTCAGGAGCGAGCAAAGAATTTTCGCGAGGCGCGTTTCGATGGGCGTGCATGGGGCAATGTAATCCTCATCGCGCAGAGTGTTTTCAATCGTCGGTTCGGGCAATCCGGCCCGATCGACTTTGCCATTCGCGGTCAACGGCAGCCGGTCGAGTCTGGCAAAGATCGAGGGCAGCATGTAATCGGGCAACGAAGTTTTCAGGAATTCCCGCAGTTCCGCGGCTGAAGGTGTGGTGCCGTTGCGCATCGTGATGTAGGCAGTCAGACGCTTCTCCGAGCAATTCGATCCGCGGGCCACGACGGCGCTTGCGGCGATGGCGGGATGCCGATCGATGGCGGCTTCGATTTCCGTCGGCTCGATGCGGTACCCGAGAATCTTAATCTGTTCGTCGGCGCGGCCGAGATAAGCGATATCGCCGTTGGGCAGATACCGGGCCAGGTCACCGGTGCGATAAAGGCGAGCGCTTTGTCCGTTGCTAAACGGATCACAAATGAATTTCTCTGAGGTCAGGTCCGGGCGATTGCGATAGCCGCGCGCCACGTTCAATCCACCAACGTAAAGTTCGCCTGCTGCTCCCGGTGCAACCTGACAAAGATTTTCATCGAGAATAAATACTTCGCAGTTAGCGATTGGCTGGCCGATGGTCGGCAAGCCGCTGGCTTCGTTCGCGCTGTTCACTCGCCCCGAAGTTGTGACCACGGTGCATTCAGTCGGCCCGTAGTTATTAACGACTTCGAAGGGAAGACCCTTTTGCGGATAGCGATGCAGAGTGTCAGCGCCAGTCAGCAGGAATCGCAGCGCCGCGTCTGCCGGCCAATCCATCTGCATTAAGCCCTCAGCCAGTGCGGTCGGGATAAAACTGATCGTGATCTGGTTTGCCACCAACCAATCACGCAAAGACTCTGGGGAGACGCGCGTCGATTCGTCAGGCAGGTGCAGACTGGCTCCGCCGGTCAGATAGGGCCAGACTTCCCAGACCGCGGCATCAAAACTCACGCTCGCGAGGTGAGTCGCTCGATCTTTCGCGCTTACCTCAAATGCGCGCTGATGCCACGAGATGAGGTTCGATAGATTTTCGATTGTCACCTCAACGCCTTTGGGCTGGCCGGTGGAGCCTGAGGTGTAGATCACGTAAGCGAGCTGGTCTTTGGTTGTCTCGACCACCGGCGCCGAGGTGGAACATCGATCGACTTCTGGATCGGCGTCGATCTCAATTACTGACCATGGTCCGGCGGGAAGGTTGCACGAGCCTTCGGAATTGGTAATCAGGACCCGCGGTTGCGCATCATTCAGCATAAAAGCCAGACGCTCGGCCGGGTAAGCCGGATCAAGCGGCAAGTACGCGCCTCCCGCTTTCAGCACCGCGAGCGAGGACATAACCGATTCAGCTGAACGACCAAGGGCAAGAGCGACGACGGTTTCGCGGCCCACACCTAATTCAACCAGGCGATTAGCCAGTTGATTGGCGCGAGTATCAAGCTCCGAGTAAGTCAACGTCGCGCCGCCGGCTTTGACGGCGATGGCTTCCGGCGCAGCCTTAGCACGAAGTGCCACCATTTCTGAAATTGAAGCAACGCAATTGGCCACCTCGGGGAGAAAACCGGGCGGCGGCGTCTGGGGTGTCAGGGATTGGGTTTCTGGCATGGCGACTCGTGTACTTAACGTGGACATGGGCGAAAAAAGCTTCGGGGCTGACTCTTCGGACTATGTGTCTCCACGGAACAGTAAATTGTTAATAGCCAGTTGTTTCCTTGCTGTTTGTGGTAAACTTCGGCTCGAAAGACTGACCGGATTGGAGTTTTGCGGCGTTTCTGAATGCCAGCCGGCCTCGTAATCAAGCCTTGCCCCTTAGAGTACAGCTATCCGCGTCTCTGCTTTCCGAAGCTCTCCTGGCGCCGCGAGCGCAATCGCAACCAACTTTTTGGTTCGACAAAACTATCAAAGGATCTGTGATGTTAAGCAGGAGGCTATGATGAAAAAGTACTTCATGCGTTCCCTTATTGTTTTTGCGCTGGTGTTGGCCGTGACCGTGCCGGCGCTGGCAGACACGATTCGGCTGAAGGACGGCAGCGTGATTCGTGGGCAGATTATCAGCTTTAAGAATGAGCAGTTCACGATTATGGTGGGGAGTGGAGCCCGCGGGCGCAAAAGCCAGATCACGGTGTACATGGAAGATGTTGAATCGATAGAATTCGACAATACCGGCAATACCAGCACCAGCCAGACCGATTCCAGCAACAACAATACGCAGCCGACCTATCAGCCGCCGGTCACCCAACCGGCCAATAATCAACCGGCAAACAATCAACCGACAAACAATAGTTCCTCCCAGCCACCGGCGATGACCCCCACGTCAACCAGCAGCAATCCCTCGTTCTTTCAGGTTAACGTGCGCGTGCGGGCCGACAATGCGAGCAATGGCTGGACCAATAGCGGTTTGGTGGTGCGCCGTGGTCAGCGTCTGAAAGTCAGCGCCTCGGGTCGCGTGAGCCTGGGGCAGAACCGGTTCGCCACGGCGGATGGGCTGGCAAATATTACGGATCGGGACAAGCTGATGCGCAATTCGCCGACCGGCGGTTTGATTGCGGTAATTGGCGACGACAACGACGATTTCATCTTCATCGGCCGGGGTCATGATTTCGTGGCCCAGCGCGATGGGGTGTTGTTTCTTGGCGTAAATGAAGGAAACCTTGCGGACAACACCGGAGCCTTTGACGTCGTGATCGAAGCCGAAGCGTCCGGATCTCGCTAACGAGTTTGGAGTTCCGCCTTTAGGCGGTCTGATCGCAGTGTGCCGCTTAAAAGCGGAACTCCGAACGAATCTGCCAGCCAATGTTTGCCAACTTGCCCGCCAAATCTCGCATCACAAGCTTCGGGCTGCCAATGACGCTTGACCGTGCTTGCAAGAGCGCCCTATAGTCGTTTTTCAGTTGAAATTTCGGCCTGCCTCAAAACAGTATAGAAGGTTAAGAGTTCAACCTTCAGGTTGCCCCCGTCGGCACAAGCTAAAGCTTGAACTCTGGACTCTTCAAAGGACTCGGTTATGAATAGCAGTACTTCTACACGCCGGCTTCTCGGTTTACTCGCCTTAATTACTTTTGTGCTTTCTGCGATCGGAACGTCCGGACTCTGGGCCCAGTCCCGGCGCCAGCCACCGGTCTCGGATCAGAAGAAGAACCAGCGGCCAGGGGACAAACCGCCTGAAGAGCCGAAGCCCGAACCGCTTCCGGCAGATATCCAACCCGGCAAGCCGCAGGACGCCGAGAAGCTTACAGTTACGACGAACCTGGTCAACGTTGACGCTGTCGTCTATAACAAGAAGACGGGCCAGCCACAGATGGCGCTGGGGAAAGACAATTTTGCGATCTTCGTCGATGGCGTAAAAAAGGACATTACGAATTTCGGAACTCCCGAAGCGCCGATTACCGTTACGCTGGTAGTCGAGTACAGCAAGACAGCAGAAATGCTGGGCTACTATGGCAGCCGCGGCATGGAGGCCGGCCAGAACGAAGTCATCCGGCCGACCGCGATGTTCCTCTCCCAGTTTATTAAGCCGGAAGATTACGTTTCAGTGATTGCTTACGACCTGCGGCCCACGCCGCTAACCGACTTCACCAATGATCCGAATCGAATCCAGCAGGTAATCAGGTTGTTGTTGATGAATCAGCCGGCGTTCAGTGATAGCAATCTCTTCGATGCTTTGAAATTGACGCTGATTGGCGGTCGTGGTGATTCGGTGGTCCTGGAAAATTCCAAGGAGCGCACCCAGGAGTATTCAGGAATGGTCTCGGTTCCGGCCGATCGGCGTCGCGCCGTATTGCTCGTGGCCTCGGGCCTCGACACCTTCAGCAAAATCAATATGGATCAGGCGCGCAAGATTGTGCAGAATGCCGGCATTCCCATCTACATCATCGGCACCGGCCAGATGTTTGTGAAGTTATACGGCGACGGGATGAATCCTGGTTCAGGCTCGAACATTCGCGGCATTCCGATCGATCGAATGAGTTTCCTGCAAGCCGACAACACCATGAAGACGTTTGCCAAGGAAAGCGGCGGCGCGTTTTATCCCATAACGTTCGAAGGTGAAATTGGGAATGCTCTCGGTTCCATCAACGCCATGCTGCGCAGCCAATACAGTCTCGGTTTCAACCCCGGAGAAGAGCGCGACGGCAAGTCGCACAAGATCGTCGTTAAGGTGGACGTTGACGGCGACGGAACCTACGACGACAAAGCCTTCGCCGTCAGGGCGCGCGAAGTTTTCAACTCTCCGAAACCGGAAGCCGCTCCCAGCCAGAAAAGCGGCGGGAAGCAGTAAGAGCAAAGGGCTTTCGGACTGGAGTCAGTACCATCCGCATTAGCGGATGGGATCAGGCGATGCATTGGAGAAACCAGTCGACAACTTGAACCCACCCGCTGACGCGGGTGGTACTGACTGTCGCTCTTGGCCTTTGCCCTTTGCTTTGTCGCGTGTAAAGTAGCCTTGTCTTTCCCTTAAAAGCTCCCCGTTTTTCAAAACTTGTCGGAGGTCACTTACTGATGTCCAGTGAAAGCATCAGCGCCAACGAGGCCGCAGTCGCCCAGGAATTTCCTGATCGCGTTGGAGCCGAAGCGGAGAATCCGTACCTGAAAACTTTTCGGCCGTATATCCCCGCTCATGTTCACATGCGCGAATTGACGGCGATCCCGCTCATTATGGGAACGTTGCTCGGGATGGTTTTTGGCGCGTCCTCGCTGTACCTGGTTTTGAAAGTCGGCTTGACGGTTAGCGCCTCGATTCCAGTCGCGGTGATTGCTATCACGCTGTTCCGCGTGCTTTCAAAACTTGGGTTGCGCGATGCGACCATTCTGGAAAACAACATCGTTCAGACCGCGGGCTCAGCCGGTGAATCAATTGCTTTCGGCGTCGGCGTGACGATGCCGGCCATCATGATTCTGGGCCTCGATCTCGAAGTCACGCGGGTGATGCTGGTGGCCTTGCTCGGCGGGTTGCTGGGCATCCTCATGATGATTCCGCTGCGACGCGCCCTGATCGTCGCGCAACACGGTTATTTGAAATATCCCGAGGGCACTGCCTGCGCTGAAGTTTTGAAGGCCGGGGCCTCCGAAGAGTCGCGCAGAGCTGCGGCGCAGGGTGGCGAAGTCGCTGAGACGGAACAAATGGGAGCCAAAACCATTTTTGCCGGACTCGGCGTCGGCTTCATCTACCAGGTGTTAATGACCGGATTGAAAGGTTGGAAAGACACTCCGGAAAAGGTTTTCGGCGCGCCGTTCAAGGCCGGATCGATTGCCGCCGAAATCTCGCCCGCGTTGTTGGGCGTCGGCTATATCATCGGCCCACGCATTGCTTCAATCATGTGCGCCGGCGGCGTGCTGGCTTATCTGGTCTTGATTCCAGCGATCAAGTTCTTCGGTTCCGGGATGACCACACCGTTGGCGCCGGGAACTGTTCCGATCAGCGAGATGAGTCCAGGGGCTATTCGCGGTGCTTACGTTTTGTACATCGGCGCGGGTGCGGTGGCGGCCGGCGGCATTATCAGCCTGTTTCGATCGCTGCCGACGATTTGGCATGGCTTGAAAGGCGGGCTGGCGGATCTTCGCGGTGGCCCGGGTGCGACCGCTAACGCACCGCGCACCGATCAGGATATGTCGATGAAAGTTGTTATCGGCGGAATTCTGGTGCTGATGGCCATGATCATGGGGTTCCCGCAGCTCGGCTTGCAGGTCAATATCTTTGTTGCTTTCCTGGGGGCAGTCCTGATCATCGCCTTTGGCTTTCTCTTCGTCACGGTTTCATCGCGACTCACCGGAGAGATTGGTTCGTCCTCTAATCCAATCTCGGGGATGACGGTGGCGACGCTGCTGCTCACTTGTTTGATATTTCTGTTGCTCAGGTGGACCGGTCCCAACTATTACGTCACGGCGCTTTCGATCGGCGGCATTGTTTGCATTGCTTCTTCAAACGGTGGCACCACGTCGCAGGATTTGAAGACCGGTTTCCTGGTTGGCTCCACGCCCAGGCTCCAGCAGATTGCAATTCTGGTGGGCGCGTTCGCGTCCGCGCTGATCCTGGGCCCAATTCTGTTGGTGCTGAATGATTCGGCGACAGTCTATGTGCCGCGCTTAAGTTTTGAACCAGCTACCAAATCTTTGGCGGTCGATCCGGGTAAGTTCGGGGCGTTGCCGACGTTCAATGATCCGATCAAGCCTCAGGCAGCAGGCACTTACCGGATTTTGAAGAACGAAGCGTCGTCGCCGATGGTCACCGGCCTTGATCCGGGCGAATACCTGGTGGATTCCTCGGGCAAGGTGGCCTACAAGATGGAAGAGAATTTTCCGTCGACTTTGCGGATTCAGCCCTCGCAGGCAGGTCAGCCGGAAAAACTAAAAGGTCCACAAGCGAACGCGGACACCGGGTTATACCGGCCTTATCACAAGACCGATACGGACGGCGGTCCCGCCGGGCGCTATCTGGTAAACGATCAGGGCGTCCCCGTCTACCTGGCGGATCCGGGAATCAACGGCATTCACAAAACCCGGCCGGACGGCTCGCAGGTGACCAAGTACGACGCGCCGAAAGCCACTTTGATGTCTTACATCATCAAAGGAATTTTGAATCGGCAACTGCCCTGGGGCCTCGTGCTTTTGGGGGTGATGATTGCGGTCGTGCTCGAAATGAGTGGTATTCCCTCGCTGGCGTTTGCGGTCGGCGTTTACCTGCCGCTTTCGTCATCAAGTCCGATCTTCATCGGCGGCATGGTTCGCTGGCTGGTCGACAAGTATCTCCGCAAGAAGTTGCTGAGCAAGAAGCTCAGCGAAGATGAATTTGTGGCGGAGACTGACAAGAGTCCGGGCGTACTGATGGCTTCCGGCTACATTGCCGGCGGCGCGTTGGCGGCTATCGTGATTGCGATTCTCCAGGGCGTGCCGAGCGAAGGACTGTCGAAGTTCAACCGGAGCATCAACGATTGGTCGACTGCGCATAATCCGCTTTTTGGTGATCAGAACGGCGACCTTCTGTCAGTGATTCCGTTCTTAATACTGACAATATTGCTCTACCTGGTTGGCCGCGAAATAATTCTCAGAACCAGGAAAGCGGGTGGAACCGGATAGGTCAGAATCGATCTGTTCAATTTCGAACCTGAGTTCTATAATTTTTGCGAGGCGCGCTTTCATTCAAAAGTTTTTGAGCGCGCCTCGTATTACTAAACATGAAGGTTTAGCGCTCTATGCTTCATCACAGAAAGACACGTTTTCATAATCTCCTTCTCACCTTCCTGCTCTTGACGTTGGGATTGGCCACGCCGGTGGTGGTCCAGGGTCAGACGCAGCGCGGCCCATCAGACGTCGTCCGCGAATTCTACAAGGCCATGCGCGAGCATCGTTTTAAGGAAGCGTGGGCCTTGACGATTTACAAATCGGCGGTCGATGGTCTCTCGGCCGAGGAGTTGGAAGACCTCCGTCCTGACTTTGAGCAGAAGGCGGCGGCAGTCCCCGCGCAAATCGAAATTACCGGCGAGCAGATTCAAGGCAACATCGCGACGGTCTTCGTGAAGGTGCCCATCACCGAAAGCACGCCCCAGATAACTTCTGAGCCGGTCAACCTGATGAGTTCCGGTAACGGCTGGATAATCGGGACTGAAGCCGATCAGGCTGAAGTGAAAAAGAAAGGCCGTCGCTTTTTTCTCGACGCTTTAATCGAAGAACACGAAAACGACATCGATGATTTATTCAAGCGCTTGCTGGTGGTTCAATTGGTTTACGCTCAGGAACACAAAGGCGTTTTGGCGAATCTTCAGGATCTAATTACGGCAAATTTGGTCGCCAAAGAATCGGGTGATCCCAAGGCGATTGGCTATACCGTGCGCATCACAGTCACACCTGACGGCAAGGGTTACATTGCTACCGCTGAGCCAACCCGTTACGGCCATACCGGCAAACTTTCCTTCTGGATGGATCAGACCGGTAACCTCAAGAAGGTCGACAATGGCGGTAAACCGCTGACGGGTTCAAAATAGGCTCACTCCCGGTGATAAGCCTTTCCGCGCCTTTTGAGATGGAAGGGGTCTGGAGGAAGCGGAAAAAACGGGCGTTTATGGCGGACTAACCAATATTCTTCTGACTCCCAACTCGGTTACCAATAAGAACCAATCAAACGCTTTCTCCCGCGGGCAAATTTAGTCGGAAAATAGTGATTGCGTCCCTCCATTCAAACCGATAGAATGATTCCAGAGCGCATCTCAGCGTTCCTTGCCCTCAACCTCAAAAAGCAATCCAATTTGAAGCCTTCCTGTTCGCACGAGGGGTTTACCATGCCAGAAGTGATTCGTTCCGTAGTTTCGCGGGTCCGCGTCTTTTTCAAGGACCGGCGACAGTCGCCACGGCTGCGAGTTCGTCTTCCGTTCACCGTTTCAGTTCATCGAGAGAACGAATTGAACGGCGCGCGCCGGCGAGCGCAGACACTTAGAGGTTACACGCGGGATCTCAGCGAGGACGGGCTCGGATTGTTGGTGTCGCAAGTCCATCTCGATGGTCACCATCTCGCCGCCGAAGGCCGCGAGTTGGATGTCGAACTGGAACTGGCTCGCGACAACTCGATCTCGATGCGAGTCATGCCGCGAAGATATGAACGCCTGGAGGAATCAGAATCGGGTTGCACTTACCTGATTGGTGCCGGCATCGTCAGTCTGGCTGAAGCGGACCGGTCGCGGTATCTGGCGTTTGTTGCCGAGAATCGGAAGCAGTCGCCGAAGCGGCCCAGCGGGCTTCTTCATGCGCCCCGCGAAGCGGAAAAGATTACCCTCGAACTACTTAAACAAAAGCCAGCCGAAGACCTTCGGTAGGTGGAAAGCCGGCTGCTGCGTCTTAGTTGGTTGCCATGCGAGGTAACCGCGGTTTGGATCCTTGCCGACGCAGCGAAATAAGTTCACGCGCCAGCGTTCGCCTTTCCGCGGTTCGTGAATCCAATGGTTCCAGGGAATTCGCATCCCGATCCAAACCAACTCGAGATCATTGCCGGCGCCGCCTTTGGTGATTGTCTTCATCGCGGCACAACTCATTCCCGAGCGAAATTCCCAGTCGGATTCCCTCCTGGTCGGCGACCAGTGAATCGCCACGTCCACCCACTCGCCGGTAGGCGCCGCTTCAAATTCAAAATACCTTTCGATCGCGTGTTCGTCAGGAGCGATAAAAATCTCGCAAACGTCGCGATCCCAAAGGCCCATAGTTTTCTTCTCAGTCTGCGGCTTATCGTTAACCACCAGGGGCTCACCCTGATGGCAAATGAAGCGCAGGTGCAGAGCTTTTTCTGACCACAGAATTCGAGCTTCAGCCTGTCGCTCCAGCGGCGCGGGCGCGCCTGACCAATAGCGATTGATTTGCAGAGTTGCCGCTTTGTCCCATTCGGCATTTGTGAGGTCGGCGACTTTAAGATCTGTCGCAATGAACCGCGCCTCGACCGTTTTGTCATCGAGCATAACGGTTTAACCCATGCCTTCGCCGAAAGAGAAACTGGGGCCTCGCGGCCGGTAAGTTATTTGCTCTTCTTCCTCTTCCTTTGCTTCGGCAAGCCACGACGGATCCGAATACTGCAACTTGTAGAGTCTCCAATACAAGCCCTGCAACAGCAATAAATCCTGATGCGTGCCCTGCTCGCGAATTTCGCCATGATGCAGCACGATAATGTTATCGGCTCGCTGAATCGTCGAAAGCCGGTGCGCGACGATAACGGAAGTGCGATTGCGCATGACGCGGGCAATCGCCTCCTGAATCAGCTGCTCGGTTTCCGTATCAATCGAGCTGGTCGCTTCGTCCAGGATTAGCAGGGCCGGGTCGAAGGCCAACGCCCGGGCAAACGAGATTAGTTGCTTTTGCCCGACTGATAAGCCGGCGCCGCGTTCGCGGACTTCCGATTTGTAATCGTGAGGCAGGCGCCGGATGAAATTGTCGGCGCGCACTTCATTCGCCGCCCAGCGAATACGTTCATCGGTGATGTCTGCGCGGCCCAGCCGGATGTTGCTTTCCACCGTACCGGTAAAAAGGAAGATGTCCTGGAGCACGACCGCGAAATTAGCTCGCAGCGATTGCAAATCCCAATCGCGCACGTCCACACCGTCGAGCAAAACGCGGCCGCGCTGCACATCATAAAAACGCATCAACAGATTTGTAATCGTTGTCTTCCCGGAGCCGGTGTGGCCCACGAGAGCTACAGATTGTCCCGGCGATACGGTGAACGAAACGTCTTTCAGGACCCAGTCTTCCTCGTTGTAAGCGAACCAAACATTTTCGAATTCGATCCGGCCCTCGGCGCGGCCGCTCTTTAGTGGCTTTTCCGGCGAATTGATTAAGATCGGCAGGTCGAGCGCTTTGAAAATGCGATGCGATGCCACGACCGCGCCTTGCAGCACGTTATATTTGTCTGAGATATCGCGAATCGGCTGGAACAAGAAACTACTGTACTGGATGAAGGCGACGAGGCCGCCCAGCGTCAAAGCGTTTTGCATCACGCGATAACCGCCGTACCAGATAATCAGCGCGATGCCGGTCGCACCGATGAGATCGACGAGGGGAAAGAAAACCGCGTAATAATAGATCGTGTCGATGTTCGCCCGCCGGTGTTCGTCATTGATCCTGGCAAAGCGCCGCAGCGAATTCGCTTCCGCATTAAAAATTTGCACTGTCTGCGCGCCGGAAAAATGTTCCTGGAGAAATGAGTAGATCCGGGCGATCTTGATGCGCACCAGGTCAAAGCCTTTGCGCGCGCCTTTGCGAAACCACGTCGTCGCGGCAAACAGCATGGGCACAGTCAACAACGTGATCAGCGTCAGGCGCCAATCCATATAAAGCATGACCGCCAGGATAGCGGCAATCATTACCAGGTCGCCGAGGAGATCCGTCACGCCTGAGGTGAATAACTCGTTCAAGGCGTCGACGTCCGCGGTCAGGCGGGTCATGATGCGCCCGACGGGATTGCGATCGTAATAGGAAACCTCCTGGTGTTGCAGCTTGTTGTAAATCTCGCGCCGCAGATCGAACATCACGTATTGACCGACGGTGTTCAGAAGGACTGTCTGAAAATATGAAAACACCAGGCGCAGGAATTGAGTGCCGACGAAAACGAGTGCGAACAACGTCAGGCCATCCGTCTTTTTAGGGATGATGTACCAGTCGATTGCGTATTCGGTGAATTTGGGTTGCAACGTGCCCAGAAGATTCAGCACCAGCGTCAGAACCAGTGCTGGAATCAGCAGTTTGACGTATGGCTTAAGGTAACGGAACAGCCGACGCGCCACCTTTAGATCATAGGTCTTCCCGATCGTCTCTTCTTCGTGAAAGTTTTTGACTGCCGTGGACATGAATTTCAGATTTCAGGTTTCAAATCTCAGATCTCAAATCTCAGATTCCAGGTGACGATGCGTCAACCAAATGCTGCTTGCGCGGAAGGTGCAGCAACAGCCCGATTCCCCCAATCGCAAATCCGACGTAATAATATTTCGACCCGGTCAGCCGATAATCCAGCAGCGCCAGCAATCCCGGGACCTCACACAAGGCGAATGAGACAACGTACGCACTGTGTACTTGCTGGACCTGCTGCGCGGTTACGGCTTTTCCCAGCAGGATCTGCTTTATCAGAAAAGACGCCGCAACTGGAATCAGCCCGACAGTATTTAGTAACAACGTCAGCTTTGGATTCGGAGCCGGCGTGACGGTGGCCAGATAAATGAACGCGAAATACATGATGGTCAGCGACATACATATCGAGAACCAAAGAATCAACAGTGTGCGATGACGTTCTTCGATGCTGACTGGTCCGGGATCTGTCTTCATCAGTGACCCTCTCGCTAGGTTGCCGCCAATTCCTCTTCCAACAGCTGCCGCTCATACAGATCCGCATACTCACCGCCGTGCGCCAGCAGTTCATCATGCGTTCCCTGCTCGATGATTCTTCCTTCGTCGAGAACACAAATCAGGTCGGCCTGTCGCACGGTCGAGACTCGATGCGACACGATGATGCTGGTGCGCTGGCGCATGACACCGCGAAGCTGAGACAGAATTCTTTCTTCAGTGTAAGTGTCCACCGACGACAGTGCGTCATCGAGAATCAAAATCTTTGGCTCGCGCAGCACCGCACGAGCAATCGCAGTGCGTTGCTTCTGACCCCCCGAAAGCGTGATGCCGCGCTCCCCAACCAGCGTGTCAAAGCCGTCAGGGAACTCCCGCACATCGCTGTCCAAACCCGCGATGTCGGCGGCCCGCTCGATCTCTTCGCTCGTAGCATGGTCCACGCCAAAAGCGATGTTCTTTGCCAGTGAATTGCTGAAGAGAAAGGTTTCCTGTGGAACATACCCGATTGCTCCGCGAAGTTGGGCCAGCGGATAATTCGAAACGGCGACATCGTCGATGAGAACAGTTTCCTCGGGAGCCTCCAGCACCCGCGGAATCAGATTTACCAGGGTCGATTTACCGCTGCCAGTCCGTCCGACGAAAGCGACCGTTTGGCCCGCCTCGATCTTAAGGTTGATGTCTCGTAAGACCGGTTCAGCCTCCGCGTGATAGCGCAGAGTCAGATCGCGAAACTCGATGCTTCCCTTTATCTCGGGTTGTGTCTGCACACCGGGCGCATCTGCAATCAGAGGCTTAATCGTGGCGATGGCTTGCATTCGTTTCCAGCTGGCGGTGCCACGCTGATACAAATTAACGACGTAACCGATTGCGATCAGCGGCCAAATCAACCGGAAAAGGTACATGTTAAATTCTGTAAATTGACCAACCGTGAGCTCGCCGCGCGCCGCCAAAGGCACGCCGGCCCAGACAATCAACACGAAGCCCAATCCGATCAAAAAGGTCATCAGCGGCCGCATTAAGGCATCAATCCGGACCAGGCCCAGATTCTTCTGCGCGTATTGGTAATTGAGCCGATTGAACGCCTCAATCTCGGACTGCTCCTGCGCGTAGGCACGCACAACGCGCACTCCGGTGAAGTTTTCTTGCGCGCGCGCGGTGATCTGCCCAAAGAAATCCTGGATCTGCTGGAAGCGCGTGTGCACCTGCTGTCCAAAATACTTAACGGTAAGCGAGACCAGCGGCATCGTCACAAACAGCAAAAGCGTAAGCTTCCAGCTAATGGCAAAAATGATCGGCACGATCACGATCACCACAAATACCGTTTGCAGCGAATACATGATCATTGGCCCGGCCAGTTGCCGCACGGCCGAAAGATCGTTGGTTGCCCGGGACATCAAGTCGCCCGTGCGATGTTCGTGAAAGAACGACTGAGGTTGATCAACCAGCCGAGCATAGAAGTCGTTGCGCAAGTCGTACTCAACATGCCGCGACATACCGATGAGAATCCGGCGCTGTAGAAAGAGAAACAATCCGCTCAACGCGCTGGCTCCGAGGACCTTGAGCGCGGCAATCGTCAGATGTGACCAGGTGACCTGTTTCCAATTGGCGTCAATTGCGTTTCCCACAATCAGCGGAATGGTGACATTGAAAACGACCCCCGCCATAATGCAGGCGATTCCGGTAATTAGAGAAATCTTGTAAGGCCGAAAGTAGTGGAGTAGCTTTCGCAGATCATTCATAACTTCAAGACAGAAACGCTTCGGCTCCTGCGGCGGCAGAATTCGCTGGCGCCTTCGGCAAGAGTTGCGAAGCTTGCGGTGTCTTAAAGTTTAAGGGAGAACGATCAGCGTAGCAAAGTGAGGTGGATTGAATAAGCGAAGCAGCACCCGGCCGGCCCCGTTACATAACGATTTCGCCTGACACTTCCGACATGGCATCGCGCTCAGCCGATACGCCGGGGCTATCAACCTCGAGATCCTCAGCTGGTTCGGGCGCGACGCGAACGCAATTGCGTCCGGCGCGCTTCGCGGCGTAAAGGGCGCCGTCTGCGGCTCGAAACAAATCTGTGCGCGTATTTCCATTCAGAGGAAATGACGCGATGCCAATGGACGTGGTGAGATTTCCAAAACCGGGAATGTCAATCCCTTCAATGCGTTCGCGCAGCCGTTCCGCGACGAGGAGCGCACCCTCCGCACGCGCATGCGGCAGAATCAACGCAAACTCGTCGCCACCAAAACGCGCGGCTGCATCAGCACCGCGCAGTTCCTGACGAAAACACTCAGCCAGTCTGCGGAGAGCGGCATCGCCGGCGTCGTGGCCCACCGTGTCGTTCAGGTGCTTGAAGCGATCGAGATCGAGTATGACGAGAGACAACGGCTGCTGCACTCGCCTCGCCATCAGCAGATCTTTGTCGAGTTGCATTTCGAACGAGCGGCGGTTGTAACAACCGGTTAGCGGGTCGGTCAAAGCCTGCTGCTGAATCTGCGCGAACAGTCCGGCATGATTTACAGCCACCGCTACCTGATCAGCGACAGTGCGGAGCAGGAGAATCTCATTCTCATGCCAAAGCCGGGCCGGATCGGCCGAGGTCACCTGCAAGGCCCCCAACAGGCTTTCCTGGAAGACGAGCGGCGCTACGGCGATTGGATACGGGTCTGATCCGTCGAGCGATTCATCGTCACCGTCACGAACCATGACTTCGTGGTGTTCGGCGAGATAACGGCAATGAGCTTCCAGATGCCGGCTTAACTTTTCAGTTTGTCTCATCGATCGCTTTGACGGAATGTCGAAATAAAAATAATCGAGCGCCTGATCCGGAGTTGGGCTCTCAACCCGCAACGCGCAGCTCGATACGTTGAGCGCGGTACCCACTTCATCGACAGTCTTTTGCAGGATGACTCCGAGCTCGAGCGACTCGCGGATCGCTGTAGCTATCCGATTAACCGCGATCTCCCGGCCGGCTTGCTCCTGCAACAGGTGCGCCATCTTAGTCGTCACACTGATGGTGAGTTGGAGTGAGGTCGCTTTCGGCATCGCGGTGCGCACGGCCTCTTCAAATCGTTGCACGTGATAGGGGTGTTCCGCGCTCACGCGCGCCATCAGATATTCGAGCGCCGAATAAACAATGTCCGGCTCAAAGGTCCAGATGACTTCATCGCCACCCATCCGGCCGTCACTGCTGCGGCCGTGAACCGTCGCGAGCAGAGCCGAAAAGCGCGCATCGGCAATCACGATAAAGTGTTCATGAAGATGACTGCCGTCGGCCTGTGGAAAAATCACGGGAGTGTCGAGTACCTCGGGGCCTAAACTGCCAACCATTTCTTTGAGCGTATCGGCCTGATGAACAAAAAAGAACGCGCGTCGTCCGCCATGAGCGAGTTCACGAATCCGCGCTTTTTCGCGCGCCGATCGCTTCGCGGCCAGGGGCAGCGACTCAGTTACCAGGGCACTCAAATTATTTTCCAGCACCACTTCTTCGAAATAACGGTGCAGCTGCACGATAGTCGAATATGCACAGCGCACCGGCATTAGCTGGCGCCCGTGTTGCTTGAGAAGTACGTCGTAAAGTGAATGCATTAAAGCGATTTTAATTCTTGGTAGGAAAAACCTCGGGGTGAGGAACAAGCCCAAGCTATTTTGGCATTTTGCCGCTGTGCTTGTCTACGAGAATTTTCCGGTATTTTGTTGAGATTGCGGCCTTTCTCAGACTTTTATGTAGGTCGTAACCGCCGTTGCCAGCAGCCTATCTTGATCATTCAAAACATCGACCGAAAGAACGAATAATCGCCGGCCGCCGCGCACGACCTGCGCGGTCGCCGTCATCCGGCCGGACGTGATAGGTCGCAGGTAATGAATCGTCAAATCGGTAGTGGTTACCTTCTCGTCCACTTCAATTTGGGTCAACACCGCAAAGGCGGCGGCTGTGTCAATCAAGGAGGCGATCGCGCCGCCGTGAACGACACTCTGATTCATCAGGTCGTCGCGGACTGGCAAGTGAATACTGACCCGGCCGTTGGTCAGTTCGCCCAATTCCAGTCCCAGGAATTTTGCGAACGGCACGGAAGCGAAAGCTGCTCGCGCTCTCGACAGTTTGGCTGGATCCGGTTCGCTCATCCACGATAGCTAGAATCGGTTGGTTCGACGATGACGGCCGTGCCGTAGCACAACACTTCGGTCACGCCGGTTGATATTTCGGTGGTGTCGTACCGCGCGCCGATAATCGCGTTCGCCCCGATTTCTGAGGCATGTTGGACCATGATGTCAAAGGCGTCGGACCGCGTCTCTTCGCACATCCTGGTCCAGATCGTTATGTTGCCACCCACCACCTGTTGAAATGATGCGCCGATCGTGGCAAAGACGTTACGCGATCGCACCACGATGCCCCGGACCACGCCCAGAGTTTGCAACACCCGAAAGTTGGGCAATTCGAAAGCCGTCGTTACCATTTGATGCGAGACGGAATATTGTTGCGGGCTGACCTGGTATGGCGCGCGCTGGGGGGCCGGATCGATGTTCATAATGTTTCTCTCTGTATTGGAATTTCGCGGTGGCACGGGCGTCTCGCCCGTGAATCCACGTGCAAGATGCGCGTGCCACATATTAAATCAACGTCGATAGAGCGCACTGCGCGCTTTGGTAGTTTCCTTTTTGGGTGTGCTGCGCCGAGGCCTCCAGAGAAATCTCTCGAGATCACAGCGACCACTCTTATCAAACTCAACGCCTTCGTGCTCCAGCATTCGCTGCTGCTTGTCTGACGGCAGGACAATGCCGCGCGTTGAGCAACGACCCTGTGAATTGATCACCCGATGCCAGGGAGTCTGGTCGTCGGCCCCGTGCATCACAAAACCGACCGTGCGCGGCGTGTAACCTTCGCCCAGCATGTAAGCGATCTGGCCATAGGTCATGACCTGACCCTTGGGAATACGGCGAACGATCTTGTAGACACGCTCACGATAATGTCCGGCAAGCTTCGGCTTGTCGTTCTCATGTTTCATGGTGGTGGCGACAAACCTAAAGTTTGTCGGACAATGTGCGCAACACAACGCGCGCGGGCGCGCCATCGCCGGCGCCATCGGCGATTTTCAGCGGCAGGCAAATCAATTCGTAATCACCCGGCGCCACGTCCGAAAGATTCAAGCCTTCAACAATCACAACGTTCTTCCGGAGCAATGTCAGATGCGTCCGATGATGACCGGAATGGAACTTCTCGATGGACAGGTAATCAGTCCCGACCAGCTTTACACCGCGCTCAACCAACAGCTCAGCGGCCTCAGGCAGAAGATGGGTGAAGTCTTTGCGAAATCCTTCACCGTTCCAGAACGTTGAGTTCCGCGTGTGAAAGATGACCCGATCAACTCCGTCGAGGTCGCAGCCGGAAAGGAATGCGGGATCGATTTCCATGACATCGTCCGGAACGCGGACGACGCGCGCGCGCCCGATCAAAGTCTCCAGCGGAAGCTTGTCAATAGTATTTGCCCCTTCGATAAAATGTGCGGGAGCGTCGACATGAGTGCCCGTGTGCGCTCCAAAGTTGAGCATCGAGACGTTGGAAGAATCGCCTTTGGCGAAGGCCGACCAGGGTTCTATCTTCACGCCAGGATCGCCTTCATAGACCGGCATGGTGGTCCGGATCGGAACTGTGATGTCATAGATTTTCATTGGTTGATTGCGACAATATAGACGCAAAGTCACAGGAGGGGAAGCAGGCGGTGGTGTCCTGATTTGCGAGTGCGTCCCGCTAATGTCACAGAGTCAGTACCGGGAGCGGTAGCGACCGGGTAACCACAACAGCAATCTCGATTACTACTGTCGGCTGGATCCCGGTCGCTACTGCTCCCGGTACTGACTTCATCCCTTGGACGGAAAGCCTTATGATCCAACTTCCGCCCGATGGTGGAACTTACTATTGATGAACGAAAGAAGAAATGATTCGCGGCCCCGCATCGCCGCCTCCAGCTATCTAAACACCGCCCCGCTCATCTGGAGTTTCATACATGGTTCGCAGCGTGACGCCGTTGAGCTTTTCACCGACACTGCGCCCGCGCGCTGCGCGGAAATGCTCGCGGGTGATGAAGCCGATGCCGCGCTGGTCCCGGTCGTTGAATATCACCGAATTCCCAATGTAGCGATCATTCCCGATGTGTGCGTCGGTTCGCGCTCCGCCGTGCGCAGTGTGGTGCTCGTGACCCGGCGCAACAATCTGAAAAAAGTTGAGCGGGTGGCCCTCGACGATTCGTCGCGAACATCGGCGGCTCTGGTGAAGATTATTTTTCGCGAGTTCCTGGGTTTTGAGCCTGAGTGGCAGACCTCGCAGCCTGATCTGAAATCGATGCTAATGCAGGCCGACGCGGCGCTGATTATCGGCGATCCGGCGATGAAGATTCCGCGCGATCAATTTCGCGTTTTCGATCTGGCAACGCTATGGCGCGAGTTCACCGGCTTCGGATTCGTGTTTGCCATGTGGATGGCGCGCAAGGAAAGCGTCGAAAAGATTCGGTCTGTGGATTTTGTGGCGGCGCGCAATGAAGGTTTGGCGCATCTGGATGAAATTTCAGCTGAATACAGACCGCAGCTCGGATTATCAGATGATGACATCAGGACTTACTTGACTGACAACATTGCTTTTCGGATGGATGAGGACATGGAGAAGGGCCTAAAGCTTTATTTCGAGCTGGCCATCCAGCACAAATTGATCGACGCAGCCCGACCGCTGGAATTCATCGCGTCTTGATCCGAATCTCTACCTTGCCCGTTGCGCGCCTGGCTTTGTTGGCGGCACGGATTGGCGCAAGGGCTCTCTGCAAATCGCGAAGTCGCTCAGCGACTGCCATTTTTTCGGCAATTGTCCGCTTGGAGGATTTTGTCGGCGGTTTGGTTTCAAACGTTTTGTTGTTACTGCTGGTCATATCTATTCTTGAACTCGGCCCATTTAACAGACAACCCGTGTCGTCGAACGACATTCTCTAATCCGTCCAGGTCGACCTCTTTTTGGGTTAGGAACATTTCGACTCGTGCCAGATCCTTTAGCCTCCCCACCTTCAACATTATAGCGACCAGATGTTCAGGTAAGACGACGCGAACCATGAGGCCATCGTAATCCAAATTCTGTGCGTTCAGGTAGGCCTCACGTTCGAGTGGATTGGCAACCGGCATAAATTGCACGGGCCAACCCTCAACCACGATGCCTTCCTTTCGTATTTCAGTGTAGCCGCGCGCCTTTAGGTACTCCCACCCGGGTAATTCGATGACCAGTTGATCACCAGGCGTCAACACGAAGACGTCGAGGTCTTCAGTCGAAAATGGCTCGACGTAGAACATCGCGCCAATCGCTCCAGCAACTGCATAGTCTTCAATCGCGCCGTCAAGAACCATCTGGTTGATGACAGCGAAAGTCTCTTTCATCTCATTAGCTCGCCATCACAGCTTCAATCTCTTCCGCATCCTTCGGCACACGATGCGTGAGGACGCGCGACCCGTTTTCAGTCACCAGCACGTCGTCTTCGATACGCACGCCGATGCCCAGATATTTTTCCGGAATCTCCTGGTTGAAGCCTTCGGGAATGCGGCTGGTGTCGGGAGAGATGTAGAGGCCCGGCTCGATCGTCATCACCATCCCGACTTCTGCCGGGCGCGATTCGCCATTGAAGTAATAACGTCCCGCGTCGTGGACGTCGATGCCGAGATAGTGACCGAGGTTATGCATATAAAACTGCATGTATTTCTTTTCTTCGATCAATTTCTTTGGATCACCCTTCAATAAGCCAAGTTCAACCATGCCTTCTGTCAGCAACTCGATCGAATGAGTTTTTAGATCTTCCAGACGCACGCCGGGCCGTACCATGTCCACGCAGGACTTTTGAGTCTTCAGCACCAGGTCGTAAATGTCGCGCTGGGCCTGAGTGAACTTCCCGTTTATGGGAAAAGTGCGGGTGATATCCGAGGCATAACCTTTGTACTCCGCGCCCGCGTCAACCAGAAGCAGGTCGCCGTCCTTCAATTCATCCTGGTTGCTGATGTAGTGCAGCACCGTCGCGTTCCCGCCCGAGCCGATTATCGAGGTGTAAGAAGAGCCGGAAGCGCCATGCTTGCGGAAATAAGCCTCGAGCATGGCTTCGACTTCGTACTCTTTCATTCCGGGCCGGACGGATTTCATTGCCTCGACGTGGGCGTCGGCGGCGATGTCGGCAGCCGTTTGCATGATCTCGATTTCAGCTTCGTTCTTGATCACGCGCATGTCGTGAAGAATTGTCGAGGGATCGACGATCGTGCGGGGCGGCTCGAGGGGCTTTCGATTCATTTCGCGCATTGAGGTGAGTTGCCGAATGATTTTCTGATCCATTTCCGGCGAAGTGTGACCGAAGGCATAGTAAAGAACCGCAGGTCCATCCATTATTTCCTGGAGCTTTTCATCGAATTCGCCGATCGCGAAAGCTTCGTCGGCGCTGTAGTCTTTGACTACGCCTTCAACGCCCGACCGGTAGCCATTCCAAATCTCCTGTTCCAAATCGCGTGGCCGGACGAACATCGTGAACTTCTTATCTCGGCCCGGGGCGATCACCGCAATCGCTTCCGGTTCTTCAAAACCCGTCAGATAAAAGAAGTCTGAATTCTGGCGATAGCGATAGTGGGTATCGTGCGAGCGCACGGCTTCGCGCGCGGCTGGAATGATGGCTACTGAATTCTTGTCCATGCGGCGCATGAACTCGACAAGCTGAGGTTTAAGCATCGTCTCTCCCTGAATTGATTGAAATTGGATGTGCATTGTAACTGAGTCAGAACCGCCCGCGGTAGCGGGCCGTTGATCTTCGTTGCCGTCATGTGTTCCCGGACGTAACCACCCGCACCGCAGGTAGTGGTGCAGTTTGATGTCCGACAAGCTTTAGCTTGTCGAAACTTCGGCGACAAACTGAAGTTTGTCGGACATTTATTCCAAACTGCATTAGGACCGCTATCGCAGGTGGTACTGACAACTTTCGATTTCTAAGCGATAATCCGCTTATGGCCCAGACCCTTGCCGCTAAGTCGCCCGGCGCTGAAATTATCTGTCACGATCCGGCCACCGGAGAAGAAATTGGACGGGCGCCGTTGTTCATGCCTGAGGAAGTTGCGCATGCGGTCGCCCGCGCTCGTGAGGCGCAAACGGCCTGGGCCGCGATGTCTTTTCGCGAGCGCGGTCGCGTGATCCTGAATGCTCGCCAAATCGTTTTGAAAGAACTTGAAGAGATCGCTTTTCTGATCTCGCTGGAAACCGGAAAGCCGGTCGCCGAAGCAATCTCTCTGGAGCTGACCCCGTCGCTGGATCTAATGCAGTACTTCGCGCGCAAAACTGCGAACCTGCTGAGTCCCCGGCGCATCAGTGTCGGACAATACTGGACCATGGGGCGGTCGTCGTACGAAATCTACAAGCCGCTGGGAGTTGTCGGAATTATTTCGCCATGGAATTTTCCCTGGGCCACGCCTTTGGACGAAGTGGTGATGGCTTTGATGGCCGGAAACGCCGTGGTTTTGAAGCCGAGCGAGCTAACGCCGCTGAGCGGATTGAAGATCAAAGAAGTTCTGGCGCAGGCAGGTTTGCCGGATGGCGTTTTGGAAGTTGTCACGGGCGACGGATCAACCGGCGCAGCTTTGATCGGCGCCGGCGTCAACAAAATAATGTTTACCGGCAGTGTCGCTACCGGCAAGCGAGTTGCCGAAGCTGCGGCAAAATACCTTATTCCGGTGGTGCTCGAGCTCGGTGGCAAGGACCCGATGGTCGTGCTTGACGATGCGAACGTTGAGAACGCTGCGCGGGCCGCGGTGTGGGGGGCGTTCGCAAACTGCGGCCAGTCATGTTCATCGGTCGAACGTTGCTATGTTCACGAAAGCATTGCCGAGCTCTTCATCGCTCAAGTTGTGAAAGAAACCCGGCGACTGCACCAGGGACCCGGTACCGACAAAACTACTGACGTTGGTTCAATGTCGAGCGAGCGGCAGCTGCGCATTGTCGAGCGTCATGTCAATCAGGCGATCGATAATGGCGCCGTGGCTTTGACTGGTGGCGAACGGCTCCGGGAGGTAACGGGCCCATTCTATCCTCCGACCGTGCTCACAAGCGTCAATCACAACATGGACGTGATGCGCGAGGAGACATTTGGACCGGTGCTGCCCATCATGAATTTCCGGACTGAGGAAGAGGCGGTCCGGCTCGCTAACGACAGCGACTTTGGTCTGACCGCCAGCGTCTGGACCAACAACATTGCCCGAGGCCAGAGACTCGCCTCTCGAATCGACGCCGGCACCGTGATGATTAATGAAGTGTTCTACACCCATGGCATCGCCCAAACTCCCTGGGGTGGCGTGAAGCAGAGCGGCCTGGGCCGGACGCATGGACGGGCAGGCCTGTTGGAACTCGTGCACTCGCAACACATACATGTAAATCGCCTGCCGTTTATTCCCGATCTTTGGTGGTTCAATTACGACGAAGGCGCCGGCCAATTGTTTCGCGGATTTGCCCGGCGATTTTCTTCGGGCTCAATCCTGCAAACCACGCTTCTTTTGCCGCAAATGATTCGGCGCTGGCGCGAGCCTCGCAACTAGAAAACAATAGCTCTGTTCGAAATGCCTGGTGTTACTGCCAAGCGCGCTTTCAGCAGGCAGCACGCTGGAAGCGTGCGTACCGTACTTCACAGACGGACCCGCCACACCGTGCCGATGATATTGATGTCTCCCGGCCGCGAGCGGCCATCATTTTGGCGCATCACATACATTTCCAGGGTGAGATGTTTGTTGAAGGCGTGACTGGCGCCCACTGAGAAACGGTTGCGCACCCAATCGTGAAAGCTCCAGTCGTAAAAGAATTCATCGTTGATGATCCAGCTGAATTTCGTCTTGCCAATCTTGAATGGGTGATCCAGTTGAATACGGTTTCGGTAACGCCAGGCGTCAGGTTGCGGATCGCGCCAGCGATGCTCGAACCAGTTCCGAGTATTCAAGGTGAACTTGCCCAGGGGGACCCGAAAGTTTGCGCCCAGAGTGATTCGCTCTTCCCGCTCGTGTCGTCCATTTGGCGGCTTCGCATCGCGATGAAAGTATAGAGCCTGCAGTGTTACGTATTTCTGGATCTGGTAATTAACACGGAAGCCTTCGCGTTCATCGACAAACTTTGTGATGTTGTCGCCGAGGCGCAACGTTTCGGTGATCACAAACTCAGCTTTCTTGCTGAGCGGAATCGTGACCTGCAGGTCGTTCCAGCTTTGGTTGTCGGTTTCGGGGGGGACGGACTGTGCGCGCGAGTCCGTTACGCAAAGTAGCGCTGCGCTAAAACTGATGGCGAGGATGATGAGTCGCCTCATCGATGTTTCACAAGAGTGTAGTTTGGCAGCACACTGAACGACGTCAGTCCGATGGCCACGCGATCGCCGGCCTTGTGACGTAGAGTATTGGCTTCCGGCTTGGGTCGCGTCACGATGATCGGAACTCCCGTCATGCGCTCGGGGGTGTTGATGGTGACTTGATAGAGAGGGGCTTCATTCTCCGGCTGCTGCCGATGCGTAAGATCGAGACGCACAGTCAATCGTTGATAAGCTCCGACAAAATTTACTTCCTCGATGACTCCGTTGGTCAGCCGGCGACAACCTTCGGGGAGGTTGGCGTCCTTACTGATACAAACATCCTCGGGGCGAAACACGAGTTTAACCGCCTGACCTTCACGAAATCGTTTCGTTTCCTTTTCAGCCGGCAACTTTGCTGTGCCGATTTCGACGGTGCCCTGGGTCGCGACGCCCAACAGCAGGTTCGCTGCGCCGAGGAAAGTGGCGACGTATTCAGTCTCCGGATGGTTGTAAACTTCGTCCGGCGTGCCAATCTGTTCGAGGTGACCCTCGTTAAGCACTGCGATGCGATCGCCCAACTCTAAAGCTTCTTCCTGATCGTGCGTGATGAAAATCGACGGCACGCGTACCTGACGCAACAAGGCGCGAATCTCGCGGCGCAAATGAACTCGAGTCTGCGCGTCCAGCGCGCCAAACGGCTCGTCGAACAGCAGCACCTGCGGTTTGTAAGCCAGCGTGCGAGCGATGGCCACGCGCTGTTGCTGCCCGCCGGAGAGTTGCCACGGGTATTTCGTGCGATGCTGCTCCAGTTGCACCAGCTCGATTAATCGATTGACAGTTTCCCGGCGTTCCTTCCGGGGGCGATGACGAATCCTGAGGCCATAGCCAATGTTTTTCTCGACCGTCATACGCGGGAATAGGGCATAAGATTGGAAGATCACGCCGACGCCGCGTTCGCGCGCCGGCAAGTCAGTCACGTCTTTGCCGTGCAGAATTACGTAGCCGCTGTCCGGCTGTTCGAGCCCGGCAATGATGCGCAGAATTGTCGTCTTGCCACTGCCGGACGCGCCGAGCAGTACCAACGACTCGCCTTCGGCGACGTCAAAACTGACATCTTCCAACACCCGTGCTTTTTTGAAGCGCTTGCTGATGCCACGCACACTGGCCGCGACCCCCGAAGTCTTTTCGCGATCGGGAGCCCACGACACGTGCAGCTGGCCACTGTCGGAAGCCAATTTCATCTTTGCTATCATACGTCCTGGGCCTCGAATTCCAACCAGTCACGAGCAAAAAACAGCACACTGAAAATCACGAACGAGAGCAGAGCCAGCACGATGGCGATGGCGTTGGCCGCTTCAATCTGTCCTTCGTTGAATTTCGCAAAGATATAGAGTGGCGCCGTTTGAGTGCGTCCGGCAAGATTTCCAGAAACCAGAATTGTCGATCCGAACTCACCGACCGCGCGGGCGAATGTCAACAACGCACCAGTGACGATCGCGCCGCGCAAACTTGGTAGCGTCACGTGCCAAAACGTCTGCCAGCGCGTGGCCCCGATAGTTGCTGAAGCTTCCTCAAGCGACCGGCTCATCGTGTCAAATACAGGTTTGATGACACCAAACGCCAGCGGAAAAGTAACAAATATGTTCGCGAGAATAATCGCGTACGGCGTGAACATGATCTGTTGATCTTCAGAAAAGAACTTTCCGATCATGCCGTACTTTCCCCAGAGTAGGAGCAGCGCAAATCCGGCGACCGCGGTAGGAATGGCCGTGGGCAGCGAGATGGTCACGATTACCGCGTTGCGTCCCCAAAAGTCGTAGCGCGAAAGCACGTAAGCCGCGAAGAGCCCGAACAGTACGTTGAAGACCGTAGCCCAAATGCTGGTGATGATGGACAGTTTCAGCGCGAAGACTGCTTCCGGCGCGACCAGTGATGACCAGAAAACCCCCAGCCCTTTGCTGGTGCCGTAGATGAAGATCGACAAGAGCGGCAAAAGAACCAGCGGCAGCATGATGCCGAGCATCATGCCGATACTTACCGGCCTGGCGACGTCAAATCCGCGAACGTGTCTGATGGCGGGAATCTTCATTCAGTTTCTGAAATCGGGTTTAGAGTTCAATGCAAGCTGAAGCTTAAACTCTGAACGGTTGTTATTTTCTCTTCTGCACCTGATCGCGGAAGATGTTCTCGATTATTTCCGGATAAGCTTTCGCCCAACCTCCGAAATAATCCACTGTAAACGGATATTTGATGGTTGCGAGTTCTTTGTTTTCCGCGTTCAGTGCGTCGCTGATGGTGGCGCGAAAATTGGATTTGACGAATGCCCGCTGCGCTTCTTCGGTCCAGAGATATTGGACGAACGCATCAATGACCTGACGATCCGTGACGCCCACGTTGCGATCGATTATGACCACGGGATGTTCACTCAAGATGGTTGCTTCGGGAATTACGATTTCGGCGTCCGCCTTGGCGTTGTTCTGTTTCATCAGCAACGCATCCAGCTCATAAGTAATCAGCGCATCACCGTTGCCCAACTCAAATGTCGTCCGCGCTTCACGGGCTGAGGCCGGTGTCGAAATCACGTTCCGCCAGATCGCCTGCAGCGTTTGCAGTGCCTTGGCACGGTCACCTTCACCGCCTTGTTTTTCGGCTTTCACCAATTCAGATCCATACATCGCCAGGATCGACCATTGCGCGCCGCCGGAGTTCGTCGGATCGGGATGAATCAGCTTGATGCCGGGTTTGGCCAGGTCAGCAAAGTCATGAATGCCCTTTGGATTTCCCTTGCGCACTAAAATCACAAACGGTGTTTTGTTGACAATTCCGCGCTGCGGAAGATTATGCCAATCCGAAGTTACGAAGCCCGCCTGTTGCAAACGCTGCGCATCGCGTTCGATTGAAAAGATCCCAACCTGTGCTTTAACGCCTTGCAGAATCTGGTTCGTGATTGTTTCCGAACCGGCGAACGAAGAGGTGAAGTGGATGTCGATATTGTGCTCGCGCTTCGCCTTGGCAATGAACGCCGGATAGATCGCCTTCTCGAGCGGCTCTTTCATGATCGAGAAACCATATAGGATGATATTGACGCCGCCGCTGGATTCCGAAAGTGGTTTGGGCAGACAACTGCTGACGATGACGAGCGCGAGCAACCCCAGCATGATCGCCGCCGCGCGAATCCGAAAGACCGTTGCCGTTCGACTCTTCATTAGAAACTAATCCTCCGCGGACTGGAGGCCAGCCCAATCGAAGTCTATTAAGTTAGGGGACTGATTTAGCTAAAACGTCTATAACATATTTCGCGAAAATGAGGAATGGAAAGCAACGTAGGCTAAACGACTTCCAGCATTCTTTGCGGGCTTTCTTCACCTTGCTGAAGCGACGCGTCAATCAGAAGCATGGCGTCCTAGCGAGCGTACTTTGTTGATTTGCAGAGCAAACTAACAGTTTGCTTTACATCTGCTTGATTTCAGAGTTGTCGGGCCTTTAGGATGAATCCTTCACCAGTGCCGGAGGTTTTAGGGTGTTTGGAAGATGGATGCGTGCGCGCGAGGTTGCGCATACAAAAAAAGATGACAATCGAATCGTGCGGCCGTTCGCCTGGGGCGCTGAATTCATCAGCGAACATGTAAACGGTGACGATCCCCGGGCCATCTTTAGTGAGCACACGCGGCGCGTCATGGCGGACAGCGAAACGTTTTATGTATCTCCAGAAATCAATGGTTGGCGCCTTGAGGGGGATCATCTAACCTGGTTGAGCGCCGTCGACACACCTTCCGCAATAAATAACATCGTTCATGCACGGCTGTTTACTCCTCGTCGCGAGCGCAAAAACAAACCTCGCGCCGCGGTCGTGGTTTTGCCACAATGGAACGCCCAGCCTGATAGTCACGTCGAGGCTTGTCGCATCTTCAACGGCCTCGGCATGACCGCACTACGACTGACTTTGCCTTATCACGAAGAGCGCCGGCCGCCGGAGCTCGAACGGGCTGAGCATCTCGTTAGCTCAAATATTGGCCGCACGATTCAATCGATGCGGCAGGCCGTGCTCGACACCAGAGCGGCAGTGCGTTGGTTGCGTGAACAGGGAATCGAACGCATCGGAATTCTGGGAACCAGCATTGGCTCGTGCACTGCCTTTCTTGCTTTCACTCACGATCCGGCGATCAACGTAGGCGTGTTCAATCACGTCTCAGGCTATTTTGCTGATGTGGTCTTCAAGGGAATTTCGACGCATCACGTTCGTGAGAGTATTGAACCCCACGTGACGCTGGAAGAGCTGCGAGAATTCTGGACGCCGATTAGTCCTCTGCCCTTTATTCCCAGGTTACTCAAGATGACTCCGCGACCGATGCGCTTCATCTCCGCACGGTACGACTTAACGTTCCCGGTTGATATGTCGAAGCAGGTCATCGAAGCGGTTAAGTCGAGGGGCGTCGATCTCGATGTGGTGTGGTTGCCGTGCGGACACTACACTCTCGCTGAACTTCCCTGGAAAGCGATCGATGCATGGAAGATCGCCACGTTCTTTCGAAAGCATCTATAAACGATCAATCACTCTTTCGGGTGGAGTGCGGCCGGTTCGGTCAAAGGCCGCGATCGACTTAATCGATTTCCGCCGGGTTCTGATTCGCTACCACTGCAGGAAGCCGCCGCCGCCATTAGCATCCAGGCTGTGATGAAATCAGAAGGAGCATTGACCATTACGGGATTGAGCATTATCTGCGAGGCGACGATGAACAATAAGCTAGTCGGAAACCCGAGCCAAGCATTAGAAAGAGCATAGTCTCGCCAGCTTCAAAGCAAGTCGCGTCAGTTGAAACACACATGCCCATTCCCATCAAAAGCACAGCTGTCGCGCCGGCCAGCCAGGCAGCTTCAGACAGATTGTGATCTGCTTACTCATAATCAGGTTCGTCCGTTTTCGGGTGATCGGTTAGACTCCAACTCGTTTGGGTTGTTCCTTTCCTGACACAATGACAAACAAGAAAGCAGAGCGGGCTCTCGCCGAGCTCGAGGCAGCAAAGCGGAACTCTGGTAGTGGCGTGGCGAAGGTGAATCGCGCGCTAACGAGTCTCGCAACCTCGCACTTCGCCGATGCCGAGTCCTTGATTCATTTTCATGAGACGCTTTTGTTTTTGCGCGCCTACCCACCGAACGCGACCATCCTTAATCTGGTTGAGAGAATTTTGAAGTCTTTCAATCAACGAGTTGTTCAACTCGTTGATGCGGACGCGGATCTTTCCGCACTCGATAATCCCGAAGTGTCAGGAGTGTCCGGAGGTTCTGTCACCAGCAATTTCAGTTACGCGATTGTTCGTTGGTTGGTCGCGAAATACCCAGCCCAGCTTGCCATCGATTGGGATTGGTTCGAGGAAGAGGATCGTTTTGGCGCGACGATGCCGCGGTTTCTGCCTTTGCTCGAAGACGATGCCATGGTTGAAGCGCATGTCCCGTTTCAAGAATGGCTCGATGCAGCGCGGGGTCGCACGAGGGAGTTGACCTGGCTGATCCAACAGTTCGAATCGTTGCCGCTCCCTGATAAAAGGAAAGCCGAGCTTTACGACGCACTCAAGTTACATGTGACGTGGCGGTTTGGTGCTCGGGCTTCGCGAACGTTAATGCTGCAGTCGACGCGGCGTACTTTCTTTCATGACAAACCGTTGATTCAGCGACGCGAGATCTCACTCAGCCGGGAATTGTCGTCGTCACGGATTCCAATTCAAAAACTCTCGCGTCGCGAAGGTGAAAGGATACTCGATCTCGCGCGCGAAACGTCCGCCGTTCGCTATCGCGAACTTCACGGTTTCACTTATGGAGATGCGCGACGCGTGCTCAAGGCCGAACTGGGCCGGGGGACCGAGGTGTTCGTCACTGGCGTGCCGCCGGAAAATCGTTTGCCCCTGCGCGCTTATCATGCTGCTTTGGTTTTCAAAAATGGTGTGCCGGTCGCTTACTTCGAAGGACTCTCAATCTGCGAACGAATGGAAAGCGGCTTCAACCTTTATTACACGTTTCGCGATGGCGAGACCGCCTGGCTCTACGCGCGGATCCTGCGGCTGATGCGACAACTCCTCGGCGTTACGGTTTTTTCAATCGATCCGTACCAGGTTGGGCATGAGAACGAAGAGGGCATCGAGTCGGGCGCGTTTTGGTTTTATCGCAAGCTGGGCTTTCGGCCGGTCAACCCTGGGTTGATGAAATTGACTAACGCCGAAGAGCAGAAAATGAGTGCAAATGCTGGCTATCGCACCCCGGCGCGGACGCTGCGAAAGCTGGCGAGCGGTCACATGCTGTTTGAATTGCCAGGCGAAACGTCAAAGCACTGGGATAGATTCCACGTTCGTAACATCGGGTTAGCAGTACAGCGACGAATGGCCCGTGACTTTGACGGCGACTCGCAAAAGATGAGGAATTATTCGGCGCAGTTCCTTACTCGAACGTTAGAAGTAAACGCTGAATCGTGGACCGGCGATCAGAAAAGCGCGCTCGAGAACCTGTCACTCGTACTTGGCATGATTCCCGGTATCGCGAAGTGGAATCCTGCGGAAAAGGCTTTGGCGGCACGCATCATCCGCGCGAAAGCCGGTGCGGACGAAGCTCCTTATCTCAAGTTAATGCAGAGACATGACGCGCTTCGGCAGGTTTTGATCGGATTTGGTTCGAAATGAAGTGAACTTAGATCGGCGCTATATCGAGCGCGCGATTGAAAGGCCGGTACAGGTCGTTGTAGTGCCGAATAGAAACTCCGAGTGCTTCCGGTAACTGTTCGATGTCCGAGGGATTCACCACAAGATTAACGTTGTGGAGAAACGCCGCATGCAGATCCATCGTGCGAACGCCGGACGTTACGTAAACAAAGAACAGACGTCTCCGCTCCGAAGGACGTAACAAGCGAACTTCGCGGGTAATGAAAGCGACGCCTTGCTCGAGCGGATCAAAACTGGCGTCGAGGACGATCACGTCCATCCTTTCCTCTCGCATGCGTCCCAAACCCTGGACCATGTTCTCGGCCGCGAAAACATCGTATTCCTGAGCTATCAGAGACTCGGCGATCGCTTCACGGTAGGCCGGGCTCGCACACACCAGAACTTTGCGTCGATCCCATGCGGGGCGTTTGCGGGCGATCCCGGTATGGCCGCTGGAATGGCTCAACGCCTCTGCCAGAAGTTTCGCGATATCATTCAAGGCAGACGGGTTCTCGGGACTTGAGCTCGCAATCCTTTCGTGGCCGCGAGGCTCGAATTTCGGTGCGGTCACCGGTCGTTCGAAAGCCGGAACTGGATTGCGGTGCGCGGCTTCCGTAGCAGCCATAGGCTGATCAGGTTTCGGAGAGGTTACTGCTTCGCCGTTGGGCTGAACGTTCACATTCGTTTGGCACTTTGGGCACCGCACCGCAAAAGGGCGCGAGGGTGTCTTGGCTTCATCCAATTGCAAACGAGTTTCACATTGTGGGCAGGTAAGAACCATGGCTGATCAATAAAGTTGGTTTAGATTATTCGTTCAGACTAAAAACCGCTTGCTGGCGAGATACTCGACTGGGGACGACACTTTGCGACTGGGTGCGGATAAAGTCTTCACCCGACGTCAAACCCTTCAGCGACAAGAGCAGGTTGTTCTGATTGGTCGCAAAGCCCAGTCCGTCTTCGACGGTGATTACTTTTCGCTCAATCAGGTCTTTGATCACTCCATCGAAATCCTGCATGCCATCGAGTTTGCCGTCACGCATCGCGTCCAGGAGAGACTTGCCTTCAGCTTCACCATTTTCGATGTACTCACGTGTTCGTGGAGTCGATTTAAGTATCTCGACAGCAGCGATACGTCCACGCAAATCGGACTTTGGGATCAATCTTTGGGAAAGAATGTAACGAAAAGTCTGCGCCAGACGAGTTCTAATCACCGGCTCTTCGTTCTTCGGATAAAGACCGATGATGCGATCGACCGTCTTCGAAGCATCAATCGTGTGCAAGGTGGAGAGCACAAGATGTCCCGTCTCAGCAGCTTCGAGCGCGATTTCGGTCGTTTCATAGTCGCGCATTTCGCCGATCAGGATGACCTTCGGCGCCTGGCGCAGGGCTGCGCGCAAAGCCGAGGGAAAGTCTTTGGTGTCGTGGCCTACCTCTCGTTGATTGATGGTCGAGTTCTTGTGGGTATGCAGGTATTCGATCGGATCTTCAATCGCCACCACGTGGTAATGCTTTGTTTCGTTAATGATGTCGATGATCGCCGCCAGAGTAGAGCTTTTGCCCGAGCCCGTCGGGCCAGTGATCAAAACCAGACCGTTGCGAAGTTCGGCAATCTCCGAAAGCTGAGTCGGCAGTACGAGCGATGCGAGCGAGGGAATGTCTGTCGGAATGACCCGCATTACGATTGAATAGACACCCCGCTGCTGAAAGATATTGCAGCGAAAGCGCGCCCGGGAAGGAAGCGAGTAACTAAGATCCGCTGTGCCCGTTTTCACGAGGCGATCCGCGGCTTCGGGGTTTTCCTGAAGCAACGTCATCGCGATGATCTCGGTTTGGTAGGGTGTTAATTTCTGGAGGCCGAGGGGTTGGACGGGTGTTAGCTTGCCATTAATTTCAACTTGGGGCAATTGACCGACGGAAAAGTTAAGGTCGCTGATTTTGTCAGAGACCAACAGCATGCGTTCGATGATGGGCGGCAGGTCGAAGAAGCTCATTTATTGCAAGTCTATCGGTATCAGGAGTTTAGCGAAGCAGGTGAAAAGGAAATCGCCGGGGATAGAAACCGGCTCACCCATTCTGACCGATGGGGTGTGTAAAACGCAAGCAAAAAAACTTGGTCACTGTTGATGGGCGGTAAGCATTCTCTATTCAGTCGACGACACTATTTGCTCGAAATCTCTCGCAATCCGGCCGGGATTGGCCAGGACGGCGGAAATCACCGCGACCGCACTTGCGCCCGCATTGAGCACGTCCAGCGCATTGGCGCGGTTGATCCCTCCGATTGCCACCAACGGCATTGGCAAAACCATCTCACGAGCTCGCCTTAGTTGATCAAGACCGGCGACCGGATCCGGATTGCGCTTGCTGGTGGTCGGGAAGATTGGTCCAAAAGCAAGATAGTCAATTGGAAGACGCAGGGCTTCCCGAATCTGTTCCAGGTTGTGTGTGGAGAAACCAATTACTGCTTGATCTCCCAGTACCCGGCGAGCGGCATCAACCGGCATATCCTCTTGTCCCAAATGCACGCCGTCGGCGCGCAGCGCCAATGCTATATCTACACGATCGTTGATGATTAGTTTGACATCTGCAGCCCGGGCGATCTCAATCGCCGCTTGAGCGTCAGAATAGAACACGCGCGCCGACGCTCGCTTATCTCGGAGTTGGATCAAGGCAGCGCCTCCGGCAATCAATCGCTTTACCTGCTCACAGTGAGACAGTCCCGATATCGTGGTATCGGTAATCGGGTATACTTTAGGAAGTTGAATGCTCACGTTTTGATTATGATTGATCATCACAACGAACCAGACAATTCAAACCGCGATCTTGATCCACCAGCACATGGAGAGCGATCCGAATCATCTGACAGCGCCGACGATGCTTCAACCGGTAGTTATTATTATGACGACTCGACAGGTTACGAAGTGTACGACGACGACGTTGAGGACGAGCGCGAAGAAAAATAATTTGAGCAGCGAAAGTTTTCGCCCGGATCACGAGCGTGGATCTGTTGTTTGTCGCAAGGCCTCGTAAAGCGCAATGGCCACCGTGTTGGCCAGATTGAGACTGCGGACGTTTGGATTCGTCATCGGAACCCTCACGCAGCGATCCCAGTTTTCTCGCAATAGGCTTTCCGGTAAACCTCGAGTCTCGGGACCAAACACCAGGCAATCGTTGGGCTCGAACGTTTGGTCCCAGAGGCTCTGCTCAGCCCTGGTTGAGAAGAAAAGGAAACGTGCGTGACTTAGCGAAGCTGATAACTCTTTCAGATCGCGATGACGTTGGATGGAAACCTGCTCCCAGTAATCAAGACCGGCGCGTCGCACGGCGCGGTCATCCAAACGAAAGCCGGGCATGCCAACGATATGCAAATCGGTTCTGGTAGCGGCACAAAGTCGAGCGATATTGCCAGTATTTTGGGGAATTTCGGGCTCAACCAGGGCAACATGAAACATCGACTTAACTTGATCGGTTGCCAACATTCGTCATTCAATTGGTGCGTCTCAGCTGTTGAGAAACATGCGCACAAAATAATAGGAACGGCGCTTTGCTAAAGCATTCGCCGTTCCCTTCAAGGGCCTTAAGGCCTCAGACGATGTGCGCCACGTGAACGTGGTCGTTGTTTCCTGCGTGAACGAGCTATCTCTTCTTCGCGGATTTCTTGGCTGCTTTTTTCTTGGCGGCCTTTTTAGCGGCCTTCTTCTTAGTTGCCATATTTGGTTTCTCTCCTTTTCAGGTTTTCCAAGTCATGACCACAAGATACTGTGTTGATGTAGCTCTTGTGGTCTAGAGAAAACGGCGCACAACATCTTGCTATATAAACTTAAATGAGATCAATGTCAACAAATTAATTCAGCAGATAAGAAAAATCTGCCGCCGCTTTCGCGTTAGTAAGAGTGGATCGTGACGCGTGAGACAACCATGCTCGAGATAATGAAGAGGAGTTTTTGGTGATGCTGGTGGGCGATGTTCAACTCTTGTTGAAGCGATGAGCGAGTGATGAAAAAGATCGCGCAGAAAAAATTTCTTTATCGAAACAGCGGTGTGAAGATCCATCCGTCGTGTCGATCAATTCCGTAATATGTCATCACGGAATTACGCTGACTGCGACTGGCAACGCCGAGGAATGGTCCAGATGAATTTGCAGAATCATCTTCGCCTCCCGGCGCCGTCGAGGTGGATTCAGTATCGAGTACGTTAGCCATCTGAGGAATTACGGAAGCGAGCCGAGCCATGTCTCCACGAGGCTGCGGGGGCGTGCCGCCGGAATAAACCATCAACGACTTCACGAAGCCGGCGACATCCTGGGATGTCGGGCCGATCAACTTCCATTCTCCCGACTTCGAGAGCGGATCGCGCGCGGCTTCAGCTCGCAATATCTGAAGTTTCTTTGTGCCGCGGGGGATGCCCTCCAACAATTGATCCATGGAAGTGGGCAATGAATTCACGCCCTGCGCACCGCGAAAGCGATAGTACAAGCGAATAGCGTCAGCGACCTGTTCGCCGCGAAACATAGCTTCTTTTTCCCGTTCTCGCTGGCCCTGTTGTCGTACGTTTTCGGCCGCAGCTACGGCCCAAAGCGCCAGTAAACTCATTACCAACAACAAAGCGACGAGCGTATAGCCACCTTCAGAATCGCGTCGTCGCGTCAACGGACGCTGCGCCGTCACGCTACCGCAAATTCCCGGGTAATCAGTCAGATTAATGTTGGTCATGGTCTTGCGTCTTATCTCAGGGCTCATCGTCGGTGCTTCTGGCCGGAGGCCGATATCCGGTGTTCGAGTTTTGATCCGAGCTAAAAGGAAGGCGAAATGGAATCTTCAACGTCGCGTCGATCAGAACCACTTCCTTCTCAGAAATGCTGACCACGCGAAAACGTCCGACCGAATCGCCGCGTTGCACGCGGACGAACTCTTTGTTGCCTTTGTCCTGAAGGACGGCGGTATCGTTGAACCGCGGCTTGCCAATGATGCCGACGTAGTTAAAGTTCGGGGCCGTAGGCTGACTAACATTCAAGGTAATCGTGTTGGAGTACAATTTCCCATCAGCGCTCCGGACCATGATCTGACGAACGCCGGCGTTCTTTATCAGCGTTTGCGACACGGTTGCGAATAGCTGCTGCGAGTTGATAAATCGCGTCGGCAAATCCCGACCATCAATATAAATGTGCACTGCGGGCGTGAACTTGTCTCCGTTCACCTGCAAGCTGAAGTCAGATGGAGTGCCTGCGGTGACAGTCGTCGGCGACAGTGATGAAACCATCACGGGCGGAGTCGGCGTCGGAGTAGGCGTGGGGACGTAGACCAGCTTTGGTGTCGGTGAAGGCGCTTCATAGAACGCAAAGATATTTCGATCCGCATCACCCACCGCCGGATTTCCTGGACAGCATACAACTGGTTTATAGATCGTTAGATCTTCACCAGTACCTTCGTCGGGTGGTGGCTCTCCTGGTCTAACGCGGCTCGGTGTAGGCGACGAGCGCACGATCGTTTTATTTGTATTTGGGGGCGACGAGCTGCCGCCAAAAAAGACATAGCCGAGCACGACGATTGCGACCAGCGCGAGGACCGCAGCCGCGATCATCTTTTTCTTTTCATTGGGATTATTCGGATCAATGAATTTCATACTTAAAACCTTATGGAGCTGTAGTCGTTGTCTCGGCCCGCCGAAAGTACGTTGCCAGATCGACACGAAGGCTTACCAGCGTTCCGCTCCCGCCGGCTGTGGGTCGTGGCCCCGCTGGGCTTCGCGGTGTAATTGGCGCGACCGGCGAAGTTAACGATTGGTCGAGCGCGATTCCCGACTGGGTGACTTTCTCAAGTTCGACCGCATTAATAATCAGGAACTGGCGGCTCATTTCGATCTCACGCACAAAGTGTCGAATATTTTGATATGGGCCTTCGACCGTCACGCTTACGGCAATGCCCGGATAGATGCTTTGCCACTTCGCATTGCTTTGTTTCTCAGCCGTGACGGTGAGTTGGGCCTGCTGCTTTGTGCCGACGGGATCGAGCGGTGCGTAGGTCGGACCGGCGGTATTCCGTAATCCATTGCTCTTGATCAATTTGTTCAGGACCGTATATAGCGACATGCGCCCCGCAGCTTCGCTCGACAGCCAGCTGCCTTCGAAAGCTGTCAGGCTGGTGTTGATTTTATCAACGCTCTCTTTGGTCGTGAGGCCCCGCTCAAGGTCGAGGCCCGATGCCTGACGTTGTCCCATCAATCTTTGTTTTTCCAGTTCGACTGACCTCAGTCTGAAACCAGCCGGCACATAAAAGTAGAAATAAGCAAAGATGGTAAGGATGGCGATCAGCGCGGCGCCGGCGAGTCCGATGAGTTCCGGCAGGCCAATGATGTTCATTGCCGGCGTCCGCTTCAATTGATCGAAGCGAATCGACATTTGCCGGCGCGGTGCCAGACCCGGTTCAGCCAATGGTCCTTCCTGGCTCATCGAGTCTTGCCTCCTTCTTTGGCCGTATCGACAGGACGTCTCGTAACCGACGGTTCGATTGCGAACCCGGCGCGCGGAAGGTAGTGCACGTTCAATTCGTACTCCGAACCGGTTTCACCTTTGCCCCGTTGCGGATTCTGAGCGACGAGCACGGCGCTAAAGATTCCCTGTGACTGCATCTCCTGAATCATGTCGGTGACGTTTGTGGGAGCCTTGCTCGCCACCACCAAATCCAGATCGGCCGTGGGGCGATCGCCGTCCATACGAGCTTCCTTGACCATGATCCGAGTAACTCTGACGCTGCCCGGCAATGATGCTTCCAGATCTGAGAACAGCCGCGCCCAGGAGAATTTCTTCCGGTCAACCAGGGCGTGAGCGTACTTCAGTTCTTTCTTTTGTTCCGGAGTCAGCGCAATCTCGATATCTTTCGCCCGTCTGGTGAGCAGAGTAGTCTCCTTTTGCAGATCGTCGACTTCGCGTTGAGTCTTTTCAATCTTTGCCCTGGTAGTAAAAGTTGACTGAGCGATGAGCAGAAGCGCCCCGAATGACGCGATCGCGACCAGGGCGGTTACGGTCCACGGCAAGGCGCGATTGCGAAAAGGTCGACTCGCCAGGTTGAGCTTTGCTGACATTACTTACGAACCCTCAAACTGAAACTTCACGAAAAGGATACACGCGTGCTGTGAACGGGCGCAAACGGGTTTCTCCCGGTGCGCGGTAAACACTTACACGTCCTTGGATGAGCGAGGTTGCGGAAAGAGTTGGGTCTTAGGCGCTGGCTGTCATTTCCAGTCGATCCAGCTTCAGATAAAGACCGCGACGGGTCAGCCCCAGCTCGCGTGCGGCCCGCGAGATGTTGCCATTGTGCTTGCGCAAGGCTTCGCCGATCATACGCCGCTCAACCTCGGCCAGAGCGTCTGCCAGGGTGACGTTTTGCAGGGGGACCGTTACCGAAGAACCGGCCATGCCGCTGAACGAAGTAACTGTTCCGGTGGGTGTGACCGGCGCGCCCATCCGCCGCAGCTCCGGTGAGAGCTGTTCAGGAGTAATCACCGCGCCGTCTTCGGCCCGGGCGACCACACGCTGAACTTCGTTACAAAGCTGACGCACGTTACCTGGCCACTCCCCGACCATCAGCAGGTCGATAGCCTGCGGCGTAATTTGCACATCGTGACGGCCGAACTTCGCCGAATAGTGGTTGATGTAGTAGTTAACAATTGTAGGAATCTCGGAACGTCGCTCACGCAGCGGCGGCACTCGTAAACGAATAACGTTGAGACGATAGTAGAGATCTTCGCGAAAACGGCCATCGGCCACCATCTCTTCCAGGTCCGTGTTCGTCGCCGCGATGATGCGCACATCAACCTTTGCCGGACGCTGCTCGCCCAAGGGTTGAATCTCGCCTTCCTGGAGGAACCTCAGCAGCTTCGGCTGGACATCGATCGGCAAATCACCAATTTCATCAAGGAAGAGTGTTCCACCGGCCGCAGTGCGAATCACGCCAGCCGAATCCTTAACCGCACCCGTAAACGCGCCACGTCGATAACCGAAAAGATAGCCTTCGGAAAGTTCTTTGGGCACGGCCGTGCAGTTGAAGGGCACAAAAACTTTGTCGCGTCGTGACGAAAGCGCGTGAATGGCGCGGGCCACGAGTTCTTTGCCGGTGCCCGATTCACCGGTAACCAGCACCGTAACGTCCGAAGATCGAATCTTGTGCACTTCTTCGACCAGCCGAGTCATCGCCGGGCTCGAATGTATGAAGCCGGGCATCAGGCTCGCACCGGCCGATGCGGTTTCTTCTGCCGGACCTTGGTTGCTGCGGCTTCTCTCGCGTAAGGCGCAAACGTCCATGCCCAACTCGACAACTCGCAGCAACGGATCGAGTGAGAGGCCGCCGGGAAGCTGAACCCGATCGCGCGGCGAAATGATAAGAGTGGCCGGAGGCGCGTTGCTCGATTTCAGGTTGATGACCGCCACGTCTCGCTTTTTGGCGAGAGGTTCAATTGACGTATCCGGTTTCAAAGCAGCGCACTCGGCGGCCAAAACGGCGGCCTCGTCCGGCGAGTAGCCGTGAGCGACGACAACGCGCTCACCACTGGCGTCGGCCTCAAAAATCATCACGCGACGACAATTGGTCTCCTGCTGAACCACCGCGGCTAATTCGTGGAGCAGTAATTCTCTTGAGGCAACGGCTTCGGCGAGTCGCAGCGTTAGCAGCTGCGCGACTGTTTCGTTCTGCCGCGATTGGTCCGGCCCCGTATGATCCAACGCGGTAGCTGCCTGCTCTGCCTGGGCCAGATCGAGGCGCGCTCCCAGCTCGCGAAAGATATTTACCGCCCGCGCCAGATGTTCCGCTGCTCGGTCCGGTTGGGCCAGCGAATTAGCGCGGCCCAGTTCGTAATGAGCTCGCGCGCTGCGATAGCGATCGCCAAGCAAATCGAAGATGGAAACGCTTCGTCCGAAGTGTTGCGCCGCCATGCCGGGGTCGCCATTCGACATTTCCAGCAAGCCGTTCAGCCTCTGCATTTCACCGGCGAGCAACAAGTCGTTTTCGGAATCGGTGACAAGTTCCGCGAGGATCCGAAGATTGTCGGCAGCCTCGTCAGCGTGGCCGCCCATCATCAACGCTTCAGTTAACAGGAGTCGCGATTCGCAAATCGCATGTCGATCATGAATCAGCTCCGCGAGTTCCAGTGTCGTTTTTGCGTGAGTGAGGGCCTGGTCACCATGTTTCATTGCGAGCAGGCAGCGGCCAAAAGTGCGATGCGTCTGGCAACGGTACCAGTTGTGGCCTTTCTCGTCAGCCAACGCGACGGCCCTTTCCAGGTAGCTATGGGCTTCGTCCAGATCTCCCCGCAGCATTAAAAGCTCGCCCAGGGAATCAAGAATCATCGGAAGTTCGGCGCTATGGTTGTCCAGCTCGTTGGCAATCGAAAGGGCGCGTTCCAGAGCTTCCCGCGCTCGATCCCACTGTCCAATCAGCACTAAGTTGATGCCTAAATTGTTATAGCCTTCGGCCGCGCTGGCTTTGTGATCCGTGCGTTCGTAGTAGCCGATAGCCTTTTCGAGGTGACGGATTCCTTCCTGAGGTTTCTTCAGAAACCAGCACGCGCCGGCCATGTTGGAATAGATCCGTCCGAGCATGTAGCTGGCCGGATGATCACCGACGAGATTGATTGCCTGATTGAAATTTTCCAGGGCCGCCTCGTTATTGCCTTCCTGAATGTCGGCAATGGCCAGCCCGAAGTAGGCCTCAGCCAAACCGCGCCAATCGCCGGTCTGTCGATAACATTCCAACGCGCGACGTGAATAATCGCGGGCAATCGTGTACTCAGTGATGTTGCGATAGACGCGAGCCAGCGCCGTGAAGGCTGCTCCGGCGACGGCGCCCTCTTCGCCAATTTCGCGAAGCGTCGCCTTCAGCAGCGAAATTGCTTTGGGATGATCGCGATTGTAGTTGTAGCCGAGGGCGATTTGAGTCTGGAGCCGCGCGCTTAGTGCTGAGTCAAGCTTCGTGCGCATCTCCGGGTCTTCGTACATTGAGACCGCATCGAGCGATTCGCGGAACTGGCCCTGCATCTCCAGCGCCATCGACAAGGCGCAACGCGCCTGGGCCAAAAGCGCAGGGTGACTGCGCGCTGCCGACAAGATCGCGTTGAGACGGGTGCGGGCCTCGCTGCTCAATCCCTGATCGAGCAATTCGCGAACTGCATCTAATTCCGCAGAAAGCGACTCAGGCGAAGACTTGCCGCTGAGAGATTTCAGTCGGGCCCGAGCGTCCTGTAAATCGACGACGGAGTTATTCTGAGTTTGCTTTTCTTTGCTCAACCGGCAGTCCTGGCCAAAGACAACGCTGCGTATGCGAGTCTGTCGATACTTGAATTACCAACAAACGCCCAATAACGTGCGCATTTCACCTTTACTAAGTTCGGGAAGGCAGTAAAACCCTATTCGTTACCAGCAGACGACGCGAAAATATCACACTCCGAGGCTGTGGTCACTAGGTTTAGGGGGATTTCGGCTTTAGGTTTAGCGAGAGTAGATCAGGATGGCGTCGCTAACTCGCGGGCTTTGAAGTACGCTTGAAAGCAGAGCTCCTTTTACGTCTATTCATCAGAGTCGTCCGCGATTTCCCACTTAATGCCGCTGTGCATGTCGATTTGTCTTAATAAATTCCCACCTTCATCATAAAAATCGTACATGCCTTCGTGGAAATTCTGCTGATCTACGCGGATTGCTTCAGGAATGATTTCGGTAGTTCCGTCCGGGTAAGTGATTTTCATGATCATAGTTGATTTTCCGGGGCGGCGCGCGTCAGTGGCGCCGTCGCAGACAATATCTTACCTGAGCATTTTCGGGAGGGAAGCCCCCGCTTCCCGTCTGCATCTTCCTGGAAAGCGATTCGCAGTTCTGTTTTACGGTCCAAAGCGTTGCCGATATTCGATTGACGTGATGAAGGCCTTAACCATCTCAGCGTTGATGTAGTTGCCGTTGAATTGATTCAGCTTTGTTAGCCAGAAATCGTGACCGGTGTAATCTGAATCCTGTGGCTCATTGGGGTTGCGCCGCAGATAACCAAAGTATTGCATCAACACAAACGCGCGGTTGAATTCCGCACTGCTCAGGTTTGTATCTTCCGCCACTGCGCGTAAGACCTGTGCTCGGGTCCTGGCATTTGTCGATAGATCCATCACCAGTTGATCCCTCTCTGATTGCGACAGCGGACTACCTGCATTAAGGTTCAGCCCATCAACGAACTGTGCTGCTGTCATGGACAGGGGAAATGCGGTGATAAATCGTGCTCTCTGTGCGAACTCTGCCGTAAAGGCCTGTTTGTTATTCTCGAGTGTCTGCTCCCAGTTACCCTGGCCGACTATGACACCTTGTCCAATTTGCTGGGTGTCCAGCAGGAACTCGTTCAAACGGACCATGGGAACTGCCAGCTGATGCGTACCGTTGAAAGCCGAAGTCCCGCTGGCATCACCGTAAGCAGTCTTGTACAAACGCTCGACCAGGTAGCCAGTCTGTTGAAATTCAATCGAGAGGAAGAATGAGGCCGAGACGTTGATGCGTTTAATCTCGATGCACTGCGCATCGGTGCCGCACGAAGTTATTTCATTGGTCCAGAAGGCGAGTCCGGGCGCGTCAGGCTGGCGGTTAAGAAAGTCGTGATAGTGCTGGCAAACGTAGGTTTGCGGGTCATCATTCGGATTGGTGGCCGGCTCTGTCGGGTCATCGATGATCGTAACTGTAGTAATCGCCGGCGCGCCCATGCTGGCGCCCGAGGGATTGCTCAGCGTGACATTGAAGGTTTCGTTGCCTTCGACGAAGGAATCTTCGTTGATGAGTACGGCAAAGCTCTTCGAGGTTTCGCCCGGGGCAAAGCTGAGTTTACCCAGAGCCGTGATGTAGTCCTTGCGCTCGGTTGCGGTCACATCTGAAGTGCGGTAATCAACGCTAGCCGCGCCAGAGGTGTCGCCAACCCGATTCACCGTAATCGTGACAGTCGTGCAGTCCTCCTGAACGCTGTAGTTTGACGAGCTGAATTGCACGGCGTTGAGAGGTGGAGTTGGTGTTGGTGAGGGCGTCGGTGTCGAAGTCGGAGTTGGCGTCGGGGTTGCCGCAGTCGTCGTGACCGTATTCCAATAACCTCCACTTAAAGTGAAGGTGCCTCCGCTTACGGAGTTGGCCGCGCTCACTTGGCCAATCGTGCCATCGAGCCGGAGATTTCCGCCGGCACTGGTACCGCCGCCACCGGCGATGACGTATTGATCAATTGGGCCGACGGCGTCGGGTGCAACCGCAGATCGCCTGGGCGTTTCTCTGGTATTCGAGTTGGATGTGGATCTCGACCTGACCGGGCGATCATCAGTCGCACTGTGATGTATGGACCGCAGCGAAGCGGTCACGCCACCGGCTAGCGCCATTAAGACGATCCCGAGCATTAGAAACGATCTTCGTCTGAGCCTCATCGTATTTCCCTCGACTCGTTTAGTGGCGGGTGGGGTCAGCTACATCATTTGCAGACGTTCGCGCGTCGACGTGACCGGCAGACTAGTTTCCTTAGCGCTTCAAGTTCGCTCCGCTGCTCAATCAACTCGGACTGCTGTTGCTTGATCTGAGCTTGTTCTCTTGTGATCTGCTCTTGCTGTCTTTCAATCTGCGTCTGCTGTTCTTTGAAAGCGTTGACGAAGATGACGCTGAGGCGATCGTAACGAACGCCTTCGATCTCATCTTTGTCGTTCTTGAAAGTGAAGAGCGGTGCGACCTTCTCGACTTCTTCGGCGCCGAAGCCGATGTCTTTCACACCATCCCGCTTCCAGGTGAAATTGATTGGCCGGAGTCGATTGACGATGTCGAGGCCTCCGGTGAATGGCGTAACGTTCTTCTTGTAACGCAGGCTCGACGAGTTGCAGAAAGCAATTTGACTGGAGGTGTTACGACACAGAGTGGCCTGGGTGCTGCTGGCGGCGCCGAGACTGGAGAGTGTTATCCCGCCGTCCACGCGCACATCGCCAACCACATGCAGCCGAGATTGTGGCGCGGTCGTCCCAATGCCGACATTGGTGCTGGCCGGTGCGCCATTGACGCCGCTGATGCTGCCGAGCACGAGTGAATTACTCTGATCAACCCTGGCGTTGTGGCCGACGGCGGTGCTATTCGCAAGACCGTCGAGGCCAACCGCAGCACCGGTCCCGATCAGTGTGTGCTGAATGCCGGTCACGTTGCTGGCTCCGGCGCCGCTGCCAATGAAAGTGTTACCCCCGCCGCTTTTGTTGTTTAGGCCGGCTTGGAAACCTATAAAAGTGCTGCTGCCCCCGGTTACATTTGAGTTACCGGCAAAATCGCCGAAGAAAGAGTTGGCAGTGGCTTTGTTATCGGCGCCGGCCAGCCGGCCAAAGAAAGAGTTACCGCCAGTACTCGGGTCGGTCGCCAATCCTGCGCTGACACCGACGAACGTATTCCCCTGGCCAATGTCAGAGTACAGCGCCCGATTGCCGCCGATATTGAACTGCGTCACGGCACTGACGACGTTCCCCGTTAGGGTGCCGCTGGCGGTGCCGTTGCCGCTGATGTTGAAATTCGTACCGGCCTGCGGGCTGGTTGTGTTCTGAATGTAGTTGCTGCTGCCGGCCGTCGGCGGTCGCGCATCAGACAGACGCGAATCACCGGTTTGCACATACTGACTCGCGGCGATGCCGCCTAACTGCACCGCGTTCGTTGCCGTGGTGGCGTTGAGCGCTCACTTAATCCGTTTACTCATTAGCTCGTCGGCAATATCCCACTGATGCCGCTAAGCATGTCAATTTGCCTCAATAAATTCCCACGTTCGTCGTAAAAATCGTACATCCCTTCGTGGAAATTCTGTTCATTTACGCGAGTCGCTTCGGGAGTATTCTCGGTCGTTCCGTCCGGTTAAGTGATTCTCATGCTCATAGCCGGCCTGTTTTTTGTGCCTCCAAGTGTTTGATTGCGGGAATTCTATCGTGTTAGTCCATTCCTTGACACCCTTTAGAGCGGCCCTTATCATGCTTGTTTCCGCGTTGCTCGGAATTGTTGTCTGATGTATGTTCGAGTCTCTTTCCGACAAGCTAAAGCGGACGCTGAAGAGCCTGCGCGGCGAAGGCGTTCTGACGAAGGAACACGTCGATGCGGCGCTGCGCGAGATTCGGCTGGCGTTACTGGAAGCCGACGTCAATTATAAGGTCGCCAAAGACTTTATCGCTTCGGTTAAAGAGAAGGCCGAAGGACAGCAGGTTTGGCTTGAATTAAAGCCGTCTGAGCAGGTCGTCAAAATTGTTTTCGACGAACTGGTGGAATTGCTGGGCGGGCAGTCGTCCCGGCTGGTATTCACAAAGACGAGCCCGAATGTCGTGATGATTGTCGGGCTGCAAGGCTCAGGCAAAACGACTTCGACGGGAAAGATCGCGCGTTGGCTGGCGCAGAACCAGCAGCGCAAGCCGCTGCTCCTTTCAACTGACGTTTACCGGCCCGCGGCGCGCGAACAATTGAAGGTCATCGCGAAGGCGACTGGCCAATCGATCTTTGAAAAACCTGAGACGAACGATCCGCTGGAACTGACCCGCGAGGCTTTGAAGCAGGCGCGTGACCTTGGTTACGATACGCTTTTGATTGATACGGCCGGACGGCTTCACATCGACGACGAGTTGATGGAAGAGCTGGTCAAGATCAAAAGCGAGACGCATCCGGTTGAGATCCTTTTCGTTGCGGATGCGATGACCGGACAGGATGCGGTGCGATCAGCGGAAGAGTTTCATGCGCGCATTGGCATCACCGGCGTGGTCCTGACCAAAATGGATGGCGACGCCCGCGGCGGCGCGGCGCTTTCCATCAAACAGGTCACCGGGCAGCCGGTAAAGTTTGTCGGCGTCGGCGAAAAGTACGACGCGCTTGAACCGTTCTATCCCGATCGCGTGGCCCAGCGAATCCTGGGCATGGGCGATGTGCTTTCGCTCATCGAACAGGTCCAGGACAAAATCGATCAGTCGGACGCGGAAGAGCAGCTTAAGAAGCTGCAAAAAAACCAGTTCACGCTTGACGATTTTCGTTCGCAGCTCAGGCAGGTCAAGAAACTCGGGTCGTTCTCGAAGATTTTGAAGTTGTTGCCCGATCAGCTTCTGGGCGGCGTCGGCATGCCGGATTTGACCGACGAGCAGTCAGAGATGATGGAAAAGGAGCTGAAGCGCACCGAGGCGATCATCGATTCGATGACGCGTGAAGAGCGCTTGAATCACATCATCCTGAACGCGAATCGGCGGCGACGAATCGCGCGCGGTTCGGGAACGACGGTCGCGCAGGTAAACTCGCTGATTAAGCAGTACACCGAAATGCGTCGCATGATGCAGGGAATGTTTAGCGGCGGTGGTCTGCGGGGAAAAATGATGAGACGGATGGCCGGCATTCCCGGAATGGATGCCGGCGACGGCGATCCGATGATGGCCGGTTTGCCTCCGGGCTTACCCGGCTCATCGCGCAAGAAGAAGAAAAAGAAGAAACGCCGAAGGTAACGCAAACGATCAGTTTGTGTGCAAGCTAACCGCTGGCGTTACGTTTATTCAAAGGAGAAAGAGATTTGTTAGCAATTAAGTTGATGCGGACCGGCGCCAAGAAGCGCCCGTCTTATCGAGTCGTGGTAAAGGAAAAGCAGTCCAAGCGCGATGGCGCTTACCTGGAAAATCTGGGGACTTACAATCCAACTCGCGAGCCGGCCGAGGTTAATCTCAAAGTCGATCGCGTGCAGTACTGGATTGGCAAGGGCGCTCAACCGACTGACACGGTCGCTCAGTTGATCAAGCAGGCGACGCGGGCCCAGGCGACTGCCGAACCCGCGGAAACCGCCTAAAGTCCAGGTTTACGAAAGCGACTGGACCTTGGACATCGCACTTTGGACACACTGATGCGCGATACCATCGAATTAGTAGTCAAAGCCCTGGTTGATGACCCCGACGCAGTCGAAGTGCGCGAAGTGGATCGTAACGGCACTATCCGTCTCGAGGTTCACGTTGCGCAGCCTGATATGGGGAAGATCATCGGCAAACAAGGTCGCACGGTGCGGGCACTGCGCTCGCTGGTTTATGCCGCTGGATTGAAGCAGCACAGACGGTTTGTGCTCGATGTGGTCGAGTAGTCGCACAGACTTCAGTCTGTGGTGGGACATGGAAAAGAATCACAGACCAAAGTCTGTGCCACCTGACCAGGGCGATTTGATAGTGGTCGCGCATATCGCCAAAACCCGCGGCCTGCGCGGCGAAGTAGTCGCCGATTTGATGACGGATTTCCCGGATCGCTTTGAGCATCTCGAATCCTTAATTGGAATCGGTCCGGATCAGGCGCAAAGATCTTTGCAAATTGAAGAGCAGTGGTTTCACGGCAACAGGCTGGTGCTGAAGTTTGCCGGGTTCGATCGAATCGAAGAAGCAAAGGAACTCGTGGGACTTCATCTGGCTTTGCCGGCAGTTGAACGCGTGGAACTTCCCAGCGGCATCTTCTACGAGTGGGAGTTGGTTGGTTGCCGCGTCGAAAAGGTTAGCGGTCAGCACGTCGGCGAAGTGAAAGAGATCATGCAGACGGGCGGCGTCGAGCTTCTTGAAGTCGTCGATCCGGCCGGTCGAGAGATGTTGATTCCCATGGCGACGGACATCTGCGTGGAAATTGATGTCGAGCACAAGCTGGTTCGGATCGATCCGCCGGAAGGACTTTTGGAATTGTGAGATTGGTTCATTTGTTCATTGAATCAATGAGTCAATGAATCGATGAGTCAATCGAGATGCTTCGCGTCGATATCATCACGATCTTTCCCGGCTTTTTTCGCGAAGCGTTTGATTACGGAATTATTCGCCGGGCGCGAGCGGCGAACCTGGTAACGGTTGAGGCCCATGACCTGCGGTCGTGGACGTCAGACAAGCATCACGTGGTCGACGATCGGCCGTTTGGCGGCGGCGACGGCATGGTGCTCAAAGCCGAACCGATCTTTGCAGCAGTTGAATCGCTGGCCGGAGCCAGCCGCCGCGAGGACATTCCTGAGGGGCGACGAGTAGTCTTGCTTTCGCCTCAGGGACGAACTTTCAACCAATCGCTGGCGGCGGAATTCGCCGGGTGCCAGCAGCTCGTTTTGATTTGTGGCCGGTACGAAGGTGTTGACGAGCGCGTCGCTGAAGCCCTGGTCACTGACGAAGTTTCGATTGGCGATTATATTTTGTCGGGAGGCGAGCCGGCGGCAATCGTGGTTATTGATGCGATCGTCCGGTTATTACCCGGAGCATTAGGTAGCGAAACATCGGCGACGACCGAATCCTTTTCGGATGGCTTGCTGGATTACCCGCATTACACCCGGCCGACGGATTTTGGTGGTCTGGTAGTGCCCGAAGTTTTGTTGACCGGTCATCACGCGGACATAGCGCGTTGGCGCCGTGAAGCGGCTCTCGCCAAGACGAAGCGGAACCGGCCGGATCTTTTGAAAGGATGATCTTTGTTCTTTGATTTTTGTACTTTGGCCCGGAAGCGAGGCGTCTCGTTGATCGGATAACAAAGTACAAAGCACTAAGTACAAAGAACAGTTTATGGAGTATTAGTCATGAATCGTTTAGATAGCGTCGAGAAAACACAATTACGAAGTAACATTCCTGCCTTTCAACCAGGCGACACTGTGCGCGTCCACGTGCGGATTAAGGAATCCGAGACCAAAGAACGCTTACAGGCTTTTGAAGGCGTCTGCATTGCCCGCAAGCACGGCGGCGCGCGTGAGACGATCACCGTGCGCAAGACGAGCTTTGGCGTTGGCGTCGAAAGAATCTTTCCCTTGCACGCGACCATCGTCGATCACATCGACGTGATCAAGAAAGGTCACGTTCGACGCGCCAAGCTTTACTATCTGCGTCAACTCCGTGGCAAGGCTGCGCGCATCCGCGAACGCGACACGCGGCCAAGCGCTGTCACTGCGGGAGCGGCCGCAGTCGGTGCGGCTGAAGGCAAAAAATGAGGTGGCGCAGGTTGATAACTTGCGCCGCGTTCCGGGTCCACTCGCAAGCTCACAATTTGCTCTACTCCTCTTCGCATCGAGGAGCCGTCCTTGCATATCGCCATTGACGCTCATTCCGTCGGAGCTAAACTGGGCGGCAACGAAACCTACGCAACTAATCTGATCGAGGCGCTCGCCGAAATCGATCAAATCAATCGCTACACGCTCTATGTCACCAAACGCGAGGCCATCGAGCGTTTTGCCAATCGTTGGCCCAACTTCACAGTTAAACAGACCTTGCCACACACTCCATTGGTGCGTATTCCCTTGACGCTTGTGCGGGAATTGCGGCGGCACCCGGTTGATGTGCTCCATGTGCAATATACGGCGCCGCCGCTGGCGCCCTGTCCCGTGGTCGCAACCATCCACGATCTCGCCTTTGAACATCTGCCGGAGACCTTCAATCGGCGCAGTTGGATGCAGTTGCGCTTGACCGTTCGCCGGACCGCGCGCCGCGCCGCGCAGATCATTACCGTCTCAGAGTATTCGAGGCAGGACATCAGTAAGACTTACAAAATCGAGCCGCAGCGGATCCTGGTGACCCCTGAGGCTGCGCGGGCGGGCTTTTCTCCGGTAACGAATGAAACAGAACTGAAAAAGGTTCGAAAGACTTACGGCATCGAGAGGGATTACATTCTTTCGCTTTGTTCGATTCACCCGCGCAAGAATCTTGTCCGATTGATTGAGGCATATTCACTCTTGCGCCAATCTCGTCCAGAGGTTAAGCTTCCGCAGCTTGTTCTGGCTGGAAAACGCGGTTGGCTGGATGGCGAGACATTCAATGCCGCCAGGCAAAGTGTCGGCGGCAGCGATATCCTGTTCACGGGTTATGTCGGGGAAGAGGATCTGCCCGCTTTGTACAGCGGCGCTGTCTGTTTTGTTTATCCATCTTACTTTGAAGGTTTTGGCTTGCCGATCCTTGAAGCCATGCAATGCGGAGTGCCAGTAGTAGCCGGAAATCGCACCAGCATTCCCGAACTTGTTGCTGATGCAGGTTTGCTGTTCGATCCTTTCGACACCGGCGCTTTGGTCGAGGCGTTGAAGCGGATTCTGGACGATGCGGACTATCGCGCGAGGCTCCGCGCCAAAGGCTTCCTAAGGTCAGGCGAGTTCAGTTGGAAGGAAACCGCGCAACTTACGTTAAAGGCCTACGAGAAGGCTTTTGAAGCATCAAGATTCGAGCACAAAGTGAGTCACTGACCCCTGCCTGATTCACTTTCATTTGACGATGCGCATCGCGATTCTAGGCACTAGGGGAGTTCCCGCTAATTACGGCGGATTCGAAACTTTCGCCGAACACCTCTCGACCCGTTTAGTGGCGCGGGGCCACGATGTAACTGTCTATTGCCGCGCCCACTATGTCAGCCCACGCCAGATCGAATTCCAGGGCGTGCGCCTGAAGGTGCTTCCCACCATTCGCCACAAATACTTCGACACAATTGTGCATACGTTTCTTTCGGCCTTGCATGCGGCGGTGCCCAACCGATATGACGCGGCGCTGATTTGCAACGCCGCCAATGCGCCGTTTGCTTCAATCCTGCGGGTCGCCGGCATTCCCGTGGCGCTGAACGTGGACGGCCTTGAACACAAGCGCAAGAAATGGAACTGGATTGCCCGGAAGTATTACCTGATGGCGGAACGGCTGGCGACAATTTTGCCGACCGAAACCGTCACTGATGCCAAAGTCATACAGGAATATTACCTCGCGCGTCATCGCGCCATTTCAACCATGATTGCCTATGGCGCCGAGGTCGAGCGCCGGCCTGATCCGCTGGTGCGGCGCTGGCGCGTTGAACCCAACCGCTACGTCCTCTACGTTTCACGCCTGGAACCGGAGAACAACGCACATCTGGTGATCGAAGCCTTCAAACGAGTGCGCACGGCGCATAAACTGGTCATCGTCGGCGACGCTCCGTACGCGCGGGATTACATCAACGACCTGAAAGCGCGTGCCCGCCGCGATAAACGGATCGTCTTCACGGGTTTTGTCTTCGGGCGCGATTACCGCGCATTGCAACAGAACGCGTACTGCTATGTCCATGCCACCGAAGTGGGCGGCACGCATCCCGCGCTTTTGGAAGCGATGGGATTCGGTAATTGCGTGCTGACACTGGCGGCGCCGGAGAATATCGAAGCTATCGGCGATGCCGGCATCGCGTATTCTGACGAAAGCGACCTTGCGGAAAAGCTGCAAAGAGTTTTACGCGACGGCTCGCTGGTTCAGGCCTACCGTCAACGCGCCCAGGCCCGAGTGCGGGACGCCTACGATTGGGACTACGTCGTCGACCAGTATGAAGAACTGTTTGCCAAGATGGCCGGATTGTCCCTTTCGCAACGACCACCCGCACAGAATCAAACCGTCGCCCAAAAACCCGAGAAGTCGCTTACTCGATCAACTTCAGCTTGAGAACTTAAAGGCTGTGGGAGCGAACGATCTTGCACCCGCAGAATACTTCTGCCCCTTTGCCAGATTCGGCGGCAATCGTACCCAAATCTGGCTGTTGCGAGCCTGTTTGCAAAATCCGCTAACACGTTAGGGTTCAGCCCTTTGATGTCGTCGAAAGAAATTGTGGTTGCATGAAATCCCGGCTGGGACTATGCTCCCTATCGTTTCGCATCAAGTGAGCTAATCAGACACACTTATATTGCGTTGCCAGTAAGACTTCTAGCGGCAAACAAAAAACTTGGGATCGATAGAAGCCTATAAGCTACTTTGCTAGTTGGGCTTCTAATTGCGGTACGTCGGATCGACTAAAAAAGTAGCAATGCTGTTAATAGCTTCGCGGCGATCGTAGTTAGTTCATCCGAATCGGGAGCAGCCTCAGTCTCCAGTTGGCCTGCAACGCCCGGATCGTCGAATAGGATTTGAGTGGATACGCACGGTGGCGTTTCCATAATTCCCGGATCCGGTGAGGGACAAGCCAAAGCAACCACGGTGAGGGTTGAAATCAAAAAAACCGCGCCAGCTATTCGTCTTACAAGGTTCATGTTCTTCTCCTTCTCAAGTTGTAAGTGTCGGGATCTTTTTAAGGCAGCAAATGACCGCTTAAGCTCAACCGGTCACTTCGCGAACTTATCGGCGCAAGGAGTTTATCACTGGCAAAGAAAGGTAGGCCTCACATGGAGTTAGGTGCTCAGTTGAAGAATATGCGCGAGGTGGGGACGAGAACCCCTTCCGAGAGGGCTTTTGAAGCGTGTTACTTGGCCAAGCAACTTGAAAGAGTCGGCGAGTACGAAGCGGCGTGCGAAGCACTAAGCGAATTCTGGCAGGATCGAAATTTATCCGTGAGAGTTCATGATTTAGACTCTGAGGCAACCGCGCAGGTTTTATTGCGCGTTGGAGCATTGGCGGGTTGGCTCGGGAATGTGGATCAGATAACCGGCGGCCAAGAAGCAGCAAAGAATCTGATAACGGAAGCGATTGAACTGTTTGACAAACTCGGAGATATGCGAGGTGTAGCAGAGGGACGTGCCGAGCTTGGTCGCTGCTATTGGCATGCAGGGGCCTTCGATGAAGCTAGGATAAGTCTAACTGCCGCGCTGGAGCATCTTAAGGACGACGTTAGCGATCTGAAGGCCTCTGTTTTGATGCGTGCGGGTATGGTCGAGGCAACAGCAGGGCGGCCATATGAAGCCTTACGATACTACGAACAGTGTGTCCTTATCGTAGATGAAAGCAAGGAAGATTTTCTCAAAGGAACTCTACACAACAGCTTGGCGACAGCATTAACTCGTTTGGCTTCAGTTGCGAATCGCGAAGATTACCGTGACCGGGCACTAATAGAGTATTCCGCCGCTGGTTTTCATTTCGAACAAGCTGGTAACCGTCGCTATCTAGCTCGGGTAGAAAACAATTTAGGCTTTTTGTTTTTCACAATTGGCCAATTTAAAGACGCGTACGCTCATCTCGATCGAGCCCGCCATCTCTTTCTCGAACTGAAAGACGTCGGCGCAGTTGCTCAGGTAGACGACACGCGCGCGCGAACTTTGCTGGCTGAGGGAAAGCTTAAGGAGGCTGAGCGCTACGCTCGCCAGGCGGTTAAGACACTCGAAAAGGGAGATGAGTGTTCGTTACTTGTCGAGGCCTTAACCACTTACGGAACGATCCTGGCGCGAATCGGTAACCATTCGCGGGCGCGGGCTTTGCTCCAGAGGGCGATCGACGTTGCGGAGACTTGCGGTGATCTGGAAGGCGCGGGTCGCGCAAGGTTAAGTATTATCGAGGAACTTTATAACCAGACATCCGCATCTGAGTTGGCTTTGATTCTCTACGCGGCAGCCGATCTTCTCGAAAACTCCCAGGACCCTTCGGCGCGGCAGCGATTGATTGTATGTAGCTCGAAGGTTATCGAAGCTTTGCTCGGCGCGATTCAGAAATACGAATCACCTAAACCCACCGGCTCATGGCAGGACTTTTCCCTGCGGAAGGAAATCAAGAAGATTGAGAGCCGATTCATCGAGCAGGCGCTGCGCGACGCGGGCGGCTCGGTCAGCAAGGCGAGCCGGCTGCTGGGTTTCAAGCACCACCAAAGTCTGATTTCACTTTTAGGGGCCCGTCACCAGGATTTGCAGGATCACCGATCGATAAAGCGAAAGCGAAACCGTCATTTAATCGCAGCTAAGGGAAGAAAAGGAGGTGCTGGTGGTCTGCGCACGGCTTTGACCATTCTACACGTCGAAGACCACGAGGCCGTTACCACTCTGGTGCAGGAAATTCTGGGCGCGGAAGGGGTTGACGTTGAAGCTTGCACCAGCGGGGCGGACGCCTGGGAGATTCTCAAGCGGAATGATCATTATGATGCCGTGATTATCGATAACAACTTGCCTGCTGTCAGCGGTCTCGAGCTGGTGCTGCGCGTGCGCAGCATACCGCACCGGCGAAATTTGCCGATCATCATGCTTTCCGCGGATGATTGTGAAAAAGAAGCGTGGCGGGCAGGCGTCGATGCCTTCTTACGCAAAACTGAGGTGGAGCAACTGTCTTCAACAATCGCCAGAGTCATCGACAAGCGAGGAAGGTCTTAAGTAGACCGCGGTCGCCGGCACATCCGAGCTTATTTCAACGCTTTGAAGTTTGCGGGTTTGGCAAAGAATGAATCGGCGATCGGCTTGTTGAATTCAACAGTTTCGTAACCGATGCGACTGGTTTGGATTCCGTTGCGATAGTGATCGATGATGAGCGGAGTCAGGATTCCATCCAAATTGATCTGCTTGTGAAGCCGATCTTCCTCTTTGATTACTTCCTCTTCTTCAGTATCCCGGTTCTTTTGCTTTCGCTGATACAGAACCTTCGCCGGCATGCCGTCATCGGCGGCAAATTCGTATTCCACCCAAAATCCGTCCGGATAGCTCAGGCGCACCACCTCGTTGCGGCGGCCGATGCCGGCTTCGCGCCGGCCCACGTAGCTCAAGGTCGCGCCCTGTTCCCGCCACCCGCCGCGTAAAAGGTTCTCGACCGTTACCCGCGTGACGAGTTGGAATTCTTCCAACTGCTGCGGAGTCTGATCTTTCAATGTCAGCGCGGCGCCGTCGTAGATCCAGCCACCGCCGCGGAAGTTGGTTTGAACTGTCCGCGCGCCGCCGCCGGTGAACTCAGTTCGCTCTTTGTCAGGATAAGCAATGTAATCGATGAACTTAATGGGAAGTCCCGAAACACCGTCACGGAACTCGGTGAAAAAGCCACGACCAATTTGGGTCTTCACCTGGAGATAGCGATCGCCACCGATAACTTTCAGCGCGCGTTGCATAACCTGTTCGGCTTTTTCGTTGGGCGCAGGAGAAGGCTTCCCGTCCTGGGCAAAAGACAACGGCGCCAGGGCCAAAAGCAGAATTGCGACGGAGAGTCCGGTAAGGATTAGGGGCTTCATTTTTGTTAACTATTCGACCTCCCGATGCAGAAAGAGCCTCGAATTTATCGAGGCTCAATCCACCGGACACAAGGGCCGAGGCTTATTCAATTATTTCAATTCTCTCAGCGAGCCTGGTGACGACTTCACCTGCTTCAACGTCCACCACGAACTCCGATCCGGTCTTCCACATCGTGGTGATTGGCAGTTTGATGTGCTCGTCTATGTACCGTTTCAAAAAGCGCGCGCCATACTGCATGCTGTAGCCTTTTTCGGTTATCAAGTCGATTGCCTGAGCTGTGACCTCAAAGGATTTGCCCTGGCGCTTCATTTGCCGGTTAGTTCTCTCGAGGTACAGTTGAGCAATTTGTTTCACCTCGTCCATCGTCAACGGCGAGAAGACCACGATCTCGTCTATGCGATTGCGGAACTCAGGCGAAAAGCGCATCTCGGCGGCCTTCAAAACTTCATTCTTGATTAAACGGAAATCGCCGGCCGTCTTGGTGCCGAACCCTAAAGGTTTTTCGAATTTCTTGAAGTTGTCTGAACCCAGGTTCGACGTCATAATCACGATCGCATCGGACAGATAGACTCGCCGGCCGCGTCCATCCGTCAGCCAGCCTTCATCAAAGGCCTGGAGGAACAGGTTCATCAGATACGGCGAGGCTTTCTCAACTTCATCGAGCAACAAGACCGTGTAAGGGTTCTCACGCAACTGCTCAGTCAAAATCCCGCCGCGTTCCGATCCTACGATGCCGCGCGGCATTCCGATCAGCTTTTCCACGCCGACCGTACCGTCGCCATACTCGGACATGTCGATCCGGACCATCTTGTGGTCGTCACCGAACATGAACTCGGCGACCGCCTTGGCCAGTTCAGTTTTGCCGACGCCTGTTGGTCCCAGGAACAGCAGCACGCCGTCGGGCTTGTAATGCGATTCTTTGAGCGGGCCCTTGTTTAGACGCAGTCTTTGGGCGACTGCTTTGATTGCTTCCTTCTGGCCTATGACCCTTTGCGACAGTTGGACTTCGGTCAGTGCAAAACGATCCGACGTGTCACGAAAGATCATGTCACGGGGGATACGCGATTCCTGGGAGATCACGTCAATAACGTGCTCGGGCTTGACGATCATCGTATGCGGCTCGTTGATTTCAACTTTGACGGCCGCGGTGTCCAACCAGCCAATCGCTTTATCAGGCAGATGCAGATTGCGAATGTACTTGGGCGCCATCTCGAGCGCGGTGTTAATAGCTTCGTCAGAAATCTGTACGGAGTAATTTCGTTCGAGGCGCGGCCGCACCCCGAGCAGAATCTCTCGCGTCTCCGTAATCGTCGGCTCGTCGACTTTCACCAGACGGAACCGACGCGCCAGCGCTTCGTCTTCAGCAATGTACTCTTTGTACTCGGTCAGGGTAGTGGCGCCAATGATGCGCAACTCACCTTTTGCCAACGACGACTTGAACATGTTGGCGGCGTCGGAAGATGTTCCCAGCGCGGCCCCGGCGCCGATAATCGTGTGCGCCTCATCGATGAACAGAATCATGTTGTCGCGCTCTTTGACTTCGTCGATGATGCCTTTGATTCGCTCTTCGAACATGCCGCGCAACATGGTGCCGGCAACGATGCCGCCCATTTGCAGCTGGACCACATGCGAGTTTCGCAAACGCGCCGGAACCTTCTGCGGTTCGAGCTCGATTAGACGGGCGAGCCCCTCAATGACGGCGGTCTTACCGACACCCGGTTCGCCAACCAGCATCGGTGAATTCGCGCGTTCGCGGTGGCAGAGAATTTCGATGATTTGCTGAATCTCTTTTTCGCGGCCAATCGTTGGGGCAATCTTATCAGCGCGGGCCATCCGGTTAAGAGACACGCCAAAGTGTTTCAGATAAGGAGGCAGTTCGAATTTCTTTCGATACTGTTCTTCCTTCTGCTCTCGCTCGTCGACATTGGCGCGCACGTGTTCGACGACTGCGTCGGGTGTAGCACCCAGGCTACGCATCACATCGATGAAGAGGCTGTCGTATTTTGAGAGGACGTCAAAGATGTCGGTTGATTCGATTGTTTTGCGTCCGTGTGCTCTGGCACGTTCCATGGCGCGTTTGAAAAGATCGGTGGTGTCGGGCGCGATGCGAAAGCCCTTCCCGACATGTTGTCGGGCCTGGTCCAGCCGATTCTCAATTGCCCGAGCGACGGCCACCGGATCGAGAGCGAGGCTGCGCATCGTCGCATTGAAGAGATCAGGCTCTTCCTTGGCGAGACCGCTGATAATGTGCTCGACCGCGATGTAATTCTGGTCTCGCCGCTTCGATTCGTTCAGCGCGTTCTGCAAAACGCGCTGCCCGCTGTCACCAAATTTGTCTTTGTATGCCTCTAAATCCGCCATGGTATTTAACGCTTTTCGTTCAGTTTTGAACGCGCAAATCGTCGAACGCGTCCACCTTTGATGTTTCAGAGCATATGCATCGTTGCGTTTCAGTGCAACAAGAATCTGCCGCTCCTCTTCTAAGCAATTAGCTTGCCACCATTCCCTCACAGAAACCCGTTGAATTCGCCACAATTCACGCGGCAGCCGCCTGCGACTGAATCGAGAAATTCATCTCGCCTTTGGCGGCGGACGCAACTATCGTTTGACCGGGCAGGATTTCGCCACGCAACAGCTTCATCGCCAACGGATTCTGAATCAGTGTCTGAATCGCCCGTTTCAGCGGCCGTGCGCCAAAATTCGGATCGTAACCCTCGCGTGCCAGCAATTCCCTGGCTGACTCTTCCAGAACGATCGAAATGTTCCTTTCATGCAACATTGTGCGCAGTCGCTCAAGCTGAACGTCGACAATCTGAGTAATCTGCTCTCGCGACAATTGATGAAAGATGATGATGTCGTCGATGCGATTAAGAAACTCCGGCTTGAAATGCTCGTGCAATACCTCAGTTACGGCTTCGCGAACTTGGCCTTCATCGTCGCTAACCTCCTGGATTTCGCGCGAGCCGAGGTTCGATGTCATGATCAAAACGGTGTTCTTGAAATCGACGGTTCGTCCCTTGGAATCCGTCAGCCGCCCATCGTCGAGAATCTGAAGCAGCACGTTGAAGACATCGGGGTGCGCCTTCTCAATTTCGTCGAACAGGATCACCGCGTATGGCCTTCGCCTCACCGCTTCAGTCAGTTGACCCCCCTCTTCGTAGCCGATATATCCCGGAGGCGCCCCAATCATACGTGCTACAGCGTGCTTCTCCATGTACTCAGACATATCGAGGCGAACCATCGAGCGTTCATCGTCAAACAGGAATTCAGCCAGAGCTCGCGCGGTTTCCGTTTTACCCACACCAGTTGGACCCAGAAAGATAAACGAACCCACCGGACGATTTGGATCCTGCAATCCGGCGCGTGCCCGGCGCACCGCGTTGGCCACAGCTTCGAGGGCTTCGTCCTGACCGATCACGCGTTGGCGAAGACGTTCTTCCATCGTCAAAAGCTTCTGCATTTCACCTTCGAGCATCTTTGAGACCGGCACGCCCGTCCATTTCGCCACGACCTGCGCCACGTCCTCTTCGTCAACCTCTTCCTTGAGCGTGACGCCGTCCTGTTGAAGCTTGGCCAACTTTTCCTGTTCCGCCTGCAGCTTCTGCTCGAGTGTCGGAATTGTTCCGTATTGAATCTCAGACGCGCGTCCAAGATCGCCCGCGTTCCGCGCCTGGTCCAACTGTAATTTCAGTTGTTCCATCTCAGCCTTGGCCGTGCGGATGTGCTCAATGATTTCCTTTTCAGATTGCCACTTGGCCTTCATTCCGGAGGACTTTTCTTTCAGGTCGGCGATGCGCTGCTCGATTTCCTTCAGGCGATTCTTCGAACGCGTGTCCTCTTCGCGCTGGAGAGCCTGACGCTCGATTTCGAGCTGCATGATTTCGCGCTCTACTACGTCAATCTCCTGCGGCAGAGAGTCGATTTCAATCCGCAGGCGTGAAGCAGCTTCATCGATCAAGTCAATTGCTTTGTCAGGTAGAAAACGGTCGGTGATATAGCGATTCGATAGCGTAGCAGCCGCAACGATCGCCGAGTCCTTGATCCGAACGCCATGATGAACTTCATAGCGTTCCTTGAGCCCGCGCAGAATAGCGATTGTGTCCTCGACCGTTGGCTCGCCGACATAGATTTGCTGGAAGCGTCGCTCGAGCGCAGCGTCTTTCTCAATGTATTTCTTGTATTCGTTGAGCGTAGTTGCACCGACACAGCGCAATTCGCCGCGGGCGAGCGCCGGCTTCAACATGTTCGAAGCGTCGATAGCACCTTCGGCAGCCCCGGCGCCAACGAGCGTGTGCAGTTCATCGATAAACAGAATGATCTGACCCTGGGCCGATTCGATCTCTTTGAGGACGGCCTTCAAGCGATCTTCGAACTCGCCGCGATACTTCGCACCCGCCAGCATCGAACCGAGATCGAGACCGACCAGACGTTTGTTACGGAGCGTCTCCGGGACATCGCCGGATATGATTCGTTGCGCCAGACCTTCGACGATCGCCGTTTTGCCGACGCCGGGTTCGCCGATAAGTACAGGATTATTCTTCGTTCGCCGCGACAGTACCTGAATCGTGCGCCGGATTTCATCATCCCGGCCAATGACCGGATCGAGTTTTCCCTTGCGAGCCTGATCCGTGAGGTCGCGCGCGTATTTCGCTAACGCCTGATAATTCGCTTCGGCGTTCTGATCAGTGATTCTCGCGCCGCCCCTTGTTTGCTCGATTGCTTTCAGGAGATCGTCACTGTTAACGCCATGTTGTCGCAGGATCTTTCCCGCTTCACCATCTTTCTCGTCAACGATTGCCAGCAGTAGATGCTCGGTTGAGATGTACTCGTCCTGCATCTTCTCCGCACGCTTCTCTGCTGCCGTAAAGACCTTGGAAAGACGCGGGCTGAAATATTGCTGGCCACCCTGGACGCGCGGAAAACGGCCGACTGCCGCTTCGCAGTCGTTCTTCACAACCTGGACGTTCGCCCCCAGCTTACCCAACAAAGGACGAACGATGCCCTCGGGCTGTTCGAGCATCGCGCAAAGAATGTGCTCAGGCTCGACCTGTTGATTCTGATTTCGTTCGGCGAGTTCGATGCCCGCCTGAATCGCTTCCTGTCCGCGAAGTGTGAATTTATCTAAACGCATGAAAAAAAGTTCTATTACGTCTGCGAGTCAATTCTGCGCCGTCAAACTATTGCATTCAAGTCCGCAGCGGAAATAAAAGGGGCGACTGGCCGCTATCCGGTCGCCCCCGCTTTGCTCGACTTCACTCTTGAAGTTACGCCTTAACCGAAGCGGCCTTGGACGCATCGGTTTTTGCCTCGATCGTTTTTGGAGCCTGGGTCCCGTCGGTCTTGATTTCGATCCGGCGGGCCTTGGTCTCTTCTCGCTTCGGTAGCGCCACCCGGAGAACACCATTTTTGTATTCAGCGGTTGCGCCGTCGGCAGAAACCGTGTTGGGCAACGTGAACGAGCGAGTGAAGCTGCCATAAGCCCTCTCGACCCGATGATAGTTATCGGTTTCGTCTTTCTTCTCGAAATGACGTTCACCTCGAAGGGTGATCACGTTGTTCTCGACTGAGAGATCGAAGTCATCTCGATTCATGCCGGGCAATTCGGCCTCGAGGACGATCTGCTCCTTGTTCTCGTAAATGTCCACGCTTGGGCTCCAGGCCCCTCGCGCGATTCCTTCTTCGTCAAAATTACGCGTGTGGTTTCCGGTAAAAAGTCTGTTGACCTCTTCCTGGAGAGTTCGCAAATCGCGAAATGGGTCGTAACGAACAATACTCATGAGTTATTTCCTCCTAGAAATCCTTGTGCTCTGCGCTCGATTCCGACGACTAAGCCATCGACTTTTTCGCCTGAGCGCGAAGCGATAATAAATACTGAGTGCGTCATTGTCAAGTCGATCGAAACAGCTGTATTTATTGAGAATTTATGGGGCTGAGCGCCTGCGCTACTGGTTAGCGAAGGCCGAAGAAGCGTTTGATCGAAGATAGAAGGCCGGCGGTTTCGGTAATGCTGGGCTGGGCGGATTCAGAGTCTCGGGCAAGGTCGGCTTGCCGCTCAGTAATGGTCCAGCTGATGGATTCGGCCAGGTCGGGATTGGTCTGGAAGATGTGTTTCATTGCCGCGTGACCAATCTCAAAAACCTCGGTCTCCTCGACAGCCACGACATTTGCCGTCCGAGGCTCGCCGGTGAAGAGGGCCATCTCGCCGAAGAAATTGCCATCTGTCAGCGTCGCGACTGTGCGAGGCGTACCGCGGTCAGATATCTGAACGGCGACGCGGCCGTTGTGAACGACAAACATCGAGGAACCTTCGTCGCCGGCGCGTATCAGCGTTTCGCCCGGGGCAAATACATGAACTACGGTTGCCTTCGAGAGTTGCCGCAGTTCGTCGGGCGAGAGGGGTGCAAAGATATCGACTGCTGATAAGCGATCGGCAATTTGATCTTCGGCAGTGATGGGACGAGCCGCCGATTGACGTTCAAGGTACAGGGTTCGGGTCGGAAACGCGAAGGTTAACCCGTTGCGGCGCAGGGCGTACCAGATTCTCTGTCGCACCAGCGCATCAGTGTCGTTATATTTCGCGTAGTCATCGAGCCAGTATTTTATTTCCCAATCAATCGAAGAGTCGCCGAAATTTCTGATACGAACGATTGGCGTAATTTTGTCCGAAACGTTGTCTGCGTCGCGGACCGCTTCACGGACGACGTGGATCGTTTTCGCCGGCGAGTCGGAATAGAGCGTGCCGAAAAAGACCAGCCGCGCATTAAGATTATTCCGCGGCGACACTTCAATCGATTCTCGCGCCGCGTTGCTGTTGCTGACCAGGACAATGCGATTCGTAAATGTGCGCAATTTGATAGCACGCCAGGTAATGCTCTCGACCACGCCCACATGACTTCCGACGACGATTACATCTCCCACTTGAAATGGCCGATCCGCGTGCAGTGAGATCCCGGCAAAGAAATTCCCCAAAGTGTCCTGCAGGGCCAGACCGATAATCACACCGAAGATGGCTGAGGTGGTGAACAGCGCTCCCAGATCGTATTCGAAGTACACGCTTCTGAAGAGAATGACGAACACGACCGCGAAGACGAGGAGGGTGAAGACGTTTCGAGCAAGTGTGGGTGCCTCGTAACCTTTGCGAAGCCGGAAGATAAGGTCAAAGATGGCGGCATTGAGAGCTCTTACGGCCAGATAACCGAGCAGTGCTGCGAGGACGAAGATCGGTATCTTTTGGAGTTTGGCGTTTTTTCCCTCGGGGAGGCCTCCGAAATGGGACCAAACGAAATAGAGAGCCAGGGCAGTCACCAACGTCGTGAGAACGAAGAGTATGATTCGGTTTTTTCGGTTTGCCTGACTAGCTGCCATTTAAGTTTTCTGAGTGCTCAGGTGCAGTACTTTTATCATCAAACTCCCAACTTGGCGAGCATAATATAGATCAGCCGCCCATTAGCTGAAGGACGAAAAAAGTTTAGGAAATAGCGTCGTGAGAATAACCAACAGCGACAGCAGGGAAACAATTATCGTCGTCAACCAGGCAGCGATGTTGTAGAAAACCCCGTTGACGTGGCTGCCCATCAACTCACGATTGTTAACCAGCTTGAGAACCGCTATTAGGATTACCGGCAAGAGCACGCCGTTGATCACCTGGGTGACGATTAGGACACGGATCAAGGACAAGCCCGGGATCACCGCGACGGCTGCTCCCAGGACTACCAGGAAGGTAAAGACTCCGATAAAGATTGGCGCTTCACGAAAGGTGCTCGATACGCCCTTCTCAAAGCCGAAGGCTTCGCTAATCGAGTAGGCAGTTGCCAGCGGCAGCACGCCGGCTGCCAGCATTGAGGCGCCAAACAAACCAACGGCGAAGAGGATTGACGCGTAAGGTCCGGCCAGAGGACGCAGAGCCGAGGCCGCCTGGGCCGCGGACTCAACATGTTCACCCTTTACGTGCAAAGTCGCAGCGGTGGAGATGACGATGAAAAAGACAATTAGAATGGCGAACACCGTCCCGGCCCATACGTCTATCTTCGTAAAGCGGGAGTTCTCGGCCCGTACGCCCTTTTCGACGACAGACGATTGGATGAAGACCTGCATGTAAGGCGAAATCGTTGTACCGATGACAGCGACAAAACTAAAAAGAAAGGTCGGCGTGAAGTCGAAATGCGGTCGCACGATTTCGCGAGCAACAGTGGCCCAGGGCGGATGCGCGAGAAAAGCTGAAACCACGTAGCCAAGAAACACCAGCGACATGGCGAGAAAGACGCGCTCGACTCGTTGATACGTTCCCTTGACGACCAGCCACCAAATCGCTACCGCAGCGATAGGCACCGAAATGAAACGCGCGACACCAATCAATTCCAACGCTGCTGCGATACCCACAAATTCTGAAACCGTAACTCCGCCATTCGCGACCAGCAGCGCCAGCATGACAAACGCCGTCCATCGCACGCCGAACCGTTCACGAATCAGATCCGACAGTCCTTTGCCGGTGACTGCGCCCATACGCGCGCACATCTCTTGCACGATGCCAAGGCTGAATGTAAGAGGGATGAGAAGCCAGAGCAGACGATAGCCGTAGTCAGCTCCGACTGAGGCGAAAGTCGCGATGCCGCCGGCATCATTTCCGGCGCACGCCGTAATTACTCCGGGACCAATGATTGAAAAATATGCAAAGAAACTGCGACGACGTGCGACGGTGCGGCGCACGGTTGATACACCCTGGGCGCTGCGTCGTAACAGACGACGCCCTACGTCTCGCACGTCTGATTGCGGTCCTTTCACTTGGAGGGTCCTCTGTCATTGTTGATTTGTGATGGCTGATGGCCGATTGAAAATTCGTCTCAAACAACTCGCTAAAAGACTCTACTGTTCTCTTCAGCTGTCACCGCCAAAGCAATCTGCATTCACCCCAACAACCGCGGCAGTCTTTGCCGCCAGTCCTTTGGCAGAAGGATTTCAATCGCGTCGTCAACAGTCACGATGCCGAGAATGTCTCCGGCCTCATCCACGACCGGAAGCGCCAGCAAGTTGTACTCAGCGATTTTCTGGGCCACCTCAGCTGCCTCGTCATCGACGTGTGCGACCTGAATTTCGGTACGCATCACATTCGCGAGCGGGACTGAAGGGTCAGCGAGAATCAAATTGCGCAACGCGATGACGCCGGTTAACGCCCACGATTCCTCGCCTTCCACGACGTACAGGTAATAGATCATGTTAGGCGTCTCGGCCATCTCTCGCAGACGGGCGAGCGCTTCGCCGACGGTCAGGTCACGGGGCAAAGTAACGAACTCGGTGGTCATCAAGCCGCCCGCGGTGTCATCTTCATAGGTCAACAACTCGGCGACCTCGGACTGCTCTTCATCTTCCATTCGGTTGAGCAGATCCTCGGCTTTCTCTTCGGGAAGATCGCCGAGCACGTCGGCGGCCTCATCCGGCGACATGTGCTCGAGAATGTCTGCCGCACGTTCTTCATCCATGTCGCCCAGAATCTGCGCCTGCCGCGCCGCGGCCATTTCTTCCAGGGTTTCGGCAGCGGTTTCATCGTCGAGAGATTCGACGATCTCGGCCCCGTGCTGATAAGAGAATGCTTCGGCCAGCCGTGCGATCTCGACCGGATGCAAGCGGGTGAGTTTTCCGCGCGACGATTTCAACTGGACGGTCGCGGCGTCCGTTGCCAGATATCCGACATCGGCCCAATCGATCACTTCGACGGCTCGCCCGCTACGCATGAATGAAGGCGCGAGCCGTCGCCATAATCCAGAGAGACTTACGTCGGCGCCGGTAACTCGCCAATCATTTGCCGCCTCGATGATTTGGACGTCGTTAACGCGCACGACACGCTTACCATCAACGTCGATCAATTGCTTGTCGAGCACGTCGCGGGCGAGCAGCACTTCGCCATCGCGCCGCATGAACGGACGCAGGTCCAGAATGTCGGAATTCAGACGCACGCCGTCCTCGCCGAAATGCTCTATCCGCCAGCGCGGCAGAAAGAAATTCCGCCGACGGTAGCGGGCCATGAATCCCAGGACCGGCGGATGATCTTCCTCGCCCAGGCGCACAATAACATCCTTAAGCGCGGCGACACGCTCACCATCCAGGTCGAGGATGGGACGACCCAACACTTGCGAGAGATAGAGCATTGTTTGAATTCACACTGAGGTCCGACGAGGGATGATAACACGCCCAGAGTTGTGGTTTAGAGTTCAGTCTCCGGCCTCCTGGATGAAATCTGGGGGAAGACCGAAGTTCTGAATAGCTCGACAAACCGTTGGACACTCGCAAACAGTTTGTAAGAGAATGACGCGATTTCAACAACGCGTTCAGAGGACACAAATGAAAACCACGATTCGTCTCGTCGCCTGCGGGATCATTTTGCTCGCCTTCGCGACGCAGCAACTTCCGCTGGCGCAACAGCCGACGTCTTCGCCAACTCCACAAGCAGCGGCCGCGCCCTCACCGGGGCCAGGCGGAATCTCTGCGCCGAATGCCGATCCTTTTCCCAGCACCTACCAGCCTTTTCCGCGTCGCACGACTTTGATTCGCAACGCGACGATCATGACGGCCGCCGGGCCGACGATTGCAAATGGCTCGGTGCTGTTGCGCGATGGAAAGATCGTCGCGGTGGGAACATCCGTCAACGCACCGTCTGATGCTCTGGTCATCGACGGCACCGGGAAGTACGTCACGCCCGGACTCATCGACGTGCACTCGCACATTGGCGATTATCCGGCGCCTGGTGTTGACGCCAACAGCGACGGCAACGAAGCAACTAGTCCAGTCACTGCTAACGTCTGGGCCGAGCATTCGGTTTGGCCGCAAGACCCGCAGATTCCGCGCGCCCTGGCCGGCGGATTAACCACGATGCAAGTTCTGCCCGGGTCAGCGAACCTGATCGGCGGACGCAGTGTCGTGCTGAAACTTGTCCCTTCGCGCACGGTTCAGGGAATGAAATTTCCCGGTGCGAAGTACGGACTGAAGATGGCGTGTGGCGAGAACCCGAAGCGTGTCTATCAAACGCGTGGGCCAGCGACACGCATGGGTAACGTGGCCGGCTATCGCGCCGCCTGGATTCAAGCTGAGGCTTACCGGCGCAAGTGGGACCTGTGGAATGCGACGCACAAGGGCGACGCGCCGGCGCGAGATCTTGGACTGGAGACTCTGGCTGAAGTGCTGCGCGGAAATATTCTGGTGCACAACCATTGCTATCGAGCCGACGAGATGGCCCAGATGATCGACATTGCCAAAGAGTTCGGTTATCAAATTCGCGCGTTTCATCATTCAGTTGAAGCGTACAAACTAGTCGACCTGCTGAAGGCGAACAACATAGGCGCCGCGGAGTGGGCCGACTGGGGTGGATTCAAACTCGAAGCGCACGACTCGGTAAAGGCAAATCTCGCCATCACTGAAGCTGCCGGCGCGCGCGCCATGATCCATTCAGATAGCGCGCTGGGCGCCCAGCGACTTAATCAGGAAGTAGCCAAAGCGATGTATGCCGGCAGGGCTGCGGGAATTCCGATCACTGAGGAGCAGGCGCTGCGCTGGTTGACGATCAATCCGGCGTGGGCCCTCGGGCTCGACGACAAGATCGGATCGATTGAAGTGGGTAAGAATGCGGACGTGGTGCTCTGGTCGGGAAATCCTTTCAGCATCTACACCAAAGCTGAGAAGGTTTGGATTGACGGAGCGATGTTGTTCGATCGATCCGATCCAGCCCAGCGTTGGCGCACGGATTTTGAGCTCGGTACGGTGAAGGAGGGCAACTAGAATGCGCAGATTATTTTTCGCCTTCATTGTCTTAGCAGCGGCGACGCCCGTCTTTTCCCAAACGATTGCTATTACCAACGGCAAGGTTTATCCGGTCAGCGGCGCGCCCATCGACAATGGCACGGTACTGGTCCGTGATGGCGTAATCGTCGCAGTCGGCGCGAACGTGGCGATTCCCGCCGGAGCCACTCGAATCGACGCCAGCGGAAAAGTTGTGACGCCAGGACTGATTCACTCGACCACTGAGCTTGGGGTCGTGGAGATCGATCTGGTGCGGCCAACCAATGACGTTTCAGCCAAAGGCGAGAACAACGTGGCCGCATCGTTCAAGGTTTGGGATGGGCTGAATCCGGCATCAACGTCGTTTGCTCCGACTCGCAACGAAGGCGTGACCTCAGCAGCGGTCCTGCCGCAGGGCGGACTGATTTCCGGCCAGGCGGCGATCCTCGATTTGGTCTCGGGCCGCGCCAGCGACATGATTCGCCGCGCTCCGGTCGCGATGGTTGCGCAGGTGGACAATCCGACCGCGGCCGGTACCAACGCGCATGGCGAGTTGATTGGCAAGTTGCGTACGCTGCTGGACGACGTGAAGTTTTACATGCAGCGCCGCATCGATTATGAGCGCGCCGCAACGCGAACGTTGACGGCTAGAAGGGACGACCTCGAAGCCTTGATTCCAGTCGTCGAAGGTCGAATGCTTTTGATTGTTGATGCGAATCGCATGGACGAGATCGACGCAGCCCTGGCGCTGGCGCGCGATTACCGGCTCAAGATGGCCATCTCGAGCGGAGCGGAAGCCTGGCTCTGTGCAGACCGTCTCGCGGCAGCCCGGGTGCCGGTACTCGTCGGGGCGATGAACAACATACCTTCGAGTTTTGCCACTCTGAACCAGCGTCAGGAGAACGCTGCTCTATTGCGACGCGCGGGCGTGACGGTGGTGCTCGTCACCAACAATGATGGCGGCGACTCGCGGTTTAATGCTCGCAACATCAAGTACGAAGCGGGCAATGCCGTGGCTTACGGCATGTCGCACGATGATGCGCTGAGAGCAATCACTTTAGCGCCGGCGGAATTGTTTGGCGTCGCCGATCGCATAGGCTCTCTGCAAGCCGGCCGTGACGCCAACCTCGTAGTTTGGAGCGGCGATCCTTTCGAGTTCTCCACTCAAGCCGAACACGTTTTCATTCGCGGACGTGAAGTGAAAGAGCCGAGCCGGCAGGACCTGCTAATCGAGCGCTATAAGCCGCGACCTGGACGTTAATTCTCCGGCTTCGGCGGCTTGCGAAAGTTATAGCGCAGGAGTACGCGCATGGGAATCGCTACACCCGCGCGCATCGCCGGAAAAAAGTGGATTTGTTTCACCGTGTCGATTACGGATTGATCCAAACCGTACCCGGCCCAGCGAGCGATTTCCATGTGGCTGATTTCGCCGCGAGCATCGACGTCAACCAGGACGTCAACGATTGCCTCAACCTCAGCACGCGCTGCTGCTTCAGGATAGGGCGGCTTGAACCGTCGAAAGGGACGAGGCGGGCGAGTGTCTTTGTTCTCTACGTTCTCATCTTCTGACATTACCTCAATGATCGACGCCGGCTTTTCAATCGCCGATTCTCTTTGCGCGCGTTCGTCTTCCAATGCTCGCCGAATTGCTATCTGATAACGCTGGCGCGTGTCGGCTGAGGTCAGACCTTGGAGCAGGGACTGCTCGGCTTCGGCTGACGTGTCGCGTCGTTCGAGTGGCCGCTCCCAAAGAATTAGACGGCCGGTGCGTGCACTCACAATAAAAACTGAAGCGTAAGATTCGAAGTAGGCTGGCCCATTTGAAGGCAATCGTCTCAACGTCTGGGCATCGCCGAGGAAATAGAATTCACATCCGATAGCGGCACCGATATCCCGGCCTTCCTGAGTCGTGAGGTTAACCGATCCCTGGAAACCAGATCCGTGGGCGGCGGCTGTGGCCAAATCTTTGTCGATCAAGGCGAACTCTTTGGCGCTCTCGCCGTTCTCCCTGAACGTCTGGCGGATCGCATTTCCTGCGTGCGCGCCGGTGGTACTTGATCCAAGATCGAGTACGGCGACCCGGACGGTTTGCGGCTGACCTTTGGCGAAAATCGCAGACGCGAAGAGCAAGACAATGAGCGCGAAGGTTCGACAACGCTGGCGCCGCGCGAAGCTGGAAATGTAAACGGTCACAGTGTGGTTCAGAGAGATTAATCAGGACATCGCCGCGGAATGCGAAGCTGGAGGAGACGCGTGATAAAGACGATAAACTTCGTCTTTCACTTCCGCGGGGAAACAAATCCGATGCAGTTCATACCCGCGGCCCAAGCCGCGAACGACCTCGCTCACCTCGCTGATTTCACGTATGCGGGGGTGGGCGTATCCGTCTTCAACATAGATGCGCGTACGCGGCTCGATACCTTCAGCGGTGTAGTAACCATAGTAGGGAACGTCGCTCGCGCGATCTTCAATGAAGTAATACTCGGGGGCGAATCCGGCGCGTTCGACGGCCGTGCGAGCCGCGACCAGAAAATCTTTTCGTTCATCGAGCGGCATGTCCAGATCGATGGCTTTGAATAATCGCCGGTTTACAAATCGGTCGCTGAGATCACTCAACACAACATCAGCGGACTGCTGCCACTGCTTCATGTGAAAAATGACGTCTGAATCGTCCATGCTTAAATGCTCGGTGACGTTCAAGGGCTGGCGCCGCAGAATCTTTTCAAAAGCAGTGCCGGCAGCGCACCAGACCTCGGCGCCACGCGAGACGAGTTCCAGAGATCGCCCCAGGGCCGATCTCAACACTGCTTCAGCCGAGCGCAAGGTGCGATGAAAATAGACCTGACGAAACATGTAGTAACGAGCCTGTAGATATTCTTCGACGGCGTGGACGCCGCGCGCGGTGACGTAGACGCGATCGGCGTCTTCATCAATTTGCAGCGCGTTGATAATCCATTCCAGATCATAGAGACCGTATTTCGCTCCCGTCATCAACGAATCGCGCAGCAGATAATCCATTCGATCGACATCAAGTTGCGATGACACCAACTGGGCCAGGGCCGAAGGCCTGAAAGTGCCTTCCACGATTGCAGCCACTCGCGCCGGCAACTCGGACGAAAACGATTTTAAGATTTGGTGCAAAGCGGTTTCAGGCGACGTGACGGCGAGGATCGTTACCTGTTCGTGATGGACCCCCAGAACTTTTTCCATTGCGTGTGAGAATGGTCCATGGCCCACGTCATGAAGCAAAGCGGCGGCGCGGGCAGCGGCGCGGTCTTCAGAGGCGATGTTAGTTCGATCGCTCAGCTGATCCAGGATACGCGTCATTAAGTGAAGCGCCCCGAGGCTGTGGGTGAAGCGTGAATGCTCCGCACCCTGATAAGTGTAAAGCCCGAGACCGAGTTGTTTGATGCGACGGAGTCGTTGAAATTCAACCGCATCGACCAGTTGAACCATCAAGCGGCCTTCAGCAGTGTCCTCCCGCAAAGGAATGATGTTGTGGACCGGATCGCGGTAGATTCGTTGGGACAATTCTTCGGACCTGCAATTGGATTGGAGTCGCAGTCTATCACACGATTAGCCAGTCTCCTTGCAGGTTAATGGGTCGACCGTGTAAGCCTCGTCACAAGATCGCAAACTATTGCGTTTACGGAATTTCGGAATAAAACCGAATTTTCGGATTTGCAGTCCCCTCAAATGACCCATAAATCAATGGTTTTGCGCCACGAAAATCGGGAGAGGCCTATGGCATCGTCATTGCTTAAAGGCGCGTGCAGGACTTTAATGCATCTGCGGTTTTGGGGAATGATCATAGAGAGAGCTACAAGCAAATTCACCCGCAAATCGCATACATCGGAATAATGAATGGCCAACTGCCCCAGACATTTGGTTGGAGTGGTTGGCCTTTAGATTGAATGCAGAAACATTAGGCGCCGCTATTTTAAGAGGCGCTCTTTTTAAGAAAGGATAGAGATGATGAAAAAAATGTTTATGTTCGTCATGGCCATGGCGCTGGCATTATTTGCTACCAGTGCGATGGCCCAGACGAGCACGACTGGCTCGATTGAAGGCTCAGTCACCGACCCGAACGGGGCCGCGGTTAGAGGCGCCACGGTTTTGGTGACCAGCCCAAATTTGATCAGTCCGCAAACTGGAACGACCGATGACAACGGTCATTACAAGATTCTCAATTTGCCGCCAGGAGCCTACAAAGTGGTAATCGAGGGCACGGGCTTTGGCAAATTTGAACAGGACGGCGTAGGAGTGAACCTTGGTCGAACCGCGACCATGGACGCTAAGCTTAGTCTGGCAACCGCGACCGCGAGCGTTACGGTAACCGGAGCCGCCGTTGTCGACACGGCCGCGAACACTTCCGGTTCGAACGTCTCGACCGAACAGTTCTCAAACTTCCCGACACAGCGAACGGTTCAGGGCCTCTACACGATTGCCCCGACCGTTACCCGCTCGGGATTGCGCGATGCGACTGGTCGCGATCGCGATCCTTCGGTAGCCGGATCTTCGGGACCTGAAAACAACTACATTCTGGATGGCGTGAACACGACCGACCCCGCTTTCGGCGGATCGGGTGCCAACCTTCCGTTTGAGTTCGTTCAGGAAGTGGAAATCAAGACCGGCGCGTACGGCGCCGAGTACGGAAAATCAACCGGCGGTATTTTCAACGTGATCACCAAGAGCGGCACCAACGAGTTTCACGGTGACCTCTTCGGTTACGGCACCACCAAAGGCCTGGTGCGCGGAGTCAAGAACTTCTCGTTCACGGGTTCGTCTGCCAACGGCTTCTCTGAAGTCGACCTGGGCGGCGACATTGGCGGTCCCATCGTCAAAGACAAGCTTTGGTTCTTTGGCGCGTTCAACCCGCAACGTCGCACGAACTACTACTTGACCCAGACGTTCTTCCAACCAGTCGACAACAAGGTGAGCATTCCGTTCTACGCCGGCAAGATTACCTGGGCCGTGAACAACGCCAACACCTTCACCGCTTCGACCTTTGGTGATTTCACCAAGGTTGAAGGATTTCTGGCTACCGGCGCGCTGACCAACGTCAACGGGTTTGGTAACGACATTCGGGCCTTCACGGGTCGTCAGGAAACCGGCGGTCACAACTATGCGTTTCGTCTGAACTCGACCATTCGTCCGAACTTCATCGGCGAATTCTCAGGCGGCCTGCACTTCCAGAGAGCGAACACGATTCCGACTGAAATCCAGTCCTCGCTCGTTACTGACAACTTTGCAGTGTTAAGGAATGGCGCAGTGTTGACTCCGGTCTCGACCGGCGTCACTTGTCCAGCCTCGGGATGCCTTGGCACCGGGTTCATCGATTTCGTTGATGGCCGCGGTGGCTCATTGCAACGCAATTATGCGCGTGGTCCCGGCTTCGGTCTTTTTAGCACGCAGGATCGTAATCGCTACGAGATCAATGCTCACATGCAGAACATCGCAGGTAAGCACACCGTCAAGTGGGGCTTTGAGTGGTTCCGTAATATGTATGACATCGCCACTCTCTCCAGCGGTCCGGCAGTTACCTATGCATTTACGCCGGGTCTTGGCCTGACGCCGACCAATGGTGATTCGAACGTCACCCAGGGTTCGCGCATCGCCAACAACTGGTTGGTCTGCACGACTCGTGCTAATGCCATTACCTGTCCGACGGCGGCGAGCGTGATTCGTGCGCAAGCCATTCCGGCGGCCACGCTGGCGGCGTTGGGTCTCACCGTCAATCCGGCGGTTACCGCAATTACCACAGCTGAGGCTTTCAGCAATCCGTTTATCATTCGGAACACCACCCGCGTCCGCGATTTTCGGCTGGTCGGACAGACCAACACAAATGCGGAAGCGTTCTATATTCAGGATGACTACAAGTTCGCGCGCGACTTCCAGTTCAGCATTGGCGCCCGCTGGGATTACGAGCAGGCCTACAATAATGACGGCCTCTCCTACATCAAGTTCAATAATTTCTGGGACAACCTGGCCCCGCGCCTTGGCTTGACCTGGGATTTCACTGGCAAGGGCAAAGGCAAGTTGTTTGCCAACTACGCCACGTTTATTGAAACTCCAATCCCGTTGGATGTGAACGTTCGCGCCGCTGGCGGCGACGTTCAAACCGACAAGAACTTCAATGTGGGCACCATCAATGCGCCTGCCGGTGCACTCATCGTTCCGGGCGTCAGCACGGGATCGACGAACCTGGGATCGGATGCAACACCAATCGATCGGGGTCTGAAGCCGCAGAGCATCGGTGAATACAGCATGGGTCTCGAGTACGAAGTTGCCAAGGATCTCGCTATCGGCGTCCGCGGCATTTATCGTCACATGCGAAATGTCATCGAAGACGGTTCATTTGACGATGGTGACACCTACTTCATCTTCAATCCGGGACGCAATGAACCCGGTACCACGGAAGCCAACGCCTGTGCCGGAGATCCGGCGAGCGGTCGGATTCCACGCTGCTTTGGCCGCGCCCAGCGTTTCTATCGTGCAGTTGAGTTCACTGCTACCAAGCGATTTACCAACAACTATCAGTTCATCGCTTCGTACGTTTACTCGAGCCTGACCGGTAATTACGAAGGCCTGTTCCGTAACGACAACGGGCAGTCTGACCCGAACATCACTTCGTTGTTCGATCTTCAGAGCCTGCTCGACAACACCTATGGACGCTTGCCGAATGATCGTCCGCACCAGTTCAAGTTCAACGGCAGCTATCGGACCCCGTTCAAGCTTCTCATCAGTGGAAACTTCTACGTTCAGTCCGGAACGCCGTTCAACCAGCTGATTCCGCATCCGATCTATGGCAACAACGAAGGCTTCGGCGTACAGCGCGGCACGGCCACCGTTCCGGTGGTGACTGCGGTCCAGCCTGGCTTCCCGAATGTGGTTGACAGCATCGGTTCGCACCGCACGCCTACCACGATGAACCTCGATTTGGGTGTTTACTACCCAATCAAGGTCGGTGAAGGAAAAGAGTTGCGTCTGACTGGAGACTGGTTCAACGTCTTCAATAGCCAGCGCGCCCTGACCCTGGACCAAACCTTCTCGATTAACAGTGGCGTCACCGGAGTTCCGCCAGTCGTCAATCCGTTCTACGGATCGGCGTTACTGATTCAGGCTCCGTCGGCGTTCAGGTTTGGCGCCAAGTTCAGCTTCTAACCGAATCGTCCAGCCTTCTAAGGGCGATTTCATTTGACCCAATCGGGGAGAGGCGCAATACTAGCGCCTCTCCCCTTTTTCTTTTTGCCGGCCATCCGAATCCGGTGCTTGCTCTTTGATCTACTCCGCAGTTTTTCATACCTCAATGCAGTATCGAAGGAGGTTTCCTGAAATGTTTTCTCTTCCCGCCCACGGTCTGATGCGGTCATCGCTGACCGCCACGCTTTTGCCTGCCGTTCTCTTTATCGGTTTGATTGCTCTTCCGGTCCCTGGTCAGGGTAATGGCAGAGCGTCTACCGGCACGGGCGGGAATCACGTGATTCAGGGAAAAGTCTTTTTTCCCTCCGGCCGACGTGCCGACGGCACAATTCAAGTTAAATTGACGAGCCTGAATTCAGCGGAGATCACCGCCATTGCCGACTCGAGCGGCTCGTTCACGTTTGCCGGACTTTCACCAGGTAATTACACGGTCATCGTAAATGCCGGCGACCAATACGAGATCGCGCGCGAAGGAGTGACCATAGACAGCGATCCCAACCTCAGCCGGCAGGGGATCATTCTCAATTCAGGGTCCCGTCGCTACACGGTGATGGTGACGCTGCAATCCAAGCCTGACCCGAAAAACAGCACGAAGCCCGGAGTCATTAACGCGTCCCTGGCCGATGTTCCTGAGGACGCCCGCGCGATGTTTCAAAAGGCCCTGGATCTGATTAAGGCTGGAGAGGCGCAAAGAGCCATAGAGAATCTGAAGAATGCTGTTTCTCTATATCCAAAATTTCCGGTGGCGCTCAATGAACTCGGGGTGCAGTATTTAAAACTCGGCGAAGCGGCCAAAGCTGTCGAGCCGCTGCGGTCGGCGTCCAAGTTGAGCCCCGACGCTTTTACTCCGCGTCTAAATTTAGGGATCGCTTTGCTGGAATGTCGTCAGCTCGCTGAAGCTGAGATAGAATTGCGTGCGGCCCTGAAGATCAGCTCAACACCGACGGCCCACATGTATCTGGGATTGACCCTGGTCAGTGCCCGAAGGTTCGATGAGGCGCAGCAGGAACTCGAGACCGCAATCTCCACAGGCGGCGAAAACCTTGCGCAGGCGCACCGGTATCTCGGCGGTTTGTACTGGAAAAAAAGCGACTACCGTCGGGCTATTGACGAGCTGGAATCGTACCTTCGGCTGACGCCGAACGCTCCTGACGCGGAAATTGTGCGTCGCACAATCGGAGAGCTGCGCGCCAAGTCCTAAACCCCGACCGCTGACTTTCCAAATTCCCTCTCCTGCGGTATAGATCGTCTGGAAAGGTTTGAACTATGCGTGCTTATTCTTTAAGAAAATTCTCCATGCGATTTGTGGCTTCGATGATGCTGGTTTTCTGCGTGGCTTTGCTGGCCCACGCGCAGGGCGTGGGCAGCTCGCGCGGTCTGACGAGCGGCGACGGCAACAACACCATTCAGGGGAAAGTTTTTTTCCCGGCAGGTGATCGAAACACGGGCAAGACAATCAAGCTCCATGTCGAAAGCGCTAATGCTACCGGCGGGGCCTCCACGGTGACTGATCAGGACGGCGTATTCAGATTCAATGGTCTGCGGCCCGGAAGCTATGAGGTCGTCGTGGACGGCGGAAAGGATTACGAAAATTCGCGTGAACCAGTAACCATCGATCCCGTCGGTGGCGGGCGAATTATCCAGGTCAATATTGCCCTGAAGCCGAAAGTCGACGCGTCCAATCCCGCCTTCGCCGGCGTGCCAAAGGCCGCTCTGGATCTCTATCAGAAAGGTACGACGGCCGCGCAAAAGGGCGATGCGAAGGGCGCGGTCCAGTTTCTCACCCAGGCTGTAGCTGCTCATCCGACTTTTGCGCTGGCTATGAGTGATCTTGGCGCTCAATACCTGAAGCTCTCTCAATGGGACAAAGCGGCCGAAACCTTCGACGCGCTGGTCAAATTGAAACCTGATGACGCCGGAGCGCACCTTGATTTGGGAATTGCGCTCTACAACATCGGTAGCGTGTTGCTGACTGACAAAAAGGTCGATGAAGCCAACCAGAAATTGGGTTTGGCAGAAGTCCAATTGCGCGGGGCCATCAAACTAAACAATCCCGGCCCTTCGGCGCATTACTATCTGGGAATGACGCTCGTCAAAATCAGGCGCTTCGATGAAGCTCAGGCTGAATTGGAGCTGGCGGTCAAGAATGGTGGCGCCAACATCGCCCTGGCCCACAGGTTTCTGGGTGGCCTCTACCAGCGAGCGCACAAAGACAAAGAGGCCGCCGACGAGTTCGAGGCATATTTGAAACTGGATCCCAAGGTGAAGGATGCCGAAACAATCAAAGGCATAATTCAAAAACTGCGCGGACAATAAGGTGAATTAATGAAGTCCCTTGTTCGTTACTTCCAACGGACTCTGATTGGTGTTGCCTGCGCGCTAGCGGCGGCCTCGGCGCAAGCCCAAACCAAACCCGCCCCGTCCCCTGATCAGGATGACGTAATTCGCGTTAATACCGAACTGGTCCAAACCGACGTCATGGTCTTTGATAAGAAAGGCCACTTTGTGGACGGCTTGAAGGCTGAACAGTTCGCGCTCAAGGTCGATAACAAGCCGCAGACGGTCTCTTTCTTTGATCGGGTTACTTCGGGTAAGGCGACAGCGCTACGGGGTGGCCCCGGCGCCTCTGGGGAAAACAGCTCAAATCCCGGTAATACCCCAACCTCGAGAGCGACAATCCAGGGACGAACGGTAATCTTCTACGTTGACGATCTGCACCTGGCTCCCGACAGTCTGTCCCGAACCCGAAAAGCGCTCACCGAATTCATCGATCGCGGGATGTCGGAAGACGATCAGGTGGCGATCACTTCATCCAGCGGTCAGATAGGTTTCCTCCAGCAGTTCAGCAACGATCGGGTGGCCCTGCGTTCAGCGGTCGCGCGGCTTAACTATCGGACCAGTACCAAGTTCGACATGGAGCAGCCACCCATGTCGGAATACATCGCGATGAAGATTCGCGATGGCGATGAAGCGACTATCAATTCCTACATCACCGAGTTACAAAAGCAGAATTGCTTCAAATCAAGAGCCGAAGTTATCTGCACAATGTCTCACCAGTCAATGAAAATGGTGGTTCGCGAACGCGCACAGGAAATGGTGACGATGGCTTCGCCGGCCACCGACAACACCCTGATTATGTTGGAAAACCTGATGCGCATGGCCGCCCAATTGCCGGGACGCAAAATCGTCTTCATGGTTTCCGACGGCTTCTATCTCAACGATCGCAAGTCAGGTTCGATGAGCCGAATCAAGAGAATCACCGACGCCGCGGGACGCGCCGGGGTGGTAATCAACACGCTCGACGCACGCGGGATCATCAGCGAGATGCTCGGCGCCGACAATCCCAGGCCGATGTCAGCAGACGGGGGGATCTCAAACATCGGCGAGGTTATGGCTTCGCAGGACGGCTTGAATGCGCTGGCCGGCGACACCGGCGGCCGCGCGTTTCGAAACACGAATGCTCCGATGGCTGAATTCGTCGACAAGGTCCTGGATGAAACGGCGAATTACTATCTCCTCGCCTGGCGCCCTGACAGTGATGAGCAAAGGCGCGGCAAGTTCAATCGCATCGAGGCTTCGATAGTTGGCCGGCCGGAGTTGACGGTTCGTCTTCGCACTACCTACTTCAAGACAGCACCCTTGCCGATACTGTCGTTAAAGAAAAAGTCGGACAAGGATCCTGAGAAGGCGCGTGAGGACGACATGCGTCTGGTTATCGATGCGCCGGTTTCGCAAACCCAGATACCGACCGTTTTGGAATTGAGTCTTTCACAGATGCCCGGAGTGGGCACGCAGGTGACGGCCACGATTCAAATCAGCCGCGAGGCCCTGAATTTTGATCTCAATGATGGTAAGCGGTCATCCGACCTCGATATCGGCGGAATCTTCTATAACGACAAGGGCAAACCGCTGAACAGTTTTGTCGGACGCCTGCGAGTGTTTCCCGTTCCGGAAAACGCCTCAGTTGACCGGCGCGGTCAAGCAGTCTATGCCTTTCACGCATGGCTGCCGGCCGGCTTGTATCAGGTACGCGTCGGCGTCCGCGATAACCGGAGTGGTCGAATTGGCAGCGCCATGCAGTGGATCGACGTCCCGAAAGTAGTTCGTTAGCCAGGTTGTTTTTGCAGTGGTTTCAGAGGATTCAACTTCAATCGACACCACTCAACTTCCTCTCAAGCCGGCAAAGACTGCGTCGACAATAGGTGACTTATGCGTGATCTCCTTAATTACTTCCAACGGATTCTTCCTGCAGTGGTTTGCGCCCTGATGGTTGCTGCAGCACAAGCTCAAACCAAACCCGCCCCTTCGCCGGAGCAGGATGACGTTATTCGGGTCAACACCGAACTGGTCCAGACCGACGTGATGGTCTTTGATAAGAAAGGCCAGTTCGTGGATGGATTGAAGGCGGAGCAATTTGCGCTCAAGGTCGACAATAAGCCACAGACGGTTTCTTTCTTTGATCGGGTCACTTCGGGTAAAGCCAGCGGACAACCGAACCCTGCCGGAGGCGCGGTTACAGATTCCGGAAATACATCAAACCCAAGTGCGACAAAACGCGGACGAATCATCATCTTTTTCGTTGACGACCTGCATTTGACGATCGGCAGTCTGGTGCGTACACGGCAGGCCCTCACCGAATTCATTGATCGCGGCCTGGGTGAAAACGATCAAGTGGCGATTACCTCCTCCAGTGGTCAGATCGGTTTTCTTCAGCAGTTCACCGACGATCGTGCCGCCCTGCGTTCAGCCGTGGCGCGGCTTAACTACAAGGCCAACCCCAAGTTTGACATGGACAAGCCGCCGATGTCTGAGTACATCGCGCTGAAGATCCGTGAAGGTGACGAAGCGGCTCTCGCTTACTATGTAACTGAGATGCAAAAACAGCAGTGTTACGGGGCCGGTGGAGCTGTGCAGTGCCCCGTGACACCGCAAGCGATGCGGCTTTTGGTCCGCGAGCGCGCCCAGGAAATCACCACTTTTACGGCGCCCGCAGTCGACAATACGCTCATCATGCTGGAGGCTCTGATGCGGACTGCGGGTCAATTGCCCGGGCGCAAGATCCTTTTCATGGTGTCTGACGGATTCTATCTGAACGATCGCAAGACCGGCTCAATCGATCGGATCAGAAGGATCACCAGCGCCGCGGGGCGCGCGGGCGTCGTCATTAACACGCTTGACGCGCGCGGAATCATCAGCGAGTCGCTCAGCGCAGACAATCCCAGGCCGATAGATGAGGGCGGTTGGATGGCCGGAACGAACATCGGCGAGATCACGAGATCGCAGGATGGACTTAACGCTCTGGCGGGAGATACGGGCGGGCGCGCATTTCGCAACACCAACCGGCCCATGGCGGAATTCGTCGAGGAGATTTTGGACAAGACGGCGAACTACTATCTGCTTGCCTGGCGACCAGACCCTGAGGAACAAAAGCGAGGCAAGTTCAATCACATCGAAGCCAGCATCGTAGACCGTCCGGATCTGACAGTTCGTCTGCGCGGCACCTATTTCAAGACGACAACATTGCCGATCCTGACCTTAAGGAAAAAGTCAGACAAGGATTCCGAACACGCGCGCGAGGACGACATGCGAGTGGTCATCGACGCGCCAGTCTCGCAGTATCAGATACCGACCGCGTTGGATTTGACTCTTTCGCAGATGCCCGGAGTCGGTACGCAGGTGAAAGCCACGATTCAAATCAGTCGGGAAGCCCTGACTTTTGATCTCAGTGACGGAAAGCAATCAGCTGACCTGGATATTGGCGGAATCTTCTATAACGACAAGGGCAAGCCGCTAAGCAGTTTTGTCGGACGCCTGAGAGTTTTCCCGGTGCCGGAAAACGCTACGCTCGACAGACGCTCGCAAGCAGTCTATGCCTTTCATGCGTGGTTGCCGGCGGGCTTGTATCAGGTTCGAGTCGGCGTTCGCGATATCAAGAGTGGACGAATTGGAAGCGCGATGCAGTGGATCGAGGTGCCCAAAGTTCGCTAGCTGTCTGACCCTTCAGCCGGGGATCGGTTCAAGCAGATGGCTATCCCGCCGTCGGCTCTGAAGACTCAACTTCGATCGAAACCCGCTCGACAATTTCCAGCCCGGCTTCTTCCAGCGCCCGCAGCCTCAGAAATAATCTCACGCCGAAAAACCGAAATCGCTTGACTTCTAGCCCGAATATTCAAAAAATGGGACACCTATCCGGAAACCCGTACGTGCAGGCGTCGTCGCTCGAATAGGTCTGCGCCCACACGTTCACTACAACCCGGCCGGCTTAGTCCGGCCCACAGGAGGACAAATGAGAATTAGCCCCAGACATGCCGTCCTGACGGTATCACTAGTCCTATGCTTCGCAACGGCTGTCTTCGGACAGCGCACCACTGGAGATCTCGAAGGCAAAGTTACTGATCCAAACGGTGCTGTGGTTCCTAATGTCAGCATTACCTTGACAGGTGTTACAGTCGGTTTTAAGCGAACCGTTCAAAGCGATGAGGAGGGTCAATTTCGCATTCAGCAAGTTCCTATCGGCACCTATAAAATCACGACCGTCGCAGCCAGCGGTTTTGCGGCAACTACGGTCGAGAATATCTCCGTGAGCGTCGAGAAAGTTACCGTGGTCCCCGTAAAGTTGGGTTTAACGACAGCAACCACGACGGTTGATATTGCTGCTTCTGATATGGGCGCGGTTATAGATCCAACCGCTAGTAAGGTTCAAACGAACATTACCCCAAAAATGATTCAGCAGTTACCTAAAGGGGCTAGCTTTAATTCGCTATTGAGACTTTCCCCGGCAACCAGACCAGAACCTCTTTCGGGCGGTTTTCAAGTTGACGGAGCTTCGGGTTCAGAAAACAGCTTTCTGATAGACGGACTATCGGTTGAAAATTTTCGAACCGGCGTTCTTAATGGCGTAAACAACATTCCGACCTACCTTGTTTCTGAAATTCAGATCAAAACCGGAGGTTTCGAAGCTGAACACGGCGGAGCTTCCGGGGCCGTCTTCTCTGTTGTTACCAGATCGGGTTCGGACACTTTTCATGGAGATTTTGGCGCGGCATTTGAGCTCAGCGCACTTCAGCCGTCACCGAGATTTACGCCGTCGCGATTTGTTTCGAGTAGTTCCAGCGCGGCCGCGATTGCTGCCAACCCTGATATTGTTTATGCCATAGCCAACAAGAAAGATGACTTCTCGAATCTTTACCCGAGTGGAACCTTGTCAGGACCAATTGTTAAAAAACGCGTGTGGTTCCTGGGCAGCTATTCGCCGCAGATTTTTACCACGACCCGCACCTCGAATTTCATCAATGCAATCAGCAATTCGAACTTTACAACTGGTAAATTTGTTCCTACTCAGAGACTGGACGCCGCTGGAAATCCATTAGCTCCGATCACCTATAGCACCAGGCAGAAAAACGAATATGCTTTTGGCAAAGTCGATGCGCAGTTTTACTCAAAGCTGAGAGGTGGGGTGACTTATTTGTGGAATCCGCAGATTACTCACGGCGTGCTTCCCTTCGCCAATATCACCACTTCCCAGCCGGTTGCCACCAGTTACGGCGGAGGTTTGTGGTCTTCCCATGACTACGCGTCCATACGCGGTGGACGGACCAGCTCGAACAATTTTACGAGTCACATTGAGTGGACACCGACCAACCGTATGATCGTCACATCGCGTTATGGGCGGGCTTTTCAGAATGAAAAGGCTGGAAACTACGCGATTCCAGAGGGGGTCCGTTCGATATGCAGTGGATCGGCAACCGCCTATGCCTCGATTGTGACGGGATGTCCGGGAGGTATTGGTTACCAGAATCTCTCAGCTAATTCCATTACCACTCGTGATGTTTCCCTAAAGCATGAGTTCTCTGCGGACGCCAGCTATCTTGTTAGTGGTCTGGGCGGCAGACACGACTTCAAGGGAGGTTATCTGCTGGGCAGAATCACAAATGACGTATTGTCGGGTAACGCCGGCACTGGTACTGTGCAGCTCTTTTACGGACAGGATTTTGCCCAGGCACTACCAGCCGCCGCCAGCCTTAAGTGCACGCTTGGGTCGGCAGCCTGTATAGGTGTCGGCAGCCTTAACCGGAGTGGCACGAAGGGTATTGGCAAGAACCAATACCAGGGTATTTACTTCCAGGATGGATGGCAGCCCACGGGTCGTCTCACCCTGAATTTGGGTGTTCGCTTCGAAAAAGAGCTCGTCCCATCTTTTAATGCCGGCGACGTATTAGCCGGAAGCGCTATCCCGAGTATTGAATTCGGTTGGGGCAAGAAAATTGCTCCTCGCCTGGGCGGCGCTTACGATTTATTCGGTGACGGTAAGACGAAGATTTTCGGGAGTTACGGTTGGTTTTATGACCGTTTGAAATTTGCGGCGCCGCGCGGCTCATTCGGCGGCGACTTCTTCCGTGTAGACTACTTCCCAATCACGGCCGCCAATCCCACCTACAGCTTCTACACGCCCGACAGAATTCTGGGTGGGTGGACAGATCCACGGGGCGGGGGCAATCCTTCAACGGTAGGTGGACTGAGTCAGTTACAAATAGACTTTCGGATTCCGTCAAACCTGACCGAAGCACAATTCAAGGCTCTGGGACTGGTGGTAACCGGTGTCGATCCTAATTTGAAGGCTTTCCAGCAGCGGGAATTTACGGTTGGCTTTGAAAGAGAGTTCCGCCCGAATTGGGTCTTGTCGGCACGCTTTACTCGCAAAAATGTTGCGCACGCCCAGGAAGACCACGCCATACTGGGACTAAACCAGTCGGAGAATTATCCGGTCGGCAATCCGGGTGAAGGCTTGGATTTGCAACTTGACCAGGGAAATGGGACCGCAAAATCGGCGAAACCGCAACGGCTGTATCGGGCGCTTGAAATAGTTTTGAACAAGCGGCTTGATAACCACTACTATTTCAATGCGAATTATACGTTGGGGTATTTGTGGGGTAACTATTCAGGACTGGCAAGTTCTGACGAGAACGGACGGACCGACCCTGCTGTTGAGCGTTTCTTTGACTATCCGATTAATGGATTCACCGCGACCGGCCAACCTGATAACGGATACCTGGCGACCGATCGTCGTCATGTTTTCAAGGCTTACGGCGGCTACGAGTTCGATCGATGGAGGGAGAAGGGACACACGGATGACTTTTCTTTCTTCTACCAGGCGATGCAGGGAACACCGCAGACGACGTTTGTTACTGTCGTTGCCACCTCAATTCCCCTAATCAAGCGGGGTGATTTGGGAAGAACACCAGCCTTCACGCAAACGGATCTTTCCTGGACGCATCATTATAGGTTCGGGAAAGAAGAAGGAAAATATGAACTGGCCTTTGACTTCAACGTCTTGAACGTCTTCAACCAAAACACTGTGACCAGCTTTACGACGACCAGGTACCGAACTACAAACACAATTGGGGCTACGGACATCGACCCCACTTACAATCAAGCAACTCAAACCTTGATTCCGATTTTGAACAGGATCCTGAACGGACAAATCGGGACCCAACTTAACCAACTCGAAAACGGCGGTCTTCCCAGTCTAACCGGGAGACCAAATCCGCATAGTAGTCTTTACGGAGCGCCTTCGGGATATCAGTCCGCCCGGAGCGTCAGATTCGGTCTTCGATTCAGCTTTTAGTTGAGCGTTTACCAGGACGACAGGAAGCCCGCTCTCAGGCGAGAGTGGGCTTTCCTTTTTGCGCAGTACTCGAAGAGGGCTTTGCCAGTATGAGCAAGTACTTCGGACCTGAATGCCGATTGTGGGTGATCTATTTATTCTTGTCGATCGAGGTTTTTAGTTTGGCGATCATGTCTCGGATTTTATTTTTATCAGGTGAGTCGGGTACGAGTTTTAGAAACGCTTCCAGTTCGTCTATCGTCTCTTGATTGCGGTTGAGCCGGTTATAAACAAGTGACAATTGCCAGTGGACTTCAGCATTCATCTTCTTTGCCAGAGAATTGGCTTTAAGCAAAGCTGTTTCCGCCTCAGCATAGCTTCCCGTTATTCGTAGAACCGTACCATATAGAAGTTGGGCGTCCACCGACAGCGGGGTCAGAAGAATGGTTGCTCTCGCGGCTTCCAGAGCGGCCGGGTACTGCTTCAGTTGATAAAAGGCATAACTCAAACTGTAATAGGTAGGAGCACTTCGCTGGTTCACGTCGATGGCCCTTAACAGGTACGGATAAGCTTTGTCATAATTCCGGCGTGAGACATATTCCTTACCAAGCCAATTCAGAGCTTCAAAATAGTTTGGGAAGATCCTTACTGCTTCTTCAATTTCCGATAATCCTTTCTCTGGCTCTTTCGCAAAATCGGAAATGCCTTTCAGATACGATGTGCGCGCGTCAGGCGGAATGTCCTGCACAAAAATCACTCCAGTGGGCACATCAATTTCCGGCCCCCGGTTGCGTTTATCGTATCGAAGGTTGATATCGACATAATTCACGTCGTTATTGTTTCTGGTCTTGATGATCTCAATCTCTTGGGTTTGCTCCATGAAGTTGGTGCCAAAAGTCAGGACTCGCACTGTGAGACGTCCGGGAGGCACACCTACAAAGGAAAAACGCCCGGACGCATTTGTCTTCGTGCGCTGAATCACCGAATCTACTTCATTGACCAGTTCAACATGAAGGTTCTGAACCGGACGACGGTTCGGGTCATAGACCTGTCCCTCAATCCGGTTAAGAAGACTTGAGGCCTTCGCAGAGGCCCAACAGGGGTTCGCCAACAGAATAAAGAGCGAAAAACACAAGCCATAAATCGGGTGTTTCATAAGCTTGAGTTTTACCTCCTGGCCGCCGGTATTTTCGAGGTTGGAAATTTTTGCTCTTGAAGGACTATCTGATTAACTGACGGCTGTTTCGGATCATAGCATCTGTACTACCTTGCCGAAATAACACTAACGGTTGGTGAGTAAGAAATGGAAGCACGACGCAAAACCTCAACTTGCTTTGAGATTCAGCAGATGCCCCATTTTTTCTTTCTTGGTTTGCAGATATCTGGCCGCCGGCTCTGAAGACTCAACTTCGATCGAAACCCGCTCAACAATTTCCAGCCCGGCTTCTTCCAGCGCCCGCAGCTTGCCCGGATTGTTCGAGATCACTTTCACCTGGCAAAGACCGAGATCGAAAAGCACCTCCGCGCATTGACGATAATCACGCGCATCCACCGGTAGATCCAAACGTTCGTTTGCTTCGACGGTGTCGGCTCCGGCGTCCTGCAAAGCATACGCGCGAATCTTGTTGAGGATGCCGATGCCCCGACCTTCCTGTTGTTGATAGACGATGGCGCCGCGCCCCTCTTCCTGAATCATCTGTAACGTGCGATGAAGCTGCGCGCCGCAGTCGCATTTTGAAGATCCAAAGACATCTCCGGTCAGGCATTGCGAGTGAATGCGGACCAGGGTCGGGAGGTTAGGCCGCAGTTCGCCTTTATACAGCACGACAAATTCCTCGTCGCTCGTCTTTGAGCGATAGCCGGCGATGAGGAAGTCGCCCCACTCAGTCGGTAATTTCGCTTCGGCCACGCGCTCAACCGACAGATGGGCCGGGGAATTGGGGCAAACCAGCGGTTCAACCGGAACTTCGTTTACGTTGCAGGCCATTGACACTTTCCCTCAGGGAATTCACGTTCTCGTGATCAGCAAAACTAACAGCGATGGTTCATGGCGAATAGTTGAAGGAATTATAGGAGCAGCGCGAGCCTCGCACAAGCAGGGCCTGCCGGCGGTCGTTTTGATTGTCACCAAACTGGAACAAGCTAAAGCTTGTCGCACACTATCAGCCGCGTTAAGATACGCAAACGTTCGGGTAATCGATTAAACAGATCCTCGCACAACTGGTGCGCTCAGACCGCATGCCAGATAAATCTGAAGATACATCGCTGGACAAAGAGCCGAACGAAGACACCTACTCCGGCCAATATCCGAATCGTGGCGAGCGGCGGCCCGCCCTGGTTTTTCTGCGGGGCGAGTTACTGGCGGTGCCCATCCCGCTGGAACGCGAGCACGTCACCCTGGGGCGCGCGCTGGATGCTGATATCCGCATCAACGATTCGCGTGCGTCACGGTTACACGCGCGGATTACTACTGAGCACGACCAGGAAACGGGCGAAACGCGCTATCGCCTGATTGATTTAGGCTCGACCAACGGTACGATTCTCAACGGTGCCCGGATCGAAAAGGCCTTGCTTCAGGACGGTGACAAGTTCGAAGTCGGTGATCAACTTATCCGGTTCGAAATGCTGGACGAGATTGATCGCGAGTTTCAGCAACAGATTCATCGGCTGCTGGTCCACGATGAACTAACCGGATTGCTGACCAGCAAATCGTTCTTCTCTGAACTGCGTCGTGAAGCCGCGCGCGCCGAAGCCGAGCAGATGCCTTTCTGTGTGCTGATGATGGACATCGATCACTTCAAAGATGTGAACGACACCTACGGGCACCTCGCGGGCAGCGAAACGCTGGAAGAAGTCGGTGCCGTAATCCGAAAATCTTTGCGCGCCGGCGATGTCGGCGCGCGTTTCGGTGGCGAAGAGTTTGCAGCCTTTCTCCTCGACGCCGATTACTCGCAGGGAATGACTGCGGCTGAGCGTGTGCGATCGGCAATTGAAAAGCATGAATTTCCCGCAGCTCGTCGCCAGGGTGCTGAACCGCCGCCCACGCATCGCATTACGATTAGTATCGGCGTCGCCTCGTTCCCCGACGATGGTCGCGATCCGATTCAGTTGGTCGAGCTGGCCGATTCGGCTTTGTATCGCGCGAAACGGAACGGACGAAATCAGGTGTGCTCTTACCGGCCGGCAGCCTCAGCCGAGGTTCTGCGGCTCCGACCACGTCAGGCAGAATAGGATTTGACGAAACTTCGTGTAAGTGAGGAAGGATTCAATTCATAAATGAAGTTCCTTTACATCGTTGCTTTGCTATTCTTGCTTTTTATCGCGGCGTGCAAATCAAACGAGAGTTCGGCGCCCGCAAACGCCGCTCCGGCAACTGCGGCTCCCGCCACGGCGGCGAGTCCGGCCAGTCCAGGTGCACCGGCTAATGCACCGGCCGTTCTGGCGAAACTCGATATCTGCAACTTGCTGACGAGCGACGAACTCAAGAACGTGCAGGGCGAGGCTTTTAAGGTTGCTAAGCGATCTGATCGCCAGGACGGCGATTTTATCGACGCGCAGTGTTATTACCAGATGCCGACCATGGTGAATTCAGTCGTGCTTAACGTTACTACCGCGCGGGAAGGCGCCGGGGCGCGCAATCCTCGCGACTTTTGGGAGGAGACGTTCCGAGAAGCTGATGAAGCAGAACGGGAAGGCAGAAATAAGGGCGAGCGCGAACGCGAAAAGCGAAAAGCAAAAGATCGCCGCGAAGGTGAACAAGAGGAAGAAGGTTTGCCTCCAGAGCGCGTCAAAGGCCTCGGCGATGAAGCTTTCTGGAACGTGAGCCGCGTCGGCGGCGCCTTATATGTTTTGAAGAAGGATCAGTTCTTTCGCATCAGCATTGGCGGCTCAGCCGATTCCGGGGCGAAATTGAACAAATCAAAGATGCTCGCGCAGAGCATTTTGAAAAAACTCTAATGTCAGAGCCTGACCGTAGAGGGCTTTGGAGTCGGTTCGCGCGGGCAAAGGACACCATTCCAACCGTTGAATACTTAGATCGTAAGGAGATCCGTCGTGAGACAATTAATGTTTGCAGTCACACTTATCATCCTGGGTTCAGTCATTACCCAGGCCCAGCAACCAAACGAGCAACGTGCCGCTCTGAATGAAACCGTAATCGCGCTCGATGCCAAATCAGCGCCGGCGCTGGAGGCGCGCCTGCTCACTCAGGTATTGAATGGAGCTGAAGACTCGCCGGTGACCAACATAAAACTTTCGGTTAAAAATACCACGCCGAACTTCTACACTTATGTGAGCGGGTGGGTCACGTTCTATGACGCGAACGCCCTGCGTTGCGGTGACGGGCTCTTCAAAATTGACGCGCTGGCCCCTCAGGAATCGGCGGAAGTTGATACGCCGGGTTTACGGCTGCGTTGTTCACCTCAGAGTTGGCGGGCCGTCGCGACTAATCTCATGACCCGCACGGTCGATATTGCCAAGCCATTTGAACCGGCTCCACCCGTGCAAGCTGCGGTTCCCGAAAGACCTGCGCCGATGAACTTCGTGATTAGCGTTGACGGTCAGGACTATCCTATTCAAGTCAACAATCCGATGGTGGTGCGGCTGGGAAACAGAAATCGCCGGATCGTTTTGCGCCAGGTGCCTTAAGCGGTACGCACGCTGACGCCGTGCTATGAAAAGAGTCCATTGCGGTACGCACGCTGCCGCCGTGCTCTTAAGCAGCACTCCAGAGGAGTGCGTACCTACAAAGCCCGGCACATTTCGGTGGGCGCCCAGGGTGTGGCCATGGCGCGCTGATAACCAGCTTTGATCTCGTTGGCCTTCCAGTCTTTGCGCATCCAGCTTTTGCCGTCGGCGAACTCCACCCGATTGATCAAAACCTTTTCCTGAAAAGGACTATCCGGGTTCTTCGCGATGCTGGCCGCGCTGACGGTGTTGGGCGGTCCTCCCAAACTCAAAGCGTGCAACTCCTTCTCCTTGTCCGGCTTGAGATGGAGGCCGCAAAGAAACTGTCGTCGTGTCACGTTGTCCGGATTGGCCGGATCGACGAATTGATATTCCCAAAACACGATCTCGACAACTTGCTTGCTCGTGTTTTGGATCTTCGCCAGAAAGGCAAAGGCTCCAAGTGTCTTCGGCCCTGGTTTCTCCGCAGCTCTGACACTCTGCTCCAGAGCGACGCTGCGGGCGTCAACCGTGTCCTCGTTTGGATCGCGCTTGCCGGCGGGGTCATTGATGCGGGCGCTGCGCGCATAGGCCTTATCGTTCGGGGTCATGGCGCGCGCCGGCGGCAAGGGCTTATCAGGCGTCGACGTGTCCACCGTCTGATGTGTTTTAGCCCATTTGAAGCTGAGCACTGAAATTGGGCTGCCGTCCGGTGTCGAAGTCTGAGGCGTCGGAGCGGGAAAGATCAGCATCGCGAAAAGTGAGAGCAAAGCAAAAATCTTCATCGAGATGTCTCCTTCTGTCGGGACTCGCCAGGCGGCGACGAGTGCGTTGAGGATTGTCCATCTTTTGCCGGCACTTCATCAAGGTTTTTTGCTCGTTCGCGCGATCAAAAAAAACTCAGCTTTCCGGTCAGCGCCACCGAGCCCTTAATCGAGGCTATCCCTTGAGCATTCGGCGACGTAGCCTCCGGTGAGTGACGGTATAAGCCGCAAAGCATCCATGCCCATACGCGGTGCTTTGCCTCAAAAGTCTCAGAGTCTTACTCTCATTCACACCGGGCTTCAGCCCGGTGATCAAAAGACCGTGAGAATCATAGGAACCGTTTCAACGGTTTCTCCATGTCGTTCGCAAGGCAAGTCCTTCGTACTCAATCGCCTGAGAGTCTTAAGACAAAAAGTAAACCGTTAAAACGGTTCACTAGTCTCCTCGTCTCCGTATCACCGGGCTAAAGCCCGGTGTGAAATGAGAGGCGCCCTTCGGACTTTTGAGGCAATGTCCATTCGCGGTCTGCCCGGAGGTGGCGGGAATAAGCATCTGGCCACCCTGTCAATTCTGACAGTTGTTGCCCGGATGTCAGTCTTCTAGAGTCAGCCCTCAATTTGCGGTGGTGTGCGAAGGATCAAGGACCCAACATGAGCCAGACAATCGAAGCATCAGACTCAATTATCGAAAGTGTGCTGCACCCGACGGATTTTTCCGAGGGCAGTCTCGTGGCTTTTTACCACGCGTTGAAAACCGCGCTCCTGACAAAATCAAAGTTCACTCTCTTCAATGTATCGCCGCAGGGTGAGCCGGAATGGGCCAGCTTTCCCGGAGTCCGTGAAACGCTCGAGCGCTGGGAACTAATTCCGAAGAACAGTCCGCGATCCGCCGTGGGTGGGCTGGGGATGAATGTTCGGAAGATTGTCGCTGAGATGAACGATCCGGTCAAAGCAGTACTTGGTTATTTAGAGCATCACGATGTCGATTTGATCGTGCTATCCACGCGCCAGCGTGACGGCGGCGTTCGCTGGCTGGGGAAATCAGTTTCTGAACCGATCGCCCGCACTGCCTGGCAGATGACTCTGTTCATTCCCGGTGGGGCCAAAGGCTTTGTTTCTGCTGATGACGGATCAGTAAACCTTCATAACGTGCTGATTCCCGTTGCGAGTTCACCTCGTCCCGAGGCAGCAGTGGCGGCAGCCGCCAGATTGGTTCAGAAATTAAACTGCCCTGAAGGGACCTTCACACTCATGCACGTCGGCGGGTCCGATACCATGCCGGCGATTCGTTGTCCGGAAGTTCCCGGATGGACGTGGGCCAGGGACCTGCGCACCGGTGATGTTATTCAGAGTATTGTCGGCGCCGCCAGAGACCTCTACGCCGATTTGATTGTGATGTCCACCGATGGTCGAAATGAGTTCCTCGACTCGCTCCGCGGCAGCCATAGCGAAAGGGTCCTGCGTCACGGGGCTGCGCCTTTACTTACGGTCCCCGTCGGAGCGTTGGCGGCAACTGATCCACACGAACGAGATTAGACAGCGGATTACGCCCGCCCGGCCGCCTAACCTCTGACGAATCATGTCACGTGGCGATTAGATTCTTAACCGCGCAAGAATCTGGCACCTCACTGGAATCTCCGATAGAATCCCGCCGCTCGTCCAATAGCAAACCTCGTGCGTCAGATCGTGTCGGTTAAGTCCTGAGCGATTGTCCGAGGCGCACAGTCAAATCAAAGGAGTGAACTATGCGCAAACCGACCATCGTCTTCGGACTGTTTTTGATTCTGTTACTCACCGCTGTGCCAACCTTGGCCCAGGCGCCGCCAGCTTCGGTAGTTGCGATCAAAGCCGGCCGTCTGATCGATACGGAAAGCGGGACCGCCGCAACCGGCCAGGTAATCATTATTGAAGGCGAGAAGATCAAGGCCGTAGGCGCGAATCTGGCGATTCCTCCGGGAGCTAAAGTGATTGACCTGTCGACGCTGACGGTCCTGCCGGGGCTGGTCGATGCGCACACGCACATGGCGATTACTTACAAAGAGCAGCCCGAGAACAACTATTACTACCTTACTTACATCATGGAGTCTTCGCCTCTGCGGGCCATCCAGGCAGCCTCGAACGGTATTCAATTACTGAGCTCGGGTTTCACGGTCGTCCGCGATGTTGGCAACAACGCGCTCTACGCTGACACCGCCCTGCGGCAGGCGATCGAACAGGGATGGCTACCCGGCCCTACGGTGATTCCTTCGGGGCCAATTATTGGCAGCACCGGAGGGCAACTTTGGCCCACTCCGGAGATGTACAAGCAACACAACATCATTTTTCCCGAGTACATCGATGCGGACAGTCCGGATGAAATCGTCAAGGCGATTCGTCAGAACATGTTGTTTGGCGCGCGGACCATCAAGCTTTGCATTGATTGTAAGCCCTGGGGTTACTCCGTCGAGGACATCCGGCTGGCCATCAGGGAAGCCGCGAAAGGAGGTTGTAAGGTTGAGGGCCACGTGCAGACCGCCGACGGAGCACAGCGCGCGATCGATGCAGGCATCTACATCATCGCTCACGGCAATGCGTTGACACCTGAACATCATCGGCAGATGGCTGAGAAGGGAATCTTCCGCGCCGGCACTGACACGCCCTTCACAAAGTATCGCGGCAGCGAGGCGGCCTTTCTCCAGACGGTCGCCAAACTGCATGACGCCTGGGAAAAGAAAGTGCCGCTGACATTCTCTACCGACTTTGATTACTGGAACGAACGCATGAAGGACGAGAAAACCGGCGAGTGGTTGAGCCGCGGTGATATGACGATCGCTTTCCTCGACACCTGGAAAGCCGCGAAAATTCCACCGCGTGACATTCTGTATGCGATGACCATCAACGGCTACAAGGCCGCGGACATCATCAAAGAACGCGGCCCCATTAAGCCCGGAATGTTTGCCGATATGATCGCCGTTTCAGGAGATCCGCTGACAGACATCGATGCGTTGCGTAACGTCCAGTTCGTGATGAAGAACGGAATGGTTTTCAAGAAGGACGGTGCGATGACGCCGGAGAAGTTCTTCAATCCCGGACCCGTGCGCATGCCGAACGGCAGGTGGACCCGCTGATCCGGGCAGAAACCCGACCGTCAGGGAGGGTGCCAAATCACTGCTGACTGCACCCTCCCTGACGATCGGGTTTCTGCAGAGGCAGTAGAGCAGTACCGCGCGGCATAAGGTAGCCGCTCGCGTTGGAGGGGACATCGGCAATTGCTTCGTCCAGCGATCCCATCGGAAGCATGCGCATCCGGCGAACCTGCTCGTCGCTCAGGTTCGTGACGATGCGAACCTTGAAACGTTCGGCCTTGGTCAGAAGCGACCATGCCGTTTGACCGTTGACTTCATAAGCTTCGCGCAAACGAGATTCCAGCGCCCGCGAGTCTGTCGATTCGAACCACTTCATAAAATCCGCACGGCCCAAACCGTCGGCACACTCAGCGACAAGAACTATGGTGCCGCCGTCCACACAGGCGTGCGCAGCCATGTCCAGCGCTTTGTGCGCCTGAATCATGTTGATGTCGTAAGGCGAACCACCACAACTGACGATCACCAGGTCGCGCTTCTCTGAGATTCGCAAAGAGTGATTCGCCAGATAATCCGCGCAGGCATGCCGGTGCGCAACGCGCCAGTTCCCGGCGAAAATCTTTTCCACCCGGCCGTTTTCATTGACGATGGCGTTGATCGAAAACGCCGGATCTATGACGGCAGCGACGCGCTCGCACTCTTCGCTGACTGCGTTGCCATCAAGCAGCCCGGTTCCCACTCCCTGCCTGCGACCGCCGCGCTCAAAATCCAGCGCCAGCATGTGCGTCGCTGCGATCGTTCCGGCTGACGCGAGCCCGGGACAGATAGATTTGCGGCCGCCCGTGAAACCTGCGAAGTAGTGAAAGCCTACCGCACCGGTGACGATCACTTTCGAGAATTCTTTCAACGCCCGATTGACTTCGATGGGCGTGCCGCTGGCCATCGTGCCGACTTGAATCAGTTGGGAAGAGTCGCTCGAGTTATGATCGATGGTGCGAATGCGTTGCGCGATGAAGGACGTCAGCAGTTCCGTCTTTTCCTGTTCGCGCACCGCGCGATGAATTCCGGTCGCAAAGATGATCGCGAGATTGTTCGGAGGCACGCCGTTTTCAATCAGACGCCGCACCAGGAGGTTGATGATCTGCGCACTACCGGTCGCACGCGTCGCGTCAGAAACTACCATCAACGCGCTGTCATCCGCTGTAATCAGATCCTCGAGAGGCGGAGATTCAATCGGCGCGTCAATCCCGGCGTTTACTTCGACGTCCGACAGCGCGTGCGCACCAGCTTCGTTTGGCGCGAGGATCTCGAAGCGTTCCGAGTCGTAGTCAAAATCTATCGATGAATGACCGTAACCGAGTTGAATGGTTGGCATAAGGAGCGTGTCAGAACCGGGAGCGAGAGCGACCGGATCAAGAATAAAACTCAAACTCGAATTGCTCCCCTCCCTTTGGGAGGGGTCGGGGGAGGGGCGCAGCTACGGCAAAGAGAAAAGCAAAATGACCTGTTTGCGCGGGCTTTCAGCCCGCGCGGGATCTTCTTTTGGGCATCGACTCGTAGCTGCGCCCCTCCCCTAACCCCTCCCAAAGGGAGGGAAATCTACTTAATCAGAGCTTCCTAGATTCTTTCTAAATGGCTTCGATGACACGGTCGCTCTGCCGCGAAGTCCTACTCCCTTTCTGATCGAAAGCACGCGGTTCCCGCCACGCAAAAGTGAAACGCTTCGTCTTCAAAATCGGGCGTCTCCATCTGAATCGTCAGATGATCGACGCCAAAGCGTTCGTGAAGTTTCGTGCGCAGCTCTTTCAACAGATTTGGTTGCGAGATCGAGTATGCGTGAATCACGTGAGCGCTCAGAGCTTCACGGCCGGAAGTAATCGTCCAAACATGAAGGTCGTGCACGTTCGAAACTCCTTCAGTTTCAAGGATGGCGTCTTCGACCGCGGCCAAATTTATGTGCGCGGGCGTCCCTTCCAGCAGAACGTTCGTGGCGTCGCGCATCAGGTGCCAGGAACTCCAGACAATCAGCAGGCCGATCAGAATACTAATAATGGGGTCAGCTACATTCCACCCCCAAATCGCCACGACGACGCCCGCAATAATTGCTCCCAGAGAGCCCAACGCGTCGCCAACGATGTGCAACCACGCGCCGCGCATGTTCAGATCGTCTTTACGGTCATGATGCAGCAAACGCGCGCAAATCAGATTTATGATCAGACCGCCGGTGGCTACGAACGTCATCGGCACGCTGCGAATCGCGGGCGGCGCCGCCAGTCGCTGATAGGCTTCGTAAAAAATAAAGACCGAGATCAGCGTCAGGCCGACGCCATTTACCAGGGCGGCCAGGATTTCCAGCCGGTAATAGCCAAACGTTTTCTGTGACGTTGCCGGACGAGCACCAAACCAGAGGGCCATCAGCGCCAACAACAGCGCCGCGACGTCGGCGAGCATGTGCCCGGAATCTGCGAGCAGCGCCAGAGACCCGGTCCAAAGACCGCCGAACAGCTCCGCAAACATGTAGAGTCCCGTAAGCGCGAGCACCACAATGAGCCGCTTCCCGCTCTTCTGGGCGCGATCGTGACGATGGTTGTGCTTTGCGTGACTCTCAGATCGGAAGTTTGCGCGCGCAGTAACCATTTCGAGTTTGTGCAGTTCAAAAAGAGGGGCCGCGGTTAGATTAGCAGATTAGAAATGAGCGGCAAATAGCGCTGGGCCAAGGGCTACCGGATCGGTTCTTGGGCGTCACGCACTGGCGAATGCTAGAATCGCAGCCGCTCGAACGCTTTCAGCATCGCAAGTTGCCAGCTTGCGGACCCCGAAAAACAGGAGAGTTCTCAGATGCCAAATCGCCGCCGCCCTCGTCCGCTGTTTCTTTTGCTAGCTGGCATTCTGTTTTCTTTCGCTGCCGGAGCCGAGGCCCAGAACTTCACGCTCGAACAAGTGATGAGTTCGCCGTTTCCGTCAGACCTGATCGTTTCAAAACACGGAGACAAAATGGCCTGGGCCTTTGACGCCGAAGGCAAACGAAATATCTGGGTTGCCGAAGGACCGGCCTTCGCTGCCCGGCAAGTCACCCGGTCGACTGATGATGATGGTCAGGAATTGACTGATTTGGTGTTCTCTCCCAACGGCAGCGCGATCGCCTACGTCCGCGGTCAGGGAAAAAACCAGGCAGGCGAAGTACCCAACCCGACCAGTGACACCGCCGGCGCCAGGCAACAAGTTCTGGTCGTCGATACCCGCACGGGTCGAGTGAACACAATCGGCGAGGGGAGTTCACCCTTCTTTAATCCGGCAGGCGATCAAATCGTTTACCTCCGCGATGGAAAGTTTTGGACGGCCCCGACAATCGGCGGAAAAGAGCGAAAGCTCTTCGAAATTCGCGGCACTGTCAACTCGCCTCAATGGTCGCCGGACGGCACAGAATTGGCCTTCGTCTCAAACCGGGGCGACCATAGTTTCATCGGCATCTACGATGCGCGCTCGAACTATATTCGCTTCAAATCTCCGAGCGTGGATCGCGATGTCGCCCCGCGCTGGTCACCGGACGGAAAACGAATAGCCTTCATTCGTCTCTTCAGTATCAACGACACTTTCTCGATGGACCGGGAGCGCCAGCAACCATGGGCGATTTTGGTCGCCGATCGCGTTGGCGATGCGAAACAGATATGGCGTTCCGGAGACCAGGACAACGACTCCTTTCCCGGAATCGGTAGCGAGGATTCCTGGCAGTGGGCCGCCCACAACCGTCTGGTGTTCCCATCGGAAAAAGACGGATGGCTGCATCTATATTCAATCGGCGCTGATGGCGCAGGATTCGAGAGTCTGACTCCCGGAAACTTTGAAGTCGAGAACGTTGCGCTCTCGCAGGACAAATCATTCGTTGTCTTTTCGACGAACAAGAGCGATATCGACCGGCGGCATCTGTGGTGGGTAAAAGTCGATGGCGGCGCGCCACGCCAAATAACTGCCGGCGAGGGCATCGAAATGTATCCCGTGCTGTTCGATAACGATCGCCGCGTGGCATTCTTTCATTCAACCGCGCGCGATCCTCTCATGCCATACACCGCGCAAACTGATGGATCGAATCAGAAGGCGTTGGCTCCGCAGGCTTTGCCCCGAGACTTTCCCGCCGCCAGACTCGTCGTGCCTGAGCAGGTAATTTTCAAAGCCGCGGACGGAACCGAAATTCATGGCCAGCTTTTTAAACCGGCGAACGCTTCGGGCAAGATGCCCGCGTTAGTGTTCATGCATGGCGGTCCCCCCAGGCAGATGCTGCTGGGCTGGCATTACATGTACTACTATCACAATTCCTACGCGATGAATCAGCACCTGGCCAGTCGCGGTTACCTGGTCCTGTCGGTGAACTATCGCAGCGGCATTGGCTATGGTCGCGCGTTTCGTTTGGCCCAGCATCGCGGGGCGCGCGGCGCCTCTGAATATCAGGATGTGGTTGCCGGTGCGAAATACCTGCGCAGCCGCGACGATGTGGACAGCAAACGCATCGGGCTGTGGGGCGGATCGTACGGAGGATACTTGACGGCCCTGGGCCTGGCCCGCGATTCGGACATCTTTAGCGCTGGTGTTGATTTTCATGGCGTGCACGATTGGAGCGTCAACGTCGCCGGCCTGCGCGTGCCGACCGACACGGCTGAGCGTATTCGGGTGGCGCGCGAGTCATCGCCAATTTCTGCGGTTGATAAATGGAAATCTCCGGTCCTGCTGATTCACGGTGATGACGATCGCAACGTTGAATTTGCGCAGACCGTTAATTTGGTGCGGCTATTGCGGAAAAACGGTGTCGATTTTGAACAGATTGTTTTTCCGGATGAGATTCACGACCTCCTGCGACATCAGAACTGGGTGTATTCGTATTCTGCGGCAGGAACCTTTTTTGATAAGCACTTGAAGTGACCTTTGATCCGCGAAACATTCTGGTAATCGATTTCGGACAGCTCGGCGACGTCGTGATGAGCCTGCCTGCGTTACGCGCCGTTCGTGAAACATTTCCGCGAGCCCGGATCACGATTGCCGTGGGGAAACCCGCGGCAGAAATCATTCGCATGTCCGGCTATGCTGATGACACGATCGAAGTGGACCGCGTCGCTTTGCGGGACGGATTCAAACCGTTGTCGGTTCTAAAAGTCTTTAAGGTGGCCCAGGATGTTCGGCGCCGGCAATTCGATTTCGTGATCGATTTGCACAGCTTCGTTGAGACAAATCTGCTGGGATTTTTTTCCGGGGCCTCGAAGCGTCTGTTCTCCCGCCGCCGCGGCCGATCGCTCGATTTTCTCGCGAATTTCAAACCTGCGCCGCCAGTGGAAGAAGACAATCGTGAGCGGCATCAGGTTGATCGTTATTTGGATGTGCTGCTTCCTCTGGGAATTGTAGATGCGGAAAGGGTCCCACGCCTGGCGACGACGTTCGACGACGATCGCAAAATCGATAAGCTGCTGCGCAAATCGAAAGCCGAAGCGGGAGCCCTGTTGGTTGGTCTATTCCCAGGCGCTGGTCATGAAAGCCGCCGCTGGCCTTTGGAGTTGTTTGCGCAACTCGCTGATTCCCTCGTACGTAATGACGGGGTGCGGCCAGTCGTATTTGCAGGACCTGAAGAGCGTGCCTTGATTCCGCAAATGCGTTCACTCTTCCCGGCATCAACAGTCATCCTGGATCAGCTGACCATGCGACAACTCGCCTCGGCTCAGGCGCGCCTGGCCGTATTTGTTTCGAACGACACGGGGCCAGTTCACGTTGCCGCTGCGGTCGGAGTGCCGATTGTTTTGTTACTCGACAGCCGGGCTCCGGATAGTTATTTTCCGTTGAGCGAATCCAAGCGCCCAATCTATGGGGCGCCGATCGCGAAAATTCCGGTCGAAGAAGTTTATGAGGCGACCCGCGCTTTGTTAGCCGCAGGCCGGGTCGAAACCTTATTTGCCAGTTAGCTTACAGATCGTCGACCTCTTTGAAGATGAAATTTCACAAATCGGGCTTGCTAATCGCGGCTATCCTGGGCGTCGTCCTCACAACTCTCTTTCTTTTATCCTATTACCCAGTCGGTTTTGCGCGGGAAGATAAGCGCACTCCTAAATCGGCGCCGCCGGCGGTCAGGGAAAACGACAAAGTTTCAACTGCCCCGGACGATACGTCTTTGGCCCGGGAAATCGACCGAATCATCGGCGAAAGCAAGGTCCCGGCTCGCTGGGGCGTCTTTGTCATTTCGCAGAAAGACGGCCGAGTACTTTATTCACACGATGCTGACAAGTCATTCACGCCGGCATCCAACATGAAGGTGTACACGACAGCCGTAGCGCTGGATTCGCTCGGCGGTGATTACCGTTGGCGCACCTCAGTCTATGCGCGCAAACAGCCCGACTCGAACGGCGTCCTGGAGGGTGAATTAATACTCTACGGTCGGGGCGCACCCGATCTTATCTCCAGGGCAAAGGGCGACGCTCCGTCGCTCGCGAACCTGGCCGATCAACTCTATCAAGCCGGAGTGCGTGAGGTGCGCGGCGGTGTCGTTGGCGACGCGAGCTATCTTCGCGGCGAACTGTTTGGCCTGGGTTGGCAATGGAATGACCTTCAATGGTACTTCGGGGCTGAACCCAGCGCCTTATCAATCGACGAAAACAGTGTCGAAGTAACAATGTCGCCCGCCTCGAAAAAAGGCGAGAGCGCCAACGTGGTCGTCACTCCGAACCAGAATTTTGTCCGAATCACGAATAATGCGAGTACCGGCGAGCCTGACACGATTACCACAATCGGCATTATTCGCGACTTGTCAGATAATAATGTGCGCGTTTGGGGAGGATTTCCCGTCGGCGGTCGAGCTTTTTCGGCGTTCATTTCCGTCCACGATCCGGCAATGTGGGCCGCCACACTTTTCAAGCAGGCGCTGATCGCGCGGGGGATAAAAGTGAATGGGGAAGTGCGAAGTCGCGACTTCCGCGCACCTGAAAGCGATAAGTTCGATCCTCAGAAAGCAGTGGAGTTGGCGTATGTAAACAGTGAAGCGCTTGCTGAGATCGTGCGCCGGACAAACAAGGAGAGCAATAACCTGTTTGCTGAACTGATCCTGCGCACGGTTGGAAAAGAGCGCGGATCTTCTGCTCCCGATCCTGACCCGCGAAAAAACGCCGCGCGCGGAGACGACGAAGCCGGCACCGCAGTTGTCAGAGCGTGGCTTGAAAGCAAGGGAATTGCGACCAGGGCCGTCTCCATCCGCGACGGTTCGGGCCTATCGCGCCTGGATCTGGTAACTCCTGAAACCACCGCCCGGCTGCTTTTGGCGATGACGAGCAGTCGCGCGGCGGCCGAATTCCACGATTCACTTCCAAACGCCGGCCATGATGGAACATTGGCCTCACGGCTCAAAAACATGACCGGTCGCATCTTTGCCAAGACCGGCACTTTGACCTACACCCACTCACTTTCCGGATATGCGACCACTCAACGGAACGACGTTCTGGTGTTTTCAATCATGTGTAATGACGCTGTTGCAGACCGCGGTGCGGTCGCGATTATCGACCAAATCGCCACCGCTATCGCCGATTTTGGTCGTCCTCAGCCGGCGAAATAGCCAAAACACGGCGTAATTGTGTTAGGTTTGCCATAGTTGATGCTAGACAAACCACGTTCAACCGAGTAAGATAATCGAGGCTGGCCCCGCCTTGATACCAATTTCAAGGAATTAGCCGCGGTCCTCTCTTTCAGTTCCACAGTTAGGAGTCTCAATGATGTTGCAGCGAGCGATCAGAATTTTCTGCGCGTGTCTCTCTCTCATGACAATCGCGTTAGTGGCCACCGCCCAAACAAATCTAACCGCTAAAGCCAGCCTCCAGCCTAATGCAGTCGATGGCCCAAGCAGCGACAGTGATCGCGCTCGGGATGGATTGACCGGGCCGGTGCGAAGAGTTCGCACCGAAGTCGTGAAACTGTCAAACGCGACGGGGAAGAGCGTTGAGGACGCGAAGCGAGTTGTTCTGGAAACTGCCGAGTACGACGTGAAGGGCGTGAAGACGCAGAACCAGTACTTCCCGGTGAGCGGCGCGACGTTGACCGGACGCGAAGTGTACAAGTACGACGACAAAGGCAACATTAGCGAGATGACCTTACTGAATGCGGATGGGTCGTTGCTGAGTAAGGAAGTCTACAAGTATGAGTTCGACACCATTGGCAATTGGACCAAGATGACTACGTCGGTTGCCCTGGTTGAGAATGGAAAGATCGCGTTCGAACCAACCGAAGTCACTTATCGCACGATCTTTTATTACCTCGATGCCTCGATGGCGAAGATGTTACAACCACCTGCGTCTTCGGCGCCTGCCGGTTCGAGCACAGTAAATGAAACTCGTGTCGTTGCTTCTATGCCGGCGCGAACCTCAGCTGCGAAGCTCAACGGTTCCCAGATCCAACCCTTGAATTTGGATATGCGCCCGCTGGCAGATTCCAGCAGGAATAATGTGGTTGCCAACGACAGCGAACCGCCGCCTGCGCCGAGGCCCTTGCTCAAGCCGGTGTCCGGTGGCGTGCTCAATGGAAAGGCAATCGCCCTGCCGGCGCCGACCTATCCTGACATTGCGCGTCGGATGCGACAGGCCGGTAAGGTCGAAGTCGAAGTAATTGTTGACGAGAACGGAAAGGTAATTTCGGCGCGCGCGACCGCAGGCCCCAGCGTCCTTCGGGACGTGGCTGTGGAGGCCGCACTGCGCGCCCGTTTCACGCCGACGAAACTTTCGGGACAGCCGGTAAAAATTTCCGGCCGGATCGATTACAACTTCACTCTTCCATAGATTATTAAGGCCCCAACGAAAGAGGAGAAAGTAATGGCACTCACTGGAGAACTCACCGACCTCTCGCTTGCTGAACTGATCGAGTTTTTCTGTAATCAACGAAAGACCGGCAGGTTGAAAGTGGTTTATCCCACTGGCGCCGGTTATTTCTATTTACAGTCGGGCTCGGTAGTGCACGCCAGAGTTGGCGACTTGCGAGGCATTGAGGCTGTCTATTTTGCGCTGACGCAACGCAACGCATCGTTTACGTTCAGTCCCGCATTCGAAGCCCCGGAACACTCGATAAATCAACCGTGGACATCCGTTGTTTTGGAGGGCTTGCGGCGAATGGATGAAGGAATCCACCCGCCGAATCCTTTTTCTGAGGGGGCCTCCTCACCGGTTGAAGAGGCCGAATCGTTGCCGATCGAAGAGATCAAACCTCAACCGGTTGAAGCAAAGCCAAAGGTTGTCGAACCAGTTGCGGCTCATGCGGAGAAACCCGCGGAAGTACCACGGCCACCTGTGGAGAAACCGCCACAGCTTTCGAAGACTCCAGCTAAAGCCGTCCCGTTCCTGTCACACGTTGAGCAATCTTCACGATTTGCCACCAAACCATGGAAGTTGGGTCTTGTCTTCGCGGCAATTGTCTTGATCGTTGGTGTGGTCGCGGTGCCCTGGGGTTGGTATTCGCGCAGCAAGGCCGCAAGGTTAGCGAATGAGCCAAAGCCCGTAGTAACCACCGAACAAGCGGCGTCAAATTCCGAGGTCGCACCGACCGAGAGCCCGGCCGCTCAGCCTGAGACCGATGCCGCTGCTCCGGTCGCGAATTCGGAAGCAACCGACCTCGCGCGACGTCAACGCGAAGCGCGACTCAGAGAGGAAGCGAGAGCGAGAGAGAAAGCTGCCGAAGCGACGGCGCTTCCAGGACAACAGCCACTGCCTGCGGTCGCAACGCAATCGGCCCCGAAGCCCCAAATGTCACCGTCGGCCGGAGCGAAGAAGGTAACTGTGCAGGTGACTTACGACGAGAATGGCCGCGTCACCCAGGCTTCGGGTGGAGACGCGACAGCGTTGCGCATAGCCCGGCAGAAAAGATTTCCTGCGGGCAAACCCGGCTCCGCTACGGTCACAATTCCAATTAACTAGATTCAGATCAAATCAAACCGGCGCCGACCTTCGTCGATACTCGCTCCAGCGAGCGGGACGTTTACACCAGCGCTGACAGTTCTTCCTCAGTCAACACGGCAGTCGCTTTTTTGGCTTGCTCATAAATTCGATTGACGCGATCCTCGCTAGCCTCAACTCCGCGGGTTTCCAGCCAAAAAATAACGTTTGACTTGCCGCTCATCGGCCCCACCTCGATCACCTGCCTCAGGCCAAACTGACCCGCGGGCACTCCCGAATAAATTAAATCAGCGAGTTCCGTGTCACCCTTGCGATAACTTTTGATAACGGCGGCTGCATGCACGCCAGTCGCGGTCCTGAACGCGTCACGGCCAAAGACCGGATAGTTCAAAGGAATTGTCCAACGGCATGCGTCGGCGGCTTTGTCGCAATACTCGCGCAGCCGGCTTAAATCATTTCCGATCCAGCCCAGCAATTTAAGATTGACCAGCAACTGGTCCATTGGCGTATTGCCGACGCGTTCGCCCATCCCGAGAGCCGAACCATGAACCTGGTCCGCGCCACCTTGAATGGCGGCAATCGAATTGATTACTCCCAGACCGCGATCCTGGTGACCGTGCCAATCCAGGCGTACCTTTTCGCCCTGCTCGTCGATGATTCTGCGCACGAACCTGACGACCTCGCGCGCGCCATCGGGAGTGGCATGGCCTACCGTGTCGCAGACGCAAACTGCGCGGGCGCCGCAGCGGATCGCCGTTGTGTAAAGCGCACGTATCGTTTCTGGATCGGCGCGAGTCGTGTCTTCCGTAACGAACATCACCGGCAGACCCTCGCTGACGGCCAGGGTGACGGCGTCTTCCGTCAGCTGTAGAAGCTTTTCGAGGGTCCACTCTTCCGCATAAAAGCGGATCGGCGACGAGCCGATAAACGTGCACGCTTCGATCGCGATGCCGGCGCGCTGTGAAATCTCGGCAATCGGAATAATGTCGCTGCGAAGCGTACGCGCGGCGCAGTTGGGCCGAATCTTAAGTTTCTTGTCGGCGATTTCGCGCGCCATCAACTCGACCCCGGCGGCGTGCGTGCCGCCGGCACCCGGAAGTCCAATGTCCGCCGTGTCGATTTCGAGTGCATTCATCAAGTGCAGCAACTCGATCTTCTTTTCGACCGGAGGCTCGCATACTGACGGTGATTGCAAGCCATCGCGCAGTGTCTCGTCATCAAACCCAATATGTCGATCGGGCTTAAGAAGTTGTGGCTCGACGGTGTTCCAGTCGTAAATTAATTCGGCAACAGACATTCACGCCCTCCGAAACTATTTGCAATGGCGGCTGCGATTGATTACAACAACGCGCGAGGTTGAATGTCAACTAAGCGGTCAATCGGAAAATCAGTGACTGCCGCAACGATCGAACGAATCGCGTTGGGCTCTGATCGGGCGGCAAAGATCATGGCCGTACGCGCCAGCGTCGCCCGGGTCGCCGAGATTGATGCTGCCTGGCGCAACGCCAGTATCGTGGCGCGCCCTGTGAAAACCGACGCGCCCTCGATGCCTTTGACTGACTGGGAATTGATGGGTGGCGCCAGGCAACGGGCGCTGGCCGTGCGTAAGATCCTTTTAGAACAGAAACTGAGCGCAGACCTTTACGTCGGGTTGGAAGGTGGGTTCCACTCGATTTCGCTGGAAGGGGAATGGCGCACGTTTTTGCGCGGATGGGCTTTCGTCACTGATGGAGAGCGCGGCAGCTTTGGCATGTCGCCGTCGATCGAGGTGCCGGATTCGATTGTTAAGGACGTCGTCTCGGGCAAGCGCGAACTGGGATTTGTGATAGACGAAGTCGCCGGCATGCGGGACGTGCGGAGCAAACAAGGGGCCTGGGGAGTTTTGTCCCGCGACTTACTGACTCGGTCTGACAGTTTCGAAGCTGCGCTCCTGGCCGCTTTTGCGCCCTTCTATAACGCCAGGTTATATTCATAAAAATCCGCTTCGCACTAATGTTTTATGACTGGCGCGCTTCTCAGAATTGGCGCGCCAGTCGTATTCTTAGTGATTGTTTTTAGTCGTGTTCGGGGTTCTGCCGTCAGGCGGCGATTGAATGAAGCAACGTCCGCCTGAAGACGGTCCTCCAAACCATCAAACATGAAACCGACAGTCATGAAATTCGGCGGGACTTCCGTCGAGGATACCAACGCTTTTCGCAACGTCACCGCGATCGTCAAAGTGGCGTCTGCGTCGCGGCCAGTTGTCGTCGTTTCAGCGATTGGCGGTTTTACCAATTCACTTTTGCAGAGCGTAGAGCGGGCGATAGCCGGCGATGCGCGCGGCGCGACCAAATCACTCGAGAAGGATTTCGAACGCCACCTGGCAATCGCTAAGGATTTGCTGGGCAAGGAAGCGCACGCGACCTTCGTCTCGACGATCGGCGACGCTCGCGGCAAAATTCGACAGCTGCATAAGATAATTGCCTCGCATCCCGTTACCAGCCCGCCGTTGCAGGACGAGATTGTCGCTTATGGAGAACAGTTGTCGTCCCAGTTACTCGCTGCGGTGCTGTCCGAAAACGGACTGGGCGCGCGTTATGTTGATGCCCGGTCCTGCGTCAAGACCGATGAGAATTACGGCGCCGCCACGCCGCAGACTGAAACCATCGAGGCGACGAAAGTAGTTCTCTGGCCGCTCCTGCAAGCCGCAAGGATTCCCGTGCTCGGCGGTTTCATAGGCAGCACCGTGCGCGGAGTTACCACGACGCTCGGTCGTGGAGGTTCAGACTATTCGGCGGCGATTATCGGCGCCGCGATCGGGGCGCGCGAGATTCAAATCTGGACCGACGTTAGCGGCGTCCTGACCGCCGATCCCAGGGTTGTGCCCCAGGCGCAAACGATTCCGGTACTGTCCTACAAAGAAGCTGCGGAACTGGCTTACTTCGGCGCGAAAGTTTTGCACCCAAAAACGATTCAACCGGCAATTGATCTATCGATTCCGGTGCGTGTCTGTAACTCGCGTGCGCCGAAAGAAGCCGGCACGCTGATCGTTTCGGAATCGCAGGCGGCGCCGCAGACAGTAAAAGCGATTGCTCACAAGAATGGTATTACGACAGTGCAGGTTACTTCGGCGCGCATGCTCGGCGCGTATGGGTTTTTGCGTAAGCTCTTTGAAGTCTTCGACCAGCATCGCACTGAAGTCGACGTGGTGACGACTTCTGAAGTCAGCGTTTCTCTCTCAATTGACGACACCACTTCGCTGGAAGCACTCAAGGCTGATCTCAAAGGTCTGGGAAAGGTAGACATCGAAGAGCGGCGCACGATTATCTCAATTGTCGGCGAAGGCCTGCTCAATACCCCGGGAATTGCGGCGCGAGTGTTCTCGGTAATCAGCGACATAAACGTGTCAATGATTTCGGTGGGCGCCTCGAGCGTGAACCTGACTTTTATGGTTGATGAGCCGCACGCAGCGCAAACCATTACGCGACTACATCAGATTTTCTTCGAACGCACGGACAGAGGCATCGACGACGAAATGACTGAGGTTCGTTCGGCTTCACGAACTGTCGATGATCGCGAGGGGGTTGTAGCTTGATGGATGTTTTCAGGCTCACGCGCGAGCTGATCGACATTCCGTCAGTTACCGGCGACGAATTTCAGATCGGGACGTCGCTCGGCGAGTTGCTCGTGCGGTACGGCTACCGCGTCGAGTTGCAGGATGTAGCCGATGAACGATCAAACATAATTGCCACTACTGGGGCGCGGCCACGAGTCGTTCTCTCCACGCACATGGACACGGTGCCGCCATTTATCGCTTCGAGTGAAGATGATGACTTCATCTATGGCCGTGGATCATGCGACGCAAAAGGAATTATCGCAGCCCAGATAGCCGCAGCGGAGCTGCTTCGCGCCCAGGGCCTCAACGAGATCGGATTGCTGTTCACCGTTGACGAAGAGGTTGCCAGCGCGGGAGCCAGGGTCGCCAATGACCACTCACTGGCTCCTTTCTGCGAATATCTGATCAATGGTGAACCGACTGATAACCAGTTGGCGACCGGGACCAAGGGCTCGATTCAAACAACTATCAAGACTCATGGCCGCGCTGCGCATTCGGCTTATCCTGAGCACGGCGAATCGGCGATCGAGAAGTTGCTGGCCGTGCTCAACGATATTCGGAACATCAAGTGGCCGGATGACGATGTCTTTGGCGAGACGACGTGTAACATCGGAGTCTTGTCGGGTGGCATACGCGCGAACGTAATACCCAGCGAGGCGCAGGCAACTTTGCACATACGTCTGGCGAAAGAATCGTCGGCGGTGAAGGAGTTTTTGGAGCGGGCAATAGACGGGCGAGCGAGTATCGACTACAAATCAGTGCACGACCCGGTCCGATTGTTCACCATGGCCGGTTTCGATCAGATGCTGGCGCGATTTACCACCGACATTCCGTATCTTTCGAATTGGGGCAAGGCTTTGTTAATTGGACCAGGATCGATTCTTGATGCGCACACCGACGGTGAAAAGATCCGGAAGAGCGAATTAACCAAAGCGGTCGAGCTATACGTCGAACTGGTGAAGGCGCTATGAAAATCGGATTAATTGGATATGGCGCGATGGGCCGCCTGGTGGGCCAACTGGCGTTGGCGAAAGGTCATGAGATTGCGCTGACGATCGACATTGAAGGCGCCGATCGCAGTGTCGATGAGCTGGCGGAAGCTCTGCGCAGTTGCGACGTGGCCATCGATTTTTCGATAGCCGGCACAGTTCCCAGGAATGCGGAAAGCTCTGCGCGTGCGGGCGTGCCGTTGGTGGTGGGCACGACGGGTTGGCAATCTCAACTCGACCAGGTGCGAAGTTTAGTGCGGCAGCATGATGGCGCGCTGATTTACGGCGCGAACTTTTCGGTGGGCGTGCAGGTCTTTTATCGAATTGCTGCGCGCACAGCGGAGCTATTTCGCGCCGTCGATGCCTACGATCCGTTCATCGAAGAAGCGCATCATAAACGCAAGCGTGACGCGCCTTCCGGCACCGCGATTCATCTGCACCAGATCGTCAGTGAAGAGTTGGGCCGTGAGGTGCCGGTCAGTTCAACGCGCGCCGGTTATGTTCCGGGAACACACCGGCTTGGTTTTGATTCGGCCGCAGATCAGATAACGTTGACGCATACGGCGCGATCACGTGAAGGGTTCGCTGCCGGCGCTTTAATCGCCGCGCAATGGATCGTCGGGCGTAAGGGCGTGTATGAATTCTCGGAAGTGTTTGATGAAATTGTGGAGAACCTTAGAAATGTTTAGCGGCGGCTAGCGCCCGCCGCTCTGCGTTGATTGTTCAGTGGCAGCCCAAAGCCTGGCTGGCAAGACGAAGAGAGGAACTAATCATGACGATGAAAATCGATTGGATGCGCGGTTGCGCCACCGCTCTGGTGACGCCGTTCACGGCTGACGGCGCGTTTGATGAAGATCGGATGCGCGCGCTGGTCGATCGGCAGATCAATGGCGGCGTGAGACTCCTGGTGCCATGCGGCACGACTGGCGAGAGCGCCACCATGACCGAAGAAGAGGACGCGCGGGTGATTGCGACCACCATTGATGTCGCCCGCGGCCGGGCAAAAGTGATTGCCGGGGCAGGCAGCAACTCAACGGCATCCGCAGTCGAGTATTCGCAACGCGCGCGCGATCTCGGCGCTGACGCGGTGTTGCAAGTAGCGCCCTGGTACAACAAGCCTACGCAGGAAGGGTTGTATGCGCACTTTAGCGCGATTGCCACGGCCGTTCCGGAAATGCCCATCATGCTCTACAACGTGCCCGGACGCACTTCGTCAAATATTGCTGCGCCTACGACGCTGCGCCTGGCGCGCGACTGTGAAAACATCGTGGCGATCAAAGAGGCTTCGGGAAATTTATCGCAAATCATGGAAATTCTGCGCGAGCGTCCCGCGAATTTCGCCGTGCTGTCCGGGGACGACGCGGTGACTTTGCCTCTGATTGCGCTGGGCGGTGATGGGATTGTGTCCGTCGCATCGAATGAGATTCCGGATCTCATGTCTCAAATGACAAACCTGGCGCTGGCAGGCAAGTGGGACGAGGCGCGCGCGTTACACTATCGCATCCTGCCATTGATGGAAATAAATTTCATTGAATCAAGCCCCGGGCCGGTGAAGGCAGCGATGGCCATCATGGGTTTGCTTGAAGAGAATTTTCGTTTGCCAATGGTCCCGATTACCGAGAAGAGCCGTGAACGGATTCGGGAAGTTATTTCCGATCTCGGCTTGATAAATGAAACCGCGCGAGCCAGTGCCTGACCATGTCCCTACAGGAACAAATCGAACAATTAGCAGCTCGCACTGGCGGCGAATATTCCGACGAAGACTTCGCCGTCTTCAACGAGTTCAAGTCCGCGCTTAATCGCGGTGAAATCCGTGCGGCTGAACGAAATGCCGGTGGTGAATGGCAAACGAATGCCTGGGTAAAGCGGGGCATACTGCTCGGATTTCGCATGGGCACCATCGTCGACATGTCACCGAGGGATCAGAGTTTGCAGTTCCTCGACAAGAGCACTTATCCGATTCGAGAGTTCTCAATTGAGGATCGGGTGCGCATCGTACCCGGCGGCTCGAGCATTCGCGACGGTGCGTACATTGCCCCCGGGGTCGTGTGCATGCCGCCCATGTTTGTAAACGCCGGGGCCTACGTCGATGAAGGCACGATGATCGACAGTCATGCGCTGGTCGGATCGTGCGCTCAAATTGGAAAGCGCGTGCATCTTTCAGCTGCGGCGCAAATTGGCGGTGTGCTGGAACCTGCGGGTGCGATCCCCGTGATCATTGAGGACGACGTGATCGTCGGCGGTAACTGCGGCGTGTACGAAGGCACCATCGTGCGCGAGCGAGCGGTGCTGGCCACCGGCACAATTATCACCGGCTCGACACCGGTTTTTGATCTGGTGCGCGAAGAAGTTTATCGACGCACCAGCGACGCTCCATTGGAGATTCCTGCGGGCGCCGTCGTGGTGCCCGGCTCGCGAGCTGTTAACACTGACAAAGGTCGCGAATGGAATCTCTCGCTTTACGCGCCGGTGATCGTGAAATATCGCGATGAGAAGACCGATGCGGCGACGCAATTGGAGAATTTGCTGCGCTGAAATAGCAGCCCTTGACCGCGTTCCAGAGTAGCGCCTACCATTCCAAAATCACATTAGGTTGTCGTTATGGTTATTGAAGCAAAATATGAAGACGGCGTATTCAAGCCCCTCCGCGCCGTGTGAAGAGCGAGGAAGGCACAGTGGTGGAGATTCATATCGACGCCAAGCGGACCGCCAGGACCGTGAGGTCTAACCGCTAGGACCGTGAGGTCTATTGGCGATCCTGGTCTTCCCGGAATGCGGGCCGAAGGTACCGATCTCAAAGATGGCGTAACTTACGGAACTATGCTGAGGAACGCTCAGAGTGTCTAAGACTAGAAAGTTGCGACCATTGAAGGAGTAGTTAGATCGAGTTCAAGTTTACGCGACGGATCCTGTCAGAGGCCCGAGTCATCGCCAAGGGCAAACGCATTCGTGATGTTCGTCGTCTGGTCGCACAGTACGGTGGCAAGACGTCACAATGGATGAAGAAAAGCAGTTCGCGAATCGACATTGGCGGTGAGCATTTTGAATTTCATTGGTACGAGCATCCCGGAATAGGGAGGTTCGAAGTGAAGCAGGTGCGAGTGAATCGATCATGATCGTCAAACTGAAGAAAAAAAGTGCGCGTTACCGGGACCTGACGTTTGGGCAGCCATACGTAGTCATTGGCATCGAAGCGGACGAACTACGCCTCTTGAACGACGCCGGCCGTCCCTTCCTATATCGGCCTAACCTGTTTTCATTGGTCGATCCGCAAGAACCGGTTGATTGGGTTACTGAGTTCGGCGACGATGGAGAGCGATATTCATATCCACCACCGCTTAACAAGTCCGGTTTCTTCGAAGACTTCTTTGACCAAAAAGCCAAGGCCGTCGCAACATTCTGGCGAGTGGTGAATCAGCGGCTTGCTGGAAGCCAGCGGAGAGTTGCATAGCCCACAGCGGGCAAGCAAGCTCACAAACGTCTCACGAAAGCTTTTAAGCAGCTTGATATTTCTGATCACGACCCGGACCAGGCAGGTCATCTGATCAGCTACTTACCTGTGTTACTCCGCATTACTGGATTCAAGAGGTAGTGCAAACGAAGAAATTCACTATGTATAAGGTTGACGCTGAAGGTAAACAGATTTTCAAGCTTACTCCCAAGACGTTCACTGAACTGCGTCTTCTGGAACGCTTCGATATTCAGGAATGGATAGCGAAGTCACCAGAGATCTTGGGTGAGGATTTGTTGATTATTTCCAAAGAGCTTGAATTACCTTCTCGCACCCGAATTGACCTCTTGGCAATAGATAAAAAGGGGAATCTGGTTATTGTTGAACTTAAGCGTGACGAATCAGGGAGTTCGGTAGAATGGCAAGCCATCAAGTATGCTTCTTACTGCTCTAACTTTTTGCCTGAAGAGATTTTCTCTTTCTATGCTCAGTATCTGCAATCCGACATAGACGAGGCTCAACTCAAAATTGAGGAGTTTCTTGATGAGGAACTCAGCAGTCTAAATCAAAACCAACGCATTTACCTCGTCGCCAGGGAATTCCATTCAGATGTAGCCTCAGCGGTGCTGTGGCTACGAGACTTTGAAATCGACATAAGGTGCGTTCGGCTACGCCCTTATGTCGATTCTGATAATGACCTGTTCATCACACCCGACATAATCATACCTTTGCCAGAAGCTAAAAATTATGTCGAAAAGAAAGAGATCAAGCGACGAGAAGAAAAACAGCCGACAACGATCAGGAGTTCATTCTCGTTGGAGAAAGGCAATTTTGATATTCCCACTCTGGAAGAGATGCTAAGGGTGACTCTTGAACGTCAAAGTGATCTGACTCCCAGACTAGTCCGATTCCTGGAGACTCTTCTCTCCGACGATAGGGTTTTTGGTAGAGAGCAAGTTAAGCAGAAGTTACTCGAGAGGGGTGTTGGCTCGGATATCGGTCAAACTGGGCGTTATCTCAGCAATTTATCGCAGTTTCTAACTAAGAAGTCGAACCCGCATCTGCGACAAATCATCAGCTTTACGTCAGATGGTCCGGCAGGCGAAACAAAAGACAACTACCAGATAATCCCTGAGTATCGAGAATTGGTGCAACGCTTGGTTGATGAATGGCATGCCTTTGAATCTCCCGTCCGTGAATTACCCGAACCACAGATTGTTGAGGAACGCAGATAATTGGGGATCACTTTCCTTGAACCAATTCCAACCACCACCATTTCTCCGCGGCATTGAAAAGAGCATGATCCGGAAGATTTCGGATCGCGCGAAGCCCGGTAGCATCAGTCTCGGACTCGGCGAACCGGATCTGCCGACGCCGGAAGTTATCCTGCGTGAAGCGGTGCGGGTGATTCAGGAAGGGAAGAGCGGCTACACCTTGCAGGCAGGTTTGCCCGAGCTGCGTGAACGAATTGCCGGCGATTATCCGCACATGAACCTGTCGAATGATCAAGTGATCGTGACGGCAGGTTCACAAGAGGCGCTCTATCTCATCCTGCGCACCCTGGTCGAAGAAGGCGATGAGGTCCTGATCCCGAATCCCGGCTTCATTCCGTATCCAACAATCATACGCATGGTCGGCGGGCGCGCGGTTAGTTACCGCCTGCCGGCAAAGAACGATTTCGGTTTTGATATTGAAGACTTTGAAGCTCGGCTTTCGCCGCGTACCAAAGTCGTAATTTGCATCAGTCCCTCAAATCCCACCGGACGCGTGTTGTCTGCGACTGATCTGCAAGCGATGGCCGAGGCGGTTAGGGCGAGCGGCTCAAACGCTTTCATTGTCAGCGATGAAATCTATCGCGAGCTTTACTACACGCCCGAGCGTCCGCCTTCGATCTCGGAATTTTACCCGCGTACGATCGTTGTCAGTGGTCTTTCGAAATCAATGCGCATGACCGGATGGCGCATTGGATGGCTGGCCGGAGATGCCGAGGTGATGCGCGCGGTGCTGGTTCTGCATGGATACGTTGTGACTTGCGCTTCGAGCATTTCGCAAAAGGCGGCGCTGGCCGCATGGACGGATGAAGCTGCGCGCGCGCGTGCAGAGTATCGCGCAATCTTTCACCAGCGGCGCGATCATCTGCTCGGCTTGCTTCGCAACGAACTCGGTTTGCGTTGCGTTACCCCCGAGGGAGCGTTCTACACGATGGTTGATGTAAGTGCTTACGGCGACGAAATGCGAGTTGCCGAAGCCGGACTCGATCAAGGCGTAGTCACGATTCCCGCGGCGTCGTTTGGGGACCAAAGCAAAGGTTATCTGCGAATTTCGTTTTGTGCCGATGAAGAGAGATTGAGCGAAGGGGCGCGACGTCTGGGTGCGGCGCTGGCGTCGCTAGAGGCAAATTGAACCACAGAGGACACAGAGCGTGCTTAAAAGATGTTTTGGTCTTCTCCTTGTCCTCTGTGGTGCTTTGCCTCAAAAGTCTCAGAGTCTTACTCTCATTCACACCGGGCTTCAGCCCGGTGATCAAAAGACCGTGAGAATCATAGGAACCGTTTCAACGGTTTCTCCATGTCGTTCGCAAGGCAAGTCCTTCGTACTCAATCGCCTGAGAGTCTTAAGACAAAAAGTAAACCGTTAAAACGGTTCACTAGTCTCCTCGTCTCCGTATCACCGGGCTAAAGCCCGGTGTGAAATGAGAGGCGCCCTTCGGACTTTTGAGGCAAAGCCCCTCCGTGGTAAAACCGTATTCACATGACAGATAAATTTCGCGTAGGAATTCTGGGAGCAACCGGCGTTGTCGGTCAGCGCTTTATCCAGTTGCTCGAACATCATCCGCAGTTTGAAGTTGCCGCGCTGGCTGCTTCTGACCGATCGCAGGGAAAGACGTATGCCGAAGCGTGCACCTGGCGTTTGCCCGGCGAAGTGCCCGACGCGGTTAAGCACATCGCGGTGCAGCCACCGTCCCCGCCGCTTGAATGCGATTTTGTTTTTTCCAGTTTGCCCGGTGACATTGCCAAAAGCGCCGAAGAGGATTTCGCTCGCGCCGGTTATCCGGTCATCAGCAATTCTTCATCACACCGGATGGGCCTGGATGTCCCGCTGCTGATTCCGGAAGTAAACCCGGAGCATATCGCCCTGATCGATGCGCAGCGGACGAATCGCGATTTCAATCGTGGCTTCATCGTCACCAATCCTAATTGTTCGGCCATCGCGATCGTCATCGCGCTCAAGCCGCTGCACAAGAAGTTTGGCATCACCGATTGCGTCGTGACGACTATGCAAGCGCTCTCTGGCGCCGGTTACCCCGGCGTGCCGTCGCTGGATGCAACTGACAACGTAATTCCTTTCATTGGCGGCGAAGACGAGAAGGTGGAGTGCGAAACGCGAAAACTTCTGGGCGTGGTATCTCAGGGGACAGTCATCGATGCGGACATGAAAGTGAGCGCGCAGTGCAATCGCGTGAATGTGACGGACGGGCACATGGCCTCGATTCGAGTAAAGCTGGCGCAGGCTGCGTCTTTGGACGAAATTCGCGAAGCCTTCGCTTCCTTTAGCGCAGAGCCGCAACAGTTGCAGCTTCATACGGCGCCCGCGAAACCAATCATCGTCAGAGACGCTATCGATCGTCCACAGCCGCGCCTGGACCGTGATGCCGGAAACGGAATGAGCATCACCGTCGGCCGGATCATGCCGGACAACGTCCTTGATTATCGCTTCGTTGCGCTGGGTCACAACACGATACGGGGCGCCGCCGGTGCTGCGATACTGAATGCGGAATTGCTGGTGGCGAAGGGGTACCTGAAGAAATAGTTAGAAGCCCGACCGTAAGGGAGGGCATCCTTTCGCCACACGTGCCCTCCCTTACGGTCGGGCTTCTGACAGTGTTAATTCATCATGTCTTCAGTCGCCCTCATCTGTTATGCGAACCGTTGTCGTAGCGTAATGGCGCACGCGATCTTTGCAGCTGAGGTCAGGAAGCGATCTTTGGCGATTGCAGTCTACTCGGGAGGAGTTTATGACTTCTCGGATCAACCGCCCCTGACTGAGACTGCAAACACCTGCCTGGTGCACCAGACACCACCCGAAAAAGAGACTCCTACCTGGGTAGGTCAGCTTCCGCTCGACTCGATTGGACGGTTTCTGGTGATGGAGCACAGTCACGCTGACATGCTGACGAGTGAGTTTGGCATCTCGCCCGAACGCATCAGCCTCCTGGGCGCGTTCGACCCGCACGGCCGCGGTTTGGAGATCGCCGATCCGTTTGGTCTTGGGAAGGTTGCTTACGACCGCTCATACAAGTTGATACGGGATTGCATTCTTGAGTATCTGGACACGATGGGCGAACCGAAGTGATTGTTTCTGGACAATTCTCGATCCCACGGTAACCGGTTGTCGTCGGAAGCCCTTGTTTATTTTGCTTCGGCAGTCGTAGGATTATTGCTATAGGAACAAACAGGATGTCGACAAATCTGGAAAAGACCATTCAAGATGAGATTCGCGATCTGACCGACGAGCAGCAACGACAGGTTATTGCATTCGTTGAAGGTCTGAAACCGAAGCGCTCTGACAACGATGCAACGCATTATTCGTTTGTCGGTATAGCTCATAGCGGGAACGGTTCACTCTCGACCGAAGCAAAGTCGCTCCTTGAGGAAGCTGCGGATCGGCGTGAGGGGTGGAGTTTGCGCTGATGACCGCACTGCTCGATACCGGCTTTTTGTTAGCACTAATCGACGCAGACGATCAGCTTCATTCATCGTGTGTTGCCGGTCTCCAATCCGAACCCCATCCGGTTCTTCCTGACGTGGTCCTCCCCGAACTTTCTTACTTAATCCTGCGGGAGCTCGGACATTCGGTTCTGGCAAAGTTCCTTAGAGCGGTCGCTTCCGGGGAGTTGGTTCAGGCCCATTCAGTGCCTGAGGATCTTCTTGGGGCCGCGGATCTGCTTGAGAAATACGCTGACAACAAAGTTGACTTCGTCGATTGTGCGATCGTCGCAATGGCCGAACGAATGAATGTGTCAAAGATTCTAACGGTGGACCGGCGACACTTCACAATGTTTAGACCAAGACACCGTGAGTATTTCGAGATTTCACCCTAGCTCAACACCCATTCCCTAATCACTCGCTTCAACTCATCCAACTGATCGTCAAAGAAGTGTCCGGCGCCCTTGATTACCGCCAGCTCTTTCGGCGCCTCAATCTTCGCAACCAACTCGCGCAGACGCTCCAGGTTTCCATACTCATCATGTTCGCCGTGCACAAACAGAATCGGTTTGCGGCAAGCGGTGAGAAACCCGAAGTCATATTTATCTACCGGCGTCCCGATGCTGATTAATTTGATCACCCGATTGTCGTCAAGGCCGACCTCGAGTCCCACCCTGGCGCCAAACGAAAAGCCGCAGAGAGTGACCTCCTGGTGCGGATAATTCTCGGCCAGATAGTCCAATCCGGCACGCACGTCATCCCGTTCGCCATGACCCTCATCGTGAGTGCCGGTACTTTGGCCCACGCCGCGAAAGTTGATCCGCAGTGTCAGCAGGCCAGCGTCATTCAGAGCGGCCGCGGCGCGAAACACGACTTTATTGTGCATTGTGCCGCCCCCGAGTGGATGCGGATGCAGGACCAGCGCCACTCCGCGATTCGGTTCCTCGCGCGGTGGTTTCACGATGGCTTCGAGGCGCCCGTGTGGAACTTCGATGAAGAGATTTCCGGCCGGATACATAAAGAGTTCGTCGACTGGAGCGCCACCGTCTCGGTTGCCACTCCGGCAACGCTTCAGCCAGCGAGACGCTTGTGCTCCAGTCGATTGGAAAAAACGATTTTCAGCGTGCTGCCGCGGCTTGTCAAAGACCGTTTGACGCCCGCCGCAAAAAAGGTTTAGTTTCGATCACTTTGATGAGCGAACCCGCGGAAAACCGGCCAAATATCACTGAGGTTGAGTTACATCACCTCTCGCAAGTAATTGCCGAGACTGCTTCCGACGCCATTCTCACGATCGACGATCAGAGCACAATCCTGTTCGTCAATCCAGCTGCCGAAAAAATTTTTGGCTATCTCCACGAGGAAATGATCGGCCAACCGGTGAGTATGCTCTTGCCCGATTACCTCAGGCAGGCTCATCGAACGGCTTTCGAGCAGTACCTCGCAACGGGCGAGTGGCATCCGTCGTGGGACGCCATTAGCTTCCCCGGCTTACACAAGAGCGGGCGCGAGATTCCGCTGGAATTGTCATTTAGTGAGTTCGTTGAGAACGGCCGCAGATTATTCACCGGCATCGCTCGCGACATCACCGAACGTCGTCAACTCGAGCGTCGGCTGACTGTCCAGGTTGTAGTCGCTCGCATCATGAGTGAATCGGAATCACTCGAAGACGCAGCGCCCAGTCTGTTGCAGGCCATCTGTGAAAGTCTGGGGTGTGACATGGGCCAGCTCTGGCGTTTGGATCGGGAAGCGGAAACTTTGAGATGGTTGGCGGCCTGGCGCGTAAGTTCACTCGAAGCCGATGAGTTTGAGGAAGCCAGCCGCAACCGCAGCTTTGGGCGAGGCGTTGGTTTACCGGGCCGCATCTGGGTCAGCCGGAAATCTGAATGGATCGAGAATCTGACGAACGACGAGAACTTTCCGCGCGCGGAGTTCGCTGCCAGAAGTGGCCTGGTTTCGGCGTTCGGTTTCCCCGTGATCCTGGGTCAAGTGGTGATGGGCGTGATGGAGTTCTTCAGTCAGGACAAGCTGGCGCACGATCCTTCGTTGCTGGAAACCATGAATGGTGTGGGAAATCAGATTGGACAGTTTGTCGAACGCAAGCGGGCCGAGGAAGAACGTGGCCAGTTGTTCGAACGCGAACAACGTGCGCGCCTGGAGTTGGAAGCGACCATGGAGCGCATGCGGCAGGTGCAAACCGTTACTGAAGTGGTTCTGGCCCATCTGTCGTTGGACAAGTTGCTCTCTGAACTGATCGATCGGGTGCACAACGCCATGGATGTCGACACCGTGGTGATTCTGCTGCGTGAGGAAGGAGATGATCTGGTCGCCTGGGCCACCAGGGGATTGGAACTGGACGTGCGAATAAAGGTTCCCATCGGGTCCGGCTTTGCCGGCCAAGTAGCCCAGCAGAAATCGCCGCTCATGATCGACGATACCGACAAGGCAAGCTTTCACACGCCGTTCTTGCGGGATAAAGGAGTCAAGTCTTTGCTCGGGGTACCGTTGCTCATCGAAGGCCGCGTAGTCGGAGTGATTCACGTAGGCCGGCTGGTGCCCCGGCCGTTTACCGAAGATGATGCGCGCTTGCTGGAGTTGGTCGCCTTTCGCGTGGCCCTGGCCATCGACAATGCCCGCTTGTTTGAGGAAGAGCGGGCCGCGCGCCGCGAAGCTGAACTCGCCAGCCGCGCCAAGGATGAATTCCTGACCACGATTTCGCACGAACTCAGAACGCCGCTGACGCCGATTATCGGTTGGGTTCACATGATCCGGAACGATCTGTTGCCGCAGAAAGAGACTGCGCACGGTTTGGAGGTAATCGAAAAGAATTCGCACGCGCTGAAACGTCTGATCAATGACCTGCTCGACATGTCCGCCATTCTCAGCGGCAAGATGCGCATGGAAGAGATGTCGATGCGAATGGAAGCTGTCGTGCGCGAGGCAATTGAAACCGTGAGGCCGATGGCCGCAACGCGCGAGATCCACATTGAACTTACGTTCGGAGATTGGCAAAACGAAATCATCACCGGTGATCGAATCCGTTTGGGCCAGGCATTGGTAAATCTGCTGGACAACGCGATCAAGTTTTCGTTCCCCGGCGGTGCGGTGAAAGTTCAATGCGAAAATGACAGTAACGATGTTCTGGTCCATGTTGAGGATGCCGGCCGGGGCATTGCCGCGGATTTTGTTCCCTTTGTGTTTGAACGTTTCCGGCAGGAAGACGGATCCAAAACGAGAAGTCACGGCGGGCTGGGATTGGGGCTCGCCCTGGTCAAGAGTTTTGTTGAAGCGCATCGCGGCAGCGTTCAGGTATCAAGCGCGGGCCAGGGACTGGGTAGCCGATTCACGATAAAACTGCCTCGGCGCCATGGCCTGGGCGCGCCGGGCGAACCGCAGCCGGCGCCGCAGGTTGAGGTGTCGGCCCGGGCCCACCTGATGATCATTGAAGATGACGCCGACACGCTGGAAATGTTGCGCGCGACTTTGGAGTCACAGGGATTTCGCGTCACTGCCTGTGAATCCGCAGAGGAAACGCTGCGAGTTGCGCCTGAATGCTCCGTCGACTTGATCATCTCTGACATCGGCATGCCGGCGATGGACGGATTTGAACTGATCCAGCGTTTGCGCCAGCTCGAACGTTATCAGACTTTACCCGCCATTGCCTTGTCCGGTTACGCTTCACGCAAGGATGCAAAAGCGGCCCTGGCATCCGGCTTCAATGCTCACGTATCGAAACCTGTCGAACCATCTGAATTGATTGCTTTGGTTAACCGATTGTTGAAAGCAGAGTCTCCGGCTAACTGATAATTTTTGAAGTGCGCCGAAAAGCGAAGGTGCTACTGCGCGTCGGATTGGATCGTTGTCACCGCCTCACTCCACCGTTACGGGTAAACGCAATGTTTTCGATCCCCTCAACCCGAACCTCGAAACATTTTCCTGGAGCACATCCACTTCGAGGATGTATTGCCCGGCATCCCTGGGCGCGTTAACAGTGAATGAAAACTCAGCCTCCTGGCCCGGCAGCAAATCCTGAAGCAGGATTGCGCGCCCATCGTCGTTGACGATTGTTCTCCCCGCGCTATCCAGCCAGTGATTGTCGACGTTGATTTGGTAGGGCGCCACCGTGCGTTCTCGGGCGAGCCACGCAAGCGTACCGGCATTTCTGACGGCTACCCGAATCGTCGCGGCCTCGCGTCTGTTCAGGTGCGGAGAATAATTGATGACGCGAATCTCGGCGCGTAAAGCCTCAGCCGGCAAGGCAGATAATGAGCGCTCTGGCCCCCTCGCAATGTAAACGGTGTACGGCCATCTTTTGAAGACTACGTCGCAGCGCGGGCAAGTGTCTTCGGTGGTGATGACGACAGACGCATCGGGCGCGGCTGCGTCAAGCGGCAGTACAGTAAACTTTTCGAGCGGAACCCCCCGAATGGTCGCGTGCCAAAACGCCTGGATATAGCCGGGGATCGACGGTGCGTCGGCAATCAGGATCGGTTTGTTGCCTGACTTCGCAAGTGCAGTTGGCAGAATCGTCGAGGCATAGTCGGAATCGAACAGATTCAGACGACGGGTGATGCTCGCACTGGCGTCATACTTTCGTTGAAAGAAGAAGCCTTGCAGCAGGACGAGCGCGATTGAACCAAACAATATTGCCCGCCGCCAGCGAGTGGCTTCCGCGCTGATCCATTCGAGCGCCGGAATAGCTAACGCCAGCATCAAGACCGGCACTGGTGCCAGACGCAAGGTATGAAAATAATCTTTTGTCAGCGACGCGGGGATGAACGAAACCGCCAGACCGTAAAGTACAAATCGCCACCACGCGCTGAAACGGTTTTTGCGCGACAGCAAAACCAGACTGCCAGGCATCAGGATTAAAACTACGGCGAGCACCGGCCCGGCGCCGTAAACACTGGCTATCTGAAAGGCATTCGGATCGCCGCTGACGATCATCTTCCATGGGTTAATATTTCCCAGAAAGTGTTTGACGAACTCCAGCACATCCTCGGCGTAGCTGCTTTGCGGAGTGGCGAACCTGATCCATTGGTAACGAGCGCTCAGCGCTCCAGGGTGCGTTCGTTGAAAAATCAACAGCGGCAACAGTAAGAGTCCGTAAAGGAGCCACACTTTCCCGATCGACCAGAATCGCACCCGGTTGAGAAACACCAGCAGGCCCAGCGCCAGCAAAGGACCGAGCAGGCGCCCAATCGAATAGGTGTATGTCAGCAGGGCAAGAGCGAACGCCAGAGCCAAAGCGTCCAGCCAGGCCCATCTCTCCCTGTTAGAAACGTGATGCACCAGTAACAAAAGCACGCCCGTGAGCAAGGGATAAAGCGCAACTTCGACGACCACGCGGCCTAACTCAAAGAGCCAGGGCGTCAGCAATGCCGTCATCGTCAACACCAACGCCACCGATCGTTGTTTGGTAATCCGCCAGGCCAGCAAACCGATTAGTAAAGCCGCCGCGAATCCGAGGACCGCGCTCAGTAATCGAGCCACCAGAATACTCGGGCCGCTCAGCTTAAAAATTCCTGCCAACAAATAGACATAGACAGGATTTTTGTAGTCACCAAAGGCGCGGAAGTAGAGTGGCCAGGCCTCGCCGTGTTCGTCATGTCCCGTTTGCGCAATCAGGTGTGCGTTGTAAGCGATCGAAGATTCGTCAACATAGAAACCCGCGGGATTGGTCGTCACCGCGCGGGCGTACAGGAGCGCACCGCCAGAGATCACCACAAAGAACGCGATGATTTGCGCGATGATTTGAACGTGACGACGAAAGAAACCTGCAACGATCTGTGGCATTAGTTGTTAGCGCTGATCGTCTCGATACAAGTAGATCGAACCGCCGATGATGGCTTCGGGAGTGCGGCGCCGGTAAGCATCAAAGAAATTTTGCCGTTCGGATTCAGTGGCCCATCGCCCCTGAATCTTCAGAGCTTCGGGCACAGTCGAGCCGTTCAGGAAGCTGGCGCCGATCGCCACATAGCGGGTGTGATCTGGCTCCTGGCCTTCCGCGTTTGCCAGGGTCAATGGTTGCACACCGTAGTGATGCAGCATGATGAAATCGCCCAGAAACTGTGAACGGACGCGGCTCTCTCCGCGCGCCCTGAGGTAGAGTCCGACTCCCCGCGCGTCGTCGCCCCACTCGACATTCGAGTCGGAGAGATACCACCAATGCGGTCGCGCTGAAGCCAACTCATTCATGTAACTAATGTGGTTGGGATAAGCGCGTACTGCTTCAAACCCGATCCATGCCAAAAGGACGATTGCCGCAAACATGCCCGCGCGGCGAAGTTTCAGCGAGCCAAATGCGCGCGCCAGAAACGCGCCGCTCAGGATGAACAGGAAAGGATAAGCCGGCAGGTAGTAGCGCACACCAATGTCGATCCGGCTGCCGAGGACGTACGCGGTGTAAACCAGGAAAGGGGCGAGCATCCAAAGAAAACGGGCTTCCCGATCCTTCACCCATCGATAAGTGGCCCAGGCCAGCGAGGCAATCGTCAGCAAAAGAAAAGGCAGCGTCGTCTTGAGGGCAAACGCAACCGGAAAGTAGTACCACCAGCCAAAACGGCTGTACATTCCCAGGAACCCCGCCGGATGCCCTTCCGAGTTATGCCTGATCTGGCGCAGAATCCCCAAAACGAAATCAGCTGGCACGATGTGCGAAACCAGGCTTGTCAGAAAGGTTACGGTTCCGCTGACGCGAGGAAATGATTCCTGGATCCATTGGACATCCGGTGCTGCGATTGCGCGATGTTGAAAAAGATAGCCGGAATTGATAACCAGAATCGCGACAATCGCGCAAAGTCCCACGTGGATGATGATGGCTCTGCGGCTTGATCCTTTTTTCGCTGCGCGCCAGAGCATCCATCCAAAAAACACGAGCAGCACCGGGCCAGCCAGCAGCATGGAGAACTTTGCGAGCAGCGCCACGCCCGCAGCCACTCCGATCCAGGCGGCATTTTTGAGTGACAAGTTTTTCGCGTACCGGTACATGGCGAAGAACAGCAAGAGATATCCGAGGGTCGCCGGAATATCCGTCTGGACCACCCGACCGTGCGCCAGGACAGTCGGCTCGAGAGTGAAGAGCGCAACGGCCAGGACTGCCGGCAGGGGTCCGAATAACTCGCGCGCGAGCTTGAAAATCAGTAGTCCCATAAGCACCGTGAGGATGACGGCCGGGACCCTTGGCCAGAACGAAAGTGATTCGAAGATGTCCGGATTATTCTCCCAAAACCTTTCCGCGTACGACCATTTTTCGATGATCGATCCCGGTTCGCCAACGATCTGTTCCGGCTTCACTTCGTTCGGTTGTACGAAGAGCGCGGGCACGGCGGCGATAATTTTAGCCAGCGGCGGGTGTTCGTTAACAAGTTGGAAGTTGCCCGCGGCGAGGTGATAGTATGCCGATGGAATCATCACGATCTCGTCTACAGTAATGCTCTTGCGCGAAATCACCGCGAACATTTGGAGTGACATCGCCGCGAGCAAAGCGGCGCAAGCTAATTCGGCGGCGTGTGCGCGGACCCAACTGCGGGTTGCGGCAAAGACACTCCGAATGTCGATGACCAGGTGCGTCGCCTGCTCGACTCTCTGATTCAATGGCTCGTCCATCAAAATCTCGCTGGCAAATTAAGTCTGACTACGTAGCGGCAGTAGCGGTCGCAATCGCACCGCTGGTTTACTTTTGGCCGGCGCTACGTGCAGGTCGGGCCCTCTCACCCGATGACGGTGTAATCTTCAACATTCCTTTGCGCGTCGCGGCGGCGAATCTGATTCGTTCAGGTCACTTACCGCTTTGGAATCCCTACATGTTTTGCGGCTTGCCGCTTCACGGCGCGGCCCAGGCCGGACTGCTGTTTCCACTTAATTGGTTCTACGTCATTTCGTCGCCGCGCGTCGCGACCAACCTCATGATGTTGTCGACCTACATGGTCGCGGCTGTCGGAGCTTATCTCTATGCGCGCCGCGCCGGTGCGGATATTGCCGGTGCAATCGCTACCAGTCTGATTTGGCAATGGTGCGCGTTCATGGTCGAACAGATCGGCCACACCAACATTGTGCACACGGCCGCGGTGTTGCCCTGGTTGCTGTGGGCCGTTGATGGTTATCTGGCCACTGGCCAGCGCCAGCGCGGATTCCTGATCGCCGCGTTGCTGGCGCTGCAAATTTTTGCGGGTCATCAACAGACATTCGCTTATTCGTTGCTGCTGGTCGCGGCCTATGCTTTGGTGATCGCGCAAACCCTGCCGGAAGCACGAAGGCGACTTGGCGCGGTTGCGATTTTCATCGTTGCAGGATTAGCGCTGGCAGCGGTGCAAATCTTACCGACGTTCGAGTTGCTGCGCAACAGCCTCAGAGCCACGGCTACCTACGAATTCTTCGGCTCGTTCTCAATGCCGCCGCGATTCGTCATGACCTTTTTGGCGCCTTATGTTCTGGGCGGCGGCAACGGCTTGCTCTTCCGGGCGCCTTACATAGATCGGCCGTTTTTTGGAGAGTACGCCGCGTACGCCGGGGTGCTCACGTTAATGCTGGGCGCGACGGCTCTGGTTCTCAAGAGAGATGCCCGCACTAAATTTTGGGCCGTGGCTCTGGTGGTCGCACTGTTCCTGGCGATGGGCCGGTTCATGCCGTTTCGCCTTTACGAGGTGATGTATCACGTTCCGCTGCTCAATTTATTTCGCGGGCCCACGCGGCATTTGATGGAGGTGCATTTCGCGTTAGCGGTTTTGGCCGGACGCGGCCTCACGGCCATTAGAGCCAGCCGGAAAAGCGCTTTGTTTCCGATTTCAGCAATCGGAGGTTCAGTTTTTTTCTTAACGGTCCTGACGGTAACGTGGTGGCGTCCGGGGGCATTTCACCTTGCCAGAGAGATTCCGGTTAGTTTCCTGCGGGCGCCGGAATTATTCCTGCCGGTCTTCATCGCCGGTCTGAGCGCGGCTTCGCTTTGGATATTCGCGCGTTCAAAAAGCCGGCGGGCGTTGATTGGTCTGTTCCTGGTGCTGGCCCTGGATCTGTTCTTTTATGGTCAGGGCAGCGGCTGGCGCACGCACAGTCCGGGGCCGCAATCTGAATTCTGGCAAAAGCCGGAATCGGTGACTTTCCTGCGCGATCTTCAGCCTTCCAGCGCAACCCCGGAGTTTCGAATTCTCACGCAGGATCAGCCCTTCGATCCCAATCTGCCGTTGGCTGCGCCCAGCGAAGAAGGCGCCGGTGCGCTGGCGCTGCAACCCGACACCTACATGATGTACGGGATCGAAAACGCGGCCGGTTACGATGGATTCGGCTTATCGCGTTATAGCCAAATGACCGGCGACATGAAGGTTTGGGGAGAGTTGACCGACGCGGAGGGAACGCTGCGGGGTAATAGCCGCGCGCTTGATCTGCTGAATGTTCGTTACCTGCTGGTGAGGTCCCAAAGTTCTGCCCATGCGAAGCAGTCGGTGTTTCCCCCGGCCAGCGCGACCTACGGAGGTCAACGCGTGGGCAGCGATGATCTGGGTCTGCGTCCAATCAAATCAGGACGACGCCTGTCTTTCACTGTTCCGGCAACTGAGATCGATCACATTTCGTTGCTCACAAATCTCTCGTGGTCCAACGAGGTCCCGGATCACACTACGGTCGCGCAAATCGAGTTGGTCGCCCAGAACGGAAAAACTTTTAGTTTTGATTTACGCGCCGGCGATCATACCTCAGAGTGGGCTTACGATCGTTCGGACATCCGCAGCCGGATCAAACATAAGCGGGCGCCGGTCGCGACCAGCTACAGGGTGGATGACGCGAGCGAAAAATATGAGGCGCATACGTATGTGTCGTCGTTTGCCTTGCCGGCCAGGGCCGTAATTACGTCGGGATCAATTACTGTTGCCATGGTGACGAACGCGCCCGATTTGAGTTTGAGTGTTGCGCGGATGGCGCTCGCGGATGGTGAAAATGGTTTTCCCCTGCGACGAGACTGGATCACCGAACAGGCAGACCAGTCCACAGACTTCGCAACAGGGCAGCGCTGGAAAAAAATCGCCGAAGTGAAGGACACCACCATTTTTGAGAATGCTCGTGTCCTGCCCAGGGTGTGGCTGGCGAGTGAAGTAAAGGTTTTGCCCGACGCGGAGATTCTGAACGTGATTCGGAACGCCAGGTTTTCCGACGGGACGGCCTGGGATCCACGCAAGGTTGTTTTGACAGAGGGTCACGTAGATTTCGCCTCAGCCACGAACGACGCCAATGATCCGTCCGCCAGCGCCGAGCTGATTCAATTCGACCCAAACCGCGTGGTGGTGAAGACGAAGTCCGCACAGCCTTCGATCCTGGTTTTGAGTGCGAACCATTTTCCCGGGTGGCGCGCCTACGTTGACGGAAAGTTCGTTACGAACCTGAGAGTGGATTACAACCTGCGCGGGGTGGTGCTGCCGGCCGGCGAGCACACGGTCGAATTCATTTACCGGCCAAAGTCAGTTCTGATTGGCGTGGTGATTTCGTTGCTGACGCTAATTGGGTTGGTGATTTGGTGGAGGCGCCTGCTGCCGGAGCGGCGATTGAGCGTTGGTACCTAGTTTTTTCCAACTTTACACGAGCCAGCACCCGCAAAGATGCCTCCCAATAATTCGGACCATGACGCATCATTATCGGTTCGGATAAAACGCGATATAAGAGGCTTGTGCGAACCCGGTTCGTATAATACTTTACGTTAGCGCGCTTCTTTATGTGACGGATGTACGATGGCTGAAGAACCTAAGACTGGCTGCTCATTTACCATCGAAGAAATGGGCGGGGATGATCCCAGATTGAGGCGATTCTTTGAAACCCCTGAAGAGGCGAAACAATCTTCTTTCCACGCGACCATTCAGCTACTACCCGGCCCGGATGACTTGGAGATTGAAAACGTTAGTTTGTGGAATCAGTTCCATCTTACAGATGAAGATTTCAACCGTCTGCAATCTCTCGGGCTGAAGGGGAAGTTACGAGTCACCGGCTGGGGGACTTCAGGCAACGCCCCCTATAAGGCTCGGACTCTCATTGTGGCTCGACACCAAATAAGTGAGGCAGTTGATCTCCCACAGCCCAATGGTTGCGAGGTAATCTATTACCAAGTAGGTGATGAATGGCGAAGATTTCCGGCGGAAGTGGCGGTCTGGAAGAAAAGGCTCCGCTTGAGCATTGATGGCGCAAATGAGCAACTGACCAACATCTGGGTGGAGGTCTACTTTGGCTCAGGTGACGGAGGTGGGGGAGGCGCTTTCAACTGGGAAGGCGCGGGCTAACAACTCGTTGAACCGGAGCGGCGATAGCGTGCTTCGCATGAAGCTCGATCCGTCGAAGGGTACTTTGTTTCGCGCCGCCCGGTTAACTGCTATGACGTTGGGCGTCTTTCTTTGAATCCTATGGCCTTCAAACACTACAAGTACTTCATTGACCGCGAACCCTTGATGCAGTTTGCATGCTTTGAATGTCGCAAATCATTCAAACGCAAACTCGGGCGCGAAACCTACGTCTGTCCGCAATGCGGCAAAGAAATGTGCGAAATGGGTCATCAATTCAAAGCGCCTAAAATTGACGACGTGAAGCAATGGCGAAAGGTGGAGGCTCTCGTTCGAGGCGAAATTACTTTTCATTCCCAGCGCCTCTACTCGTTGCGTAACACGCCCAAAGTATTGCGCGAAGTTGCGCCATTTATTCGACGGGTGCGAACACCGAAAATGTCTGACGGCACGCGCCTACTTTCGGCAACGCCACGTAAGCGCAGGAAACAAATCGCCGCTTGACGGAGGCGACGCCCAAATCGTTGGACCGGAGCCACGGGAAGCGACTTTCGCATCATGACTGGTCCGGCTAAGCTGCTCGATAGCGCCGTGGCCCGGTCAACTCCGACGTTCGGCACCTGCGCTTACCTAAATGAGACCTCAACGGCACGGTTACCTGCGGTTCGTTCAACCGATTTGCGCTTTCGTATGCTTGTTGTTAGCAGTATGGCTTTGGCGGGACATGTCTCAGTGGCTGTCCCCAGATAAGAGGAAATTCGACACTGTTGAGGCTTGGGTCATTCTGCTCATGGTGGGGCCCGGCATATGGTTGCTCGTGGCTGGATTACTCCAGGCAACGTATCGCTGGGTCTGGCCTGTGGTGTTGGTTTTGGTCGTAGGCTCAGTGGCGGCATATGTGGGCTTGCTGGTATTGGGGTTGTACGAGTATCACAGGCACGAATCGTCGCTTTTTGTGGTGTATGTTTACCTAATCGCATTGTTACTGACGGTTGCGGCTTCAGTCGTAAACGCTATTCTGGAACTCGTGCCACGCTTTTCTAATAGAGGTGCCGAACAAACCATCGTTGGACCGGAGCCACCGCCAGCGAGCTTCTCATCAAAGTGATCCGGTTCTATATTGGCTCTTGTTAGCGGGCGGTGGCCCGCGTCAACTCCGCCGTTCGACGGCTTCTTCTGAATATCGACGAGTCAACGATGAAAAGACTTCTTCTCCTTTCCGTTGCGGTTCTCGGTTTGCCCGTTCTGACATTGGTCCGGCAGCCTCAGATGCTAAGCGGCCACGCGGGCGCGCTCGTCCAGAGCAAGAAGAAGAGCATCATTCGCCGCGTTAGCTATTTCAAATATCCTGTCGAAATGTCATTCGAGTTGAACGGGCAGCCCTTGGAATCGACGGAAACCGTAGATGGATCAGAGCGCACTAATTATTTTGAGGCGGATGCGGATTGGCTCAACCATCTCACGATAAAGATAAAGAATACGTCCGGTAAGACCATTACCTGGATGCTCGTTAATCTTCTCTTTCCCGAAGTCACAAAAGATGGGGCCATTGCGCTTCATCAGATTTTTCTTGGTGTAGACCCTGATGCCCCGTTCGCGCGGCCTGAAATACGCGTCGCGCCAAATGAAACGTTTGAAATTCCGTTAAGCACGAAATACAAAGACCTCGGGCGTTTAGTGAATGTCATCGGATCTGGCATGGCTATAGAAAATGTCTCAAAGGTAGAAGTGGAGTTCCATGCAGCGCTTCTCGACGATGGAACACGTTTTCAGACCGGCTTATGGTATCGACGCGACCCGAAAGACCCGCACAAGTGGATTCCAATTGATAACTGACTGAACACGCTTCAGCGGACGCCGTCGAACAAACCATCGTTGGACGCGAGCGGCGGGAGCGTGTTTCGTAACTAGCATGGTGCGACGAAGCGTGCTTTGATTCGCGCCGCCGCGTCAACTTCGCCGTTCGACGCTTTCCTCATTATGAGGCGCTCATCGTTCAGGACATTCGCTAAATGGCCGAGCTTGATCGCGGCTTTAATTGCGCTTGGCATTATCATCTTCGTTCGAACGAAGGAAGTGTTTGAGTCAGGCAATACCGCCGGCACGCTAAAATTCCTAGCCACGATTGTCGCTTTGTTGGGATGGGTGTTCGGCGTCGCGGCTCTTTCTCGTTGGCCGGCAATTTTGGCGCTTGTGATCTTAGTTTACGTGGCGTATTGCCTGGTGTTTGTATCTCTGTACTCGCTTGCTTAGCGACGACGCATCGAACTAATCGTTGGACGCGAGCGGCGGTAGCGTGGTTCGCATCATTACTAATTCAGCGAGGCTTGAATGAATTCGCGTCGCCGCGTCAATTCCGACGTTAGGCGGCTACTGTAGGGTCGTACAACTGGTGAATACGGAGGGAACATGACACATCGCTCGGTTATGCTGGTTGCCTGCACCTTGGTCGTCTTGACGGCGTTCGTCTTCGAAGGAACTGGATATCCTCGAAAAACAGCCGACACGCACGCCCAGGATATTGCCGGGATCGAGAAGTTGCTCAGTCGGGACATCGCTGTGACCTTGTCGAGAGACACGGCGGCACTCACCGACCTGTTTACCGATGACGGCGTGCGACTCCAACAAGGAGAGCCCGACGACATTGGCAAGCAGGCCATCCGTGCAACCAACGAGCGCCAGAAGGCCGCCACTCCGGAGCTACGTGTCCTGAGCTACGTTCCGGAGAACAAGGAGGTGACGGTCATGGATGGGGGTTGGGCCTTTGTGTGGGGCTACTTCACAGCGAGCTTCGTGGCGTCGCCGGGCGCTGAGGTGACGCGCGTTCGTGGAAAGAGGTTTATGGTCCTGAAGAAGCAGCTCGACGGCAGCTGGAAGTGCGCTCGTTTGATGGCCGTCATGAACCCGGCCAAGTAAGTGGCAACAGCAAAGATGCTGGAAGCGACGGCGCCGAACAAACCATCTGAGCGGAGCCACCGCCAGCGAGCTTCTCGTCAAACTGATCCGGTTCCATCATGGCGCGTGTTAGCGGGCGGTGGCCCGGTCAACTTCGTCGTTCGGCCTTCAACTACGATTGAGAAACAGTAATGACAAGAGCAAGTGCTGTTCTTTGTCTGATTACAATTGTGACCGCTTACGGCGGTCAGCAAAATAAGATCACGCCTGCGAGGCCGGATCTGAACGGAACCTGGGTTCTTGTGCAATCCAAAAGTAATCTGGGTACGACTCAAAGGGACGTCACAGACTACACTTTGACGATAGCAGACCATGAACCTGAGATCAGAATTGCAAAGAGATTCAGGAAGGCAGGTCGAGATTATCTGGAGGAATCGATCTACTACACCGATGGTAGACCAGAGATTTCGCTCGGGTCCGACAATATCGAGGCTCAAACCAAGTGGCGAGGCAGTAAGCTTTACCGAAGGATCACCCTCAAACGAGCTAACCCCTTTAGTTCGATTCCGCAAGAAACCGTCAGGGAGGAAGAGTGGGAGATTTCCAAAGACGGCAGCATTTTGACCCGCACCGTACGCCAATCGAGCTTCTTAACTTCGCGCGACACAAGCGGCAGAAATGAGCCGTCAAACGAACGATACGTGTTTACACGCCGATAGTGTAATCACGCGGTCTGAACAAATTGTTGGAGGCGAGCGGCGGGAGCGTGTTTCGTAACTTGATTCGTCCGGCGAATGATTTCGCGCCGCCGCGTCAAATTAAGCGTTAGGCCGCCTTCGGGACGGGACTGTGTCTATGCTTCGACTCAGGCAGGCACTTGCCGTACGTGGTCGCCTTCTGGTGGCACCCTGGACCGCGCTCGCTGCCGATGCCGCAGTGACCTTGTTCCTGCAATCGTCCGACTATTGGTCTGGGCGCTACGAAGCTGCGTCTGAGGGCGAAATCATCGGGGCCACAATGTTGCGGTTACATCCGGTGGCGTTCCTGGCGTGGATCGCCGTGTGGGGAGCCGCGCTGGCAATAGTAATCGTCCTCGTTCCGCGGATCATCGCCCGGATAGTCTGCGTGGGAGCAGCCCTTCTCCACACGTTCGCACTGCTGACATGGCTCCTCATGTGGTCATCAAACCCCTATGTGACCTGCTCGTGCGGGTTGTTGAGCGCAGCACTTATTGTGTATTCGCTTGAGGAGAAAACCTCTGCGGATACTGAACCAGCCGAATGAAATAGGGATCAGACGTCTTCGATTCTTCGATTCTGAAGCGTGCGAGTGGGACACATATGCAAACAACCCGGAGAATTTAAGGCCTGACCCCTGTCCTTGGTGTAAGCGTTAGGCAGCCTTCGGGACAGGACTCAACCCTTGTGTCAGAACCGCGAGCGGTAGCGACCGGATCAAGGCGAACCTTCATGATGATCCCATCGCTACCGCTTCGGGTTCTGACACGGAGGACGCGCGGTCCTTGATGCGCGCGGCCGCAGCAACTCAGACGTTCGAAACTACAAAAGGTGTCGGGCCTGATGGTCCTCAAACCGACCTAATCAACTGTTAAAGTCTGTGTCAGCACCTCTGAACCAAGATCCTCAAACCACGCCAGATGCTCTGACACCATGTCGAATTGCAGAAGAAAGCTGCCGGGTGTGGCCGGCGCATTCAAAGCGATCTCGAGTTCGACAGACTCTCCCGGGGCAATGTCATGCGGCAGGAAAGCGCCGGCGTGATACCACGAAACCGGAGTCTCGTCCTGATTGAGCAGATGAGCGACCAGATGCACATCACCTTTTTCCCGGCCGCCTTCGCTGCCACGCAGCCAACGCGCATTGCCCGTATTTGCCGCACGGATCGTGAAGTGCAACACCTCGCCGGCATGAGCCAGGGAAGGACCGCTCGTCAGCGACAACTTCGACGCCAGGTAACTAATCGCGCGGCTGTCGGGATAGGGCTCATGCTTGCGACAAGCGATCACCGCCCGGTCGCTGTCGGTGTGCGGAAATACCTTGACCTCATCGAATCCGATGTTCTTCAACAGGGCGCACAAGGCGGAAGTGCCCGGTAGAAACCAGTTGTAGACGGCTTCCTTCGCGTCCGGTTGATTCTCGATGTAGGCAATCGGATGAAGCGTGGGTTCGGTTCCACCCACCGGGTAAACGAACGGTCGCGGCTCATGTCGGGGCGGATAGATTGCGGTTTCCAAAACCAGAAGCTTGCGCGTAATCAGAAAAAGTTTCTCCAGCGCCAGCACCAGATGTTTGCAGTGGTAGATCAAACCCAGCGCCAGCGTAACGTCAAACTGTCCCAGGTCGCGCGGGTCGAGATCGTAAACCGACAGGCGCCGGTAGACGATATCCAGACCCAGCACTCCGCGCACGAAATTCGCCTGGCGAATGAGTTCGCGTTGCGAATCGATCCCCAGCACCCGGGTGGCTCCGCGCCGCTTCATCTCGAGGGAATAGAAGCCGGCGTTGCAGCCAACATCAAGCACTGTTTGGCCGGAGAGATCATCCGGCAGGCAAAGTCTTACTTTTTCCCAGGTTGGGCGCGGGTGCTCCGTAGGCTCGCCGATCGCGCTTTTCGATTTAGTCATTAAGCCATCGCCCAGATCGATGCAATGAAACCATGGCTCAAGTCGAGCAATCTCTGAAATAATTTCGTCGCGCGTCATGCTTTTTGATGTCAGAAGCCCGACCGTCAGGGAGGGCAACTAACGCAAACCGTTTCTCGGCGTCTAGAGTTCAAGCTTGAGCTTGCCACTGGTTGACCTTAAGGGGCTTTGCCCGAAAAGTCGATTCGCACTGGCTGGGAGCGCGGACGTCCTCGTCCGCAATGAGCGCGAAGCGCGAACTCTTCGGTTGGACCACGGGTAATACAGCAAACGGTGCGGACGGGGACGTCCGCGTTCCCAGCATTCACAATTTCCATCCGCCAATGTCGACTTTTCGGGCAAAGCCACCTTAAGGTTTAACTGCAGAGTGCTCGTATCAAAGCCCGCCCTCCCTCACGGTCGGGCTTCTGACACGTGGATAGCAAACACCAGCGGCTCTGATCCTTTTTCTTCAAACCAACACACTTTCTGATCCACGAGATCAACTTTAACCGTAAAGGCTCCCGGCTGAGCCGGTGCATGGATTAATAGATCCAGGGTTAAACTGCGGCCGGGCGCCACTGCTCGAGGCAAAAGCGGACCGTGATTTTCACTCACCAGCTTTTTCGTCTTGTCCGTTATCTTCACTCCCGGCATGACCAGGCCATTTCTGACCGTCTGGCCGGTTAGCCAGAGCGTATCCCCAACATTGATAAAGGTGATCGGCACCTTGAAGCTTGTGCCCGCGGTCACCGTCTCTGGAGGGGCCGTTCGCGCCACGATTCGAGCGCGCAACGTTCCCGGATTTCGACTGTCAGGCACGTTGCTGCCCGGGCCGCGGCCAGTCACCTTCATACAGGTGAAGTAATGATAATCCGTGTCGAGCGACCGCAAGGGCAGACTCAAATCGCCTTCATCGGGCGTCAGCAAGCCTCTTTCAAAAAGTCCATTGACGCTTACATAGTCCGAAACGATGGCGAACCCGTGCCGGTCGATCAGCGCGCGCAAATAATCGCTGCTGAACGGCGATTCAAGAGTTTTGTACTTCTCCATAAAGCCCCGCAGCTCACTTTCAGTCGCGGAGCCTGAAGGCGGCTGGTGACCTTCGACTATGAACAGCACGCCGCCAATTTCGAGCATCGCGGCCAGATTGTCAAAGACGCTTTTTTCATCGGCAAAGTGATGGAGTGCGTCATAACAAATGATCGCATCAAACTTTTCGTCGAGCGGGGCGGCTTCGATATCGTGCGTGATAAACCGACAGCGCAAAGGCGTTTCCTGATCGACCTGATAAGGCAACCCCTGCAAACGTTCGCCGGCTACGTGGATCAGACCGTCGCTGATGTCGATCCCGGTCATTTCATATCCGAGGCGTGCGAAGTATTCCGTCAACCAGCCAGGCCCGCAACCAACATCCAGAATCTTTGCGTCCGCGCGCAAAGCGAGCGCCACCGCCATATTCGCAAAATCATAAAAATGCCGGGCCGTCTCAGGATCCATGCCGTCACCTGAGAATTTGATCGGCTTATGAAGATTCGCAAACGGCTTGGTTCGCAGGTAGTAATTCAATTCAGTGCTGAGCGCCGCCGTGTATTCGCGCGCGCCCTGTTTGTAATCAATGCCCTCAACTCTGGGCATTCGGCCGGCGCCTTTGTCAATCTCAATTTCGCGGGGAACTGACTCTTGCCTGTCTTCGATCTCCAGGCTTGCTTGAGGCGCCGGACTTTGTTCGCTATCCGCGATTGGCGGCAGACGTTTGGCGCCATTGCCCCCGGCGGCTGGAAAATGTGAGTGACCTATTGCGAATTCGGCTGCCGGCGCCAGCGTGGCAATCTCAGTGGCCACGCCCCGCAGCATCACATCGTCACGAGATTGAATGCCCAGCGCCATCATTTCATCAGAAATATTCCTCACAAAATTCGTGCGGGCGCGGCGGGCAATAACTTCTCTGACAAAGGCGGCGTATTTCGCAGCGCTGCTTTCGATATTGTGCTCAGCCAAAACGTACGCGCGCGCATTACGGCCGATGCGGGTTCGGAGGTTTGGATCTTTTATCAGGTTGCTGAGATAAGCCTGGAGCAAGGCGTCGCCAAACTGATCGTGATCGATTTTCACGACCGCGTTGTCGGGTAATTCTGAAAAGGCGCCGACGTTTGAAACGATCGTAGGAACTGCGGCCGCCATCAGCCGGCAGAGACTGCCTGAGGTGGCGCCGACCGGCCGTTCTCGCAGGTTGATGGCAATGTCTGTTTCCAGGATGCGCTGCTGAAACTCTTCCAGCGAGACATGACCACTGACCGTGACGTGTCGCTGCAACCCAAACCGGCGAATCAGTTGCGGCAGCTCGGGAAAGTTTGCTGCGGATCCGACCATCGTGTATTGGAAATCCGTTTTGTCGCGCAAAGCCGCCAGCGCTCGCAGGATGCGCTCGATCGCTTTGTCGGGCGTAATTAGTCCGAACGAGGCAATCTTTACTTTCCCGTTCGGCCGATCCTTCACGACTGGCGAAGTTTGGGCCGCGCGTTGAGTGATGTGATGTTTGATACGGCTGATGGGAGTTTCCGGCGACACTGCGGCGATGCGATCGCGGGCCCACTCAGAGTGGACGATCACGCCTTCAGCCGATCGGGCCAGGCGCGCATTCAAGGGAAACTCAAGCGGCGCGCTTTCGTGGAAAGGCCCGGCGCCGCGTTTGAAGTGTTCTTCAGCCCTCAGTCGTTCGCGCCGACCGTGACCAGCTTCGATCTCATCGAAATAGATGTTCATCTGACCCTGGTGCCGGGCCATTCCCAGGAAGAAATCCTGCAAAGCAAAATCGTGCAGCACCAGGATCCCCGGGTGACGCTGCATTGCTGCGTAAATCCCTGAGTGGTACCGGTAGTCATTGCCAATGTGATAGAGCACGGCATCGTAATCCGGCAACGAATCCAGCGCTGATGGGTGCCCCCGGTAATCAATCACCGAGAAAGTGTCCAGCATCAGCCGGTTTGAGGGAGTGAAACCATCGACAAACAGATCGAGGTCCAAAAACGCACGCAGATGCATCAACAATTCTTCGCTGTAGTCGGCAATGCCCGAATGCTGTGGATTAAGCGGGCTGAAGTACGCAACTCTTAATGCACGCCGGGGGGACAGTCGCGCGATTTGTTTTTGCGAGGAGGGCCGAGCCATGACCGGCGCGGTTGATTCCTCGATTGGCGATTCCTGAACGTCGAATGAAAAGGGGCGCGAAAAGGTCTTGCGGGCATCAATCACACTGTGCGTGAAATCCATGTAGCCCTCGGCCGTTCGCCAGATGTTGTGCTCACTCAAAATGAAATCCCGGGCCCGGTCGCCAGTGCGACCTCGCAGCGGGGCGTCTGAAATCAGCTCGCTTAAACGCGACTTCAGGTCAGAAAAATTATTAGCCGGAGTTACTTTGATGACGCAGTCGTCAGGAATTTCTGAGAACCAACCGATGTCTGAGACGACGGCCGGCACTCCGATTCCCATGATGCGGCAGAGACTGGCGGAAGTTTCGCCGACGGTTTGGGTGCGCAGATTAATCGCGAGATCCGTGCTGGCAATGTGCCGCTCAAATTCTTCCAGCGAGACATGGCCCGTGATCGTGACGCGCTCGCCCAGGCCGTGGCGAATGATGATTTCGCGCACATCCCAATAAGAATTCTCGGTACCCACCAGGGTGTAGTGAAAATCGAAATCATCCTTCAATGCGGACAATGCCTGGAGAGTCTGATCGAACCCTTTGTCAGGTGTCATAAGGCCGAAACTGGCAATCGCCAGCGGGCGATGCAGACCATCCTTCTGCATCCACGCACGGCGTAAAACGGGATCGATGGTTTTCACAGGCATGCTGATCCGGGCAGTGGGCACGCCCGGCGCGATTTGCTCCAGGCGGGCGCGACACCATTCAGAGTGGGCGATGATGCCTTCGGCCGATTGTGCGACTCGCTTGTTAAGAGGGAAATCGAGTGGCGAGTCTTCCTGGGGCGGCGCCTCACCACGTCGCATGAATGTTTCAGCCCGGGCGCGCTCGGCTGGGCCATGGCAGGCTTCGAGTTCATCCAGGTAAGGTCGCGGGTCCTGCACTTCACGGGCGCGCCCGAGAAAAGTGTCTTCGAGCACATATTCATGAAAGACCACGATTCCCGGATGTCTGCGGAGCACCGTGCAGGTGCCGAAATGAAAGCGGTAGTCGTTGCCTACGTGATAAATAACCGCGTCGTAATCTTTGAGGAGTTCCAACGCCTCCGGATTTTTCTGATAATCGAAAAGCCGGCCTACGGGCAGATCGTCTTTGCTCGGCTGAAAGCCATCGAGAAAAAGATCGATGTCGGCATGCGCGGCGAGATAAGGCAGCAACTCTTCGTTGTAGTCAGAGATGCCACACAATTGCGGATTGAGCGGAGTGAAGTAAGCGAGCCTCATAAAACAGTAGGCAAAAGGCAGTCGGCGGTAAGCAGTCCCCACGAGATCTGCTTACCGCCCTTAAGTCTCAAAATCATTTCACCACCGCAATCTTTGCTTTCGCTGTCGGGGATCCTTTTTCGCTGAACCAGGATACTTGTTCTTGCAGGAGATCGACTTCGAGAGTGTACTCACCAGGATCTTTGGGAGCGGTAATTACCAAAGGCACCTCGATCTCCTCACCCGGTTTCAAGTCCTTACCGAGTCCATACCGGCCATCCATATTTGTCTGCAAAGTCCCATCAGCCTTTAACCAGCGATTCCCGGCAGCGAGGTAGAACTTGTTATCGGAACGCGGGTTGACCGGCGCGCCGCGGGCCCACCACATCACTTCGCTCGCGTTCTTGATTTTGACGCGCACAGTTTCTTTTTGCCCGCTCCGCAGTTTGGCCGGCGGCTCGATAATGGTGAGCTCGGCCTTGAAGGCATTACTCGGCAGCGCCACAGGTTCGCTGGGTGGCTGAGGCGCCGAGGATTGCGCGGCTGGAGGTTGAGTTTGGACGACCGGGCTCGGCGCGTTGCCGGCACAAGCGAGAGCAAACAAAACCGACGCCACGACCAACATCCAGATGAATGGCTTGATTCGCATTAAGAATGTCTCCTTTTCTCCCTGATAATTATTCCCTTTGACCCATTCGATTCCTATTCGACTTTTATCTTTAGACTTAAGACTTCAGAGCCGCGATCCCCGAACCATGCGACGCCTTCCTGGATCGCATCGATTTGCAGAATATAGCTCCCCGCTGCATTCGGTGCGGTTACGGTCAAAGGTATCTCGACTGTTTCAGACGGCGCCAGATCCTGGAACAGCGCAGCCCGCCCGTCAATGTCGCTGATTTTCGCACCCGCTTCGGTCAGCCAACGATTGCCTACCGTCAATTGATACTGCCAGGTTTGCTGCCGGCCCGGCCAAACTACTTTGCTGTCGTTGCCGAGCATCACGCGAATCCAGTATTTCTGTCCGGCTCGCATGACCTCCGGCATGTTAACTACTGACAGCCTCGCTTTAAAAGCTATGTCTGAGAGCGGTAAACCCTTTACCGGTTGAGCCTGTGCTGAGTTATTCTGCCAGCTTGGCAGGACTTCCACCAAAAGCATTTCGAAAACCAAAGAGTCCGAGAAATAGTGAATGGAAACCGCCTGAGTCTTTCCCATCGTTAATCCGCGCGCGGCCAGCAAGGCCCGGGCTTCCTCGCTGCTCTCGCGATTGGTGAGCGTGAACAGCCGTTTGCCTCTTGTTCCTTCCAGGATTTGCGAGAATTTCTGCCGAGCCACGTTGGTGTCGAAAAAGTTGGGAATGCGCAGGCCCATCACCGGATGGTCCGGTTTCAACAGAGCTTCAAACGCGGAAGTCTTGTAAGTCGTCTCCAAGAAGACGTCGACCTGGTCCAGAGTGGTTTGATCCTGAGGTGACAAGTAAGGCCAGAGCGACCGGTCGCGCAGAAGGTTTCCCGATTCGTGCCGAAACGTTTTGCCGAAGGGCATAGCAATTCCTCGTGTGCTCCACTCCCATTGAATCGCATATTGCAACGCAAAGTAACTGTGCGCCAGCAGCAGCAAACACAAAGGCGCCGGAACCAGGAACCTGGCGACCTTTGAAAGCTGCGCAGATTTCTTCCAAAGGTTCTGAACCAACCAAATCAAAAGAATGCCGCTGGTCAGTTCGAGATAGAGCGCGTAACGAATGTAGCCGCTGGTGGCACTCCACAGAATTGATCCCAACAAAGTGGTGAAGGCGATCACGCGAATGTTTCGATTCCCGCGCGCCATCAAAAGGCAGAGCCCGGCAGCGACGTAACCGATCGATAACCGGCCGGCGTAGTGCGGAAACTCGCTCAGCCGTTCCGGCTTGAAGCACATCAACACCGGCCAGACGATGGTTTCGTAAACGCCCCAGGGTCCCCAACGCGGATCAAACACAGCGCCCTGCGGCCAGTAAGGTGATTTGAAAATGCCGTTGTAAAGCGGGAAGACCGGGTTGCCCGTCAACCGGTAGATGACAATCATGAAAGGCGCGAACGGCGCCAGAAAAAGCAGTGCTGAGACGGGGAGGGATTTTAGAGTTGCCAGAATCCTTTGTCCCCGTGAATCGTTGCGCGCAACTACATCAAAAATATAGACCAGGACAATTGGCACCGCGATGATCAGGTTCGCCAGTTTGAATGCGGTGGCAATTCCCAACCACGTTGCCAGCATCGCCGTCCGCCGCATTTCCGGCTGGCCCTTGCCCGGCGTGATTGCCAGGAGGGTCGCCTCCAAAAGCAATGGCAGCGCCAGCAGATCGACCATGTAGTTGTTGATCTGAAACAGGATTTGCTCGGTACAGAGAATGAAGAGCACGCTTAAACTTCTGAGCCACGCTGACCTGACGTAATCGCGCAGGAGCCGGTTAAGAATGGCCCCGGTCCAAATCAGCGCGAGATAGTTGACTATCGTTCCGAGCCGGTATCCAAGCAGATAACGATAAAGGCCGGTTAGAATGTCCGGCGTCGGATTGAAAGGCGCCGGGGTTGGGAAAAAATCTCCGGGAATGAAGAGGGAACCGCGCAGCGCTCGTTCGCTATGAAAGATGTGATAGTTCAAAACATCGAACGAAATATCCGGGAAGGACACGCGCAGCAAAAAGATGAGCAGCAACGGCAACGCCACGATCAGCCAGAACTGCCAGGGCAACTTTTCAGGCGAGGCCTCGTGGAACGCCTTGAAGACATACCACGCGCCCAGAGAAACGATTACCGCACAAGTCCAGGCCCACGGTTTGTTTTGAATCACGCAGAAGTACTGCCAGGTGATGGTCAGTACGTAAGGGAAGAAAATGATCGAACCCGCGTCGAGGCGCGCGCGGAGTTCATTCGGACTGAGAGCCTGCGCGAGTCTTGAGCCGCTGATCATGATCCTTGCCGTTGGTTTTGGGAGCGCAGTTCATCTCCCAATACCTGGATTTGATAATCGAGCTCCTGAGAACGCCGCGCGATCGAGTGCAGCACAAGTCCCACGGCAAATGAAAGCAGGCCGCAAAGAAAAATTCCGACCGCCAGCACGGCCAGTACCGGTCGCGCTATCGCGCGATGTCGGGCGAATTCCATGATCAATGCCACGGCCGGAATCAGCGAGATGAAAATCAGCGTCAGGCCGGTCGTGCCGAAAAAGGTGAGCGGTTTGTAGTCGCGAAATAGCGCCAGGATCGTGTTGAGAATCAGAAAGCCGTCGCGGAGAAATCTGATCTTCGAGTGACTTCCGGCGGGCCTCGCCGTCAGCCTGGTGGGAATCTCAACGATGCGAAACCCGCGCGCCACGGCCTTGATAGTCAATTCAGTTTCAATCTCAAAGCCGCCGCCAAAAACCGGAATCGTCTTCACGAATTTGCGATTGAAGGCGCGATAGCCCGAGAGGATGTCAGTCAGCCTGGCTCGAAACATTGAGTTCAAAACCGCGAGCACCAGGCGGTTGGCCCAACGATTAATCGATCTGAACTCGCTGGACGTATTGGCCTGAAGCCGCGACCCGACCACCATGTCGGCTTCATCTTTCAGGACGGGATCAATCAGGCGACCGACCTCGCTCGCGGGATAAGTCCCGTCACCATCGACCATCACATAGATGTCCGCTTCAACCCGTCGGAACATTGACTGAACCACAAAGCCTTTGCCTTGGCGCGGCTCAGAAACTATAGTTGCGCCCGCTGCCCTGGCGCGCTCGACGGTCCGGTCGGTCGAGTTGTTGTCAAAGACGAAAATCTCCGCCTGCGGCAGCTCGATGCGAAAATCGTTGACAACTTCGGCTACAGTTAGTTCTTCATTGTGACAGGGAATGAGGATCGCGATTTTCGACGCGACGGGTTGGCTATCGTCGTAGGCAAGCATGCTTGACATGGAAGCGACCCAACCTAACACTGCGCAAGGCAAATGACAAACTCTGTAATCACGAGACGCTCGGTCAAGATCTAAAGCGATTTTCGCTATTCCCCCATGATCAATGACGAGCCGCAGTTTATCGTTCGATTGGTTGTGAACGGCGAGGACCTCTTGCGCATTCCGAAAAATTGATGCTGGCAATTCTCTTTCTCTGCGGGAGCGCTTTGCTGGGTGTGTGCCTGGTGCGACGTCCTTTGCGCGCACTGCTGGACGGAATAGAACAAATCCTCTGGGGCACAGTTGTAGGATGGGTCGTTGCCACCGCCGCCGTTTACTTCGTGGCCCGCTGGCAGGGACAATTATCGCCCCGCGCTGTTTTATGGACCACGCTGGCGATCTGGATTATTGCGGCAGCCATTTTCCTGTTGGGCCGCGATCGTCTTATGGTCCGCGCGTTGTTGGATCGCACCAGCGCCGGCTACGCCGGACTAGGGCTGGTGCTGTTAGCGCTCGCCCCAATTTACTGGCTCCTCTTGTCTGTCCAGATGTTTCCCCGGGGCGAAGGCGGCCTCTATTCCGGCAGCGCCGGTAATGATCTGAATTTTCACGCCGCTTTGATTTCGTCATTCCGGTACGGCCACAATTTTCCTCCGACTTATCCGCTGCTGCCGCCTGAGCGTTTGTCTTATCCATTTTTGCCTGACTTTCATGCAGCCGTCCTGATGGCGGGCGGTTTGAGTCTGCGATCGGCGATGATCGTCACGGCGCTGATTCTGGGAGCGGTCATCGCCGGCCTCCTCTATGCGTTGGCATTACGGATTACCTGCTCGTCGAGAACCGCAACCCTCGCAACGTTATTGTTCTTACTCAACGGCGGCCTGGGCTTCATTTATTTCTTTCGCGACTGGTGGCAAACCCGCAGGTCTTTGATTCAGTTTTGGAACATGCTTAGTTTTAACTATGCGAAACTCTCCGAGCAGGGAATCCATTGGAACAACATCGTCGCCGACATAATCGTGCCACAGCGAACCAGCCTGTTTGGACTGTCAATCGGGCTGATGATTTTCACGACCTTCGCTATTGTCTGGCAGCGCTGGCATGCGAGCGAAGGGACAGAAACGAATCGAAGACCACCTCACAGCCTGATGCTGATGATCATCGCCGGTTTGCTGGCCGGTAGCCTTCCTTATTTTCACACTCACACCTACATTGCTGCCGGATTCGTGAGCGTGATCTTGTTTGCGATGCGGCCGCGGCGCGAATGGATCGGCTTTTGGGTGCCGGCAGTTTTGCTGGCGGCGCCGCAACTCTTACCGCTGGTTGCCCACGCCCGAGGCGCCGGCGTCGTGCGACTGTTCTTCGGCTGGCTTGGTCACGACGATCACTTCTTTCCACTTTATCTGCTGCGCAATTTCGGCCTGCCATTGTTGCTCGCGGTTCCAGCCTGGTGGGTGGCGCCGCGACCGTGGCGCAAGTTCTATCTCGCCTTTCTGTTCTTGTTCATTTTTCCTTTTGTGATCGTCTTTTCCCCAAATCTTTTCGACAACGGCAAACTGCTTTATTACTGGCACGCGGTTAATAGTGTTCTGGTAGCCGCCTGGTTGGTAAGGCTGGCCAGCGCGCATAAGCAACGGGTGCTGGCCATCGTCCTGGCTTTTCTTTCGATCGCGACCGCCCTGATTGTTTTTCGACACGAGACGATTGCTTCAACGCGCGTGTTTACCGACGAAGAGTTGACGGCGGCGGCTTTCGTCCGCGAACAGACCGAACCCCACGCGTTGTTTCTGACTGCGCCCGAGCTTAGTTCTCCGGTGCTCAGTCTCGGCGGGCGTCCCGTTTTGCGCAGTGCGACTCCATGGCTCTGGAGCCATGGCTATGAATTTCGCCAGCGCGAGAGCGACGTGCGCAGAATCTACGCAGGTACCGTCGACGCTGCCGAATTACTGCGCTTCTATCATGTCGATTATGTTTATCTCGGAGATGCCGAACGGTCAGACGTGAAGGCGAACGCTGCATTCTTCGACGCGAAGCTGCCGGCCATCTATCACAGTCAGACGATCACGATTTATGATGCACGCAAACTTCGGGACCCGTCCACGGAAGGCCCTTCTCCGGTATTTCAGCGGGACATTGCCTCACGTCTCGATCGCGATCCATATGCAATGCTCGGTGGTTTCGAAGACACCAGCTTCTTCGTCTATCGGCTTTGCAAAGCCAGTTATGGCCGCATGCCGCGTCGCGAAGAATTCATGAGCGCGATGAGGTTGCTCGGTCGTGACCTGGTGTACGGGGGTTCACTGTGGGAAACCCAACTCCACAGAAATCGAGCTGCCTTATTGAAGGAATGGACAATCTCCCCGGAGTTCAAGCGACTCTATGAAGGAAAATCAAACGCGGAGCTGGTTGATACTCTCTTTCAGAATGCCGGGATTAGTTGGAGTGCGAGCAAACGTGACGAGTTCGTCAGCAGCCTCACCACCCAAACCGATCCGCGTCAGGCAGCTTTGCTGAGCGTTATCTCGAACACCGCGTTTTACGCGAGTGAATACAACAACGCTTACGTGCTGGTGCACTTCTTTGGTTATCTGCGCCGCAATCCCGACGATGCTCCGGACTTTGATTTGAAGGGATTCAACTTTTGGCGCGATAGACTGAATTCGTGGGGTGACTATCGCACGATCAGCATGGCTTTCATGGAGTCGGAGGAATATCAAAAGCTGAAGCCGGCGCCGTGATGTCCGACAAGCTTCGGCTTGTCGTAACGGTGGTCTAACTAATCGATCGACAAACTGAAGGTAACTCTGATTAAGTAGATTCCCCTCCCTTTTGGGAGGGGTTAGGGGAGGGGCGCAGCTACGAGTCGATACCCAAAACAAGATCCCGTGCGGGCTGAAAGCCCGCGCGCACAGGTAATTTGCTTTCTTTGCCGTAGCTGCGCCCCTCCCCCGGCCCCTGCCAAAGGGAGGGGAGCAAATGCTATTTTCAATCTGACCTTGATCAGAGCTTCCTGAAGTCTCTCGGACATGAATTATCCGGCGGCCGAAATGATTTTCTTCACCACGTGTTCCCACGAGAGTTTCATGGCAGTCAGTTTCTCGTGGCCTTTTTCGCCCATGCGGCGCGCGCCATCCCGGTCCTGGTAAAATCGATCGAGCGCCGCCGCGATCGCCTTCGCATCAGGTGCAACTACCAGACCGTCGCGTTCGTGTTCAATCAGTTCCGCCGCGCCACCGCTGTCGCTGGTGACCAGGACTGGCTTCGCCGAAAGCATTCCCTCTAAAGTGACGTAGCCATAGTCTTCATCAAACGGGAGATAGCAGACAGCGAGGGCGTTGGCATACAGCTTCACCAATTCTTCGTCGGGCACGAAGCCACGCATACTCACGCGGTCACCGACCTTAGCTCGTTTGACGAGTGACTCGTAGTGCTTTGTGTCTGCGGATCCACCGGCCAGAACCAACTTTACCGGCGTGCGGACGAAACGCATCGCGTCAATCAACAGTTCCTGTCGCTTTTGCGGCTCGAGCCGGCTGGGATAGAAGACGTAATCTCCTGTCTCTCCTGTTTGCAGCTGACCGGCAAGTGGCGGCGGATGATACAAGGGCTCACTTTCGATGTTGTTGTAGTGCTTCAATCTGGCTGCGACGGTTTGGGAGTTCGCGAACACCTTTTTCGCTTCAGGAATAAAGCGTTCATCGCAGTATTTGATCCACTCACGAATGCGGACGCCTTCGGGATAGGTCGACAAATCATCAAAGGCCGTCCCCCAAAGGTTATAAGCCGATCGGTGTTGATGCAGGATCCACAGAACTTTCGTGGGATGCGCCACCAGGTAAGCAGGAAATTTCATCCCGATCACCAGGTCGATGGGCCGCCCGTTCGCAGCTGAAAGATCGAGCATGCGCCAGGCCATCGCTCCCCGCATGATCTCTGCCGGCGGATACCATTTGAATGGAAGCGCCACCACCTCAGCGTGGTGGCCGTTGTCGATCAAGGCTCGCTGCAAGCCCGCGACGTGTAACTCAGCGCCGCCCGTGGTAAAGGGAACTTGAGTCGTACAAATGAGGATGTTTCGGATCATCGCACCGTCGTTTTGATTCGCAATGGTAGTCCGGGAATCAAATCGTCGTACCATGTGACATGCTCTTTGAGGATGCTGAGATCCAGCCAATACGACCCGGCCTGGTCCGGCGCACGCACCGCCATCATGAGATCCTCGCGGTCGCCTTTGCTTAGCGTCCGCGGGAGATAGGTGCGCAGCCCATCCCAAACAACTGTTTTGTCCGAGTTGTCTCGCCAGTGGTAGCTAAGCAGCACTGGTTGATTGGTTGCGGACGACAGGCGCGCATTGCTTCGATTGATGATACAGACCGGAACGCGAATCAATTGGCCGGGCGTTGCAATCATACTACTGACCGGGCTGCCTATCTCCACGTCCACCTTTGTTTCGTCGTCAGTTTCCACATTCGGAGCGGGACGGCTGGCAACGACCGTGAACAAATCTGCAGGCTTGCCCTGGCAAATTTGTTTGTGAAAAGTTACGCGATTTTCGGTGAAGCCCATACTGCCCAGAATATCTACGAAGTAACCGGGGGAGAAACTCCACCATGTGTGCCACACGTGTTTGCCCACGCCCGGTTGGTACACGGCGGGTGCCTGAGCGAGTTGCACCGGCACTTGAGGCATCTGCTTATCGCGGAATACTTCGACGATCACAATTGTTTCGGCGGTCAGGCGCGCGCAATTCTCGAGAATTCTGAGCGGATTCTTGTTATGAAGCAGTACGCAGCCTATTAATGAAACATCAAAGGGTCCCAGGTCGTTCGGAATCGAATACGCGCTTCCGTAGTGCACTCGAGCGTTCGACTGGAACGCGTTGTGGGCGAGCCAGTAAGAATTTTTGAGCCGATTCATCATGTCACGATGTGACGCCAGCTCACTTGCTAATTCTTCGGGCGTTTCATCCGGAAAGTCCCAACAAAGCTCCCATGGATAATCTTCTCCAGCCTCGATCGCAACGACTTCCGCACCCTGGCTCTCCATGAAAAACGAAAGGTGTCCGCTGGCTGGACCAATTTCCAGCACTCGCTTACCCGCCAGCTGAACGTTGCCGAGGTATAGCCCTTCGTTGCCGCGCAGGTCCCAATGGCCTGGAATACTTCCGTAACCTGGAACGTTCATCGTGTGATAGAAAAAGCATTTGTTCAGATCGGTGACCAGTCGTGGTCGCGCGTAAGAGCTCGACGCCGCCGTCACTAATGATTCTTCAGTCGCTTCACTCACGGCGTTGACTATTTATGAACAGTGAGGTTACAGACTGCGATTGACACCTCACGATCATCATTCGCGTCGTTTTCATGTTGTTTCAAGGGCGCAGTGCGATCGGCTCGCAACGCAAGTTCGAACTCACCGCGTGATTTGATGCGCAAGCTCTCCGGAATGCTAATCGCAAGTTCCAGCCATCCGTATCTGTAGAGCGTAAAGGCGCAAAGTCTTACGCCGTTCAATGAAATCTCGAGTCCTAAAGGTTGGCGGATTAAGTCAGGAATCCGGGTGGTCAAGTCGAGAGTGATCGCGGCCATCTCGTTGGCCTGAAAACGAATGCGCGCTTGTTTGCTCATCCAGCGGGCAACTGGCGGTAGCAGCGCGGGATGGAACCAACCATCGTCGAACACGGCCTGCCTGCTGCGGTCGAGGCAGAGACCATCTGCGGTCCGGGCAATCTCTGAGTGTGAAAATAATCCGCGGCGATCGCGGTGCTCATCATAAAAAGAACCGAGCGGAGCATCTGAAGCTTTGAGCAGAAACTGCGTAGCATTCGATGGCATTGAAACGCCCAGGTCAGAAACCCGGGAGCACACATATCCCATGGCCAGGTCGAACGCCCGCCGCTCTTTAAATGAAAGACCGCGGAGATACTCGAGAAAATCCGGTTCCAGCTTTGATTCCCGGCCGTTCGCATCGAGAAAGTCTTCCGCACTCAGGCAAAAGTCACAACGCGGTTCGATGGCCACGTGCTGAAAAACTTTTAGAAATCGCGTCGTATGATCGTTGCCGGTTACTGCGTTGCTGCATTCGATCCCGTGCAGGCTGACGCCGTCACTGCGCAAGACCCGCTTCATTTCCTCCAGCAATGATTCTTCTTCGCTGGCCGCGAGGGCATCCAGCAAACCGAAGCTGACGACATAATCAAAGCTTTGCCCGGGGAACGGGAGCGAGCCCGGGTCCGCCTGGAAGCTCGCATCATAGCCGTTGCGGCGGGCCGCGAGCGCGAATTCCCTGGAGGTATCGACTCCGGTAATCGTCACTCCCTTTCGTTTCAGCAGTGCCAGCGTGCCGGCGCCACAGCCCACGTGGAGCACCTGCGAACCTGCCCGCACGTTGTCATAGACCCACATCGTCGAGGCCAGGCTAATATCGAAGCGATCGAGCGCTTTGAAATAGCGCGCGTCAAACACTTCGTCTGAAAGGTTCTGCTGTTTGCGGGCGTTGCCGTTGGCAGTCATGACCGTGGTTTTTGTTTCTGGGAATCTTCCAGTTGTTTGATGCGCTGGTTCATCTCTTCGATCAGGGTGCTGATTCGTTGTTGCTCGCGATCGCTGGAAACGGCCGTTTCATTCGTCTCGAGCAACAGTTGTTTGAAACAGACTCGCTGTTCATTCTCGAGACGCTCCTCGCGCTCGCGCAGCTCGTTCGAGAGTTTTGCCAGGTTTGTCGCAGCTTCATTCATGGCGGTTTCAATCCTGGTTTGCAGCCCGGTTCCCTGATCTTCAGCCCGGATGCGCACACTTTCCAGTTCACCGCGAAGTTCAGCTCGTAACGCGTTTGTTTCGCGCAGCTGATTCTGCACTTCGATTCGTGCGGCGGCGGCGTCCGCCTGGAGTTGGCCGCGAATCGAGTTTATCTCGGCATATTGATTGTCGATCTCATTGGATTGCGTTTGTAGTTGGGCACCCAGTGTCTGGATCTCGGCGCGTAAAGCGTCGTTTTCAGCTTGCAACTGCGCCAGCTTCGAACGAGCGGCGTCCTGTTCGTACAAGGCCTGCAACGTCTCGCCCAGGGCGTGGTGCACAGCCGCATTGAAATTAACCTGCTCCCAGGTAAACCAACGGCTGAAGGTTTTCAGGCGCGCTTTAATCCAGACTTCAATTCGCGCGGCGGTCCCGCTGCGATTGCTGAAGACCGGCGGCAACCGATCCCAGGCGCGTCCCGTTGTCGTCAAATGCGCGTTGAGCCGGGCCATGGCGGCTGAGCTCAGGGCGCCGGTTTCGGCAGGAGCAACAGCTTGAGAGTGCTGATTGCCGTTTGCTCCACCGGGGGGCGGCTCTGGTAAGGACGGCTGGGCGAGTGGTTGCGAGATCACGCGCTCGCGAATCTCGCGCAGAACGGTTTCGACTTCCTCATCGATCATATTAAGCCCTCATCACCTCCCGCGAGGTCTCGCCTTCGCGATCGATTGAATCCGAACTATCAGTGCGACGGCGCGCGGTCACGCTCGCGTTCAAATTCGCCACGCCCTCGAAATGGTACAGGCTGGTCACCCGGAGAAACAATGCACCGTCGAGCCAATCATACGAGTGTCCCGACGGGCTGTGGATGGCCAGCGAAATCGAATATTGGTCGATCCCCAGGGCGCAATTGAAGGCAAACGACACCTCGATCACTTCGCCGCGCCGGACCAGGCCGAGTGCGAGCTGTTGCTCCTTCGTGTTGGTGCCGTATGAGTGGATGCCGTGCCGGTTCTTGATCAGAAAACCAATCACAGGATCGTCCAGATCGGTTTTGATTCGAGCGATGATCCGCAGCGTCAGGTGTTCGCCGGTTTCGGCAATCTCAACCGGCCGATCAGTGGAATCAACCAGTTCGGCGCCCAGAATTTCCGCGCTCCCGTCGCCGTGCCGGTAAGTGTAACGAAGCGGCGCCAGCGGCAGATCCGCGGCCGGTGTCTGCTTCACCTCAGTTGATTCGGAGCGATACGCCTCTTCCCGCTCCATGATGATCTTCTGATATCGATTGAGCACATCCACGGGCTTTCCGTCGATGACTACCTGTCCGCTCTTCATCAGGATGGCGCGCGAGCACAGGGCGCGCACGGCCGCCGCGTCGTGCGACACGAACAGGACGGTCGTTCCGCGTTCGTGAAGTTCCTTGATGCGGCCGAGACAGCGATGCTGAAAAACGGCGTCGCCAACCGCGAGGGCCTCGTCGATGATCAAAATATCAGGCTCAACGCTGGCGGCAATCGCAAAGGCAACCCGCACGTACATCCCACTCGAATACGTCTTGACGGGTTGATAAAGAAAATCTCCGATTTCGGCGAAGCGTTCGATTTGCGGAAAGAGTCGATCGGTTTCGCGGCGGGAGAGTCCCAGCAGGGACGCGTTCATGTAGATATTTTCGACGCCGGTGAATTCCGGATCAAAGCCGGCGCCTAATTCGAGCAGCGCGGCGATCCTGCCTTCATGCCAAACTTCACCATGCGTGGGTTCGAGCGTGCCGGCGATAATTTGCAGCAGTGTGGACTTGCCGCAACCGTTTGGCCCGACGATCCCGACAACAGCGCCTCTGTCGATTTCAAACGAAACATTTTGCAGGGCCCAAAACTCTTTGTGTCTTCGCAGGCGGCCGCGCGTCAGCGATTCTTTCAGACGATCACCGGGCCGCGCATAGGTCCGATATTGTTTGGAGACGTTCTCAACCCGAAGCGCCAAAGACATACGCTGAAATGTATCAGAAGTCGGGCGCGGTGCTAAGAGCAAAGCGCAAAGGGCGGGGAGGTCTAACTCGTCCTCCCCGCCCTTCGCTCCTAACCCTTTGCTCTGATCCTCCTCACGGGCCGAACCGCTGTCGGTATTCACTCGACGCGAGGAAAGCCTTCACCATTTCAGCATTTCTGAAGTTGCCGTTGAAGGTGTTCAACTTGTTGAGCCAGAAGTTAAATCCGGAGGTGTCAGGATCGCGGCGCAGATAGCCAAAGTATTCCATGGCCACAAACGCCTGATTGAATTCGCGAGTTTGCAGCTCGTCGGTTTCGGCGATCATTCTCAGGACTTGGGCCCGCGTCAACGTGGCGCCGTTAAGCCCGGCAACCAGCGAGTTACGAAATGCGTCCTCGGCCGGGAAGTTGCCGCGAATCTCACCACCGCCGAATTGCACGGTGTGGAAATTGATGTAAGCACGGCCCGCCCGCAGGTTCGCCAATTGCGCGGCCAGCGTAGTGCCGTTGCCTTCCGGCGCGTCCCACTTGCCGGTGAAGGTCGCGCCCACGCCTCCCGGCGTGAGCGTGAAGGATGAATCGTTCGGGTTGTTGTCATTGAATGGAGCGCCGAAGAAGCCCCAAACGACCGAGCCATTAACGCCGGGCGCGACCGCTGCGCCGGCATGGATGTGCGCAGCCGCGAGGTTATCGTTGGTGTCCGGTGTCTGTGCATTGCCGACGTCGATATTGCTGATCGTGGCGGTCATGGTCAAAGTCGTCTGCGCCGAGTTGAATTGGAACCTGGCCGTGCCGAACGATGCCGGGCGGGCGCCACCACCTGACAGCGTCGGGTTGGTTGGCGGAACCTCCTGCGAGTTGGTCAGGCTAACGTTGAACACCCTCACTTCGGTGGGTGTCAGATTTGCTGAAGCCAGCAGATTATCGACGTACTGATCATTCGTCAGCGTCGATGGATACTTGACCGCAAACTCCGGCCGGGTGACGAACTCGTTAAAGTACGCGACCTTATTTGCCTCTAACTGAGCGTCAAAACTCGGCGTCCCAAAAATCAGGTCTTTTTGCAGCGCCTGCGTATCACGCATGAAATTGCCGTAAAGAATCGGCGCCGGCGAGCCTGACGCACTGGTTCCAAACGCCGCTCGATGGGTTGTATAGGCAAGGAGTCCGGTGCGTTGAAATTCGTTTGAAAGGAAGAACGACGCTGAAGTATCGATGCGCTTCACTTCCCGGCACCCAACGTCTCCGGCACAGGAATCAATGTTGTTGACCCAGAAAGCAAAACCCGCAGGATCTGGTGCACGATTAAGAAAGTCCAGATACTGTTGCCGCACAAAGAAGCTCGTGGTGTCGATGGGATTACTGACGGGGGCCACGACATCGTTGTCGGTGATTGTGACCTTGGCCACATTCGGGCTCCCCAAACCGAGGCCCGCACCCGTCGCGTTCGTTAGCGCCAGGCCAATCTCCTCGTTGCCCTCAACGAAATTATCGTTGACCACCAGAATGCGAACGGTCTTACTGGTCTCGCCGGGGTTGAAAGTCAACCTGGCAAGTGCGATTTCGTAATCCGATTTTTGGGAAGCATGTCCGGGCGCTGATTCGTCAAAGGTGTTCAGGTTCACAGTCGCCGTGCCTGAGGCGTCGCCGGCTCTGGTTACCGTGACATCGATGTTGCCGCTGCCTTCGCCAATGACAAACTCGTCCGTGGCAAATTGTATGAGCGAAGTCGCGCTGGCCGTAGTTGGGTTAAGTTTGCCGAATAGCCCGTGTTCTTCTTCAGCCGTACCCGCAGTGAAATACACCGTGTTAACGTCACCGCCGGCGCCACCGTTACCGATTTGCAGCGCCCAAAGCTCATCAATCGTGATGCCGACGCCAGATTCATCCTGCAGCGTGCCGAGAAAGGCGCCGGTCGTCGGATTGTAAGCATGAATACTGGGATTGCCTTCGCCAAAGTTGCCGACCAGCAAGGCGCCGCCAAAAATCCCGAAAGAAGCCGGCGCGAGCGTGATTCCCCAGGGAGAATTAAGAGCACCATTATTTATCCCGAAAGTCAGGTCGCGCACGCCCGCGGTATTGAACCGACGCACGAAACCGTTGCCGACGCCCTCGAGATCCAGCCCGGTCATCGGGTCGACTTTTGCGTAAAGAACATAAAGCGAACCGCCGATGTTCTGAATGTTAAAGGCATGGTAGGTGTTACCCATAGTGGTCGGAATCGTCGGGTCTACAAAGGGAAACGACGCCGCCGGTTGCAGGGCGAAGCTGGTGTTGTAAACGTCAATTGCCCCATTGGCAAAGTCTGCCGCGTAAAGAAAATTTGAACCGCCATTATTTGCCAATGCCAGGCCCGTATAGACGTGACCCGGATGGCTGGAGGCTATCACGCCGGTAGTTGAACCAGCTGCCGGAGCGTTTGGATCCCAACCCACGATGTTCCCGGTGATTGAAGCAAAGAGAAAATTCGCTCCGCAGGGAGCGCTCGCGCAAGCGCCGGGAAGCACAAACTCGGTTGCCACCGGGCTGAAGACGGTGCCCGTCGGCAATCCACCCGGGATAGTCACGGTCGCAGGGCTTGCGTTCAGCACTACCGGACTTCCGGAGGGAACGTCCCCTCGTATGAGTTGAGTCGTACTGGTGCCGTTGTTCGCTACCCAGAACGGGCTGGAAGCGGTCGCGGTTATGCCCCAGGGGTTTACCAAAAGAGGATCAAGCACGGGCGCAAAACCAGGTATGTCGGATAGTAGATTGGTCTGGCGATAAGCCGAGCCAGGCGGAATGACGGGAATCTCGGGACGAATCCCGGAGTTATCTTGAGCAATCACCGTTCGGGTAACTCGCGTCGGCAGCAGTGCCACGCCGAAAAATGCTACCAGCACCAGACACGCGAGCGCACGTAAGGCAATCGAGGTAAAGTAGCGCATACAGCTCCTCCTAAGAAAGTTGAAAAAATCTCTAGGCCCAGAAAAGACCAGGTAGTCCTCTAACTAATTGTCTCTAAAGGGGAATCGATTGGAAACTCTATGCCGGACTCAGAATACTGTCAAGTCACATTTTGGACACAACCGCCCTTCTAAACTTTTTGTCCGGCGTCCGAAAAATCGTAGCGATCCAAAAAGCTGGAAAGGCTGGTAATGATTCAGTTTAACGTTCAAGCTTTCTGCAAAACCTGGAGGCTGAAGACTGAACTGTGAACCGTTTGATTAAGAAAATATGGTTACTGAAAGGCTTGGGTGACTTCACCAAAATAGGCGCCGCCAGTACAATGTCCGGACGTCAACCGAGCACCTGACACGTATTGCGTCTTATGTTTGTGCCCCTGTAGCTCAACGGTTAGAGCAGCAGACTCATAATCTGTTGGTTCGGGGTTCGAATCCCTGCGGGGGCACCAATCAACTGGCGAGTTGTCTTACATTTTTTTGTAACTTGAACCATTAATTTGCCGCTTTGGCAACTTAATGCTTCCAATAGCCTCCGGCAATTAATTGCTTCCAATTTCAGATTAAATTCACAATGAGGACTAACCACCCTTTGTCGATTTGAATTGACCTCCGAGTTCGCGAAGGACGGCGCAGGCTTCGTCATAAGGAAGTCCGACCAGGGATGGTCCGTGATTGATGTTGACCAATCGATTTCGGTGGCTGATGGCTCGACCGCCCACTTCAAAGTCGACATTGACTCGAGAAGGGGAAGCGGAAGAGTGAGTAATTCGCGCTGTGGGTGGTAGGGTAGCCTGGTTTAGAGTTTTCGATACCGGCCGCTTTTCTCAGTTCTTACCGGGCAACCTTCGATGCGATCAGGGATCCCTTGGAGGACGTCTTGATCGTCCGACTCAACATGAAGAAGCAAACTGTAGGAACCGAAGTCATCTTCAACAACACCAACGCCAACGACTCCTGGTAGGCCCAGGAGGTAAGCGGAGTTTTTCCGTTTGATCTCTAGTGCTTCGTGCTTAGTCGCCATCTGGTGAATTCGGACCCGGTTGGCCCAGCTTCAAGCCAAGCTCACGTTTAGCGCTTGAAGTACGTCGCCGATGTGGTTGGCGATAGTATGTGAGCCGGATCCTGCTATTAGCAAACCAATCGCGCGCAATGTGTTTCGCTCGAGAATCAGTGCGCCAGAGTCGCCTTTGTCGCTGAACGAATCGCCGTTCAGGCCCTTGACGATGATTTGATTCTCAAAATTCAGCACGCCGCGCGGATATTCGACGCTGACATCCATCAAAACTGCATCAACGAAGCCAACAGTGAAGCCAGTTGTCCGGCCAAACTTGTGGACGATCGTGTTCTGTTGGGCGGTGGTTGTTCCCTTCGGTGCACCGATCTTCATGATCGCATTTGTAACTAAACTAAGGTCGTCGACTTCCGATATAGCGCAATCAACTAAGTTGGCCTGAGCGGTGCGCAGTTCGACAAAAGCTGAAAGCCTTCCGATAACGCCGGTGGTCGCTGGGACGCCGGCATCCAGGAAGCCGGGTTGAAAAGTAGGGGAGCCAATCGGAAGCTGGTTCTCATCGGCGAGAACATGATTGTTGCTGAGGACAAAACGTCGGGCCCCTCGTTTGACTAAAGCACCGAAGGTACCCGCCATGATGTCGCCGCCAGGGTCTTCGAATCCCACCGAACAGCCCGGCGGCCCGGGCCGAATCATGGTTCGTGGGTCTTGAAAACTGCGAAACGTACCAACTTCCTCGACGTCCGTCGCTAATCCATTGACACTCTCTGGAAGTTTGTCGCTCGCCTTGATTTGGTCGTCGGGATACTTTACCCGCACGAAGAATTTGAGTGCGGCGGTCCCGGTGCGTTTCCCGTCGGCGATGCGTTCTCCTAAGCCCACCCCAACGACGTTGCTTTCGGGCGACGGGCGCGGCGGTGAGGCAAGTTCTGTTCTGGGTCCGCGGCGCCGAATTAGTTGCTTTGACCAATTCTCTTTCTCCTTCACTAGCTTATCGAAGTTAAAGCCAAGCGGCGCCGCCTGCACCAGAAACGGCGCCATCTGCTTGAATTTGGTAGCCGAAAACGTTGTGGTTTTTTTTGTCCTCGACTTTGTCGTCCTCGGTTTCGCTGAGAGAGAGGGCTGGCTTCTGTTTAGATTGGCCCGCTTCGCCGCTTTAGCTTTCACAGATTGCTTTGTCGGCTTTGTTTTTCTTGTCATCGTCGAATTCCTTTCAACTTGCCAATAAGCGTTACTTGCTGGTGCCGCCGCCCAACGGGATCTTGTAGGTGAAGGAGAAACCCCAGCTCCACTTGTACTCTTTGCGGACTGCGAAGTCTCCTTCCACCGGGGCGCCCTGATACAAATCTCCTGCAAGTTTCTGCTGCTTGCCGGCGTAACCGCCAAACGTAAAGAACATGTTCTTGTAGAGCACTGACGGGCCGAGGAGATATTCAAGGTTCAAGCCGTAGTCGTCATTCTTCCCGGTAAAGCCGGCTGAAAGAAAAAGGTTTCGGTGGAAAGGCAGACGGTAATGCAGTAAGGCCATCGGGGCGAAGCGGCTGCTGGACTGTTCACTTAACCCGACGATCTGGGTGAGCTTTGGAGTCGTAGTCGTGTTACCGGTGGCGGGATCAATAAAATCACCTTGTGCGTTACGCGGGTAACCAAGCACTGGTTTGAATTCCTGGCGGTCAAGTCCGGAGAACACCATTCCGGCTGAGATCTCAAACCGACGCGCGCCGATCGTGCCCGTGGTTTTGATCTGCTTGGCGCCGCCGCCATTGTCACCTTTGCTACCACCGTTTTCACTGCCACCTTCTGCTTCCACTGCTTGCGCCGCCACGCTCATTCCTCTCGGCGCAAACACTCTCACGCCCTGCGCGCTGTCGGTTGCTCCAACATTGACCAGGCGCTCATTACCCTGGGCCGCAGCACCGGTACCGCGTTGCGCCGATTGGATGTTGCCAACTACTCGTTGCGGTGTGAAATCGCGCGGCAACCCCGTGTCCTCGCCGAGCGGTGTGGCGGTGGCGGTGATGTCGAGCGTGCTGATGTCGAACCGGCTCATCACCGTGTACTCTCTTTGAAGAGTTTTTTGCTCGTGATTGTTGAGTGTCGCTATCGTCTTGACCAGTGCGTTGTAGCCCTTTGTTTCAGCGATCAATGCGTTAACTTTAGTCTCATACGCCTCCGCGAGCTTAGTCAGTTCAGTTGCCAGGCGAATCAGGTTTTCCGCATAGCTCAATCCATTTGCCCGAGCCGGACAGTTTTCGTATTCGGACTTGTATTCAAGGGCGCTGCTCTTTAGTTCCTCGACTAATGATTTGAATTCGCGGACGTCGGTTAGCAGTTTTCCCATGGTGTCGATATCCGGATATGCGGCTGCGGATAGCTGCATGTGCAGTGTGTTGGCGGAACTGCATAGTTGGGTCGCCTCAACCGACGAATCAAAGATCACGTCTTTTTGCGCCAGGAAACTATTGCGCGCATTGCCATATTGATTGTTCCTCTGCGTCACTGTTGCTTTCAGGCCGGGTGCGCCACCTGCGCCGGAGAGATAATCCAATACTTGTTGTCTAACTCTAGCCAGCTCCTGAATTGCCAGGGTGGCGTCGGCAACTTGCGCGGCGGCGCAAGAAGCATGAGGCGCTGCCGGGGCGTTGTTGGTTCGAGTAATCAAAAGACCAAGATTGCCGCCAATGTTGGCAGTCATTGCTTCGCTTCGGCTGGCCGCGCTGGCCGACCCGATAATATCGCTCACTGGAGACCCGAGCAGCTTCAGGAAATTGAGGAAACCGGTGTCGTGGATCTCAGTCTGCTCAACCTTCAGGGTGTAGCTGAAGAGAAACGGGTTCATATTAACCAGCACGATGTGGGCCTCATCCTTGAAGGACGATTTGCCCCGAAACTGATTGATCTGATCCGGACGCACGTCGATAACGAGTGAATTCTTCTCGAAATCGGAAACTGGCTTCAGGTTACCGACGGTGCATTGAGCCGACGCGATCGGGGCTACTGCAAGAAGCAGAAAGGTGGCGACAATCAAAGTGAGTTTCGTGTACATGATAAGTGTCCTTTCCTTGAATTAATCTGGGCAAAACATTGTTTGAGCATTTACCTGCTGGAACTGATTCGTAACTGCAGCTCGGGAGTATTCTTCCGTTTAGCTTCATCAGTTCTGTTGGGCAACTGACTGAACCGGAGTCAGTCATCTCCTTGTGACACCGAGCAAGAAAACATTTCACTCCGGGAAACTGACTTGCAGAGTTAGAGCGCGCCACCATGAAATGCTTTGGTGGTTTTCGACACAGCAGATGAAGCAGAATTGGCAGGGCCGGAGGAACTTCGTTGTTTGGAGATTCATCTTGACTATTATGGAGGTTAGGAATATAGATGCTGCGTCGGCAAAGCTCATTGGTGGCTGGATCTTTCCAGAAGCTTCACAGATCACATGAGCATCAATGTCCTCAAAACGTTGGCATATTTCCAAAGATGAAATTTGCTCTGTGACGAAGTGTCCTAGCGGGCGATCATAGTCGCGCGCCGTTTGCCTCGCTCTACTGCCAGCACAATATTTGGAAACTGATATGAGGCTTCATCTTACCTTCAATGAAAGCGCCGGTTCCTCTTGGACTGAGACTGTCTTCCATAAGCTCGTCCCGATTCGGGTTTTGATTGTGGCCGATGGAAATATCAAGTTTCTCAACGACTTGGACTTGCTTAGTTTGACCAGATTTCGCGCGTTGTTGGAGCAAGTCGCATTTCGCTGGGAGAAACTAACGATTACCACCGCCCATAGGTCGGACGGCGACACCGGCGCTCAAATTCGGGGTTTCAAGTTTGACGCGACATCGGCATCGGGAGAACCGCTCTTCACAATCAAGAACTATGAGCAGTTGTGGCTTTTCGGTTTTGAGCGCGAGGGCTCCAGGTTTAGCCTTTCCGATCGTGAGCTCAGGATCATCAGCACCTTCATGACGGACGGTGGCGGGGTGTTCGCAACGGGAGACCATGAGGATCTGGGATACGCGCTGTGCGGAAAATTGCCTCGGGTTAGAAGCATGCGGAAATGGAGGTTCGCAAGCGTCCGAGAACCTGACGCAAGGGCGCCCGAGCGAAATGGGCCGACGAGAATCGATACCTTGCGAATGGGTACGAGCGAAGGCTTTCAGGCCGGCGATCAAAGCGATGGCACCCCTCAACAAATCTGTCCGAGGTTCCGTGTTGATGAGGACGGACGCACGGTCGTCCCCCATCCAGTCCTTGCCGACGGCGGTTTTGCGGTCACGATCTTGCCGGACCATATGCATGAGGGAGAGTGTGTCATCCCCGGTAGCCTCGATCAAACATACCAATTCGACGGGCAGGAAGAGAAGGAGGAATACCCAATGATGTTGGGAATACCTGCTCGCGTTTCACCGGTCACTGTAGCGATCGCAACCTCCGCGAGCGGCTTGCTTGATCTTGAAGAGCGCCCGCCAGTTTTTCCGGTCGAACCAAGGTGCTTCAAGATTATTACTGCCTACGACGGTCACTACATAAAGCAATTTAGAGGGTCCGAACTAGTAAAACTGGGACGTGTGGTTGTTGACTCAAGCTTTCACCATTTTGTGAATCTCAACCTGAAGGGGTTCTTCGTCGGCGAAGAGCCAAACGCGGACATGAAGACTGTTCAGAAGTACTATCGAAATCTTCTGACTTGGCTTACTCCGGCGGCGTTGCAGCAACACTTTGCATTAAACTTGCTTTTGGCCTTGCGATACAGTCCGGAACTAATTGAGGAATTTCAACCTCAACCAACATTTAGGTGGGACGAAATATTACATGCCGGCGGGCTCGCTTGGGCAGCCATCGCGCAAGATTTTTCGACTGCCGAGGCCAGGTCGACGGCAATGAGGCTAGCTGGATTTCTACCGGACGACATCCGCAGGTTAACCAAGGATTACCTCGACGCGTGGTTGCCGGTTGCCGGGCCAAGCGCGCGCCCACGCGTCCTGCTGGATCCTAAGCTCGTACCAATGGTTATTCTCGGCAGCGGGATCCTCGGTATCGTTTCCAGTCTGCCGGAAAACTCTCACGAGGTTGCGGAATTCCTTTCACAGCGCGAGACGCAAGGAGAAAACTTAGAAGACTTCGTGAAACGAGGATTAATGCTCGGTATGGCTAGCTTTGCCCGCGTTCTTCGCGAGTCAAACGAGGTCCTGGGAGAGGTTGCCCAGAAGCTTTCTGCGGCTGTTCCGTAGGAAGTCGAGCTCTTCATTAGCGGATTAGAATCTTTCATTTCTTAGGAGGAGATCATGGCTCACCAATGCCGAACCACAGAACGACTGTGGCAATCAGAAATTAATCATATGTCCGAAGGGGACATCAGAATCGAGGCCGAGGATGGTGATGGGAGCTTTAGAGGTAGACACGAAGGAAAGGGCCAGGATATTGCCGGTCAATGTTTCGAAGAGGACGGAGGTTTGCCTCACAGAATTATGTTCATTCTTCCGGACCGTAACCCTCAGTATCTATATGTGGGCGTGATCGACGTGAGCGGCGACCCACACAAGATCAAGGGACGGCGTTTCGACTTCACGACTGTTGTAGAAGCCAAAAGAGCTGACGACCAGGCTGAAATTCTTGCGGATGACGACTGGACGGCCGAAAGGCCTGTGACTTTTAGACAACGAGAAGAAGCACAACTCTTCAAAGGTCATTAGGTCGACGGGCGGACATCGAATTTTGGCTTGGTAGCCTCTGAGTTGACCAGGGATCGATTCTGGTTGCCGATTTCCAAACCGGTCGTGCGCCTTCTTCAAAACGGAATCCTGGTAGAAGTGACAGAAAAGCTTTCGGCTGTCGTTCTGAAGGACTTTAGATTTTCTTGTTAGCAGAGTGAATTCATTTATTTCTAAGGAGGCTACAATGGCACACAAATGTAAGGCTACCGACAGTCGTCCGTGGATATCAACGCTCAAAGGCACGGTTGACGACGGCGAGATCACAATTGGTACCGAGAACGGAAACGGCCAATTTAAAGGTAAACACAAGAAAACAGGCAAGGACCTCATCGGTAATTGTTTCGAAGCTGGCGGAGGCAAACCAGACAAAATCACGTTCGTCGTCCCAGACCGTCAGCCCGAGTTTTTATACTTCGGGGTGATCGATTCGAGCGGCGAAAAGATTACGGGAAGACGTCTTACGTTCCCCGACGCTTTTGACGCGATAGCTCTTACCGATGACGACTGGACGGCTGAAAAGCCTACGACTAAAAGGAAGGCATGACTCTTGAGAAAGCATCAGGCCGACCTCGGCGACCTCGTCTGCCTGCCGTCCCTTAACGTCGGCAATTATGAACCAAGCCTCGGTTGGGAACGCAGATTTACTTGTACGACATAGCCGACTATTCAGCACGAAGTAAACTGCACCGCCGGACAAAGAGATCTATCCTCTTTGCTCTTGGCGCGGCGTTGTCAGTCTTACTTTGCTCTAATCCTGCCTTGGTTCACGCCTCTGGCTCTCAAACCTTCAACGTTGGCGCGGTGGCGAATCAGCAGGACGTTCGCGGGCTCAGCTTCGATCAACGCATTAGGAATGAAATCAAGGGTGAGGATGTCCACGTCTTCGCAATCACACTTGGTCTTAATCAATACGTCCAATTGATCGTCGAGCGCCAGGGAATCGATCTGGTCGTGGGTGTGTTAGCGCCTGATCGTTCAGTTGCCGCGAAGTTTGAGAATCCGGCCGGCCCGCTGAGCCAGATTGTAGGGCTATTTAAGGCTGAAGCGCCCGGTACCTATACGCTAGAAATTCGGCCAGCCCGAAAATGGTTGCCCAAAGGTAGTTATGAAATCCTGCTACATGAAGTTGCGATACCGAGTCTTACAGACGAAAAGCGACTGCTCGCCCAACTGAAATTATTCGAAGGTAGACGGCAACAGGCGTTTGACACCTCCGATTCTTTGCATTTGGCAATCGCGAGTTACGAACAGTCCCTCACTCTTTGGCGAGAAAGTGCAGACACATTCGAAGAAGCCAACACATTGCAATTGACTGCGCGTGTTTACAAGTCTCTGGGGAATCTGAAGCAAGCAGAGACCTACTTGAACCGCGCCCTGGAGTTAAGGCCCCGTGATAGCTCGGCCAGCGCCTACACGTTGCTGGATCTTGCCGACGCTTACTATTCACTGAAGAGTCCTCGAGCTTCGCTGGCAAAATACGAGGAGGTTCTTAAATCCTTCAAGCAGGCCGAAGACCGGCGAGGAACAGCGGCCGTACTCGCACAGATTGGCCTCGTCCACATGCGCTTGTTTGACTGGTCGGGGGCGCGCGACATTCTCGAGTCTGCCCGTGAATTGGACCACACGGAAGGCGATGTGTATGAAGAGACGCGCGTCTTCAATTCGCTGGGTGGTGTTTTTGACAATCTGGGCCAGCCTGAAAAAGCGTTGGAGATGTACCAACTGGCTGGTGGGGGCTTTGCCCGGCTAGGGGCGAAAGCGCGTGAGGGAAACGTGCACATCAATATCGGGGTGCACTATGACACGTGGGGAGAGTGGCGAGATGCGATTGCCTATTACAACAGCGCTCTTAAGCTAATCGCGGATGGTCATGCGAGTGGTGAGGTTGATCGAGCTTTTGCAAATGCCAAGAAGGCCTCCCTCTTTTACAACCTCGGCTCACTTTACATTGGCCTTGGCGCCTTTCCGGAAGGGTTGGACTACTTACAGAAATCACTGGAACTCCGCACGTCTAACGAGCGCGGTGCGACACTGACATTGCTGGCTTACTCGCACATTTTGTCCAGCGAACCAGATCAAGCTTTGACTCGCTGCCGTGAGGCACTCTCCGTGCAGGAACCTGCCGGCGATCCGAGACGAGCGCAAACGTACACGGTCATGGGTCTGGCTGAGCAAGCACTCGGGCATCACGAAAAAGCGATCGAGCTTTTTGATCGCGCCTTCGAAATTCAGAACAGCAAAGACACACAGGATTTGAAGGGTCTCGCAATCACCATGGATAAACGTTCGGCGAGTTTCGCCGCTAGAGGCGATCCAACCAGGGCCCGAAAAGACTTAGCAGGCGCCATTAGCCTCTGGCGCCGGTTTAAAGATCGGAATGGTGAAGCCCTCAGCTTATTTCAATTGGCCCGTTTGGATCGCGACACCGGCAACGTGGATGCCGGGCTGGCGAGTGCCGCAGCGGCAATCAAACTCGTCGAACCTCTGCGCAAGAATGTAGTGGGCCAGCAATTGCGCGCATCTTACTTCGCCACGAAGGTTGATTACTACGAGCTCTACATCGACCTCATCATGTCCAGCGGTAGCAATTTGGCGGAACGCGCGCTAGCGGGTTTTGAGGCGAGTGAGCGAGAAAGAGCGCGCGGGTTGCTGGATGCGCAGTCGGTAGCCAACTACGAGTCAGTCGCGCCACTTGAAGCGAATTTGGCTGCACTAATCGAGAAGCATAAGAACCTGCAACGAACTATCCTGGTGAAAACTTCACAACGCTCGCAATACTTGTTGCGGACTTCGGTCGGAAAAGAAATTTCAGAACTGGATCGAGAACTCATCAGTTTGACCACTGCTCGGGAATTGGTGGAGCAGCAGATTAAGTTGCAATATCCGCACTACGCCGGGCTCAGCTTCGCTGACCCACTGCCCGCCCCCAAAATACAACGAGAACTCGATGCTGATACACTGCTCATCGAATACGCCCTCGGCGACCGGCGCAGCTATGTTTGGGCTGTGACACCCAATTCCATTGATGCTTTTGAGCTACCGGCAGGAGAAAAGATTAACCTATTGGCGCGTCGCTTCACCAATGCCTTAACCGCACTAAATACTGGACCCCAAAATGAGACTTTGGCTCAACGACAGGCGCGGATCGGAAAGGCAAACAGCGAGTACACCAAGGCCGCAAGCGAATTGAGTGAAGTGATACTCGGCAAGTTGGCCCCATCGCTCGGAAACAAGAGATTGGTCGTGGTCGCGGATGGGGCGTTGCAGACGGTTCCCTTCGCCGCGCTGCCGATCCCGCCAATTTCAGCAAACGTTGAAACAACAATGTCAGCGACGGCAAATTCTTCGGGGACCGAGAGTTCAAAACTTCTAGCGAACTCGCCCCGCATCATTGCTTCTGATCCAAAACCTTTACTTGTCGAGCACGAGATCATTACCCTTCCTTCCGCATCGGTTCTAGCGCTCCAGCGTCGTGAACTAGCAAACCGTCGGCCTTCGTCTTTGGAAGTGGTGGTGTTGGCAGATCCCGTATTTGATGCAGAAGACAGTCGGGTTGAGCAGGCAAGAAGAAACACTCAAAAGGTGTTGCTCAAAACCGCCAGGAACCAAAAAACGCCGCCGAATGAAACTCAACCGAATCAGCAAGGTCCGCCAACCCCAAACACCGCCTTGTCAAGCGCGTTGCGAGACGTCGGGCTTGAGGGAAAGTTACCTCGACTGCTGAGTTCCCGAAAGGAAGCACGAGCCATCATGCAAGTCGCTCCGGCCGGCCAGTCTATGAGCGCGTTCGATTTCCACGCAACGCGTGAAATGGCCCTTAAGCCCGAACTGTCGAAATACCGTATCGTGCATTTTGCAACTCACGGCGTCCTGGATCTCGAACATCCCGAGTTGTCGGGCATCGTGTTTTCTATGGTCAACGAAAAAGGACAACCCCGGGACGGTTATCTTCGTCTCGAGGATATATACAACATGAATCTATCGGCGGACCTCGTCGTGCTCAGCGCGTGTCAAACTGGAATTGGCAAACAAATCAAGGGTGAAGGCTTGATCGCATTAACCAGGGGCTTTATGTACGCCGGAGCAAAAAGCATTGTTGCCAGCTTGTGGAAGGTTGACGATGCAGCTACTTCGGCGCTGATGGCTGAGTTTTATCGCCAGATGTTCATAAACAAACTCAAGCCGTCCGCCGCTCTGCGGGCTGCGCAATTGAAGCTCGCCCAGCAGTCACGCTGGCAGTCGCCCTACTATTGGGCCGGCTTTTTCATTCAGGGTGATTGGAACTAGATAGATGCCGCTGCCCGGAACTGGGCTATAATCCGTGCGATTGCTCAGACTGTCCGTAAGGGGCATACAGCTTTGCCACCTACCGATTCCCAATGGGAACTAACCCAAAAGGCCTTCGATAATCTTCTGACTTTGTTTTCCGCGGACCCTGACGAAGCCGCTGCGAAGTACTTAGTCATGAGAAGAAAACTGCAGCGGTTTTTCGAGTGGAACTTGCTCCCAAACGCCGAAGAACTTGTCGACATTTCAGTAAATCGGGTGGCCCGCAAGATAGAGGAGGGAGAGAAAATCTCTAACTTGAATGGCTATTTCAATGCTGTCGCCAAAATCATAGTCCAGGAACAACACCGTTTTCTTAATCGGTTTGCTCCCACGGATGACCCGCCGGAACCACCGGCCCCCGATTCGGGCGAGGGTATTGAAAAGGAGCGGCGTTTGAAGTGTCTGGATGACTGCCTCGACAAACTGCCGATCGAAAGTCGAACACTGATCCTTAAGTACTACTCTTACGGGGAAAAAAATAAGATTAGCCGTCGCAAACAGCTTGCGGAAAACCTGGGAATTCCAATGAATGCACTGAGAATTCGTGCTTACCGGCTGCGAAGCTGGCTGGAAACATGTCTTGAAGATTGCCTGGCTCAGCTTGCCTGAGGCGGAAATGAAAGCGGATTTGCCGCACTCTAAGTAAGGGGAAGACGCGTGCCGAACTCAAAAAGAGAAACCGACGAAATGCGATACTTTTTGGGCACCCTTCCTGCCCAGGACGTGGACCGCATAGACGCAGCTCTTTTTGAGGACGACGCAAAGATCGAGGAGCTGGAGGCTGTGGAAACCGAGCTAATCGATGCCTATGTTCGCAAGGAACTTCCCGCGGAGAATCACAAGCAGTTCGACGCCAGACTTCAGAGATCGCCGGCGCTGTTGAAGCGAGTCAAATTCGCAGACAGCCTGAAAGACAAGATCGCTGAGTTCGCAATCGAACCTGAGCCTCGCCCGGAACCGGAATCGAAGTGGTGGAAGAAACTGTTTTCCCAACCCGTACTTGCCGTCGCCGTTGCTGCCTGTCTGATCGTTACGGCGAGCGGTGTTCTCCTTTTTCTGACGGGGCGCAACGAGTCCAATCGAATAGCCTCTGAACGAGCGGCTTTGGCTCAGGAAAACAAAGCGCGGCAGCAGCAACTGACCGAGCTACAAACGAAAGCCGAGCAACTTGCCGCCGAGCTGCGGACAGAGCGAGCCCAGCGAACCGAAGACCAGAAACTTATCCAACAATTGCAGGAAGCCAACGCTACTGGCCGTACGTTTAGCGCGTCAATCGTTTCCCTACTCCTTATGCCTGGGACTGTACGCAGTTCGGGAAAAAAACCGGAAATAACTGTGAGGACCGGAACTACCACTGTTCAATTAAAGCTTTCCAGCGACGCAAAAGATTTTTCCAGTTACAACGTCACTGTGGAGACAGGCGAAGGTCGGGTGGTCTTCTCGCAGAATCGACTCAAAACACACGGGGGTCTGTTAATAATAGCGGTTCCGGCCCGACGCGTGGCAGCCGGCGATTACCTTGTCCAGGTCAACGGTGTTCGCTCCTCCGGCCAAATAGAAAGCGTGGACGATTATCAGTTTCGCGTCTTGAAAGCGCGCTGATTCGTTTCCCGTTTCTCCGACCAGACTTCGTCCGTAACACACGCTGGCGGGCCCAACACTAATCCTGGTAGAAATGTATTTGGCCGAATAGTCACTATTCCTGAAGGCCGTTTGTGACGCAGCTCTTAGGCGATTACCGAGGGCCGCACAGCGCGGGCGTCGAGTGAAGTCACGGATGATTCCCATGGATGTTCACGTGGATTTCCTCTTAAGTGATAACAATTATCTCAAAGAACTGAGACTTTGGCGGATGGAGACACGATGACTCGCGCTACAACTATCGCAATTCTGACTTCCGGCCAGCTTCATCTTCCAATTTGTACTTCCGGCAATGCAAGCTTCCAATTTCAGAACAGAGCCAAGGGTTCCAGACGTGAAAATGCCCAGATTCTGATGAACTTGCGGCAAGCAATTGCTTCTAATCGCGGCAACGAAATGCTTCAAGTCACATTTACGGGTTCGTGGTTTTCGACTGATGCCTCGTCAAAGCCACGATGGCGCGAAGATGGCGCGATTTGAGAAGTACGCGATCGACGGGTCATGAGGTCAGTACCGTCCGCGGTAGCGGATGGGTTTGACGATCCTGACACGCTCCTCCGTTTGAATCTCACCACCTGAGTCCTCCCGGTCTAACTCTTGGCGATGAAAACCGTCCGAGCGAGAAAGTTCACGTGTTCCCACTGCAAGCCGAGAATCTCTCCGCGCCGCATACTCGTGTTAAGAGCAATGGTGACGACAGAACGGACGTGATCTCGCCTTACCGGTTCGAATCAATCAGTCCATTGTCAAAAGCCATCGAGAAGATCTTCGCAAGACAAGCAAGGTCGCGATTGACGCTCGCCGGAGTCCTCGGCCTGCCGCCGGTCTTCCTTGTCACGTCTGCTACGCTTCGAGATTGTCTAGAACACACGCTGCATCCCGGGCTCCCTGATCTTAGCGGCTGAAAATCGTGGTCGCGGTTATGCGATATCCGATTTTGAACACGTTGACGTCGGGGTCATCGAAAGGCGGCTGTCCTCCGCGCTCAAACGAAAAGAAGAAGCTGTTCGCGCCTCTCGCCGACGAAAAGCGTCCGAGGCTGTAAGCAAACTCGCCGAGAAAGTAATTATGGTATCGGTCCGTTTTAGATTCGCCTCTGACATAGAACACTTCAGACGCCGTCAACGAAATTCTTGGAGTGGGATTGATGGTTCCGTCAAATCCGAAGTAGAGACGCCTCACCGTGTCTGACGGCTTGATCGCTTCCGCGGGCCGATGCCGGTAGTAGGTTTTCCCAATGTCGGCACCAATGATCGGAACGAATTCGTAGCCATAGCGAAAAGGCAACAGCTTATAGGGCGGCTTACAGGTTGAACACAAATGCCGCGTTTCGGACTCGACATTCGTGGGGTCGTAGGGATGATTCAAAGCGGCGAACACGGGGTTAAATTTGAAGGTGCCGTAAAATTCCCGCTGCTTGAAATCGCGATCCGACGCGTGGTTGAACTGAAAGAGAAGTCGGTAATAGGTCGGGAACTCGTGGTTGTTTTGGTAGAAACGCAACTCTTCCTGGGCGCCCAGAACCACCCGATTTAGTGACGACGTATCGCTCGTGATGTTTCCGGTTGAGACCTTCGCATCGATGTAGAAGGGCGTGAAGATGCTGTACCTGCCGGCGGTCACTGGTTGAGCCTTGTACGGTGTGAGATAGGGCTGAATATTGGGATCGCCGGCGAAGTTGTAGCTATGATTCGTAATCCTGGCAGGATCCTGATCATCGACGTACCTATAGTAAAGACAGACCTCACCACCTTTGAAAGTTGCGATAGTGTCGTCGTCCGCGATTACAATTCCGGGAGCCAGAAGATTAGGATGGTTATTGATCGTCACTGATCCCGGATCTTTATCGGTTGGCTTCTGGTAATCGCCCAGCGGACCGCATTCGGCCAACAGGTCAGGAACTTTCTTTACCTTGAGGCGCTTTATGTTGCGGAAGAAACCGAGTCGCAAATCCAGAGTGCCGACGGTGTTTCGCTTCCGCAGGAAACTCTTATCCGGCTGCTGCTGGTCTTTGACCGAACTAACCAGCGAAACGCCAATGTTCAGATCCTTGTCGATGGGACGAACGCCGACAGCTTTCTCCTTTTGCGGAAAAACGTCCGCAGCTGGTTCGGCAGTCAGGGCGGTGAGCCCCGTAACGACCCGTGGCTCGACCAGATCAAGGGGAGCGTCTTTGGGAAGCGTGAGTTTCGCGTCGAACTTTTCGGTCGGAACGTCGCCATCGGTGGAAAAACAGGCCCACATCTTGCTGAAGCCTCGGAGCACCGGATCCTCTCCTTTTGAGTTCTTTAGCGGCGCCACCGTAACTGCCTTGACCGTCAAAGTCTTCGTTCCTTTGCGACTCAGTGGTTCCACCTCGATCGTGATCTGTTTGAGCTTGTCAGGATTCTGCAACGAATCGAGGTAGTGATAGAGATCGAGAAGGTGTTGAGGCGAGGTTTGGGAGTCATAATCCACCGTCATAGCGAACTCGTTGCGGCGGCAACCTGGGAAATCACTTGCCAGCGTGCGCGTGAGCGTGGACAGGCCCACCGGGATCACCCTCACCACCGCATGGTCATAAGCGTCGACATAGTTCGTCAGCACAATCGCATATTTTTTCTTTTCGAAATCAACAAATGGCTCCATACCGACCGACAGGTAAATCCGATAACGCTTGGCAGCGTTGGCATCGTCCCGCGCAATCAGCAAAGTGTTATCGAACAGGTCATTGTCGCGAGACTGACCTACCGATGGCACCTCCACTCCCTTGCTCGAAAGAATCCCGATGCGGGTTGCCTTGGCACATTTGACCGCGTCATCTGTATCCTGGCACAGACTGTGAAAGATACCGCTTTGCAGAGAAGTATCAGTTTCTATTTCGATGTAATACTTGCGGCTTGGCGGCGCGTCAGGCTTCTCATTTACGTGCAGCAGTGCTTTGGGCAAATCGTCCTGCGACATCGACGGTTGCACGTTAAAGGCGAGCATAAACATCAAGCACGCGACCAGGTGTAGGATTGTGATCCGCATCGGCGACTCTCCTTTGTTTGTGTGAACAGTGGTTCTAGATTGGTTGGGCAGCTGCCGAAAAAGTCGCCATAGTGTTGATCGCGTCGCTCACGATGGTGCTCCGGTTTATCGCATTGCCCAAATCGGTGAATTGCTGGTTGGAGAGCTGGGCGTGATCGAGCTGGAGAACGAATAACATCGTCGAGTTCACTGCCAGATCAACCGAGTCTTCGGCGCTATAGAAAAAGGACAACGGAAACGCTGTCCATTTGTCTCCGGCTTCCGCAGCCTTCGCAGGCGAATCACTATTGACCTGAGAATGAAAGAACGTTCTTATTTGGGGCGCTGTGGCCATGAGGTGTTTCTCCCTTCAATTGTAATTTATCTGAACCGTTCAGGGTTGATAGGCGGGCGTGACGTTCATCCACGCATCGAAGGTCTTGAGGTTTTGTTGGCCCTGTGGATTGTCAAGCGCCGTCCAGTATTCGGCTGACCAAAACATTTCATGCGAACACAAACTTCGTTGTTCCACTCCCCAAATACCAATCTTCCCTTGACTTATAAACGCGCCGATTTGGGCGCAGAAGTATCATCAAAGAGAGTCTTGACTTGAGAAATCTGCCGATCGACTGAACATCAGCCCGAAGACTGTCCAGGCTGGGAGCAAGGTTCAAGAGAACCGGTGAGGCAGCGCTCAAATTATTAGCGATCGCAAAGAAGCATCCCGAAGTTTTGCTTGACGGTTGATGGCACGCTATGGGCTCGGATCGTCTAATGTCGGCCGGTGGATTGGAAAGGGTTTTAAGAACCGCTGGGCTGTCTTCCGGCTTTGCCGCGCCATGAGTGCGGAAAAAATGATCGCCAAAAGGTGATCGAAGTGAATACGCGCGATGGCCCATTGAAAAAACCGATAGAATTTTTGCGGCTCCCACGCGAGTTTATGGCGCTCACAACCGAGCCGGCTAACGTTAGAAGGACTCCTGGAATAGCAGCCTTCTCCCAGCCGAATCCCATCTTCGCCACGATGATTACCAGGGCGCCGGCGCTGACGAGGTAGAGGCCCCATCTTCGGCGCGTCACGCGGGCTCTGAGCCAGACACTGACAATATTAATCATCATCGCTGTGATGAGGATTGGCTGTAGCCACGGCGAGTACGGGATTTGATTCAGTCCCGCGATTCCGAACAAGCTCAGATATGCGGCCCAGCAAATCGGACACTTCGGAAAGAACGCCACTCCGAGGGACGCCACCGTGGCCAACACTGGTGAGGCGGTGCGAGTGATTGCCAGACGACCGGGAGGAAAAACATCAGTGGGTGGCAGGTCGTTCTTCTCAGACAACACTTCAACAGCACGATCGATCAATTCCTGTTCATCCCAGTGAAGTCTTTCAAAGGATGCAGCGATGCGGCCTTTGGCATCGAGAACGTACGCTTCGATGCGATGCCGGTTAACCAGCGATTCGATAAAGTTGACGCCGAGCTTGAAATGCCCGCGCAGGGCGTTTAACCCCTCGGTGGTTCTTAACATTCGATGGCCGGCGTCGAGACGCACGCCACGGTTCTGCCCGTAGCTGCGAATGCGCACGGGCAGGTCAAACGCGGGATCATAGGTAATTGCCGCGGTGTTGATTTGATCAACGAGGCCCTGTTCTTGCAGGAGCTTCTGAATCCGGGCGAGCTTCGTGATTGTGAGCGAGCACTTTAGCGGATTGCCGCAGCGCGTGTAGAAAAAGACGACGATCGAAGGACGCCCGTGGAAAAATTCTTTGAAGCTGATCCGGTCACTGTCCTGATCCTCGAAAGCAGTTTCGTCTATTTGCTCAGTGCCATGACGCGAATTACTCGACCAGGAGATCTTGCTCAGCAGACCGGCTGGTAAAGTGCAGCAACTGTCGGAATCCAGCGGCCCTGACTGGTCGCTTGCGCGGATGATCTCCAGAACCCGGTTAGCTTCCCACATCGCCTTTTTTGAGAGCCCTCCGGACTGCACGATGCTTTCAATCTCCGGCAGCACTCCTCTGGCGTGCGGACCGAGCCAGGCCGCCGTCGCCAGCAATTCACGAACGGGGCTGGTGCCTGACGCAGAAGTCGCGTAATCACCAAAGGCCCGGAAGGATACGGGATCATCGTGATAGCGGACTTGATTCAGTGCTCGAAGCACAAAGGGCGCGAGCGCTGAGTTTGGGTTTGGGTAAGATCGGAGGGCACAAGCTGCGGCCGCCACCAGATAGGGATCAACCCCCGTGTCGAGCTCCTCAAGCACAAAGAGAAGCTCATCGTCGGATATTTCAGCTCGCGCGAGTGCGAGGAGCACCCAGCCGCGCATTTCGACGATCGTCGCTGCCCCTCGCTGATCATAAAAGGGGTGATCTTCGCGCAGCAGATCCACCAGTTGCTGACGCCCGTTCGGATCAGCGGCGAGTGAGTCGACCAGCTCGGCAAACTCCGATTCTGACGGTGCTCTTGTCGTGACTAAATCTTCCATGGCGCGCCAACTTTAATGACGGTCGTTTCAGTTTTGCCCCCTCTCCCTTTCGGACAGGCTTGGGAGAGGGCGCCTGGCGCGACCACCTCGGAATACTTCACCGGGCTTTAGCCCGTTACTGACACGAGCAGTCAAGGTCCAAAAACCTTTTTGGCTGCGAAGAATTCCTGAACGGATTGCGGGCTGAAGCCCGCAGCAACGCGGTGGGTGCAGTTTGCACTAAGGCCCTCACCCCAACCCTCTCCCAACGGAGAGGGAGTCAAACTGGACCAGCCAACTTTAATGACGGTACTTGCCAAGGAACTGTTTAGCACTCCGTTTGTACTTCGCGGACTTGGCCTTGTCACTGAGACGGTCGACGCTCTTCAGCAGCGCGGTGTCTTTGGCTACGGCTTCGTTATCGCCAAATTGCCCGAGCGCGGTCAGGCTGGTGGCTTGAATGTCCTCGAATTCTGACTTATCCAGCAGCATCTCTCGCGCATGCTTTTGGAATTTATCCGGATTGAGCGCACGCAAAGCTGAAGCTGCGATTTGCCGGTTCTCACGCATTTCATCCTTGTCGCGGAGCACTTTCTCGAAGAACGGCGCCGAAGCCGCGTCCGCAGCAAGCAGACGCAAGGCCTCCTGCCTGGCGGCAGGGTTCGGCGGATTCTGAACTATGTCACGGGCTACCGAATACGATTCCGCGTGGACGTCGTAACTTAGAAGTTGTAAAGCCTTCTCGGGTGGAACCAAAGCCTTTGCGGGGTTCTTTAGTCCTTCGAGTAGTTTCTTTTGCACGAATCCGTCTTTCTCGCCCGCTAGCGTGCCCAACGCCGTTTCGCGAATCTGCGGATTCGGATCCGTTGCGACCTCGCGTAGGGTTGCGATGTAGTCGTTGCGACACGGCGCGAACGCGATCGCGCTGAAGGCAGCCGCCGCCAGTGAATCCATTGCTGCCATGCGCACCTCGACCAGCTCCTTTTGGTCGCGCACGACTGCCAGCACCGCCTGCAGGTTCTGGTCAGATTCACAAACCGCCAGAGGAGCTTCGGCAAAAGCCGTGACTCGATCCTTCGCCGGCCGGCGTAGGTTTGTGGCCACTAAGATCGCTGCCCGCGTTGACCTCTTTCTCGAGGACTGTTTTGATTTTTTCTTCGTAGTCATGTTCCTGTCTCCTCATAGTCGAGAGTCATAGGCCTAGACGAATTTCACATCGTCGTAATCAAAGCCCTCGCGCGCAGTGGCATCTACGGCGCCATGATAGTCCAGCATGCTTTTGACCTGCGGTTGTGCGCCGGGGGCGGTCACGCAAGGCGATGAAGCCAGCGAACCGCCGGGAGCCGTCGGCGGCCGCGAACCTCCTGTAACTCCATTCCAGGGCCACATGGTGTCGTTCAAATTGTGGCCAATGGGGTTGTTTGGATCGCCAGTAAAGGATGCCGCCACCGTTGAATCGAATCGCGCATTCTGCCGCTGCCACTTTGCCCACAGTCGATCCACGTTGCAATGCAACAGGAAGAAGAGCGGATCCTTCGCAGCAGTGTCGATAGATCGAATAAAGCCGTCCCATCTCGTGTGGGCCGTGCCGTGCGGATTACCTTCCATGCCCACGAACGCGGCATAATTCGCGCCCAGCGCCAAAGTTTGGGCCTCGGTAATCACAGTCGGCCCGGGCTGAGTGGCCGGGTTCCAGTTATTCCGCGGCGACCGCGTAATTCCCTGAACCCCGTCAGTCACCCAAAACTGCAATGGATTTGTATTACTAAACTGGACCGCGCCATTGGGGCCTGAGGTTCCGATAAAGTCCTGGGTGAAGAGATTTGGCGCGGCCGCATCAAAACGCCAGTAAGGCAGCGCCACACTCCGATCAATAGCTTGAAGCTCCCGCTCCAGATCCAGCAAGTACGCACGATGCCAGGGCAGAAACCCGGGTGCCCCGTGGGCTTGCGGCTGGCTGACAAAGGTGTGCATGCTGCGAAAGTCGGCAAAGCGGCCGGCGCCTTGATCGTTCAGCGTCGCGAAAGCCGACACGAACCGATCGCGTTCCCCGGAAGTCAGCGCTTCGGCGTTTTTGCGAATGCGCACCATCACCTTTATCGATCCGACCAGTATGCCTTTGATGGGCACGATAATGGGTCCAGAGGGTTTGGCGCGGGCTTCAATTGTCACGTCCCTGTCGTTAATGCTCGCCTTGCTACCAGCCACAAAAAACGGCACGGTCTTGCCATTCGTGGGAACCGTCAAAGTCAGGGTACTGGAGAACCTTCCGGTGCTTCCCTTGCGAAAAATAACCACGCCACCGGTAGCCGCCGATACGTTGGACAGGGTCACGTCGACAGTTCTAGCGATCGTCCCCGAGGGATCGGTCACGCGAATCCGACAAGGAGACGGTGCCCAACCAACATATCTCGCGCCGGCGCTGGTGCTGTTGTTAATTTGCAACTCGACTTTCATTTGTCAGTCCTCCTAAAGGAGTTTCTCAAGGTTGTCCGTACAGACGGTTCGCCGTTTTCCAGAGATGTCGTTAATCCGGAAAGAACCCGGGCGACACAGGAATAGATCTCAACGACTCCACATCAGGATTTTCGTAAGAGGGGGGATTAGTTGTTTGCCTCGGAGGCCAAAGGAAGCCGCCGAATCAATCTCCGAAATTATGGCGACGGTTCGTAAGGTTATCTTACCGGCGGGGAGACTATACCGGCACGGTTTAGGTTGTCAACATTTTCGCGGTGGCGAGTAGTTTGAATGTGGCACGCGCATCTTGCGCGTGAGTCACGGGCGGGACGCCCGTGCCACGTTGGTTTACTGCTCACCGCCCACGTCTTTTCTGTGAAAGGTCATTTGCCAGTTCCATTCCCAGGTCTGCCCGTTGTCGGGAGAGAACGCCTGGGACCAAACGGGAGTGTCGGGGTTACTTGCATCCCAGCGGAACTGCACGATGATGTCTTTTTGTTCGTAAGTGTCCCGCGCATAGAAGCTGCCGATTTTGTTTTCAAACGAGCCGACCTGCGGGACGTCCATTACGACTGTCTCGCTGTTTGCCCAATAGATGCTCCAAAGTCTGGTCTCGGGACTGAAGAGCCGCAGTGACATTCCTTCGAACGGCCGGCCATCGATCGGAGTTTGAAAGGAGTCGATGTTTCCGTAGCCGTTAAGAATTCTCCGGCAATCTACCTGGGCTTCGAACTCGGTCCAATCAGAGCAGCCGCTCAGTCTGCTCTTCAGCTTCCGATTGTGGACTCTCCATTTTCCGATCAGAAAGTCGAAATCATTTTGCGATGAACTCGTGGCTGCGACGATCTGCAAGTCTCCTGAAGACGTGAATAGTTGTTCCATATCTAGTAACGCTCACCGGGTGCTGCAAGTAGTCCTCAGTTGCGGCTGGGATGCGCGATCAGCTCCGTAGTTGATTTCACTGAGCCGGTGTCGGTCATTGATTTGACCAGGCCGACTCCTGGCGCATACCAGTAGGTCTTGGTCACCGGCGCGCCTCCCTGGACCACTTTCGTCATGACCTTCATGGCCTCGAATTTACCGGCCGCCACGGACACAGTTTCGGGCCCGGAAACCTCGTTCGATTCGTCTATTTCCACGCCCATCATGCCGGTGCCCTTCCACTTCCACGAATCGCCACTCGTGAGCGGGTTCTTCAGAAATTGCCTGGTTGGCTGATACTCAGCCTTGTTCCCGGTCTTCACGTATTCCTGGCGATGCATCAGGACCCACCCGCTGGGTTTCGAATACCAATCGTGAATAGGCTGGAAAGTTGAAACAGTCTCGACCAGAAACAGAGTATTGCCGTTCTCTTTCTGTTCGTTCAAAACCTTGATAGTGAATTCAGATTGTTTGCCGTCTGCGGTGGTAGATCGATACTTCCATGAATCTCCGACGCTAAGAGGAAAGTAATCTTTTGAACCGGTTGACGACCCTCCGCCAGACGAGGAGGGCGACATCGTTCCCTTTTTCAGGTAGGAGCAGCCAAGAACCAAAGCCAGCCAGAGAGCCGATACAACCGAAAGGGTAACAATCGCTTTGTTAGTTTTCATTGGGTTTCCTCAGAGTCGGACTTGCCTGAATGCTACGTCTGAACAACGGAAGTGACTGGGGACGATTTAGTTAAACCGCGATCATGCACTGAACCGCGCGCATTCTATTTTCGCTCGCGAGGCAAGTCAACAAACCGGGCGGTAGACCCCTATTTTGTAGGGGCGTCCCTCCGTGTGGGCGCCCTCTTTTGGTTCGATTCCGGGGCGCCCACGGAGGGACGCCCCTACAAAATTGGGCCACTACCGGATTAGGGTTCGCTTGATGAAAGGGGCCACCACGGCTTACTCTTCCGCTACGCATAGGTCGCAGCCGCGGTCTCAATTCTGTGGCCGGTTGTGCCTATCCTAATTGCAGTCCCTGATGGTGAGTTGTGAGCGGGAGGTGATTGTGTCAGTCGCTGCTCAAAGACGGTTTTCAACCTCGTATTTCTATGCGGCAGTCGTGCTCTGCCTTGGGTTGGGCGCCGCGAGTGCAGGCCTTTTTTCGTGGAGCACCATCCCCTTACTCACTGTCGGCCTCTTCAGCTGGAGTCTGTTCGAATACGTAATGCACCGTTTCATTTTTCACTATGACGCGCGGTCGCGTTTAGGCCGTAAGTTCCTTTATCACGCACACGTCTCACACCACGAAAATCCCACCGGGAAGAGTCAGTTTTCCGCGAGCCTGATCATGGGCTTACCAATCGGCGCCGCGTACTGGCCATCGGCGTGGGTGGTGACGGGTTCGTGGGTGGCGGCGTCCTGGATGTTCATCGGACTGGCGGCCGGTTTCTTCAGTTACAAATGGGTTCATTTTCAATGCCACCACCGCAGAAGCCGTTGGCGGCTGTTAAGGTATCTGAGACACTATCACCTGCTGCACCACTATAAGACTCCTGAACTGAGATTCGGCGTTACCTCTCCATTGTTTGATCTTGTTTTCGGCACCTTCCGCGCACCTTCGCAACGGAAGCGCGCGGAGCGCGCGACAGCATAGAAGTCACCTGAACAGCCAGCCGAGAAACGTTGAAACGGTTTTTGAATGTTCACGGCTCTGGGTCACCGGGCTAAAGCCCGGTGTGAATGACAGAGCCTGCTTTCAGACTTCTTATGCTAACGTCCGCTCCCCGGGACTGTAGTCCCGGAGGGATGAAATGGTTATAGACTCAACGGACGCCAGCGAATCTCGCAGCTCCGGAGGAGCGTAACATCCCACCATACCGAGGGCATTCCGCTCCTCCGGAGCTGAAAACACCTTTTTCGCCTCGGTCGCCATAAACATTTGGCCGTCCGCGGCCAGGATCAGCAACAGACAATTACACCACTGCCCTGCCGCATTTGTCCTTGACTTTTTTTGTTCCTCGCATAAAGTCAAGATCAACTTGCTCTGGTCCCCCAGCGCAACGCTCCTCACGAGGAGAGAACTGTCTTGAGCAGTGAAACATTCAGTCAAAACCTGCTTCATGCTTCCCTGATCGAAGCGAGCGTAGATGGCATACTCGCTTTTGATCGCGAATTTCGTTATCTCGCCTGGAACAGGGCGATGGAGTCTATTACCGGCATTAGCCGAGACGACGTTCTGGGCAAGCGTGCTTTCGATGTCTTCCCCTTTCTGAAAGAAACCGGAGAGGAAAAGTATCTACTCGAAGCTTTGGCGGGAAGAAGTGTGGGCGCTGAAAACAGGCCCTATGCCATTCCCCAGACAGGGCGCGCAGGATTCTTTGAAGGTTACTACTCACCCCTCTGCAACGAACGGGGCGAGGTCGTTGGCGGCATCGCTATCATTCGGGATATCAGCGAACGAAAGCGTGCCGAGGAGTTGGTAAATGAGGCTCACCAGCGACTCAGTTCGCATGTGGAAAACACTCCGCTGGCAGTCGTTGAGTGGGACAAAGACTATCGAGTGTCGCGCTGGCTACCCTCCGCCGAGAGACTTTTCGGATGGAAAGCTGAGGAAGTTCTGGGAAAGACCGTCGGCGAATGGAACTTTGTTCACGGTGAGGATTTAGACGCGGTTTACGAAGTCGGCGACCGGCAAAGCCAGGGGCTGGATCGACACAGTGTCTCGCGCAATCGAAACTATACAAAGGACGGGGCGATCCTCCACAACGAATGGTACAACTCAGTTCTATATGACGACTCCGGAACCCTAAGTTCCGTCCTCTCACTAGTGCTGGACGTGACGGCGCGGAAACGTGTTGAGGAGGTAATGCGTGCCTCAGAAGAGCAGTATCGTCTCCTCTTTGAATCGAACCCGCAGGCTATGTGGGTTTATGATCTCGAGACCCTGAAATTCCTGGCCGTCAACAACGCCACCGTCGAACAATACGGTTATTCACGGGAACAGTTTCTCGAGATGACTATCGCGCAGATCCGTCCGCCGGAGGATGTGCCGAGACTTCACGATTATCTCGCGCTTGGTTCTCCCGGCTTCGATCGGGCGGGCGAATGGAAACACCAGAAGAAGAACGGCGACATCATTATCGTAGACATCATCGCTCACCAGTTGGATTTCTCCGGCCGGCGCGCCGAGCTGGTGATGGCTCTTGATATCACCGAACGCAAGCTCGCCGAAGAAGCGCTGGTTGAGAGCGAGGACCGGTATCGCGATCTCGTTGATAACAGTCACGAGCTGATGTGCACACACGATTTGGAAGGTCGGATTATCTCGGTAAATCCCTGGGCCGCTCGCGTCCTCGGCTATAAACAGGAAGCGCTAATCGGCTTGCAAATCCGTCAGGGGCTGATGCCTGAATACCGCGACCAGTTCGACGACTATCTCAGAGAGATCAGGGAAAACGGATTTGCGCGCGGGATAATGAAGGTCAGGACCGCTGAGGGCGAAACGAGAGTTTGGGAATATTACAACACGCTGCGTACCCAGGGAGTTCAGAACCCGATTGTGCGTGGAATGGCCCACGATGTGACCGAACGCCGGCAGGCCCTGAAGCGAGAGAAAGAAGCGCGGCTGGAAGCGGAAACAGCCAACCGTCTCAAGGATGAGTTTCTTTCGACTCTTTCTCACGAATTGCGTACACCGCTGACGGCGATCATCGGCTGGTCCAGGCTTTTGATTGACGGCGAGGTGGAGCCGGACAAACGACCCAAAGCGTTGGAAATCATCGCCCGCAATGCCAGGTTCCAGGCCCACCTGATCGATGATCTGCTCGAAGTCTCGCGCATCATCACCGGCAAGCTGCGGCTTGAATTCACTCCCTGCGAGCTTCGACCGGTGATTGAAGCTGTGGTCGAGAGCCTGCGACCGACGGCTGAAGCAAAGGCAGTCAGCGTGGAGTTGCTGTTAGAACCTGACGTTGCCCTGGTCTACGGGGACGCTGATCGTTTGCGGCAGGTAATCTGGAACCTCTTGTCAAATGCTGTGAAATTCACGCCGAGAAATGGCTCGGTCCAGGTCAGGGTGCAGCGGGACAAAACTCATGTAGCGATCGCGGTCAGAGATTCCGGTGAAGGCATCAAGCGTGATTTTCTGCCTCATATATTTGAGCGCTTCAGTCAGGCCGATGGATCGACCACGAGAGAGCACGGTGGGCTCGGCCTCGGATTGGCAATCGTCCGTCACCTGGTTGAGCTCCACGGCGGAACGGTCCGCGCTGAGAGCCAGGGTGAAGATCTCGGTTCCACATTCATAGTCACTCTTCCGCTGAAGGAAGCCTCTGGCGCTCGGAGCCAAAGACCCAAGTCTCAGGGCGATGACCCGGTGGTCGCCGACGCCAGGCGCATCGTGCGTTCCCCGTCGCTCGCTGGGTTGCGGCTACTCATCGTGGATGATGAGCTCGATTTCCGGGAGCTGGTTACCGTGATGTTGGGACAATACGGCGCCGTGGTGAAGACGGCTGCCTCGGCAAGTGAAGCTCTGGTGTACGTTGAGACTTGGAGTCCGGATGTGCTGGTCGCTGATATTGGAATGCGGGACGAGGACGGGTACGGATTGATCCGCAAGGTGCGGTCACTCTCATCAGAGAGAGGCGGCGGCACGCCGGCGCTGGCCCTGACGGCCTATACCAGAGAGGACGATCGTCTCCGAGCACTATCGGCCGGATACCAGATACATTTAGCAAAGCCCATCACCGGACCGGAATTGGCCGCAGCGGTGGCGAACCTCGTCGGCCGCACTGACTCAGGCAACAGAAAAGATGACGCCCTAAGTGGCCGATGAATGAAAGAAACTACCGGCATGCGACACTCGCCAGTCAACGAAGCTTTGCGTCGAAAGTAACTGCCTCTCATTCAGCCCGGTCACGGCTCGAGAAAAACTCAAAACCGTTTCAACGGTTTTTTCGGCTGGCTCCTGAAGTAACTTTTTCGGGCTCAACCACTCAGTGAACCATTCATGCCGCTCATCACCGGGCTAAAGCCCAGGTGGTGAATGAGACGGGGAACGATTCGAGTTTGAGAACAGAGCGGGATTCCAACCTTCCATGACAATTCAAAAGATGGCGTCACAACGGGAAAGGACTGTGCTGATTATTGGTGGCGAAGGAGAGTTCGGCCGATTTATGCGACGGGACATCCTGCCAAAGCTCGGCGAAATTCACGTCTCGGTGATTGAACGGGATACGCCACGAGAGGAGCATGAGTCGTCCCTCGAGAACGCTCGTCACGTGGTGCTCGCGACGCCGCTGGCGGGTTACGCAGAACGCGCCTGCGAACTGATTTATCAAAGCCGCACTCTTAATGACATCACGACGTTCTGGTTAATCCCGTCGGTTCAGGCAGGTGTATGGCGAGCAGTCTCCGCAACGCTTGAACTCGTCGCTAACCCTCGTTTGTCCGCCGTGTTCTTACATCCGATGTATGGACCAAACGGCTTTCGCGAAACTGAGCCAGAAGCCCGGACGTTCCAAAATGTGCTCACCGCAACATACACAGGTGCGCTCCATCCTTTGGACGACGAGCTGACTGAGATCACGAATTTGTTCCTCAACAGGTTCAACATCAGAACTACCGCTTCCTTCAACCCTGACGAGCATGATCGGATCACCGCCTATTCCCAAGGCCTGTCTTATTGCGTGGCCCGACTCATGTTTGAGGGTTCCGACCTCGATCAAATTTTGCGTGAGGAAATGGCGGACCTGCATCACTCGTTTAGCGGCAATCGCGATCTAATTCTCGACTTTGTGAGAATCAACTCGTACATGCCGCAAGTGTCTGCGGCATTTGCGGATGCGTGGCGGCAAACCAGCCAGTCGGGCTACCACGACGTCTTGAATGCATTTGCGCGTGCAGATGCGGCCCTCAACCGAGGCGCTGATTCACCAATCTCTACGAAGTGGTACGAGAAGTTGCGCGCAGCAGCACGTGAGCTGGGGGGACATGAATGTACTTAGTTACAACGTCCAGGCGAATCGGCTTTGCCTCAAAAGTATGAAAGCGCCACCTGTCATTCACACCGGGCTTCAGCCCGGTGACCCAGAACCGTGAATGCTGAAGAAACCGTTTCAACGGTTTCTCCTCATGTTGCTTTCGGGCCTTAACGCTCAGTGGTCCAGACGAAAGCACAAATCGGTAAAACGGTTTCAGGCATCTCTCGTCGGCGCTGATCAACGGGCTAAAGCCCGGTGTGAATGAAAGGGAACGCATCGACTCTTGAGGTAAAGCTACGCAAATGAACCCGCAAAAGAATTACTCCCCGATGATAGTTTTCGCCTCCTCCTTCCGCTTTATCTCTGGCAAGTTTTCGTGTGTGTAGCCGGGAGGCGTCGCTTCGGACTGCTCGCGCAGCAAGCCGCGGGAGGGCTAGCGATAGTGGCGTAATTTGTAGGGGCGTCCCTCCGTGGGCGCCCACTCTTCTCGAGTGGTGGGCAATAAAGCGGGAAAGCGGGCGCCCACGGAGGGACGCCCCTACAAATTACGCCATTACCGGACTAGCGGAGAGCTTCCTTTAACGCTTCGAATTCCGGATCGATTTCGGTGAAGCGCGAAGGCGCATTCAAAAGTACTGCGAGCGATTGAGGCACGTTCAAGGCCCTCTCTATCAGTGGCTCAACGACGGATTCAAACTTTGCCGGATGCGCCGTCGCCACAATGATCCAGTGTGGGGATGACAGACGTTCGCGCGCATGGACCGCGGTGGCGGTGTGCGGGCACCAGATTAGTTGCCGGCTACGGTAGTCGCTGGCGATCATGTCGGTGATTTCCTGATCGTTGACTGAGAACGACTGGGCAATCCTGCGGAGTTCCCCGATTTCCGCGTGCAGGTCCATGAGCCTCTCCATGTTGCCAGGATTTCCGACGTCCATCGCGTTGGCTAAGGTGGCCACGGTCGGATGTGATTTCCACGAGCCGGACGAAAAATAAGCTGGCACGGAATCATTTGCGTTTGTCGCGAGAACAATCTCTCGTACCGGCAGTCCCATCCGCCGGGCCCAGAATGCCGCTACGGCGTTACCCAGGTTTCCCGTCGGGATTATGAAACCCGGCACCCGGCCTCTTTCGCGCAAATACCACAGACCCGCGGCAGCATAGTAAACCGTTTGCGGAAGCAGCCGTCCCAGGTTGATGCTGTTAGCGGACAGTAAGCCTTGAGCGCCGGCCCACGCGCGATTCGCAAAGGCGCTCTTGACGATTCGCTGGCAATCATCAAAGTCTCCGCGCACCGCGAAAGCACGCACACTTTCGCCCCAGCAAGTCAGTTGCTGTTGCTGCCGCGGCGAAATCTTGTCTTTGGGGAAAAGAACTATTACCTGGATCTCAGGATGTTCGTGAAAAGCCGCTGCGACGGCCCCGCCGGTGTCACCCGAAGTTGCCACTATCACTGTCCTTCGGCCCGAGAGTCGCGAAACGCAGGCGGCCAGAAAGCGTGCGCCGACATCTTTGAAAGCAGCCGTGGGCCCGTGAAATAACTCGAGCACGGCCGTGTCGTCGTTGAGGTAATTCAGCGGGACTGGGAAGTTGAATGCTTCGCTGCAGATCTCTGCGATTTGAGGACCCAGCCTGTCATCCTCGAAGAAGATCTCCAGGATCCTTTCCCCGATCTCTCGCCACGATTCCAATTTCTCGAAGTCGTCAACCTTGAACGTCGGAAAACTGACCGGCACATACAGACCACCATCCGGCGCGATGCTCCTTTGGATCGCCTCAGAGAGGGTCACCGTTGGCGAGGTCAAGCGCGTGCTACGAAACTTCATCCGACGATTCTTGCTCCCTGCCGATTCACCGGAGAGATCCAGGAATCCACCTCAGTCACGCCCTGGGCGCGGAAGGCAGATTCCATCGCATCTCTGACTCGCGCTGCTGTTTGTTCCGATGTCACCAGCGCGAACACGCTTGGGCCTGAGCCAGAAATTGACGCCCCGAGCGCACCTTGCTGTAAGGCCGCGGCTTTCACTTCGGCGAAGCCGGGAATCAAAGGCGCGCGCTGCGGCTCGATCAGAAAATCATCAAGTGATTGTCCGATCATCTCAACGTCTCTGGTAAAGCATCCTGAGATGAACCCCGCCAGGCTGGCAGACTGTCTCACATGATTGGCAAGCGAAACGTCCGCTTTGAGAATAGCCCTGGCGCGACGCGTGTCCAGGCGAATTCGCGGGTGAATGATGACTGCCAGAATCTCTTCCGGCACCGGCAGCGAAACATAGCGAAACGGTTCGCCCGAAAGGACCAGTGTCATGCCGCCAAGCAGACACGGGGCAATATTGTCCGGATGGCTGGCGCCACTCGCTGCCTGCTCACCGAGCAATGCATATTTCATTAGCGCCTCTCTGGAAAGTGGAGTTTCCAGCAGTGAGTTTGCCGCAATCAATCCGCCCACCGCCGAAGCGGCCGACCCGCCCATTCCCGAGCCCAGTGCGATGCCTTTGCGCAGCCCAACCTGAAAACCAAAATCCAATCGCAGATCTTCGCGGAGTTTGACCAGACCGACTGTGGCGGCGTTCCTCTCCGCGTCGAGCGGCACATCCAGAGAGGCCGGGCCACCGGTCTCATCAAGAATCTCGTTAATGCGAACCGACCCGTCGTCGGTGACAGAGACAGTGACAACATCGCCCACGGATTCGATCGCAAATCCAAGGATGTCGAAGCCGACTGCGACGTTGGCAACCGTGGCGGGCGCAAAAGCCGTAGCTGATCTCACAGTGGTGCTCCGAGAAAAGACGCCAGTCGCAGCAGATCAGCGAAGACGCCCGCCGCCGTGACCTCCGGACCGGCCCCTGGTCCTCTGACAATCAGGGGCTCAGTGTGATAGCGCCTGGTCTGAAAACTCACAATGTTGTCACCGCCTTTCAGATTTGCGAAAGCATGATCGACCGCGTACTCGCGCAATCCTGCCGACAGACGGCCGTCTGACTCGACCACGCCTACATAGCGCAGCACCCGGTCCCGCGCTCGGGCCGCGCGCAGCAATTCGTCCATCCGCTGATCATGTCCGGCGAGTTGATTCAGGAATTCTTTCGCCGAGGCCGAGCGCAACTCCTGAGGGACCAAACTTTCGATCTCAACCTGATTCAGTTCAACCGCAAGTCCCATCTCGCGGGCGAGGATGATCAGCTTGCGGGCCACATCAAGGCCGGTCAGATCCTCGCGCGGGTCGGGCTCGGTGAAGCCTTGCGCGTGCGCCTCGCGCACAATCTCGGAAAAAGGACGTGTGCCGTCGCAGGAGTTAAAGATGTAAGAAAGGGTGCCGGACAGCACGCCTTCGATCCTCACGATTTCATCGCCGGTTTCGAGTAGGTCGCGGAGCGTATGGATCACCGGCAGGCCGGCGCCGACATTGGTCTCATAAAGGAAATATCGTTGATGTGTTCGCGCCGTCTCTCGCAAACTACGATAGTCAGCCAAAGGTCCGGCGTTTCCTTTTTTGTTGGGAGTGATGATATTGATTCCGCGCGCGAGCCAGCTTTCGTAATAGTTCGGCAATGCATCGCTCGCCGTCGCATCGATGATCACGGCGTGGGGAAGATGGGCAGCGTGGATGTGCTCGACGAAACGTTCGATCTCGAATGCCACGGTGCTTTGATCCAGTTCGGCTTTCCAATCCTGCAATTCAAGCCGCGGATCATCCAGACGCATCTTGCGGCTGTTGGCAATCCCCCGCACGCGCAGGTCGATACCTCGCCCCTCCCGCAGCTGGTCGAGACGTCGTTTGAGTTGATTAAGAAACGTACCGCCGATTAGCCCGGTTCCAATCAACCCGATTGAGACTGTCTGGCTCGAGAGATAAAACGCGGAATGGACAGCGCGCAGGGCCTTGGTCGCTTCGCGCTGTTCGATGACTGCTGAGATGTTGCGTTCGGACGATCCCTGGGCGATGGCCCGAATGTTCACCTCTGCTTTGCCCAGGGCCGTGAAAAACTTTCCGGCTATACCTAACCTTTCGATCATTCCGTCGCCTACCATCGCCAGGATGCAGCAGTCTGCCATTACGTCCACAGTCTGCACCTGGCCCCTCTGCATCTCGGCAAAGAAGGCCTCTTCCACCGTCTTTCTCGCCAACTCCGCCTGGGCGAGCGGCACCGCGAAACAGATCGAGTGCTCGGAACTCGCCTGCGAAATCATGACGACTGAAACATCCACGGCGCGCAAGGCACCGAACAACTTATCGGCCACACCGGGAATGCCGATCATCCCGGTGCCTTCGACGTTGAGCAGGGCCATCTCGTCGATCGTAGCGAACCCTTTGACCGGCATTGCGGACGGCGAAGAGGCCGAGATCTTCGTACCCATCGCTTCGGGCTTGAAGGTGTTTTTGATCCAGATCGGAATGTCTCTCGCAATCGCCGGGAACATGGTGTTGGGGTGCACAACCTTGGCGCCGAAGTAAGCCAGCTCGGCGGCCTCCTGGTAAGAGAGTTCGGGGATGACCAGCGCGTCGGGCACGCGCCGGGGGTCAGCGCTCAGAACGCCGTCAACGTCTGTCCAGATGGTGACTGAGCCGGCCTCGAGCAGGGCGGCGAAGATCGACGCAGAGAAGTCACTGCCGTTTCGCTTCAACGTCGTCGCGACGCCGTCATGGGTGGCGGCGATGAAGCCGGTGATGATCAGAAAGGAGGTGGGTGCTTCGGCGGCTTGCCACCTTTGTAGTCTCTCTCGCGAAAGGTCCCAGTCAACGGCGACCGTGCGGCGATCGGGTTCGACGACCAGAATCTTGCGCGCGTCGAGCCAGGACGACGAATGCCCGGAGTTTTCCAGATGCGCATGCAGCAATTGCGCGGACCACAACTCTCCATGGCCCGCGACAAATTCCCTGGTTTGCTCAGATGGAAGCCCGGTGATCCAGACTCCTCTCAGAACTTCTTCGATGTTTTTGAAATCTGCGGCAAGGCCTTCCGCAACAGACTGGTTCTGCGCTTCGGACAGCCGGAGCTCGGTGATCGTATCGAGATGTCTTTCTTTCAGGGCGTGGAGCTTTGTGAGATAGGAATCGTTTCGGCTCGCCGCGAGTTCCAACAACTCAAGCAGGCCATCGGTCACGCCGCTCATCGCGGAAACAACCACGGCCGAGCGTTCTTCATCCCGGCGAAGCGACAGCAGAATCCGCCCCGCCGCTTCATAGCCGCGCGCGTTGGCTACGCTGCTGCCACCAAACTTGTGAACGACCCATCCGGAAGTCATTGCTTGCGACCAAACTCAGAAGGTGTGAAAAAAACTTCCTCAGCCTACGAGAGTTTGGACCGAGATTCAAAGCGGAAGTGAAGATCAGTAGGGTCGAAGTTTCCATTTTTCTCCGTATCTCTATGCCAGCTCTGTAACTCTGTGGTGAAGAATCTGAGAAAAGACTTCACCACAGAGACACCGAGAACGCACAAAGACACAGAGAAAGTCGAATCAGGACCCTACCTACCTTGAGGAAAGAGAAAGCATTTCTGCAAATCAGCGCGAGGTAACCTGGATCGCGGCCGTGGCCGAGTTCCCCGCCTGGTCGAAGACCCTCGCCTGAATTTGATAAGTCTTGTTTGGCGGGGCGGGAACCCGCCAGTTGCAGGTATAGGGCGTACTGACGTCAGTACATTGCAAGGTGCCATTAACTAGAAACTCAACTCTTGCGACCCCGATGTTATCGCTGGCTGACGCTGCGATGGTAACGCTGGTCTTTCTCGCAACATTCGCGCCGTTGGAGGGACTATCGATCGAAACCGTTGGAGGAATGCTATCCGACGAAAAACCAATCCTGCTTACAGAGCCGCTGCCGCGCGCCAGGTAGTAGAGGAAACCATCGGTTGAAACTTTCAGGTCGACCGGGGACGAGATGCCGGTCGCGAAGTCCGTCACGGTATTTCCCATGGACGGGTCGAGTTTCCTGATCCAGCCTGCGCAGAAATCTGCAAAGAAGTAGTTGCCGACATAGTTACTCGGAAACTGCCCCGTCTGTGGGTTGTAGAATGCACCGCCAGTAATGGCGCAGGTTTGAGCATCGTTCATGTAAGCAAAGATCGGATCGCGGAAGTTGCCATTGGGAGGATTACAGTTTCCCTCGCAATTGGGCCAGCCGTAGTTGGCGCCGGCAATGCCATCGTTTATCTCTTCCCAGGTATTTTGTCCGACGTCGTTAATGAACATGCGCCCGACGCCGGGCTGGAATGAGAAGGTAAACGGGTTGCGCAGTCCCAACGCCCAGATGGCCCGGTTATCTCCGGTCGTCAGGTTGAAGAACGGATTGTCCGTGGGGATGCCTCCATTAGATGAGATGCGCAGCATCTTACCCAGGCGAGTTGATAGCGACTGGGCATTACTACCGTTGGCATTGTCACCGACGGCAACGTAGAGATTGCCGTCCAGTCCAAAGTGAATCGCGCCCCCGTTGTGGTTTGTGGCATTACTCAGATCCTCCAGATCCGTTACGATTGTTTCGCTGCCCGCCATTGCGACATCGCCGGTCGCGGTAAAGTGGCTGATCCGGTTATGTGCCGTGGGAGTCGTGGCGGTGTAGTAGACATACACCAGTTGATTGGAGATGAAATTTGGATGAAATGCGACCCCCAAGAGGCCGCGTTCGCCCGATGAATTTACCGTAACCGTCAGAAAAGGAGTTGCGAGCAGAACACCGTTTTTGATGATGCGTAAAGTGCCGCCTTGTTCGCAGACAAAGATGCGGCCATCGGGCGCAAGTGCCATCGCGGTTGGATTGTTTAAGCCGCTGGCTACCGGTGAATCTGTAAACCCTGGGGGTACTGTAGCGGCAGGTGCGACTCTGACGTTCCCCGCCCCCATTAGTGATGTAACGACCAACAGAGCTGCGCGCGTTGCGAGCTGTCCCGACCTTAGTGATTTCATACAAGCCTCCACAGCGAAAAAAGTTTGCGGGGCAAGTTTGTCGCCGACTTTACTTGTCGGGATTCCGTCGGGTAGATGTGAAGGTCAGAAATCCTACCCGACGTATGTTTCAAAAGTTTTACAGTTCAATGGTTTTGCCCTCTTAGGACGATGGCGGGTTCCAAGCGCTGGGCGGCGCCATGGGGGTCTGGCCCCAACGGTAACGAGTAGGGGGCGCCAGGTATCTAGCGGTTGTTCTTACGGTTAGACCTCGCCAGTTTTTCTTTCCTGAAGATTAGGACTTTCTAAAAACTTCTCGATTCCAAAACCTTTGTAAACACTATCGTTCCGGGGATGGCTTTGGTGATCTCCCGGATCGCAGTTTCCGCTTCAGCGGGTGGGACGTGAACGGCGATGATTTGCTTCGGTCGAAACTGATCCACCACGAATGAGCGACCCTCGGAGGAAAGCAGAAACCAGTAAGGAATGAAGGCAATGTCAATGTTCTCTTCCTGCAAGCGAAAGCTTGAGAAATTCTCGGCGGTCATGTCGGCGTCGCCAATATGCAGAAGTTTTTTCCCGCCGATCTCAATCACATGGCCGAGATTCTGGATCCACGTAAAGTTCGAACCCGAGTGGCGCAGTCCCAGAATTTTGATCTTTACTCCGTCGACTGCAACCGGCGTTTGAGATTTCCACGCCGGTGTGACCTGCCTGACTCTCGACTCTATTTCAGCGAAGCCGGCGAACTTTTCTTTCATACCGTTTACGATCTGTTCTGATGAGACCAGCTGGGCCGACTTGTTGTTCTTCAAGTGCAGCCCGACTGATTCCGGATGAAAGTGGTCGAGATGGAGATGTGAAACTAAAACTACGTTAATCTTGTGGTAGGGATCGCGAGCTTGCTCAAGTGCGCTCAGCAGCTCAGGAGGAGGAAAAAGGTAAGCCGGTTTGTATTCACGGTGCAGGCCGTCTATCAGAACCTGTTTACCGCCCGCCGAAATCAACACCCCCTCGTTCGCGATGTAGGTGACGGTTAGTAAGTTACCACTGGGTAGTTGCAGTGGTTTCTGCGAGGCGGCGTTCTCCTGGGATTTTGCCAGCCGCAACCAACCAGGAACGATTGAGACCGCCAATACGCAGAGCGTAATCGAAATTAGTCGTTTAAGATTCAGAGTCATGGGTTGAATCTATGATCACCCATTCTAATTGCTTGCTTTGAAGGCATACAAATTGGGGTGGTGTCCTAATTTGTAGGGGCGTCCCTCCGTGGGCGCCCATTCGAGCGGGTCGCCAATAAGAAAGGGCGCCCACGGAGGGACGCCCCTACAAAATTAGGACACCACTAATCGAGGCCACATCTTGTCATCGCCCGACTACCGCACTACGATGAGTCAATCTTTGCTTCTGCTTTAGGGAGGCCACGCAAATGAACCTTGTCTTGAGGATCGTAACTGTCGCACTTTTTGCCGCCACCGTGATGGCGCAGCCCAAACCCGATTTCTCCGGACGCTGGACGAGCGAGCCGGAAACCAAAACCACTGCGCCAGGCGGACCAGCCGCGGAACGCTCCAGCGATATGGGAAGCGGTTGGGGAACGAACCCAACCATCACCCAAACGGCCGACCGGTTGACAGTCGAGTATGTGTTTTTCGCGCGCGGCGACATGCAACCGCCATTGAAATTCGTTTACGCGCTCGACGGAACGGAAACAAAAAACTCCGTCATGCTCGGACGCGGCATCCAGATGCAAACCTCAAAGACCACCTGGGAAGGCGATAAGCTAATCATCGTCACGACCCACTCATTTGAAAATCCGTCGAACGGCCAGCCAATGAAAAGCGAAGTGAAGCAAGCGCTGACCCTCGCCTCACCCACTCAGCTAATCGTCGAAACGACGAGGAGCGGCGTGTTGGGCGGACCACCAACGACCACGCGAACGGTCTACCGGAAACTCCAGTGAGAAAGTGGCACGGGCGTCCCGCCCGTGAAATCACGCGCAAGATGCGCGTGCCACATCTAGTTTCCCTTCGGTGGCACGTAGGGATCGGGCGCGTTGGGCGGCACGTGTGGATAGCGCTGAGTCGTCGCGTTGAAATCCGCGACAATCTTGTCCATCACGCTTTGGGCCCACGGGTTGACGTCTTTCAGATCCGATTCCTCTTTGGGATCGGAGCGCAGGTTGAAGAGCCGCATCAAAGGCGGCACACCCGGCGCACCCGCTTCAGGTTGAAACACGTAATGAAACTTCCAATCCTTCCACTTGATCGCGCGGGGTTGCGTGCCGGCAGTGATGTAGATGACGGTGTCGCGGTTTGATTTGGCTTGCTTGCCGGTGAGAAACGGGAGTTGGTTCACCCCATCGATCGCGCGGTCCTTCGGCACAATGTCCGCGCCCACTGCGGCCGCCAGCGTCGGGAAGAAATCAATCTGGTGAATTATTTCATTCGACACGCGCCCGGCGGGAATCCGGCCCGGCCAGCGAATGATGCAGGGCGTGCGAATGCCGCCTTCCATCACGGTGTTGTAAAACCCGCTCCAGGGGCCTGAAGTCCCGCGCCACGGTCGACGCTGTTCTGCGCCATTGTCCGTGCACCAGATGACGATCGTGTTGCGTTCAATCCCCAAACGCTTGAGCGCGTCCAGCACGAGGCCAGTGTTGTAATCCACATCCGCCATCGCATCACCGATGTCGCCCGCGCCGGTCTTTCCGGCAAAGTCCGGATGCGCCAGAGTGGGGAAATGGATTTGGGTGATGGGGTAGTAGAGGAAGAACGGTTTGTGCGCCTTCACGTTGCGTGACATAAAGTCGATGCCGCGCAGGGCAGCTTCACGATCCACTGTGCGCCGCGTTTCGAGGTCGAAGACTTTCACTTTGCGTGACGGCTCGCCGGCCTTGCCTTCCCAGATGTACGGCGTCTCCATCGTAGCCGGGTTGAAGTTAGGCATGGTCGTCGTCTGCGCTTCGTTGCTGGTCATCGGGATGCCGTACCATTCGTCGAAGCCCTGATCAGTGGGTTGACGTCCCTGCTGCCATTTAAGTCCCCCGAGGTGCCACTTTCCAAACAGCGCCGTTGCATAGCCTGCCGACTTCAATCCTTCCGCGATCGTGATCTCCCATTGGGTGATTCCCGAGTTCTGCACGGCTCCGGTGCGCACAGCGTAACGCCCGGTTAGTAGCGCAGCTCGCGAAACGGTGCAGGAAAACTCGACATTGAAATTGGTGAGCCGGATTCCTTCAGCAGCCAGCCGATCAATGCGTGGGGTTGGTACGCCCCGCACGCTGCCATACACGCCCACTTCGCCCCAGCCGAGGTTGTCGGGAAAAATCAGAACGATATTCGGTCGTTGGCGCTGTTGAGCTTGCGCGCTCTGGGCGAACACTGGGCCGGCGATGAGTAAACAACCTAATAGATTCAGCCAAAAGAGGATTCGATTTGGTTTCATATGGTTATCTGACTGAACTGAATTGAGCTGAGGGATGTTAGTGCCATGGCCATAGCCCGTCAATGCAGAAACCCGACCGTAAGGGAGGGTGGTAAGCGCAGGTTCCGAGTAGGCCTGGACCAATGGCTCTGCCACTCCGATGCGCGGCAAGTCTCTGACTTGCCGAAAGACGCCTCTTCTTTTCTTTGGGTCTCCGACCCGCTTGTATGCGGTCACAGACCGCGAGACCTCAGGAGGCAGCTTCCGGCAAGTCAGAGACTTGCCGCGCATCGGAGTGGCATAGCCATGACTTACGAACCGACACGAACTAATCATTGTTGAAAATCGATCGAACCTGGTGAGAGGCGCCCTGGTGTGTTTCGCTCGTTAAGCAAGCCGATAAACTTAGGGGTAATTGCGACTTTGGGTGCGATGCTGGGCTTACAACGTGGAAGAGATTCTCGTAGGCTCACTTCGTAACGACTGTGCCCATCTGCACCACCTCGAAATCCGAGCCTTTGATCGCGCTGAGCGAATGCAACTCGGTCTCGTTCCAGCGCGGATCGGGCGCTCCGCTGATGTACCAGTTCGAGCCGTTGTCGGCGACGATCATTCCGTACTGCTTCATCGCGCGGAGAATTACCTGCATCGCCGGCGAGAACCCTGAAATATTGACTGAGGCTTTCAGACGAACTCGCATTCCCATGGGCGGCAAATTCACGCTCGTGGACGAGCTGGCGAAATGCCGCGCCGGAGCGACATAGGCGTGCCGCGAGTTCTGCACGGTGAAGCGCAGCGCATGGGCGATCAAGCCCTGCTCAATGACTTCGTCGTAGCGGACTAACCCGGGAAATATCGGCAGTCCGGCAGCGTCAGCAGAGGTCCAACCCGCCGGACGCAAGGCATTGGTATTTAGATCAAAGACGGCGCCGCAGTCGACACTCCAACTCGCGCCGCCGTTGACAGGAAAAGCTCGGCCCAACTCGTACAGCTTCCAGTTGTCGCGATCAATTACCAGCACATGACGATCGCCATTTGAACTCGGACCGCCTTCGATCGGTGCGTTCGCCGGCACCGGGTAGGGACCGGGATCACTCTCATCGCCATAGATCCCGAGGTTGATTGGCACTGGTGTTTGAATCCCTGAAACTACGACGTAAGGAATGCCGTTGGGCGCGCCGTTGAAGACGGTGCCAAAGTCGGCGTGCAATCCGGTATTCAAGCCGATGCTGGCGATCAGGTTAGCCGAGTTGGGATCGACCGGCATCGTCGAGATGTCCTGGTTCCAGGGATTGTCGGCGGGAAAAGCTCGCTTGCCGTGCAGGCTCGCGCCCGGACCCAACTCAGGTGTGGCAGCTGGTGTGGGCGTCGGCGATGGAACAGGATCATCCGGAGGTCCCCCTCCGATGTGACCGACGCCGATGCGTACGCGATTGCTGGCAACTCCCTGGTAAGTCAGACCAACCAGAATGTCGCCGGGGTCGCTAAGATTATCGTGGAGCCGGATCACCACGGCGGTCATCCAGGCAAAGCCGGGCACAGTGCTGACATGCTCAACGGTCATCGGATAGTGAACGTGAGCCGCATCTTCGCCGTCGGCTATGACTGCCGAAGGGCCGTCGCCGTTGACCAGAGTCAGACTCGTCGCAAATAACATCACTCGCGTGCGACGGTCGCCGTCCAAACTGAAATCAAGAGCGCGAGTCGGGGCGAAGGGCTCGACAGTCTGGGTGACTGACTCAAACGCAATTGCGCGAGTGGAACCGGGTCTTGAGATCAACACAGGCGCCGGCCCCGCAGCGCCGCTTCTAATCAAAAGCGCCGGCAGGAATAGCAGGACCGCAACGCCTGCGAGAGCAAGGACCAGGCCGAATCGCCTTTTGCCAATTCTTATGCTCTTCGACTTCCGGGGAGAGCGCGGAAGTCCAAACTCGCATCTCGGACGCGAGCTGGCGGCTTGGCGAAGACAGTTGCGTTCGATCAACTTCGACTCCGGATTAAACTAAATCGGGATTACTGAGGATCGGGTACTAAAGGGGAAGCAAGGATCAAAAGAGTAGTTGGTCAGAGCGAGAACAGTCAAGCTTCTTGTTGACCGGTGGAATAAATGTCCGACAAACTTCAGTTTGTCGCCAAGCTTCGACAAGCTAAAGCTTCTCGGACATCAAACTGCATGACTACCGTTGACCGGTGGGGGATGCGAAGGTGATTCGGCAAAGTACTGGCTTCATCGGGGGGCTGGCTCACCATTGCGATCGCAGCGAAGGTTCAACCGAGCCGGCGGTGAGTCAAGTATGTCAAAAACACTTATCTGTCCTTGGTTGATGCCCTCAAACCGTCTCATAATCTGCTGGCGCGGAGCCCAATCCCAGCGGGGCACCCTGTCGAACACAATAAGCGATGGCCGTAACAACAATCAGCGAGGTGTGAAGTGCGTCACATGAAATGTTTAGCGGGGGCGGCGGTTTTCTGTTTGATGTTCCTTGTCGCGAACGCCTTGGCGTGCTCGTGTGGTGGTGGCGGCAGTCCCTGCGATAACTTTGGCCGAGCCTCCGCAGTTTTTGTCGGCACCGCGATTTCCCTTAGAACAGTCGAACGTCAACACGTGCAAATGTTTTCATGACAAACACTATTCGCATCGGAATTATCGGCGCAGGCTTTGCGCAGACGACGCAAATTCCCGCCTTCAAGAATTGTGAAGGTGGGCGCATTGTCGCCATTGCCAGCGCCCGTCGGGAGCATGCCGCGGAAGTTGCGCGCGAGTTCGATATTCCTAACGTCGAAAACGACTGGCGATCGCTCGTCAGTCGTGACGACATCGATTTAGTCAGCATCGTCACCCCTGTGGTCACACATTACGAGATGACCGTGGCCGCGGTGAACTCCGGCAAATCCGTGCTCTGTGAAAAACCTATGGCCATGAATGCCGTTGAGGCCAGGAGCATGGCTGACCGTGCGCGCGACGCCGGTGTTCTGGCGTTAATCGATCACGAGCTGCGCTTTCTTCCGGGTCGAATCAAAATGCGCGAGCTGATTCATCAGGGCGCGATTGGTAAAGTGCGGCATGCTTCGCTCACGTTCCGATCAGATTCGCGCGCCGATCCGAATCGCGCGTGGAATTGGTGGTCTGACGAAAAACAGGGTGGCGGCGCGCTCGGCGCGATTGGCTCACACGTGGTCGACGGCTTCAGATTCTTCCTTGGAGCAGATGTTTCTGAGGTGATCGCAAATCTGGCAACTCATATCCGCGTACGCAAAGACAACGAAGGCCGAGCGCGGACGGTGACCACTGATGATGAAACCAACCTGCTCTTGCGATTTGCCGACAGTGAGTTTACCGAAGGCGCAACCGGCATGGCGTCTATGTCTCTGGTCGAAGCTGGCAAGCCTGAACACAGGCTCGAAATTTTTGGTTCGTCCGGTGCTCTGATGATCGAAGAGAACGGCGACTTATGGCAATCAAACGTCGGTGAAGGTCAGTGGCGGCGCGTCGAAGTCGGACGCGGAGAGTTGGCGCCGGGTATGCGCGACAGCGGTTGGGGCCGCGGCTTTACGATCTTTTCCCGGAAGATTGTCGATGCCCTGCGCGCCGGAGAGACAACGGTGGAAGGTGCGGCTACCTTTGAGGATGGTTACCGGACGCAGGTTGTGCTGGATGCGGCGCGGAGATCGCATGAAAGCCGATGCTGGGAGAAATTGGCCGCGGATTAACGCAGATAAGACGCGGATAAAGCAAAACAACAAGAGGCCACGAAAAAGGCACAAAAGGCACAAAATGGTAATTCAAATATCAGGGTTTTCTTTTTGTGCTTCTTGTGCCTTTTTGTGGCCTGATTTTTCTTATCCGCGTGTATCAGCGTCCATCCGCGGCTAAATGTTCGCTATTGCTTAGCCGCCTTCTCGGTTCCCGTTTTATCGCTGCCGCCACCGCCCCAGAGTCCATCCAAACTGCCATCGGACTGGACCTGGTAGGTTACGAATCCGCAGCGCGTGCCGCCAATGCCCACCGCTACGTTGTTGCCGCGCTTGATTCCGACACCCTCTGAGTTGTTGCTCCACACAAAGTGATAGAGGTTGCCGGCCGGTTCGACGCTGAGCTTCGCTTTGTACTGCTTGCCGTCAGGGTTCTTTCCCGTGGCATCGTATTCACCCACCAGACCGGATCCGCTGGTGCGCGCCGCGGTTTCAGTGCCCATTTCGTTTGTGCCCCAGTAACCCCACTTACCATCGAGTGTGCCGTCTCCCTGAATATCATAGTCGACCACGCCACAGCCTTTACCGTTCGAACCGGTGGTGTAGGACACCGCAATGATATTTCCATTCTGGACGCCGACGCCGTCGTATTGAGATCCGGCATCCCAACGAAACTGATAGACGTTACCGCGCGTGATCACTTCCATCGTGCCTTTGTAGGCGGCGCCATCCGGATTGGTCCCGGTGATGTTGTATTTGCCGGCGATGTCCGGCTTGGGAACCGGTGCTGCACTTTTGCTATGGTCCTGGGCGTTGGCAGCAGGTGATGACGACGAGTTGCTGGTTTTGTTGTCGTTTGACCCGCTGCTCATGTTGCTGTTTGAAGAGGTTTTGCTCAGGTTGCATCCCAGCGCCAGAGCCCCGAGCGCGCCCACGAGAATTGTGGTTGTGATCCAGTTAAGCTTTTTCATTTTCGGCATCTCCTGATATTAAGGTACGCACGCCTCCGGCGTGCTCCGTTAACAAACTCTATGTAATCCGTTCAGCACGCCGGAGGCGTGCGTACCCTACATTGGGCCCATGCCCGGAGGTCCACCCATGCCCGGCAAACCCATTCCGCCGATTGGTGTCCCGGGCAGCGGTGCTTTCGCGGTTTCGCCACGCGAGCGCAACAGCGACGGATCGACGTTCTTCAAATCATAGAGAGTCTTGTACAAACCCGCTCGCCCAATTAATTCTTCATGCGTGCCCTGATCGGCCACATGTCCCTTGTCGAGCACCAGAATTCGATCCGCCACGGCGGCGATAAAGTTGAGATCGTGGCTAATCACGACGCAGGTTCTTTCTCTGGCGTACTCACGAATCACCTGGATTAAGCGATTACGTTGATCGGCGTCGAGATTCTCCGTTGGCTCGTCGAGCAAAAGGATCTCAGGCTTGCGCAAGAGGCAACGGGCCAGCGCAATCAGACGTTTCTGACCGCCGGACGGAATCTGTACGTCGACGACCGTGTTGTACCCCCCGGGCATGCGCTGCGGGTCCACAATCACATCGTGAATGTGGGCCAGGCGGCAGGCTTCTTCGACTTCGGCGTCACTGGCAGTGGAACGGCCCAGGCGAACGTTCTCGCGAATTGTGTCTTTGAGAAAGAAAGGGAATTGCGAGAGCTTGGAAACCTGCTCGCGCAGCGAATTCAACGTGACGTCGGAAATCTCGTGTCCTTCGATCAAAATTCGTCCGTGTTGCGGATCGAGGAATCTCAGGATCAGGTTCATGATCGTAGATTTTCCGCAGCCGATCCCGCCCACCAGGGCGATCGTTTCGCCTTCCTTGATCTCAAAGGAGATGCCTTTCAGGACAGTCTGCGTGGGCGAATAGCCGAACACGACATCGTCGAACTTGATGTCGCCGTGAACTTCGCCGAGGTCCTTCGCGTTGGGTTTCTCAACCACGCTGGGCTTCGTGTCGATTAACTCATAGGTTGAGACAATGCCGGGCACCAGCGATTGATACATTGTGTAAGACCCAACCAGCCTTTGCACCGGCGTGAAGAGGTTCGGCGCCATCTGCATGAAAACGATCGCCGATGAAAAAGTCAGACCCCACTTCCGGCCCAAAAGAATTGCGACCAGCATCACCATGGCGGTGGTCAGCGAGATAAAGACCTGGGCGCCGCTGTTGCTGAGACTCATCCAGGCAGTGGTCGAGGCCGTGCTTTTCGCCGCGGACTTTGAAGCTTCGCGAAAACGGTCGCTGCGTTTCTTTTGCGCGTTGAAAACCTGTATGTCCGAAATGCCGCTAATCGTTTCTTCAAGTTCGGCCCCGAGTTCGCGCGAACTCAGGTTGATTCCCATTGCGCCCTTCTGCAGCTTGCCGCTGGTGTATTGGAACATCAGCAGCGTCAACGGGGCGAGCACAAAAAGTACCAGGGTCATTTGCCAGCTCAGCGCCAGCAGGTAGCCGATGACGATTATCATTACCAGCACGTCGACGACGGGTGTTAACAAGACCTGTGTCAGTAGTCGCTGCACTGTTCCTGTCTCTGACAGAACTCTCTGCATCAACGCCCCGGTTTGTCCGCCCATGAAGAAATCAAGTGACAGCGATTGAATGTGATCGTAGACGCGCTGGCGGAGTGATGACAGTATTCGCTGCTCGAGGTTGGCATCGATCCAGGCACGCAGGATATCGAGCACGTTGCGGAACACCAGTGACACGGTCCAGATAATGAAGATCGTCGTGAAGGTCAGCGGCGTCGAAAGCCAGTTACGAATGAAGGCCGGAGGAAACCATCCGGGACCGGCCGCGCCCTCAGTGGTGTCATAAAACGACGCGGTCATGCTCCAGACGTTGCTCCAATCACCGGCCTGAGCTGCCTGCCCGAACAATTTGAAAATCGGACCGATGGCCGCCGCGGCCACGAAGGGCAGCAAGCACATGATCAGAGACAGCACGAACGAGACCGCGACGATGGCGGTGTTCCCCTTCAACAGTTTGAGGGCGCGCTTGATGTAGGGGCCGGCGTTCATCTTCGGCATTTCCTTGAAGCGAATGTTGCCGCCGGGCATGGGCGGCAGTCCGTCTTTCGGAAGCTCGGGAAGTCCTTCCGGAGGGACCGCGCCGCCGGGCAACGGCGGCAAACCATTTTTTGGAAGTGCGTCCAACGGAATCGGCCCACCGGGTAGCTTGGGCAAAGGTTCGCCGATCGGAGTGCCCGCGGGCAGATCAGGTAAGTCACCTGGAAGTGGTTTATTGTCAGGCATAACGGCGCTTGTTATATCACGGGAGTCAATAGAATTTCAGGAAAGGTGGTACGCACGCCTCTGGCGTGCTATTCAAGAAACGCCCAACGTCAACCCGGCACCTCAGAGGCGTGCGTACCGACCCGGTCGCTATCGCTCCCGGTACTGACCTCATTGCGGCGAAGGCGCGAGTTCTCAGGAATAAAAAAAAAGCGGGCAGGTGAGATTGCACCGGCCCGCTGCTTTCCGATTTATCTGGTTGGGTCCCTCTCAGGCCGAACCGGCAAACCGTGGGTTCTTAGCAGTAGCAGTAGTAGTAATGCCACCAGCAGCGCCACGGATTGCAGAGCAGTTCGCGGCAGATGCAAATGCGAGAGTAGGCCTGGACCTCGCCCAGGCTCTCCGTATTGTCCACCTTCGTCGGACTCATTTCGGCACTGGCTTTGGGAATGCCTTCGGTGGCTCCCTTTTCGGGGAACATCGCCGCGGCCTTATCGCCGGTCATTGCATATTGCGCTAACACATCATCCGGGACGTCGTAAACTTTTACTTCATTTTCTGCTCCAGGTGACGAAGTCAGGATTGCCATGGTTTTCTCCTCTCAGGGATTGATCGCTTCAGTTAAAACCGATGCGAGAAGTGTTCCTGGGTCCTGAAGTCATTTCAGGAATTCACGTCCTGCAATGACCACAGGACCCAGGCCTCACTGTCTGCTTCGAAGTGCCAGCGCTTAGCAGTAGCAGTAGTAGTAATGCCACCAACAACCAGCCGGGTTACAAAGTAATTCGCGACAAACGCAAATGTCGTTGTACGCCTGAACTTCGCCAAGGCTTTCAGCGTTGTCGACCTTCATCGCATTTCCGCCGCTGCTCTGCGGAATAGTCGCGCCCGCAGTCTTGCCGCTTTCGGGAAACATCGATGCGGCCTTGTCGCCGGCTACCGCGTATTGCGAGAGCACATCGTCGGGTACGTCGTAAACGCTTACGTTATTGCCTTCATTTGGCACTGACGTCAAAATCGCCATTGTTTGTTCTCCTTAGTAATCAAAAGTAAAGTGAGGAACATTCCTCAGATTATGAAATAACCTGTCTAACTGAGTTTTAGTGAATCTCATCAGACCACGTCATTTCCCAAACCGCTCTACACTGCGCGAGCGAACTTCAAAATAGCGAACAGGTCCATTCCCGATTCAACCTCAAGACGATCCTCGGATAACTAAGTGCCAACCGAAACGCAATTCATACGTCCAGTGCACGCCTGCTCAAGATCATTTTTGTTTTGAAGCGGGTGCATCCTAACAGCCATGACGTAATCAGGCAAGGCTTTTGCGCTGCTCGGATCTAACCTGTTACCCCTGATCTGCGAGGCAATTACGGAGATTCTTTTCAAAAACCGGATCCTCGCCTCCTGGGCCCGCATACTGGACAATTCCCTTGCGGTCAATCAGAACTACCGTAGGCAGACCGTTTGCGCCGAAGGTGGCTTGCAGTCGTTCATCATCGGCCACGGCCACACGGAAAGTTACCCCATGTTCGCTCACGGTCTTTCGGATCAGGTCCAGCTCTTCGTTTTTGGCCTCGAGTGTTCCGCCATAAGCCATGTAGTGACGAGTGATCCCGAGAATCTCCAAACCATTCTTCGATTCCTGCTCGTAGAGACTCGTCAGCTTCGGAAACATCTCCTGACAAGGCTTGCACCAGGTGGCCCAAAATTCGAGCATCGCTACTTTCCCGCGCAAATCGGCGAGCGTAACCGGATCGCCGACGAGCCACATTCTGAGATTAATCTCGGGCGCGGGATTCCCGAGCAGCCCGATCTGGGCAGTTCGATCACGAATCTGCAGGTAGCCACTCATAGCCTGCCGCTTCTGATTAGGCGTGCCGGTCGCCTGCATAAGTTGCGAGATTCTTTCGGCAAAAGCAGTCTCTTCTGCCAGAAAGGAGATGGCGTCTTCCAGTCGATGTAGAGCCAGATAAACATCGGCCAGCATCATCCCCAGCCTGATGCGCGTTAAGAATTCAATTTCGTAAGGTGTGGCGCGCGCCGACTGGACACTCTGCTCTAACTCGGCCGCGGCTGCTTCCAGTTTTCCCTGTGATTGAAATTCGGCCGCGCGATCCAAACCGGCCGCGACCAGGGCCTGCGGCGCAATGTCTGCAACGGTTGATTCAGGACTCATTCTATGATTACCCCGTTTTGTGACTGCTAAAGTGACGCAATATATCCGCTCGTTTGTTTGAGAGCAAATGACCCGATGTCCGACAAGCTTTAGAGCCTCTTGCAAAAGTCTGGGTGAAGCACGAATCAATAGATTGGTACAAGGCAACAAGCGTTAAAATTAAGGTGCGCTCTGTTCGGCAGTCGGTAAATCTGGAACGCGTGGCTGAACGATTGCTTTCGGCGCACGCTAAATCCAGCCAGGATATTTTCTGGAGGCTCAACCACCGGAGGTTGCCAAAACGTTTAGACCAGACGCAATAGCTGATCTGCGGTCAGGGCAATAATGCCAAACAACAGACTGGTCATTACTTTGGCTGGCCCGCGCACGCGCACCACGCGGGCGCCGAACTCTTCTTTCAGCCGCGCAAAAACTCTTTCGATGGTG
>Ga0207686_10000008_pt1 | contig 245575 bp, 188 predicted proteins | sample KBSM24metaG_FD_184396 | JGI IMG/M metagenome (GOLD analysis project Ga0207686, IMG submission 184396) | Miscanthus rhizosphere microbial communities from Kellogg Biological Station, Michigan, USA - KBS M2-4 metaG (SPAdes) (version 2) | ecosystem: Host-associated > Plants > Roots > Rhizosphere... | reverse complement strand
CTTCTTGTTCGCATAGGCCAGCGCGGCAAATGTTGGTTGACTCATTCGGCAGTTCTCCTTTGGCTGAGCTGCCGACATTTTAACTTGGTTGTCGACTAACTTGAGGAAACTTATTCAGAGCTTCCTTTAGTTTGTCGCCAAGTTTCGACAAGCTAAAGCTTGTCGGACATCAAACTGACCCACTACCCAGGCAACGCTGATTTGAGAATCGCAAATCGCACGTCCGATCCCCTCTGCTTTCTGTGAACAAATCAGATGCCTCAACCACTGCCCTAGCGCTCGTTAGGCGATCGGTTTGAATCGCATATCCTTGCAAAAATTCTTGCTTCGTTAACAGCTAAAGTGGTATACCGCAAGACGTCAAGCAGGTATTGCAACTTACTGGCTGATCGTCTACGAGATTGCATCTACCCCGACTCGCCGGCTCAGCCTAACCCACAAACCGTGCGTTGGTTTTAGTCGACGCTCTTAACCAAAAAATTGCTCGATCCGACGTGCGCGACCCCTTGCGTGCGACTGTCGGGTACTCGTGTGTCTACCCGTAGTCTCGAACAGACTGTGGAGGAGGGACTGTGTCGGCAAAGCGCTCGAGCCTTTGGCAAAGGGGAAGGGCGAGATTTTGGTTCTGTTGAGTTTGCACTGATTGGACCGAAAAAGGAGCAGTCAAATGAACCCGCAAAGGATCAGGATTTGGCTTGGTTTGCCAGCGATTATTACTCTAATGGTCTTCGGTGCGAGTGCCAAAAAGACCGTTGCCCAAAATACCTTTCCATCTAGCGGCAACGTCGGCGTAGGCACGACTAGCCCGCCACGTCGATTTACTGTTTCAAACGGAGGCGCGGAAGGTTTGGAGATTGGCCCCGGCAATGCAAACGGAGACGGCTCTAACGCAGTGATCGCCCTGACCTATGATCGCGCTAGTTCAAGCTGGATTACGCAAAACTGGAATGCGAAGAACTGGTACTTTGGTTCCCTGGGGCCAGGGACATGGGCCGTCAACATCAGGGATCAGGTAGCGACGACAAGTCAAAGCTTCGGTCTGCTGGTAAACGCTGGAACCAATAGCAGCGATACGACAGCTCAGTTCAGTTCGGCAGCCGGCACGAATTACCTTTATGTCAGAGGTGACGGCAACGTCGGCATCGGCACGACAAGTCCGGGCGCAAAGTTTCAAGTTGACGGTAACGCCGGTCTATTTACGGAGTACATTCACGCCAGTTCAACAACTGGTCAATCTTTCGGCACGCAGATTCTGGCCGGCACTAACTCCAGTGATGCTGCACTACAAGTTTTCAGTCAATCTGGCGGAGCCCCATATCTATTGGTACGCGGCGACGGCAATGTCGGCATCGGCACAACCACTCCCGGACAAAAGCTGGACATTCTTGGAGGCAATATCAACGTTAGCAGCAGTGGCGGCGTCGGCGGGAATATCACAATCAGCGGTACCATTAACGCCAAGTACCAGGACGTTGCCGAATGGGTGCAATCTTCTGAACAACTCGCCGCCGGCACAGTCGTAGTTCTCGACTCAACCAAATCCAATCAAGTCACTTCATCTTCCGTAAGTTACGACACGCGCGTCGCGGGAGTGATCTCTGAACGACCCGGACTCGCTCTCGGTGAAAAGAGCGACAGCAAAGTTCTGGTCGCCACCACCGGCCGAGTCAAAGTGAAAGTCGATGCTTCGAAAGGTCCGATTCACATCGGCGACTTGTTAGTCACCAGCGATGTTCCGGGCGTCGCGATGAAATCCGAACCGGTTGAGTTTGCCGGAAGGAAGATGCACATGCCGGGCACGTTGATTGGCAAAGCGCTCGAACCACTGGAAAAGGGATCGGGCGAGATTCTCGTCTTATTAAGTCTTCAATAATGAATCCTGGAGAAGCACGAAATGAAAACTGCACAATGTCAGCTGCGCAAGCGATTTCTGATTAGAGGCCTGCCCCTCGTCATCGCGATGATGCTCCTGGGATGCGCTCAGAGCGCTTTAGGGCAATGGGCGAGCCCGAGTCCCAACCCAGACAACAACATTTATTACAACAGCGGCAATGTCGGCATCGGGACGACCAATCCCGTCTTTAAGTTAACGTTGCAACAGGACAGCACGACGTCGCAACAACTCGCCCTGCAAAACGATACGACAAGCGCCGGCCGTTATAGCGAAATACTTTTTGCGCATTCAAACGGAGCAGGGAAAGCCGGAATAAGGGGCTACGCGGTTAATCTGAATTCGAATAATGAAACTCAACTGCGATTCTTCACGTCGCCGAGCAGTAACAGCCCTACTGAGAGGATGACGATTGATCAGGCCGGCAACGTCGGCATCGGCACGACGAGTCCCGGCAACCTTTTCCACGTTTCCAGGAGTCTGTCGGCGGATACTGATTTGTTGAAGCTGGAAGATACGAACCTTAATTCAAATCTCGTTGGTCTCGTGTTTAAGAGTGTGAGTGGGTCAACCGCCGCTCTGCGAGCGAAATATACTAATCCAGCCTCGACTACCGCTACGGAGCTTCAGTTCTATACGAATCCAGTGGGAGGCAATAATAACCTCACACAGAGAATGGTGATCGACGGTTCGGGCAACGTCGGCATCGGCACGACGGGTCCTGCTAATAAACTACACATAGCCACAACCACTGATGCTGACGGATTAGTCGTCTCCAATTCCACGACCGTCAACGGAACGCGTGCAGCCATCTACCTGTCTACGCTAAATGCGACTCCAGCATTAGGGAATGTCAGCGTTGAAGCGATTAGCGTGGCGTCGGCCTATCCCGATATGGTTTTCCGCACGTCAGGCGTATCTGCGGTGAACGCAATCGGCACTGAAAGGATGCGAATCACCAGCAATGGCAACGTCGGCATCGGTATGCCGACACCTGGAGCCCGGCTTGAGATCGGCGGTGGCCCTGGCTACGGACTAATCATAAACGCGGGGAACAGCGGGAGCCTGCGATGGGGAAATGGAGCGCAAGCGGCGCTAAGCTGGGACACTGGAAAAGCTTTGGTCTACGGACTTTCCGGCAACGACCTGGGTTTGGGAGCGGGTGGCGCATTTGACCAGTTGATCATCAAGAGCAGCGGCAACGTCGGCATCGCCACCGGCACAACGGGTCCTACTGAAAGACTGGAGGTCAATGGCAACCTGAAGCTGTCCGGCACGGGGAACCTCACAGCCGCGGGAACGATTGACGCAATTGGAGGACTGAAGATCAATGGCTCGTCCATTACCGGCAGCCAGTGGACGACCAGTGGTTCAGCCATCAATTATGCTGCTGGAAACGTGGGAATCGGAGTTACCAGTCCGGGCAAACCATTGACGGTTCAGGCTTCTAGCGGGGCCAACGCGATCGCAATCAATGGGCGCTCTGACGACTATGGATACCTGGAATTCTTCAGAAACGATGGGACCACTCTTTCGGGCGCCATTTATTCGAAGACTGATCGGGTGACGATAACTGATGCCAGCAGCACCGACGTCTTAACGGTAAAAGCAGGCAGCGTCGGCATTGGCACTCCATCTCCGTCCACCAAACTCCATGTTCAGGGCGATGGGAAGTTCACTGGAAATCTTACCGTCGACGGCAATATCAACGCCAAATACCAGGACGTCGCCGAATGGGTGCCATCTTCCGAACAACTCGCCGCCGGCACCGTCGTGGTTCTCGACTCAACCAAATCCAATCAAGTCATTTCGTCTTCCGTAAGTTACGACACGCGCGTCGCGGGAGTGATCTCCGCACAACCCGGCATCGCGCTCGGTGAAAAGAGCGACAGCAAAGTACTGGTCGCCACCACCGGCCGAGTCAAAGTGAAAGTCGATGCTTCAAAAGGTCCGATTCACATCGGCGATCTGCTGGTGACGAGCGACGTTCAGGGAATGGCGATGAAGTCAGAGCCGATCATGATCGGTGGCCGCCAGATTCACGGACCCGGAACCTTGATCGGAAAAGCACTCGAGCCTCTGGCGACGGGCAAGGGCGAGATTCTGGTGTTGCTTAGTCTGCAATAAATGACAGGAGTAAGTCGATGATAACTATTCACTTTCGAGAAATGTCTTGCCGAACTTATGCAATCGCAATCGGCATTGCGCTCGTTATTCTGTTCGGCTCTCAATCGTCGAGAGCTCAGTGGACCACCGGGAGTGGGGTCGTCTACACGACCAATTCCTCCGATAAAGTTGGCGTGGGAACCAGCAATCCAATCACCAAGCTTCAAGTGGCCGGCGGCGACATTTCGGTGGACTCGGATCAAGGCATTCGCAAGGCTGGTGACAATTGGATTATCGGCTACAGCAGTAGTCTGCCCGGAATCGCGATAGGTTCCGGCGCCTCGACGGACCAGGTGAAGATAATGGCCGGCGGCTATGAACGAATGCGAATTGCAGCCAACGGCTACGTCGGTATCGGGACGGCGAGTCCAACGGAAAAGCTGGAGGTCCAGGACGGTTTTATCAGCACGTATCATCCATCGGCAGCAGTGGGCGCGGGTTACGCAATCTTCAGTTACACGAACACAACCGGCTCGACAAAAAATTCGATTGGTTTTTTTGGGGTCGTCCAGTCGACTGCCAACACGCGACGAGGTGATTTTGTCATTAACCTCTCGGATGATGGTGCCCCCGCAGAGGTCATGCGGGTTAATCGTTCAGGCTCTGTCGGGATTGGAACGACGACTCCGGGATCGGCCCTGGACGTAAGAAGCTCGGGCAGCACAAGAATCCAGGCTGTGGGAGGGTCGACAAACGGCTACGGGCTGTTAACCGCGACGACCGACGCCAGCTACAGCTCTTATTCCGAGTTTGGTTCTTTTGGGTCGTCTTATTCGGGGACTATCTTTGGGCAGGCGGTAGGCAACTGGTCGTTCTTGTACTCGGGGGGTTCATCCAGTAACGGCCTGGCAATCGGAACGAACAGTAGTAAGCCTCTGATACTGGGTACCGCCAACACAGAAAGGCTGCGAATTGATTCGAGTGGCAACGTCGGTATCGGGACCAGCAGTCCAGGGCAGACCCTCGATGTTCGGAGCGCCGGCAGCACGAGGATTCAGTCAATGGCCGGTGCCGCGAACGGCTATGGATTAATAACTTCGAGCACTGACGGCAGCTACAGTTCTTACGCAGATTTTGGCTCCTTTGGATCTTCTTATGGCGGCACGCTTTTCGGCCAGTCAGTAGGCAACTGGACCTTCCTGTACACAGGTGGCGCATCCAGTAATGGTCTGGTAATCGGATCCCACACCAGCAAACCTCTCATACTCGGCACTGGCAACGTAGAAAGGCTGAGAATTGATTCCAGCGGCAATGTCGGCATCGGCCAGACGAATCCAACCTCCGCGCTGGACGTTGTCGGCAGCATCAACCTCACCGGAACAATCAACGCCAAGTATCAGGACGTGGCCGAATGGGTGCCTTCATCAGAACAACTCCCGGCCGGCACAGTTGTCGTTCTCGACTCGACCAAATCCAATCAAGTCATTTCATCTTCCGTGAGTTACGACACCCGTGTCGCGGGAGTGATTTCAGAACAACCGGGCATCGCTTTGGGGGAAAAGACCGACAGCAAAGTTCTGGTCGCGACCACCGGCCGAGTCAAAGTGAAAGTCGACGCGTCGAAGGGTCCGATTCACATCGGGGACCTGCTGGTCACCAGCGACGTGCCCGGAGTCGCGATGAAGTCAGAGCCTGTCGAATTTGCCGGGAGAAAGATGCACATGCCGGGCACGTTGATCGGCAAAGCGCTTGAACCTTTGGAAAAGGGTAAGGGCGAGATCCTTGTGCTGTTGAGTTTGCAGTGAATTGTCCGAAAAGGAGAGTCACATGACCTTACGAAAGAGTTGGCTTGGTGCCTCGACGCTTTTTACTCTTTTGGTAATAGCAGCGTGCGCCAGAAATACCGTTGCCCAGAATACTTTCCCCACACCCAGTGGAAACGTCGGCATTGGCACGACGGACCCGGGGCGATTGCTTACTGTCTTTGCCTCATCCGGTGCACCGGCTATCCAGGTGACAACTGAGTCGGGCAGTAGTACGGGGCTGACTCTGCAGTCCGACGCTTCAAATCGCTATGTCTGGTCGTACGGTGGATATCCGTTGCTATTAGGGACAAATGGGAGCGAGAAGTTACGCATAACCAGCGGCGGCGATGTTGGGATCGGGACGACAAGCCCGGGAACCAAGCTTGAAGTGAGCGGTCAAGGCCGGTTCAATCCCGGCGCATCTTTTAGCGCAATTGACACTGGTTGGGCTGCTGCTTTCGGATATTCGACGGGTAACTGGGGCGTGAGGCTGGGCGCAACGGGAAATCAGGGAGTAATTCAAGTTGCGCAAAATACCACAGCATACGATCTAGCTGTGCAGCCTTACGGCGGAAACGTCGGCATCGGGACGACAAGCCCGGGAACCAAGTTTGAAGTGAGCGGTCAGGGCCGCTTCAATCCGGGCGCAAGTTTTAGCGCAATCGACACTGGTTGGGCTGCTGCTTTCGGATATTCGGGAGGCAACTGGGGTGTAAGGCTGGGCGCAACGGGAGGTCAGGGAGTGATTCAAGTTGCGCAAGGTACCACAGCATACGATCTAGCTGTGCAGCCTTATGGCGGCAACGTCGGTATCGGCACGACAGATCCAACGGCTCCTTTGCACGTGCAGTTTGGAGGCGACAAGGCTCTAAAGGTTGAAACAACGACCGCCTCAACCGGCATTGCTCGGATTCAAGCCATGGGGCCGGGAACTCAAGCGCAGGTGGGACTCGAGTGGCGAGAAGATGTCTCGGGTGGGATGGCTTTAATTCAAACGGGCAAGTCAAACAATAATCCAAATCTTGGAATATTGTCCGGCAACGTCGGGATCGGGACGACAACTCCGGGAACCAAGCTTGAAGTGAGCGGTCAAGGCCGGTTCAATCCCGGCGCAAGTTTTAGCGCAATCGACACTGGTTGGGCCGCTGCTTTCGGATATTCGGGAGCCAACTGGGGTGTAAGGCTGGGCGCAACGGGAGGTCAGGGAGTGATTCAAGTTGCGCAAGGTACCACAGCATATGATCTAGCTGTGCAGCCTTACGGCGGAAACGTCGGGATCGGCACTAACAATCCGGGAAGCTACAAACTGAATGTGAACGGAGACACGAATGTTGCGGGAAATCTAAACATCGTTGCGAATGGCGCCAGCGCGGGAAACATCGTTGCTGCGGGGACCATCTCTGCCAAATACCAGGACGTCGCCGAATGGGTGCCCTCATCTGAACAACTCGCTGCCGGCACAGTCGTAGTCCTCGATTCAACCAAATCCAACCAGGTCATTTCCTCAAGCCAGTCATACGACACGCGCGTCGCGGGAGTGATCTCTGCGCAGCCTGGCATCAGTCTAGGCGAGAAAGGCGACGGCAAAGTTCTGGTCGCCACCACCGGCCGAGTGAAAGTAAAAGTCGATGCGTCGAAAGGTCCGATTCACATCGGTGACCTGTTAGTCACCAGCGACGTGCCCGGAGTCGCGATGAAGTCAGAAGCAGTGAACCTCGGCGGTGTGCAATTTCACCGTCCTGGAACACTGATCGGCAAAGCGCTCGAGCCTTTGGAAAAAGGTAAGGGCGAGATTTTGGTTTTGTTGAGTTTGCAGTAACAAAAAGGAGAGTACGGAAATGCCTAAGAATCACCGTAGAGCAATCCTGGCGATTGGAGTGACAGCCGCGATAGCACTATCCATCGTTTGCTTTGCAGCCGCCGAGGTCAGAAGGAAACGAAGCACAGTCGCACCATCTGTTAATGCTGCCGACAGGTCGAATGTGGAAGGCATTGTCTTTTCAGTTCAGCCATATGGCATTGAACCATCCGAAGTGAATATCGCCAAGGGAAGTTATCTCTTCATCGTGCAAAACCGAACGAATGTCCGCGACTTGACGTTTCGAATAGATCGCCAGGCCGGTGGAAGAGTGCATGAAGTGCGCGGTCAAAAACTGCAATGGAAAAAGATTTTTGATTTCAATCCGGGCACATACGAGTTGACTGTGGCGGATCATCCCGAGTGGCGATCCGTGATTACCGTACGAGCACGCTAAGACCAACGGCTGCGGAGGAAAGTCATGAACAAGAAAATTCAACTGGGCATTCGCTTTCAAACGGCCATCCTAATCGCCGCCTGGACGCTGGGTTTCTCAGCTATCGCAAAGAGCCAGAGTACCGACGGCAACACGCCTCTGGCACTCTCGCCGGGCGCTCCTGCCGGATCATATTCGCTGAGCGATTTCGATACCGTGAATCTGTACAACGGCGGTCTGAATATCAACTTGCCTTTGGTCAAGATCGCGGGCCGAGGCGGCGCCGGTTACACGATGAGTGCGCGGATCGAACAGAAGTGGCTGGTGGAAAAAGAGCCTAACCCAGGGCATCCGAACATCTACACTCCTGTGCCCGGCTGGTGGAATGCGGCGTCGGTCAATCCGATCTATAGCGTGGGTCGAATGGATGTGCGCCAGGCCGGAAGTTATCAGTTCTCGCTGATTTCCGGATGTGGATACGCGCATAATCGGACACTTACCCGCATGACGTTCACAGCTCCGGATGGCACTGAATATGAGCTTAGAGATGCCCTAACCAACGGGGAGCCGAAGATTCCGACGCATTGCGTCAACGGCTTCAACCGGGGCCGGGTTTTCGTCACGGCCGATGGCAGTTCGGCAACGTTCACCTCAGACGAAGACATCACGGACTGGCCCGATGCTACCAGCGAGGGGCCCAACTATCCTCCTTCAGGGGTCCTGGTAACTCGCGATGGCACGCATTATCGCGTTGACGGTGGTTTGGTTAGCTGGCTGCGTGATCGCAACGGCAACAAGGTGTCCTTTACCTACGACACTGGTTTTAACCTTATCGGCATTACTGATTCATTAAATCGCCAGGTGACTATCAGCATTGGACAGCCGGGCGGCTACGATTTGATTACTTTGAAAGGTTTCGGTGGCGCGACAAGAACGATTAAGGCATACCGAAACTGGCTCAGCACTGCACTGCGGAGCGACGTCAGCTTACAGACTTATCACAATCTATTTCCGGATTTGAACGGGGCTTCTTCAGATGTCTATTTCAACAGTTCGGTTATTACGGCCGTGGAATTGCCGAACGGCCAGCAATATCATTTCTATTACAACAGCTATGGTGAAGTCGCGCGGGTTGTCCTGCCTACAGGCGGCGCCACAGAATACGACTACGCGCCCGGCTTAACCGATGGTGCGACCGGTGGCGTGCTCCCAACCAGCAACGGCAACAAGCATATTTATCGCCGGGTCACTGAGCGACGTGTTTATCCCGATGGTGCTTCCGGATCAAGCTATACCAGCCGGATGACTTACAGCCGTCCGGAAAGCAGCACATCCAATTCCGGATATGTAACTACTGATGAATACAACTCGAGCAGCACGCTGCTCGGGCGTTCGGTCCACTACTTTTATGGCAGTGCGTTGGCTTCATTGGGACAGGACACAACGGTGTACCCCGGTTGGCAAGACGGCCGCGAATATCAAACAACGATCTATGCTGCCGACGGCACGACCGCCCTGCGCCAGGTGAACCACACGTTTGCGCAACGCGCGGCGGTCAGTTGGTGGACCGGTTCGTCAGCGGCGGAGCCGCCGAATGACCCGCGCCTTACCGAAACGACCACGACCTTGGTGGATACAAATCAAGTGTCGAAACAAACCTTCGGCTATGACGGCTACAACAACCGGAACAACGCCAAAGAATACGATCTCGGCAGCGGCAGTGCCGGCTCACTGGTCAGAGAGACGCAGACTACGTATGTGACTTCGAGCAGCTACACGGACCTGGGACTTATTAGTTTGCCATCGCAGGTGTCCGTGTATAACGGCAGCGGCGTCGAGCGCAGCCGCAGTGTGTTCGAATACGATAACTACGCCACTGATACAAATCATGCCGGCCTCCTAAGCCGGTCGAACATCAGCGGCTTCGATTCAAGTTTCAGCACGAGCTATGGCACGCGTGGAAACGCGACCGGCACTACTAATTACTTGCTGAACACCAGTGGTTCGGTAACCGGGTCAGTAACTTCATACGCCCAATACGACATCGCCGGCAATGTGGTGAAAGCGATCGATGCGCGAGGTAATGCGACGACGGCTGAGTTCGCAGATCGTTTTGGCGCTCCGAATGGTGAGGCGCAAAGCAACAGCGGCGCGGCTGAATTGGGAGCACAGGTGAGCTATGCCTTCCCCACACTGGTCACCAACTCGGCCAGCCACACCATGTACACGCAGTATGATTTCTATCTCGGCCGTCCGGTTGACGTCGAGGATGCCAATGGCATTGTTTCGACCGGCTACTATGATGACCTACTTGATAGACCCAGCCAGTTGATTCGGGCAAACAATGGCGGAGCGGACACCAGGAGTCAGATGACTTTTGGGTATGACGACACGAATCACATCATTACGAGCACCGGCGATCAAGCAACCTATGGCGACAATCTTCTCAAGAGTCAAACCCTCTATGACGGCCTCGGGCGCACGACTGAGAAGCGCCAATACGAAGGCGGCACGAATTACATTGCGGTGCAAACGCAATACGATGCCTTGGGACGCCCCTACAAAGGCTCCAATCCCTTCCGCCCGTGGCAAAGCGAGACGGCGGTGTGGATGACCAGCGCTTTCGACGCGCTAGGCCGTGTGACTTCAGTCACAACTGCGGATAGCGCCGCGGTTAGTACCTCATACAGCGGGAACACAGTCACAGTCACCGATCAAGCAGGCAAAGCGCGTAAGAGCGTGACGGACGGAGTAGGCCGGTTAGTCGAGATCTATGAAGATCCTTCCAGCTTGAATTACCTGACGAGCTACAGTTATGACACGCTCGATAATCTCACGTCGGTGAGCCAGGGAAGCCAGACGCGAACGTTTGTTTATGACACGCTCAAACGTTTGACGTCGGCGACAAATCCTGAGAGTGGTACGGTGAGCTACGATTATGATGCAAACGGTAATGTCCTACACAAGACCGACGCTCGCAGTATCACCACCACGTTTGCGTACGACTCCCTGAACCGAGTGACAAGCAGGAGCTACTCAGACAGCACGCCCACCGTCACCTACTCGTATGATCCGAGCATTGCCAATGGCAAAGGACGCCTGTCGTCAGTGAGCTCCAGCGTCTCGACCTATACCTGCGGGAACTACGACGAGCTCGGCCGCGTCATCTCGGCCAGCCAGACGATCGGCTCGCAGACTTACACCATGAGCTACGCGTATGATCTGGCCAATCATGTTACCTCCATGCAGTATCCATCCGGCCATTCAGTGACGAACAGTTTCGATAGCGCCGGACGCTTGCAAAGCTTTACCGGCACGATTGGTGACGGCTTCTTCCGCACGTACTCGACCGGGATTAGCTACGCCTCTCAGGGCGGCTTACAGCAGGAACAATTTGGCACCAGCACGGCCGTCTACAACCAAATGTCTTACAACGACCGCGGCCAATTAACGAATATTCTTGCCGGCACGGGCACCAGCGGCGCCGCCGCTTTCAATCGCGGGAAGATAGTTAATGACTACAGCACCACCGACAACAACGGTAATCTCAAGCAGCAGACTGTCTATGTGCCGAACAGCGACACGAACAACAGTCCGGCGTCCTGGTATCAGCAATACACCTACGATTCTCTGAACCGTCTGGCGCAAGTGCATGAGTACACCGGAAACACCTCGATCGATTGGCAGCAAACCTTTACCTACGATCGTTATGGCAATCGCACGATTGACTACAGCAACACGACCAACGGCATTCCGCGGCCGCAATTTGATCTGGAGACGGCGACAAACCGTTTGTATGGCCCGGGAGATCTTAATTTGTCAGAGAGTTCTCGTACCATGCGATACGACGCCGCGGGAAATCTTTGGAAGGATACTGCAAGCGGCACGGCTGTGAGTCGTGCCTACGACGCTGAAAATCGTATGACTTCCGAGACGACTTACAGCAGCGTTGTGGCCGGCAGTTATTCTTATGACGGCGACGGCCGGCGAGTGAAGCGGGTGGTTGGCAGCACCGAGACCTGGCAAGTGTATGGCGTCGGCGGTGAATTGTTGGCTGAATATCCCGCCAGTGGCGCGGCTGCGCATCCGCAAAAAGAATACGGCTATCGCAACGGGCAATTGCTGATTACTGGCGAGAGCGGGATAGCCCTGGGTGTCGCGCCGGAAGGCCTGGAAGAGACGGCAGCGACCAGCACCAGCATTACACTGAATTGGGGCACGACGACCGGAGCAACTAACTATCGCATCGAGCGCAAGGAGCGCAACAGCAGTTTCGCTTATCTGAACCACACTTCTTCCGCTAGTTGGAGCGACTCGGTTGGTTCGGGAAGCGCTTATCTGTACCGGGTGTGCACGGCCGACGGTAGCAACAACTGTACTTCGTCTTACAGTAACGTGGCTTTGGGCGTAGCCGTCGCTTTCACCGACGATCCGCTCTACGGCTTGTCCGAGGTCTCCAGTCCATCGAGCGCCACGACGATCAAGGCGGCGCACATCAACGAGCTGCGCACAGCAGTCAATGCCGTGCGATATCTGGCGGTGGTTGATGACGCGACGTATTCGCATCCCAATCCCACGCCACAGGTGTCTCTGATTTACGTTGATGACGTGCGCGAGCTGCGGACGAAGTTGAACGAAGCGCTGACAGTGTTGCACCTGGACACGCCGCCCTTCACCGATGCGACTTTGGTCGGTCTCAGTGAAACATCAAATCCGGCCAACGCGACGCCGGTAAAAGCCCTCCACATAAGAGAACTGCGCGAGCGTTTGAAGGGGACGCTGGGCAGCTCGTGTTACAAATCGACTGACCAGTTTGTGAAGGATTTCTACCAGGGCGTTTTGCAGAGACAGCCAAGTGCGAGCGAACTCACTTCCGCGAGTGGGACGTTGTCGTCGGCGCAGGCTTCGAGCGCTTCAGCCTTGATTACCGCGGCGCAGAACCTGGGCGCGACGCTGTTTAATTCAAGTGAATACGCGGGGCTGAGTACGAGTAACGCTCAATTTGTGACTGACGTCTATTGGGGGTTCCTGCAAAGAGCGCCGGATACGGCCGGCTACAACTACTGGCTGGGCCTTTTGAACGGCGGTTACACGCGCGCGAATATGATCACTGCATTTCAGACCAGCGGTGAGTTCATCGAAAACGCCAAAGCGCTGTGCGGGAATTCGAGCGGCGGCAGCATTACAGGCAGCATCCGTTGGATGGTTGCGGATCAACTGGGCACGCCGAGGATGGTTTTGGATTCGAGCGGCAGTCTGGCGAACCTGAGCCGGCATGATTATCTCCCGTTTGGTGAAGAATTGCCGGGTACCGCTGGATTGAGAACTGGGCTGGGCTTCACGAATGCTGATGGGGCGCGGCAGAAGTTTACGTCAAAGGAACGAGATAGTGAGACAGCGTTGGATTACTTCCTCTCCCGATATTACGCGTCAACGCAAGGACGATTTACGAGCGCGGACACTTTATTGGGGTCTCCCACGAATCCACAGAGTTTGAATCGATATTCATATGTTGGGAATAATCCGCTCGTTTTTCGGGATCCCACTGGACACGCCGCAGAAGGTGCGCAGGAGCCAAAAGGAGGCACCTGTAGTCAGAAGACGCCGTGTCAGCAAGAAGAGGATTTGAGTAAATTACGTGCCGACGATGCTGTCATAGTTGAGCACGTTACGGTCCGCTCATCTCAGCCTGAACTGCTCCAAACGAATGCGACGCCGATCGTCACAACCCTCATGCCGTCTGTCGGCCCGTCGTCTGGAGTTATTCCCACAGCTCCGCCAGGACCGCAAGGGCCGTCCGGGATAGGACTTTTTGGCCTTTCGCTCGGGGGATTTGCGGGTGCGATGGCTGGTGGAGGTGCGGTAGTGGATGGCGGCCTCTCTGCGGGGATAAATACAAACGGATACGGAGGTATGGGCTATGACATTTCGGGCGGAGGATTACTCGGTGGTTCACGGAGTCAAGGGGGATTCGGGTATCCTTCAGAAGATGGGTTTGGCTTGGGGTTAGCGGCGGCGTTTGGCCCAGGTATCTTTTGGTCAAATGCTGAGGACTTCAAACAACTTGAAGGGCCCTTTGACACCACGATAATCGCAACTCCAATCGGATCCTTGCAATGGGACAAAGCCGTTGGTGACACTACTGTCAAGCTCACGGCATCACCGGGACCTTCCGGACTTGGGATTTTTCATTTCAAAACCACCACGATCGCAGTTGATGTCCCAATTAACACTCCGCTCAACAAATATTGAGGTTTGGAGGAGTAGTAAATCTCTCAACTCGTTTTATCATAGAGAAAGAAAGGAACTAGGACTCAAATCGACGTGCGAAAATACCTACTCATAGTGGCAGTTTGGCTGGCCTTGACAGGCTTCTCAGCCGTTGTCGGATTTCTCATAATCAATCCTATGCAAGACTTCGACTTGTCTAGGCGTGGCGTGAAAACGCGAGGCGTAGTAACGATTCTCGAACCCAAAAACCATGAGATCGTTCGGTATAGATATGCTGTTTCGGGAAGAGACTACGAGGGATCGGGACATGGCGGGCGTGGTAACGCCGCGTTCTCCAACATGACCATTGGTCAGGATGTTATCGTATTCTACGATCCGACGAAGCCGGAGATCTCAACCCTTGGTTATCCGGAACGACACCTGACGGTGAATCTTGCGGGTGTTGTGTTCGTGGCGATCGCCATTCCTCTTGTCGTCGTTTGGACCTTAGCTCGTCGGGGAATTCTTCGGTACCGTTGAAACTTTCTCACTCAACTCGCGTTTCTCTCATGAGTTGGAACACGCCCGCCAGTTTGACAGTGGTGAGTTTAGTTTGACATTTGGACAGGAACTAAAACCGGGGTCAGGCCTTCGATTCTTCGATTCTCTCGGCGAGCAAGGTTTATCTCATCTCACGCGAAAGTAACTATCCTCAACGCGTAAGGCTGCGATGCAAAGTTGTTGCGTTGACGCACGCGTCGACTCGGACTAGCATCCGCGGTCCATGGCCCGGAGCACGCGCGCGGAAATTGCAGGTGGTCTCTATCACGTCATTGCTCGCGGCAACAATCGCCGGCAAATATTCAATGCGCCCGCAGACTATGAGAAGTTTCTATCCCTGTTGGCGGTGCAGAAGAGTAAGCTCCCGTTCTTTCTTTATGCTTACTGCCTGATGACCAATCACGTGCACCTGCTAATCGAGCGGCAAGCAGACACGATTGGCCGGATCATGCACCGGATCCTCACCGGTTACAGCCAGTACTACAACCGCCGCTATCGCCGAGTTGGTCATCTTTTACAGGGCCGGCATAAATCAATTCTGTGTCAAAGCGAGCAGTATCTGGTAGAACTGGTCCGCTACATTCACTTGAACCCTGTCCGAGCAAAAATCGTCGAGCGGCCTGAAGAGTACAAATATAGCGGACACCGGGCTTATCTCGGGCTCGAAGCTGCGGGAATCCTTGATGTCGATCCGGTGCTGCGTCACTTTGGAGCGAAAAGAAAGACTGCTCGCGAAGCCTATCGCGAATTCGTGGCGGCGGGCATGAAACTGGGCCACCGAGAAGAATTCTATTTTGCCGATGAAGGACGAATCCTGGGAAGTGAAGAGTTTGTCGACGCGACGATTCACCGGATCGGTCAAACAAAGCGATCACCGCGAGTGGCTCCCAAAGACAGTCTGAGAGCGATGGAAACGTTCCAGGTCGAGCAGCTGATCGTGGCGGTCGAAAAAGTTTGCGGCGTACCGCGGAAGGACTTTTGTGGTACAGGCAAGAGTGCGGCTTTGGTGTTGGCAAAAGAGATCCTCGTGCTGACGGGACGACAACTGGGAGCAAGCATGAGTTTACTATCGCAGGTTACCGGCTTGAGCAGTGGCTCGGTGAGTCGCAGGCACGATGCGGCCCGACTGAAAGTGCGGGAGAATCAGGAGCTCGATAGACTGGCGGCAAGAGTCAGGCGAGAATACCTGGGCACTCAAAGTTGAGAATCGAAGAATCGAAGGCCTGACCCCATTTCTGTGACCTGACTGAAAACAAATGTCCGACAAACTTTAGTTTGTCGCCAAGTTTCGACAAGCTAAAGCTTGTCGGACATCATTCTATTTTCAGAGCAGGCCTGCTATTTGCGATTCCACTTGTCTGGACGGACAGGGATGACCAGTCGTGGGACATCAATTTGCGTCGCCGGACTTCCGCCAGGTGCTACAATCCGGCGCTACAAATCATTTGACAAAGGGTGGTAATGATTCTATTGCTATGGCGCATAAAGCTCAAAAATAGCGCGTGTAGCGGTGAAGGAGGATCGAATCATGAACCCAACTTTGCTCCATTCCAACGGTGGGGTGGTCCGCTCCCGTTTCCGGAAATATGTTACTGGCATGATTATTCTCGGGCTCGGAGTGGTGGTGCTGTTCTTCTCTGGGTCTGGCGTGCCGTCTTTGGGATTACCGATCAAGGCCGCTGCGCGTGGCGAGCCGCCGCAGGGAGCCGGCACAACCGGACGCCCGAGTGACGTTCTGGTGGAAGTGTCTCAACCGGCTGAACGACGAGTACGCCAGGCAACCGCCTTTACCGACTGTTGCGTTGTTTGCGAGGAACAAACTTTGGAGGCACTTGCTCCCACGGCGCAGGGACCACAGCGAAACGAACGCGATGGAGGTCTGCCCTTGCGGCGGCAGTTCTGCGGGACGGCGAATCGCTATGGCGTCAATGATGAAACTGCGGACCCGCGTGACATCATGATCAATATTCTTCCGTCTCCCATCAGCCCGTATCCCGACTTCGTGGCGGGTTTTGTAAACACCGAAGAGACCCCGCTCAAAGGGGACGACCGGCAGCGATTCGGGCCGCGCATGATTGGCCCCACGATTTCCATTGCCCACTGGAATCTCGCAGAATGCCTGGCGCGGGCTACTCAAATCAGTGGCAAAGTAATCCACGCCGAGATCACGCCGGATCAAGCCTTCTACGGGCAAGACCGTCGCTTCTTGCCGATCAGGGGCTCAGGCGGGTGCTCAGACGGATGGGACTGCACGTCTGAGCTGGAGCCCGGTAATGGCGCACCAGGAAAGGAAATGTGCGTCTATGGCGTCTACGCCATTGATCATGGCAGTCACTCAGCATCGAGGCACACTCTACTGTGCTGCTCGCTTGACCCAAGCCATGACCGTCCAGAGATTCACCCCTTCGATGCGATTTGGTGGCGGCATCCTGAATTGAATGGCTGGATGTTCGCAGTCTTTCAGGATGATTCCAATCGTTACAGTTTTCCTCATTGTGACGACGACCATAACGGCAACGAATGGTCCCAGGCGCCGCGCGATCTGACCTTCCGCTTCCCATTTCAGTTTCCTCGACAGAATGCACCACGGCAGGCTGTGCTCCAGCATGTTCGGACTGTCAACTTCAATGGAGCCCAAAATGTGGTGCAACCCAAGAACGTCACGACCAGTGTGTTTGCCACCACAACTTCTCAGACCAGTCTCGTGATTGGCGGCCGGACCCTTTTACAAGTGGTGAGGGAGGTGGGAACAGATCAGGAAACGGTCGTGCGAGTCGAAGGCCGTCTGGCAAAGAATATGGTGGTTGGCCAGATAATCGTCCGCGTTGCGATCGGCTGCGATGATCGCAACTCTCCGTGCATCCGGCCGACCGGACCGCGCGATCATCGAACACCTATTTTCGATCGCTTGCGTCCGGCCAATCCAAAGGTTGTTTACGACAAAGATGATCCCGGTGCCGGTTACTACTACGCAGAGTTGGTGTTCCGCTAAGACGAAGATCAAGATTAGGGTCAGGCTTGCGATCTGCGATTCACGGGCTGGAAGCTGCGGGAATCCTTGAGGTCGATCCGGTGCTGGGTCACTTTGGAGCGAAAAGAAAGACTGCTCGCGAAGTGACCTGAACCTCATTTCTTTTTCATTCTGTTGAAGCAGGGCAGAGATACGACCGGCGAGAGAACAAAGAATGGGGTCAGGCCTTCGATTCTTCGATTCTCTTGGCGAGCAAGCATTATCTCAGCTCACACGAAAGTAACTATCCTCAAGGCGTAAGGCTGCGATGCAAAGCTGTTGCGTTGACGGAGGCGGCGACTCGGACTAGCGTCCGCGGTCCATGGCCTGAATCGAAGAATCGAAGAATCGAAGGCCTGACCCCATTTCACTGGCGCGAATCGAAGAATCGAAGGCCTGACCCCATTTCACTGGCGGAATTGACACCCATGGAAACTCATCGATTGCGACAATTCCTAAAATCGGAAGGCTGTATAGGCCCCGAAACTCCACGGCAAACTCCATAGCATTTTCGGCGAACATCTTTGTATTCAATACCAACTACGTTCTGCAAACGTCTTGATTGACGCTCTCACAACGGCTGTCGCGTCCGTGTCCCAAGGACGGAAAAGCGGGCTTGAAGTCGGGGCGGTTAGCATCAGGCGGACACTCGCGTAGATCTCAGGGTTGAGCGTCCTTGTTAGGTCACGCCTAAATCCCTCACCCTAGCCCTCTCCCAGCGGGAGAGGGAAAAACACCTAAAATCCTTGGAATTACTGGCGAATTCAGCGTTTAAATCCCACGGACGAGAAACTATGAAGCGCCAATTGACTACTGGCTTAGGGAGTAATTCATTCAGCGTGCGTGACGGAGCTAGTGCTCTGTTTCGCCGCCGGGCCATGGTTCTGTTCATCTTTCTTGCGGTTCTTGCCGGCGCCATCGCCGTCACTGTGCTGCTGCCAAATCGCTACAGCGCGCGCATGAAAATCCTGGTTAAGAACCAGCGTGTGGACCTCGCGATTACCCCCGAGGCGTCATCCGGCGGCGCGGCCCCGACAATCGAGAACGAAGTCAGCGAAAACCAAATCAATTCCGAAATCGAGTTGCTGACCAGCAATGACTTGCTAACGCAGGTCGTCAAGGAAACCGGTCTGGCCAAAGCCGACAGCGGCGGTTGGTTTGGAAAGCCTGCGCCTGAGGCGGTTCGAGTTGAGAAAGCCGTGACGGCGTTGTCGAAAGATCTGACGATCACGCCGGTCCGCAAGGCGAACATCATCACGGTCAGCTATTCATCGGGTTCACCCCAAATGGTCGCCGCGGTTCTGAAGCAACTGGGCGACCTTTATCTGGAAAAGCATCTGAAGTTGCACCATCCGGCCGGCGCCTCCGACTTCTTCAAAGACAAAGCTGAACAGTACGAGTCACAGCTGAAACAATCTGAGCAAAACCTTACAGACTTCCAGCAGCGCAACAATCTGGTTGTGCTCGGCCAGCAGAAGGATTTGACGCTGGTCAGAACTGCTGACGCAAAAGCGAAGATGCTCGATGCTGAGACTGCTTTGAGCGAAGCGACGAATCGCATCACGCGAGTGGAAGAGCAGCTGGCACAAATTCCCAGGCGCATCGTGACGCAAAGCAAGCAAATTCCCAATCAATACTCGGCAGAGCGTTTGAATACGATGCTGGTTGAGCTGCAAAACAGGCGGACCCAGTTGCTCACCAAGTTTCGGCCTGAGGATCGGATGGTCAAAGAGGTCGATGAGCAGATTCGCATGACCCGCGAAGCGGCCAACAAGGCTGAACAAAAGACCAACCTCGAGGAAGCCAGCGATCTCAATCCGCTGCGCCAAAACCTGGAAACAGAATTGTCGCACGCTAAGTTGGACCAGGTGGCCGCCCGAGCTCGTCGCGACTCGTTGAGAGCACAGCTTCAGCAGTACGAGGGCTCACTGAAGACGCTCGAGAGCAACACCTCGGCCCACGACGATCTGCAACGCGAGAAGAAAGAAGCTGAAGACAACTACCAACTTTACGCGAAGAAGCGGGAAGAAGCCCGCATCGCGGACGAATTGGATCGTCAAAAGATTACCAACGTTTCAATTGCTGAATCTGCCACTGTCCCGCAGATTCCGTCGTCGCCAAATCGTTCACTGAATTTGATTATTGGACTGGTGCTGGCCGGTTTCCTGAGTCTGGGGAGCGTGTTCTCAGCCGAGATGTTCAGCGACGTGGTGCACACGCCGCGCCAGCTTGAAGCGCTCACCGGCGCGCAGGTGCTGGCAACTGTTCCGTCCAACAGCCGCCAGATGCTGATGCGTGGTCATCGAGAGTCAAAGTTGCCTGAGGCTCGACCAGTGGCCGAACTACAAAGCTAAAGGAAAAGACCGAGTGCAAGTTAAGGATCAAATTTTTGAGCAGACGGCCTTTCACGCCGCGCCGGAGACGAACGGGCACAAGCAGCACAACCTTCAGCTATTGCTCGCAAACCTGCAGAACGGGTCGCAAAAGCTGCGCGAAGGGAGCGCCATCGTGTTCACCTCGGCGTCAGCCGGTAGCGGTGCGACGCACGTGGCCAAGCTTTTCGCCGTCGAACTCGCTCGTCATACGTCCCGGAGGACTCTGGTAATCGATTCCGAAAGATTGCAGAGCCTGGGGGTTGAAGACTATTTGCAGATGCCCTGGAATTGCCATCCGACAAACATCGATAACCTTTGGATGTTGCCGTCAAAAAGATCGGGAAAGAGTGGCAAATCAGAGAGCGTCCCTGAAATTCCGAAACGATCGTTCCTGATGCGAGTTGGGAAACCGGGTGAAGAAATTGACACCGGTCTGGATGCGGTCGAAGCATTGAAAGTCAGCTTTGACAACATCCTCATCGATTGCCGGTCGCTGAAGAACTCGAGCGACGCAGCCGTGCTGGCGAACAGCGTTGATGGAGTGGTGGTGGTGGTCGATGCCGGAGAATCTCGGAACGACGAGATCATCAACGCCCAAAGAACAATCGAAAGCGCGGGCGGCAAATTCCTCGGATTTGTTTTGAACAAACGCCGCTATCCCGTGCCTGAATGGCTTTACAAGAGGTTGTAAGTTTTTGTGGCACAGACTTCAGTCTGTGATTGCCGGAGCGATCACAGACTAAAGTCTGTGCCGCCAGATGGGAGTGCCATGAAACGTCGTCTGATAATAACTCTAGCATTTGCACTATTGATCTTACCGGTTGCGGTTTACGCACAGGGCCAAAATCCGCCGCGTCTGACTACGGTTACCGAAGACCGTTACCGGCTGCAACCCGGAGACGTTATCGACGTGCAATTTCGCTACACCCCGGAGTTCAATCAAACCGTTACGGTCCAGCCTGACGGATACATTGCGCTGGAGATCGGGGGCGACCTGAAAGTGGCGGGCTTTACAGTTGAAGAAGCCCGGCAAGCAATCCTGCGGCAGGCCAACAAGCGTTTGCAGGATCCCGTAGCCACGATCGTCCTCAAGGAATTTCAGAAGCCTTACTTCGTGGTTTCCGGTGAAGTGGCCCAGCCGGGAAAGATTGAAATGCGCCAGAGGGTCACTGCGCTTCAGGCGATCATGCTCGCCGGTGGGATGAAGGAAACCGCGAAATCGTCCCAGGTTATTGTCTTTCGCACAATTAACTCGGACATGGCAGAAGTGAAGGTGCTCAATCTCAAAAGCATTACCCGCACCAGCGACCTGGAAAACGATTTAACGTTACAGGCCGGCGATATAGTTTTTGTGCCGCGCGACAAGCTTTCGAAAATTGAACGTTTCATGCGGCTGGTTAGTGTGGCCGCGCTGATCATGCCAAGACTTTAAGAATAACGCCCCGAAAAGAATAACGAGCGCCCCGAAAACGAATGACCGATTCTCACGGAACAATTTCGAATGCTTTCCTCAAGCTGAGCGACCTTTCGCTGATGCTGGTTTCGCTGGGTCTGGTCATAGTCCATCGATATTCGCCTGGCGAAAATGTTGGCTTCCTGTTCTCGTATCTGTCTGAACGGGTCAAAGTCGGTAACGCGATCCTGGGTTTCATGCTGCTCCTGTTCTGGCACGCGGCCTTTGCGGCGCAAGGGTTGTATGTATCGCATCGCCTGAGTCCGATAGCCGGCGAGATCAGGGAAGTCGCGCGAGCTGTGCTCCTGACCGCTGTCACGCTTTTGGTGGGGGCCCAGTTCGGCAAGTGGCCAACGATTAATATCGCCACAGTCGCGTCGTTTGCCGCGCTCAGTTTTATTTTGATCAGCGGCATGCGACTGGCGTTGAGATCCAATCTTCGCCGGCTGCGGGCTCGTGGTCACAACGTCAAGTCTCTCTTGATTGTGGGCGGTGGCGCCAGGGCGCGGGCCCTCGCTGCGGTGATCAGCAAACGTCACGATCTTGGTTACGCGCTGTTGGGTTTTGTGGACAATGACCTTTCTTTTGCGGATGCCGAGCTGGCCGGAGCGCCATGGTTAGGCCGGGTTGACGACCTCCCGCGGATTGTGGCTCACGAAGTGATAGACGAAGTCGCAATCGCTCTGCCCATCAAATCCCACTATTCCCAGATCGAATCGGCCGTGGCGATGCTGGAAGAGCAGGGGATTACGACGCATGTGCTGTCCGATCTTTTTCCGCAAAAACTGGCGCGCTCGCAACCGATCGATCTCGGCGGCATGCCCATCGTTTCGCTTCACAGTACTCCGGTGTTCAGCTGGCGTACCGAAGCCAAGCGAATTTTTGATCTGGTTGTGGCTTTGATCATGCTGGTCTTCTGCGCGCCCATCTTTCTGGTCGCGGCCATCGCCATCAAGCTGGATTCGCGCGGCCCGATCTTCTTTGTGCAGGAACGTGTCGGCCTCAGCAAGCGGCGCTTTCGCATGATCAAGTTCCGGACGATGGGGATCGATGCCGAGGCGCGCATGAAGGACGTTGAGCACCTGAACGAAAAAAGCGGCCCTATCTTCAAAATCAAAAACGATCCGCGCATTACGACGATCGGAAAATGGTTGCGACGCACCAGCATCGATGAGCTGCCGCAACTCGTCAATGTGCTGCTGGGCGACATGAGCATCGTGGGGCCGCGTCCTTTGTCAGTTCGCGACGCCGTCAAAATGGAAGAAGCCTGGCAGAAACGGCGCTTCAGCGTGAAGCCCGGATTGACCTGTCTCTGGCAAGTATCGGGTCGGAGCAACCTCTCGTTCGAACAATGGATGCAATTGGATCTGGAGTATATCGACCGCTGGTCCCTCGGTTTGGACGCCACGATTTTGCTGCGGACGATTCCGGCGATTGTGCTGGCTCGCGGCGCCAGCTAGGCGCTTCGGCAGCTGGATCCAGGGTCAAAGTAAGACTTATGAATTCGGTCCTCGTCTATCACACGATTAGTGCGCCCGCAGATCCTCTGCCGGGCGAGATCGATATTTCCCCGGAAGCATTTGCGCGCCAACTCGACTGGCTGGCTCGCTGGCGTTCGGTGGTGCCGCTCGTCGACACGTTGAGTCCGAACAAACGGCACTACCCGGTGGCCCTCACCTTTGACGACGGGTTCCAGGACAACCTGACCGTGGCACTGCCGCTGCTGGAAAAATATTCGATGCCGGCGACCGTATTCGTAACACCGGGGTTTATCGGTAACGAAAGCTATCTGTCGCGCGAAGAGGTGCGCGAACTCTCTTGCCATCCGCTGATTACGATCGGGGCCCATGGACTCTGGCATCGTCATTTCAATCACCTGGCGGAGGATGAAGCGCGCAGAGAACTCCTGGAAGCGCGCCGCGTGCTCGAGGGAATTACCGATCGGAAAGTCGATTTAATGGCGTGGCCGTATGGCGAGTGTACCTCGCAGCTCGAACAGCTGGCCGCCGAATGCGGCTATCAGGCATCGTGGTCGGTTTGGAAAGGCAACAATGGAACGCACAGTCGCTGGCGTGTGCCGCTGGGACGTTCGGACAATTTGGCTCGCTTCGTGGTGAAGGTCTCCGGCTTCTATGCGATGACCAAGGCGCGCCGGCATCGTTTTATGGATCGACGGAAGCAGACCGCAGCCGCACCCGAAACCCTTCGTGATTTCGACTCTACTGCAATGGATGTGAATTGAGATGAGCGGGAAAAATCAACAACATTTCTCAGGCGACAAAATACGCGTTCTGCGGGTTTCGCACTCCAGCCTGACGCCCACCTTGCGCGAGCGCGAACGGGCGTTGGCGCGCAACTTTTCGGATATCGACCTTCAGGTAGTTACGGCACGCGAATGGCGCGAAGCGGAAGTTGACGTCAAAGGAACACCGGACGATATGTTTCCCGCCGCCATCGTCCGAACTCTTTTCTCAAAACACGTTCAGTTGTTTGCGTGGAATCCAACGGCAATCGTCAACGTGTTGCGACGCCACCGGCCGCATCTGATCGATCTTAACCATGAACCTTTCAGCGTTGGCTGCGCCCAGATGCTGACCCTCTGTAATTGGTTTGCGCCCCGGGCGGCGATCATTCTGCAAACGGCCCAGAACATCTATAGACAATATCCGCCGCCATTCCGTTGGTCCGAAAAACACGCCTTTCATCGCGTTGACGCGGCCTATGCCTGTAGCGAAACGACGCGCGAGGTGATGCGGGCGAAGGGATTCGATAAGCCCATGGCGATCATTCCTTTCGGCGTGGACACGCGCAGGTTTGCGTCGGCGCCGGCGCGCAGTCGGGCCGCTAACGAACCCCTGACCATTGCTTATGTGGGACGAATGTTGCCGGGCAAGGGCCTGAACATCCTGGCTGAAGCAATGCCACAGCTCCGTTCGACGAATTGGCAACTACTCGTGGTCGGTGATGGGCCGGAACGACCGGCGTTTGAAAGACAGTTGCGAGAACTGGGCGTCATTGATCGAGTCCAGTTTGTCGGCGCCATCAGTTACGACGACGTGCCGGCGACCTTTAAACAAATCGACATGCTGGTGATGCCGACCCAAACCACCAGCAGAATTCGCGAACAATTTGGCCGGGTGCTGGTTGAAGCCATGGCCAGTGGCGTGCCCGTCATCGGCTCGACTTCGGGTGCGATTCCGGAAGTGATTGCCGACGCAGGGTTGATCGTGCCGGAAGGCAATTCCAGCGAATTGGCCGGAGCGATCGAAAAGTTGTTATCGAATCCGGCTTTGCGCGCCCAGTTGGCCCGCGCCGGTCGTGAAAGAGTTGAGGAGTGCTACTCCTGGGACTGCGTTGCCGAGAAGACCTATGAATTCTACCGGCGAATTCTAAAGAGTCAGGTCGCCACAAGTTCTAATCAGTCTTTTGAATTTGCCTCTGAACGTTAAGCAGGACAACCGGAGCTCTTATGCCCCGGCTCAGGTTGTCTGACAGATGAACGAGTTTCGGAGTTTGAGTGTCAGATGAGTGCTGAGACTTTAGTTGAATCGCCAGCCCGGCGTCCGCAGATCAAACTGTGGCCCTTGGGCTCGCTGCCGCTGTCCATGGGAATCATCTGGGCGGTGAGCACCGGCGGCGAAGCCTTGCGCTGGCTTGTGCTCGGCGGCTTCGGCTCGGTGATGGTGTTCTGCCTGATGATCAGTCTCGAGGCAGGCCTGCTCGCGATGATGATCTTCGAGCCGCTGCGTGGATTTCTCAGGCGCGCTCAATATCTCTACCTCACCTACAGCCAGTCGGATCCAATTCACGTTGTCACTCCGGTGGTGACGTTGCTGGCATTTGCAATCGTCCTGCAACGGCATCGCCTGCATCTGTTCTATCAATCACAGCTGGGAGTGCTGGTTTCACTCCTGGCGGCGATTTACTTTCTGCAAATCTTCAATCCGATTCAGGGCGGTATATCAGTCGGAATGTCCGGCGCGATGTTCGTAATAATCCCGCTGCTGTGGTTTTACTTTGCCCAGGTGATAAAGCCCGAGTTTCTGCTCACCGCATTTCGCGTAATTGTCGTGCTGGGACTGCTCACGTCGCTTTACGGTTTGTATCAGCTGACGTTCGGGTTTCCGGCATTCGAGCAGTACTGGATCGACAACACAGATTTTTACAATTCGATTTCTGTCGGCAAAGTCGAGCGAGCACTGGCGACTTTCAGCAGCGCCGAAGAGTGGGGACGTTACGTTGAGATCGGGGCGCTGATCGCTTTTGGTTTTGCCGCGCAGGCTGTGAATCGAATGCGACGAACCGGTTGGGCTGTTTGCGGCGGTGTTTTGAGCCTGATGCTGCTGTTTACCGGACAGCGCACGGCCATGTTTGGTTTGATTCTCGGGTTTCTGGTTCTGGTGCTTACCGGTGCGCGCAGCTGGCGGGCCGCGGTAAGCCGGGGTTTCCTGCTGTTGGCGCCGGCATTACTGATAGGCGCCCTGGCCAAGGCGCCGACCAACGATGACATGTTGGATCACGGCGACGACGAACGCGCTAAAGCATTGTTGTCCCACACGGCGCGCGGAACTCTCGATCCGACTAAGGAAGAAAGTCTCAATGAACGCCTGAAAAACTGGACGTATCTGGCCACCGACGTGATTCCATACCGGCCGCTGGGGATGGGCCTGGGTGCCACATCAGTCGGCGCGTGGCGGTACGGCGGTGGAGACGAACTTGATTTGCCACCGGTCGATAGCTACTTCATTTCATCGGTGCTCACCTGCGGCATCCCGACGGTACTGCTGTTGATTTGGATTCTGGCAAAGGCAACAGCGATCAGTTGGCGCAGCTATCGCCTCGCCGAACCAGATTCGAACGAAGCGAGATTATGGCGAATAGCGGCGGCCATAATGCCCGTGCTCATACTCAACAACATGTTCGGCAACACGTTCACCCTCTATTCGGTGGCGCCTTTCGGATGGCTGCTGGTGGGGTGGATAAGCACCTATGGCATCCCCAAAGTAGCCGGGACGGAGCAAATGAACAGTGGGGAACGCGAGCTAATAGTGCTTTAGTCTCTTATCAGGCTGGCTCGCCCCCCATCTCAAGTCGAATGAAGATCGTTTTTTACAACCATACCGGAAAGGTCAGCGGCGCTGAGCGGTTGCTGCTGAACGCATCGATGCGGCTCGACGGCGTCGAGTTTGAGCGAATCATGGTCTGCCCGGCAGACGGTCCTTTGGCCGTCATGGCGGGCGATGCCGGTATGACCGTCCACACTGTCGCGAACCTCGAGGCCCGCTTTACCTGGCGGCCAGGTGCTTTCCTCCGATACGGCAAATCGTTTGTTAGAGTGATTAGCGACTTTCGGCGAAAGACTATTGAACTGAATCCGGATCTGATCCATGCGAACAGTATCCGTGCTGGTCTGGTAGCGACCGGCGCTACGTTGGGTTTGAAGATGAAGGTCGTGTGGCATCTGCACGACCTGCTGCCGCGTCATCCCTTGAGCAGCGCAATTCGGATGGTGGCCGCGCTGTCAAAACGTAGTCGAATGATCGCGGTATCTCAGGCAGTCAGAAGAAACTTTTGCGGCCTGCTTTCGCCGTCCTTGCACAATCGCGTCACCGTAATTCTGAATGCGATCGATCTGAAAAACTTTTCCGCAGTTGGCAACGATCGAGAAGAAATTCGAAATGGCCTGTTGCTCGAAAACGGCGATTTTGCGATTGGGATTGTCGGCCAGTTAACGCCACGCAAAGGGCAGATGGAATTGCTGGAAGCTTTTGAAAAGCTTTTGCGCAAAGTGCCCCGGGCCGTTCTCGTGATCGCCGGCGCAGCCATTTTCAATCGTGATGGTGAATACGAAGAATTGCTTCGTTCAATCGCTCTGCGGCTGGGGATTTCGCACCGCGTAAGGATGCTGGGGGCCCGTCAGGATGTTCCGGAGATCATGCGTGCTCTCGATCTTCTCGTCGTCAATTCCCACCGCGAACCATTTGGATTAGTTGCGTGTGAAGCAATGGCCGTCGGCACGCCGGTGCTGGCAACCGCATGTGATGGTTTGCCGGAGATCATCGATCATGGACGAAACGGTTGGCTGGTTCCGTTTGGCGATCAGCAGACCCTGGTTGAGGCGCTGTCGTTTCTGGCCGAACGGCCTGAAGTGCGAAGCGAACTCGCCGGAGTAGCCCGCGAAGACGTCGCGAAACGTTTTGCGCTCGAACGATACATGAACGAATTGCAGGCATTTTATCGAGAACATGCGCGACCAGCTGACTGGAGCGCGACCGTCCCGGTCGCCACAACTGCGGCAACCGAAACGCTGGCCCTCCAGTAGACGCGAAATTGAGATGAGAGATTTTCCAATCGTACAGGTTTCACGTGAGATCGGCCTTCGCGGCGGGAGCGAGTGCGTTGCGTATGAGTTGCACCGCGCCTGGCGCGCTCTCAGGATCAATGCTCAGGCGATCACCAGTTTTGCCACCGAATCCGAAGCCCGCGAAGGAATCAACCTGATTGCTCCCTGGTTAAGCGATTGGTCTGAATGGGGCTATCTAACAACGGCGCTGGCCTTGCCGATTTTCACTCTGCTGGCAACGATGCGAGTCCGTCGCGATTACCGCGCAGGCGTGGTGTTGAGTCATGGCGATTCGCTGGCGGGCGACGTTTGTATCGTTCATGCGGTTAACCGGGCTTCGCTGGCGGAAAAGCGGCGGGCCGGCTATTACCAGTGGCTCTTCAATCCGGCGAATTTGTGGGTGGCCTGGCGCGACTGGTTCATGCTTTCGCGCGGCCGTTATCGGCGCGTGGTCGCCATTTCCGAGCGAGTTCGCCAACAATTGAAAGAATACTACGGCGTTCCGGACGAAAAGATTGTGACCATTCCGAACGGCATCAACCTGTCGCGATTTTCGCCCGACAATGCCAAAGCCCGGAATGAGATGCGGCGGTCACTTGGATTTGACGAAAGTACGCCGTTGGTTCTGTTTGTCGGCAGTCAGTTTCGCCTCAAAGGACTCGAGGTCGCAATCAGGGCGTTGGCCAGGATGAAGACCCAGGCCCATCTGCTGGTCGTTGGCAATGACACAGCGAGCGGCTTTCGGCAGTTGGCGAAAGAGTTGGGCATCGCCGAGCGGGTTCACTTTTTGGGAGCGCGAAAAGACCTGCCGGAAATCTATCCGGCCGCAGATGTCTTCGTCTTTCCGTCGCTGTACGAGACGTTCGCGCTGGTTTGTCTCGAGGCGATGGCCTCAGGACTGCCCGTACTCGCATCGCGGGTGGGCGGTATCGAGGATTACTTACGCGATGAAGAGAATGGATTGTTCATCAAACGCGAGGGACAAGACATCGCGCAAAAATTGGATCGCGTGCTGGCCGATGCTGAATTGCGCAGTCGCTTGCGGAGCAATGGACTCAAAACAGCGGCCAATTACTCCTGGGATAAGATCGCCCAGCAGTACCTCAGGCTGTTCGATCAGTTGATGATGGAACGCGAGGCCGCAACCAACGGTGGAATAATCAGTCAATCCGCCCTTTCAACTTCTACTTAGCCGGGAGCAGGAATCGAAAACATGCTGGGTCGCAATATCAAAGTAGTCTTCAGTACGAACTTCCTGATGCTTTCGTCAGGCGTCGTGACCAGTCTGCTGAGCGCATGGGCGCTGGGGCCGACTGGCCGCGGTGATTTGATGGTCGTGCTGATGTGGCCGGCTATATTTTCGATGACCGCGCAATTTGGTCTGCCGCAAGCGTACCGCTACTGGACTGCCAAGCGGCCCGAATGTGTTAACGGTTTGTATTCCAACGCAATCGTCTTCACGTTAGTCGTTGGTTTGTTGACCCTGGCGGTTGCGCAGCTGCTGATTCCGCACATGATTGGTCACCGCAGCCCCGAAGTCTTACGACTTTCTCGGGTCTACCTGTTAACTATCCCCTTCCTAATGCTGACGGACCTCACGCGCAGTCTGCTTGAGGGAGCGCGTAACTTTACATGGGTGGGAATTCTGAGATTGATTCTCTTTGGCGTCCAACTGGTCAGCTATATCGCGCTTTGGATAGCCGGCCGGCTAACGGTCGAGAGTGCGTGCTACACGATAGTTGCGGCGGTGGTCGCCTCGCTGGTGTTGTCCTTGTTTGCCGTCTGGCGTGAGCTGAAACCAAATTGGGCGCCGAAGGTTGCCGACCTGGGTATGGCCCTGCGTTACGGCGTGCGCGACTATCCTGGAGTGCTGACTGAGTTCGTAAACTGGCGACTTGATTTGATCATGCTGGTGGCCGTGGCTTCGAGCCCGGCCATTGGGCTCTATGTAGTTGCGCTGCGCCTTTCAGACATTACCAGCGTCCTGGCTTCGTCAGTTTGCGATGCCTTAATGCCTGAGGTGGCCGCGACCAAAGAGCGTGACCGGGCAACCTTAATGCTCACCAGAAGTTTGCGTCTGACCACTCTGGCGCACGTTCTGGCGATAATCCCACTGTGGATCGGCGCTCCTTACATTCTTCGCTTCGCCTACGGAGAGAGTTTCGTCGAAGTGACCGAAGTCTGGCGTCTGCTCATGTTTGCTTCGTTGGTATGGAGCGCTGGGGCAGTTGTAATCAGCGGGTTGAATGGATTGGGCCATCCGGGATTGAGCACCATCGCCAGGATTGCGGCCGCTTGCGTGATGGTTGTGACGTTGGTGGCCTGGCTGCCGACGCGTGGGATCGAAGGCGCGGCCCTGGCAAACATTGCTGGTTATAGCGTGATGTTCGTCGTCGCGCTGTTGTGCCTGCTGTGGCGGCGCAAGATTGGCTTTTGGGAATGTGTGCGCCCGCGTTGGGAAGACATACCGAGGATTCGCATGGACCGGCTGGGATGGGACCTCTTCAGTTCTCATTCGGCCGAAGGGTGATCCTCATCGATTGATTGCTCCCTCCGCCCTCCTGTCTTTCGCTTACCTTTCAAATCCTTGTTTCGTAATTGTCGAGGTCCCCAGGCCTTCCTGGCCGATCAGGGACGAGTTCGGGAGCTGGAGTCAGTACCACCCGCGTCAGCGGGTGGGTTAAGGAAGCCCCACCGTTGGTGAGGCGATCTTGACTGATCGATCCATCTGCTGACGCAGATGGTACTGACCCGGTCGCCCGAGCCTCGTCGATACTCTGACATCTCATGCGGTTCCTCAACTTGACTCGTCAAATATCGCTCTTAACCTGAAAAAACAAGGTCTTTGACACTTTCTTATGATGAACACAAACGAGGTCCCGATAGCTTGTCCAAAATCGCACTGGTACACGATTATTTCGTTCAGATGGGTGGCGCCGAAAAGGTGGTCGAAGCAATGCACGACTCTTTTCCTTCGTCACCGGTTTACACCACGGTAGCTTTGCCGCGAATGCTGCCGGACCGGTTACGCGCTGCCGATATCCGCACCTCGGCGCTGCAGCGACTGCCGGCAATGGATCGTCGCTTCCGCCATTACTTCATGCTCTATCCGTTTGCGGTTGAGAACTTCGATCTATCCCAGTATGACTTGATTTTCAGTAGCAGCTCCGGTTACGCGAAAGGTGTTCGTCGCAAGCGCAACACGATCCACGTTTGCTATTGCCATACACCGATGCGTTGGGTTTGGCGCTACGAAGATTATGTCGCGCGTGAACGATTTGGCCGTGGCATTAAGTCTCTCTTGCCCTTCTGTCTTTGGGGACTAAAAAAGTGGGATTTGCGCGCCTCGCAACAGCCCAACTACTACATCGCAAACTCACGTCTGGTCGCCGAGCGAATCCGGAAAATCTACGGCCGCGAAGCCTTTGTCATTCCGCCGCCAATCGAAGTCAACCGCTTTCACATGTCCAACGATATTGAAGACTATTATTTGATCCTGTCGCGTTTGATGCCTTACAAGCGCATTGACCTGGCGATCGAAGCCTGCAAGCGGATGAACCGCCGTTTGATAATCATCGGCGACGGTCCGGATCGCGCGCGACTGGAAAAATTGGCGGATGACAGAATTGAGTTTCTCGGCCGCCAGCCGGACCAGATCGTTAATTATTACGCGGCACGTTGTCGCGCTCTCTTGTTCCCCGGCGAGGAAGATTTTGGCATGGCGCCTTTGGAAGCCAACGCGGCTGGTCGTCCGGTCATTGCGTTTCGCGGTGGCGGCGCGGTCGAAACGGTCGAAGATGGCAAGACGGGTCTTTTCTTTGATCAACCAAACAGTCGCTCACTGAGTACGGCAATTGAGCAGTTCGAAGCAATGGTCTGGAGTCAGATCCTTTTGCGCCGGCACGCTGAGAAATTTGATCGCAATGTCTTTGCTTTCCGCGTCCTCCAATTTCTGGGATCGGTAGCGCCGGCATCCTGCTCGGAAGAATTGCTCTCGGGTGCCCGCCTGCTTTCTGAAAATATTTCGAAGCGCGTCTGGCCCAGATTGGCCGTCGCGGGATAATTGTTATGGAAACCACTTGCTTATTCGATCGAGATAACCTCGCGGCCTCGCAGTCAGCAGGTACTGCACAGCAGACCTGGATGCGCGGGCCGTCGGCTCCAGTCATCTGGCCTAACGAAGTTCACGTTTGGCGAGCCCGCCTGGATGTCCCCTGGTCATGGACTTTTGACGAAGCGTTGTCCCTCGAGGACCGCGCGCGGGCCGATCGGTTTCGGTTTGAATCCGATCGTCGCAAATTCTGTGTGGCGCGCGCTTCCATGCGGCTGATCCTCGGCAGGTATTTGAAGACAAAGGCCGGGCGTCTGCAGATCTCTACGGGAGACTATGGCAAACCTTATTTCGCCAACGAAAGAGCCTCGCTGGGTTTGCGGTTCAATCTTTCGCACTCTCATCAAATCGCCCTCATCGCCATCACGCGCGATCGTGAAGTCGGCGTGGACATCGAATACATGCGCCCTAATTTTGTTACCGACGAGGTTGCCGGCCACTTCTTTTCTTCCGCCGAGGCTGAAGAGCTTCGCTCGTTACCCTTCGAACTGAAAACACAATCGTTCTTCAACTGCTGGACACGCAAAGAGGCCTACATCAAGGCCCGCGGTGAAGGCTTGTACTGTCCGCTCGATCAGTTTGATGTGTCGGTGACGCCGGGAAATCCGGCGATGCTACTCAAGAGCAGGATGGATGAGAAAGAAGTATCACGCTGGTCATTTCAGGATCTCCTTGCCGGTCCTGGCTATGCCGCGACCCTGGCAGTCGAGCGCAGCTTTTCGCGAATGGTCCTTTGGGATTTGGAGTAGCACGATTGTCCATGGCATGAGGTCGGTACCACCGGCGGTAGCAGGTGGGTAACCAATCCGACCCGCCCGCTGCCGCCGGCCGTACCGGCTCGTGGTCACAGTAATGAAGTTTCGCTTAACGCTGACTTTCTGTTCGCTCTTCCTCGCACTCGCAGTTTCTGCCGATCGTACCTCCGCACTCTGCCGTGGATGCTGGCTCGCATCTCCGGATGCTCCAACTATCGATCAAAGTTTCGGGGTGAACATTCATTTTACGGACCCCCAGCCGGGCGAGATCAAAATGATCGCCGACGCCGGATTTCGCTGGGTGCGGATGGATTTGAAGTGGGATGCCACTGAACGCGAGCGCGGCCGCTACGATTTCACGGCTTACGATCGATTGATGAATGCGATCGAGCCGCTTGGCCTGCGCGCTTTGTTCATTCTCGATTATGGAAATCCTCTCTATGGTGACGGAGCGCCGCGTACCGAACAGGCGCGCAACGCATTTGCCAGGTGGGCCGTTGCCGCCGCCCAACACTTTGCCAATCGTGGAGTAATGTGGGAAGTCTATAACGAACCAAACAACGGGATGTTCTGGCAACCAACAAACGCCAGTGAGTACGCGTTGCTGGCGATCGCTGTTGGAAAAGCCTTCCGCGAATCGGTACCCCACGAAAAGCTGATGGGGCCGGCTGTCGGGGAGATGGATTTTTCTTTTCTGGATTCGTGTTTCAAAGCCGGCGCGCTGGACGCATGGTTCGCGGTGTCGGTTCATCCTTATCTTCGTGGCGATCCGGAAAACGTTGCCGGTGAATATGCGAAATTGCGCGAGCTGATTAATAGTTACAAAACCCCGGGTGGCGGTGGAGAAGAAAAGCAGACGGGTGCAAACATTCCGATCATCTCGGGCGAATGGGGTTACTCGGCGGCGTGGCGCCGGATGAACGAGGAGAAGCAGGCGATGATGCTGGCGCGGCAATTTCTCACCAACGCGGCGAATGGCATTCCGGTGTCGATCTGGTACGACTGGCGCGACGACGGTTCAGATCCGAAGGAACCGGAACATCACTTCGGGCTGGTTCGGCAGGAATACCGAAACGGACAGACTCAGGTTTATGAACCAAAGCCAGCCTACCTCGCGGCCAAAACTCTGCTGAGGCATTTCAGCGGGTTTAGATTCGAACAAAGATTGTTAGTGGGAACTGACGACGACTATGTGCTGGTCTTCGCTAAAGACAGCGAACGTCGCCTGGCTGTCTGGACAACCTTAGCGGGCAAAAAGCAGCTGAAGTTATCCTTACCGAGCGGCCAGTTCACTATCACGAACATGAAGGGCGAGGATGGCGGCCGTGTATCGAGCGATCAAGGCGTCCTCTTAATCAAGCTTTCCACGGCTCCGGTGTACCTCGCGCCGGTAAACTAGCTGATAAATCTCCATTGGCTGTCTTTTCTATAAACATTTCACTGCTACGCGGTTTTGATAGGGCTGCGTCCTCTGAACTCCGACCTAGCGTAGCCGCTGCCACGGCAACGTCGGGCTGAAGGGGAACCGCTTCGTGGTTAGGTCGTTATCGAGTTTGGTCGTTTGATTTTCATACTCACACCCACTCTAATTGTGTTTCAATCCAGCGCAATCCGCGTCCTCGATTGACTTGAACCATTGGAAATGGAGTTGGCATCTAATTTGCCACAGAAACTTCGGTACAGTGTGGAAGGAGGCACTAAAGTGATCAAGAGAATTCTTACAGGGGTTGCGATAGCTTCGCTGGCGGTCCTGACGGCGAGTTGCAGCAGCGAGTCGACGTCAAATACAAATGCGAACGCCAATGCGAGTAACGTGGCGACGACAACTACCGCGCCCGATAATTCAGAAATAAGCGTCAAGAACGAAAACGGAGTGCGGACCGAAACGCGCACTTTTCGTAACAATCCGCGCGTCTCGAAGGTTGTGGTGACTACGCGCGACGGAGTTCGAACGGTCAAGGTTTATTCGCCCAACGGCGAAGAGCGCGAAATGAAGGGCAACACGGAAAGAGCTTTGGACGCGACTGGCGACGCGATTGCCGATTCAGCCGGTTGGGTGAAGGACAAGTCCGTAGATGTTGGTGAAAAGACAGTCGATGTCTCGAAAGACGTTGCCGACAAGACCAAAGAAGGAGCCAAGACCGTCGCGGACAAGACCGTCGATACCGGCAAGACCGTAGTCAATAAGACCGTCGATACTTCAAAGACCGTAGCAAACAAGACCGTTGACACTACCAAGACAGTCGCTGACAAGACGAAATCAGGGACCAAGGCGGTGGTTAACAAGACTGCCGAGGGCGCCAAGAAAACCGGTAACGCGATCAAGAAAGTCGTTGTGCCGTAGGGATGCCGAAAGAAAACTGAAGGCATTATGCCGTGACCGCGCGATGTTCGTGGCTCAGCCACCTTGATGTGCGGTAAGGCTTCGCCTTACCGTGAGCGGCCATCTTACTTTCCTTTCTCGCTGATTCGAGGCGTAGAGGTCAGTACCGGGAGCGGTAGCGACCGGGTAAATGTTCTGGTTACGACCCGGTCGCTACCGCTCCCAGTACTGACCTCTGCGCCTCGAATCAGCGGGATTCATTATGAAGAGCACGACCGGAAAGGCGGAGCCTTTCCGCACGTCAGGCGGCGCAGCCGCCGCCATCAATTGAGAGCCATCAAGAGCACGCCCACCGCGTGCTCTCATTTCTTTTCCGGCGTTCACACTTTCAGCTTCAGGTTCACCTTTTTGGATTCTGCAGAAGGCTTCAAATTAGCGATTGGCAGCGCTTGACGGGTCGCGTATCATCCGTCTAACTTCAGTCTGCGGGATTTGAAAACTATGAGTGACGCCAACCGTTTTACCATCGTCTGTCCATGCTGCGAGGCGACCTTAACTGTTGATGCCGATACCGGCGCACTGCTCTCGCATGAAGAAAAGCACAAGGCCCTCGGCTCGTTTGAAGACATGGTCAAGGACCTCGATAAGCAGAAACAGACGCGCGAACAAATCTTTGCTCAGGAGATGAGTTCGCATAAGGATCGAAGCCGCTTGTTGGAAGAAAAATTTCAGGAAGCCAAAAAGAAAGCCGAGAAAGACACGAAGATTTATCGCAATCCGCTGGATTTGGATTAGTGCCGAGTTTGTAACGCAAACTGTTAGTTTGCGAACTCGTTTTCGGCAAACTGATAACTGGCTCTACAAATAACGCGATTCGCGGATTACTTTGGGAATAAGCATAGGAGCTAACTAGATGAGACGATCCTTTCTCATGATTGCATGCGTGTCGCTGCTGGTAGCCGGCACAGTCTTTAGCGCAACCGCGCAGACCAAAATGCCGCAGATGACTTTCCGCGAGCGGACCCTCGCGAATGGACTGCGCGTGTTGAGCGTCGTCGATAAATCAAGCCCGAGCGTGGCTATCAATGTCTGGTATCACGTCGGCTCGAAAGACGATCCCGACCAGCGCAGCGGCTTTGCGCATCTGTTCGAGCACATCATGTTCAAATCAACGAAGAACATGAAATCGGAAATGATGGATCGTCTTACCGAGGACGTGGGCGGTAGTAATAACGCTTTTACCCGAGATGATGTGACCGTCTATTTCGAGACCATTCCGTCAAATTATCTCGAGACGCTTTTGTGGGCTGAAGCCGACCGCCTCGCGAGTTTGACGGTTGACGAAGGGAACTTCGTTTCGGAGCGCGCCGTGGTGCAGGAAGAGTATCGCCAGAGTATCCTGGCCCCGCCTTACGGAAAATTCTTTTATGCGATGCAGCAAAAATCATTCGGCGCCCACCCGTATAAGCGGCCGACCATCGGCAGCATCGAAGATCTCCAGGCGGCTACCGTGGAAAACGTCAAAAAGTTCCATTTGAGTTATTACCGTCCTGACAATGCGACGCTGATCGTTGTTGGCGATTTTGATCCGAAGCAACTGGATACCTGGGTCGACAAGTATTTTGCGTCGATTCCCAAACCGAACCTGCCTTTGCCGCGCGTCCAGGTGAAAGAGGAAGCCCGTTCCGGTGAAAAGCGGTTCATCGAATATGGCTCGAACGTTCCGCTGCCGGCGGTGGGCATCACTTACCTGGTTCCGTCGCAAAAGAACGAAGACGCGGCGGCGTTGACAATGGTTGACATCATTCTTTCGCAGGGCCGCTCGTCGCGACTTTACCAGTCGTTGGTTTATCAACAGGTCGTTGCGCAAAGCGTCAACTCGAACGCGGACCTGAAAGAAGATTCCGGTCTGTTTTACCTGACGGCGATTCTGGCGGCGGGCAAAAAGCCTGCGGAAGCCGAGACTGCTTTACTGGCCGAAGTTAAGAAGTTGCAGGACGGGCCGGTTTCTGCCGCCGAATTAGAGAAGGCCAAGAACCAGGTAATCGCCGGCGAGCTGCGACAACGTGAGACGAATCTGGGCAAGTCTCAGGCTCTGGGCGGCGCCGCAGTTTTGTACGGCGATCCGAATCGCGTGAACACTGAGCTGGATAAACTGCAAGGCGTGACGGCTGCGGATGTGCAGCGCGTGGCGAAGAAGTATTTCACTCCAGAGAATCGATATGTATTTACTTACTTGCCCGAGTCGGCACGCTCAGCCTCCGGCACCAGTGAGGCAGCGAAGGGAGGATCGAAATGAAATCCTTCATCAACAAAACTCAGTCTGTCTTAATGGTTTCGCTGGCGCTGGTCTCATTCGGCGTCGGCGTGATGGCCCAGGAGCCGCAGGCCACGCCACCGCCAGCGGCCGCGCCACGCTCGGTCCACTTTCCGCGGCCGGTGGAAAAGATACTGCCGAATGGGTTGCGAGTCGTAGTGGTCCAGCGCGCAGACGTGCCGCTGGTGACTGCGCGCCTGTTGATTAAGAGTGGCGGCGAGGTCGATTCGAATGATCTCGCCGGCGCCGCCGATATCACCGCGGCCCTGCTGACCCGAGGTACCACAACTCGCAGCGCGACCCAGATTGCCGAACAAATCGAAGCGCTCGGCGGCTTTATTAACTCCAGTGCGGGGTGGGATTCGTCAACGATTAGCGTCGACGTTTTATCCGCACGAGTTGGGCCGGCGATGGAGATTTTTGCCGAGGTCGTACGCAATCCGGCCTTCAAGGATGAGGAGCTTAACCGGCTGCGTAACCAGTACCTCAGCAACCTAAAAGTCTCGCTGGGCCAACCTGGGTCGATCGCCAGATTTGCCGCGGCCCGCGTGCTTTATCGCGACGCGCCGTATGGTCATCCGCTTTCCGGAACACCTGAATCTCTTCCGCGCATCAAGCGCGACGACATTGCGCGCATTCACGGAATGTTCTACCGCCCGGACAATGCGATCCTCGTTATGGCTGGAGATGTGACACCGGAAAACGGCTTTGCGCTCGCGCAGAAATATTTCGGTGATTGGCAGAAGCCGGCCAGCGAGTTGCCAAAGATACAGGTCGTAACGCCGGCTAGCGACCCAAAGAATCGTCGCATCCTCGTGATCGACATGCCGGATGCCGGCCAGGCCGCCGTCCTCGCCGTCCGCACCGCAATCAGTCGCGACAATCCGAATTATTTTCAGGGCATCGTGACCAACGCGATTTTGACTGGATACTCGGGCCGGCTCAACTGGGAGATTCGCGTCAAGCGCGGATTGAGCTACGGCGCCGGCAGCGCACTTGACACGAGGCGTTGGGCCGGATCCTTCTCGGCTTCTGCGCAAACGAAAAACGAATCGGGCGCTGAAGTCGCCGCGCTCACACTGGACGAAGTCGCCAAACTCGCGACCGGCGATGTTGCTGAAACCGAGTTGAAACCGCGCAAGGCAACTGTGGTTGGCGGCTTTGCTCGTGGGCTGGAGACGAATAACGGAGTGGTGGGCCAGGTCGGTTCGCTGGCGCTCTATGGCCTGAGCTTCGACGAAATCAACAAATTTGTCGGCAACGTCGAAGCAATCAAACCCGCTGACATCAGGAAGTTCGCCGCGGACAATCTGAGCACGGACAGCACCAGTCTAATCATAGTGGGGGACTCGAAGAAGTTTCTGCCGGCTTTGCAGAAACAGTTTTCACAGGTCGAAGTCATTCCGGTGGCGGAACTCGATTTGAACAGCGCCAGTTTGCGACGCGTGGTAAGTAAGAACTAGTTTTAAGTCGCTGTTCTCTCGGTGTCGGAAGTCTGGACAGTTTTGGTCCGGTGGTTAGTCCCGTAGGGATGAAATGTTTATAGACAACGCGCGGTCCCCGGGTTCAGAGCTCCGCAGGAGTGCAATGGGTACCGAGGTCTTGTTTCGCTCCTACGGAGCTCGGATTGATTTGTGAACGGTGTAACTATAAACATTCTGCTCCTCCGGAGCTTAGCGCGTTCGCTTGCGGCTAACAGTAGCGCTGTGTCTCTGCTCCTGCTCACGCTAACTGGCTCAGTTGGCTATGCGACACCTCAACGTCTGCAGGAAGTTACCAATCCAGGAAAATCAGTAACTGTCACTCGTCTGGTGGTGACGTTCGGCACAAATACAACTGCTATTTGGAATGGTCGGCTGGACAGAGGTCGGATAGTTGTTCGTGACCGTGAAACGTGGGACAGCATATGGAAACGGCTCTTTAACCCGACTCCCACGTACCCACCACTGCCGGAGATCGATTTCTCGAGAGAGATGTTAGTTGTGGTCGCAATGGGGGAGCAACCGAGTGGCGGTTACAGGATTCTAGTCAAGAGCGCCCATGACCTGGGTAATCGGACCGAAGTTGAAGTGCAGAGTATGTCTCCATGTGGTTTAGCTCCTGCCATCTTGACTGCGCCGATTGATATCGTCCGAATCCCCAGGTCCGAACTGCCGGTTACTTTCCGTGAGGTTGACGTCAAATGCGAGTCCAGGTAGACCTCCTGGGTTATACTCCCTCGCTTGATGCATCGGAACCTCCGTACATTTCTCGAACTGCTTTCCCGCGAAAAAGATCTCGTTACGATCGATGCAGAAGTCGATCCTTATCTGGAACTGGCCGAGATTCATCGCCGCGTGATTGAGAGCGGCGGCCCGGCGCTCCTTTTCAAGCGAGTGAAGGGAAGCAGTTTCCCGGTCGTCACTAATCTATTCGGAACCGCCAAACGAATTGACCTCGCTTTTGGCCACAAGCCGGAAGACTTCATCAAGCAGGTAGTCAACGTAGCGGAATCGCTACTCCCGCCAAATCGATCTGAACTTTGGAAGCATCGCCGGTTGGTGCGCGATTTTCTTAAGCTCGGAACTCGCAACGTCGCGCGGGCGCCGGTCACCGAAGTTGTCCAGAAACAAGTGCAGTTCGGTCAGCTTCCAGTCCTCACGACCTGGCAGGAAGATGGCGGCCCATTCATAACGCTGCCGCTCGTCTACACCGAACATCCAGTCACGAAGAAACACAACCTCGGCATCTATCGCATGCAAATTTACGATGCGAACACGGCCGGGCTGCACTGGCAGATTCAAAAAGGCGGCGGCTTTCATTACCACGCTGCCGAACAGTTGAATCAGAATTTGCCGGTCACGGTTTTTCTCGGTGGGCCGCCGGCTTTGATTATCTCGGCCATCGCGCCTTTGCCTGAGGATGTGCCCGAGTTGATGCTCGCCTCGTTGCTGGCCGGCGAGAAACTGCGCATGGCAAAGAACCCGTCCGTTGGCGCGCATCGTCTGGTGGCGGAAGCCGAGTTCGCGCTCATCGGTCACGCGCATCCGCAGGTGCGACAGCTTGAAGGGCCGTTCGGTGATCATTACGGCTACTACTCACTCGAGCACGAGTATCCGGTTTTTCATTGTGAAGCGATCGCGCACCGGCGCGACGCCATCTATCCGGCGACGGTGGTAGGAAAGCCGCGCCAGGAAGACTTTTTCATCGGCGATTACCTGCAGATGCTTTTGTCGCCCATCTTTCCGCTGGTGATGCCGGGTGTGCGAGACCTCTGGTCGTATGGCGAAACGGGATTTCATTCGCTGGCCGCCGCGGTGGTGCGCGAGCGATACACGCGCGAGGCTTTGACGGCCGGGTTTCGCATCCTCGGTGAAGGCCAGTTGGCGCTGACGAAATTTCTGATTCTTACTGATTCCGTAATTGATCTTCGCGATTTTCGCGCGGTGCTGGAACACGTGCTGGCCCGCGTGCGTTGGGAAAGCGACTTCTTCATCTTCTCGAACACATCGATGGATACGCTTGATTACACGAGCGGCAAAATTAATCAGGGAAGCAAAGCGATTCTGATGGGATTAGGCGAAGCCACGCGCGACCTGCCGCGTGAATTTCAGGGCGAACTGCCGAATGGAATTCGACAGGCCGAAGTCTTTTGCGCCGGCTGCCTGGTAGTTGAAGGATCACCTTACACTGAAGAACCGGATCAAGCGGCGCGGCTGGCAACTGTGCGAGGGCTTACTGAATGGCCACTCGTCATTCTGCATGATGATGCGAGCGTCGCTCGTTCGAGCCCGGACTTTCTCTGGTCAACCTGGACGCGCTTTGAACCTGCGGCAGATACCTACGCCGCAGAAATGAATGTGGTGAAACATCATCTGTCGTACCGTCCGCCAATTGTTATCGATGCGCGGAAGAAGCCGAGTCTGCCGGACGAACTGGCGGTGCGCGACGATATTAAGAAGCTGGTGGACAATCGTTGGCGTGAATACTTTCCGGAATAATGGAGCCAGTACCATCCGCGTAAGCGATGGATTAAGGTTGCGTCATGCGCCAGCGACGACCCCAAATTTGATCATCCAGCACTCGAGTCAGTTAGTTATCCCGAAATTCTGTCCTGATCCCATCCGCTGACGCGGATGGTACTGACCTCGCTATGAGCGTTCCTTTCATCATCGCCGCCGCAATTCTGCTCGGCCTCCTGTTGTTCCTGTTTCGCCAGTTCAGAAATGTCGGCAAGCCCGAATGGGGCAGTACTCCCAGGTGGAACAGGGCCGTCCGCATTATTACCTGGCTCGTTCCGCTAATTCTTTTCAGCCTGGCCGTCTGGGCATTTTTCATTGAGCCGAATCGTCTCATTGTTCATGAAGAAAAGGTGCAAATAGAAAACTGGCCGGCGGAGTTCAACGGACTGCGCATCGCGCTCATCGGTGACGTGCACACCGGCGCCTGGTTCATTGACGATCGGAAATTGCAGAGAATTGTGGAACTGACCAATCAGCAGCAACCGGATCTGATTCTGCTGGCCGGCGATTACATGGTCTCGAATAACTGGCACGGCCATCGAGTCGAGCCTGAGGTGACCGCAGCCGCCCTGAAGAACCTCAAAGCGCCGCTCGGAGTTTATGCGGTCCTGGGAAATCATGATTGGTGGTACAACGGCGAGAAGGTTACCAAAGCCTTCGAGCAGAATGGAATTCGGGTTTTGGAAAATGACGTCGCTGAAATTAAGTGGCGTGACAGAAGTTTCTGGCTCGCGGGACTTTCCGATTTGTGGACGCACCCTCAGCACATCAGCGAAACGATCGCGAAGGTGCCCGCGGGCGCGACCGTCGTGGCCCTTACACACAATCCCGACATCTTTCCCCGAGTACCATCCAGCGTGCCGCTCCTCCTGGCAGCACACACGCACGGCGGACAGGTAACTTTTCCTTTAATCGGCGCCGCGGTGGTTCCTTCCGATTTTGGGCAAAAATATACCGCTGGTCATGTCTATGAGAATGGGCATCATCTGTTTGTCACGACCGGAATCGGCACGAGCATCATGCCGGTCCGGTTTCGAGTGCCACCCGAGATTGCAGTGCTGACGATCAGTCGATGAGATGCCGCGCGATTGTGTCAGAAGCTCGACCGTAAGGGAGGGCAGCCCCAGAATCCGTTACCATCGGCTTTGCCCAAAAAGTGAGTAGCCTGGGGATTTATCGCTGGGAACGGGGCTGGGGTTCACGCCGACTTTTGGAAAGCCGACGGTGACCGATTCTAGTCTGGCCCTCCCTCACGGTCGGGCTTCTGACACGCCGGTGCTTGTTTGCCGTGAAGCCTTGTGGAATGATCCACTTCTTGACTGAAACCCGCATGCCCCGCTCCAGATTCAAGCTGCTTTCATCAGTCGCTTGCCGAGTCTTTGTCCTCCTGATTGGAGGTCTCCTGCTGACGGTGCTGGCCCAGCGGGAATCCCACTCCGCAGTCTATTCGCCATTTGAAATCAAAACCGTCAATCAGGATTCACCACAAGACATTGCTCAGCTCGTTCCTGGCAAATACTTCGAGCGCAAACTTGAGGGCGGTAAGTCTCACTTTTACGAAATCCGGATGGCCGGCGCGGAGTTTCTCCGCGTGGTGGTGGATCAACGAGGCATCGACCTCGCTCTCAACCTGTTTGCGCCTGACGGTCGTCAGCTCGGCAATGTCGATGACCGGCCTGGAGAGCGAGGTCTGGAAGCAGCTTCGGTAGTTGCGATCACGCCGGGGGTCTATCGGATTGAGGTTCGTTCGAAATGGAAAACTGATCCGCCCGGCAGCTATCAGCTGAAGGCGGAAATGCGTGTGGCAACCGGGCAGGACCGGGCCTTCAACACAGCCGAGCAAATGATTGCCGGCGCCAACAAACTGCGAACCCCGCCGACGAAGGAATTACAGCTGCAGGCGATCGCCAAATACGAGGAATCGCTGACCCTTTTGGAGCTGGGGGGCGATCTGCAAATGAAACCGATCGTTCTTAACCTGATCGGACGCAGCTACTTCTCGCTGGGCGAATTTCAGAAGGCCCTCGATTACCACCTGCGGGCCTTGCCATTCGCCCGATCCGCGTCTGACGTGCAGACAGAGGCTGCCACCCTTACAAATATTGGCGATGCCTACAGACTGTTGACCCAGCACGAGAAAGCTCTGGAGTATCTGGGCCTGGCGCTCACGGGATGGCAAACCTTACAGGACCGTCGCGGCGAGGTGGGGGCATTGAATGTCATTGCTCGCGTCTACTTCCTGAAGGGCGATCAGTACAAGTCGATTGCCAGCTTTGATCGCGCATTGTATCTGTCGCGAATCCTCGCCGACCAGGACCTGGAGATTAATACGCTGGGCGGCATGGGCCTTTCTTATTACGCGCTGGGCGAAAATGAAAAAGCCGCCGAAATCTGGAAACAGGAGTTGGCACTGTTGAGGACCGCCGGCCAGACAGGCCGGGAATCCAGTGTGCTGGGCAAGCTTGGTTCTGTCTCTAATGAGTTAGGGCAGAACCAGGAGGCACTCGACTACCTGAATCAATCCGTCACGTTGGCGCGAGACAGAGGCGACCGCGTGGACGAAGCCGGAAGCCTTCAGACTATCGGCAGAGTTTATCGTTCCATCGGTGAGCCCAGGAAATCGATTGCGTATCTCGAACAGTCCCTCGTGGTCCTGAAGGGTGCTGACAATCCTCCAACCAGCGTGGCCCGGGCGCACTACAACCTCGGCAAAGCGTATACCGACCTTGGCGAGTACGAAAAAGCAATCAGCTATTTGAACGAGGCCCTGCTGGTTTGGCGATCGAGAAACGACCCGATAAACATCGCCTCGACGATTCGTGAGCTGGCCCGCGCAGAACGCGGGCGCGGTAACCTGGAAACTGCACTGGCGCACAGCGAAGTGGCCCTGAACCTGATTGAACTGCTGCGGACACGCGCCGGTGGGCCCGAAGCGCGCGCGGCCTATCTGGCTTCTGTTCAAGACTACTTTGAGCTGAAGATCGATGTCCTGACCCGCTTGCACCGAAAGGACCCATCCAGGGGCTACGACGCCGCTGCTTTGCAAACCTGCGAAAGGGCCCGCGCGCGCTCGCTGCTGGAAACTCTGGCCGGAGCGGGCGTGGACATTCGTCGAGGTGTGGCTCCCGAGCTCTTAAAACAGGAACGAACGCTCACTGATGAACTCAGCGTGAAAGCATCCGAGCGGGCGCGTCTCGCCGGGCTGAAGTCTGTTGAAGCCTCACTGGCTGAAGTGACCAGGGATCTGGCGGAACTCAGCACGCGATACGTGAAACTCGAGGCGCAAATCCGGGCCGCAAGTCCTCGTTACGTTGAGATGCTGGAACCGCAACCGCTAAGTCTTGCAGAGATTCGCGAACAGGTTGTCGATGGCCAGACACTGTTCCTCGAGTACTACCTGGGCGAGGAGCGCAGCTATCTCTGGGCGGTGACTTCGACTTCGATCGAGACTTTCGAATTACCGAAGCGCGGGTTGGTTGAGTCAGCTGCACGCAGGGTCTATGAATCACTCATCGCCAGAAATCGGCGGGTAAAATTCGAGACTGCTGACGAACGTCGTGGTCGCATCGCAAAGGCAGACGCGGATTATTCTGCGGTTGCTCGCGAGCTCAGTCAGATGGTGCTGGCCCCCGTCGCGAGTCAACTGCCGCACAAGCGTCTGCTCATCGTGAGTGATGGTGCTTTGCAATACGTTCCGTTTGCCGCCTTGCCGGCGCCGGGCGCTTCATCTTTCGAGCCGCTGGCTGTCTCGAACGAGATTGTCAGTTTGCCTTCGGCTTCGAGCCTGGCCGTTTTACGACGCGAAGTCGCCAGGCACGGGCCGGCCCCTAAAACCATTGCCGTGATCGCGGACCCGGTGTTCAGTGATGATGATCCGCGCCTCAGCAGGATTCTGGCGAGGAACAAAACCTCAACCTCAAACACGACACCTGCGGCGCGACGGGTCGCGACTTCGTCAAGAGATGAGATTAAGCGATCCGCGAGCGACGCGGGTTGGGAGGGCGAAGCGCCGAACCTGGCGCGATTACCATTCACCCGAAAAGAAGCGGACACGATCGTGTCCCTGGTACCGCCGGCATCTCGCAAGGAAGAGCTGGACTTTGCGGCGAACCTCTCAAACGCGACCAGCGCCGATCTGGCAGAGTATCGGGTGATCCACTTTGCCACTCACGGATTTCTTAACAGCCGGCATCCGGAGCTGTCAGGCATAGTCCTTTCGCTGGTGGATGAGAAAGGTCAGGACCAGAACGGCTTCCTGCGAGCGCACGAAATCTACGGCCTGAAGCTGCGGGCGGAGCTGGTCGTGCTCAGCGGTTGCCGGACCGGGTTGGGAAAGGACATCAGAGGTGAGGGCGTGATCGGATTGACTCGCGCCTTCATGCACGCGGGCGCCGCGCGGGTGCTCGTAAGTTTGTGGGATGTCGGTGATGAGGCCACGGCCGAGCTGATTACGCGCTTCTATCGCAATCTGCTCGGCGGTGAAAAGCGTTCGCCTGCCGCAGCTTTGCGCGCGGCCCAGACATCGATGGCTCAGGATAAGCGCTGGTCGGCGCCGTATTTCTGGGCCGGGTTCACTCTCCAGGGCGAGCCACGGTGAAGTCAGTACCGGGAGCGGTAGCGACCGGGTTACACCCCACCGAGTACCGCTAACCCGGTCGCTACCGCTCCCGGTACTGACATCAGTGACCGATGGCTCTTTTCAGGTCCGCCACGATGCGATCAGCCACAGCCTGAGGTTGGCCTACGTAGCGCCAGCTCGATCCTCTTCGGGCAGCGGGCCAGACAACAAAGCCATTTGCATTGACACCCCGCACGCTCACAATCACCCGCGAATCACCGGCGCGCGCAGAAGCGGGACTCACCGAAATCTTCAAAGCCGCATCCGCTTGTTCGGCGTCAGACAACTTCAAGTTCTGATCTGTTCCGAGCCGCTCACGTAATTGCTTCCCGAATTCGTCGCTCGACGTATTTCCGCCCACCATTTGAAGATGCAGGCGACGAACTTCATTGAGCGGCTTGCCCATCGCGTCACGGTTCCAGGCCCCGCGCGTAGCGATTTCGTTCGGATCCACGGTTGCGTTGCTGTTCGGCAAAAGGCTTCGTTCGACGAAAGTTTCGTCACGCGGAGGCGTGTCGGACTTTCGCTGGGCCATCACCGGCGCCGGCGTCGCATCATTTCGCGACGGTTTTGGCGGCGGTGACGGATCGCGCCGCGGCCCTTCAACTGTCTGCTGATTTGGACCTGGGGTGATGACAGGAGCTGTCGGCGCCGGAGTGGGAGCCACGCTGACAACCTCGTTCCGCCCCGACTGACTCGACCAGACCCACCATGCTCCGGCGCAGAGCAATGCCAGAACAGAGAAGGCTGCGACGGGCTTCCACCATCCTGTGGCTGATACTTGAAAGAAATCGCTGATCGAAGCCCACATTCGCTGCACGGCAGCTGAACGTGCAGGCTCTTTAACCTCGACCGCTACCTGCGCGCTGGTTTCTGATCCTTCGGAACCTCGCAGCAGGTCGATCGAAAAAGATATTTGTTGCCCGCTTTCCGTGGTGATACTGAAGTTCTGAGTTTCCGGCCCGACGAAATTCAACAAGTGAGTTGCCAGCAGCAGCGCACCCTTTTGGTCTGAGCCGTAGATCTCGATGACTTCCGCTTGATCGTTCACCTCAAAACGTGCCCCGGCTGTTGACTGGGTATTAATCTGCGCTAGTTGAATCCCGTCCACCAACACCCGCAGAAAACCGTTTGACGCGGCTTTGCGCCGCATCGCCTCCTGGGCCAGGAGGTCGTTGATGATGTGCAGTTCATCCGCGGAAAGGTTTGGCGGCGTCCGCGAGGTGTCGCCGTCATCATCGGCGCCATCGGCCAGAAAAAAGTGCGGTAGCTCCAACTTTTCTTCGGGGCGAGCCAGACGATTGGCCGCGGCCAGACGGTCAAAGCATTCGGGATGTAGTGCAGCGTGTATTCGGCTCACTTCGACCTCGTGTTCTTCGTCAGGGTGACGACCTTGAAAGCTGAGCTGGTCGATCGTGTCTTTCAGAGGATCAAGCGTCTCGGGCACGGCGCAGGGCGTTTCCCAAGGCGTGAACCAGTGCAGACACTCGCGCGCCAGGGGAGCGTACCGGGAGCTGTCCGCCGCGGCTCGCCAGCGTTGCTCGCCGCGTACGCCTTTGGCGACTTCGACCAGTTCGCCAAAACGTTCTTTCAATTCCTTCAGCAACAGTCCCTTTCGCGATCGATAGTAATAGTCATCGTGAACGCGGTCGGGATCCTGTATGACCAGGTTGTAGAGGTTCATCGTCTCTGCCGTCGTGTAGTTATAAAGCAGGCGACTAAGACCCAACGTTACATAGAACGAGTTGCGGCGGGTGGTGATGCGCACCAGGTGTTTGATGAAGAAGACTACGAGATCGCTCTGGCGGGCCGGGGTTGCGCCGTTGGTCTGAGCCGCCGACGCAGCGGCCTCTTTCAATCTTTCGTATTGCTCGGACTCAACATAGACCAGACGCTGCAAGAGGTGCGGCTCTCCCAAAGAAACCTTACTTCGGGATTTGCGTGCGTCCGGACGTCCGGTCAAACGGTAATAGAGACGCTTGCCCTGCGCCGTGGCCGCAAGCTGGAGTTTGTTGAGCGCACGAGTGGCGATCTCGAGGGCCGTATTCCGCTCGCGGTGCAGAAAGTAGGCCAACTGAAACGCCCGGTTCGGTAATTCATCTGGTGCAATTGTGCTCATCGTTCGCGATTTGTCTTTCGTCAAAACCGGCTTTGTCCCAAAGAGAGCCATTTTGAATATGTAGTGCGGCGGAGGCTACCGGTAACCGAGCTTCGAAGCAGCGGTCTGAGTCAAGCCCAAGGCGAGGCTTCAATGTCCGACATGCTTCAGCTTGTCGTCCGGATGTAACCTCTAATGTGCGACCGACAAGCAGGATCATTGCTTGAGTGTTGTGAATCTCGACGACAAGCTGAAGCATGTCGGACATTGATGCGCTAAGTATGTTAACTGCCCTCGCAAAGCCTCGCCTTGGGCTTAACTCTCACCGCTGCTCCCCAGCTGGACTTCTCAATCGAAAGGCGCGGGTAGTATCTGCGCCGCCTTCAAACCCTGCAAGTGTCCATACTTACTAACCAGCTCATCATCCGCAAGAAGCGCTTCTGTGACCGTGGCATTTTCGGAATTCCGGAAATGCCACAGCGGCGCATTTTTTATTGGCGTAAGGTGCGCCAGTTCCCGGACAGGCAGGCTCAGGTAAAGCCTTCGAGCCAGCATCGCAAACACAGTTCTGAAAATTAAGGAGAAGGAAGAAATGAAGAGCATGAGATTCGGTTATTTGAAGTTGGCGGCCGTCTTCGCGGTTTTGGCGTTCGCACTCACTGGGTTTATCAAAACTTCAACCGCAACAAATCAGCCCCCGGTCGCAATCACTGCAGCACCGGGAGCTGATGTTTCGAATGAAGCGCGAGTCATCAGCCGCTATGCCGATGAGCTGGCTGCTTACGACAGGCAATTGGGTGAGGCCGGCAAAAGAGCGAGATTGGTTGCCGCCGATTTCGATCCGCTTCAGCGCAAATCGGACGATCTAAAGGGGCGTCTGTCAGAGGTGCAAAATAGTATTCGGGAAATGGTCCGGAAGTTAAAGGCAGCAAACGAATGGGACAACCTGGACGCGCCGCCGGCAAGGGTTACAGATCCCGGTCTAAAGTCAGTGCTTCAGGAGAGCAGCTTCAAACAGGTTCTTGAAGACTCTGCCAACGGTCTCACCAGTCGTGCCGGCGAGATCAGCACGCCTCTGGAAGACCTGCGCAAGAAGCTGACCAGCCGAAACGGCATCGACAATGTTCAATTTATCCGAGCGTCTTATGAAGCGCCGGCGCCGTTCGGCTTTGTCAGTGTGAGATGTTCGATTCAGACGATCAAAGTCAACATTGTTCTGAAGCTCGACGGAATAACCGGCAGCAACACATTGAGCCGCGAGACCTGGGCTGCCTGTCACCCCGGCCAGGCGTACCCGTTTTGAGCCGCTAAATCAAAGTAGCCCAACTCTGTGAAACCGTGAAACCAAGCTTTGAAAAAAGGAGAAGAAAGATGAAGTCAGGATTCAATTATTTGAAAGTGACAGCACTCCTGGTTGTTTGTGCAGTTGCCCTATTGCCGTCGCAACGCGAGTCAAAGGCCACGAACCTTCCGGCGTCTGCGCCGTTCGTGAGCGCAGACGTTGCCAATGAAAAACGGGTGCTCGCGAAGTATTCGGATGATCTTTTCGCCTACGAGAAAGAGTGTGCCCAACTCGGGAAAAGAGCCAGGCTGGTTAGTGGCGACCTCGAACCGATCCAGCGCCGTTCAGAGGATCTAAAGGGGCGTCTTTCAGAAGTCCAGAACGCGATTCGTGAAATGGTCAAGAAGCTCAAAGCTGCAAACGAATGGGACGACCTCGATACCAAAATACTGTCCCGGATTGCGGACTCGCGCGACAAGTCGTTCTTCGAGCAAAACAGCTTTAAGAAACTGCTGGAAGACTCGGCGAACAGTCTCGTCAGTTATGGCAGTGACGTCAATTTGCCGCTCGAAAACCTCCGTAAGAAGTTGGCGAGCCGAAGCATTTCACCCAATGGCGATGTTCGGTTTGTTAACGCCGGTTACGTTACGCCGGCGCCCTACACTCGTCTGGGTCTGGCATGCGTGATGGCGAACTTGCGACTGGGAATCGGCTGGGCAGTTGATGGCCGAGAGGAACAGGGCCACCAGAACGCAAGAATTTGTGCCTGCAGCGGCGGGACTGCGGCGACCTGCACCAACGCGACGACTTAGACGCGGGCGGTGGCTTGCGAGATGTAAATCGCAGATCGCAACCGTGGCATTTTCGGAATTCCGAAGATGCCACGGCCCCAGGCGCAGGGAGATCTTAAGCTCAATGGGTTCAGGTCATGACAGTCCCCTCAACATACACAGCGAGGCGCAATGGACGCGGCGTGCTGATCGCCGCATATTGCGCACTGATTGCGGTAACGTCTTTGGTCCTGACTAACCTTACACAAGCCGGGAGCGACCCAACAATTACGGTAGCGCTCAACGCTCAGGCGCCCACAACGCCCGCCACTCCAATTGAACTCAATTTCAGTCGAGCTCTGAAACCTGATGAAGGAAGGCTTGGAATCGTCATCGATCGTAACGACGTCTCCAGTTTATTTGTCAGCGATGGAACGCGCATGGTTTACAGCGCAGCTCTGGTTCCGCTGCCTTTGGGTGAATCGCAATTGACCGTGTATCTGGTTGGCGCCGACAACGTCTGGCGAGAGATTGGCCGGTTTGGTTTAGTGGTGGTCAAAGAAAGGCCCGTTCCAACTCCGATCAAATCCCCGCCGACCGAGCCGTCTATCGTTAATACTGTCGAAACTGCAAAAACAAATGGGCCAGATTTTCCGGCCAGCAACGGCAATACGCCGGGAAAGAATGCGGACCAGACGACAGAGTCAGCAACGCCGCCGGTAACTAATGGCTTAGCCCTGGCTGCGGGCACGAAGGATAATTCGAAGCCGCATAAGTGGGGCTTCGAAAAGTTCGATTACGTTCCGTCCGTGACCCTGGCGATCAAAACCCAGCCGGCGCAATTCAATTTTCCAGCGGACACCCGTCCGTCCCAACGCGCCACCTTTACCGACGGCACTCTGCAATTCTCAATGCGCAATGAAATGACGCGCGGGTGGTTTGGCGCTCAAAGCAGTTTTGATTTTGCGGGCTCGACCTTTCAGGCAGAAGCCTTGCGTTTCGGCACGTTGGGCAACAACGCGCCGCAAGTCGATCTCTCGAGTTACCTGGTTCAGTTCAAGTTGGGCCGGGCAAAGGTGAACATTGGCAGCACGTCTTTTGGCTCATCGCGTCAACTCGTCAACAATTTCTCGAGTCGCGGGATCACCATAACCGTGCCGATCACGAAGCGTTTTGATTTCAGTGTGGCGGCGCTGAACGGCACCAACATAGTTGGCTATGGAAACTTTTTCGGGCTCGGCAGAAGCAAGCATCAATTGCAGGCCGCGACGCTGGGTGTGGAATTCCTGCCCAAACGTCCCGGCGGTCTGCGACTGGAATTCTCGGGAGTAAGTGCCTACATCCAGGCGCTGAACAACTTCTCGCAGGGCAGCGTTAACGACGTCGAACGCAGCAAGGGCGGGACTGTTCGTCTGATCGCGACCGACAAGTCCGGTCGTTTCAAGTTCGATGGCGGCTTTACTCGCAGCCAGTATCGCAATCCCGCCGACCCTCTGCTTTACCAGGGCACGAACACACTGGCGGTGCCTTTCCTGACGCGAAATGCGCGCTATTTCGACGCGAGCTACGACCTTTTGCGCGGCTACTCGGTGACAAAAAGCAAGCAGGTCAATCTCAACGTGGCCGTGCGGCATGAGCAGGTTGATCCGCTCTACAAGAGCCTGGGCGCCTCAGCTGGTGCTGACAAACGCCAGTATGATTTTCAATTGTCCGGCAGCATCGGTGAGATCAGTGTGCAGGCAGGCCACTCGCGTTTCAATGACAACCTGCGACGCATCGCGTCGATTTTGCAGTCGCTGAGCAGGGGCGAAACGTTCTCAGTGGCGCTACCGGCAGCGGCACTGTGGGGCGGCTCTTCGAACACTTCCAAATACTTACCCAGGTTGTCGTACAGCCGATCGGTGATGCATCAGTTCGGCGCGGAGATTCCCGTGAACGGCGGATTTGCGACTGACCCGGGTGCGATACCGAATCAATACTCGACCAGTCAAAACTTCAGCGCTGATTGGCAATTCCAAAAGCTTAACGTCGGTTACAACTACAACCGGTCCTTCACCAACAACCAGGCGCGTGGCCGCGAGCGTTTCGATTTTCTCAATCAGACAACGGGTGTGCGGGCCGGATTTAATCCGACCAGCCGACTGAACCTTAATTTTGAACTGACGCGTGACAGCGCAAACGATTTCGGCGGCCTAAAGCTGGGGCGTACCTGGCGAATCGGTCCGACGGTGAGCTGGACTTTGACTAGGCACATGAGCTGGACAGCCGGGTTAACCAACACGATTGCCGGTGATCGAGCGCAGACTTCGGGTTCCCGCAATACTGAGTTCGATACTCAGTTCTCTTACCGGATGGGAGCGGAGCGGGGTGGTCTGAAGAAAGTGCAATGCCAGCTGTTCATCCGTTATGCGGATCGCTACGCGCGTTCGCGCGACATTGTATTTGGCACGGCAAGTTTGACGCGCGCGCAGATTTTCAATGGGGGAATCAACGTTACGTTCTTTTAACTGGTACGCACGCCTCCGGCGTGCTGATCGCGCATCGATGGAGCTTTACCGTAACCGGAGTCATACCGGGAGCGATAGCGACAGGGTCTGAGTTTGGAGTGCGCCGACTTGTCGGCGCCTTTCTTCAAACCAAAGCGGTGACGAGTCACCGCACTCCAAAAGGAACGGTCGCTCGCTCCCGGTACTGACTCCTAACCCGCGGCGAATTACGAGAGACATTTGGAGTCTTATTTATGTTCACACCGACGAGAATCATTTTTGTCTTCGCGATACTATGCGTCATCTATTCGCCCGCAACTGCCCAGATCACGGTTTCACCCAGCGAAACTACCGTCTATTCCCAGGGCGCGACCAGTGTTCTCCTTACTTTCGGAAATCTGGGGTCGCGTCGTCCGATTGAATCTACCTGGTGCGGCGCCTTGGTTTCGGCGACCCCGGACCTCGGCATGAAATGCGATCCGGCATTGATCTTCGGGCGACTGCCGGTGCGTTACAACCAGGCCACGTTGAGTGGAACCAACGCTTACACCGACATCATGTCGGTCACGCCTTCAGTTGCCCGCCGCGCGTATCTCGACGCGGCGCGCGGTTCAACCGCGACTTTCTTTTACGTGCGCCGTTTTGTCTTAACGGCAGGAGGACCGGACGAATATGTGCCGGTGACCCTGCGTCTGGGCGGTAATGGCGCGGCAGTGCCTTTCTCGATCACGAACGTGCGCCTGTTATGGGACGGGGGAACCAAAACGGTGCCATTCGTCAAATCAGGGGAAGCATTGCCACGCATTACCGCCGAGATTTTTTACACCGGTTCAGGGCGTTTGACCGGACGTTGGGAGTTGGTCAAGCCGGGTGAGACTCAACCCAACCAGAGAGATCTGCTGCCGGAGGCTTCTTTGCCGGCAGAAGAACGCGGAACGCAGCGAAGATTCGCCCAGGTAAAGCGCTTCAATATTTTTCTGCCGCCGGTCGGTCGCACGGTCATTCCCGGCCCGGATAGCCGTGAGATCGAGAAGACCAGCAACGGCATGTACCTGCTGCTGTTTCGCATCGAGGCGGTCACCGACGGTCTTAATCAATCGAATCTCGATGCCGTGAACGCAGGGCAGGGAATCCTTAACAGTGGCGGCGCGTCCGGTTTTGCGATGCCCACGCTGCGCTATTACGTCGGCACGGGCGGCGCACAGGTCGATGAGTTCAACGCGATTGACTATCAACTAACGCCTGCTGACAACGCCGAGTTTGGCGTGACTCAACTGGTGACCTTTACCTGGCCGCCGGTGTCGCAGGCAAAGTATTACCGGCTGACGATTGAGAACGCCGCGGGGGCAGAGATTTTTTCAGCCGTGGTATTGCGTGACACGCAGAGCTACCGGGCTCCGTCGTGGTTGCTGCAACAGCCGACTACGGATCAAATGCGTTGGCGCGTGGTGGCGGTTGATTCGAAAGGTTCGAAAATTAACGAGACGCCGATCAGGACTTTGCGGATTGCGCGAGAGTGATTGCTGGTCCGAATCGTTTTGGCGGGCTTCCTGGGTCCAACCAATACCTCAATCTAAAAAGCCGAAAGTACGAGTAGTGTCTTACTTTGCGGTTTTTCTTTGCGGCTTTGCGCCTTTGCGTGAGTGTCTCGGATGAAAAGGCTATGTTCACGCAAAGACGCCAAGGCGCAAAGATACGCAAAGTCAAACTAAGACACTACCAAAGTACGACCGTGGCATTTTCGGAATTCCGGAAATGACACACTATTGGCGTAAAGAGGCGTGTAGGGTAGCCGCCGCAAAAGCGATAAAGCAGTAGAAGACTGCGGCTTCACGATCGAAGCGAGATTCTCTGCAGATTACCAAAAGGAGAACCAGGAATCATGAGCAGAAAATCAACCAGCGCCGCAGTGATCTTTGCCACGTTAAGCTTGGCGTCGACTCTACTGTTTCTCCCTATGGGCGGCATCAGGTTGCCGGCGCCGGTAGAGGCAAGCAACTCAGAGAAGGCAACGCCTGTCGCTGGGTCTGATCGCGATTTGAAAGCGCGCATCGGCGAAGCCTACGGCAAGCTTCCGTTGAGCTTCGAACAAAATCGAGGGCAGACGGACAAGGGAGTGAAATTTCTCTCTCGCGGAGAGGGCTACACGCTTCTGCTGACGACGACCGAGGCAGTGCTTCGTCTCTATAAATCTCACGACTCCGTAGCTGGCGATTCTTTGGGAGAGCGCGCCAGTCAGGAGCAAGCAGTCCTGCGGATGAAGATGGCTGGCGCCGACGCTGCGGCGCACGTTTCAGGCGAGAACCAACTGCAGGGCAAGAGCAACTATCTCATCGGCAACGACCGAAAGAAATGGCACGCGGATATTCCGACGTTCTCGAGCGTTCGCGTCGAGAAAATCTATCCGGGCATTGATCTGGTCTATTACGGCACGAACGAGCGGAAGCTTGAGTTTGACTTTCATCTTGGGCCGGGCGCGGATGTCAAACAGATTAGGCTCGCCTTTGAAGGAGTTGACGGGCTGACACTGGATGCCCTGGGCAATCTCGTTTTGCAGACCGGCGCGGGCGAGGTCATTCAACACGCACCCGTCATCTATCAGGATGCCGCAGGCGGCAGGCGGCAGGTTGAGGGTCGTTATGTGATGAACGCGGAACGCGAGGTCGGTTTTGAGGTCGGAGAGTATGACCAGACCAAGCCGCTGGTGATTGACCCGCAGCTTGTCTATGCGACTTTTTACGGCGGCTCGGATTTGGATTTTGCTGCGGATATTGCGGTGGATGGGAGCGGCAACGCTTACATCACCGGCAAAACTCTCTCCACAGACCTGTTGCTAAGAAGTCCCTATCAGGGCCCCCAGGTAGGTTTCGATGTCTTCGTTATCAAGCTTAACCCCAGTGGTTCAGACGTTTTTTACGCAACCTACCTGGGTAGTAGTGATGACCATGATGCGGGCGAAGCAATTGCGATAACCAGCGACGGGAAGGCGTGCGTGACGGGAACCTTATTCAACGCGGGCAACACCAGCGACTTTCCCACTACGCCAGGTCGCTATCAGGGTAACGGCTTTGGTCTGGCCGACCGAGTCGACGATGCTTTCCTGACTGTGCTGACGCCCGGCGGCAATGACCTGGCTTATTCCACCTTCCTCGGAGGACCGTTCCTCGATGACGGCCACGGCATATCGGTGGATGCGGCAAACAAAATCTACATCACCGGTTCCACCTTTGGGCGCTTTCCCATCAAGAATGCTTTTCAGCACCTGCTTAGCGGTGGAATAAGCAATACAGTAAACGTGGACGCGTTTATCGCCAAGTTTGATCCCACTCAGAGCGGTAACTCCTCACTCATATATTCAACCTATCTGGGCGGTACGGGCGACGAAGTTGGCAGAGACATCGCAGTCACACCTGAGGGCGTCGCTTTCGTTGTTGGGGTCACCGGCTCCACCAACTTTCCGCAGAAGAGTTCATCTTCACTTCCGGCTTTTCAAAGGAACCAGGGTGGCGTCAACGACGCGTTTGTCGCGAAGATATCGCCGTCCTGCGAGCTTATCTATGCGACCTACTTCGGCGGCAATGACGTGGATGAGGCTCTGAGCGTAGCGGTGGGTCCTGACGAGAGGGCGTATGTGAGTGGGAAAACAGCTTCCAGTTCCACGACCTTTCCTCTTAAGAACGCCTTCGACTCGACCAGGGAGGGGGGCACCGACGCATTTGTGGCAAAGTTTAATGCCGACGGCACCGCACTCTTCTATTCGAGCTTTCTGGGTGGCAATGGCGGCGAGGAGGGTCGTGGGATCGCGATTGACTCAGCCGGCAACGCCTATGTCGCGGGGGCTCACGGCAGTACTAACTTAACCGACGTAAACGGTTTTCCGACAAGCGTGCAGACGGGCAATGGCTTCATTGGAAAGATTGAAGCAACTGACGCCACCGGCTCGACCCCGGCGAAGCTCCTCTACTTTGATACTTTCGGCGGCCAAGGCACCGGAGGTAATGGTATTGCTGTTGATCCTCGCGGAAATGTCTACATTACGGGCTTGGCTAGCAACTTTTTCGTCGCGACACCGGGAGCTTTTGAGCCCAGCTTTAACGGCGGCAACTCTGATGCTCACGTCATCAAGGTCGCCTCAACTTTTCCTGATACAATCGGCGTCTTTCACCCTCCGGCGACTAACCGCCCACTTGACGATTTCAGACTGCGCAACTCTAACACCGGCGGCGCTCCTGATTTGATCGCCGACTTCGGACAGCCGGGCGACCAGGCCCTGGCGGGGGACTGGAACGGAGACGGCGTTGACGATGTCGGAGTGTTTCGTCCTTCAACGGCACAGTTTCTCTTGCGGCAACCCACGCGTCTGCCTACCGGCGTCGTCGTGGACGTTATCCTCGCGCTCAACTTCGGTCTTACTGGAGATAAGGCAGTGGTCGGCGACTGGAACGGCGATGGGATCGACACGCCCGGTGTCTTTCGGAACGGGCAGTGGTTATTAACCAACGGTCCCAACACCAACAACACGACGCCTCCTGTTGGTCTGATTTTCAACTTCGGACAGCCAGGCGATCCACCTTTGACGGGAGACTGGAACGGCGACGGCATCGACTCTATCGGCGTTCTTAGCTTGAGCGCCAGCGTCATTCAACTACGCAACTCCAACAGCGCGGGCGCACCGGACATCTCCTTTACCTTCGGCGGACTGTCCATAGACAAACTGTTCATGGGCGACTGGAATGGCGACGGGATTGATACGCTGGGTATCTTCCGCGACGGTCAGTACCTCTTGCTCAACGTCAATGCGTTCGCCGCGGCTGATCTGGTCTTCAACTTCGGACAGGCCGGCGATATCCCACTTACCGGTGACTGGGACGGCAAGCCGGGCAACACGCCGCCCGACAGTGGAGTGAACAATCCATCAGAAGGATCCAATCGCGTGGGACAGACTCAGGTGTTTACCACCACGTGCTCTGATCGTGACGGCTGGCACGACCTAAGCAGCATTGAGTTCAAGATCGCCACCAGCCGCGGCGCGGATCGGGACGACGACGATCGCGACGATCGCGGCCGACACAAAGATGACTGGAGAGATCAAGAGGACGCGAAAGACGATCATGACAACGACGGTCCGCGTTCCATTCTCTGGGTCCGTTTTGACGAAAACCGAAATGTGATCGGTCTTTACGATCCTGACCTGCGCGTCTGGCGCGAAGGTTCGCCGGGCTCGAACATCGTGATCGAGAACCGTTTTGTCCGTCTCTTCCTTTTGGGAACGACGGTGCAGGGAACCGGACCCCTGGGACCGGCCGTACAAATAACCTGGATGGTACAGTTCAAAGAACAAGCCAGGGGTGGTTACAAGCAGTTCCTGAAAATCACCGATGACGTCGGATCGAGCACTGGCTTTGATCGCGTCGGCTCGTGGAAGATCAGGCCCTGACGCTTGCCAAAACTGCGAGCTGAGATGGTCAGGCATTCATCTCGTCGATTGAGTAGGTACAAGGTGCGCGCCCCGAGCGAGTTTGATCGCAGCGCGCCAATCAGCAGGGAAGGCGAACGGTGAAGACGGCCCCGTTTGATGGGCCACTATCGGCTGTCAGCGTGCCGCCGTGTTCCGTGATAACTCGGTGCGCCAGCGCCAGACCCACGCCGTGACCATGCGACTTGGTGGTGAAAAACGGAATGAAGATCTTTTGCAGGTCGGAAGCCGGAATACCTGGGCCGGTGTCTCGGATTGAGACCATTGCCCAACGTCGGCCGTGTTCGTTGTCGACAGCGGCCTCAATGATCACCCGCCGATCACTCTGCTCATCGGGAATTGCTTCCGCGGCGTTCCGCAGCAGATTCAAGAACGCTTGACGCAGCATCCGCAAGTCGGCTCGGACTTCGAGACTGGCTGGCGCGCCCTCCGTTACCCTCGAGGTTCTGACACATTCAACTCGTTGGCTTTCAAACAGGGGGCCTAATTCGCGAGTACATTCCTGAATCAACTCATCCAAAGACACTTCCTCCAGCTGCAGTGCTCGCGGCCGGGCGAAGTTCAAAAACGCCGTGGTCATCTCGGAGAGATTTCGGACCTCCTGCAGCAAGGCGTCAGCCGCAGCCCGTCCCTGCTGATCGTGATCGATGCTCTGCAAAAACTGCGCGTAGCCGTGTAACGTAGCCATGGCATTCTTGAATTCGTGGGCCAACCCCGCGGACATCTCGCCCAGGCTCTCCAGATTTCGTTTGAGCGCGACCTGCTCACGCAGGCGGGTGACTTCGGTAATGTCGGTGATCAGACAGAGCGCGCCGCGCGCGCCGCCGTCAGATTTTGCATCTATTGGCGCGACGGTGGCGCCGAGTTTGGCCGTACCTTCGGTGGCGTGCGTCGTTTCGATCTCCTCGCGCCGAAATAAACGGCCTGTCGCCAGACAGTCCTGGATCATGTTCGCGAGATCCGGCACGTCGGCAAAGACAGTTCGGTAATGCGGTCCCGAGTCGGTTCCACCCTGGAACAGGGCCTGGGCCGGGCCATTCATGACGGTGGCGTTGCCGCGATCATCGAAGGCGATCAGACCCGTCGGCATGCTCGCCACTATTCGATCGCTGAACCGCTCGGCGGAATCGGCGCGTTGGCTGGCGTGTTCACTCAAACGCTGTAGTTCCTTCTGCTGATCCTGCAATTGAGCAATCACGGACTGAAAGGTTTCCAGCACGAAGGCCGCTTCATTTTGAGTCTTACCGGAGTGGGCCACCGGCGCGCGGCGCGCTTCGCCGATCAGCTGGCTATAAGGACGCAGCAGGCCGCGCAGCAGCCATGCGATTGAGACCAGACTGATGAAGATAGTGACGACAAACGCCGATAACAGTAAGGGACGGTAGACAACGGCGGTGCCGGGCGCCAACGCGAAGACTGCAAAAATCAAGACGGTGGCAAGCAGGAAAATCCCGGCGAGCACCGTCAGCAGAACCTGCATGCGACTGGCGTGCATAGTTGTCTATTGAAACTGCGCAGCGTACCAATGAATGATTGCCGACCCGAATAAGAGCGAAACGATGGCGCCGATGCCCAGGAAGATTCCGAACGGCAACATCATTTGCATGTTGCGGCCGCCGCGTTTGTACATCATGGTGATTCCCGCGACGGACCCGGTCAAGGCCCCGATTAGAATTGTGAGAACGGTCAGACGCCATCCCAGAAAAGCACCGACCATCAGCATCATCTTTACATCGCCAAAACCCATGGCTTCGATGCCGCGAAGTTTCTCCCACAGGAAGCCCATCAACCACAGCGAGCCACCGCCGGCTAGCGCACCAAAGACGGCGCCGATCAAGGAAACCACCCAAACCGGTAGTGCGGGAAAGACGTGCAGAAGTTGTGGCAAATCGTCAAAATGTGATGGACCGACAAGATAAGGAACCAGGAGCCGTGTCAACAACGCGAATACGAAACCCGGATAGGTAATCGCATTGGGCAGAATCATGTGTTCCGCATCGATGAAGATCAGCGCCACCATTGCCGCCGAGAACGCGAGATCGAAAGGCAGGGCAAACGACACTCCGTCATGCCAGGTCACGGCGGCAAACAGCAGTGCGGTAATCGCCTCGACGGCCGGATAACGCGCAGAGATGCTTGAGGCGCACATGCGGCAGCGGCCGCGCAGGATCAAATAACTAATTACGGGAATATTGTCATAGGCTCTGATGTCGGCGAGGCACTTGGGACATTTGGACGTTGGGAATACGATCGATTGCTCAAGTGGAACGCGATGAATGACGACGTTGAGGAAGCTGCCGATAATGGCTCCGAGGACCCCCACGAACGCGCAGGCGACTGGCAGTGGCACATCGATGGCGTTCTCTGTCGCCGGTAGCATCATTCGGGAGAGCATTGTAGCGCGGCTATGGATCCGATGCCTACTGATTTTCTTGATCGTGTCAGAACCAGGAGCGATAGGCACGGGATCAAACACGCAAGCTGAGCTGTTGAGCGGGACACGATGACTCGGTTCTGAGGTTGTCGGGCGTCTCACGGAGATCGAGTTCTGAGAGTCCGCGCAGCGGACGGTAGCATAAAGCCTGGGGCCTGAGCCCCAGGTTTGGTAACCAGGTGTCAATCGAGCCCGCGCAGCGGGCGATAGCCGTTGCGTATACCATTCCTGCGAATGACGCGGGCTGCCGCCTGCTCCGCAGGCTTTGTTCCCTTTCCTGGCGAGATCCTGGGGCTCACGCCCCGGGCTTTATGCTGCCGTCCGCTTCGCAGACTGTTTCGGTCTGATTCTGCAGATCGTGGAGCAGAGAATGTTTGAGGGAAGCGTGATGAGCAGCCAGACGCGCAATCGTATATCCCGGCTGGCCATCACGAAAGCCGCCTTTGAGAACGAAGCTGCGCAAAAAGGCCAACGGTCCCGCAAAGGCAATTTGCAAACGCGAAGTGCGTTTGCCGTCACGATGCATTTGCGCGGCGCCCAGCGGCGCATAACGTTCGTCGATCATCCGGCGATGATGTGACGGATCGCTCATCGAATAATGCAAAAGGTCGCCGCGCAGTGTTTCGACGCGCGCGCCCTGGTCCATGACCACCGATTCATGAATGATTCGGTCGCCCCAATGTCCGCGCTGCCGGTTGAAAAAACGCAGCTGATAATCAGGGTACCAGCCGCCGCCGCGGATCCAACGGCCCATGTACCAGGCGCGGCGCGCGACGCGATAACCATCGCCGAGCTGAGTTGACTCTTTCGTACGCAACTCGTCGATCGAGGATTTCAACTCTGGTGAAACACGTTCGTCGGCATCGAGACTGAAGATCCAATCGTTACTGGCTGCCTCGGCGGCAAATTGTTTCTGTTGGGAAAAACCTGGCCAGGGATTGACGATCACACGGGCGCCGCGGTCTTTGGCCCGGTCGCGCGTGGCGTCGGTGGATTCGGAATCGACAACGAGGATTTCGTCGGCCCACTTAACGGATTCAATGGCTTCGCTAATGTTTTCAGCTTCGTTGAGGGTGATGATGGTGGCGGTAATTTTCATTGCCAATTGCCGATTTCCGATTGCCAATTTGCTCGGTGTTCGTAAGTATACACGGGCAAAATCGGCAATCGGCAATCATCAATCGGCAATGCTTACGGTTGCTGAACCGGATTTTGCACGACTACGTTGTTCACCCGCAGCGTAGCCGCCGTGGCCCGCTGCAAATCCGCCAGCGCCTTGCTGTAATCCGTTTCCGCCTGAAGTTCGTTTGTGCGCGCCGTGGTCAACTCGGTCTGTCGCTGTAGCAACAAGAACGTGGTCGAGCGTCCCACATCGTAAAGTTTCTGCTCGCCGGCAAGCTGTTGCTCGGCACTCTCGCGCGCCAGTCGTGCTGTTACTATTCGCTTCTGGGCCGTATCCACCGATTGCGCAGAATTCCGTACGTCCATCTCGACGGCCTGATCCTGAGATCGATAGGTGGCCTCGAGCTGTTCCTTCTGAATTTCAGCCGCGGCCACATTCGCCTTTGCGGTCCGGTTACGCAGCGGAATCTGAATTGAGACACCGACGTTGATTTCACGCGTCTTGAACTTGAACATGTTGGCCAGGTCCTGACCATAACCGCCGAGCAGGTTGGTGGGAACAATGGGGCACTGAGTCCCGGTACAAATCGCCTGCGTGCCGGCCAGACCGGTGGTCGTCAGCGCTCCCGTCAGATCGATCTGCGGTTTGGCCTGATTGCGGAAGTACTGAAGATCGAGGGTGTTGATTTCTTTCTGAAAGCTTAAGCGCGCCAGTTCCGGCCGGTTCTTATGGGCCTCTTCCAGCGCGGCCCTGAGGTCAACAGGTGATAAGTCCAAAGAAGGTGTGTCGGTGGGCGTAAGTTGCGCGGTCCATTCGCCCGCTGTCGGATCCTTCAGCATGATTTGTTTCAGCGTATTCTCAGCGATGGAAACGCTCTGGACCGCCTGGAACAGAGCGCCCTCGCGGGTCGCGATATCAGTCAACACCTGGGCGCGATCCAGAGGAGCCTTTGCCCCGGCCGAAATTTGCGCTTCGATGTTGCGCAGGTTCTGCCGCGAGAGGTTCAAACTGTCGAGTTGGTTCTGCTGATTGCGCAGCGCGAATACGAGGTTCCAGTAAGCGGCCTGGGCCTGTGCGATGATGGCAATCGTGCGCTGGCGGAAATCGGAATCAGTCTGGGACAGGACCTTCTTCTGAACCCGGATCGAATGACGCTGAGCGTCGATTTCCCGGTTGCGCAGCAATGGCTGAGTGTAGAACATCGTCAGGCTTGAATTGTAGAAAGGATTCAGCGTGCTGTTGGTCGCCCCGGTCGAGGTGCGGCTGTTAAAGAATTGCAACTGATAGTTGCCGCCACCCGTTTCAAACGTTTTGCTGAGCGCCGGAGTGACGGTAAAGGAAGTGTTTGAAACTTGTCCGGTGTTGCCGCCGCCGGCAAAAATGCTGGTTACCGGAGTAATCCGCTGATCAAACGTAGGCGCTACGCTGAAGACCGGATCGTAAAAGCCGTAAAGCGCGCGCAACCTTTGCTCGGCGATGCGCACGTCGTCACGGGCCACTTCGATATCGTTGTTATTCTGGAGCGCGCGGCGGATCGCATCGTTGAGCGACAGCGCGAGTACGTTCGAACTAATCACCCCCACGCGAGTCAAATCGGGAAGCGGAGGCACAGCCAGCTGCTGGACCGCCGGAAACGCGGGTTGCCGGGGTTCGTCTTGCGGCGTCGGCTGTGCCGTCGGATCGACGGTTGGTAAAGGTGTCGGACTAGGCGTTTGCGCCCAGGCACTCGTAACAGGCAAAAGCAAAATCCCTAACGCCAGCGTTCTGATCGTTAGGCGGACGGAATAATTCAACATCGAACCGTGCTCCTCAGGCATTTAACTGGATTTGCGAACAGACGCCCGCTGCCTTGCGAACAGACAGAGAGCGTCAGGACATACCGTACTACGTCGATAAACTGTACGCGGTTTCAAAAAGCTTAACAAATGCTGACGTGGCACAACTGTCCCGAATTTGAAATCATACGTCCCACGACTGGAACGAGCGCTCGCTTGACACTGCCGTCAGGCGGGCATTATCTTGCAATTCTTCAAAGCTCAACCGCCTTCAGTTATAACCATGCAAGACGACGGCCGCGGTTGACGTGTGTGTTCGTCAACGGAACGATAGAGGAGGCTTCATTTAAATGGCAGTGAAAGTAGGCATCAACGGTTTCGGTCGTATTGGCCGGAATATTTTCCGGACGGCCATCGGCGATTCGGACATTGATTTTGTGGCGGTGAATGACATTACCGATACCAAAACGCTTGCGCATTTATTGAAATACGATTCTGTTTTGGGGAATCTGCATCATCAAATCTCCGCCTCCGACAACGGGATTACCGTTGAGGGCGACGAGCTGCGAGTTTTCTCGGAGCGCGATCCGGCACTAATTCCGTGGGAATCAGTGGGGGCGGACATCGTCATCGAATCTACGGGTCGATTTACCAAAGCCGAAGACGCCAGGAAACACCTGCGTGGGAGTGTTAAGAAAGTAATCATTTCCGCGCCCGCCAAGAACGAAGACATCACTATCGTCCTGGGCGTGAACGAAAACAGTTACGATCCCGCGGCGCACAATGTCATCTCAAATGCCTCCTGCACTACGAACTGTCTGGCGCCGGTCGCCAAGGTCATTCATGAAAAGTTTGGGATTCGCAACGCCCAGATGACCACGATTCACTCGTACACGAACGATCAGCAGTTGCTCGATCTGCCGCATAAGGACCTGCGACGCGCCCGCGCGGCGGGTTTGAACATGATTCCGACTTCGACCGGCGCGGCGAAGGCAGTGTCGCTGGTGCTGCCCGAATTGAAGGGAAAATTCGACGGCATCAGTGTCCGCGTGCCCACGCCCAACGTTTCGCTCGTCGATGTGGTAATCGACGTCGACAAGGAAACGACCAGTGAAGAAGTGAACCGGGCTCTGAAGGACGCGGCCAATGGAGAACTTGCCGGGATTCTCGGCTTTGCCGAAGAGCCTCTGGTCTCTTCGGATTTCAAGCAGAATTCCAACTCGTCGATCGTAGACGCTGAATACACCAAAGTCATCGGCGGACACATGATCAAGATCCTTTCCTGGTATGACAACGAGTGGGGTTATTCCTGCCGGGTGCGTGACTTGATCAAGTTTATTGCGGGCAAAGGCCTTTGAGATCTCAGATCTGAGATTTGTACTGGGGAATATTGGCCTGGTGCTTTGTACTTAGTGCTTTGTACTTTGATGTGCTCCTTAGGTACCGGTCCAAGTCCAAAGTACTAAGAACAAAGCACCGAGTACCAGGTACTATTGATGGCGAAACTCTCCATAAAAGACCTCGACCTCTCCGGCAACCGCGTCTTCATCCGCGTTGATTTCAATGTTCCGATTAAAGACGGCGCCGTCACCGACGATACGCGGATTCGCGCGGCCCTTCCCACGATCAACTACGCAACTCAAAATGGCGCCCGCGTGATTTTGGCTTCACACCTCGGCCGGCCAAAAGGACAGCGTGTCGATAAGTGCAGTCTCAGGCCGGTTTATCTGAAGCTTCTGGAATTGCTGGCAACGCCGGCGACCAAGGTTGTAATCGATAGCCCGATTGGCTCCGTTGCTTCGGCTACAATTGATTTCGCGGAAGATTGCATCGGCGAAGCTGCCGAGACCAAAGCAAAGGCGCTGAAAGACGGTGACATCCTTTTGCTCGAGAATCTTCGCTTTCATTCCGAAGAAGAGAAGAACGACGAAGCCTTTGCGCGCCAGCTCGCGTCCCTCTGCGACGAGCTTTATGTAAACGACGCATTCGGCGCCGCGCACCGGGCGCATGCTTCGACCGCCGGGATCACCAAATTCGTAAAGCAATCAGCGGCGGGTTTGTTGATGGAGAAGGAACTCGATTATCTCGGCCAGGTTATCAACAATCCTGAACATCCGTTTGTGGCCATTCTTGGTGGCGCCAAAGTCTCGGACAAAATTCCGGTAATCAATGCCTTGATTGATCGCAAAGTCGACCGTCTTTTGATTGGCGGCGCAATGGCCTATACGTTTTTGAAGGCGGAAGGATTTACTGTGGGAAAATCGCTGGTCGAAAACGAAATGCTGGATACGGCCCGGCAAATAGAATCGCGCTGCAAAGATTCAGGCGTCGGGTTGTTGTTGCCGACCGATCACCAGGTGGTCGATAGCTACGAACCAATCAAGGGCGATCACGTTGTGAGTAAGACGATTCCGATCGATTTCACGAACGCCGGTCATGCCGGGATGGACATTGGGATCGAAACGGTCAACCATTTTGCGAACGCTTTGAAGGACGCGAGGACCATCATCTGGAACGGGCCGATGGGCGTCTTCGAAGAACCTCCGTTTGATGAGGGCACAGTCGGGATTGCCAGGGCGGCCGCCGCAGCCGCCGATCGCGGAGCCATTGTGATCGTTGGAGGAGGGGACTCGGTGGCGGCTGTGGCGCGCGCTGGAGTCGCAGATCGCATCACGCATATCTCGACGGGCGGTGGGGCGACTTTGGAGTTTTTAGCGGGTGAGGAATTGCCGGGTGTCAGTGCGTTAACCGAGAAGCCTCCGACCAACTGAGAATGCCCCGCGCGATTTCATATGGAAACTTTGAATGGGACAGGGAGAAAGCCTGGCTGAATCTTGCCAAGCACAAGGTTTCATTCGAAGAGGCTGCGACCGTGTTTGAGGATCCTTTCTTCTTTGCTTTTAAGGATCTCAAGCACTCACTGGGTGAAGACTGCTATGTTATCATTGGCATTTCCGAGAGGAATCGCCTTTTGACGGTTGCCTTTACCGAGCGCAGACGCACTCGCATTATCAGCGCGCGCAAGTCGAATTACTATGAAACAAAGCTTTACCAGGAAGAAAGCGGAGAAGCGCTCTAGCTTGGACGAAGTCGATCCGCTGGACGACCTCGACATTAAGCAGCTCAAGCTCGTTGCCCGTGGGCGAGGGTGGGGCACAAACCCTACGCTAGGAAAGGCGCGTGCGCGGGCTTTAGCAATTCCCAACAAACCTGCTCGCCCGCAACCGCGAAAGAAGCGAAGCGCTTGATTCTTCAGTGCTCCTAAGACGATTCGACCGATAACCAATACACCTATGCGTAAACCAGTCATTGCTGGAAACTGGAAGATGTACAAGACCGTCGGCGACTCAGTCGCGACGGCGCTGGCCCTGAAGCCGCTGGTGGCTAATGCGAATCACTGTGAGGTGGTAATCGCACCGGTCTTTACAGCTTTGAAAAGCGTGGCCGATCGTTTGGAAGGATCGAACATACGAGTAGCGGGGCAGGATTGTGCGCCGGTTGCCGAAGAAGGTGCCCAGACCGGTGAGGTCGCGGCGTTTCAGTTGCGCGACGTCGGCGCCAGCTATGTGATTATTGGCCATTCCGAACGACGCCAGTTTTATGGCGAGACCGATCCGGTCGTCCAGCAAAAAATCCAAGCAGCCCTGGCAGCAGGACTGCAGGTCATTCTTTGTGTCGGTGAAAGTCTTGAGCAGCGCCAGCGCGGCATCGAGGTTCAGGTGGTAGCCGGGCAATTGCGCGGCGGACTTGGTGGTTTGACAGCCTCGGATCTCGACCGTATCATCGTCGCTTACGAGCCTATTTGGGCCATCGGCACCGGAACGGCCGCAACGCCGGAACAAGCGCAGGAAATGCACGGGCTTATCCGGCGGGCTTTTGCTGAAAAAATATCTGAAGCAGGCGCGGATCAGCTCCGAATTCTGTACGGTGGTTCCGTGAAAGCAGATAACATCAAGAGTTTGATGTCCCAGCCCGATATCGATGGGGTGCTGGTAGGAGGCGCGAGTTTGAGCGCCGAAAGTTTTGCACAGATTGTTAATTACAAGGAATAGTCAGTAGGCCGTTGTTAGTTGTCAGTTGTTTCCGCGGATTCAACGACAACTGACAAATGACAACTGACAATTGACGAATTATGTTAGCTTACATTTTTTACGGATTGTTCATTCTTGCGTGCGTCATCCTGATCATTTCGGTGCTGCTGCAACCTGGTAAGGCTGATGCCGGCGCATTGTTTTCAAGCTCCGTGTCCAGCACGGCTTTTGGACCGCGCGGCACCCAGACATTGCTGTCCAAGCTGACAATTGGCGCCGCGGCCAGCTTCATGTTGTTGGCGCTATGCTTGTCTCTGCCATTCATTAATGGCACGACTTCAGTATTGCAATCGGGGATTCCCGAACAGGCGCCGGCGGCAACTCCGACACCGACACCGCAAGCCACCCCGGCAGCGGCGACACCAGCGGCGACACCGGCGGCGACACAGCCCGGAGCTAAAACTTCGCCTTCACCGGCAAAGAAGTGAGAGCTTTTAATTTTTGAAGTCTTGCCCAAACGAGCCGAAGTGGCGGAACTGGTAGACGCGCACGTTTGAGGGGCGTGTGAGGTAACTCGTGGGGGTTCGAGTCCCCCCTTCGGCACCATACTTCTTCGATTTATCTGAGCAAATCCACTTACTTTTCAATTTAGTGTCCACTTAGTGCCCACGTATTTGCGCTATCAGTGCATACGATGGACACAGTGGAACCATGATGGCCGTTGGAGTCCCACAGGGGGACTCCAAAAGAAGGGTCCCGTTGGCTTGGCGAATGAGGTGACGATCAAATGTAATGACGAAACGGTAATGGAGGAATGTCTTTTACGGGTCCGGCAGTAAGAATCTCACCGACAGCATCCGCGAACTTAAGCGTCACAGGTAATCCATCCGCAAAGACACAAGCGTTGTAGTTTAGTTTTGTTAGCGCCATGATGTCGGCCAACACGGTTCTTAATTCGGCTTTGCCTCTACATACGTCGACGAGCAATGGATTTGGTACTCCTCTGCCAGGATATGTTTGCAGTCGAGGTATGAAACCCTTCGTCCACAGAAAGGCGGTTCTTTCGTCTCTCATATAAGCGAGCCCGCGAAGCGGTGCATGACGGCCCTTACGAAAGATTTTCAGGTTTCCTTCGTGGCGAATTCTAATGCCGACGAGATTTGTACTCGAATCTACAGCGTCTCGAAAGCCGTCCCATTCGTTATGTTCAAATCGCACTTTCCCGTGAATGAATAGTTCCCGCGGTGATTCACCCTTGTGACGCCTGTAGGAGTCGATGGCTAGCCCAACAACCTCTTTGGCAGCTTTACGAGACAGGTGATAGTCGCCTCTTCCGGGTGTAAGCCACGGGCCAACGGCACCCTTGAAGACAACTCCATCTCCTGAATCCAAGAACATTTGAGCGGCGCAGCACGCGGAATGGGGATCAGGGTTCAATTGGTCCTGCTTGAACGCTAACCCGATGTAGCACACTCCGTCTCGTATTTCGTTGATCTTCCAAGGTCGCCCGCCCGCCTTATAAAACACTGCGGTTGATAAGTTCCACGCGATTGCCGATGGATCGTCGACCTGCCTAATAGGACGATTGAACTGATTAACAAATTCATCAGGAGCTATCGTCGTCTCGCGTATGACTTGAGTTAGAATTTTTTGGTCCAGAAGGCGAGCCTTCAGCTGATTATGAAAGTGGACTTCGTAGTTGTAAGGAATGGCTGCGATGTTGTCCTCTTCGAAAAAAGACGGTTCGTTCTGTAATCTGCGCGCGCTTTTCGGATTTCTCTTGTCAGAGGCCTCTATTTTCAAAGCGTCTTCAACGATTGATTTGGGCCTACATTTCTTCCAGAGGTTCTCAGGCACAATGACGAACCAAATATCGACCTGTTCTTCTTCTTGTCTTCTAGCGTCCAAAATTCGCTCGCTAAAAACAGAGACTGTTTCATACACGCGCTTATATCGGTCATCCAAAAAAAGGTGTCGCTCTATCTCCCCTTCGGGAATCATAATTTCCAAGATGGGTTTCGCCGGCCAGGGAATGCCGAATGCCGTTTGAAAACCTGGAAAGAAAGGGCGGTGAGTGATTGGCTTGCCCTCCTTATCGAGTTCGTAAATAGGGGTTTGAATTCGATCAACCCAATCCTTGTATCGTCGCACTCCGCCTTGCGTACCGATAACGCCAGCGCGAATGCCGTAGAGTTTGGCTTCGTCAAGTGGGCCAAAAAGCGTTAGCCCATCCCTTGGGTCCTCCATAGCTTGGCTATGACCGAATGTTAATCTCGACTCAATAAACTTCGTTAGATTTGTCATTGATCCACTGAATCTTCGTCCATGTCTGTAGAAACGTCATCTAACTCCGCTTCATCCACATCGTCTACGTCCGCGAACCCCAACTCTCCAGGTTCAATGAAGGAGACTTCGCTTCGAAAGAGCAACGGGAATTTCCTCACGTTGGCGACTGCGTGTCCACCGAGTGGAACAGAAATAGTGTCGCCGCCCTCAGCCAACCAATTCATCGTCGCAAGAATGCGATCCCGCCAGTCATCATTCCACCAGTTTCGACACTGACTCATTCGTGCCCGATGCAAGCGGTCTACACTTTGCCAAATCTCTTTCCCATCGTAAGAAAACAGAACGTGCGCTCTCACAGCGAAAGCGAATGCTGGATAAACCATCGCCTTCGCGCTCAAACCAAAGTGCCAATATCTTAACCGCTGCCCGCCATCCGCCGTCTTAAGGGTTTTGTATCCCATGATGTAACGATATGCAGACTGACCATCTGCGCCAGTAAAGTTGAGCCTGTCCCTATCGATCTGATCCTTCACAAAATAAAAACACCAGTTATCATTCGCCATTGCATGGATTCCAAGTCGGCGCTTTACAACCATGCGCCGCCATCCCTGCGCCAGCAAATGGACTATTGCGTTACGCCCTTGCCGAGCGTCTGCTAGAGTCTGTGCATGTTTTCCCTGTAAAAGATCCTGTGTCCGGAAACGATGGGAGTCCGGGATCAGCAGGCCTTGCGCAATAGAATTCTGAAATTCTTCGCGCGGCGCAAACGTGAAGGCACCGCTACCGAACGTGAAAATGGGATGCGGTGATTGTATCTCTGTCAAACCATTTATCTCTAAGAGTGATGTGCCACGAAATAAGTGAAAATAAATGTCCTCGGGCAACGATTCAATCTCAAACCAGTTCGACAAATGATCCTCAGGTTTGACTAACACGCCCTTGTCAGCACTGAATTGATCGCGCCACCACGAAGCGGCTACGAATGGTGTGTAAGACGAATCCTTCGGTATCGATTCCTGCTCTAGTTTTTCGAGAAGCTGTTGCAAGCCTTTCGCCCACCCACCATCAAAGGGAATCGCAGTTAAACGCTTAATTTCGATATTCATCTCGTTGTATGCAAGACCATCAATGGGAAGAGGCAACACAAAGTCTTGCATACCGGGTTGTACCGCAACGGCCTTTGCTACTGCGAGTTCTTGAAGCGGTCCCAGCTTAACGTTCGACACACGTGAAAGAACATATATGAATTTGGCCGTTCGCTCGCGAATCGCTTCCTCGATATTCCTCCAAAAATCCTCCCCACCTTTGAGCCGTACTAAGTCACACCACACAGGATAGCCTTCGCTGATCAGGCGAAGCGTTAACCACCTGGCGAATTCATTGTCTTCGGGATTCGCGTGGCTTATGAAGATCTTGTCACGCATTGGCGGTCATTGACTTTGTCAAGACGAGATTAAGACTATTAGGAAGATCGATCATAAATTGAAGACAAGTGTTCATTCTAAGCTAGAATCTTCTCTGCTGAACCTTCAGCTCTTCCATACAACGAGCCAACCGTTCATTCAGATCCTTCACCTGATGCATCAGGTTGGCCGGGTTTGAAACCGCAGCGAGGATGTCGTCAGAGGAAATCTCATCTCCAAGTCCATGCAATTGGTATATCACTTCTTTGTCGGGAAATCCGCGTAATGCTGCATTACTGATTCGTCTCCATGACTTTGGATTCTTGGACTGGTGTACGTACGCTTCAGACGCAACCGCGGTCCCTCGCTTTGCCAGCCTGGCGATTCGAGCGCAGCGGTCAACAGCGCTTCCCAGATAATCACGCGGAAAGCCTTCGAAATGAATATCGGCTGCTTCGCCGTAGTCAAAGGAATATTTTGCTAACGATCGGGGAGTCAGCCGCCGGAGGTTTTCTTCAATATTCCATAAACAGGCTTCCATGTTGACGGAACAAATTCCTCTGTCGGTTTCCGTAAATACACCCATCACCTCGTCGCCGATATACTTAACGACTGCACCACCATGTTCTTGGATGACACCGGACACAATAAACAGAAATCGGGCAACAATGGGTAGCCATTCGTCTTGACTGACCTTGTGCTTCAACTCCGTCGAGCCAACCAAGTCCACGAATAGTATTCCGAGACCTGCTGTTGTGCGACGCAGTTCGTCTTGAAGCTTATTAATTGAATCCGCAGCCAAAAGGATATCTTTGATATCACGCGTTTCCGATCGGTCTGTCATTTCATTTCACTCTCATGTTGACTATCTGTTAATGCGTCAAGAATGCCTTTCCGAAGATCGTTATGATTTACAGCCCACACCTCCTTTCCAACTGTATCCCGTAGTCGAGGCGAAACGAACACGCGAAGTATTTTGCTAAGCTCTCCGAAGTTATCATCAAGCACCCTCAGCAATGGCGACACCTTAGTAGCCGGCTCAATAGGACCATCCGGCACTTTAATAAAGATTGGCCCTCCCAAGTCCATCCTTCTCATCGGCATGTCGAGTAAGACCTCACCCCTTTGAACGTCATCGCTGAAGCCGTGAGCATGGGCGAATAGTTCAATCACCTTGTGAATCTTCGCTAGTGCCGCCTTCCTTCTCGCGAAACCATATTCCTCGTCATGGAAGGCATTAAGCAATGCCACATTCCCATGCAAGGGCAGCCCGAGAACTCTTTTGTATATTCGGTCACGATTAGTCGTTAAGCCCGAGATTGGGGCCGGCGCATTAAATGCGCGCAGATATTCCTCGGAAAGGTAATGAAGCGCGGCAGTGTCGCCTTGTTGCATCGTATCCTGCAGAAACCGATCTACTGATTGTCCAGGCCGATTGTATAGCTCCTGAATTGTCCAAATAATCATCGCTTCCATCGCACGGTTTGTGTGGTGCCAGTAAATCCGTCGGAAATTCCAATATCTCGCAAAACACACACTCTCCACAGCCGGTAAAGCGCTATAAGGAAACACGACGTGCCAGACAAGCCCTTTGTCGGTTGAAACCAAATCAACATCAATTTTGTCCAACAATCCTTGAACGTCTATGCCCAGCCCGAATGGAACTCCCGTTGTCTCAGCATCGTCGCGAAGATAAGCCAGCTTATCCGCATCTATACCTGCATTCAGAATTGACTTAATAATCGCTTCCGGAGGATCAGCGTCGATCAAGAGGGAATTGGAGATCAATCGCTTCAAGACGTCGGATGTGATCTGTCGCCCTTCCAAAAGGGATTCCAGACTCAATGCAGCTTGGCCGGGCAAACCTTGAGGTTGATCTTCCAAAAATGTTTTGATCACAGGTGCCTGTGTCACTTGAGAGACGCCAGCTTCTTGAAAATAATGAAGGAACGGAAAGTGATTGATATCATGCAGTAATGTCAGGGCTTCCAGCCGATCTATGTCGGCAGGGCTCATATGAAAGAGAAATTTAGCGCTTTGAGATAGCGCTTTCCATACTTGCTGGCAATGCCCTAAGGCTGACAGGACGTGATCAAAACGGGTTTGCGTGGCTCCCGGGTAGATGTACTTGACCAAAGACAACTGGTTCAAATTGTGAAGTCGTCGCAGTGTCGGATGCGACATCAGCGCCGCTAGTGAATCACGCACCTCAATCTTCGAGTTGGGATGCACGATCACTCTCGGCGGCGCGAGTTCTTGGTGTGCGAATGCATGCTCGTAATAATGTGGTCCGTGCTCAAGCCTTTGGATCCTGTCTAACAACTGGTTGGCATCGCAAATATATCCCGTGCAGCGTTTGTGAGTGTCGCCAGAGGAGTCAATGTTCCAACGTAACAGGTCCTCTGCGATGTAGCCCAAGTACTTACGATCGAAGGCGGTCAAGACTCGTGGTTCCAATTTCAACACGTCTTGCAGGAGCAGACCAAAGTGATATAAATCCAGAGCCGGAAACATCAACTCCTCTAGCAATGATCGGTTCCAATCGCGGCTTCGATTTCCTTGGGCTTCTAACACCCTTCGCACCGTTTCAGGCAATCTGCGAGGATCTACAAAAAAAGAAGTTTCAGTCGGATCACTCGAAAGGAAACTCTTTGAAAAACCAAAATCAATTAGAACTGCTTTGCTCCAACGGGTTTCAATCAGGACGTTCTGAATTTTGATATCGCCATGAAGTAAATGTTTTTGATGCAGATACTGTAAAGACAGTGCCAGCTCGAGGATATTCTTGACTATTGTCGAACGAGTGGGTTGTGGGGGTGAACTTAGGACACGATCGAATTTGTGACCATCTATGAAACGCGTAACAATGAATGGAATATCCATATCGCGCGTGTCCAAAGCCTCATGAATCGCAAAGTAGTTTGCAGTCGGCTTAAGCTTTCCGCACGATATGTACCGCTGCAGATTCGGATGAGTTACATCTCGAAGTCGTTTCAGCTCATTCTTGTAGCGTGAATCGAAGTCTTTGACAAAAGCGGCTTGCTCAATGGATTGCGCGAACAGATTTCCCGGTAGCGGCACATAAAACTTTATGGCAAGGAGAAGGTCTGGATCTTTGACGTAATGACCCTTGTAAACGACGCCATCACCGCCCTTGCCAATGAATTCAGTAATCGTCAGCGTTTCGTCTACGGTGTCCTTAAGCTTAATCTTCGTAATGTCAGCTGTTTTAGGCATCCGCGCTCAATACGGCAGTGTCGAAGGACACTAGACCCAATGATGAATCGCAGGGCGTAAGGGCTAGGAGTCCAGAGAAGCCCTCTGCTTGGTGGAAACTTCATGGAATGTAGTTCAATGCAATAATTCAGTCAAGCCGATGTCACATCAGCGGCCAGATCGTTTTGAACCCGACTCGCACGTTCATCCAAGCAGCTCTCTCAGGCCGCATTTCCACCGGCAAGCTTCTCGAGTGATTCGCCCGCTTCTTCTCTTGAATGCTTCGTCGCGTGTGAGTAGTACAGAACAAAAGCCTTGTCGGACCAGCCCATCCATTCCTGCACAGTCTTTGGGCTGACGTTGCTTTCCAGAAGATGTGTGGTCGCCGTGTGTCTGGCATCATGCAGTACTAGGCCGTCCGGATTGTTTCGCCCGTATGGCACGCCGGCGCGCTCGCAGGCTTCCCTGAGAATCCGATAGAACTTCGGCGAGATGTTTCCGCTACGTGAGAAGACCAAATCAGTTTTCGACGCGTTGTAAAACTCGCGCAGAATGTCGATCGACGTTGCTCCAAGCGGACCAATAACTTTGTAATTGCCGGTCTTGCCCTGTCTGATTCGTACCGTTCTGGCGTCCCAGTTGATACTCGTCTTCGCAAGCAGGTTCATTTCGCTATGGCGTAATCCGTTCAAAAGGCAGAACTGAACTTTGCGGCCGACTCTGTAACGCGCGATCGCCGCTTGAACGTTTTCTTCTTCTCGCTTCGGTGCATATAGCTCGCCAAGAATGACTTTGATTTCATGCTCACTCCAGACTCTTTCTCTGCGGCCGTCCAGGATCTTTGGCCGCGGTATTCGCGGAGGTCGCCATTGCTCGAGGGCAGGGAAGTAGTTCTCAGCTTGATTGAACATCGCCACGATAATGTTCAGTTCACGGTCTATAGACTGAGGTTTGAGGCCGTCACCCATTCTCTTGTCGATATACTTCTTGCAATCCGCCTTGGTGATTTCGTCAACGCACACTCCGGCGGGCACAAGATCCCGGAGATAACTCAGCACGCGCGCTGTTCGCGTCTTTTCTCTGCGATTCTGAATATCATCTGTGTACCGTTTGCAAAGTTCGAGCAAGGTTGGACGGTCTAAGGCGATTGGCAGTCCGAAGCGTCGTGCAACTGAATCATGCTTGATCTTGTACGCAACGGCTTCAGCTTCACCACGCCTTAAGAAAAACTTGCGAACACGTTGGCCTGTCGACAATCTTACGTCGAGCCTGAAAACGTTTCGTTTCAATCGGCGCGAGTACACCTGTTTGATCATCCCCTTCACTCCTCAAGCTAACTCGCCAACCGCAGCATTTTTCGTCTCCCGCGTTCAATTGCGTGTGCTTGTCCGATTTTCAGATCTACCAGCGCCTCGACCTCGTCTCGGATAAGCATTACGCGTCTGCCAAAACCTGGAACGTGGGTAAGCCGCTCAGTTCCGCCTTTTCGTTGCCGCAAGGTGTTTGGGTGCAGACCGCCTAGCAACTTGCCGGCATCTTCGAAGCTCATTAGCCGGGATTTGTCCATGAGTCGTGTCCTCCTGACGAATCTTTCAAGATCGCGGAGGCACTGACCGCTTTTTTTAAGTAAATCCTTCGGTCACGATTCCGGAGAGTTGCCGCGAGTTGCGGCCACATGATGCACTCTTGAATGAGTGAAGGGACGCCTGCACGCGTGTCGGCGTCAAAAGAAGCCGAAGACTGTTTCGAAGGTGGATACTTGAGCGGCAGCTACTTTTCCGTCAACGCCAATATTCCTTCTAAGCTGATCGTGTGCGCGCAACACGGGCAGCTGACCAACTCTGATTGGGGTCGAACGTATATGGTCTGGTAAGGCAGAATGTTGATTAGCTCAGCCTTCTCGCGCATATCGTGCAGGTGCAGTGCAGTCATGCCTTTGCGCAAATAGAGTTCGATTTCACGCCGGGGCCAACCCAGTTTCTCGACAAACGTCGTGAAGTGTCGGCCATTCGATCGAGCTTTAGCCACGCGTTCTTTGGCGAGTGAGAGCCATAGCTCACGATCTTGCGTTTTGGGGACAAACAGAACGGCCAAATCGACATCGCTCAGCGTCGGAGACTCGTCGACAAAACTGCCGAATGCGATCACTTCATCGATCCAGAACATCACATCTGGATTGGCATTGACTTCGTTTACTCGTTTGAGGAACTCCTTGACCAGGCGATCTGCTGTGGCGCGCTTAATCCGCTTTCTGGCGGTTGTCATTCTCAGCGCATGACCCTTGATCGTCAACTGATAAAACTTGACGCGGTCGCCTTCAGTACTGAGTCTACACATTACATTGGCAAGATTGTTCGAGACCTCAACCATCAGGCCGTCTCTGGTCAGGGTTCGAACGAGGCGCAGCGCGTGACTCCGTGTGATTCTAAGTGTCTCCGCAACGATTCCCGTGCTAAAACCGGCAAAGCCACACTCGCGCAGCAATCGGCGAATCTCAAGAGCGGGGAAACCAAATAGTTTTTGATTGGGTTGTATGTTCATAAGAGTGTTTGTGTCGATCCAGTGCTGGGATCGTTTCCTGGCAACAGCGTCCTTTCGCAAGTTTGTCCGAGCGCTCTTCTCAGAGTGCCTGGGCGATGCGCACTACAACCGCCATGCCAGAAAACTCATCGTCGTCCCCTTGGTAAGACGATGTTGTCGCGTTATTTTGGGTGCTTCGGTGTTGACCGAGCCTTGTAACTAATTCGCGAAAGGGCGTGTGACGCACGTTGAGAAATTCTTTGCGTCACTTGGAAATAATGGAAGAAATATTTGTCGATTAATTTCGGAGCGCCCAATTCAAGTCATTTACTGTCCGATCCCCTCATAGTCGATCACCAAGGAAGGGACAAAAAGACAACCCGCAGAGCCGGCGACGCCGAATCTAGCTGGCGGGGGCAACCGATGGTTACGTTCTGAGTCCACGAGCAAGAACGTCCAATCAGAAGAGCAATCGCTTGGGGGCACTTATCCGAGGAAATTGAGAGATAAGTTGATGAAGTCTTCCGAAACGCGATCTGCTGACTCAGCCTTGCCTTTGGCGTGCAAATCCGTTGATGCCAAACTTGCAAAGTCGTCGAATGCTCTGCATAGCCGTAACTTACCGCGCAGCTTGGGAGAGACGTGGTTGCACGAAATCCAAGTTGCATTTATTCTGTCCAAGCTACGGCTGTCTCATCACTAAGCGACTCCGGTAAGTACACTAAGACCCCTTTGCCATTGAGTTGCAAGGGCAAAAAGCGAGGTCCGACTTAGGCGGCTTCTAGAAGAGTAGTAACACGGTTTCCAGAAGATTGATCGCCAGTTCTGTCGCTGACGCGTCGATGCCGCCGTCCGATGAAACAGTCGATCCGTTCTGCGGTGACGAATCATCGGGCGTTTGCCGGACAATCGCGCAGGGCGGTGTCTCAGTTATGCCAGGAGCGGGAGGTGCGCAAGCTGGGGAAGTTCCTTCACCGGCGAGGACGGATGTCCCAAGCACCAGCATCAAAGCGAAGGCCATACCTAGTTTTTTTAGGTTTCGCATCGTTTTCTCCGTTGGGTTGTTGAATTGATACTGAGTTTCTCTCGACCAACACGAAGCCGCGTTCGGTCTAATGCGGAGTCTCATCAGCATCGGATGAATGCACGATTCGTGTGTGCAAGGAGTTTATCATCTAGATAGAAAGGCGGACCTCACATGAACTTGGAGGCGAAGCTAGCGGCGCTCAAGAATCAAAGCCATGACCTCCCGCTTGCTGAGCGGGCCCAACTTTCGTGTAGTCTGGCTAAACAAATGGAAAAGGCTGGCGACTATGAAGCAGCCCGCCAGGTACTGGCAGAGTTTTGGCCGGATCGAAATGAACCACCGAGGGTGGAAGGTCTTGACGAATCGGCTCAAGCAGAAGTGCTTTTGCGCGTGGGCGGTCTGGTTGGATGGCTGGGAAGTGCGGACCAAACCAGGGGCGGGCAGGAGCGCGCAAAGGATCTCATCACGCGCAGTATTGAGATCTTGACGGCCCTTGATAAACCTGATCGAGTTAGTGAAGCGCGGGCAGACCTTGCGCTTTGTTATTGGCGTGAAGGGGCATTCGACGAAGCACGCATCACTCTTGACGGCGCCATAAAGTCTCTCACCGACAAGCATGGGGACTTGAAAGCTTGCATTCTCATTCGCGCGGGAATGGTAGAGGCATCGGCAGGTCGTTCAAACGAGGCCTTGCAATTCTATGAAGCGGCCAGGCCGTTTGCCGAGCGAAGCAATGATGCCGCGCTGAAAGGCACCTTCCACAATAGCCTTGCCACATTGTTAACCCGACTCGCCGCCACGGAAGAAAGGGCGGACTATTCAGACAAAGCATTGATTGAATACGCAGCCGCCAGCGTGCATTTTGAAGCAACCGGCAATGATCGTTATGTGGCACGAATGGAAAATAATCTAGGCAACCTGTTCTTCAATATCGGACGATACAAAGATGCTCACCGTCATCTTGATCGCGCCCGGGATCTCTTCCGCCAGTTGAGAGACATAGGAACTGCTGCACAAGTTGACGAGACTCGAGCTCGAACGCTTATGGCTGAGGGACAATTGGTTCAAGCAGAGCGTGTGGTTCGATCTGCGGTTAAGACACTCGAACGAGGTGGCGAGCAAGCAGTATTAGCGGAAGCACTGAACACTTATGGAATTGTGTTGGCCCGCTTAGGTCACGAAACTCGATCACGAGCGCTGCTGGAGCGTGCGGCCGCAGTTGCTGAAACGATTGGGGATCTCGCCGGAGCTGGTCGAGCTCAGTTAAGCATTATCGAAGCGCTTGGTGACAGAATGCCAGTCAAAGAGATGATCGCGAAATATCGGATCGCTCTTCAGCTTTTGAAACATTCTCAAGATCCGTTAGCGCGCAAACGGTTAATGGATTGTGCAGAGAGGTTGTTGTCTGCGTTGGAACGCACAGATGACACAACTCAACAATTTGAATCGAGTTGGGAAGGATTTTCTCTTAAGCGCCAAGTGGTCAACTATGAAAGGAATCTGATCGAGCGCGCCTTAAGAGATGCTGAAGGCTCGGTAACCAAAGCGGCGCAATTACTCGGATTTAAGCATCATCAAAGCCTCATTTCTCTGATAAGCGGTCGTCACAAACACTTATTGAACTTGCGCTCAACCGTACGAAAGAGACGGCGCCATCTTTTCTCTGCTTCCAAGCACATTCAAAAGACTGCTGTTCACGAAGTGAAAGATTCAACCACAACACAACTCTCCATTCTTCACATTGAAGACGATAAGACGGTGGCTAAATCGCTCAGCGAGATTTTGGCGTCAAAGGGCTTCGACATTGATACGTGTACCAGCGGCACAACTGCATTAAAAGTTCTCACGGGCGATGCTCACTACGACATGATTATTTGTGACAGCGACCTGCCTGGTCTCTCCGGACTCGAATTGGTTCGTCGCGCTCGAAGCATTGCGCGATGGCGCGGCACGCCGATTATCATGCTCTCAGGAGACGATTGCGAGAAAGAAGCTTGGCGCGCGGGTGTCGGCGCCTTCCTGCGCAAACCGGAAGCGATTAATCAAGTTGCTTCAACGATCACCAGACTTCTGGAAGAACGCAAAAGTAAGAAGGAATAGGCGGAACACTTGTTGGCTCGCTGCATCATTGTTCGAGTCATAAGAATTATGCGGTTCGGGTCGATTTCGAATCGACGTCAGGCGATTTTGGTCTTGCCCTGCCGCTTGAAGTAAACGCTATAGATCTCAAGCATCTGTTATGTGGGGCACTCTTTATTAATGGTGCGCGGATCCGGCGCACCACCAAACATTGAAAGTAATATCAGTTCGCGCAGTCATCTAGCTCGTATGACAGGCGTTAGAGCAGTAATAGCACCCGTCCGCCTGTGAGTAATACTTCTTGGCTTCAGCTACGGCGGAATGGCAATTAGAAAACTCACCCAGGTATTGCCTATGCTCTGATTCTGGAAGACGCGAACAAGTTGAAATGTGGACCTCATGATCGCCGTTAGCCTGAGCTTTCTTGTTAACGTTGTATCTCGACATGTGAGTTGTTCTCCTTCAAGCCAGTTGGTACTTCACACGTAAGCACTTAACAGTCGCAGTACCTTCAGCGGCGACACCGCTGCAAGTTGTCGAGGTTATTGTCCTTAACAGCGTCGGGTGCCGATCGGATGTGCGTGCGCGTGCAAAAAGGACAGGTATATTTATCAACCTGGGCTATCTTCTGCGACGTTTCGCCATAAGTATAAAAGGTGTGGCGTTGGTCCATGGCTGCTAATACTTCGCTGAGTTGCCAGTAACGGCTGTATCCCGAAGTGTCACCGGTACCAACGGCAACAATGTGAGCCTTATCATTGGGCAAACTGGCCGGTTCCTGCGTGGTGCAAACAATTCGATATTCAGCCATGGCGTTTCACTCACCCCTTTTTTCTCTGCTAGACCGTCGTGTTCCGGCATCAGCAGCCGCCGATTGGGGCAATCTCAATAGAGCCGCCCTTACTTCTAATGGATTGTCGGCCGAAACGTTACGAACTTAAGAGATAATGGGCGGGGGAGGTTCAGCGCGCGAAGCAACGATCTAACTCGCTGAAAATATTACAAGGCACGTGAATCCAATGCGGCGTTAACTCTAGTCCGGCCGCAAATTATGTGAAGGCGGCTTCATTTATCTTGAGCCACGCGTGTTGTGGACCATGCCTTAGGCACTAAGTCTTCGACGATCAGCTTAAGGAATTTGCGCCTTTCCTGAGCTGAACCAGGAGAGCTGACGTGAGAGGCTAGCTAATCGAGTTTTATCCGTCCTATCGCCACTCACCTTGCAATGTGAATGACGCCCAATAGTATGGCGACGCCCATCGCTTGTCGTTCATGAGCGATACTAGCGCAGCCCGTAACGCCGCGGCGGGCCGCATGCCTTCCTTCAACACTCCATGATAAAAGCGGACCATCAACTCTGTCGTTCCCCAGTCGCTTACATCCCACAGGCTTACGACCACGCGAGGTGCTCCGGCGTGCATGAATCCACGGGTTAGACTCACCAGGCCCTCTCCTCTGATATCCTTGCCAATGCCTGTCTGGCACGCACTCAGAACCACTACCTCAGCCGGAAGCTTCAGGTTAAAGATCTCATGCGCCCTTAAGAACCCGTCTTGGGGATCTCCACGTTCGTTCACCAGAGAGAACACAACACCTGACAACTCTGGATGCACGCTGTTCAAAAGACCGTGGGTGGAAAAATGCACGTAACGGTACTGGCTCAGCTCCGCGTTGGTAGCTGTTTCCCGACTGGCAGCAAAATCCAGCGCCAAACGGCTCTCAGCCGGGGGAACCATAGCCACTATCTGCTCTGCTTCCTGACGCGTGCCAGGGAGACGTGGAACATACATTCCTTCAGTCGCGACGCCCGTATCTTCGGTTGCCTTGAGCAGTTGACGGTCGATGGCGTTTTCACCGCGTACCGGTGCTTCGTTGGCGCTCTTTGGTGAGTCCCGCACTTGCCTGTCTCTAATTCTCTTAACCCGCGGATCGTCTTTCATAAACACCGGATCGGCCAGCGCTACCACACTTTTTGGCGCCGGTGTACGTCCCGCCACTTCTCCCCGAACCACTGACAATGTGGAGGCCGAAGGGAGGTTTACGATTTCATGATCGGCTATTAAAGGCCTTGGGGGGCTCGTTGCTCCGCCATTTCCGACCGGTAAAGCGGCAAACGGAACAAAGTGAAGAGGGCCGTCAGCAACAATCATCAATCGCTTCTTTCCCAACTGTCCCGCCGCGGGAGCAAGCACCATGCGGCTCAGGGACGCGGCAGCTATTGGGACTTCCAGGTCAGCCTTCGCGACCCGGACTTCTCGCTGTTCGCTGGTTTCACCCTTGACATCCTTATTGCGCACATTCAAGAGATTGTAAAAGTGGCCCGCGGCCGTTTCGATCTCGTCACGTTTAGCTAACTCGAAGCTAGTGATCGAGCTTGACGTTACCACCCACAGGTAGCTGCGCTCTTCTCCGAGCGAATACTCCAGCAACACCGTGTCTTGATCGAGCACCTGAGTCTGAATCTCTTTTAGTGTGAGCGGCAACGGTTGCATTAGAGCCGCATAGTGCGGACTTGTTTGTCTGATTTCCGTTTCGACTTGCTGCAAATCCTTAATCAGCGTTTGGACCTCTTCGGCGATCGCCGTGGCTTGCACCTCTGAGTGTGGCCCCGAAAGCAATTCCATTTGGGTCTGAGCTTTTGCGTTCAGGCGACTTTGAATCGCACGCTCGCGCTGCAGCAATGCCGCATCGACGCCTTGACGTATGTCTGCGTTCGCCTCTTTGAGCGTTTCAATCAGAGAGCGAGCGCGTCCCCGCTCGTTCGCCTGAAGTGCCTTGCCGTCGTAGCCGCCATCGAGGTGTTGCTTGTGCAAACGCATTAGCAAGTCGACGTAGAACTCGTAGTAATCCTGTGAACCGGCAAAATAGGAAAGACGAAGCTCCGGATTGACTACTTTCGTTCGGACAGACTCGACATTCGCGATGGCAGACTCGATCGCGGTTAGAGAGGCGGCGAGATCCCCACGATCCCGTTCTCCAATGGCGATCTGCTTCAGTGTGAGTGATTCAGCATGGCGGTCACCAATGGCGCGATGGAGCGCAAGCGCTTGAGAACAATAGTTGAACCCCTTCTGATAATCGCGGCCACTAATCTGGCTCATGCAAATCCCAAAGAGCGCAGCGCCTTCGCCGGCACGATCATGCTCGGCTCGAAAGAGAGGCAAAGCTTGCTCGTAACACGAGAGAGCTTTTTGTGTTTCTCGTTCAAAACTGTGGTCCAGGCCAAGCGCTAAAAGCGCAAGAGCCTCTGCGTGAGGAATGCGGAAGGTGCGAGACACTGACAAAAGCTGCTCAAGACCCCCTCGGGCCTTCTGAGGCTGCTCGATCACATTCTGACCCATCAGCGTATATAGCGAGGCAATTGCAGGCGGGCCAGCGGCTTCACTCTCACGAGAAGCCGTGGCGCGAGACATCTCGAGAACTTTATTGTAATAACTGATCAGCTCCTCAGGTTTTCCCAGAAGTACATAAAGACTTCCAATCACTGATAGAGCCATCGCTTCACCTTGGCGTTCGCCCGCGACGTGAAAGAGCGCCAAAGCCTTGCCCAAATAGTCCAGCCCTTTCTCCATTTCGCCTAACTTGGTATGTATTAGCCCAAGATGAAGCAGTGTGCTGGCCTCTCCTTTCTGCTCACCAGCCACACGAAAGAGAGGCAGCGACTGCTCATACTTTTCTATCGCCTTTTGATTTTGCTCAAGCTGGCTGTAAGCGTAGCCAATCATCATCAGCATAGCTGCGTCGCCGACAGGCAGGTTGAGGGCGCGAAATGTTAATCTCGCCGATTCGAATTTCTCGATGGCTTTGGTCAGAGATGGGGGTGATCCTTCGGCCACCAGCTGCATTCCCTCCGTCATCACTCGCTTGACCTCGTCTTCCTGCGGCTTTTTGGTGTCTTGTGCGGCAATTGGGCCGCTGCTGACCAAAAGCAGAGTAATGAGGAGAAGCAGGGCGCGATGAAACGTTGAGCCGCTTCGTTTGTTTGAGTGGGTGGGAAGTTTCAGATGCATGGCTTAATCCTAAACACCGGGGCGAACGGATCGACTTGAACGAACATTGGATCGAAAATCGATCCGGTCGAGAGTTTTTCGCGAGACGCTGAATCAAACGCGCAGCGTCGGTCATGTTAAGACGAAACACAGAGCGTTACGTCGTTCAATACAGCCGAAATCAGACCTCACTACTTTCCAAAGCGTCAGAACCGTCAATTTCCCGTCTGAGCCAGGCTCGCGCGAGGTTCCACTCGCGCTCAACGGTGGACTTCGAGACTCCCAGGAGTTTCGCTATTTCGCCGAAGGTAAATCCGCCAAAGTAGTGATGCTCGACGACGTTTGCTTTGCGCGCGTCGAGAGTTTCGAGCTTCATCAGGGCCTGATTCAGGCGGAGCAATTCTTCCGATGCCTGGTCAGTTAACTTATCAGCCTCTGTGACATCAACCTGGGCGACGCGAGTACCTCCTTTAGTTATCTGCTTTCTGGCGTACTCAACCAGGATTTGACGCATACGGCGGGCGATGAGCGCGTAGAACTGTTTTCGATTGTCCCAATTGATCTTCTCTGCTCGTATTAACCTGATAAGAGCCTCATCGACCAGGGCAGTCGTTTGCAGGATATGCCCGGGCCTCTCTTTACGCATATAAGCGCGCGCAATCTTCTTCAGCTCACGATCTACCAGGGGTATCAGCTTGGCGAGCGCTTCCGAATCGCCTTGGCTCCAGGCCTGGAGCAATTCAGTGATTTCGTGGGTTGGGTCCATTTCAGCTTTCGAAAACTGGTCCCAGATTATATATCCAGAATGATTGCTGCGGTGTTCATTTCCAATGTGAATTGATGTGTCCCGCGCTGGACGTTGTGAAATCTTGCTGCGCGAGACGTGACAACGATCTTGCTGCGCAAAACAGTATTGCCATTGGAACTTGCCCTGTATAAGATGTCGCCGCAAACCCAGCCGAACGACCGAGTATTCGCGTCTGTTCGCTTGGCGTTCAACTTCCCATAGCCGGAGATAATTAGGGTGAAGCCCCACACCTGGGATCGCGTTCAAGAGATCTATTACTCGGCCCTGCCGCTGTCTCCAGATGAGCGATGCAATTTCGTCGCCCGGGCTTGTGATTTTGATCCCCTGCTCACCCAGGAGATTTGCTCGCTCCTGAAAGCTAACGATTCGTCCGGCGGGTTTCTCGAAACAAATCTCTTTACACTGGGCCTCAGCCTCATCAGCCGGCACGATTCCGCCGAGTCATCTGAAATTTCTGATCCAGTTGATGAATTAATCGGTTCGACGATTGATGGCCGATACGTGATCCAGAGCTGCCTGGCTAATGGTGGCATGGCCCGCGTCTACCTCGCATCCGACTTGAAATTGCACCAACGACGAGTAGTGGTGAAAGTGCTTCTCGACGAGTCACTGCGGGATGAAAGGATCGTGCGGAAGTTCGAGCAGGAAAGAGAAGCACTGGCCCGCGTCAATCACCCGGGAGTTGTACACATCACAGACGCAGGCACGCTGGCCGATAAGAAGCCGTACATTGTGATGCAGTATGTCGAAGGGGTTTCGTTACGAGAGGTCATAGCTGCGAGCCCGGAAGGGCTGGAGTTTGACCGGGCCGCGTTGATCATAAAAGGAATTGGTGCCGCGCTGAATGCGGTGCACGAGAAACGGATATACCACCGGGACCTGAAGCCTGAAAACATCATGCTGCAACGCCCGGGCGCTGCTGACGAGCACGTAATGGTCCTGGATTTCGGCATTGCAAAGGTTAAAGGATCGTTGACTGCCTCCAGCACTAAGACGGGAGCGGGCACGATGGGCACTGTCGTCTATATGTCTCCGGAGCAATTGCGCGGTAACAGAGTGGCGGCCGCTAGCGACCTATATTCCTTTGCAGTGATCGCATATGAGATATTAACGGGACGACGGCCATATATCGCTGATACGAGCGCTCGGCTGGCGGATTTGCAGCGCGAGGGCGTGCGGGTAAAACCGGCAGACTTGCGACTTCGCTTACCGCAAGAGGCGCAAAAGATCATCCTTCAAGCCCTCGCCTTCGAAGCTAAGGCCCGTGGCCCTGGCGTCAAAGAATTCAGTGAAAGTTTATCGCGCGCGCTTTGGGCCGGCGAAGAAGGGGACCCGGCGTCAAATGCCGACGAGCCGGTTGACGTAGCACAGGCAACGGCTTCGGCAACCAACCTTGATTCTTTTCAATCTGAGCATGCTAGATCTACCAGCGAAGCAAAAACGCGGGCGAAGCGTTGGTTGATGTTTGCAGTTGCCGCAATGCTGATCATGGGAGCGATCGCAGTCGGCTACTGGTTGATTTCTCAAAACGGCGGTCCGTTGGGCAAGCCAGCGAATTCACGTTCAGCGTCTTCATCTCCACATCGCACCCTCAGCTACTCACTCACAGTGCAAAAAATGCGTGATGGGCAGTCGTACCTGGAACCCTTTGAGTCATCAGGACAGAAAACATTCGAAAGCGGTGATCGGTTCCGGCTCAATGTGACCAGCCGTCAGGCTGGGTACCTTTACGTGTTCAGTCAAGGACCGCCGGAGCAGGAGGCTTTTACCATAATTTATCCGACACCGGCGAGAAATGAAGGATCAGCTCGATTGGAGCAAAACCAGGACTTGCAAACCAATTGGAACACCTTTAGCGGCGAAACGGGAACTGAACGGTTGTGGATCGTATGGTCCGCGACTGCGGTTACAGCTCTCGAGATCGCACGTCACGAAGCCTTTAAGAATAACGGCGCAATCACTGAAGCCTCGGCTGCCCGGAGTCTGAGAGACTTCTTGTCTGAACACTCGAATCCCCAGCCGGAAACAACCCCAGATACGGCCAGGCAACGAAGCACTGTCCGCGCCGACGGTGACTTACTGGTTAAACTCCTGGAGCTAGAACATCGGTGAAAAGCCAAAACAAACGACTCGCGAGCAGCCATTTTCACACGGCCATTTTTTCGACAATCGAGCCGCAGGGTATTCGTCAATCCGGCAGGTCAGCTTCACGCGGCCCATGTCTGTTACTCGTGTTGGTCCTTCTTGGATCCGTTTCGATCTCAAGCCAGATAGACAAGAGGGTCAGTCAAGATCGGGACACACCGCGAAGAATTGACTCCAACGACTTCACTAAAAGCCGCAAGCAAGGGGCCGCACGCAACTCGACAGCTAGATCAAAACGCCGCCGGTGGTACCGTCTGGTGACGAATGCAGTCGCGGGCCCGCGTGCATTACCCGCCGGTAATTTCATGCAGTTGGGGATTACGATTTGGAGATTGCGCTCAGCGCGAAAAGACGATCCCGACCGGCGCGCCCTGATTCGCGAAAAAGGCAAGGGAGAGGTCTGGACCGCTGAACGAATCACAAGCGACGGAATCCTTCGTGAAGGCGATTACGTGCGGCTCAGTGTGGAGTCGCCAGGCCGTGGTTATCTCTACGTAATTGACCGCGACCTTTCGGCCGACGGCCCAATCGGCGAACCAAAGCTCATCTTTCCCTGGTCCAACGCTGACAACAAGTTGGCTCCAGGCCGGCTAATAGACATCCCAGGCGAGGAAGATGATCCGAACTATTTTAAAGCCAGTCTCACCCACCAGAACCAGATTGGGGAGTTATTGACCTTCATCGTGACCAGCACGCCGCTTAATCTGGCGCTGTCAGACGAGCCTCTGCCAATCGCTCCCCTGGATCTAGCCGAATGGGAAAGGTCGTGGGGCGGTGTGACCGAGCGGTACGAGATGGAGGGCAGCGCCGGCGAACTCTGGACGCCGGAGGAACAACAAGCGGCCAGGAAAGAACGAAGCCGGCAGCTAACCCGTAACGATCCGGCGCCCCAGACGATCTATCGCGTCTACACCACGAACAAAAAGGGCATGCTCGTGAATCTCGTTTTGAAGTACGTAAAGTGAAGTACAACTGACGAAGGTCAGCCTCGCTGAGTAGTTTAGTAAGAGTTCAACAATCTCCCGGGCCAAATCTCACGCAGCATGAGCCTGCTGCCGTGACGCGCCGATACCCCTACGCTCAGCGCTAACAACCGCGGCTCAGCCCCAAAAAAAATAATTGCGCAACGTGAAGTGATTTTCTGCGTTTCTGCGCCCCGTAGGTTAGAGGGCAATGAAGCGATAGGCCGCCCTCAGCGACATGCAACTTAGGGAGGGCAGATCTATGAGCGAAAGAATTCGCATACTTTTCTTGTCGGCTAATCCCTGGACCACGGGTCGAATTCTGGTGGATGAGGAAGCGCGAGAGATTTTTGAAAAGCTTCAGGAAGGGTCCTACCGGGATAAATTCGAGTTGATCAGGCACGAGGCCATTAGGACATTTGATCTTCAGCGTCTGGTGATGATGTATGAGCCGCACATTGTGCATTTCAGTGGGCACGCAAGCGAAACGCACAAACTCATTCTTGGGGGCACAGCAGGTAGAGGCAAGGAGGTTGATCGCAATGGTCTGGTCGAAATCTTTGGGCTCTACAGGCGCCACGTGCGACTCATCGTGCTGAATGCTTGTTTTACCAGGAGGCAGGCACTCGCCCTCTCGGAAGTCATTGATTATGCGATTGGAACCGGGAAGGGAATGGGTGACAAAGGAGGAGTAGCTTTTGCAGGTGCATTCTATCGGGCTCTGGGTTTTGGTAAGTCTGTCAAAGAATCGTTCGCATCGGCGAAAGCCGAACTTAGCCTAACAAAAATACCGCGCACGAGCGGCATCGAACTCTTTGTTCGCAACGGCATCAGTGAAAACGATCCGTTTCCACAGTTGTATACCGATCTCGGGAGCGGGGCGGCTTATCCGTGGAGAGTTCTCTCAGATCCTCTCGTCAGGCAATCGCGCGACTACGAGATGTCCTCTAACGGCGGCTCCTTCTTTCATGAAGGATCAATCCTGGCAAGATTAGAAAGATCAAGAGACCAAATTCCTGCCAATCGCAACATCGCGCACTGGTTCGTCAAACAAACTGATTCGGTCACACACGCATACGGGCACGTCCTGCGTAGTCGAGAGAAAGCAAACGTGCCGGCGCCAGATCCAGCGCCGCGTGGCGTCAAACGATCCGCCGCCGCGTTGAACCGTATTCGAGGGACAAGAAAGGTCAAGAGAGCGGACCCTCCGCCGAGCAGTTTTGAAGGCGAGCCGGAGGCTTCGATGGCCTCGGCGGTCACGGTAGAGGTTGAAAGAGTGTTGCTGATGGAAGTCACGCGCATTTCGCAAACGCACAGCGCGTCGGAAGATGAAGCCGGTCGCGGCCGCCCGAGCTCTGCGCAAAAGAGGATTAGGCGCAATTCACGTTTGGATTCAAGCCACTCTGATTGATGAATTATGTGAGGTTCCGCAAGGAGAAATCCAACGAACGGATGCTTAGCCAAGTTCGATAATACTCAACGAGATAGCAATTCAAACTGTTTTGTGAGTGTTAGGTTCTTAAGTTTGAGATAGTCAGCACGCAGGCGTGATTATGACAAGTGACGTAATCACGTCCGACTCGGATGGCCTGTGCTGGGCGACTGCGGCGCCCGCACCTAAACAAAAGGAGATAAAGAAATGTCAGTAGTTAGGGATACGAAACGGCGCGAGTTGAACGAAAACACGAAACAGGGGCGTGGGCCGGTTGCCGCTGCTTCGCGAAGAGGATACGGGCTAAGGGTTGGGCTCATGTCTGACTGGAGGGCCGGAAACGCTAAGGCTGCGAGCGAAATCGCGCAACGCGGTAAGCGACTTCGCGATGGTCGATAAGGCCGGCTTCTCTTTAAGGACCAAGCGTCCTCACTCAACAAGAGAGTAATCCTGTCCTGGGGTTACTCTCTTTCTATGTGTCAAATCGAGAAACCAACACTTTCAAAGCGGCCGGCGCCAATGTTTCGACAATGTTTCGATTGAGTGTTCTACTCATACGTGCTAAAAGACGAATCGCCTCGGAATCCAAAGACGCTAGATAAATTGAAAACCATCAAGCAGCATTGGGACAAGGTAAGGCGAAAGTGGCCGTCCGCGCTGAAGGCTGTGTTTCCGTTTCTTCTCTTGTTGGCATTTGGGGTTCACTCGGCGGAGACATTACCGAACCCGCCGCCCGCCGATACGGCGCCGATCGACCTCGCCGCCGCCCGCGCAATCAATCGTGATCTTACCGCGGGGTCGAGTGAGCAGTTCCGAATTACTTTACCTGCCGGACAGCTTTTTCGTTTTTCGATCGAGAAGGGAGACCTGGCCTTATCGTTACGGCTGTACGACCCGGACGGTCAGAAACTGATTGAGCAGGTCAGTCAACGTTATGAGATGCTGAAACTTGGGGTACCAGCGCTATCGGCGGGAACGTATCTACTACAAATCCGCTCGCTCGAATCTCACGGGTTGCCCCGTCGCTATATTCTAGAGGTGGAACCTGGCAGGCCCGCGGCGGCGGCTGATCAGGACGCCGCTATGGCGCAACGCATGGTTGCCAATGCGAGCGTGCTTCTTGCTGATTGGACGGAAGAATCCCTACGTCAGGCAATTCAGAAATATGATAACGCGGCAGTTATTTGGCTTTCACTTCATGATTGGCGAAATGCGGCGATGGCGGCAATGGGAGCTGGAGAAGTTTGCTTTCGGCTAGGCGACTACCAGGACGCGTTGAGACGATATGAGAGAATCGTTGCTCAGGCAAAGAACGCCGGGGACAGACTTGGACAATCACAGGCACTCAGTGAAAGCGGTCGCTTGTATTCATATCTGGGCGATAACGTGAAGGCAAAAAACTGCATTCTCGAAGCGCTCAAGATTCTTGCTTTTGATGGTCAGGCAGATCAGCAAGGAGACGTGAAGAAGAAGTACGCGGAAGGGTTGAGTATCCTGGGCGAGGTCAATTATTCGAAAGGTGATTTGCTCAAATCTTCGAAACAGTTCGAAGAGGCGCTTAATCTCTTTAAGGAAATCGGTGATCGCGCCGGAGCAGCCAGGGCCCATCTATTTATTGGGTACATCGCGGGAGGTTTGGGTAACCCGGAAAAGGCCGTGACTGAGTTTTCTGAGGCGCTTGCTTTGTACCGCGAGATGGCAAACCGGAGTGGTGAAGGATTGTCTCTCACTGCTATGGCGCTCTGGCATTCGTTAAATCGTGACGTGGAGCGTGCTATCAGGATGCACCGGGAAGCGATCGAGATCTTTCGCAAGATTGGAGATCGGCAGAGCGAAGCAATAGCCATTAATGGGCTGGGACAAGCCTACGAGCATCTTACGGATTACGCCACGGCGTTGGACAACTATCGGCGCGCTCTCAAGCTGTTTCTTGATAACCATAACGTTGATTTCGCTTCGGTCTCAACCTGCAATGTTGCCAGGTCATACGAATTGAATGGAGATATCAACCAATCGCTTGCGTATTACGAACGGTGTTTCAAGTTGAGTCGGGCAGCCAAAAAAGTCCGGACAGAAGCAAATGCGCTCAACGATGTCGCTGCCATCTACGCGAAGCAGGGTAACCGAGACAAAACTATCAAACAGTATCGAAAGATCCTGAGATTCTATTCAGCCAGGTCCGATCACAGCAGACAAGCCATTGCCTGGAATAATCTAGGTGATTTCTATTTGAACATTGGAGAACGGCAAAGCGCGGTATTTGCGTACAAACAAGCGCTAGCCCTATGCGAAAAAGCGGGCGATAAGGGGGCGGTCATTTCTTCCTTGTACAATCTGGCTCGCGCGCAACGTGATCTTGGCGAGCTTGACCGCGCTTTGGGCATTGTAAAGCAATCGATCGAGACGATTGAGGATCTGCGAACAAATTTCAGCAGTCCGGACTTTCGTATTTCATATTTTTCCGGGGTCCGCAAGAACTATGATTTGTATATCGACATACTCATGCAGCTTGCTAAGCGGCGGCCTGATGAGGGATTTGCAGTGGCCGGTCTGTTAGCCAGTGAAACAGCTAGAGCGCGTTCGCTTGTTGATGCCCTCACCGAAGCACAGGCCGACGTTCGTCAAGGAGCCACTGCTGAACTCTTGATGCGGGAGCGCGAGTTGCGCGCACTACTTCGGTCACAGGCACAATACCAAATGGAACTTTCTATGACGGGCAAAGATCCTGCCGAAACTGAAGAGGTCGCACGCCAGATAAATGATTTGAGAAATGAATACCAGGAAATTCAGGCGCAGTTAAGAGACGAGAATTCGCGCACGCTTGCGCTCACCCGGCCAGCGACCTTAACCCTGGAACAGATTCAGGGAGAGCTGCGCGACGGTAACACAATTTTGCTTGAATATGCTCTCGGTGATGAGCGGAGTTATCTTTGGACAGTGACCGCTGACTCGGTGCGGAGTTACGAATTACCTGCGCGCGCAACTCTGGAAAATTCCGGTCGCGAAGTTTACAAATTACTCACTGCGCGCCAGGCCATTGCTGAAAAGAACGATGGTAGCTATCAAGCTAAGGTCGAAGCAGCAGATTCTTCGTACTACCAGAAAGCGTTGGCCTTGAGTCAACTGCTCCTGGGGCCAGTCGCAGATCAGCTCGGGACCAGGAGACTTATAGTTGTGACGGAGGGAGTCCTCCAGTATGTCCCATTGGACCCTTTGCCTGCGCCGCTGCGCGCAACGCCTGTGCCGATCAACCCAGCAGTCGCTACTTATTCGGAGGAGCAACCACCGTTGATAGCCACGCATGAAATAGTAACTCTTCCATCGATGTCGACATTGGCGGCGATTCGCCATGAAAAACATAGAATAGCTTCCGGCAATAAGATCGTTGCCGTTCTCGCGGATCCGGTCTTCAGCAGAAGCGATGACCGCGTTCAGAATGGAACTTCAAGTTCACTCATTGCTTCCGCAGGCTCGGAGGCGGCAGCCGGCCCTGCGTTGCGAGGCGTTGACGGACTAGTGCGTGGTGGTCCAGCACGTCTTCTGCATGCCGCGGAAGAGGCCGATGGGATTGTCGCGGCGACGCCTCGAGGCGCTGCTAAGGTCGCCAGGGCCTTCGACGCTAGTCGCGAAACCGCGATGAGTTCATTCGCTAGCGAATACCAGATTGTTCATTTCGCTACTCATGGTTTCTTCAACAGCGAGCACCCGGAGCTGTCAGGTATCGTTCTCAGCATGGTGAAACCTGATGGCAGCAAGACAGACGGATTCATGCCGCTACAGGATATCTGCCGACTTAATCTGTCGGCGCAGTTGGTTGTCTTGAGTGCTTGCGAAACGGGATTGGGCAAGGACATCAAGGGTGAAGGTTTGATGAGTTTGACCCGTGGTTTCATGTATGCCGGATCGCGGACTGTGGTGACTAGTCTCTGGAAAGTTGATGATCGAGCGACGGCCGAATTGATGAAAGATTTCTATCAATCAATGTTGCAGGATGGGCTGACTCCCGCTGCCGCTCTTAGATTAGCCAAGCAGAGGATTAGGCAACAGAAGGCATGGAGTGCTCCTTATTTCTGGGCCGGATTTGTACTACAAGGGGAATACCAGGGGAATATCGTAGTTGACCGGGGCTCTGGTCTTCACACGAGCCTGGCAATCGCCATCACCGTAGTTCTAATTTCGTTTGGGCTCACCATCCTCCAAAGGCTTCGGCGCCGATCATACATGCGGCGCCATAGTTAAGCCCACGGAATTTGATTTACAGAAATACCCCGCAACAATGCCGCAAAATTCGGATATACCGCCAGACAGCTTCAATGAATTGCTCGCCTGGCTTAATCCAGATCGTGATTTGGCTGCAAAGATGTATGAGGAGATCCGCCGCGACCTTATCAAGGTATTCGGCTGGAACAAGTGCATCGATCCGGAAGGAATGGCTGACGAAACGTTTGACCGGGCCGCTAGGAAAGCGCACCAGCTGAAAGACTCATTCGAAGGTAATCGAAAACTCTTTTTTTACGGGGTGGCGAACAACCTAATCAAAGAGTACAGGAAAACGGTTAGGTCATATGTTTCACTTGACGAGGTTGAAATAGCGGAGAATCCGGCAATGGAATTTGAAGCAGAAACCACTGAGCTGCGCGAGGAATGCCTTCGAACCTGCTTGTTGGAGCTCACAGTAGAAAAACGGGATCTGCTGATAGGTTATTATGCGAAGGAAAAGCGGGCAAAGATCGAGCAGCGAGCTGAAATGGCCCACCGGCTCGGTGTTTCCAAAGAAACGCTAAGGGTCCGGATGTGCCGAATTCGCTCTGAATTGGGGGAATGCATAGAGCATTGCCTGGATGAGCATGCGATCAAAAAATGATACGAATTGAGTCCAGATTCATTATTAGCAGGATTCGGTAGTCGGGAGAGTGACACGATGAAAGAAGAACTCGTGACCGACGCGGAAATCAGGCAGTTCTTACTCGGCAGCGTCGATGATTCGGAACGGCAGCGAATCGAAAGCCTTTTTATGTCCGACCCCGAATCCAACCAGAGAATCCTCATAGCAGAGGATGACCTAATTGAGGACTTTCTCGAGAACTCTTTAGCGCCTACGGATAGAGATAAGTTTCTGGCGCAGTATGGGCAGGCGCCTCAGCAACAGCGACGACTCAGAATCAGCAGGTCAATAAGAGAGTATGCCGCAGCTGAAAGTAACTTGGGCCAAACAGCTTCGGCGATCGGAAAACAGCGTGCCTTCCCTTCAAAGCTAGGGTTACGGAATCCCAGGTTATTCATTCCTATCGCCGCAGCCGTGACGATTGCCGGCATTGTTGGCATTGTCGGGCTGGTAAGATCGAACAATCGGCGCGTGGCAATTGAACGTGAGCTTGTGGAGCTGAACGCGCGGCCGGATCTTCACACAAACCCGTCACAAGTCATTTCATTGGCTCTACGGCCAGTTTCAATCAGAAGTGTCGGACCTGAGACTAAACTGACACCGCGTGCTGACATTCGGGTGGTTGAACTCGATCTTCTTTGGATTCAAAAAGAACAGTTCCCAGATTACTACGTTTTGGTTCGTCGAGTCGGAACCAATGAGGAGTTCAGGGTTTCGGGCTTGCATATCGAAAGGGGTCCGACCGGTGCCAACTCGATACGAGTGAGACTTCCAAGTCATCTTCTCCGAGATGGTCTTTACCAGGTTACTCTGACGGGAATAGGTTCCGATGGCGCCGCTTCCCAGAGTGAAGAGTATAACTTTGTTGTCGCGGGATGATCGCGACGTAGCGAGTTCGGAGAAAAGGTCTCATCTGGTTAGCGATAAGGCTTCGCTCTTTGGGTGACGATCTGTTGGATCTCACACGTTCCAAGACAATTCCTCCTATCTTCTTTCATTTGAAGTCCGCAAATCCCAGAAGCGGCCCATTTACTCTTCTTCCGATTGTGAGCTTAATCAATGTTAAACAGCTTCACTCGTGATCTAAGTAATGTTTATTAGCAAGTGCCATATTAGGTAGACGGGTGAAAGGACTGCGAGGCTTCAGCAAGATATGCTTAGGATTAGCAAGATTGTCTCTTGCAAGGTCGTTGAAATGTTGCAGGAGTTACTGTATACAGCCTTAGCCAATCATTTTAGCAATAGCGCACCGGCGTATACCCGCAACACCATCTCGCCGGTCTGGTTTCTGGACTATCGCAAGAGCAAAGAGAGCGAATGACGAAGGTGAAGGCTCCGGTCATCTTCATGGTTCTCTTGGGCGTCCTCATTTTTGACGAGGCCAGGCACGCAACGTTGCTGGCGGTCAGAACTCATTCGGCCCCCGGGGGATTTCCACGATCCAAGAATAGTCGAGCCGGACGAAATGAAGAGACACTCAAATGGTAATCCTTTATTCGTATTACTTAGCTCAAGTTATTCAAGAAGCAATCTTAAACATAAAGGTTTCGTCCTCGCCCACTAACCATTGGACCGCAAAGCGTGAAGGCGGTCGCGCTCCGCCTTTGCGGATCTAATGCGACAACATTACGCACTTCCCCGACGGAAATCCTCCCCGGAAAGAAACCAGACTGTCATTACGACTCTGGTTGGGAATTCCTCCAGGTGGGGGAATGGTTTCGCTGTCGGATTTTGAGTTCCGCAGAATCGATTGGTAGCTCGAAGATCTTTGCTCCCCCGCAATGGACCCAAGAATTACACACGTAGCATCTTTCATTCGCAATAATTATCACCGGCGGCTCACCCTGGCGGAGATGGCGGACACAGTAAATCTCTCGCGCTGGCGACTGTGCCATCTCTTCAAGGAATCCATGGGGACTTCACCAGAGCGGTATCTCACGAAAGTGCGTTTGGAAAAAGCCAGACAGTTGTTAGAGACCGAGTTTTTGACGGTCAAAGAAGTTATGAACCGTGTGGGTATTGCAGATGCCAGTTACTTCGCGCGTAGCTTCAAGTCGGCATACGGAGTAACGCCTGGCAAATACAAAGACGGAACTAGAGAGCGATGACTGGCACATTGAAAGGATTTACCACGATGAATGGCATCTTAGATAACTTAACAACTCACCCCACGCCTCAACGTCGGACAGTTGACCAAATGCTGCTGTCCGGCGGTCGGTCGTCGCCTGCCGAGACCATGACTCCCACTCATGATCGGCGATTGTTGGTGGTTCTCGAACTGATAAATGAGAATATACGGCGCCAATTAATGATTCGCGATCTCGCCACAATCGTTAACTTGTCGCCGGGACGATTGGCCCATCTCTTCAAGAGCGAAGTAGGAGTTTCACCACAGCGCTATGCAAATAACGTTCGGCTGGAGAAGGCAAAGATGCTTTTGGAGTGTGGTGTACTTAGCGTAAAGGAGATCTCCTCTGAAGTTGGGTTTCCTAATGTGAGCAGCTTCTGCCGCAGCTTCAAGGTGCGTTACAGTACAACCCCGAGGGAGTATCGCAAGATCCATCTGAGAATGGATTTGAAAAGCATTGTCTCATTCGACTACGGGGTCTGCCTTAAAGAGCGCAGCTAAGTCCCATCCTTTCGTCACATTCGTCAAAATTCAGTCTCTCTCATCGAGTTGTTGGGAAGGCCCCGCGACAGATGCGTGGAGAGTACTGTGACGAAACTCCTCGTGGCGCTAAGAAAGGTTTCTTCGCGCGAAAGAGCCGGATCGATAGTCGCATTGCTGTATCAGACATTCGGCAAGTTCGCGTAAGAAGAAGTAAGAACGATTGCTGCCCGCGCAAAAGGCTCGCGCAACTACGCGTAGCAAGATCAGCACATGATTAGCAGCAACAAGTTGTGAATAGCCATCTCGGTCAATAGAAAGCTGTTGTCCCGCACTTTCCTTACGTATATAAGCCTTCAACATCCTTAGATGGGCCTTCAGTCTTGGTGTTGCAACTCACACCTTCACGGTCTGGCCAAACACTTTTTTGATATTTGGGTATTAAGAACGCTGACAAGCGAACCCGCTCACATTGTCACCGTGTGAGTCGAAATCATGAGCGAGATAGTCGAGTTCGCATTAGGCGAATGCGTTCTGACGTTCAGTGGTTCCTGGGCCGGTGTTGCGAAACTAAAAGCATTGACCTTCTTTTAACCTGAAAAGTGAATAAGCAACTTACAACGCAATCTTCAACCGCTGCCGTCGGCAAAGCCGATCTCAATCGCGATCGGAGAGTACAAGTCGTGAAGATTCTTATCGAAGACAACTTCCATCTTAGGCTGGATCTGACTGACATGGCTAAGGCAGTCAATCTTTCGCCTTGGCGGCTGGCACACTTATTCAAAGCCGAAGTAGGAATCTCGCCGCTGCGTTATCTCACTCTGGTTCGGCTCCAGAAGGCTCGTCACTTCCTGGAGACCGGCTTCTTAACCGTGAGAGAGATCGCCCGCGCGGTAGGAATTCCCAACCCGAGCCACTTCACCAAGAGCTTCAAAGCCGCCTATGGATCGTCACCGGGGCAACACCGCGCTGCCCACTTTCGCATTACGGCTATCGAGAAGGGTGAAGATGCTTTAGGTCCCAAAGGCCTTGGTGTGACGGCCCGGATTAGTAAGTGAAACCGGTGTGCAGGTCGAGGAATAACGAGATGGATTTGTGCGAGTGTTTCCAGGGCATGGACTGAAGACGTGGTCACGATGGTGAGACGTTTGACCAAATTGCTGCAGGATAACTGTGGTCAAACTAGATGGTCTCCCGTCCCCCTGATTACGAATCAAGATCCGGAAAATTTACTGCGTCACCCAAAATAACAATTAACCGGGAATAATCGACAGACAATCAGCTCCCGGGCGTTGAAAAACTAATGCACGGTACTCATGACAAACCGTTCGACACAGGTTACTGGCAACATTTTTTACGAATGAGGTCAGTTGGATTGCTTGCGCTTGCACTGTTAGTTCCAAGCTGCCAAAAGGCTCGGGTCGCGCAAGCCTCTCGACAGCTAGCTTCAGAAATTACGCTATCGAATAATGCGGCGCGGTTGCCTAGTGACCCACCATCGGGCCCTATACAAGAACAGAGAGTCTACCTGGACTCGTCAATTTCCATGAAGGGCTTCTCCAACGCAGCTCACCACACTGAGTTCGATGAGTTTGTTGATGTCATCGGTGATGTCATGCCGGGTTGCAAGCTGTTCAAATACGGAGCAGGAAAGGGAAATAATCCGAAAACCGGTAAGCCGGATTTGGTCACCAATCAGGTTGGGTTCGGCCTGGAACTACATCAACCGGGATTCTACGACCTGGCGTTTAATCCGGACGATCGCTTGATTCAAAGGTTGGCGAGTGAGGACCGTCCAGTTCTTTCAATCCTAATCACAGACGGCGTTTACTCTGAACCAGCGGGGTCGACCTCGCCGCCCGTCGTTCAGGCGATTCAGGAATGGATGGCGTCAGGACGAATTATGGGGATTTTCATGCTTAAGAGCGCGTTCGACGGACCATTTTACGCCGAGCGTGGGCGGAGCTTTCTGCCAAAGCTGGCGGTTAAGGCGCGACCTTTCTATGCGTTTGTCTTCAGTCCGACGGACAAGGCTTTTAGCGATATTCAGGAAAAACTACAACGCCGATTTCCCGACTTGAAAACAATCTCCTTCTCAAATGAAGCGGTGAGCTGTCGCCCATCTGTGAATGAGCGCTTAAAGGGCACCTACTCATACAAGAAACCGCCAGAGACTTCTTACCATTGGCAGATGTTTGATTCTGATCTTTTCGCCAAAGGCGCTCCAGCTTCCGTAACTTATACGATTAAGTGCTCGGTCGCATCGGACTATCCATCTCTTGAACTGAGATTCGCTGTTGCTGTTGATTACTACCGATGGATATCCCGAAGTTTTCAGAAGGTCGGTGCCACCCCGCCTGGTTTCCGATACGATCTGGCTATCAAATCAAAAAGGGGTGCGGATGCCGAACCTACCAAGGCATTGGAAGCTGGTACGTGGGAAATACAATCGGACGTCACTGCGTATTTCCCGAAGGATGGCGGCGGCGACTACGGTTTCTATCATTTCCGTCTGACGCCGGCAACCAGCGAAATACGTGACGACCTAAGAGACCTCTCAACCAGAGACGACCGTGACCCGAACATGGCGCGTAGAACCTACCGCTTCGCTGAACTTCTTTCGGCAATCACGGATGTTCATTTCAAGACTTATCTGTCGTCCAAAACATCTCCATCAATTTTTGTGACGATCGATAATCACTGATTTAAGAACGCGCGAGCAGTGATCAAAAAGCTAGCTAGCGGAGGTAATTCATGAGTACGACGAAGTCGCTGACGAGATATCTTGCGATTTGGATTTTCATGGTCGCGCTGGTAATGCCGGTTACAGTTTACGCTCAAGACGTAGTTGCAAAAGAGGCACTCGACGAGTGGTTTTATTCGCGTTTGTTGTGGGGTGGCCTCATTGGTTTTGTAGCTGGAATCGTGATTGGGCTCGCACACTTGTGCCGGCTCTCTTTCGAATATCGGGGCGCGCTGAATATCAATAATCGAGCGCGGAGAAGGTTGCTGGCCTGGGCCACGGTAATCTTCGTGGTTGGCGCGATCCTGCTGTTTCTGGATGCTTGGCTGTTATACCCATTTGGGCCGATGAGTCTGAGGTTTTGGGATGCGTTGACGCAAGTTTGGTTGAATTACAGGATGCTCCTGATTCTATTCGCGACGTTAATAATGTTTGTCTTGATGGTAGCGATTGTGACCCGATTTAAGTCCGACTGTCGTTGCCGTTATGCCTTCATCCCCGGACCTCAGGGGAAATAATGAACCGGAGTGATCGCTAATTGACAACTGCCCTAAATCACTTAGGAGAGTGATTTGAAGCGAGGAGAGATGTTATGGCGGAAAACTATTTGATAGCCATCGGGGGAACAGGTTCTCGTTGCCTCGAAGCAATAATCCACTTATCCGCAGCGGGCCTATTTAAGTCGCCCATGCACGTTCTGATCGTGGATCCCGATCAAAATAACGGAAACAGCATCAAAGTTCGAAGCTTGCTCACTGGCTATCATGCACTTCAACAAGCGCAGCAGCCTAAAGGCGCTGAAAAGAAGAAACCTCTGATTGGTTGGGAAAGACTTCCCGAGCCCGACCTGTTTCAAGCTCCCTTTAATTTGAAGAGTGGCACGTCCGACGAACAACACACTTTTTTCTGGCACAATCCTAACGCCGCGCAAAGACGATTTGGCGAGGTGATTCAGTATCAGGCCCAGCAGGACGAGTTCAAGAAGTTCCTCGATTTGTTCTATGAACCAAACGATCTCGAAATGGTTCTCGACGTCGGTTACCGGGGGAGAACGAACGTCGGCGCGGTCGCTCTGAAGCAAGACCTTGAAGGCACCTCGAACATTCCAGAAGCCGGCCTGCGCGAATTCCTCGAGAAGCTGAACATCGATCTTCAGACGAAGGAAGCGAGAGTCTTCGTAATGGGGTCAGTGTTCGGCGGTACCGGCGCTGCGGGGCTACCGACAATTCCTCAGTTAATTACAAATCTTCCCGGCGAAGTAATCGGTGCTGATAATCGCGGCCGACTGCGTTACGGTTGCGCGATGATGACTCCCTACTTTTCATTTCCAAAAGGAAATAGCAGTCCTTCCGGACCGGGAACTGACAGCGCGCGACATGCTGTCGCGACGCAGGCGGCTTTGTTGCATTACGCGCATGTGCCCCCTAACTATCAACACATTTATTTCATTGGCGCGCCGGAACGGCCGCAGACCAACAGTAACAACTCAGTTGGTGGGCAAAACCAAACAAACGAGCCGCACTACGCGGAAATCGTGGCCGCATTGGCAGCTTGGCAATTCTTCTCGCTGGGCGGGATTCAGTCCAGCGAGCGCCAATTGCATTTTGCAGACACGATCAAGGACAAACAGGACTTCGGCGTCACGTGGGAGACGCTGCCGCTTAATCTGGAGCACAGTAACAGCCGCGAACAGGTCAAACGAAAGCTCACGGTTTTCACAACGCTGGCTTATTTTTACAAGAATTTTCTCTACAACCGTTTCATCAACGGACAGCTTTATCATGGGGCAAATTGGTACCGCGACAATTTCTCGCGCGTAAGTCTGGACGAATCGCTGCCATTGCTTCAGCAGCTCTACGAATATTCGATTTCCTACCTTACCTGGATCGCGCAGGTCACCGAAACCGGCAAAGACGCGAGCCTGCGACTGTTTGATCGAAATGCACTACTCGAGACTGATCCAGCTTTGGCCGATAAGCTCGTCGGCAGCTTGCTGACTGATCCCATGAGTAGCCGCGTGAACCGAGCTGCCGCTGGGTTCGACGACATATATTCGCGGCTGGATAAGATCAGGCTTAGACAACCTGGCACAAACTCGGCTGCCGGCCTCTTCCTTTTCATGCTTTGTTGCGCGGTTTCGGAGTTCTGTCAGGAGAACTATGCCTGGAAGCGGAATTAGGCTATCGAGAAAGCCTAAGAGTCTCAGCGTCTCAGGCAGTTACTGGCCAAATCAGTGATTGATTAGAAGGAGAATTTAAAATGTCTCGCTTTATCACCAGACTTAGGGACACCAAGAACAAAGACGGCCAGACAGGTCGCGATGGAATTGATTGGCCCTCCACCGTTGGCACGTGGAAGCAGAACGAAGACATTAGCCGGCTCGTGACGTTCGCCAACAATCTCGATGTTTCTCAATCTCCTGAGGATACCGATTTACTTAACAGCGTTCCCACTCCCTGGGCTCGCCTCTTACTTTTTGAGAGCGCGCTCTTTAACGATGAACACCCTTCGCATTCAGATGTCGAAGACCAGTGGCGAGGCTTGCTCGGTGTCCTGGCGCTAGCGGTCCCTCTGCAATTGAAAGTGAAGATTGAATCAATCAAGCTTCGCAAATATGTTCGCGAACAGGATAGTGCAATCGCGAAGTCATTCATCGATCTTGGGCCGGACTCCGTTTCAGGAAATGGCGCGGGGGATCGCGAAAAGTGGGATGACTTTCAACTAATCATCGTTGACGACGCCGTCCTCGGCGCAACGTCTCCACGAACCTTGGTCTTCACCGGCGTCGCGCACCGATGCCCTTCGTCAATTCCGTTTCGGTCTGAGCAGGGACGTCTTAGTGATCCCGTCTCTTACTACAAGAAATTCAACGATGAATTTTATCTGGGGCTCCTTACTTTTTGGCTGAAGAGCTTTATTAGTGCCTTGAAACAACCTGGGACGCTTAGAGATTGGATGGGAACCCCTCCGGCAGCGCCCGGAGCGTCTACAAATAGCCGGCTTGATCTTTTGATTGAGCGATTAAGAGTGTGGCAACAGAGTTTGGAAGGCATAGGCCCGGTCAACATTAGTGGCACTCTCTCATCTCATTTCACCCTTTCGCCCTATCAAGTGATTTCAGGACTGCCGACCGTTCCACAACCGGGGCAGAGCGATCTATTTGTGCGAGGACGCAAGGACTTAATGGTCTGCTACCGTCCCGAAAGTGGCTCAAAACTTGTCAATGCATTCGACCAGGAATTGGTAAACGAACCATTGCACGTTTACGACGGTCGCTGGATCCAAGCGAATCAACCGCTGCCGCTACCGATTAATTTTGTACCGAACACGATCCGGACGATCGACGATCCCCTGGCATTTTTTGAGGAGAAGTTGATCCAGGTTCAACTGCCGGAGAATCGAGACGCAGTTTACGATCTTTCGGTAGGTGATGAGAAAATTTCGCAAATAAACTACTTGTATCCGTTCAAGAGCGAGATTCTTGAATACTTCTCGCCGGACGAGATCGCTAATAATTCGGGAATCATTCCCAATTCACAGACGAACAGTCTCCGGGTTGAGCTTGAGATTCCACTGGAGAATAACCGCAAGGTCAAGGTGGCGAAAGAATATCCGATCGATGCTGGAGTGATTGCCGTCGAGGACAAGACGGTGACAGCCGAACTCGCATCATGGCCCGACTTCAGTTGTCCAACATGGACGCGATACTTCTATTTCAAAACGATCAGTGCGGGGGCCGGTTTCAAGCCGATCGATTTTGAACCCTTGACTCCCAGCATCTCGCGTAGCGAGTCAGGCCACACCTGGTACGCCACTAGGGATCCGGTTCGAGCCTTCAAGGGGTCAATCGAAGCTAATTCGGGATTGCTGTTACTGAGAGAGAATAAGCTCAACGTTCCTAATTCGTTCTGGCAGATTGGGGTTGATTTTGGCAGCACGCATACGCGGGCTTTCTCGCTCCGCGTCAGTCGGCAGGGCGAGGAGAAGACTGGGTACACATACGTGCCGGGCCCGGATGCGGCTATTGAACCAATACAATTCAACACCAGAGCTCAACAATTGACCTACGGTCCGAAAGCTAGATTAAAAACCAACTTCTTCGCTCTGATTGGTGAGGTTGTTCCTTCGGTTATGAGCGAATTGAAGACACTGATGATGATGCCGGAACCTAATCCGGAATCGCTCAACGATTGGCTGCCGCGCGAAGGGTATGTTTATTCCCATTGGATCTATGATGGAGTCTATGACGCCAACAGCTTGCGCTTCAATCTGAAATGGAATAGCAACCATGATGATCAGGATCTTCGAGCCTTCTTGCGATGCCTGCTAACAATGATTCAGGCAGAAGCAACCCGCAGCGGAGCCCGAGTTGTTTCGGTAGAGCACACATATCCGTCAGTGTTCACGGCGGGGCTCGAAGCGAAACACCAAAACGAATGGCGTGACCTGGAAAGCTATTTGAATCTAGGCGTCAAAGATCCGGATTCGTTAATCAAAATTCACCCCTCAAGTATTACGGAAACGGTAGCAGTGTGTCGGCAGCTCGAATCAGAGCAACAAGCATCACCTATTTCAAACACGATTTCCCTTGATGTAGGAGGAAGTACCACCGACGTCGCCGTTTGGGCAAAGAAGAAGTTGGAAGTGCAGGAGTCTATCAAAATGGCCTCCGGCATTATTGGGCGCTATCTTCAATCGACTGATGGGAAGGACTTTCTGCAATGGTATGAAACAACCCTTCAATCACCTCCATACAAAACCAAGCTGTCGTTAAAAAACTTTGAGTCGAAGCCCTCAGGGTATGGATTGATGTTTACCAATCTCCTGAGTGCCTTGGAATTGACTGGGAAGTTGGAGGCTGTCATCGCTCAAATCAATGCTGAGCCGAAAGCTCGTCGCTTAATGTCTTACCTAATCTACCTCTTTGGCAGTCTCCTTTACTACACAGGTTTGCTGGCACGCAAAGCGGGATTGCCTCAAAACAATAACCTATACAATGTGTATTTTTGTGGACGCGGAGGCACATTAATAGGATGGATTCGAGGCTATGAGATCCTTACACAAGAAATGTTTGAGGCGGGCTTGTTCGGCCCTGAAGGTCGTGCCGACAAAGACTCGCCGACGGTAGTTGTGAGGCTATCCGAGAAACCAAAGCAGGAGGTTGGTCGAGGTCTACTTGTCATCAATCGGCTTCAGGGTAATCCAAGAGGGCAGCAAATTGGTCTCATTGACTCCAGCCCGCCGTCTGTCACGGTAGGAGAAACCGGCTATGGGACTCTTGCATGGAGTGACGAACTCAGTTTGGACGTGCTGAAGGACCTCCCGGAGAATGTTGCTCCTCCCATGAGCGAGTTGAAAGAGTTGAACGCATTTCTACACTCATTTAGGCAATGTCGCAGTACAAGAGCGGCGGCGTTGGAACTCAACTTGGACAAAGTTTCGGCTGCATCATTCCGGGAACGTTTGCTGCAACGGCTTTTTGGCGACGCCAAGGGTAGTGTCATTTCCGACGTGAGGCAAGGCAGCGAGGACGCGCTGCTCGAACCGCTTTTCATAACCGAAATCAAGGTCCTCCTTGAGACGGCAACGCCGGCCATCAATATGTTTTCTTAGACATGTATCATCAGGATTCGAGCGGAAGGGTCGTTATGCGATTCGGGACTATCCGACAGCTTCGTTTCGGGGCTTGGGTTTGGTCGTTGGCTCTTCTCAGTGTTTGTTTCTTGTTAGACAAACCAATAGTCGCGCAGGAAGTCAAAGTAACACTGAGCATTACCGTCAAGACCAATAAGAATAAGCAGAACAGTCCTGTCCAAACCTTCGACATTTCAATGACTCGCGCGGGCGAATCGTTCGCTGGTGAACCGCTACCCGAAATCAAAGCGTCTGTGGCGGATGGCCAACTCAATACTGATAAAGATAAGACAAGTTCCAAATTTACGTTTAAGGATGGGACGTTGATGCGTCCAGGAACTGCTTTCCAACTCACAGGAAAACCCCATCAAGTAATTATCAACGCTGCAGGTTTTGGCCAGATACCACCGAAGGACATTTCCGACGATGAATTGAAAGCTGTGGCAAAGTCGGCAAGCAAGATCATTTCAATTCCGATAGAATTGACGAAGTTTCCCCTGGCAGATGCCGTGGTAACCGGGAGTTTCCTTCGTGTCGAGGACGGAACCTGGATTGCTGAATTCAAACCCTACTTATCGATGCTCAAGATCTTGTTCTTGCTGCTCGGGCTGACGGGTCTATTCGTCTTTGCGGTCTGGGTGGTTTTGCTGATTCTTGCCAAGATTCTTCGAGCGCATAGTTTCGAGGAGCGTATGGTTCGAATCGCGCCTTTGTTTGCGCGAAGTTTAGTATGGCCTTTTGGGTTCCGGGTTGGATTTTCAATCAACCATAAAGACACGCTTCCTCATTCGGTAGGAATACTCAGAATCATCAATGAAGGCCTGATTCAACTCCGCAAGCCGCCCCACAGCGCTACGGCTATTCCAAGACGCGAGCCTCGAGATATTGTGAGCAATCTAGCTGAACTCGTGGGTCCAAACATAGAAGCAGCGGGGATTCAAAAATATCTCGACAGCATCGAAGATAGCTTGATCGAACTCTCAAACAGGAAACCCGCGACCGAAGCGCCCGAGGACGATTCACTCAAGAGCACACTTAAGGATGCTGTCAACGAAGCCCTTTTGGAAGGAGGGTTTCTTCCGCAAAAACCAGCTGGCGACGAGAAAACTACACCTCTTCCTGAGGAAACCACTGCTAGTGAAAGTCACCCAACTCGCTCCGCTCCTAATGACGAGCCAAGAGCTAAAGCCGCTCACACAAGAGCTAAAGCCGCTTACACAAGCCTGTTAAATCACCAACAGCTGGAATGCAAGCCAGTCTTTCTTGAAACTGATGCGAAGAGTTCAATCTTGGGGAAGCTCGCCGACGACAATGTTTATCTTTTGCAAGTGGGAAGCAGCCAGGCTCCTTTCGTTCTATTCATCGATGATAACGAGGATGAGAGAACCGGATGGGTATTTCCTAATCCAGCTCAGGGTTTCGATAAATTGACCTTGGAAGACGTCTTTCCTAATCTCGGCGAAACCCAATTCAATGATGCGAAAGCAGGAATTAAACCTGTGCCCGTGACAAAAGTCGACGAACGGCGTTGGAGAGTTGAGCGGAATAGTTTGGTTCTCTAACGGCCGAGTAAGCAGAAAGGAATGCAGGATTTTAGGAACCTCCAGAGATGATTTCTTTCAAATCTTGATTGCGCCTATTCCTTTACTCAAAAGGTTTTTGAAAAGCATGTTCGGACTGTTCACTGGAATGGCCGGTTGGCGTAAACGGCCTGCGCGAGGTAATGAGGCGCTTTGGTCAATATTCTCATCAGTGGAGCAATTGATAACTACGACGCTTGGTGACTCCGCGATTATGAATGGCTATGAAATATTGCCCAGTCGATGGATTCAGATATTCAGACAAGAAATCTCGCTGTCGACACTGTCAGGCAGTATTAGTACCGTCATCCGCACTGGACGACTCTTTGGATTTTGCCACCTCGTGCTGCCCGAATCCGCATTGCCCAGAGTTGGTTGCGCCGCCGCACACCAAGTATTGCAGTGAGTGTGGCGGAAAACTATCGCCCATCTCATTCGATGCGTGGCTAAAAAAAATTGTGGAACCGGCATTTGAACAGAATCCGCTCGACGTTTTGTTGCCAGCGTCAAGAATCTCCGCGCCGCTTGCTCAGATGGGACTGCCAAAGGATGAAGGGCTGATTCATTTAGACCAATTCCTTGCGGACAACGCCGGCATTGGGCGCTCACAATTTAATCAATGGATGCAAAATGCGACGGCGATTCTGAAAGATCGTGAAACCGATCTCGAGAGTAGGAAATATCAAGCTCGGAAGGAAGCTGCCAATTTCAAGATATCGCCGTTTGTTGCCTCGCTGGTAGTGGATAAATTTACAAGCGAAACCATCGAAGAAACCTCTTCACCAGAAACCCCGACGTTAACCACTGCAATACCCTCTAGCGTCAGCGATAAACATGGCGAGCTTCGTCAGGCTGAACTTGAGGGTGTAACTTCGCCTGTTGGCGAGAAGAGTTCGTTGGTTCAAGCGAATTCAGAACAATCAGCACAAAACGGCAACAAGCGGATGAACGAGTTGGGCTCGAGTATCAATAACGACGTGGGCGCAACTCCAGGCGATTCTGTCGAGCGTCCGAATATCAATATTGAAAAGGATGCGTCGACCGCCCCCGCAAAACCGGCTCCCGCTCCATCGGCTGTCGGGTCCAAACGCAAGGATTATGGGGCAGTTGTGGCCATAGTAATTATCGCTCTGGTCGTAACGGTTTTTATCTTTTTCTCTCCGAAGTCGAACCCCACCTCAACTCACCCGCCTAACGCCAACGAGACGAAGGGGTCGCCTGATTCCCATCAGTCTCTACCCAGCGGAATGGTTCGCGTGGAAGGCGGCAATCTGCAATTGATGAGCGCGGATGACGATGTTCAGAAAAGAGAAGCTGAGGTGCATGTTGATCCATTCCTGATAGACACAAAAGAAGTCACTTGCAGGGACTACGAAGAGTTTCTGGAGAAATCGAACTATCAAATGCCACCGGGATGGAAAGCCACGTACTGTCTAGCAGGATCAGAGGATCTTCCAGTGACAGGGGTCGACTGGTCCGACGCTAATGCTTATGCAGAGTCACTCGGAAAAAGATTACCAACCGTAGAGGAATGGGAATTTGCGGCCCGAGGCGAAAAACAGCAGCGTTACCCGTGGGGCAATGACTGGATTTCCGACGCTGCTAACGCGGGCCCGAGTTCAAGAAAGCACCTAGCCAAGGCTTGTCAGTCTAAAGCCGGTATGACCGCATCCGGTATTTGCGACCTGATCGGAAACGTCTGGGAATGGACCGCAACGCTGCATGATAGGGACGCCGCAACAGGTCGATCTGAAGCGGCTGAAATGAGGATTATCAAAGGCGGAGCGTACAACACACCAAAGGAAAAAGCCACGGTGAATTATCAGGGTTATTGGTTCGCGCGGCGCAGCGATGCAAATAAGGCCAGAGCAGCGCCGCCTACCAAGCTTGGCTTTCGCTGCGCCCAATCGATAAACAAATAGAGAATCTGTTTCTTTTCGGATACCATGCGAGCCACATCGCGAACTCATCAACATGTCGAAGAGAGAATTGGTTTGTTTCCTGCTCTCTTGATCGGCGCCCTCATCTTAATTGTTTGCTCCACCATTGCTGAGACTCAGACGCCATGCGGGCGTCCGCGTTGCGGCCAGCAAAAGAACTCTCGGCACAACCCGCATAACAGGAACTCAAATTCAAAAGCGCCGGCGCCGGATCCGGCAGCCACGTTGACAATTGAAACCGAACCCGACTCTACGATTACCCTAGTCGGAAACAATTGGCGAACATCCGGTTCCACGGACGAAAAAGGGATATATGTAGGTAACATCAAACCCAAGGAAGAGGTAGAAATCGCGGCGAGCAAGCCCGGCTATGAGGATGGACACACATCGGTCACCCTCGAACCTTCCGAAAAGCGTAGAGTCGAGATCAAATTGGTTGCCAAGGACGGAGCGCTCACTGTGACCCTTGATGTTGCGGATGCCGATATCTTTGTGAGTGGCAAGGGCTCTTATAAGAACACAATTTCGCGGCTACAAGTTCCCGCCGGTAACTATTCCATCAACGTTTCAAAGTTTTGCTACCAAAACGAATCCCGGTCGGTCGCCATCCCCCCCGGACAGAATGTCAGCGTTCCCATCACACTAACGTTGCTGCCAATAGATAGTCTGTTGACGCTGGCGGAAGAACAATGGCAAAAAAAGAATTATGCCGACGCTACAACGGCAATCAAACATATTCTAGCCACGTCTCAAAGCCACGCCCGGGCGAATCTCTTGATGGGTCAGATCGTCCTTTTGACTGAAAAGATTTCAGCGAGTGCGCCTTATTTTTTGGTTGCGCTGGCCGGGGGAGAGCAAATCATTCTGCCGATCTCTTTTCACTCAGGCGCTTATTACCCAGGCTATTTGAGCCTTAGTAGCAAAGATCTTCAATTTCACTCGAGTGAACAGAATGGCCCGGCATTTAGTATTCCAGCGCATAAACTTTATTCAGTCGAAATGAACGCCGGAAAGGGTTATCGGCTGCGAGTTACGGCGCGTGTGCCAGGAAACAAGAAAGAGGAAAAAAAGAATTTTGATTTCCATTCAAGTAGTGGGACCTCGCCGAATATGAATTGCCGCCCGTGCGGAGATGAGTTGGAGTTGCTGCATACACTTATGATGAGGATTATCAAATAGCTGGTGACCGTTCGAGAGATGCGTTTGCGTGATTACATAGAATGAAAAATGACAATAGAAAAACGGGAAAGGTGAAGTCGTCAATTAACTCGGTTTCACCCCTGGTAGCATCTGTTGGGAAGAGGCTCTGGAAAGCGGCTGTTTTACTCTCGTCCTGGCTGATCGAGGTAAGCGCTTTTGTACTCCTCCCATTGGTCATTTACATAGTAACGTTTTTGACACTGGGTCGTTCCGTAAGGGAGGCCATGAATTCGCCCGAATTGATGTTTGTAACCATCATTCTCTACGGCGAGGTCCTCAAAAGGGAGGTTCTGTTCTATCGGAGATATCGTGGATTCGTTTTGAAGTTCAATCGAACATTAGCGTTCGGCCTCATGGGAATCAGTGTCTCATCCGTGCTTTTGTGCTTTTCGCTGATTCACGAAAAGAACGAAATACCGTTGTCGGAAACCTACTACCCAGTATTCAGAGGAGTAGTGTTTGTCTGTGCTCTTATTCTTTCCGCTTCCGAGAAGGTCTCGACCGGGCTGCTGCGAGGAGACTCCGAGGGGTACAGCATTCTTGAGGAACGTCCGGAAGGTGTTCGCGATGAACATGGTTAGGGGGCCAGGCTTTTCGCCCCACTAGAACCAGATACCATGAAGTATTGTCGAATTTGCGGATTACGGTACCCAAACACAGTTAAGAAGTGTCGGGCGTGCTCGGATTCCGCCTTAATGTCGACAACGGAAAACCCGCGAATACAGGACTCTTCGACGGTCGCTTTGTCTTGCTGTCCCAAGCAATCATGCCCTGTAGTCGTTGCACGAATCGGCGCAGATTTCTGCGAACGTTGCGGCAGCAAGTTACAACCAATCTCCTATGACCTCTGGCTCGACAAGTTCGTCGAGCCAGCCTTAGATCAGAATCTGGCGGATCTTGTTCTTGACCCGTCGAGGGCTCTTCAGGCGGCGGCGGAGATGGGTTTCTCAGGGCCCGAGGTCCGGAAGCGTTTGGATGACTTGATGGTAGAGCGAACCGGCGCTGATTCTAAGGTGCTCGATACCTGGATTCGGTCGACCATGGATTTGTTTCAAGAGAAGCACGAGGGCGACCAGTGGGGAAGCGCACGCCAAACGGCGCTTAGCGAAGCTAAAGACCTGAAGATTGAGTTCCTTTATGCAGCAGCAATAGTGCACACGTTGGCGCAAAGAATTGAAAGTGCCTCAGGAAGACCTATCCCAAACCCCGTCCTTGCCGAAACTCTCAGACTAACTCCGGAGACAATTAAGGAACCTGAACCTATCCCACAGATAACGACGAGTGCCGACTCGACTGAGTCGGATGTTGACATGCTTCGCCCCAGCGCGATCTCGTTCTATAGAAACATGGTCTCGGGTGGGAAAGTGTCAAACACTCTCACTTATCTAAACGCCGAAAAAAGGACTTCAGCTTCCGAAGGCCGTAAGGATGATAGGGTTTTCCTTCGGGAGGTTGCTCACAAGCAGGGAACATTCGTATTGTTTAGAGGTAACGATCACGGATGGGTATTCCCTAATCCACAGCTAGTGTTCCGACCCAAAGCATTCACAGTATTGTTTCCCGCTCTTACGCGAGAGCACTTCAATAACGTCAAGTGGTCTATTGAACCGGTGAGAGCGACTTCTCTCGGTCACCGGCGCTGGCGAGTAACCATCGCTGAGAATGCGCAGCGGGCTGTCTACGAGACAGAAACTCAGGTCGCAGCAGCGACTCTCAATAATGGCAACCTCATCGTCGCATTTCCCATTTCAGCAGCCGACTATTTAAAGAAAGTGCAGAGTTCAGCCAGGATAGTAAGACATGAAAACGTGCGAGGCATAATCGTAAGCGGTCCCAACGGTAAAGGAGAACTTGCGCTAATAGACCAGTCTGATCCGAGTAGTCCTAACTCTTCTATTGTTATTCCACGAATAACATCGTTCCGGTCGGTCGAAACGTATCTTAATTTGTACCAAAGATACTATGAGTGCCCGAGACCCTCAGCTGGTGATGTTTGGATTATGGAACCTGCTACTGTCGAAGGAGTTCAAGGCGGGTGGAGATTACTTAAGAAAGGGTTGTTGGAAATACATGGCCCGCAGCTAACCATTCCGCCACCGCCACGGCGAACTCCCCTTCGACCGCCAGAAGTGGAAGCCGAAGCTGTCCCGCTTTCATCTTTTTCGGATCCAAATCGCTCGCGGCTGATCATTGCGATAATTATCTGCACTGGGTTCCTGATCGTTGTTATCGCTTCGCTGATGGTTAAGTCCCGTGCCGGCCTTCCGCCGAACCTGAACGATAATCAAAAGTCTCAGATCGGACCTCTTAAAGAAGATCCGGCACCGATACCTTTGGATATGGTTCGTATTCAACCCGGCACTTTTCGGATGGGACGCGACGATGGCACTGAACTCGAGAGGCCAACGCACAACGTATCAATAGCCAAGCCGTTCTTTATCGATACTCACGAGGTCACATGCCAGGAATATGAGAGTTTTCTGGCTGCCACCCCACAGAGTTCTACGCCGATCGGTTGGAAAGACAGAAAATGCCCTGCGGGAAAAGAACTGTGGCCAGTGTCAGGTATTAACTGGTACGCCGCCAAAGCGTACGCTGAATGGAAGGGAAAGCGGTTGCCTACAGAAGAGGAATGGGAGTATGCAGCGCGGGGAGGAAGCAAGGGTTTCCTTTACCCATGGGGAGAGGTTTGGAAGGATGGGGCCGCAAACGCCGGGACTAGTTCTCCGGGTCACATCGTTAACGTTCGTTCATATCCTGCCGGCGAGTCCAGTTTATTCGATATGGTCGGCAATGTGTGGGAATGGACCTCGTCGGATATCGCAAGCTATGCAGGTGGACGTTTGCCGCAACGACTGGCGAACGGAGACCTTGTCGCGCGCGGCAAGATAATCAGAGGAGGTGCTTGGAATGGCGATGAGAGCATAGCAACGACGACTTATCGTATGGGCTATCCTCCAAGCGGAGCCTCTGATTATTCGAACACAGGCTTTCGCTGCGTGATGGATGTGCCATCCAGATGATGATTGCCGGATGCAAAGCGACGTTTTCAGTAAATGCTTAGCCGAGTCAACCTCATCGCCCTCCAACCACAGCAAGCTGTTAGTTTTGATGTTGCGAGCTTTGATGGAAATCAGGCACAAACCGAAAGAGCTTGCCGGAGATGAATTCTGCGGTTGTGCCGAGACTGCTACAAACTTCGGGTGATAAAATGATAACGAAGCTAAGGCTATTTATCCCGGCCGCGATGCTCGTCGTGTTCTTAGAGGCTTATGCGATTCCGCAAACCCCGACGGGCGCGCCGCCGCCCTCACCCTCAGCCAAAGCACGCATAAACGTGCACCCGAGAACGAGGCGCAAAGCTGTAAGAAGCGAGGGGCCTAGGCAAAGCGGAACCAATATGGTTAGTTTGTGGATTGTTTCGACGCCGCCGAGTTGCCGTGTATTTGTAAACCAAGAAGCTCAAGGCGAGACTGACGCCAATGGTGAATTCGAACTAAGAACGCGCCCTGGTACTTATACAATAAGACTTAGCCGAGAGGGCTATGTCACGAGCGAAGGCGAGGTTGATATAACGCCTGCCCTCGGTTTACAGCAAGAGGTTGAGTTCAATTTAGCGCCGGCTCTACTTACTCTCAACATTGTTACTGATCCGGCCGGCGCCGAGGTCTATCTTGATGATGTGTACAAGGGAACTAGTAACTCAAGTGGTTTGCTCGTCCTCGACCGTCTCAATCCAAGTCAGCCGCACAAATTGAGGATTACAAAACCAGGATATGTGCAACAGTCAGACGTACCGATCACCACATACAGCGGACAAATCTCCATCAAGCTATTGCCAGATTCCATTCGAGTGAAAGTTACTACTGATCCGCCTGAGACTGAAATCTTTTTCGATGATGTCTATAAGGGGTCAACCACGTCTGAGGGCGTCTTAATAATTGATCAAGTCAATCCGAATCAGTCTCATAAGTTGCGCGGGAGTAAGAAGCCCGACTATATAGAGCAGATTAGATTGCTTTCTCCCAACAGCGCTGAGATATCACTTAAGCTTTTGCCAGATCCGATCAACTTATTGGTGAAGGAGATCAGGCAACGATTAGCTGACGCGAATCTGGTCAAGGCGTTTGATGCTTATAACCGATTAGTTGATTACGCCCCAGAGCAACCCGAACTCCCGCGGCTTCTCGAAAGTCTCCTGCAAGGCCTTCAGATGCGATCTACTGATACCTTGAAACGGATTGAGCCATTTGGTTTGGTAATGGACGTGAGTGAGATCGAGGAGATCAAAAAACTCTACGACCAGGCGCGAAAATGGCATCCGGGGGATGACACTGTAGAGACGTATGGAAAGTACTGGGAGATGAAGTTGCTCTTCGTCAAAGCTGATCAAGCTGCTTCAGCTGTTGAGAAGGAAAGCCTAAGGCGAAGTGCGCAATCAATGCTGAATGATCTGGGACAACGAAATCTCCGCAATTTATATCTGCTGATGGAATTAGGTTGGGCCTCGCTGAAGCTTAATGATCCTACCGGCGCGCAAAAATATTTCACCACAGCTCAGGAGCTGCAGCCTGACTGGGCCTATTCTTATTTTGCAAACGCTTTGCTAGCCATTCAGGCTGGCGACCGCGAGGCGAACAAGAAAATCAAGCTGGCGAAATATGAGCAGGCAATTGACGGCTTCGCCAAAGCTCTCAGCCTGAAGCACGATTTTAGTCGAGCCTACGCCTTGCGAGCGATTGCCTATGCTTACATGAAGAAGCACACAGAAGCCGCTGCCAGTGGGTTGCAAGCGATTACGATCGATCCGAAGAGCGCTTATGCTCATTTCGCCTTGGGATTCGCGCACTTTCAGAAGGGCGGCAAAACCGCCTATCGAAGCGCCAAAGATGAATTCGAACGCGCGTTAGCTTTGGATGGAACCGAGCTTGATCAAGCGACAAAAAACTCAATCCAGGAACGACTTGCAAGAATTCACAGATCAATCAAATAGATTTCGGCTTAACTGGTCCAGGCACGATTTCAGTAGGCATCCGCACGAGCACCTGTTCATCGTCGCGACTCGATCTGGTCAGAACAATTTGGTTTTCGGCAGGCGCGTGGTGCGGTCTTGTGTGCGTTGCCTTCATTCCACCTGGCTGGTTTTGTGAACGATCCTTCCGAAACCGATTGAACCGCCAGACCTTCGATTCGAAGTCCAGGGTTTCTTAGTGCCCAATTAGTGTCCAACTGTGTATCGGAAGGTCACTCGGTGGGATCAGTGGGAGTACCGAATAATCGACTGTGCTTAGTATTTTCAAATTTCCTCAGTAATACAGAGAAGGGAACTCATCCACCTAGTCCCCCCTTCGGCACCAAATCCTTTAGTATCAATAACTTAGACGATGCGGATTCTACATCAAACGCCTGCTTGGTGTCTACCTCAGACTCACCTCAGACTCAATGTTCAAAAGTTAGAGAAACGTTAGAGCCGTCCCGGAAAACGTCCCACAAGTTCTCTCTGCGCAACCGTCAGACTCTGGAAGGAACACTCCCAATGCTTTCCTGCCAGTCATGATGACATTGTCGCTGCTCACGGCCGCGATTTCCGCCGCGAACACCGCCATCATTAAGCCCTCGGAAATTGGCCCCAGTCACAGGCGATGAAACGCAAGACAGGACTCAAGCGAAGAACTATCAACTGATGAGATTTGTGGTCCCGCGTGTCATCGAGCATCCCTGAATCCTTTCTTTCAGTACCGCTGTCACTTTCTCGTAGATGAACTCATCATCCTTTTCATCGAGAGCGACCTTTCCGAATTCGATCGGTTCGCCGAAGCTGACTTTGACCTTTGCCAAGCGAAAGCCCCACGTGCGTAAGGGGCACTGCCTTCGGCACCCCGGTTGTGCCTGAGGTGTACATTAGGAGCGCGAGATCATTTGGCCGTGCGGGTGGCGGAGCGGCGACGAATTCCGGCGGGACCGGGGTGCGCGCCCAGTCTCCGAAATTAGCCAGACCCTCCGGCTGTTGCGGTGGTACTAATACAACAGCAGGAATTCGCCGGCCCAGTTGCTCGCAGGCAGCCCGGAGCTTCTCCACTGAAGCAGGTGAAACAAAAGCGAGCTTCGCTCCCGAACCCTGTAAGAAAGCGGTCAGGGCGGCCGTGGTCGCTGCAGGATCCATCGGTGTGACTACTGCGCCGCGATAAATGATTCCAAGATAGGCAATAGCCCAATTGCGGATGGTTCTCGCCGATGATCGCTACGCGATCACCAAAAGCAATTTGTTCCTGGGTGAGGCGATAAGCAATGCTGCGGATTTGCGAGAGCATTGCCCCGAAGGTGATGGACTCAGTGCCCTCCGGCCTGATCAGCGCCATGGCGACCTTGTCCGGGCGGGGGCTCGCCACGTCGACAACTCTTTGGCAGAAAGAAAGCGTGTCTAGAGCTGGATCGTTCTCGTCTTGAACTGGACACATCATCATCGTGCCTACAGGTAGGTATTACAAGAGCGTTCAGGCAATGTGTATGCCGACGTGCGCCATGCTTTGTCTCAACTCCATGCGCGGGTGGGCGGCTGAAAGTTGTCAAAGATTTGGGTAAGACCGGTAGGGCTTAGTGGACGGCTATCAGTTGATTCGTTGCAGAGTCAGGAGTGAGTAGCCTCCCAATACTTCTCATGCACCCGTTTCGCCCAGCTCCAGAAGCGACTTTGACGAACGCTCCCAGCATCATCGGACCAAAGATCCTTGTGGAAGTAGATGCTCTTTCCGTCGCTTTCAATCACGGTTTGTAAATCGTGCTGGTAGTGGGTAACCGGACCGCCGCCGGCAATCTCTGCGGCCAGATTCGCAGCGGCCACCTCGGCTTGATTAACGGCCATATGGGCTAGCTTCGGACCCGCCAAGTTCACACAGTCGCCGATCGCGTACATTCGATCAGCGCCGAGCACGTTCATCGTCCAGTCCACGTTGATGTAATTGTCGTCGTCAGTGATGCCCAGACGGGAAGCCGCGCTTGATCCACGGAATGGTGGTAGCAGCATCAGGAGATTGTAATTGAGGTCACGTCCGTCGCTACTTGAGATGCTGTCCGCACTTATCCTATCAATCGGAAAGTCTGACAGGTGTTGAATAGATCGTCTTTCCAGAGCCTGAGTCAAGGTCGCCGCCATCTTGTCGTCATCGAACTCCGACCGGATTGTAGAGGGACTGACGATGGTGATGCTGGTGCTCGCGGGATCGCCATTCTCTTCCAGCCATCTGGACAAGGCAAAAGCGGTTTCATAAACGGGCACCGGGAGCCGCGCGTCCGGGCATTGACCAATCAGGACTTGTCCACCTTCAAAGTTTCGGATGGCTTCCCCAAATCTTAACGCGCCGTCCAGATCCAACAGATGATGACCATTTTCAAAGAAGCCCGTTACCCTCTCTGTGGCCAGTCGTCGCCCAAGGGCGTAGATGAGGTAGTCGTAGGGCAAACTGCCTTCAACCTCACCATGCGCGAGAATTACCTTGCGGTCGTCGGGATCGATGCGAGCGACTTCACCCTCGATGAAGTTGACGCGACGATGGAGCATCGATTCGCGTAGATCGAATGAAACGTCCTCGGGCTCACACCTTCCAAATGCGAGTCGCACCAGCGCCGGATAAAACAGAAATCGAGAAGTGCGCGACACGAGAGTGATCTGATGACGATCACCCAGCTGTTTGACCAGCGACTCAGCAGCGACGACGCCGCCAAAGCCGCCGCCAAGTATTAAGATCCTGGCCATCGCTTTATCCTACGCTGCGACTTGTTTTGATTCAGGCAGCCGCACGACTTCAACTGAACATTTTGCATGAGCAACGACTGCTTGCGAAACCGATCCAAGCAGTAAACGTTCCCACGTGGGATAGCCGTGCGAGCCAACCACGATCAAATCCGGCTTCCAGGACTCGGCCTCATCCAAAATCACGCGCTTCGGTGAACCCAGAATTGCCTCACTCTTTACCTCAAAAGCTGCGCCGAGACGGGCCTTCAATGTTTGAGCAGCCGCTTCGACGATCGCATCAGATTGCGTGCGAACGGCGCGGTCAAGTTGTTCATAGTAATCCGGCGGCAGAGCCCAGGCTTCAGGGGTGGGTGCAAGCGGCATCTCGTAAGCATGGACCACCCGTATCTCAGACCCCGTAGGCCACCTGCGTCGCGAGACTTCATCCAACGCGGCGTCACTGTACTGGGAGCCGTCTACGCCAATAAGTATTTTCATAATAGGCACCTCTCTTGCTGGCCGACCCAAATCACAGAGAGCCCGCCGAGCGACGTCTTCCTTCAATTGCTATTTAGGCAAGGGTAATGCCTAAAGTTTGTGAACTAAAAAGGACTCGATTTGCCAACTTCCCGGAAGTTAGATTCTGAATGTGCGAATTTTCTCCCTGCTGGTGAGCACCCTCACCCACCCTATTGGATTAGCCGGCGCATCAACCGCCGCTTCACGACTTCAACGAGAATCAGGTAGGTACAGGTTGCAAGAGCGATGAACAGAAGGAAACCTAACGGCAGGGGAGTGAAGCCAAGCAGGGCGCCGAGTGACGTGTAAGGCAGCACGATTCCAAACGCCACCACTGAAACAGTGGTCAGCGTCAAAGCCAAACTCGGTCTGCTCCGAAAGGGATTGCGGGCGGTACGAATGACAAAGATGACTAACGTTTGAGTTGCCAGAGACTCGACGAACCAACCAGTGTGAAAGAACTGTTCGGAAGCGTGAAAGATTTTAAGCAAGGCAAAGAAGGTCAGGAAGTCGTAGATCGAACTCAGCGGTCCAATATAAATCATGAAGTCGCGGATCATCTTCACGTTCCAGCGCTGAGGTTTGTGAATGAATGTCTCGTCAACTTTATCGGTCGGGATGGTCACCTGCGCCAGATCGTAGAGAAAGTTATTCAGCAAAATCTGTGTGGGCAGCATCGGTAGATATGGCAGGAAGCTGGCCGCCACCGCCATGCTGAACATGTTGCCGAAGTTCGAACTCGTTCCCATCAATAAATACTTCATTACGTTGCCGAAGGACTTGCGCCCCTCGATAATGCCCTCATGCAAAACACTAAGACTGCGTTCAAGCAAGATAAAATCGGCGGCGTCTTTGGCGACATCGACCGCGGTAGAAACGGATATGCCCACATCGGCCGCATGCAGTGAAGGCGCGTCGTTAATGCCATCGCCCAAATAACCGACCACGTGGCTACGAGCTTTGAGCGCCAGAATTATCCTGTTCTTTTGTGCCGGAGAGACCCGCGCGAAAACCGAAGTCTGCTCGACGACGTGCGCGAGAGCTGGGTCGGTCATCCTTTCGAGTTCCTCGCCGAGAATAATGCGATCGCTATCGAGGCCCACCTGCGAGCAGATATGTTGTGTTACCAGCTCGTTGTCACCAGTAAGAATCTTGACTTCAATTCCATCGCTTCGCAGGGCGAGCAAAGAGGACTTTGCACTCTCCAGCGGCGGATCGGAAAAAGTCAGATATCCAGCGAGGACCAGATTCTTTTCATCGTCGGCGCGGTAAACATCTTTCGGTGGCACGGTCGAGTAAGCGACGGCCAGCATGCGGAATCCCTGCGCACAGAACGCGCGATAAGTTGCTTCGGAACGTAAGCGGGAATCGTCGTCCCACGGATTCTGTTGTCCATCAAGCTCGTAACCACTGCATACCGGCAAAACGCTTTCCGGCGCGCCTTTGGTGATTAGCAGCCTCTCATTCGCGTGTTCCACGACAATCGAAACTCGACGCCTCTCAAAGTCGAAGGGAATCTCATCGATCTTCCGATATTCATGAATGTCCGGGCGATCGTGGCGCAGCACTGCGGTGTCCAGTGGATTACTTTGGTGTCGCTCCTTAATTGCCTCGTCAAGCGGATTGGTGACGCCGGTTTCATGCAGGCTATTCAGATAGGCCATCAGGAACACTGGCTCACACGGTTTACCAAATGGATCGACGTGCTGGTCAAGCGTCATCTCACCGCTGGTCAACGTGCCGGTCTTGTCGCTGCACAGAACATCGATGCTGCCAAAGTTCTGCATTGCTTCAAGGTGCTTGACGATTACTTTCTTACGGGCCATGTGAACGGCGCCCCGGCCCAAAGTGACCGTCGTGATCATTGGAAGAAACTCAGGTGTCAACCCAACTGCCAGCGCCACGGCGAACAGCAAAGACTCCATGAAATTGTGATGAAGAACGACACTGATCAGCAGAACAAAGAGCACCAGCAGAATGGTGGTCTTCATAACTAGCAAACCGAATTGTCGGGTGCCTCTTTCGAACTCAGTTTCGGGTGGCTTGGCAGCGAGCCGAGTGGCGATGTCCCCAAACGTCGTGTTCTTTCCGGTAGCTGCAACTACAGCTGTTCCCGTTCCGCTGACGATCGACGTACCGAGAAAGACTTTGTGCCTATCGTCCCCTTCCGTCTCTTTGCGTGATTGAGGATCGACGGCGAATTTCTCGACGGGCAAAGACTCACCCGTAAGCGCGGCTTGCTGCACGTGTAGATCGCGCGCCTGAACCAGAGCGGCGTCGGCCGGCACCAGATCCCCTGCAGCGAGCCTAATGACATCGCCCGGAACTACCTCGCGCCTTGGTGTCTCAATCCATTTTGCGTCCCGCAAAACGGAAGCGGTGGGAGCAACTTCTTTGCGAATGCGATCTACCGCACGTTGCGAGCGAAACGTCTGGATGAAGTTCAGCGCCGCGCTTAACAGCACCATCAGAACGATGATCGAAGCATTGAGCGTTTCGCCCACTGCGGCGGAAATGGCGCTGGCTGCGAGCAGAATGATCGCGAGCGGATTGGCAAAAAGAAGCAGGATCTGAAAGACGGTGGCGGTCCGCTTAGAAGCCGCGGGTTCATTTGGCCCAAATTGCGCCAGTCGATTTCTAGCTTCAACCGAAGTTAGACCGCTTGCTTGTTGGCTGGGGGTGGGCGAGGCGAAGCTATGGGTAACCGAATGGTTGGGTTTGGGCGATGACGGGTCGGGTGTTGACACGGCTGCAGAAAACGATGCCTAAGCTGAAGCGAACCGGCGAGCTTGATCACAGTATTTTTTCGCGCGGCTTGCGGCTCTTGTCCCAGGGATCCGCGACGGGATAGTCCGAGATCTCCGTCCCGTTGTCGGCCTGCGTTAGGCGAGCGACGGCGCGGAGCGGGTTAGTAGCGAATTCGGCAACGCTTCCCGTGAACGCAATCCGACCTTCATCCAGCACGATGACCCGGGTGAGCGGAGTTGTTCCCGGCGTCACCTCCTCAATTATTACGCCGCTCGAGGATTGTACCGCGCGATGCGTTGCCAGGTATGGTATTTCGTCAAGTTTCTTGGTCACGTAGAGGGACGACATTCCGTAAAGATCGCGGGCGCGTACGATGAGATCGAGCACCTGAATCGCGGTCAGCGGATCAAGACCAGAAGCCGGCTCATCGAAAAGCATGATCGAGGGCCAGCCAATGAGGGCGCGTGCAATTTCCAGCCGCCGCCGCATCCCACCCGATAACTCAGCGGGAAGCTTTTCCGCATCCTGATCGAGCCCGACAAAGCGCAGGACTTCCATCACGGATTTTTCGGTTTCGTCATCCTTGACTCCATGCTCGACCAATCGATAAGCCACATTGTCGTAAACATTCAATCCGGTGAATAGCGAGTCCTCCTGAAAGACAATGCCCATGCGACTGCCGCGCAAGTCTAGCAATTCAACCTCGCTGAGCGACCCAACATCCTGGCCTTCGATGAGCACCTGCCCGCTGTCGGGATGCTCCAACGCAATAGCCAAACGCAGCAATACCGACTTCCCGGAGCCGGAGACCACAGTAATGAAGATCATTTCGCCGCGTTCCAACTTGAAACTGATGTCACTCAAGACTCGCTTCTCGTCAAAACTCTGCGAGACGCTACGAAATTCGAGCGCTGGAATATTGTTAGTTTGTTTTGCCATTGCCATTTGTCCTGCGTTTACGTCTTCTGGTCCGAACAACTTCGACTGAGCAATGGGCGCGCGCCGCGACTGCGGCTGCCGTGCTGCCCAACAGGAATCGTTCGACTCGGTTGGTCAAACCAGTGGCGCCTACGAAAATGCAGTCCGCTCGCCATTCTTCGGCGACCTGGACAAGAAGCTTCTTCGGATCACCTTCAAATACTTCAGCCGTCGCCCGCAGACCCGCAGCCTTCAACTTTCTGGCCGCGGCGTCAACCAATCGCTGCGACTTCTTTTGCTCTTTCTTATTGATTGACTCTACCGATTCTCTGAGTGGCGGAGCCATGCCACCGACATAAGTCAGTTCCAGCGGCTGATCGACGGTGACGACGCGCACTTCACTCTTTGCCGGCCAGTTGCGCGCAATTATTTGTTCGAGCGCTTTATCCGCATTGCGGGAACCATCCAGCGCTAGCAGCAAACGCACTGGAAAATCCGGTTCGTCCAACTTTCCGCGCGCGACCCGAACTGAACAACGAGCCTCATTGAGCAGCCACTGGGAAATGCTTCCGAGAAACAAGCGGCCCAATGCTGAGCGGCCATGAGATCCGGCGACGATCAAGTCTGCCTTCCACTCCTCCGCCTTCGCAAACAGTTCCCAATTCGGCGAACCCCAAAGAGCTTCGTGTTTTACTTTCCAATTCGGAAAGTTTGCCTGGAATCGGGCCGCAGCTTTAGCCGCCATCCCATCAGCATCTTTAACAGCCTGAGAGGCTGACATGTACTGTCGTTCGAGCCCCAGCGGACTTTTGGCCGTGGTGGCCATCCCAAGGATTTCATAAGACGAGGGCGGTGGTGGTGGTAGCCAAACTTCGGCGACGGACATCACCAGTGCTTCGCCTTTTTCCGGTAACCCCGCGTGAGTCAAATCATCCAGCGCAGAATCCGCGCAGTGCGAACCGTCGTAAGCAATCAGCACTCTCATAAAACCTCCCTGAGGTAGCAGCAAAACTGCAACCGATACAGGGCAAACCTCGTACCTGCGCGCCCGACGTGAAAATCCGCCGATTAGCCTGTCTAATGGAAATGAAAAGTGAGTAAAACTCCGCAGCGCGTGATGAAAACCCACTTATTTAAGCCTGGAATCGATCGGGCCTCAGCGAAAATTGATGCATTTGTTGGCACAGAGAATGCCGCTCAGGACAAGGAACAAATTGCAGTGAGAATTCACTCTATAAAATGATTCGCGCGACGATTAACAATCGTATCTACGAAATAGCTGACGGACTGTCTATTCTGGATGCGGCGAGGTCGGTTGGTATCGACATCCCCACTCTCTGTCACGATCCGAGACTAAAACCAATCGGCAGTTGCCGCATATGTCTGGTACAGGTTGAAGGGCGGCCACATCCTGTAACCTCTTGTAATAATCAGCTAGCCGAAGGGATGGTTATCTCAACGCACACACGAGCGCTTGAAAACGAGCGGAAGACGCTGCTGCGCATGTTGGCCCAGGATCATCCGAGCGACTTGTTGCACCGGTCTCCTGACAAAGAGTTTTATCGGCAAGCGTTGCATTACGGTTTGAATGAAGCTGATTTTGATGGGCAGTATCAGGCTGGACTTCTGGACGACTCTCATCCCTATATCCACGTCGATATGTCGCAGTGCATTCTCTGCTACCGATGTGTGCGCATCTGTGAAGAAGTGCAGGGACAATTCGTTTGGGAAGTGCTTAACAGAGGGCACGAAACTCGGATCGTGCCGGATTCGCAAACGAACTTGCGCGAAAGCTCCTGTGTGAGTTGTGGCGCGTGTGTAGATACTTGTCCGACCGGAGCCCTCGAAGACAAGTCAATCCTTGCGCGCGGTATGCCAACCGACTGGACGCGCACCACCTGCCCATACTGCGGCGTCGGTTGCGAGATAGACGTGGGCGCAAGGAATAGTCAACTCGTCACCATAAAGCCGGTGGCAGACGCTCCGGTAAACAGAGGACATCTCTGCGTCAAAGGCCGATATGCTTTCGACTTTGTTTCAGCCGAAGACAGAGTGACTCAACCGCTGATACGCGATGGCGCCTCCTGGAAATCAGTTTCATGGGAGGACGCAATCGCTTTCGTCGCCCACGAGTTCAAACGAATCATCGCAGCCCATGGGCCGGATAGTATCGGAATTCTCGGCTCGGCTCGCGGGACCAACGAGGAAGCCTATCTGACTCAAAAATTCGCTCGCACGGTAATCGGCACGAACAACGTGGACTGCTGCGCCCGTGTTTGTCATGCGCCGACCGCGGCGGCAATGAAAATAATGCTGGGCGCGGGCGCCGCGACCAATTCCTACGATGACATTGAAAGCGCTAAGACGATTCTGGTGTGTGGCAGCAACGCAAGTGAGAATCATCCAATTGTGGGCACGCGGATTAAGCAAGCGGCTTTGAAAGGCGCAAACCTGATCGTTATCGATCCTCGCGCGATCGAACTTGGCCAGTACGCCGCGATTCATCTGCGTCCACGTCCGGGCACAAACATTCCATTATTGAATGCGATTGCGTGTGCCATTGTCGAGGAATCTCTTTGCGATGAATCGTTCATTCGCGAACGGGTGACAGAGTTCATTGAATTTCGAGAATTCATTAAAGAGTTCACGCCGGAGAAGGTCGCAGGCATGTGCGGATTGGACGCGGGTGTGATCCGCGAGGCGGCGCGGCTGTACGCGAGCGAAAAACCTTCCACGTGTTTCCACGGCTTGGGCGTGACCGAGCATACGCAAGGCACGGAAGGCGTAATGTGTCTGGTCAATCTCGCGCTGCTCACAGGCAACATCGGGAAGCCGGGAACCGGAATTAATCCTCTGCGCGGCCAGAACAATGTGCAGGGCGCAGCGCACATGGGTTGCGATCCCGGAATACTAACGGGCAGTGTTCCCATCAAGGACGCCAGAGAGTCCTTCGAAAGAGTTTGGGATGCGACCGTCCCCGCGCAACGCGGAATGAACCTGCCGGAAATGATGGAGGCCGCGGGAAGCGGAAGCTTGAAAGCACTCTGGGCCATCGGTTACGACATCCTTCTTACCAATCCAAATGCCAACGCCACTGAGCAGGCATTGCACTCACTTGAGCTGCTCATAGTTCAAGACCTATTCATGAACGAGACGGCTCGTTTTGCCAGAGTCTTTCTGCCGGCATGTTCGTCATTCGAAAAAGACGGCACGTTCATGAATTCCGAGCGGCGCATTCAGCGCGTACGAAAAGTTATTGAGCCAATAGGCCAGACTAAGCCCGATTGGGAGATCATCTGCGCAGTAGCTGCATCGATGGATGAAGGCAAGTGCTTTGGCTACTCATCAGCCGAACAGATTTGGAACGAAGTACGACAAGTGTGGCCGGCGGGACGTGGCATTACCTACAATCGCCTGGAGCATGCAGGAATCCAGTGGCCGTGCTGGAATGAAAACGATCCAGGAACCAAAATACTTCACCGCGAGAGTTTTCCACACGGCAAGACGACAGCGCTTCGTCGAGTTGCATACTGGCCCTCAGTGGAAGTAACTGACACAGAGTTTCCGTTCCTTTTGAACACGGGTCGCACGCTGTACCAATTCAATGCCGGAACTATGACGCGACGAACACCCAACGTCGATTTGTTGCCCACAGACTATCTGGATATCGCTCCAGAAGATGCTAAGCGCTTACGAGTCAAGAATGGCAATCGCGTCAGAGTGCGAAGCCGATATGGTGAGGCCGCTTTACCGGTCAGAATTGATTCGCTGGTGAAGCCGGGTGAAGTGTTTGCGACTTTTCACGATGCAAATATTTTTCTCAACCGGATCACGAGTCCTAATCATGATCGCTATGTGAAGACACCCGAATACAAAGTCACTGCGGTTTCCATCTCCAGAGTCTAGTGATCCGGTTGGGGCTATCAAAAATCCGCGAGTTTGCTGACCGGTAGCGTCATACGCAAGGCGTTGGCGATTGCCAGAACGTCGATAATTTCTTGCGTAACCGCGCCTGCCACTGGCGGGAGATAACCCGAAGCCGCCAGAAACATTCCGATTACGCTAAGTCCCATGCCGCCGATGGCGCTTTGAAGCGCAATTACGCGCATCCGCCGACCGATGTGAATCAACTCATCCACCCTTCGCAACGAAGTATCCATGATGACGGCATCTGCAGCCTCTGAGGTGATGTCGCTATTTTGACCGAAAGCCACGCCCACCGTGGCTGCCTGCATTGCCGGCGCATCATTCATGCCGTCGCCAACGAAAAGCGTAGCGCGATGCTTGGCTTCGGCGGTGACGATCTCCACTTTATCCTCAGGACTCTTGCCTGCGTACACCTCAGTGATCCCGACCTTGCCGGCGAGATAGCGAACTTCCGACTCGCGGTCTCCTGACAACAAGATGATCTTAGTTACGTCGTGTCGCGGGGAAAGGTGCTTTACAAAACTTCCGCTCTCGTGTCGTGGCTCGTCACGAAAGCGGAGAGCAGCAGCGTATACACCGTCGATGAAAATTAGACACTCCAGGCCAGTGCTAACCGGCGGAAGATGCTCAGGCACTGTCCCGTCTTGGCCGATCAATGCGCCGCGACCTGTGATTTGGATCGTGCGTCCGGCAACGATTCCGCGCATGCCTTCGCCGGGTTTTTCGCTGATTTCAGTCACCGCCGGTAAGCTGAGTTTTTGATCTTCGGCCGCCTTCGAGATCGCCAGAGCGAGAGGATGCTTTGAGTATTGCTCCAGACTGGCGGCCAATGTCAGGACCTCGCTTTTCGCAAACAAAGGAGCACAGATCACTTCAGTAAGCGACGGCCTTCCATATGTAAGAGTTCCGGTTTTATCGAAAACGAGGGTACGGCATTGGTCTACTTGCTCAAGAATGGCGGGATTCTTAATGATGATGCCGTGACGCGCCGCCAGTGAGATTGCGCCGATCACCGTCACGGGAATGCCAATCAACAGAGGGCATGGAGTAGCGATCACAATCACTGCCAGGAAGCGGTCGGCATCACCGCTCACCATCCAGCCGAGGATAGCAATTGCGAGCGCCGCTGGCGTGTACCAGGCGCTTAAGCGATCGCCAAGCCGGCGGAGTCTGGGCCGTTTTTGCTCGGCGTCTTTCATCACTTGCATGATCCGCGCGTAACGAGAATCGACGGGAAGCTTTGTGGCCTTAATCGTCAGAACGCTTTCTCCATTGACGGCTCCTGACAGAACCGTCGAGCCCGGCGCTTTCGACATTTCAAACGGCTCGCCGGTGAGATAGGACTCGTCCATTGTTCCACGGCCGTCGATCACAATGCCGTCAACCGGACAGTACTCGTGGGGCAGAACAACCAGGATTTCTCCGATCGACACTTCCTCCAGCGATATGTCGCGAATTCCCGAATTCGATTTCTTATGCGCGACGCGTGGCATGCGTTTGGCCAAAGCATCCAGCACCGAAGAGGCGCGACGCGTTGCATAGTGCTCCAGTGCCACTCCACCCGAAAGCATCAAGACAATAATTGCTCCCACGAGATATTCACCCAGGGCTACAGAGGTAACGATCGACAGACCTGCCAGAACGTCAGACCCAAACTCGCGCGCCATCAGACTTCGGCCCAGCGAAACCAATAGGGGCAGACCACCCACTACCAGAGTCGCAAATAACGGCAGTAGGGTCACCAAGGGAAAGGCATAGACAACGAAACGCAGCACGAGGTAGAGCAACACCCCGGCGAGTGAGAATGCTGCGATATAGGTTTCGCGCGAATACCTGGGCCAGTGACTGGTGCGAACTCTGTTCGCCGGTATGCTTTCAGTGACGAGACTTGAGGCTGACATCTCAGGTTAATCAGGCATTGCGTGTGCCACGCAGCGAGTGATTAACCACGAGTCCTGCTGCGACATCCCGTCATTCCGAGTTAACAACCTTAAGCTTTCTTTTTTGTCTGAACTCGGAAAAAACTGAACTGAAAGCGAAGGGATGCCTACCAATGCAGCCATAAAAGGCGATGGGAAAATGTTCTCGTTAAGGTGCGCGAAAACTCTCATTCCATTCGAAGTCACAGATGATTAACGGCCAGAAATCAGCTCGCTATCACGCTAACAGCGGGCACAATTATTGCTCTGTCTAAGGTGAAAGGCTGGTCTCGTCATGCGCGGGACAATCACATTTGACCACCACGCTCAGCACGCCTGGTTACACTTCGCAATTCGACTTCTTATCGCGATGCTGCTGATCTTTTTACTCCTCGTACTTACTGAGAACTCTATTGGGAAACCTGCGAAGGAGGAATTGACGTCAGCTGAAATGCTGGAAGCCGAGCAGCAACTTTCTGGTCTAGGCTATTGGACCGGACCAATCGATGGCGTGTTCGATGGCGACTCCAAGCATGCACTGATTGCGTTTCAAAAAATAGAAGGCCGCAAGCGCACGGGACAACTGACGCCCGACGAACTCGAAGCTTTGAGGTTGGCCGCCCGCCCTGAGCCTCGTGATTCAACTTATCCACACGTTGAAGTCGATCTTACGCGTCAGGTCTTGATGGTTGTGGACGTAGTAGGTCAGGCAACCCACATCGTTCCTGTCTGCACTGGGAACGAAAAGAAATACATGGATCACGGAGAGATTCATCGCGCGCATACGCCGCGGGGCAAATTCACAGTGCTAAGAAAAATCTCTGGTTGGCGGCTCAGTTCACTCGGACTTCTCTACTATCCGAACTACATTGTTAACGGCATCGCAATTCACGGCAGCCTGTCGATCCCTGCTTTTCCAGCGAGTCACGGCTGTATCCGCATTCCAATGTTCGCAGCGAAGGAAATAAGCGAGATGACTCCGGTGGGTACAATTGTTCTTGTTTATGATCGCTAGACATTCATGGTGAAGGCCGAACACTATCCAGCTGAGTTGATCGAAAGAACGGACGTATCGGCAAGTCTCGTGGTCTTCCGGTTTCTGGCCGCCGAACAACCCTCATTTACTGCAGGCCAGTACGCGACCATTGGCGTCATGGCGGACGGAGATGTCATCGAAAGGCCTTACTCGATCGTCTCGTCGCCTGGTGAACGATTCCTTGAGTTCTTTGTCGAATTGGTGCCAGGAGGCGACCTAACTCCAAAACTGTGGGAGTTGAAGTTGGGATCGCGCATTCTGATCCGCCGGCGGATCGTGGGCAAGTTTACCCTTGCGCCTAGCGTCAAGCGACACTTGATGCTGGCCACCGTCACCGGCGTGGCGCCATTCATAAGCATTCTGAGAACTCAACAGATTGAACGTCGGCGCGGAAACGTACCGGACGATCAGTTTCTTCTAATTCACGGCGCGAGTCGGGTTGCGGATTTCGGTCCTTATCTCGGCGAACTCGAGGAGTTATCACAAGGAGGAGCACTAACTTACGTACCAACCATTAGTCGGCCGTGGAAGGAACCATACTGGAAGGGCGAGACGGGACGTGTCGAGGATATCGTGCGCAAATACGCTGACCAGGTTGGAATGGACCACACTAACTCGATCGCGTACGCGTGTGGTCATCCCAATATGGTTGAGAATGTCAAAAACATCCTGGTGCGCAAAGGCTTTGGCAAAGACCAGATTAAAGAAGAGGAATACTTCAAATTACATGACATTCCGTCTCAAATTGGCAACGCACGAGCTTGATTCGTCGCCAGGACCACTGCCTTCTAAGTTGAACCCTTTACTACTATCGGTTCCCGGTATCAGTCAATTCACATCATTGCATCAGCCATCTCCGGCAGCATTGGTGATCGAAATCGCAGCAAAGCCGTCACACCATCCTCGGACTTAATCGCCAGCGCGGCGTCCACGCCTTCATCAGTCTGTTCCAGACTGACTTCCGTGGGTCGGCTGATAGTATGAGTTACATGATCGTCGGCTTTACCGCCGGCCATGATCGAAATGGAATTGCCGTGGGCCTCATTCGATTCATCGGTGATGCCTTCAAAGGCGAGCTCGCGTTCTTCAATCTGGGCGCCGATGTCGGCTCCCAGGATTTCAAGTGTCGCCACCCAACCTTGATGTCTACGGCTAAAGTCATCGAAGAACGATGGCCATTCGGCTCTGGTTATTTCCCGGGTTTGCATAAGATCTCCTGTTAACTTCAATTTGGAACGTCCGTTAAATTGCGCCTGTCATTTTCTTATCCCTGGCAAATGATCTCTACGTTCAAGCGACGCAACAGACGTGCCCCTCAAGAGTATTCTCGGAAGCCGCCTGAAGCCGCCTTAGGGGAGCAACGACTGGTTTAGAAGCCCCCCGTGCCCAACAGTCGCGAACTTTCACACACGCGTGGGCAGCTTTACCCACAGGGCAGGCGTAACCGCTTTAGTGCTGCCGAAAATCTGAGAATCTTGGCTTGGCCTACCGGAATGCTGATTGCGAGTCGTCAGTGTGTATCACTTGAGGCGGCAGAGAACTCTGAGGGTGTGGCATGTTCATTCACAACATGACTGAAGCGGAATGTCGACATGCACTGAAGCAGGCAAGTGTCGGGAGGATAGCCTGCGCGCGTGACCAACAGCCTTATGTTGTGCCGATCTATTTCGCCTCGGATCAAGATCATCTCTACGCCATCAGCACCATCGGCCAAAAAATCGATTGGATGCGAGCCAACCCACTTGTCTGTGTAGAGATCGATAACATCACGAGCAACGACGAGTGGATGAGCCTGGTTGTTTTTGGACGCTACCAGGAGCTACCGGATCTTCCTAAATACAACTACGCGCGTGAGCACGCTCTTGAGCTTCTACAAAACCGTTCCACTTGGTGGTGGGAACCTGCCTGGGTGTGTGGAGACCATAGGGAAACGGCACACTCTTGTACGCCGGTTGCATATCGCATTCACATCAATAGCATTACCGGCCACCATGCGACGCCAGATATTGCGCAAACCGGCGCAAGCCACCTTCGGGAGTCGCCAGTAAAAGATAACTGGTTTGCCGGTCTCTTTCGTGGCTGGCGGGCACAAAGCAAAGGGAAGGATCTGCGATGATCAAATTAGAACGCATACTTTGTCCCACAGATTTGACTACGGAATCAGACGAAGCACTGAGATATGCGATAGCCCTCGCCTGCGCATACAACGCCAAATTGATGCTTTTGTATTGTCGCGAACCCGGCTCGGTTGTCGAGTGGGCCAACAGTTCACAAGCGGCACGGCTATTCGAGCAAGCCCTGTTCAAATATATGGATGCAAACGAGGTGAAGGCGCTGGATTGGGAACCCGTCCTGGTTGAAGGTGACAACGTAGGCAAAGCAATCGTGAAGGAAGCCTTGAAGAGGAATGCCGATCTCATTGTTATGCGTTCCCGGCGGCGGCCTCATGCTGCCGCGCTGCTGGGGTCTACGGCGGAAACGGTCTGTCAAAAAGCTCCGTGTCCAGTGCTGGTGACGCACCCGAGCGAGCGCGAATGGGTGGGATTAACCACTTGTCAGATCGATCTTCAGCGCGTGCTTGTCGCTTATGACAACTCTGCGGACGCAGATCTGGCGCTGAGTTACGGAACCTCGCTAGCCCAGCAGTATCAGACGGAAGTACATCTATTGCACGTAATCAGCGATGAAGCTCCGGATGAACCCGAGCTGGCCTGGTCCGAAGCGAGCCGCGAAAGTTCATATGAGATCGCCGCGCGCCGCTTGCAGCAAGTCATTCCGAAGGAGGCTTGCCTTTGGTGCAACATAGTTACTGCCGTTCGCTGTGGTCCGCCATGGCATGAGATCATCGGTTATGCGAAAGAGCACCAGATCGATCTAATTTGCATCGGCGCGAGCGGAAACGGATTCGCTTTGGGAAAGGTGTTTGGTTCAACTACTGACCGCGTCTTGAGGCAGGCGCCATGTCCGGTCCTGGTTTCACGACCAATGAAGGCCACCTCGGCTTCAATCAAAGCGGCATAACGGCGTTCCAAGCTGATAACTAAACAACGCGTATTGGATTGCGGATTATGAAAGCATGGGTTCTGGATAAGCCAAGTTGCGCTGAGTCTCGTCCCTTGTCCCTCACTGACGTCCCCGTCCCACAACCTGCCGACGATGAAGTCCTCGTCAAGGTCCATGCTTGTGGAATTTGCCGCACGGATCTGCACGTCGTGGAAGGCGAATTGCCAATTCGCAAGTCAAGAGTAATTCCGGGTCATCAAGTAGTCGGAACGATAAGTGCGGTCGGTTCTCTGGTTGACGATTTCAAACCAGGAGATCGCGTCGGCATCGCATGGGTCAATCGCACCTGTGGCGTTTGCGAATTCTGTTGTGCGGGCAAAGAGAATCTTTGCGACCGAGCAATGTTTACGGGATGGACGGTTGACGGTGGCTATGCGGAATTCGCCGTCGCCCCGGCGTCTTTCACTTATCATCTTTCCGACGGCTTCAATGATGTTCAAGCGGCCCCGCTTTTGTGTGCGGGCATCATAGGTTATCGATGTCTGCGGCTAACCGGAATTGAAAACAGACACTGGGACGGAGTCAGGCTTGGCCTGTATGGCTTTGGCGCGGCGGGTCACGTCTGTATACAGATAGCTCGGGCGCGCGGAGCCGAAGTCTATGTCTGCACTCGCGATCGTGAAAGACATCAAGCGCTTGCTTCCGAACTGGGGGCTGCCTGGGTCGGTGATGCCGATGCGAAGCCGCCGGTGTCGCTGGACGCGTCGATAATTTTCGCTCCGGCTGGTGAATTGATTCCGGCGGCGCTCAAAGCAATCAAAAAGGGAGGGACGCTGGTGCTGGGCGGCATTCACATGAGCGCGATTCCTTCTTTCGATTATTCGCTGATTTATGGTGAGCGCACGATCCGGAGTGTCGCGAACAATACTCGAGTTGATGGACAGGAGTTTCTAATCGAAGCCGCGCGGATTCCAATTCTCACCCACACGCAGGTGTTTGGGTTTAGTCAGGTTAACGAAGCTCTGATCGCTTTGAAGACTGATGCTATCCGAGGGGCTGGTGTGCTGGATATCGCGCTTGAGAATTCTGGCATCGATTGACCAATGCGCTTTTCCGTGGGCCGTCGAGTCTTGGTGTCCGCCTCTGTCCTTCAGTAGTTTAACTAAAAGACAGTCCGTCCCGTGTGTATTGGTTGGCTTGACTGACGGCAGCGTACGCGAATGAAGCTGTCAGAAGAATTAGCGCGACCGACAGGCAACGCAGAGATCGGATTGACATTGTCATTTCTGCTCTCACTTTTCGGAAGGTCTAGTTTTAATGACTCGCATGGCTCGCAGAGTCTTTCGGTCCGAGGATCAGTCACGTTTCCACGTCACGCGCGCAAGTTTGTTCTCATGCGAGAAATCGTATTCAACTTTCCCGTCAAATGCCTTCTCAAGCGCGTGCCCGAGGCGCTGAGCTAGATGTTCGGTCGTAGTCGTAAGTAGAAGGTTGTTGGGTGATCGCCGCTGCCAGACCATAATTCGGGCCAATGGATTATCCTCGGCCGCGCGTGCCGCCTCATTACGTAGTAGCCCATCAATTTCATCGAGGTGGTCAACAAGGAACGCGCCTTCGATGTAAACGTATCCGCTTGGAGCACCATCTTTGGTTTGGACGCAGGCCGGACAGATCGTAACCCTGGCTGGTTTCCAATTCTGGGGTTCGCTTTGCTTTCGCTCACCTTCAGGCGTCGTCCAACGCCGGCCCGAATAGACCGCGCTGCATGACGCACAGACGGCCGGCTCTTCGGGCGCTCGGTGTGTACGATGCCGGCCAGCTTCGTGATCCACACGCTTCGTGAAAGTAGTGTTGGTGTATCGTTTGTTGCTTCGCATAAGTATCTCCTTTGGAGTCACGGTTGATGGTGGCAACGCTCTAGGGGCCCGCTTATTTTTCAACGCTGGACGCCTGGAACCAATTCCTCGTCGCCGACGGCAGGTTTCCATTCGTGGATGTTCTCAGCAACACGCGTCGGAACGCGCAACTCAACCAGGCATTGATTAATCGTTTCCCAGGTCCGTTCGATGTCATTGTCTAAACCGACTGAAAAGCGAATCAACCCTTCGCCCATTCCCATTTCCTGCCGCTCTGCTTCCGGGATTTCGGCTGAAGTGCTGTGTCCGGGGGCGCTGAACAGCGTCTTGAAATAGCCCAGGCTAACCGCCAAATACCCGACTTTGTCTTCCTGCAAACGCAGCATGAAACGATCGGCCGTTTCTTTGTCTCCCAGATCCACTGCCACAATGCCGCCGTACCCAAACCCGGAATTCATTAGCTGCGTGATCAATTCGTGTTGCGGGTGATGCACCAGACCCGGGTAGTGAACCGGGAGCCCTGCTTCCTCGAATCGCTGTGCCAGGTACAGCGCGTTCCGGCTGTGGTGCCTCATCCGGATATGAAGGCTGTGCAGGTTCTTCAGGATGCTGGCCGCGCGAAGACTATCGAGAACCGGGCCCAGCAACATGCATGGGCCGTGATTAGTATTGGTCAGCCGGTTGATAAAGTCGTGCGAAGAGACAATGCATCCCGCCACGCAGTCGCTGGTGCCGTTGATGAACTTGGTCATGCTGTGCACCACGATGTCGGCGCCGAGCAGAAGCGGCGAAAGAATCAGCGGACTGAAGGTGTTGTCAACCACCAGGGTTAACCCATGATCTCTGGCTACTCGACTCAGCATGGGAATATCGGCAACCTCGAGTAGCGGATTGCTCATGCTTTCGCAATAAAGGACCCGAGTCTTTGGAGCGATCGCTGCCCGCACTGCCTGCTCGTTCCCCAGATCGATGAATCGTGTGGTGATCCCAAATCGTGGCAAAAGATTAGCCAGCAGGGCGTACGTGCCCCCATAAACTGTGTGTTCGGAAACGATCTCGTCGCCGGCGGAACACAATTCGAGCAGGGTGGAACTGATTGCCGCCATTCCTGACGCCGTAACCTGGGCCGACTCTCCGGCTTCCATGCGGGCCAGAGCGGCCGAGAGATACTTGTTTGTTGGGTTCCATTGGCGAGAATAGAGGAAGCATCCTTCAATCTCATGATTGAAGACTTCCTCCATCTTCGCGACACTGTGAAAGGTATAAGTCGATGAGTCACTGATCGACGGATTCACATCTCCGAACTCACCAAATACGAGGTAGTTTTGAATTTCAGTTGCTGGGTCGAATTTCATAAGGGCCTCCTGCGGCACCCTGCATTTAACTGCCTATGAAGGCACACGCTGATTAAGCCTGGATCGCAGGATTCTCTCAGCGCATGCGCTTCAACTGCCTGTTAACATCGCGGCGAAATCGCTTCGTTAGGTTCTCGACCGACTTGTGAATTGTCTTTTCAGACCTTTCAAAATCGATGGTGCGAATGTCATAGCCGCGCCAGACCAGATGATTGGTGCGTGAATCGATCACGTCGAGGATCAACGTTGATTCGGTATAGGGAACCGTCCAAACGTCGACGCGCCCATACGGCGGACCATAGCCGTACCAACGGCCATACCGGTTCATGCTTTCATAGCGTCCGGGAAAGCCGTAGTCGATGAAACGCACGTCGTACTTTCTTTCCAGACCCATAAAGTAGTTGACCAGAAATGTGGGCTCGCCGTTATCGACTTTGGGGAACCTCACTTCTGCGAAATGGAAAATCAGGCCTTCTCGAATCCGGCGATCCCAAAGCTCGTTTTGAGCGATTGGATCGTTGGACATCCGCGTCACAACTTTGAAATCCCATGTGCGAAGCCGGGAAAAGTCGAAATTGCGGTCGTAGTCAGACTTTGTTTCCGCCAGTGCGGTTACGCTGAAAAAGGCGGTCAACAGCAGCGCCAAAATTATCTTGTGTCTCATTTTCGTTTCTCCCTGCTACTAACTTTGGCGAGACGCTGCAAGAACAAAAGGGCACGTCCCAAATCTGTTTGAGACGTGCCCTCGAAAAGTCTTACTGTCCTGCGGTTCCTTAGCTGGTTCCGCTATGAAATAGAATCATCGCGCCTTACCCGTTCTTGCGAACCGGCGGTCTCAATGAAGCCTTTCCCGAACCGGACGGGCATCTTTCAACGCATCCGGCTCTCCCTCACGAGTGAGCTCTCTTCAAGATAGTGAACACCTCTCGTTTGACCGAGAGCATTTCTTCTCCGAAGTACTCGTGACTATGGTCCTTCGCCTTGTGAACGGTATTACCGTCTCCCTGGATGGACATTACTCCATCGACTACTACGACCACTCTGTCCCTGCTGCGATTAGTTATTCAGCCCACCTATCCCGAAGGAAATCGCAAACAGGTTCCGGCGTAGCTCACCTGACAATTTACCCGCCGACTTAGGTCTCCTTCCGATTCCATGACTTGGGGACACCAAGCTTGAGAATAGCCGTGCGATTTACGAAGAACTCACGGCCCTGCGATCGGCAACCAGAACGACCAATCACAGGATGCGAACATGAGAACTGACTCTCACGGCGCATTCATCTCCCACACCACTTAGTTACGGTAGGTGGGTTAATGGAAAGAATCTCGGATTCGACAATTACCGTCTGACCATATCGGCTTCCGTGACCTGCTCTGCGCTGAGTGTAACGCTCACGCAAGCATGGTCCGTTTTCCCTGCAAGCTTGATCTCATGCCCGTTTGTTACGGCTTATGCAACGAACTTCGGCAGGGTTAGGACATCGCTGCTTCGACAACGATGACCGGTTCTAACCGGCTTTGCCATGCGGCCTTTTCGCCGCGCCCTCTGGCTTTGCCCGAAGCTATGGACCCAGACTCTGGGGCGCAGGACAGCAAACTTTCAAAGAACAAATCCCGAAATATTGCAGTGATAAGCATCGCAACGTGTGTGCCATAACGTTTCCCAGCAATATTCAAAACTAATGCAGTTGCTTGGAGAATCGCGCGAGTTTTCGCGCATTACACTGGGGAGCTTTCCTCAGAATCGAGCTTGCTTGCCGGCGGGTTCTAAAGATGCGCCATGTTTTTGGCGGGCACAAATATTGCTGAATTCCGTTTGAGAATTCATGTCAAATCATGCCTGTGAATGGAAATAGGAATCATGTCCCATAAGCAAGTCCACTTTAGATCCGAAGCCCGCGAAAAAATCTTGAAAGGCGCAGCGGCACTCGCAGACGCAGTGCGCGTTACGCTCGGTCCAAAATCAAAATCGGTTTTGATTGAAAAGAAATGGGCCAAGCCTCTCGTTTGCAATGACGGCGTGACAATCGCCAAAGAATTCGAACTGGAAGATCATGAAGAGAATCTTGGCGCTCAGATGATTCGCGAAGCCGCCGAACGAACTGGCGACAAAGTAGGCGACGGAACCAGCACGGCGACGATTCTGGCGCACGCAATACTTGCAGACGGAGTTCGCAACGTAACTGCCGGGGCTAGTGCAATTGATCTCAAACGGGGTTTGGATCGGGGACTTCGGGTTGCGGTCGAACAACTGAAACGCATCTCGCGCCCAGTCGGCAGTCGCAAAGAAAAAGCGCAGGTCGCAACCATCTCTGCACACAATGACGCATCTATCGGCGAACTTGTCGCTGATGCAGTCGAGAAGGTAGGCCAGGAGGGCGTGATCTCGGTCGAAGAAGCAAAGGGAACAGAAACCATGCTCGAAGTCGTCGAAGGCATGCAATTCGACCGCGGGTATCTTTCGCCTTACTTCATTACCGATGCGGAAAAGCTTGAAGCCGTTCTCGAAGATCCTCTGATTCTTCTCAACGAGAAGAAGATAACGAATCTCAAAGATCTGCTGCCGTTGCTTGAGCAGGTGGCGAAGATGAGCAGTTCGCTGCTGATCATAGCCGAAGATGTCGAGAGCGAGGCCCTCGCGACTCTGGTGGTAAACAGACTGCGGGGCGTACTGCCGTGTGCGGCGGTGAAGGCTCCCGGCTTTGGCGATCGCCGCAAAGCAATGCTTGAAGACATTGCCATCCTGACCGGCGGGAAAGTCATTTCCGAAGACCTGGGCTTGAAACTCGAAAATGTCACCATCAATGAGCTAGGCAAGGCGAAAAGGGTCGTGAGCGATCGCGAGACCACTACCATCATCGATGGCGCCGGCGGAAAGGAAGGGATCAACACTCGCTGCGATGAAATTCGCAAACAGATCAAAGACACGACCTCCGACTACGATCGCGAGAAGCTGGAAGAGCGCCTGGCGAAGTTGGCTGGCGGAGTAGCGGTCATTCGGGTTGGCGCGCCCTCTGAAGCGGAAATGAAGAGCCGCAAAGAAGCTTTCGATGATGCAATCAGTTCCGCGAAGGCAGCGGTAGCCGAAGGCATTGTTCCCGGGGGCGGACTCGCCCTGCTGCGCACAATCGAAACCGTCGAAGCGGAGGCGGAGAAATGCGACGGTGACGAACGAACGGGCCTCCTCATTCTCAAACGCGCGCTCGAAGCGCCCACCAGACAGATAGCCGAGAACTCGTCGGTCGATGGGGGTGTGGTGGTCGATAAGATGCGCAGCGGGAGTGGCAACTACGGCTTTGACGCAGCTTGTGGCAAGTATGTCGACCTGATGGAAGCTGGAATCATCGATCCAACAAAGGTCGTCCGTATCGCTTTGGAAAACGCAGTCTCAGTCGCGAGCGTTCTGTTATTGACGGAAGCCACGCTAACCGATGTGCCCGAGCCTAAGACAAATCGCGCCTCAATGAATCAGACGGCGATGGACCAGAGCTACTAGACAGGCTCCCCTAAACAGCCCATCTGCATCTAAGCAATGTGATGGAACGAGTTAATTCACAAGTTGCAGAACGGCTCGCCGAAGTTGCCCGAATACTCGAGGCGCAAGGCGCGAACATCTTCCGGGTGGGCGCGTACCGCCGGGCGGCGGCGATGCTCCGCGGCCTCGAACGGCCGATTGACGAGATCGTGATGAACGAAGGAATTGAAGGTCTAGAGAAGTTGCCCGGAATAGGCGAAACGCTGGCGAGATTCATTCACCAACTGGTGATGACCGGACGATTGCCAATGTTGGATCGTCTGCGTGGCGAAAGCGATCCGATCATTTTGCTGCGCACTGTTCCCGGAATCGGGAAAGTGACGGCCCAGCGACTCTATGATGAGCTGGGCATTGAAACTCTTGAGGAGCTGGAAGCAGCCGCGCACGACGGACGCCTGAGGAATATCATCGGCGAAAAGCGTCTTGCTGGCATCCGTGATTCTTTGGCGACGCGCTTGGGGAGAGTGCGAGCGCAAACTCTTTGGCGAGATATCGGCCAACCATCTGTGGCGCAGATTCTCGACGTTGATGACGAGTATCGAACCCGCGCCGCGGACGACGAGCTTCCGAGAATCGCTCCGCGCAGATTGAATCCGGAAAATGAAAAGTGGTTGCCGATACTCCATACCAATCGCGGCAGGCGACATTACACGGCGCTTTTCTCGAACACGCCCCGTGCTCACCAATTGAGAAAGACGTCCGATTGGGTCGTAATCTACTACGACCGTGGTGGTGGCGAGCGCCAGTGCACCGTCATCACTGCGACTCACGGTCCCCTTGCGGGCAAACGGATTGTTCGGGGTCGCGAGCCTGAGTGCCTTAATTACTATCATCGTTCTCGGTCTGCCTTTGAGATCTTAAGAAAGCAGGCGGCCTAGTATCGCATTCCGGCTTCAGGAGGTTGTGGTCATGATTGCGTTTGCTGATTGGTTTCCGCTCCTTTGTATTGGGATTGTCTTCACTGCGATTGGTCTTCTGAAGGTCTATGGATTCCAACTCAATATCGTTGGGGGTGGTGGCAAGTCCTGGGGAACGCGAGTGTGCGGTTCTTGTCCGACGTGGAGCAAGCATTTGAACGTTAGCGTCATGGTGCTCTTCTTTGTTATTGGCCTCTCAGCTTTGGCAATTCTCGGCTGGCTTTTTCTCAATTCAATGAGACGTTGAGGGTGAAGAGCAACAAGTTGTTGATCCGGACAGCCCGGTAAACCTGATTCAGCTTGATTTTGCCGAAGCGATTTTCGTCAGCGCTCAATCATGTTTCGGACGGAGAATGCTAGAACTTGATCTTCTCTGCCATTTGCTAACGCAATAATCTACAGATTCCTAATATCATGAGTCGAATCTAATCCACAGTTTATGGTTGAACTAAACCGTTGCGCGTTATGGCTTTTCGCGATAACAACACTCTTGATAAGTCCCAAAGAGGTCGTTGGACGAAGTGGCAGCTTCTCGGCTGGTTGGCTGTCGCCTTATCGACCTTAATCGCCAGCTTCTGGGCGGTTTGGGGAATCATCGAGAACTTCCATGAAGGATGGTTCTATGAGTCGCTGCTCTTAAACGTCGGGCTGATGTTCGTGCAGTACCTCAGCCCGGTGATAATCTTCGTGTCGCTGACCCTGCTCGCCATCGCTTTTCCCCGCGTCGGCAGCATTGCCCACGTGCTCGCCGGACTTCTTTTGTCCCTTCTGCTCTTCGATTTTAATGACAGAGTAGCGATGCTATTCGTTATCGCACCGATGCTTATACTCGGCACGCTCTACTGGTACGGCCGCCCGCAGCCGCGCCGCGCTGCATATCTCCTCGCAGTAGGATTGCCCGCCCTTACCCTCGTTGTCTGCGGCGTAGAACCCGTCGTACGCATCGCCGGGCGCGTTGATGACGGCTACTTACAAGCTCGGCTGGTGGAGGGCAATCGAGTCCAACTTATTTGGGCACCTGAAGGCATCGGCTGGCCTCGTCAAGGCGTTACCTGGGACGAGGCACTCAGACACTGCCAGCATCTCTCGGCGGATGGAAAAACTTTAGCGGAAGGCGCACAGAATATATGGCGATTGCCGACGGTGGAAGAAGCGGTGCGCTCGATGTCGCGTCACGGCGTTAACAGCGGCGGAGTCTGGGACGCGCAGACCAAAGCGGCGACTTACCAGGTTAGCCCTGATAAGGAATCACCGCTCTGGAACGTCCACTCACAGGTAATCTACTGGTGGACGGCAACAGAAATTGATGACGAGAAGGCTTACATCATTGTCTACGATGGTAAGGTATGGCCGAGGCGCAAGCGTTTCGCCCCAGCGTACCTAGCATACAGATGCGTAAAGCCTGGGGAACCGACGAAGTGAGATGCTCCAGGCCGTTCGCGCCACAGCGTATCTAGCCTATAGGTGCGTAAAGCCTGTGGAAGCGGCCAATAAAATGCTACACGGCGCCCAACAAGATTGGAGTGAATTTCCATGGCACTCAGTGCCTTTGCCGACCAGGCCCATCAACCGACGGACAGAGATCCCCGTTCCATTCTGGGCAAGTCATATGTGGCTTGGATTCGATTGATTGAACTCGTCTCTGATCGGATCAGTCCAGTCTCACAGGTCTGGGGGTTCACCAGTGCCAGTAGCGGCTGGGGTCTTCGCCTGAAGCGCAATGATCGCGTGATCCTCTACATGACGCTTCGCGAGGATCACTTCCTCGTGTCATTCGCGTTGGGCGAGAAAGCTGTCGCGGCAGCGCGAACGCGTAAGCTGCCCACTGCTGTTCTGAAAGCAATCGAATCAGCGCCGAAATATGCAGAGGGCCGAGGAGTCAGACTTGAGGTGCGGCAGGCCCGTGAGGTTTCGGCTCTTGCGACCCTCGCAGAAATCAAGAACGAGCACTAGCCCGCCGACACCGCGCGACAGAATCCTTACGCGACTAATCTCTTTGACGCGCGTGACGAAACCGGAATAGCGGAATAGAGTGCGTCCCTGAGCGCCACATCGCGCGGGTCGCCTGTCAATGCCGTTCCCATCCGGCTTGTCACGTATGCATAGCCGACACCTGCCTCCGGATCGGCAAAGCCGAGAGAGCCGCCAGCTCCCGGTGAGCCGAACGAACTACGGCTGCCGAACGGCCACGTCGAACTCGGCTTCATGAAGCCCAGGGAGAACTGCACGTCGGCCTTCATGCATTCGTCATAAAACCCGCGTGCCGGCGGAATCGCCGGGGCGGCCAACAAATCCAGCGTTTTCTTGCGCAGACCCAGCTCTCGTCCGCCGGTGGCGAAGATACTGTACCCGCGCGCAATAGCCCGCGCTGTGCCGACGGCGCCGCCGGATGGAACTTCGAGATTGCGTGCGTAGATGTGTGATTCATCGTGAGGCAACTCGGACCCCCTGAGTGCCCGGACGATGTTCGAGCGTCGATCCATCACCGCGATCGTGAAGCGAAGCGGGAAGCCGAAAATCATATCGAGCAGCCCAGGCTGGGCAATGGTGGCGAGGCGCGAGTTCGAAATCTCCTCCGGCAGCCTGATGTACACGTCCAGCCCGAGCGGAGTGGCGATCTCGTCCTGAAAGAACCGTCCCAGACTGCGATGCTGCGGATCGACGCGACGCAACAGCTCACTCTCGTAGAAGCCGAGCGTGATGGCGTGATAGGCCTGTCTTGTTCCGGGCTCCCACGCAGGCTTCTGCTGAGCCAGCGCGATCGCCAAGCGATCTGGATCGGCGATAAGCGTACGATTGATGGGCTGGTCCAACGCGTACAATCCCGCCTGATGTGCCAAGAGCTGGCGGACGGTAATCCGTTCCTTGCCCCGTTGTGCGAACTCCGGCCAGTACGTGCACACCCGTTCTTCGTAATCGAGCCAGCCGCGAGAGTGAGCAATAGCAAGCGTCATCGCTGCCAACCCTTTGGTGGCCGAGTAGACGATCACCATCGTGTCCTCTCCCCATAAGTCGCCCGTCTGCCTGTTTCGGATGCCGCCCCAGAGGTCGACAACCTTCTCGCCGTGAACATAGGCGCAGCAGGCGCCGCCCAGCTCATTTCGGTGCACAAAGTTGTCGGCGAAGGCTTCGCGCACTGCTTCAAAACCGTGGTGCGCGAAACCGTGGATGGCGATATCGCCCGCCATATGTTGAACCGTGGTTTTCCTCTTGCGTAGCATTATTTCACTCCTTCCTAATCGTGTTGCGACCGCAGAATGCTCAATGCCAGAAAAACTCCCAAGACGAGCGCGCACACAAATCCAAAAGCGAAAACGATCCAGGCCCAACGCTCCCACCCAGGTGGCTTATAGACTGAAACAAGAACCGCAAGGCCATTGATGAAAGCAGCGGCAATAACTCCAAGCACGATTCGATTAGCGATTCTCTCAAGACGATTGAGGATTGGATCAAACCCCTCAGGATGCATCCCGATCTGGAAGTTTCCATCCTCAGCCGCGCTTACGATCCTGCGGAGTTGCTGCGGCATTTCCGCTCCGAGTCTGGCAAAATCCAAACCGGCGCGACTGAGACCACGAATCCAACGCAACGGAGAGTATTCACGCAACACCAACCGCTCGGTATAAGGTGCAAGTGCCCTGGTTAAACGGAAATCGGGATCGAGATTCTCTCCCAAGCCTTCGATCATGATTAAGGTCTTAAGCAAAAGCGCAAGGTTTGAAGGCAGGTGGAGATGGTGCTGACGCATGACTTCGAACACATCGTTTAGGAGCGCCGTAACTTTCAATTCACTTAACGGCAATCCCCAATACCTTGCCAGCAGATGCTCGATATCGCGACGAAACCGCGCGCGATCAATTCGTTTTCTGGTGACCCCGAGATCGAGAAAAACATCCACGAGTCGATCGGCGTTCTCCTGATTAATGGCAATAAGCAAATCCGCGAGACGTTCCTGGGTTCGCTCATCAAGCACGCCCACCATCCCGAAATCAATCAAACCGATTGCGCCGGTTTGCTCGATGAAGAAATTCCCGGGATGCGGATCGGCATGGAAGAAACCATCCTCGCAAACCATCTTCAGGACGACGCTGGTGGCGCAATTCGCAAGCCAGGGACGATCAGTCCCTTGCGCGTCGAGACCGGCTAGATCATTAATCTTAACTCCTCGAATCCTCTCCAGAGTCAGCACGCGAGAGGTGGTGGTTTCCCAGAAGACACGCGGAATGTGAATGGAGGGGTCGCTCGCAAAATTCTTGGCGAAGCGCTCCGCACTGTGGCCCTCGCGTACATAATCGAGTTCGCTGCGCAGGGTTTGGGAAAACTCATCGACCAGTCCTACGAGGTCGTATCGGTCGGCGAATTCCCAATGCCGGCTGGCGGTTGCCGCCAACTCTTTGAGAATCTCCAAATCCTCATTCACTTGTTCGACGACTCCTGGTCGTCGAACCTTGACGACGACCTCGGTGCCATCCACCAACAGGGCCACGTGCGCCTGACCTATTGACGCCGAAGCAAGCGGCTCCCGTTCGAAATGCAGAAATATATCCTCAATCGGCTTACCCAACTCGGCCTGTACGGTTGCCCGAATTTCGTTAAAGGGAACAGGCGCGGCGGCATCCTGAAGCTTAGCCAGTTCCGCCAGATAATCTGGCGGTAAGAGATCCGGGCGGGTCGAGAGAATCTGACCAAGCTTGATGAATGTCGTTCCCAGCTCTTCGAGAGCCGAGCATAAGTGTTCCGGTCTGGATTGTGCAGAGTTACGATGCAGTACAGACTTTTCAAGCGAACGATGACCATTGTTCGTCAGGTAATTCCATCCATGACTTACCAAGACGCTGGCTATCTGCCGCGAGCGGTTAAGATGAAAATTCTTCCTCCAATTAATTAGGTTCATCATCGTAGACCGCGTCCTGGGATTGCGTTGACAGGCACTGGCCTCTCAAACAACCACCACTGCCAGCGCGGAGCCTTAGCCGCGTGAAGGCCGAACTTCTCAATAGCATGCTTGCGGATGTGGGCCATTGCCTCTTCGACTGAATCAGTGAGCAGGAGCAAGTCAAGATCGGCAGGATCGATCGTGCCGGCTTTCACCAGCTCGTCAAAAAAGTCAGTCAGCGGTTGCCAATACTTCTTTCCCATCATCACCAGCGGGAACCCGAGAATCTTCTTGTTTTGCAGCAGCTCCAGCGATTCGAATAACTCGTCCATGGTTCCGAAGCCGCCGGGCATTACAATGAAGGCGTAGGAGTATTTGATCAGCATCAACTTGCGAATGAAGAAGTAACGGACTGTCAGCCAGTGATCGAGGTATGGGTTTGGATTCTGTTCTTGCGGAAGCGTGATGTTACAGCCCACTGATCGCGCGCCAACGTCTCGCGCTCCTCGATTGGCTGCTTCCATCAGACCCGGACCACCGCCGGTCATGACGGTAAACCCGAGTTCTCCCAACTGCGACCCAATCTTCCGCGCTAGTGTGTAAAATGGATGATCTTCAGTGAAGCGTGCGGACCCAAACACGGTTACGCATGGTCCGACGAAATGCAGCACACGAAAGCCGCGCAGCATTTCCCAGGCGACGCGAATGATTTGGCGCAGTTCATGTGTGCGCGTGTGAGGGCCTTGCAGGAATATTCGTTCTGGATGAGTGGCGTTTCCATTTGCTGGAAGCGCGACGCGAAAGTTGTGGACAGCCGCATCCATAGCGTTAACCCGACGCGTGTAGCCAATTCCAGATCGCTCCCATAACCCAGCCAATGATGTATCCCAGGATTGACGTGATTAGGATCAAGGCGACGGCGAGAGCTGGTTTGAATTGCGTAACTGTGTACGGCGGTTGAATGAAGTGCAGCCGGAAAACCCAATCGAGCAGCCATTGCGCAAGTCCAAAAGCAACCACCAGGGACCACGTCAGATGCCACAGTCCCAGAAACGAGCCAAACACCAAGCCTAGTTTGTTTTTGTTAACCATCACTCACCGCGCTTTTCCCAGATTCAGGGTCACGTATCATTCAGGCTTGCCCCAGCCGGTGCGTTTCACCGCATCGCCGCCTTTGCGACAGAATCGTGAGTTGCTGTGCGGTGAACCAACCTGTCGGGCCTAAAAGCCTCTGCCAGCACGACACCCAGCGAAAGTGTTGTGAGTGAGGTACAGGGCATTACTCTCACCTCATTCACCACACCGACAACACCAGTCGCACGACGGACCGCTTCCTCAATGGCTAATTTGTCTCTATCGGTTTGCGCGCTGCCTCGGACCCTTACCACTCCATCGCGAGCAAAAACGCAGACTTCCCGCGAGCATACGTTTTTGCTTAGGCTCAACTCTCTTAACACCCGCTGCTCGACCTCACTATCCGTCTTCCTGGGCATTGAAGATTCTCCACGTGTAAACCGCTGAAGCTGGTGTCTAGCCCGCAGTCAAGCCGCTCGAACAAACAACCCATTTCACGCTCGCATCACTTTCAAGTCTCGTTGCACGTACGCGGAACCGCTATTCAAATCCAGGATCGTCCCATGTTCAAACCACTCGCGTTCTCGCTCGACTCGTTCCTGGCGCGCCCTTTCGATTTCATGAAGGTGCTCATCCAGGACCACTGGACAGCAAGAGTTAAGTGCGCATCCCTCGCATCTCGCGTGGTGCTTGCATGTCGAGAACGTCCACATGACGTACTGCCTAATAGAATTACCGTAACCCCGCAGCGGGCTGTTCCGTCATAACCGTGATGCGAGAACAGCCCGCCATTTCGCCCCTGGCTCACGCAGCTGCTTTGATTGGTTTTTCCGGGGCTTCCTTGATTTCGACCTTTCGGGCGTGAGATTCCATCTTGGCGACCGGAATCTTCACTTCCAGGACGCCGTTCGTGAAAGTCGCATTCGCCTTGTCGGTTTTGGCGCCTTCAGGCAGCGGTATCTGCCGATAGAAGCGGCCGTAATTTCGCTCAGTGCGGTAGAAGCCTTCGCCCTTCTCTTCTTTTTCTTCCTTCCGCTCGCCTGAGATTGTCAGTGCCTGATCGGTGAGTTCGACCTTGACGTCGTCCTTGGTGAGACCTGGCAGGTCAGCCTTGACCATCAGGTCACCGTTGGATTTCACGACCTCGATCTGTGGCGTCCACTCAAAATCTTTGAAATCGCCAAGCAGGAAAGACTCTCTGTTGAAGAAGGCGGGAAAATTAAAACCGCCGAAGTCATCAAACAGACGCTCCATGTCTTTGGTGAAGCGGCGCATCATGCCGAAGGGGTTAAACTCCGGAGCCTTTCGCGCCAGCTCCAACTCTTTTTTCTCTTTGTTCTTCATTTCTTTTCCTCCATCTGATAATTGCGAATCAGTTGATTAGAAATAGGGATCAACTCGCAGATGATCCACTACTTGGGAAACGCCGGGCGCGTGGCTAATCGATCCGAGCACGGCTCGCTTCTCCTGCCACGAATGGACCCGCCCCCACAAATCCACGGCGCCGTCCTGAATGTCTACGCGTAGCCGCTCTGCTTCACGATCGGCACGTCGTTCAAGCGCATATTCGATTTGTTCGCGCAGCTCTTCGGGATCGACCGCCCGCTTTTGAATTGTGATCTTGTTGATTACGCCAACCACGCCATTCAAACGGCGCATCGCTCTTTCCGCATCTTCGCGCTCGCGCCAATAATCGACAGCTCCTTCCAGGGTCACCCAGCCGTCGCTTACAGTCGACGCAATCCGCTCATTCGGAACGAGCGCATCCCATTCCAAAGCATTCCGCACCGCGCCAGCGATTTGCGTGTCCGTCCGGGCGAATAGATCGATGGGCTTGACCTCAATGTCATTTGCTACATCGAGAATGCCTGGTACGCGATGCGCAGCTTCCTGTGCGGCGATCTTTTTCGCATAACTTGAGACAGCACCCGTTAGCGTGGCGACTCCTTTCGAAATCTTAATGCCGATTGGTGATCCAAGGGTCCGCGAGTCCCATCGCAGCTCGCGCACTATGTCTTGCTCAAGTTCTTTGTCACTTCGTTTGGGAAACATAACTAACCTCCTCGGGACCGGCATCGTCGCCAGTCATCATTTCTAAGCAAGCGTGCGAAATCGGCCTAAGGAGCCGTGACCGGTTGCGCCATTGGCACTGGATGTTCGCAGATTGCCTGATACGTCTTGACTACGTCGGCGTAGTCGATCGCGGGCTTTTCGCCATTGCGCACTCTCGCCTTCAGGACGATGTCGTTCATCGACACGATACCTTCCAGTTCGCCTTCCAGATTGAGCACCGGCAAGCGACGAATCTTGTGTTCGCGCATCGTTTGCAGTGCCTGCTCGACATCTTCTTCAGCCTCGGCCGCATAAACGGTCGTGTTCATGACTTCCTCGACCGAAATGCCCGAGGGATTGCGGTCTCTCACGGCCGACGCCATGCAGATGTCCCGATCGGTAATCATGCCGACGACTTTGCGGCCGTCCTTAATAATCGGGAGTGCGCCACAGTCGTTCTCCCACATTTCCTTTGCCGCATCCGCCAGGCTCTCGGTAATCCAGATCGCCTTGGCGTCTGGCGTCATCACTTCTCTTACTTTCATAGCTGCCTCCTCGTACTTGTGTTCACACTATCCTTTTGACAAAAGTGAATCTTAGGTCACACAGCTACCCTCATCCTGGATGCCCTTCAGAAATGCAATGAACATGCCATGGCCATGCGGCGAAATTGCGCCAGAATGGTGGGCCGGTGCCGGCGGTTGCGAGAAGGATTCCCCAGAACATATGTGAAAGTGCGCATGCATTCTTAGGGCCGTCGAAGCGGCAACTTGAAAAGGGTGAGGCTTTTCAAGACCTCCCTCGTCTCGATCTTGCCGGGTAATGAGATAAGAGCTGATTCAGGACCAGGGCATAGCCCGTAGCACCTTCATCGGCAAGAGCTTGACTCAGGAATGTGATGCTCTAAGCACCGTTGAGACCATCGCTGTAACCATTCTCGAATCCATCACGATAGTACCGGCGGTATAGTTCGCGATCGCCAAGCTTTGAGCTGTAATCGGTCGTAGCTTTTTGGTAGGCGTTAAAACTTCGGAAGTCACGGTACGTGCCCTTCTGCCGATCCTTGCGACCTTCCTTAATGCCTTCGTTATAGCCGGCGTTCAGTGCCGTTTGGCGAAGCTCGAAAGATCCGCCATAAGTGCCGTAACGATCCCAGTTGCGCCCGCGGCGATTTTGAATGGGGTTATTGATCCGATCTCCGCGATTATCGCGATAGTCGCCATCACGCCGCGTCTGGATTCCAAATTCGGTGTTGTATCCGTTCTCGAATGCCAGACGGAAATAGCGACGATAAAGTTCGCGGTCGCCGAGACGTGAGTTGTAGCCTTTCGTCGCGTTCTGGTAGGCACTGAAGTTCTGGTAATTGGTTTGCCTGCCTCTTGCTCGTTCATTGCGGCCCTCTTTTGAGCCTTGGTTGTATCCCGCGTTAAGTGCGGTTTGACGCAGATCGAAAGAGCCACCCCAGTTCGGATAACCATCCCACCTGGGATCTTGGTTACGATAGCCGCCCTGTGCACTGACCGTTGCGAGCGAGCCGATGGCCAACAATAGAGTCAGCCCCAAAACAACGCCCGCGATCTCTTTGAGTAAATGTTGCTTCTTCATTTTGAACCTCCTCGGTTCTTGCGCAGTCTAACTTGCGCGTTTGTTTGTATGTGCTGTCCTCCACATACAGAGGCTTGAGCATTTCTGGTCTGTTGCAAAGAAAGCGGTGATTCTCCGGCGAGCATCCTCAGACGGTTACTTCTCGCTTCTCATTGCTTATTCATTTGATCCAACTCGCACTTATCCTGAATTCGCGAACGACAGCGCTGAAAGCACCAAAGAGGAAAAACAAACCCAGGGCTGCGAGAAAGACCGCGAACACGAGGATGAGCCACGATGACGTACCGCGCGCCTTATACGTCCTAACCGCCGTCCATGCACAACCGCCCAACAACGCGACCCCTATCGCTATCTCTATCAGTCGCATGACTCCTCGTTCGTCCCTTCACAAAGATGATAAGAGCGGTTAGGCATCTGCCTTGGTCACCTGCACAACCCCATCAGGATGTTCCGGGGGCGAATAGACGGTGAACAATTTAAGAGCTTCATGGCCAGTGTTGGTAAAGTCATGTTCCGTTCCGGCTGGCACTACAAACATGTCGCCCGGGCCGATATTGTGTGTATCCGTTCCCACGACGGCCTCTCCCGCCCCTTTGACGAAAACCAGCACCTGGTCTACCGTCTCGTGAACTTCCCGGCCAATGTCTTCACCCGGGAGCACACTCATCAAAACCACTTGTGAGTGTTCGTTCGTGAAGAGGACCTTCCGAAAGTTATTATTCTCTAAAGCCAACTGCTGAATATTCTTGTACTGCATGACTGTGGCATCACCTTTCTGTGTCTTGGCTTGATTACTCGCTGGCCCTACGGCTGGAGCGTTTATTCAACTCTGCGATCAGTCTGGCCGCCGTCGATGGCGCCTTCACGGTCCCCAGCACTACATCTCTGTTCGACATCGTCCGGCCATACATGTCTTTATTTGCGTCATCGTCGGGTCGCAAAGTAGCGCCGTCGAGTGATACGCCGGCAAATAGTCCCTGCGACCGCGAATAGGTGAGCAACTGAGCGTGAAGCTGCGCATCTGTCTGAGCCGACGCGGTACGACCAACCGGTCCCGCCGCGGCCGAGGCGTCTGCCCCAATGGTGAACTTACTGGAGAGCAGCTTGTCAATTGCGCCCTCGTTCATCAGCAGCATCACGACATCAGTTGCGGATCCGCCGATTTGAAGCCCAAAACTACCGCCTTCGATTCTCACTCCGCCGGGTGCCGACCAGCCGCGCCCGGTCTTGTTTCTGCAGACAATAAAGCCGCGGCCGTACTTGGCGCCGATTATGAACGCAGCTTTCTTAACACTCGGCACGACAACCACGCAGGCTGCCTTGTCCAGCAGATCCTTCGGAATACCTTTGTCCGGCGCCCCCATCATGTCACTAACCACATCAGCCGCCGCGTTCAGCCGATTCGTCGTGTCGTCGGCATCTTTCCCAGCAGCCGCTGACTTGCTTGCGAACGCGCCGGAACCGATCACCAGTGCTGCCAGCGCAGCCGCCAGCATGAACTTTGTTACTCTCATCTTTTTTCTCCTCTAACTAGATCATTTTGACTTTCTGATCTCCTTGCGCGAGCAGACAAAGCTGTTATCGGTCGTCAACTGAGCTCGCCAGATGCAGCTCGTTGAATGGGGAAGGGCATGGCAAGTGATCACGTCGTCTCTGCATTGAGTACCTGGCCAGCATGCCCTTCGGTATTTACGTTTACGTGCCTTGAGCACTCGCCCGAATAGTCAGTTCCGTGCCCGTTGGAAGCTCGAGGTTGTCTTTACCCTGAACGTAAACTGACCCAGCCCCGCCTGCGGCGCCAATAATGCCGCCAATCGCCGCGCCTTTTCCGCCGCCGGCGATTGTACCGATAATCGCGCCGATGGCTGTGCCGACGCCCGCGCGCGTGACGGTCTGCGTAGTCTGATTGTCGCCTTGCGCGCTTCCTTCGTTATCAACCTTGACTGTATCGCGATTCAGCGTGCGAACACTCGTGAGAATCCCGGCGAACCTGTACGTCTGGCCGTTGCGCAGCCGGATCGTGTCAAAGTTAAGCGTCATCGCGGATCGGCCAGTCAGTCTTCCACCCTGAGTAACGCTACTGATCGTGCCCTCGATTACCGCGTCTTGGTATTCACCGGGTTGGCGCACGTTCATTGTGAAACGATCGCCCTGCTTCGCCTGCTTTGTAGTCAGGCCACTGTTAAGCACGGCCACTACAGTTTCGCCATCGCGCACGATAAATTGACCGCTGTTCGCATTTACGTTGCCGGGAACCGGCCGCGAGCCGTCATAGATATTCCATTGCGCGACATCCGACGTTCGGTCATAGATACTGTTGACCACCACGGGTTGGCTCAGTCGGTCCGAGTAGATTTCACAGCTAACGCGCAACCGGCTGCCGTTTTCAATTGCTTCGAAAGTGACGGTGAAATCATTGTTGCGATAGCCGGTAGATTTTACGACTAACTGATCTCCCCGCAGCGTCGCCGTTACCCTGCTGGTTCGACCATTGAGTTGCTCCTGCCGTTCGACTCCGTCCGCTTCAAAGGTCGACTGTGGGGCGAGCGACGAAGCCATTGTCATAGTTGAACCGCGCCGGTCAATCGCCAACATCTCAGGCGATTCGAGTCGCGCGATGATGCGATCACGGACACTCTGTCGTTCGTTGTTGGATAGGCTGCGGGTCACGCGATCCGCGACGTCACGGGGATTGTCACTGCGTGACGAATCCAACCTGAACGTTCCGGTTAAGCGACTACCTGAGTAGTACGTGTTTTGTTGGTCCCACTGCCAGCTTACGCCATAGGCGTTTGCCAGCGCATTGAGATCAGTTCGCACCTGCGCCCAATCGTTCTGCGCTTGGGGGCTCAACTGATTGCGATTCATGTAATCATTGACGGGTGATGCTTTTTGCAAAATGTCTTGAACATCCGCTGCCCCCGCCTGGCGACGAGTGAACCGATTTCTGAACTGGTTAATGGCACTTGCAAAGGTGAGCTGGAACGAGTTGATGTCGGCAGAGGCACGCGTTTCGCCGCTGCGCCGCCCCTGCGCCGAAGCCACATTGAGGCTATTGCGGAATCGGTTGGAACTCAGTTCCAGTCGTTGGAGTATGCCGCTGACCTCGCGTGTTGTGGCGCTGGAAGTTTGTCGTTGTGCCTGTGCGCTCACACCAATCATTAAGAGCGCTAACAGAATGAGCATCGAAATGACTTGTTTTGAATTCTTCATCTTTTTCCTCCTCTTCATAAGCTTCTACCAGGGTTTCCTTAGGCACACGTCAGGATCGTCGCTTGCTTCTTCGGTCGGAGAAGCGAAACGCGGCCGGCGCAGGCGAAACTATTCAGGAGGGCAATGTGCGCTATCGCACGATGCAAGATTCATTCCTATCAGCATGCCTCGATCTTGTCCTCAATTTCCGCTCCTAAACATTGTTTATTTGCGAGCACTTGCGCGAAGATACGCAGCTCAACCGCAGAATTTCGCAGCAGTTTTGAGTTGAGAGGCCATGGAGAAAGCTTTTCTCAGTGAAAGCGCTTACAAGTCAGGCGGGTGAGAACTTCAGTTGCCTTGTAGCTCGACGCGCATCGCTTCGCTAATTTCATTCGAAGGATGAACGATGACCCGGGCCGCGTCTTCCAAGCCGCTGATGACTTCAGCCTCGAAAGGCGTGCGCTGACCGACCTGCACTTGGCGCAGATATGCTTTGTTTTGCACGACGACGAAAACGCTCCAGCCGTCACCCGTGCGAAAGAGCGCACTCGATGGAATTTTCAGAACGTTTTCGTTCTCCCAAACGACGATTCGGCCTTCGACGCGGTAGCCGTCGCCGAGTGTCTGAGCAGGTTCAGTAAAGTCAGCGATTACGTTCACACGCTGCTCTTCCACGCCGAGTGCAGAAACTTTGGTGAAGGCCGAAGGTTCAATTAGTCTGACACGCGCTTGCAGGACCGAGTCCCCGCCCCAGCGTTCGATCAAAACGAGCGCCCCAGGCTTGACCTTCACGGCGTCAGTCGAGAGCAATTCGATCACTACTTCCAATTTCGAAGGGTTGCTCAATTCGACTAGCGCCGTTCCGGCGCTAATGACTCTTTCGCTCTCTTCGATAACGCGGAGTACGCGACCACTCACAGGCGCGTGCACCTGTACTGTTGTCAATGATTGTTTCTGATTCTTGCCGAGCGAGAGCAAAGCCGAGCGCGCAACCTCTACGTCATGACCCGTAGTTTCTGACCTGGACCTAGCCGCATTCAATTCGCGCGCCGCCACATCCATTGCCGTTTGCGCTCGCTCCAATTCCTGCCGCGAAATTACACCGGCAGCGACCAGTTTTTCACAGCGTTCAGATTCACGACGTGCCTGCTCGTAACCTGCCTTAGCGCGTTCAACCATGGCATCGCTTTCGCGCTGCGCATCCTCAGCGGCGTTAACGCGGGCACTGGCTTCAGCGCGTTGCCGTGGATCGAGCGGAGCAAGTGGCAGCGATTCGATTTGAGCTATTAATTGGTCCTCGTGCACCGAATCGCCGCGCCGCAAAGTTATTCGTCGCAAACGACCGGGCACTGGCGACGCCACAACATAACGATCGCGAACCCGAGTTCGGCCTTCCCCATCAACCGTGATCTGTAATGGACCGCGAACCGCGTTCGCCGTATCGACCCGTGCCGGCTGGGGACGCAGCCAAAGCACCAGGAGGGCGCCAGCGATTCCGACGACGATGAGCCAGACAAATACGTTAAAGAGGCGTTTCATAAATCACTCCCGAGTTTTGAGCACCGCCACCAAATCCAGATGGCGTAAGCGCCATCGAACCAGATAGCCGGAAAGAAAGGCTGAAATGGCGACGACGATAAATGCCAGCGAGTAGGTTCTGGCGCTGACATAGAGAGGAAACCGAATCAGCTCGGTGTCTATGGCAACCGTGATCAAACCCGCGATGCCGTAACCGAGGGCGAAACCCAACGGAATCGCTATCAGAGTTAAGACCGCTTGTTCGCCAAGTAAGACGAGGGCTATTTCACGTCGCGTGAAACCAAGGACTCGCAGCGAAGCGAGTTCATGTCCGCGTTCAGAAAGCGCAATGCGCGCCCCGTTGTAGACCATGCCCAGCGCGATCACTACTGAGAATCCGATCAGAATTGCCGTCGATGTATTGATTGTCCTGGCAATGGTGTCCTTAAAGCTGGCCAGCGCGGCTTGCGGAATCGAGACGGCATTCACAGCGGGAGTACGTTTTAATTGAGCATACAGGCGTGGAATTTCCGGTTCATCAACCATCAGAAATGCGCCGCTACTCGATGCGCCTTCGTCCATCAACCGATTCACAGCGTCGATGTTCATGTAAGCCGAAAGGCCGATCAGCTCATCTACCGTACCGGCAACCGCAACTCGCCGAATCTGGCGTTTTCCTTCAAGGATTTCAACCGTTACGGTTTGTCCGGCCCTGACTCCGAGAAGTTCAGCCAACTTTGTCGTTAATAGAAGCCCTTCGCGCGGCAGACTGGAGATTTGATAATTCTGAGTGACGATACGACGTAGATCGCTGTCGATTTGTAGTCCCAGGATTAAGACACGTCGATTTCGATTTTCAAAGCGGAGGCGAGCTGGAACCGCGCGAAAGGTTTCCACACGGACAACTCCGGGAAGATGCGCGAGATCGTAACGTGCTTCCGCCGGATGCGGTTCATTGAACACGACCGAGACATCCTCACGTTGGACTGCGCCGAATTGAACCTCCATGATTCTTCCGACGGTATCGAAATACAGGAAGAAGCCGACGACCAGGAGCCCTACGGCGAGAGCAATGCCAAAGATGGAGATCATCGCTTTTAAAGGGCGCCGCTCCAGGTTGCGCATGATGATTCGCGTTGCCGGCGAGACGAGACGGTGCAATCCCGTCTTTTCGATCATCCCTGTGTGAAACCGTGCCGGCGGCTCGGGTCGCATGGCTTCGGCGGGCGGCAACGTAGCGGCTCGCCGCACGGCTGCCAAAGCGCCGATACTCGCTGATCCCATGCTAATCAGCAGAGCATTTCCAACGAGTGTTGGTCCGATTTGATACCTGAGCACCGGGAAATGAAAGAAATGCATATACAGAGCAGTAATCTTGTAGCCGAAATACCACCCGACGCCGACGCCAAGCACGACACCGCTGAATATGACGAGAAACCCGAGCTTCAAGTAATGAAAACCGATAGAAGAATTGCTGTAGCCAAATGCCTTGAGCACAGCGATCTGATCGCGCTGTGTGGTGACCAGGCGCGACAGCACCAAATGGATTAGGAAAGCCGTCACAGTGAGAAAAATCGCCGGGATAAAAGTGCCCGTGACTTGAAGCTCCGCGATTTCGTTTGTGAGAAAGTGATTTGATATCTGATCGAGCCGACCGTAAGCTCCCAAGCCGCCGTATTTCTCAAGCAGTCGATCTAAGTGCTCGATCACATTTGCTTCGATTGCACCGGGCGCCAGTGTGAGAGCGACGTCATTGAACGCTTCGTCCATGTTGAAAGCGGGCCCAAGGGATTCGCGACTCATCCATAGGACTCCTGAGCGGCGGCTGTCCGGAAACATCTCGCCGCTGCGGATTTCGTAAACATATTCGGGAGATAGCGCCAAACCCACAATTCTCAGTTTCTGCCATCTGCCATTGATGATCGCGGCGACTGAATCACCGGGCTTCAAACCGTTCACGTTAGCGAAGGTCTGGCTGGCAATTACTTCATCGCGTTGGCCTGGCTCAACGTACCGTCCTTCGCTGATGTAAAGATCGTTGAGTATTGAAGTCTGTTTTTCCGGGATCGAAACAATTCTTCCTTTGGCAGGTTCGTCCAAACCGCGAACGTCGAGCGTTACATCGGCGACCACTCGTGTTTCCGCCTTGGCCACGCCGGGGATTTCGCTGATGCGGGAAGCGAGGGAATTTGGCGCGCGCTTTAGTTGAACAAAAACATCGGCGAAGCGGTAACTCTGGTAATAAACTTCTTGCGAAGTCAAGAGGGAGTTATAGGTGCTGCGCATTGCGACGTACGAAGCGACCCCACACGTGACGACTAGCGTGATTGCGACTACTTGCCCCCAGAGATGCGCGACATCGCGAACTAATTTTCGATTGAGTGCCGACATGATTATCTACCAAACCAAATCTGCCGGTGACGCCCTTCTTTCGTTGCGCCGCTCTTCGGCTATCTCGCCACTGCGCATCCGCAAAACCCGATCGGCCATGTCCGCTATCGCTGCGTTGTGCGTGATGATTGCGGTAGTCGTGCCCAGTTCCTCATTGATTCGCTCGATCACTTCCAGCACCAGTTTTCCGGTCGCATAATCCAGAGCGCCAGTGGGTTCGTCGCACAGCAGGACCTCCGGCCGCTTGGCCACGGCGCGGGCGATGGCCACGCGCTGTTGTTCACCACCTGACAGTTGAGCAGGAAAATGATTCATGCGATCGCCAAGTCCGACCAGATGCAATGCGTCGGCAGGACGCATCGGATCAGAGGCGATGTCCGTCACCAACTCAACGTTCTCGTAAGCCGTCAGACTGGGAATGAGGTTGTAGAACTGAAAGACAAAACCGACATGCTCGCGTCTGTAGCGCGTCAACTCAGCATCGTCATCTATAGTCAGGTTGTGATCGAGATAAAAGACTTCACCACTCGTTGGCACGTCGAGACCACCGAGAATATTCAGCAGTGTTGACTTGCCGCTGCCGGACGCGCCCAGCAGCACCACAAGCTCACCACGGTACAGTTCGAGGTCGACGGAACGCAGTGCATGGACCTCAACATCGCCCATGCGGTAGACCTTTGAAAGTCCTCGCGCAATGAATACCGCCTCCTTGGCGATGGAACGTTTAGGGAACCGATTCTCTCGTTGAATTGAGCCCACCGGTCGAACGAGGGGTTGCTCGACCGTCGGATTGAGAGGAAGGGTTCCGGATTCAACCATGCCTCGTACCTCATTCAGACTCAAATGACTGCCTTTGTAATCGAGCATTCCCTGTGCCAACTGATGAAGTCTTTGCAGGTGAATTCGCCAACTAGCGAGGAGGTTTGCAGTGCGTACTTTCACGCTCGCTGAGCGTTAATTTCCGCAAGAAAATGCGATGTTTTGCCGTTGAGATGTTCCGTGCATAGCTTACAAAGTCGGCATGAGTCTTGCACCTTTGAGGCATGAAATCGCTGCGTGTCGGAAAGGCTAAACGCATCGAGTAGCGTGGGCTAATTGAGATGACAACCAGTCTCGCTTACACACTTGATTTTGATCAGATCACGAGGTGAAGTGTTTAGAAATCGACAAGGTTCTCGCTCGTTGAAAAAAGACTTAAAGGTGACAACATGAGGAGAAGGAAATCAAACGGAAAACTCCTCGGTACCGCTCTGGGGGCTGCGGGCGCTCTCGCCGCATACGTTTTCTTAGTCCGTCCATGGCACCTGACATGGGGAGCGACTGATGAAGAAATTGAGATGACTCTGCCCGGCGATGAACTCGTTGAGCATCCGCAACTGAACGCCACACACGCAATTACCATCAACGCGCCGGTTGAAAAGGTCTGGCCCTGGCTTCTGCAAATAGGGCAGAACCGCGGAGGGTTCTATAGCTACACCTGGCTCGAAAATCTGGTTGGTTGCGATATGCGAAACGCTGATCGGATCGTACCAGAGTGGCAGGATTTGAAAGTCGGGGATGAAGTTTGGCTTCATCCGAAAGCGCCACCGCTTCGTGTTCTAGCGATTGAACCCGAGCGAGCGATTGTGCTTGAGAAGTCGTGGGGATTCTTTTTACGGCCAGTAGACGAGAATACGACCCGTTTGATCATTCGTGGTCGAGGAGATTTCAATCCCGATTTCAAGAACGCCCTCCTCAATGTGGTCCTCTGGCGCGGCATTTTTGAACCTGCCCATTTCATCATGGAGCGACAAATGTTGCTCGGCATTAAGCAGAGAGCCGAAAGCACTGCTTGAATTGCCCTGGCGCGGAAAACGGAAAGTGACAGAATCTAGAGACTCGAGATCAAAAGCCCATGAAGGAACACCTAAACCAGGCACGCTGGATAGCAGTATTGGCCGCTACCGGGATTGCTCTTTATCTATGCTGGCTGATGCTCAGACCATTTGTTGGCGTTCTGGAATGGGCGGCGGTCTTAGTTATCGTTTTTTATCCAGTTCACAAACGTCTGGCTAAAAAGATTAAGCGCCGTGGGTTGAGCGCGTTCATTTCATCGCTCGTGGTCATATTCATTGTCCTCCTGCCGCTTACTTTTCTTACCATGGCGTTGGCAAACGAACTGGCAGACGCAGCGAGGAACTTGCCGGTGCGAGTTAACCAACTAATGGAATCTGAAGCGCCTGTTACCGGGAGAGTTTCTAAGTGGATACAAGAGCACGCAGCTGTGGAAACACAACGTTCGCAAGAGTTCATAGCTGAGCAACTAAAGGATGCCGGCGCTGCCTTGCTGGGGCAATCACTGGGCTTGATGGAGAACATCCTGAGCGGCATTCTGAAAACATTCTTCGTTATTTTCACCATGTATTATCTCTTTAGAGATGGTGACAGAATTGTAGCGGCCTTGCCCGCGGTCCTCCCATTAAAGAAGAGTCAAAGCGACGCGCTAATTGCTCGTGCCAGCCAGGTAGTCAGCGCCGGAGTCTACGGCGTGGTGACCATAGCGATGATTCAGGGATTACTTGGCGGCCTCGCGTTCTGGGTTCTAGGAGTACCTTCCCCGCTCTTGTGGGCCGTATTGATGACCTTCGTATGCATGATTCCAATCGCAGGTTCGTTTCTCGTCTGGCTTCCGGTCTCGATCTACCTCATGATGACTGGGCACTGGACCAAGGCGATTTTCCTCCTTCTTTGGGGTACCCTGGCTATAAGCACAATCGATAATTTTCTGCGCCCAAAGTTAATCAACAACCAAACCAAGTTACACGAGCTCTTCGTCTTCTTTTCAGTATTAGGCGGAATGAGTGTGTTCGGATTGCTTGGCATCGTACTCGGGCCTGTTGTGCTGGCCATTACTCTCGGACTGCTGAACACATTCAGTCAAGATGATCAAGAAGGCGTGGAGCATTTAGACGCCGCTCGATCTTCCTTGCAATCCGACTTGTTGAGTCGTCGAACCGCGGCTTAGGTTGAAACGATCTGACATGAAGCGAGTCTCAGTGTTAACCAGCGGCGGCGATGCACCCGGCATGAATGCCGCATTACGGGCCGTCGTCCGGGCAGGCATCGAAAAAGGCTGGAGTATGTTCGGCGTGAGATGTGGCTACGCTGGCCTTATCTCAGGAGACTTTGTGTCGCTTGGCCTGCGAGATGTCGGCGGCATCATTCAGCAAGGCGGCACAGTACTCGGCAGTTCACGCTGCGAGGAATTCAAAACCAAAGCTGGTCGCGAGAAAGCGTTACTCGGTTTAGAACGTCAGGGAATTGACGCACTCATTGTCATCGGCGGCGACGGATCACAAACTGGGGCTTATCATTTTTCGGAAGCTGGATATTCAGTCGTAGGCATTGCCTCGACGATCGATAACGATCTCTACGGCTCTGAGATTTCGATAGGGGTGGACACGGCCCTAAACGTTTCACTCGAAGCCATCGATCGGCTTAAGGTGACTGCATCGTCACATGGTCGTGCTTTCCTTATCGAGGTAATGGGCCGGCATTGTGGTTACTTGGCTCTGGTTGCCGGCATTACCGGAGGAGCTGAGGTGATCGTAATACCGGAAGTCGAAATTTCTCCTGACCAAATCGCCTGTGAATTCCGACAGGGATACGAGAGAGGAAAGCGACATGCTATTGCTGTCGTCGCCGAAGGCGCTCATTATGATGGAGAGCGCCTTCTTGACTATTTTCGGACTCACGAAGAAAGGCTGGGCTTTGAACTGCGTTTGACTAAATTGGGCCACGTTCAGAGAGGCGGAGCGCCGGGAGCCTTTGATCGTTTGCTGGCAACGCGGTTCGGCGTCGCAGCAGTTGAGGAATTGTCGGCGGGTCGATATGGGGTGATGGTTGGTTTACTGAAGGAAGAAGTTTGCGCAACACCTTTTTCCGAAGTCATTACCAACAAGAAGCAGCTCGACCTTCGTTTGCTGGACACGGCGCGAATGCTCGCGAGATGAAGGTGTTCTATATCCGTCTCTGCGCTGATCAGACTTACTATCGCGAAAATCTCGAGGAGACATGAAGGCACAAATTCGCCTAGGTAGCGTCTCAGGTATCCGGATTGGACTGCACTATAGTTGGCTGATTATTGCGTTCCTAATCAGTCTGTCGCTGGGGAGTAATTTCGCGGCCACGAATCCCGAGTGGGGTCCTGGGATTATTTGGGCAACGGCGATCGCAACTGCACTGCTGTTTTTCGTAACGATTGTCGTTCATGAGCTGTCGCACGCGATGGTTGCGAAATCGCACGGCCTCCCGGTTCGGTCCATAACCCTTTTTGCGCTTGGTGGTGTTGCAGAAATCGAGAAGGAAGCTGGCGACGCCAGAACTGAATTCTGGCTCGGCATCGTCGGCCCAATTACCAGCTTCGTGATCGGCGCCATTTGTCTGGCAGTCCTTTATGGCTTTGGATGGAAGCCTCCGCATTTTCCCAGAACGCCTTTGCTCGCAATGTTGATGTGGATTGGCTACATCAACATCATGCTTGCTGTCTTCAACATGGTGCCGGGCTTTCCATTGGACGGCGGTCGCGTGCTTCGCGCCATCGTTTGGTGGATAACCGGTGATGCCAGTAGATCGACAAGGATTTCCGCAAAGCTCGGTCAATTCGTAGCCTTTGCCTTCATCATTTTCGGAATCTATCGCTTCTTCAACGGCGCGGGAATCGGTGGTCTATGGATAGCCTTTATCGGCTGGTTTCTCTTGAGCGCTTCGCGCGAGAGTTATGCACAGGTAGCTATCACCGAAGGTCTAAAGGGCCTGCGCGTCCGCGACGTGATGTCACAAGACTATCCAACAGTTGATAGCCATGCGAACCTGCAGACGCTCGTTGACGAACACTTTTTACGTATGGGCAGACGATGCTTTTTTGTAAGCGAGAACGGAAGAATTGTCGGGTTGATTACGCCGCATGAAGTACGCGAAGTGGAGCGACAGCGTTGGCCTTTCAAGACCGTTGACGAGGCAATGCGCTCGTTGGATCATCTGCGAACCGTCAAGCCGGATACGCCAATCAAAAAAGCTCTGGAGATCATGGGAAGCGAAGACCTCAATCAATTGCCGGTAGTTGAAGGCAACGAAGTCCTAGGAATTCTGACCCGCAGCCACATTCTGCAATTACTGCAGACCCGCGCGGAGTTGGGGAGGTGAGGGAAGCATCTCAAAGCGATTGACGGCGGTTTTAGTTTGCTGCGATGTTGCCGCGGCTCGCCTTACAGTATTTCGGTTTCTCCAGACGCCGAATTATTTCGAAGCTATCGCATGAGCAGAGTGATTGGTTGTAAGTTCCTTTGAAAGAAGTAGGGTGAGAAGACAATGAAAATTCTATTGGCTACTGACGGATCGGAGTACAGCGAGGCTGCAGTGAACGAGGTCGCAAGACGATTTCCAAGAGGAAGCCATGTGAGGGTTCTCTCGGTGTTTGAACTACCAACTTTTCCCATCACCGTGCCCTGGGCAGGTGTGGACTTTGACGATGAAATTCAAAAGCAGGCGCAGGCCCAGGCGGGCAAAGCCGTGAAGACCGCCGAGCGAAAACTTCGCGCGGGAAAAGAAGGCGCTAAACTGAAGGTCTCAACCAAGGTCGTGGGAGGATCTCCAAAGCAAGCGATTCTGGACGAGGCCGACGCGTTCAAGGCAGATCTGATCGTTCTTGGTTCTCATGGCCGAGGAAAAGTCGAACGTTTCCTCCTTGGCTCAGTCTCATTGGCGGTCATAACGCATGCGAAGTGTTCCGTCGAAATTGTGCGTCGTCGTTCTGCGTAAAGACCCGCCCGCATCGCTCGCACACTCGCTCATGTGCCTCTGCAGCAATTAGGTTTCCGGAACTTACTGGAATGTATTCGAGTGATGACCGTCTCGTAAGTGCTTGAAAAGATGGTGGCGAGGGACGGAATCGAACCGCCGACGCCGGCCTTTCAGGGCTCGGCCCCTGAAAAGTTGGAGTCACATCTGAGTCACAAGATAGTCCGGTTAGTACGAACGGTGTGAATAGTGCGATGACGCAAAGTGTCAGAATACTGAGGAAAATCAAAAAAGCCCCGAAAAGCTGAGTAAAACAGAAGGGTTCGTGATTCCCCCCTTCGGCACCATTACAGAAATTTAAGTATTCCGAATGCAAGCCTTATCTGATTGACTCTTTTTTGGAGTCACATCGCCTTCACCAATCTTCGAGCGGATTTCATAACGACCGAGCTTCTCGCCTGGAGTTAGCGCCATCTATCGCAACGTCTAGAGCGGCAGTCCAACGCGCCGCACCAGGTCCTGAAACCTTGGTTCTGATCGAAGATCATCCAGGGATGGATCAGAGTTGAGCCAAATCATTGTGTCCTCGCGATTCGCGTAGGACTTTTCGAGCCAATCGAGCGCCTGCTGTTTCTGACCAAGTCCGACATAAATCCAAGCCACAGCGTAGGGCGGGACGTATCTCTGTTTCGTCAACTCGTTTAGCTTGTCGATCACTTTCTGCGCCTCGGCAGTTTTTCCGGACCGTGCATAGGCTTCCCCAAGTGAAGCTAACAAATACGAATCGTCTGGTTCCGGCTTACTTGCGGTTGCGATTGCCTCTTCGTACTTTCGTATTTGAATGTAGCTCCGGGTCAATCCAATTCGCGCGAACGAGTTGTTCGGGTCCAGCTCCGCGGCTTTCTTATCTTCCTCGATCGCGCGGTCGTACTGACGAGCAAAGTAGTAAGCCATGCCGACTTCGCCATTTATGAGCAAGGACAAAGGATCAAGCTCTTGCGCGCGTCTGATTTCTCTGAGCGCTTCTTCAGGTCGCTTGAGAACAAACAAATACCATGCGTACCACTGATGGGCGGAGGCAGAGCCGGGATTCAATTCGAGGGCGCGTTTGAACTCTCTTTCCGAGCTGACGATGTCGTAATCATAAAAAGCATGCACTGCCGCCAGCGAGGTGTGAGCTTCGGCGAGAGTATCGTCAATCTTTAAGGCTTCCAAAGCGGCGTCTCTCGCTTTTGGCATCGCCTCCTGCGGCTGCAAAAACTGTGCTGAGGCGACCCAATAGGTTTCGGCCAATCCGGCGTACGCCAGCGCATACCTGGAGTCCTTTTGAATTGCGAGGTGAAATTGATCGACCGCCTTCTTGAATCCGTCCTCACTATACTGATCCGCGAAATAACGGCCTTTCAAATAAAGTTGATAGGCTTCCGGGTTTTCGGTGTAACGTTTGCCTAATCGCTGCTGCTCTTCCCCGGTCAAGTTAAGACGCAACTGGTTCGAGATCTCGCGTGAGATTTCTTCCTGCACCGCCAGCAAATCTGAGACAGTTCGATTATACTGCTCTCCCCAAACGTGACTCTTGTCGCGCGCATCAGTCAGCTCGATACTAATCGAGAGGTTATCACCGCGCTGCGTAATTCGACCCGTAACGATACCCTCGACGTTAAGCTCACGCGCTATCGTTTGCGGATCTACTTCTTTTCCTTTGTAGCTAAAGACCGAACTACGCGCGATTACTCGAAGCTTGGACGTCTGAGAAAGGCTGTTGATGAGACTGTCTGCGATACCATTAGAAAGGTATTCTGTGTCCGCGTTGGCATTGACGTTTACGAAAGGTAAGATCGCTATCGAGCTTATCTCGGGCCGCCCGCCGATTGATTTATTACTGCTGCGAAAATAAAAGTAAGCGATTGCAGTCAGCGTCACCAGTAATAGCAACGCGAGCGCCGGCGTTGCGTAACGCTTGGTGGCGGCAGGAAACTTGTCGGTGGACGTTTTCTCAGCTTGCGTGAACGCCTGTCGAACGTCGCCATTGATCTCCGCCTTTGACGCGCGCATCTCAGTTGGGGCGGACCGTTCCAGCTCAGCTTCAAATTGCAGACGGTCCTTCAAGCTGTGCAGATCGATGAGCAAATCCCTGGCGGTTTGGTAGCGCTGCTCACGATCCTTGCGCAGAGCTTTCGAGACGATGCGTTCGAGTTCGGCGGGAACTTCGCGAGCATACCGCGCCAGCGGCGATGGCTCTTTGTCGCTCAGAATCGACGCCAGGATTTCGTTTGTGTTCGAGCCTTCGAACGGCAGCCGCCCCGCGATCATCTCGTAAATCAAAACACCGAAACTAAAGATGTCCGTGCGTGCGTCTACTTCGAGTCCGCGCGCCTGCTCCGGCGACATATACACAGCAGTGCCCAATACGGTGCCTGGGTCCGTCTTAAGACTGGTCGGCGCTTCGGTGTCCACCGAGTCTGGCGACACTCGCTCGGTTAGTTTCGCCAGACCGAAGTCCAGCAGCTTCACGATGCCGTCGCGCCGCAGCATGATGTTCTCGGGCTTGATGTCACGATGCACGATGCCGGCAGCATGAGCAGTCGAGAGCGCACTGGCGATCTGCGCGGCGACATCAAGCACTTCTCCGAGCTTCAGCGGCCCGTTCTTCAGTCGCTGACGCAGCGTCTCTCCATCGATGAATTCGGTGGCGATGAAATTCACCGAGTCGATCTGCTCGATCTCATAAATCGTGATGATGTTGGGATGATTCAAAGCCGAAGCCGACTTTGCTTCCTGCACAAAGCGCTTCATGCGGTCCTGATGAGCAGCAACGTCGGCCGGCAGAATCTTCAGCGCGACTTTTCGACCCAGTTTCGTGTCCTGCGCCAGATACACCTCACCCATCCCGCCCGCTCCGATCTTTGAGACGATGCGGTAATGCGACAGGGTGGTGTTGGCTCTGACTTCTTTACTCGCCATCCGGCAATTCATTCCATGCGGCGGTAGACACACGCGTCGTCAGTCTCGACGCGATGACCTTGGGGGCGTCGCTTGTTTGATCAAGCGATGCCGTGTTCGGGTGGAATTGGCGCTGGGTTTTGGTATCGCACCCTGGCTTCGAAAACCGCTTGGTACCAGGAGACCATTTCGTCAATGCGCCGCGTCATATAGACCACGTGCGCCAGTCTTGAGGGTTTTGCCATAGACTCGTCCTTTTTAAGAGACATCTGCTGAAGGGCTTCGCCATATTACTCGTGAAAGAGCTTTAGTAATAGCCATCGGTTCCGCTTTCCTGTGGATCGATGCGAGTTTTCACTTCAATCCTTCCGCCAAATAGAGACCGTAAGGGTGCGGCGAGTAGTGTAGATATATCCTTTCCCGTCAGGTGTGAGAATTATTGTTGGAGACCTTGGAAACTTGGAGTCACATCTGAGTCACAAGATAGTCCGGTTAGTACGAACGGTGTGAATAGTGCGATGACGCAAAGTGTCAGAACACTCAGGAAAATTAAAAAATGCCTGAAATGCGGTGTAAAACAGCAGGGTATGCGAGTCCCCCCTCTCGGCAAATCAACTGAATTTCAGTGTTGGGAACAATGAAGTTAAGCCGTATTTGCGGTTGTCTGTTCTCAACTAAGTCACAAAATTTCCAATATTTAGCGGAACAGTTAGCCGTCAAAGTCAGCTACATTCAGGTAGGTTCGAGATGCGATCACGTCATTTTCACGTCATCTGAGCAACGGAGTTTCGGTCTGTTGGAGCAAGTTAGCAAAGCCCAATGCGAAGGTCTCTCGGCGGTGTTGGTGAAGGCTGAAACGCTGGGGAGCCAGTATCAATATCAATCAGCGCTCCGCTAAGACGTGCCATGGATTCCTCGCGGGCGCGAGGCCGAGTCTCACCGCCATTTTCACCAGGTCAGCGAGAGAATCGGCTTTCATCTTCTGCATAACCTTGCCTCGGTGGGCCTTCACCGTGATCTCGCTGATTCCGAGTTTCAAGCCAACCTGTTTATTCAACATGCCGGAGACCACAAAAGCCATGACCTCGCGTTCGCGAGGAGTGAGTGAAGCGTAACGGTCGCGGAGCTCGTGTATCTCGGCCTCGCGTTCAAGCGCAGCGAAGCTGCGTTCAATCGCGTTGCGGATGGCGGTCAACAGCACATCGTCGTCGAATGGCTTCGTCAGAAATTCTACCGCTCCCGCCTTCATGGCCTGCACTGTCATCGGAACGTCACCATGTCCCGTGATGAAGATGATCGGCATGTCAACGCGATCAGGTGCTATTAGCTTCTGGAGTTCGAGACCGTTGAGATCCGGAAGAGAAACGTCAAGCACAAGGCAGCTCGGAGCCATGCCTCGTGGCCGTGCGAGAAATTCTTCTGCGGACGCAAATGTCTCTGAGTGCCAACCGACAAAACGGATCAGCGATTCCAGTGATTCCCGAACGGAGATATCGTCGTCAACAACGAAGACGATTGGGGTGACCTCTAACTTCGGTGAACCCGATTCAAGGCTCTGTGCGCTCGCAGATTTCATATCCTTCCCATCGTACACGAATGTAAATGACGCTTCGACTCAGGCAAGCGCGGCGGTTACTGCTTCCCGCAAAGCCGTATCGCTGAATGGCTTCAACAAACATTCCACCGCACCTTGTTCGAGCACCCGGGCGCGAACAGTCTCATCTCTTTGAGCGGAGATGAAGACGATCGGAATCTTCTGCCGGCGAATCTTCAATTCCTGCTGCAACTCCAGTCCCGTCATGCCTGGCATGGCTATATCGAGAATCAGGCAACTGGTCTGTTTTACGCAATCGGACGCGAGGAAATCTTCCGCAGATGAGAATGCTCGGACAGCAAAGCCGAACTCCCGCAGCAAGTCTGGGAGCGACTCACGCACAGATTCGTCGTCGTCGACAACCGAGACAAGTGAAGGTGTTTTCGTCATAAATTTTCGTGGCGCACTCACAGCCACATGCTCTGGCGATACTAACCGACAATTCGCAAGTCCTCGGTTTGGGGAAGTCGTGGTGTCGTCAGAGGGTCGCGTCCAAGCCGATCTGACAATGCTTTGAAAATGCGGATAGGCGTTTCATGACTTCCGTGACAAGGATGCGCCGATCCAGTCGCGAGCGTCTATTGTGCTTTGGTATTGGTTGGACCCTGATACCACGTCAGCGCGGCACCGCCGGTGGCGATGATAGGCGCCTGTCAAACCCCTGGGTGGCAAGGAATTGAAAGCAAAAAAGTGGCTCCCGGGCCATCATTCGCTGTTGCCCATAGACGACCATGGTGGTTTTCGATAATTGAGCGACTGACGGATAGCCCGATCCCCATACCGCCATCCTTGGTTGTATAGAATGGCTCGAAGAGCCTATTCGGATCTTGTGGCCCCAAACCCACACCGGCGTCTTGTACGCTCAGGCGCACATGATTGCCCTCGTCGCGTTCGGTTCTGATGATCAACTGCCTCGGACGATCGTCTATGTCCCTCATCGCGTCGGTGGCATTCAGAAGCAAATTCAGCACGACCTGTTGAAGCTGGACACGATCACCCGTGACCGCTGGAAGGTCTTCGGCAAGTTCGACCCGCGAAATCACCTGACGTCGCTGAAGTTCACTTCGCGACAGCGCAATCACCTCTCGAATAGCCTCATTCAGGTCTAATGATTCCGTTGAGGCATCCTTCTTGCTAAAGAGGGCGCGCAATCGCGTAATTACATCAGAGGCACGGTGACCATCCCGAATCGTGCGCTGCGCCGTTTGTCGCGCGCCGTCGACATTTGGAGGGTCGGCATCCAGCATCCGCAGACAGGTGCTGGCGTTGGTTATGATCCCTGACAGTGGCTGATTGACTTCGTGCGCGATCGACGCCGTCAACGCTCCCAGGCTCGTGACCCTGGTCATGTGCGCGAGTTCCGAACGGACCTCGCTGAGTGCTTCCTCCGAGAGGCGGCGCTCCGTAACGTCCTGCACCGCGCCGATGTACTCCAGTTGACTGTTCTCATCGCGAGTCCCGTGAGCAACCAGGTGCAGATACTTGACTGAGTGATCGGGCATCAGCAGGCGGTGCTCATACTCAAAATCACTGCCATCTCCTCGCGCACGCTCGATCATTTCAAACAACAACGGCATATCGTCAGGGTGGACTCGTGTAGCAATGAGCTCAAGCGTCACTGTCACGGTTGGATCGAAATCAAAAATCCGATAGACCTGTTCTGACCAAATGATTTCGTCAGTCGCAACGCGCCAGGAAAAGGTGCCGGTCAAACTCAGACGCTGGCCTTCCGCGAGAAGTGCCGCACTCCGGCCTAACTCCTCTTCGACCAATTTGCGCGGCGTGACATCGGAAGTAAATCCGACCATACGCAGTGGCTTGCCTTCGCCATCGAAAAACATTCTACCCTTGGTCGAAAGCCAGTGGAGGCTTCCGTCAGGCCACACCACTCTATACTCGGCCGTCACTTCTCCTGTCTGATGAGCATGCTTAATCGCATCAACGACGAGCGGCCAATCAGGCGCATACATCATCTTTTTCCAACTTTTGTAGGTGCCGTCAAAACTGCCCGGGGCCAGACCGAATAAAGCTTCCTGTTCAGGCGACCAGTAGTTGATCTCCTCCTGAATATGCCAATCGAACGCCATCGCGCCGGCAGACCTTTGGGCTAAATCGAGAAGATCCTGGTTTGCTTGCAACTTCTCGAGCGCACGGTTGCGTTCCGTGATGTCGCGCAGGTAGCCTGTGAAGGAGGGCGGCCCGTCCGACGGGATGCGTGTAATGGCGAGCTCGACGGGGAATTCGCTCCCGTCAGCACGCATCGCGGTCATCTCGATACGTCTTCCGAGCACTCGCGCCTCGCCCGTGGCCAGGTAACGGGCCAACCCGCGCCGGTGCTGCTCGCGCAGTGTCGGCGGGACGATGATGTCGGCCAGCTGCCTCCCGACAACCTCGTTCCGAGGGTAACCAAAGGTGTGTTCCGCGGCTGGATTGAACTCAGTGATACAACCTTCGTGATCGATCGTAATAATGCAGTCGAGTGCCGAGTCGAGAATCGCTGTCTTGCGCGCCTCACTTCGTCCCAGGGCTGAGGCTTGGGTGCGTGCGCGTTGCGCCAGATAGATAGTCAATCCGAAGATCGGCGCCATCAACAGACCGCCGCCGAGCACGATTGCAGGTACGAGAGCGAACGGTGCGTATCCATCTGCGATTAGCGCTTGCCACACTCCCACGGCGCTGGTTGCGACGCCGATCGTTACGCTGATCGGTAACCATGGTGGAGTGCCGATCCGACGTTCTTCAAATGCTTTTCCACGCCCTGACATAGGTTTAGCCATGACTTGATCAGTCGTTTGTAGCGGGGTCCGTACTTTCCGTCTTCACTCAACGAACGCCGCTCGCTCTCCTACTAATACCAAGGTATCGATCGATACCTTCGTCCAATAGATTCGTCTTCCACGCTTGTGGTGTACTCCGCACCCGTGAGGGACGGAATAAATCCGAAACGTTACCACGCTTTTGAAGGAGGAACCATTATGAAAAGGCTTGCTTTATTGCTGGTTACAGTTGCAATGGTGGCCGGCGTTGTCGTCGTCCTGGCCCAAACATCTATACGCACCGATGCAGGACCCGCCTCTCAGATTGCGGCCGAGCCGGCCCTTCAGAGCGCGAAGCAGGTTCGCGGCGTCACCCCGTACATCGAAATCAAGAACGAGCCGCCACCCAAACTGATCGTCGACCAACCGCTTCCAGAGGGACTGGCCCTGGGAGTCGTCTGGATTCAGTACCGGGTGGAGAACTTGCGCATCGTACCGGTGTTCGGGGAGAGTGCCACCAAAGTATCTCCGCGAGTCGGGCATTTGCACATCACCGTGGACGACCTGCCTTGGTGGTGGGCGGACGCGAGCGACAACAACACGATCGACATCGCCGGTTTGCCGGTCGGCCAGCACAAAGTTCGCATTGAGTTGGTCAACGGCAACCACCAAATCGTCCCGGGACAGACCAAGACGGTGACGTTCACGTTGCCAGTGGCCTTGCGTCACGAGCAATGAAAGTCGTTCGCGTCGGCGATTCAGGTGAGCGCATAGGAGGAAAGAACATGGCAAATCTAAAGAATACAGGTTCGAAAGGGGCGTCTCTGCTATCGGTTGCTGTCATGTTGATGTGCGTAACGACTGCTGCGGCGCAAAACGCAACGGACAGATGTCGACCGGCGCCGGTGATCCCGCTCGCTAGTGAGCCTCCGGCGAAAATCGTTATCGATCCAGCGCTGCCTGGACCGCTCGCTGCCCGGGGAGTGGTGATTATCCAATACTGTGCTGAGAACCTGCACCTCGTGCCAGTGTTCGGCCCAAATGCTCTGACTGTCTCGCCGCGGGTCGGACACCTTCATGTGAGACTCGACGACGCTTCCTGGGTGTGGGCGGATGCGAGTGGTAACCCAATCATCCTGATGGGTCTTTCCCCCGGTCCACACAAAGTGCTCATTGAATTGGAGGACGCAAACCACAAACCCCTCGACAAAGGCACGATCAGATTTGTGGTTCCCGAAAAAGCCACGGCCGGAAGGCATCACCGGCTGGCGCACCTTTAGTACCGAGAATCACTACAGACACGAATGAGACGATGACCACACCCAAATGAACTTCAGCGGAAAAACAGAAATCCAAGACTAATCAAAAGGAGGACACCATGACCCAAACCAGTGCTACACCACAACGCAGCGAGCAGGCAGATGACAAGAATGCGATTCATCCATTTCAAGTGAACGTTCCTGAAACGGAACTTATCGAATTGCGCCGGCGCATAAACGCAACAAAGTGGCCTGAGCGGGAAATCGTCGGCGACGCATCGCAAGGCGTGCAGCTCGCGACGATGCAGAGACTCGCTCGCTATTGGGCGACAGATTACGATTGGCGCAAAGTCGAAGCGAGGCTGAACGCCTTGCCGAATTTCATGACCGAGATCGACGGACTGGAGATTCACTTCATTCACGTCCGTTCGAAGCATGACAATGCGTTGCCACTCATCGTCTCACACGGATGGCCGGGTTCGATCATCGAGCAGCTGAAGATCATCGATCCACTGGTCAATCCCACGGCGCATGGCGGGCAGGCAGCAGACGCTTTCCACGTGGTCATTCCGTCGATCCCGGGCTTCGGGTTCTCCGGCAAGCCGACGGCGACCGGCTGGGACCCCGGCCACATCGCGCGCGCCTGGGTCACACTGATGAAGCGCCTGGGATACACCCGATTTGTGGCATCAGGTGGTGATTGGGGAGCGATGATCTCGGATGTCATGGCTGCGCAGGGGCCTCCGGAATTGCTCGGCATTCACCTCACCTGGCCTTTCATGGTTCCACCAGAGATTGATAGGGCGATCCAGACCGGCAGCCCTCTGCCATCCGATCTCTCAGCCGACGAACGAAGCGCGTGCGAGCGGCTGACCTTCTTATACCAGCACGGTCTGGGCTACGCTCAGGAGATGTCGACCCGCCCGCAGACGATGTACGCAATTGCGGATTCACCTGTCGGCCTGGCCGCCTGGATGCTCGACCACGACGAACGCAGTTACGCGCTCATTGCACGCGTCTTCGAAGGTCAGTCCGAGGGTCTCACGCGAGACGATATCCTCGACAACATCACGCTCTTCTGGTTGACGAACACAGCGGTCTCGTCGGCGCGCCTCTACTGGGAAAACAAGTCCGCCTTCTTTGCCCCGAAACACGTCGCCATCCCGGCCGCCTTCAGCGCTTTTCCGGACGAGGTCTTTCAAGCCCCTCGGACCTGGGCAGAGCGGGCCTATTCCAAACTCGTCTATTACAAGAAGCAGGACAAAGGCGGACACTTTGCGGCCTGGGAGCAGCCAGAGCTCTATTCAGAAGATGTTCGCGCGGGCTTCAGATCACTGCGGTAGTCTTTGCGAGGACGGCGTGCCCGTGCGCGCCCTGTTCACACGCTGCATGCGGCAACATCTGTTCAGAATCAGACAGGAGCTTGAAAATGGCTAAGGAAATCAATTGCGATCGCCGCAGTCCCTTCACGGGAAGCAGTGGCAGATTTTTTCTCGGTGTTCTGATCATGGCCGGCATTTTCGCCTGCGCTGCCGGGGCCTACGGCCAATCCTCCGGTTCAAGTAGCGCGCCCGGAGAGGCAGGAGAGCCATATCCGAACATGCCGTCGATTGCGCCAATTGGCGTGAGGATAGCCAAGTACCTGGATGTGCCGGCCTCAGCACTGGGCCCTGCCATCGACCCGGCGAAGGGTTATCGTCTGCAGGATCTGGGAAAAGGTCTTTACATGATCACCGACAATGCGTATCAGTCGATGTTTCTTGTTTACGATCGCGGCGTGGTGGTTATCGATGCGCCTCCAGGCTTCGCGGCACATATCCCACAGGCAATTGCCGAAGTGAGCGACAAGCAAATCACGCACATTATCTACAGCCATTCCCACATAGATCATATCGGTGGCGCCAAGGCATTGAGCGGTCATCCAATCATCATCGCGCAGGAAGAGACCCTCCGGCTACTAAAGCGAGCTGCGGACCCTAACCGGCCTTTGCCAACGGTTACATTCTACGACAAGTACACACTACGCGTCGGAAACCAGGTGCTTGAGCTTTCGTACCATGGCAATGCGCACGAGCCGGGAAACATTTTCATTTATGCGCCCGCGCAACGAGTGCTGATGGTTGTCGATATCGTGTTCCCAGGTTGGATGCCCTGGCGTCGCTTCGCACTTGCGCAGGACATACCGGGATATTTCGCGCAGGTCGAGGAGATTAGAAAGATGGATTGGGATACGCTTGTTGGCGGCCACGTTGCGCGCACCGGCACCCATGCGGACGTGGAAGTTCAGGCCGAGTTCAACAGGGATGTGAAGCAGGCAGCCGCCACGGCATTGGCGACGACAAAACCCGGCGAGGGGTTGAACCCGCTGGATAAAGCGAATCCATGGGCGGGCTTCGATAACTACATCGATCGGGTCGCGGCCCAATGTGTCAACACGCTGGGACCCAAGTGGTCAACCAAACTAGCCGGCTTTGATGTTTATATCTGGGACCAGTGCTACGCGATGGAGCAAAGTTTGCGCATCGAGTAAGTAATAAGACTTACGACAAATGAGACTTAGTAGAGGCAGACCGGATCGCAGTCAATTCAAAAGGAGAAAAAATGAGAGTCGTTAGAGCCGCGGCGGTTCAACTGAAACCTGTCCTTTATAGCCGTGAGGGAACCGTCGATAACGTAGTCAAGAAGATTCACGAGCTGGGCCAACAGGGAGTGCAGTTCGCGACGTTCCCGGAAACCGTGGTGCCGTACTACCCGTACTTTTCGATCGTGCAGTCGGGCTATCAAATCATTACCGGGGGTGAGATCCTGAGGCTGCTTGACCAGTCAGTGACGGTGCCGTCTCCAGCCACCGAAGCGATCGGCGAGGCCTGCAGGCAGGCGGGCGTCGTTGTCTCCATTGGCGTCAATGAACGTGATGGCGGAACTCTCTACAACACACAGCTTCTCTTTGATGCCGACGGCGCGTTGATTCAAAAACGGCGCAAGATCACGCCCACCCATTATGAGCGCATGATCTGGGGCCAGGGCGACGGCTCAGGTCTGCGGGCCGTTGATAGCAAGGTCGCGCGCATTGGTCAACTAGCGTGTTTTGAGCACTACAACCCTCTCGCGCGGTACGCGATGATAGCCGATGGCGAGCAGATTCACTCTGCGATGTTCCCTGGCTCCATGTTCGGGGATGGGTTTTCAGCGAAGGTGGAAATCAACGTAAAGCAGCATGCACTGGAGTCTGCGTGCTTTGTCGTTTGCGCGACGGCCTGGCTGGATGCCGACCAACAGGCGCAAATCATGAAGGACACGGGCTGCGAAATCGGTCCGATCTCGGGCGGTTGCTTCACCGCAATCGTCGCACCCGACGGGACGCTGATGGGAGAGCCCATCAGCTCGGGCGAAGGCGTTTGTATCGCCGACCTCGATTTCAAGCTCATCGACAAGCGGAAGCACCTGGTGGACACGCGCGGCCACTACAGCCGGCCAGAATTGCTAAGCCTCCTAATTGATCGGACCCCTGCGGCGCCCGTACACGAACGGACGGAGCCAGCGGGTCCCGTTGAACAAGACTCGCAGAATAGTTTCACCGCTGTTGCCTGAACTTTGAGAGGGAGTTGGAAATGGGAACGGTAAACGTGGCGGTCCGAAGAATGAAATCGGGAAGCCACTGGGTTCGCAGGCTCACACTGTTTGGATCGCTGATGGCGGAAACTTTCCTGGCCAGCAAAACTTTCGTCGGGCGCTCGAACGTTACTTTGAAAGCATGCGTGACATCTATGCTGCGCTGCCTGACGACTGGCGCGTATTTATCGAGCACAAGTTTTACGAACCAGCGTTCTATTCGACTGTCATAAATGATTGGGGAACCAGTTATTACTGCGCACGCGAACTTGGTCCGAAAGCCTTCTGCCTGGTTGATCTCGGTCATCACGCACCGAACGTCAACATAGAGATGATTGTGGCGCGGCTGATTCAGGCCGAAAAACTAGCTGGGTTCTATTTCAACGACAGCAAATACGGTGACGACGATCTCGATTCAGGATCGATTAAACCATTCCAACTCTTCCTGATTTTCAATGAACTAGTCGATGCCGAATTGAACCAGGCTCCTAATTTCGCTCCGGGGTTTGTCTCATTCGCGAAGGCACTCGATGGGTTACTTGATCTTTCCCACAACTCGGACGGTGGTGCAGCATGGCGGACTGCGGCAACCGAAATAAGGCGCGAGGCCGGTTGATCTAGCGGCTTTAGTCGCGAAAGTTAAGATTTTTCTATTTAGTTCAAGTCGGGGTGGCTAAGAGTTCCCGGAGCCTCATGAGCTCGTCCTTAATCACATAGTCAGACGCGCCGGCGGACAGAGCTGCCCTCCGCAAACGGGGATCGTCATAATCAGTCACGATGATTATTCTGGCGGTGGGGAATGCGGCCTTAATCTGACGTGTGGCTGAGATGCCATCGGTGACGGGCATCTTGACGTCCATGATTACCCAATCCGGCTTCTGCTCACGGTAAGTGTCGAGAGCTTCTGAACCATTCGCGCATTCAATTATCCCTTCCGCAAGATCGCCGATCAATGTCTTGATCAGCAGCCGCATTTCCGCGTGGTCATCCGTGATTAGTATTCGCATTCGTCCGTGCCCATCTGCGCGCGATTATCGACGAGCAAGTCAATGCGTGGAATACAGGCAACTACACATTTTGAATGGGTATTTCTACGGAGTACCCCCGGTTGGAGCCGCCGCAGGCCGGCTAGCCTAATTCAGATCGGTGTTCCGTGGCGAATTTAATGAGAGCATGACTGCCGTGAAGATCCAGCTTTTCGCAGATATTTGCCCGGTGACGTTCGACCGTGCGCACGCTGATGAATAATTCGTTAGCGATTTCCTTGCTCGTCTTGTAAGCACCCAACAGAAAGAGAATGCGTCGTTCCGTCGGTGTCAATTTGCCAATCGCCGGTTTTTCCCGGGCCAGTTCAGCAGTACGCCGACTGCGGTTGACGAGGAAGCTGGTGAGGGCGGGACTTACATAATCATGGCCGGCGGCGGCAGCCTTGATGCTGGCGACGATCTCGGTGACGGCGCTGTCCTTTAATAGATATCCCTTAACGCCGATGTCCAGCGCCGCATTCAGAAATCGTTCGTCCTTGTGCATGGTCAGGAACACGATCCTGACCGGCGATTGTTTTTGCCTGACTGCGCGGACGACCTCAAAGCCATCGCTGTTCGGCATATCCACGTCGAGCACGGCCACGTCGGGATTAGTCTGCAGAATCTGGGCGATGGCCGCCTGGCCATCTGCAGCTTCGCCAATTATCTGCAGCTGCTTGTCAGTCTCAATAACCTGGCGCAACCCCTGACGAAAAACAGGGTGGTCATCCGCGATGATCAAGGTGATTTCCGTCCCCACGCGCCTCACTCTTTCCTGAGTCTGTACTGATGCTAACGCTCACCGTTGTGCCTTGTCCCGGTGCTGACGTCATCCGATAAGTTCCGCCCAACATCTTTGCCCGCTCTGCGATTCCGGTCAACCCGAGACCGCGACGACCCTGGGCCCGTTCGTCAGCGCTAAACCCCTGGCCATTATCGCTGACGGTAATCTGCATCACATCGCCGGTTCGCTTCACCACCACGCGGGCTTCAGTTGCCTGCGAGTGCCTGAGGATATTGTTCACACACTCCTGCACGATCCGGTAAATATTAATTTCATCTTCCTTCGAGAACAGTTCGTCGATCGGCGCCACTTCAACCGTGAAGCGAATATCGGATGAAGCTGCGATTTTCTCGAGCATGGCTTCGATCGTGCTCCGCAGTCCCAAACGATCGAGGTGATATGGACGCAGGTTGTAGGCAATCTCGCGGACTTCGTCGATCGCCTGAGACGCTGAAGAGCTGATCGTATCGAATTGCTGTCTCGCGGCTTCCGGCTCGGCCGAATTGGCCGCCCCCAGCAGCGCGCGATTTTTGATGATCAGCAGGTTTTGCCCGAGACTGTCATGAAGTTCGCCGGCAATACGCTTCCGCTCGTGCTCCTGCGACTGGATCAGTTGACGCGAAAATGCTTCCTGGATCGCATGAGCTTTACGCAGTCGCTGGACGCGATAGGTATAACCCGTGAACATCAGGCCCGCGACGGCCAGCGCCGTGATAGATAGAAACCACCAGGTACGCCAGAATGGCGGATGGACCATGATGTTCAGCGTCGCTCCATCCGTGTTCCAGACGCCATCACTGTTAGCGGCAATCACCTGGAACCTGTAGCTGCCGGGGGCAAGGTGCGAGAAGTAAGCAATCCGCCGGGTGCCGGCTTCGACCCAGTCGCTGTCCGCACCTTCCAGACGGTACTTAAAACGAACCTGATCTGATTTGATCAAGCTCAGTCCCGTGTAATGGATCTCGAGATTTTCCTGCCCGGGCTGAATGACGATGGTCCGTTTACAGTCAACGTTGTTTCGCTGTAGCAGGCAATTTTCGATCGCGACCGGGGGAGGTTGCGGATTGACCGAGACGGCTGCAGGGTCGATTACCGCCGCGCCACCCTGGGTTGGGAACCACAGCTTGCCGTCGCTCATTTTGTATCCGGCGGGTTGGCGCGCACCGTTGCACTCAATGTTCAGCATGCCGTCCTGTTTGCCGTAGGCGATCGAGCTTATCTGCGAGGTTTTGCCGGCCGCGAAATCATTGAGTTGTTGGCGACTGACCCGATAAATGCCGCGGTTGCAGCTCATCCAAAGATAACCTCGGCCATCGTCGAGAATCGCGAAGACACCATTGTTATAAAGGCCTTCGTTGACGGTGTAACGGGTGAACCGGCCGTCCTTGAATCGTCCCAGGCCGCCGTCATAGGTCCCGATCCAGAGCACGCCGTCTGCATCTTCGTACAAAGCGCGGATGTGATCGCTGGGTAGACCATCCTTTTCTGTAAATGATTTGAACGCGCCGCTTTGATAGACCGACAGCCCTCCATACGTCCCGGCCCAGAGCTGTCCACGGCTGTCTTCCAAAAGCGCGACCACATCATTCCCCGCCAGACCGTCTTTGTTCGTGAGCAGCGTCACCAAATCGTTCTGGTACTTCAGGAGTCCGGCGCTGGTGGCAAACCAGATGACGCCCGTGCGGTCCTCGTGAATCGCTCTCACAATCACGCTGCCGAACGGCATGCCCGGATTGAAAGGATTCCGCTTCCCGTCTTTAAGAAATTCGATGCTCGAGATTCTGCCGATCCACAGCCGGCCCGTGCGATCTTCTCCGAGCGCGGTGGTGCTGTCGAATGGTCCACCGCTCGACTGGACTACCGTGGAAAAGATCCCGTCTTTATAACGACTCAGCGTTCCGTCGCGACCGCCGATCCAAATCGCACTCAGATGATCCTGGAAGATTGGGTAAATAATGTCCGTCGCCAGCCCGTCCCTCGCCGTGTAAAAGGTCACGGCCTGCCGCGTCAGACGATTGATTCCCTGGTTGTCGGTGCCAACCCAAATGTTACCTTCGCGATCCTGGTAGGCGGAGCGAATGTAGTCGCCGGATATTCCCCCGGACCTGGTGTAGGTGGTGAAGCGCCCGTCCTTGAAGACGCAGAGTCCGGCCCGGGTGCCTATCCAAACATTGTGATCGCGATCTTCAAAGATCGCCGTGACTGCCGCCGAAGGCAAACCATCCTTGACTCCCAGAGAAGTGAATACGCCATCGCTGAATCTGATGACGCCATCTTTAACACTGCCGAGCCAAACATTCTTTTGACTGTCCTCGTAGACGAGGTAGACGCTCACGGGCCCATACTTGTAGACATTAGTTGTTTGACCCTCACCAAACTGTGTGAGCACGCCCTGGTTGGCGTACCAGAAGACGGCGCCGTCCCGCGAAGCGAGCGCCGGGTTGGATGGATTGTAGGCGACCGTTGCCGGCAACGGATACGATTCGAACCCGTTACCCTGCCAACGAACCACCCCTCGCGTGGTAAGGACCAGCGGGAAACCATTTTTGTCTTTAACCAGGCCGGAAACGGTATCGTCCGGCAATCCATCCGCGGTGGTGTAAGTGGTGAACTCGCCCGCGTGATAACGGGTTAGGCCGCCATCAGCCGTGCCGATCCACAAATCGCCCCGGTCGTCCTCCAAGAGGCAATTGAAGCGATTGCTTTTTAATCCTTTGGTGTTGCTCTTACTGAAATTAGTAAAGCTCACCCCGTCAAAGCGGACCAGACCGTCGAGCGTAGTGAACCAAAGATAGCCATCGCGCGTCTGCAGGATGGCATAGACGGAGTTTTGCGGGAGTCCATCATCGGTCGTCCACGAGCTGAAGTTGTATTGGCAGAAGGTCCGGACTCCTGACGCGAGAATCAGAAGCATGAGCAGGAGGGCTATCAATACTGATCTCATATCCGTTCCAGTGGAGCGAAATCATACCAAACCGCAGGGCCGCTAAAAATGCGTAGAAGTATGTAGTTCAAAATACGTAGATCAGCCAATACCGCGCTGTTTCCTTCCGAACCATACTACGCCGCGTTGCAACACGGAGGTGAGGCCATGAGCGTGAGGCGAAGAATCGGTTTAGTTCGGGAGATGTTGGCCGCGGGGCTGATGCTGGCTCTCGTGCTCTGCACGTCGAGTTTCGGAAGTTGGCGCACGCGTGCCGCTCTCGCGATCGGCACTGTCTTCGCTCAAGCAGAAGTGCCCGACGACGCGCTCCAGGTCGCCGCCGCTACACCGACGCTGCTGGTGACCAACACCGCCGATACGGACGATGGATCATGCAACGCGGCGACTTGCACGCTGCGCGAAGCGATCAAAGCGGCCAACACACAGCCCGGCGACGACGTGATTGGCTTTACGGCAGACGTTGCCGGCTCGATCGAGATCTTGACGGCGCTCCCCGCGATTACGACTAACTTACAGATCGTCGGCCCTGGCGCCGACAAGCTAACGGTGAAGCGAAGCGCAGTGGCATTAACTCCAAACTTCGGCGTGTTCAGGATCACTGCCGGGACAGTAATTATCTCGGGTCTCACCTTGAGAGGCGGCTCGGCGAATACGAGTTCGCAAGGCGGAGGCATCACCAACGGCGGTAACCTTACGCTTAACAGTTGTGTCGTCACGGCTAACACAAGTTCACAAGGCGGAGGAGGCATCTACAACACCGGATCACTGGCGGTCAATAGCAGCACTATCTCAAGCAACTCCGGAGTTAGCGGCGGAGGCGGCGGCATCTATAACACCTCGAGCGGCGTGGTCACCCTTAACTTCAGCAGCGTGTCGGCCAATCAAGATTCCGGACTTCGCGGTCCGGGCATTTACAACGCCGGCTCGCTGACGGTCAGGAACAGCACCATCTCGGGAAACGGCAGCAGCAACAGCGTGAGCGACGGCGCCGGGATCTACAACAGCAAGACCTGTGTGATTACCAACAGCACAATCTCCGGCAACTCGACGCGTTTCGGGTGGGGCGGCGGCGTTTTCAACAACTCTAATTCTTCGCTGACTGTCAGTGGCAGCACTATCACCAACAACCAGGCGGATGTGGCCGGCGGTCTCTTCAACTTTGGGACGGTCAATATCACCAACACCATCGTCGCCGGCAACCGCGCCACTACAGATCTACCGGACACTCATGGCTCATATGTTTCACAGGGCTATAACCTGATCGGCAACGTTAGCACCTTTACTACCGGCTTCAGCGGGCCGGGCGATCAGGTAGGCACAGCGGCGGCACCGATCGATCCAAAGCTTGGCCCGCTCGCCGCCAACGGTGGCCCAACCCTGACGCACGCATTGCTCGCAAACAGTCCGGCCATCGATCAGGGCAGTTGCTCGAAAGGCACTGGCGCGGACCAGCGCGGCGTCTTCCGCTATGACTTTGCCGGAATTCTTAACGCTGACGGTGGCTGCGACACCGGCGCATTCGAAGCGCAACCGCAGCCAGTGGTTTCGATCAGTTCGCCTAACATTGCCGAGGGAGATTCCGGCACGAGCGAGATGAGTTTCAATGTCAGCCTCGACCGGCCTTCGACGTCGCCGGTCTCCGTGGATTACGCCACGGAAGATTTCACCGCCACAGCGGGCGCCGACTATCTGGCAAATTCAGGCACGCTTGCGTTTCCAGCCGGCACGACGACGCTGACCCTGAAGGTTCAGATCGTTGGCGACACCCTCAATGAGTTCAACGAAGCTTTCCTGGTTCGCCTCACGAATCCGCAGGGAGCGAGTGTCAGCGAATCGGCGGGTGTCGGCTTTATCCTGGACAACGACGCGCCACCGGCGATGACGATTGGCGATGCGCAGGTGCCGGAGGGGAATTCTGGCGCGGGGCCGGCCTTGTTTGTTGTCAGTCTGTCTGCTCCCTCGGGCAAAACGATAACGGTAGACTACGCGACCGTGCCCGTAACGGCGGAGGCCGGCTCGGACTATTCGCCCTTGTTGGGGACGCTCGTCTTCCCGCCGGGTGTTACGCAACAGTCAATTGCAGTTTCGATCTTCGGCGACACCGCCTTCGAGCCGGACGAGACTTTCTTGATGAGCGTGGCTGGCGTTTCGAATGCAACGCTTGCTCGATCGCAGGGTCAGGGCACAATTGTCAACGACGATGCGGCGCCGACGCCGACGCCAACACCCACACCGACTCCGGATCCGACGCCAACGCCAACGCCAACCCCGACTCCGGATCCAACGCCGACGCCAACGCCAACGCCGACGCCAACCCCGACGCCGACGCCGACGCCAACGCCGACACCGACGCCGACACCGACACCAACGCCAACGCCGACGCCGACGCCAACGCCGACGCCAACCCCAACCCCGACTCCGGATCCAACACCAACACCAACACCAACACCAACACCAACACCAACGCCGACGCCAACGCCAACGCCAACGCCAACACCGACACCAACGCCAACGCCGACGCCGACGCCGACACCAACGCCGACACCAACGCCGACTCCGGATCCGAGTCCAACTCCGAGTCCAACTCCAACTCCAACGCCAACTCCTCTGCAGCCTATCTTCAGTTTTGGTGCGCCGATCTATATCGCCGACGAAAGCGCGGGCCAGATCGAAATCACTGTGCAACGCTCCGGCGATACTTCGTCTGCGGCGGTGGTCGATTACTCGACCGGGTCCGCCACGGCTTCGGACCGTTCGGACTTCAATGCGACTGCGGGTCGCTTGTATTTCGCCCCGGGTGAAACATCGAAGTCTTTCGTCATTCTGATCACGGATGACTGGGTATCTGAGAATCAGGAACTCACGCCGCTAATTCTCGAGCTTCCCGAGCTCGGAACTGTCGCCGATTTGGCAGCCCTGGTGATCCAGGACGACGACAACCCGACCTCGTCTATCAACGCGATCGACGATGCTGGGGCCTTCGTTCGTCAGCACTATCACGACTTTCTCAACCGCGAGCCGGATGCTGCAGGCCTGGCTTTCTGGAAAGGCGAGATCGAACGGTGCTTTCAACTCGCTGACGCGCAGGAGCGCGTTCATTGCATCGAGGTAAAACGCATCAATGTCTCGGCATCCTTCTTTCTCTCGATCGAGTTTGAACAGACCGGTTACCTCGTCTACCGAATGTATCGCAGCGCCTTTCCTGAGAGTGCTGCTCGACCGCACGGGTTCCCGCGGTTTGCCGAGTTCATGCGCGACGCGCAGGAAGCCGGTCGCAATGTGGTGGTGGGCTCAGCTGACTGGCAGGCACGGCTCGAGCAGAACAAACAGCTGCTGTTCGAGCAATTTGTCCAACGCCCCGAGTTTCTCGCGCGCTACCCCGACAGCATGGCGCCCAGCCAATACGTCGATTCGCTTTTTGGGAATGCGGGTCTGACGCCTTCAGACTCTGAGCGCCAATCAGTTATCGATGAGTTCCTGAATCCTTCAGGCGCCAGAGCCCGGGCTCTGCGACGGATTGCTGAAAACGAAGTCTTCACGCGTCGTGAATTCAATCGCGCGTTCGTGCTGATGCAGTATTTCGGCTACCTGCGTCGGAATCCCGATGCAGATCCGGACAGTGACTTTGCCGGCTACGATTTCTGGTTGTCGAAGCTCAATCAATTCGGCGGCGATTACCTCAACGCCGAGATGGTCAAAGCCTTCGTGCTTTCGCGTGAGTATCGATCGCGGTTCGGGCAGCCGTAGACCGGAACCCTCGACGCCGAACTTCGCTCTTAATCACCGCGTGGTCGAATCGCAAAACTTTACGTAATGATTTGGAGATGGGGGCTGAAAATCCCGAGTCACATCTAAGTCACAAGATAATGCGAATGGTGCAAGCTGTATAAATAGTGTGACGCGAGAAATTGTCGAAATACTGAGGAAATCAAAACCGTCTATCTTTCGAGGATTGCTTGCCTAAATTGTTGAGGCTCGGGTTGGTTAAGATAAGGATGTGGTTCAGATCTCGCTCAGAAGCTGAACCGAATCTGCGCGTCGATGCGCCGGTCGTACGCGCTCGAACCAGGGGCGCCGCCAAAGCCGCCGAAGCTTCCGCCGCTTGCAGTCGATAGCCCGAAGAATGGCGAACTGAGATTGCCATCAGGCTTTCCCAGATTGGCATGGTTGAGCGGATTCTGAATGTTTATTGAAAACGTCAGAGTGTAGCGTTTGCCGGTGTCACTGCCACCGACACCGCCGCCCCGACCGCCCCCTCTGGGACCACCACCGCCACTGGCGCCGATGCCCATTGGGCCACGCGCGCCCGCGCCTTCACCACCACGCCGGCCGGCTCCTGATGACGCGCTGCTTTCTTCGCCGAAGCCGAAGGACTTGCTGATTCCCAACCGGGTAGTCAATGAGCCTGGACCAGTACCAAAGTTACGCGGGATGATTTGTTCATCGGGCGTTTGGTTGGGATCGAAGGCTCCCCAACGCGTGACCATTACGTCTGGCACGCCGGGTTTTGAAAGGTCAGTCGCGAACGCAGGCCGTTCGGTGAACAAAGTATCGCCGTTCAGGTCCCGTCCAATCGTGATGTTGAATGGAGCGCCGGAGGCAGCAATGATCATCGGACTGATGCTCAAGCCCCAAGGCGCATGAAAGTTCCCGATCAAAACAAAGCGATGACGAATATCCAGAGCCGAACGGCCATACTCGTTGCTCAAGTCGTATGAGTTCGCGGGGAATGTGCCCACCCCATCGGTGTCACTGTTGGCTTTGGCCAGAACGTAGAAAGCGGTCAGACTAGAATTCCGCTTCAGGGTTTTTGTGACGTTGATGATGAACTGATTTTGGTTAAAGCGGCCGCTCGAATCATATTCGAAAATATTGTCATTGTCGGCCAGTGGGCGAAGGCCGCTATCCGCCGCGCCTGGCGCAAACGTTCCCGGCAAAGGAGCGTTGCTAGCCTGCGTTCGCAGGAGGTGAAGAGTGCGCGCGTTGATGTAGCTCATTGCAACCTTCGTATTGTGTGGTAACTGATGTTCGACGCTGATTACGGATTGCATCGTGTAGGGGGCGCGAATGTTTTTTGCAAGTTGGTAGATAGTTATCGGCGTAGCAGAGGAGGCAAGGGCTGCCGTCGATGGAACGCTCGGGAACAAATCCAGCAGGTTGCTGTCGGTGACAATGAACTGTTGCTGGTTAGTTCCGTTAAGCCGATTCGCCGTCAGCGTCAGGCTGTCGCTGATGCGATCATAGAAGATGCCGAAGCCGCCGCGTACCACCGTCTTCGCCCTGCGCTGTCCGCCCGGCGACCAGGCAAAGCCGAGGCGCGGCGCAAAGTTCAAGTCACTGCTGATGTTGTCCTGGTTCTCATAGCGCAGCCCCAGGTTGAGCGTCAGGTTCGGGCGCAACTTCCAGTCGTCCTGAACAAACGCGCTGAAGTCTAATTGGCTCACCGCCGCCTGAGGATCACCCGCAGCAATTGAAAACTGCGTCGCGCCACCACGGAGTGCTCTGATCTGCTGTGGGCTCAAACCCTGTTGCTGAAATAGCAGCGTTCGACGGTAGCGCTCGATGCTGGAAATGTTCTCGAGCACCGGCAGGTCCGTATCCGGATCGATCACTATCTGGTTGTGGGCGTCGAGTTCAGGCGCGAAACCGCCACCAAAGGTCCAGGTCCCGCCAAAGTTCATTGGAGATATATCCGTGATAGAGACGTAACGCAGCCGCGCGCCGAACTTGAGCGTCTGCTGTCCCCGCGCAATCGTGGTGTTGTTCTGTAGCTCGAAGTGGTTCTGGCTATTCGCAGCCAGGCCGACTCCCGCGCCGCCGCCCTGAAACGCGTCAAGCACATTGATGGTCGGCAGCGTGTCATCACCATTCTCAGTTGTCACCTGATGAATGAATTGAAAGCGTGTCTCATTTACGACTCTCTTGCTAAGCACCGCGGTCTCCGTCAACTGCGCGGTCTGTTCGGTGTTCGCTGTGTTGTAGGCGCGCGACGCCAATGAAAATGTGTTCACGCCCGCATCGTCCTGGCTCGAATGCGTGTAGGTATAACGTCCGACCAGGGTGTTTTTGGTGTTGATCTGATAATCAATTCGCGGGCTGAAGGTCGTCCGCCGATTAGGCGTTGGCACTGGCTCGCTAAACGGAGTGATATTCAGGTTCGGATCGAGAATGGTGGCATTGATCAGCGCATCGTCGTTGATATCGCGTTTCTCAAAATCCACAAAGAACGAAGCCTTCTTCGAGATTGGACCACTGAGATTGCCGCCGTACTGTCGTGACTCAAATGGCGGGCGGTTCGACGCGAACGGATTGCGCGAATTAAGCGCGCTGTCATTGAAGCTGAAAGATGCCTGGCCGTGAAATTTGTCGGTGCCTGGCTTGGTAAAGATCTCAATGCGGCCGAAGCCCATCCGGTCATACTCCGCAGAAAACGGATTCGCATTGATGCGAATCTCGCGAATGGAAGACAAGGGCGGCAAGCGTCCCCCGGTGAAGCCGTCGATAAAGATTTGTCCGCCATTCGGACCGGCTGACGGACCAGCCAGCGCCTGGAGCGCAGCCGCAAGGTCGTCGGGATCCTCGGGCAATGCATTCAAGTCGGCGCCCTTCATCACGATCGCTCCTTGATTGGTCTCCGGCTCGGTGCTCAACGACTGATTCTCGCTGTTAACGGTTACTTTCTGTTCCTCGATCGTGACTTTCAGAGTGATGTTGAGTTGCTGGCTCCGTCCGTCGATGATCTCGACTTCCGGGTTTTCATAGGCGGCAAAGCCTGCGGTCGAAACGCGTACTTTGTATTTGCCCGACTCCAAACCGTTAATAACGAAGAAGCCTTCGCCGTTCGTCGTCGCAGTTTTTTCTTTGCCGTGCGGGTCGACGACAACGACTGACGCGCCCACGAGCGCGCCGCCAAGCTCGTCAACAACTTGTCCCTTGAGTGTGCCTGTCGCTTGCTGAGCCGACGCGCCCGCACACATTGCGATGATCAGAAACAGCGCTTTCATTTAAGCGAGATGTCCTTTCCCTTAAGAGTGGGTTTGCTAACACCGTCCGAAACAACCCTGGTCTCGGCAGCTTTTCTGTAGCCCAGGCGTTTACGCCTGGGGACGAAGTTGTTAAGAGATTGAAAGCCCCATTAATGGGGCTTTCGTGAATGGCCCTGTCACGTTACCCAGGCGTAAACGCCTGGGCTACATAAAATGTCTGTCGTTTAGCGTTTGATCCGGCTCACTTCCACGAGGCCGGCAGGGTCTTCGTAGTGCAGTGTGATCTGCACGCCGGATTGCGGCTCGAATCGATCGAAGGTCATGACATTATCCGCGGTCTCGATTACGGCGTCGTTCTTCACACGGAAAGTCTCCTCTTTGCCGTTGGCAGTCCGCAGGACGACAGTCTTCCCGTCCTTGTCAGCGCTGATCAGTGTGCCGGTCACGGTTCTGCGCATCGCGTGGTTAAGCGACTCTACGTCAACCGCAGTTTCGTCTCCGCCATTTTCCGTGTAGTAAATTACGGCGCGTTCCCGGACTGCTAATGCAGACTCTGCCCGGCGCGTCGTTTCTTCGCGGCCGTTCACCGTTAGGTGTTTAGCCAATCGCAAGCTTTTGTCCGAGCCATCGGACAACCTGACAGTAATTGTCCCGGCCGCGCTGTCAATATTCTCAATTGTCCCGAGTACCTGGAATCTCTCGTGGCGGTCGGGAGCGGCGCTCGCGACGCGTGCTGCCTGCGTGCCCATCAAACAAACCAAAGTGACCATGAGTGTGAAGCCGACTATTCGTCCCGATTTCCAAACCATCATGTTGTGTTTCATATTCCTCTCCCATTTCTTCTGTGGGGTCTACCGCAGAAGTGTTCCAAAATTTCGTAACGTTTCTTTGCGGTCCTGAACGGCGCAAACAACAAACATGGGCGGGGTCACACAAGGACCTACGATCATTTGTTCGCTCGTTGCTGCACGCACCGCTCAGGACACCGCGAGTTGTTGGCAACAGACGTGCCGAAGAAATACTGGTGCTTGCGGCACTTCTGGAGCTTCACCTTGTGGCTTTTTGTCGCCGCTAACACAAACTGCCACACCAGGCTAAAGCCAGATGAGCTGCCGGCAGTTCAGTGACGCAACCGCGAAATCAAGAGGCAAACTTTGACAGCTTCTACGAGCATCACAACGGAATAGATCGAAGAGCTTTGTTAACTCCTAAAGATCGTGACGAAAGGGAAGTCGAAGCGATGCGACTGACAGCAAATGGCGATACGGGCGCCCGCACAAACCGACCAACGGTTTCGTTTCCGGCCCCGATTGGAGCGATCGCGATTGTTGCTTTGCTGATTGTCGTAGCGCGGCTGGACTACGCGACGGGTACGGCTCCGATTCAACATCTGTACTACTTACCGATCATTCTTGCCGCGTTCGTCTTTGATTATTGGGGAGGGCTGACATGCGCGCTAGCGGCAATCGTTTCTTACCATCTGGTGAATGAACATCTGCGAGCGCTGAACTACGGCGAAAGCGACTACTTACAGATTGCGCTTTTCCTGTCTGTCGGCGTCGTCGCCGCCAAGCTGGCCAGGGATCGCCGCGCGATGCAGCGGCTCGCGGGCACGGACGACCTTACCGGACTACATAACCTGCGGTCCTTTGAGTCCAGGTTGCTCGTCACAGTAAGACGGGCGCAGACGCGCCGGACGCCTGTTTCCATGTTGGTTCTCGATGTAGACAGACTCAAAGAGATAAATGACTCTTACGGTCACCTCGCAGGGGCAGAGGCCGTACGCGAGGTGGGGCACATCATTGCTCACAGTCTTGATGGCAGCGCCGTCGCTTGCCGCTATGGTGGCGACGAGTTTGCGATTTTGTTGTCTGACAGCGATGCGCGATCGTCTTTTGCAGTCGCCGAGAGTCTAAGGAAGGCCGTAGAAGACCATTCACCCGTACTGGCTGGACGAAAGTTTTCCTCAGGCGCCTTAACCGTCAGTTTAGGCATCGCTCTCTATCTCGCAGACGGCGCCCGTGATCCGGAGTTGGTCGGCGAGGAATTGTTCCACGCCGCGGACCAGGCTCTTTACGTGGCCAAACGCGAGGGCCGCAATCGCGTGCGCCTTTCTCAGCTTCACAGTTCACTCAGCCCAACACGGTTTCAGTCCGCGCAGCGGACGTCAGCGTAAAGCCTGGGGCGTGAGCCCCAGGATTCAGAACCAGAATGTATCTGAGCCCGCGAAGCGGGCGATAGCCGTCGAGCTTTACGTTGATCCATATCAAGCGGCTGCCGCCTGCTCCACAGGCTTTGTTTACTTTTCCCGGCACGATCCTGGGGCTGACGCCCCAGGCTTTACGCTGACGTCCGCTTCGCGGACTCTCAGGATTTGAATCTCGCATTGCAGACGAATCTTTCAAGGGCTCGGTTGGTTCTGGCGTTGCCGAAGGTTTCCCGACCGGACTTCCGGGCGCTGGCAGCGGCGCCTTGCTGGTCAATTCCTTAGGCGTTGGTAGTTGCGACGCGTTCCAACCACCGCCGAGCGCCTTGATCAATTCAACGCTGGCCGTCATCTGCTGCATGCGCAGGTTAACGGCGGTTCGCTGGTTGGTAAGCAACGTTGCCTGCGTCGTGATTACATTCAGATAACTATCAATCCCCGATTTGTAGCGGTCGTTCGCGAGCGACAGAGTACGCTCCGACGACTTCACGGCCGCGTCCTGTTGCTCGAGTTCACGCGATAGGATTCGGAGTGTCGCTAAATTGTCTTCGACCTCCTCAAACGCCGTTAACACTGTCTGCCGGTAGTTTGCCACCGTGCCGTCGTATTCCGCGCGAGCTTGCTCCGTGGCCGCAGCGCGCCTTCCTTTGTCAAAGAGTGTTTGGGCCAGGGTCGGTCCGACTGAGAAGAAGCGCGCGGGCCAGGTGAACCAACTTGCGATTGAACTGCTCGTAAATCCCGCCGCGGCGCTTAACGTCAATGCCGGGAAGAAGGCTGCTTTCGTGACTCCGATCTGCGCGTTCGCTTCGGCCACGCGGCGTTCCGACGCGGCGATATCAGGTCGCCGTTCGAGTAATTGAGAAGGAAGACCGATCGGAATCGCCGGCGGCTGTGCTTTCAAAGGTGCAGCAGAAAGTGAGAATGTTGACGCAGGCTGACCCGTCAGTAGGGCAATCGCGTGTTCGAGCTGCGCGCGGGCGATTCCGAGATCGGTGGCTTGCGCCTGCGTGGTCTCTAGTTGCGTCTCGGCCTGCGCGACGTCTTCATCCGAAGCGATGCCGGTTTGAAAGCGCACTCGGGTAAGATCGAACGCCTGCTGATAAGCAACTACCGTTGAATCCAACAACTCTTTTTGCGCGTCGAGCGAACGAAGCTGGTAATAATCAAAAGCGAGTTCTGCTTGCATACTCAAGCGAACGTTTTCGAGATCGGCGGCAGTGGCCTGCGCCTCAGAGGCGCTGGCCGAAACTGTGTTCCGAACGCGCCCCCATAAATCCGGCTCCCAGGAAACATCAAACGGCAAAGAATAATTGGTGACAACCCTGCCGGCGGAAACCGTGGATTGATTGAGTCCCGCCGGTTGTCGCGAGACTACGATCGACGGGCTGGTTGTTACGGTCGGAAAGTATTGTGACCGAGACTCCTTAACCACCGCCCTTGCTGCCCGGAAATTCGCATCGGCAAGGAGAATGGTCTGATTAGAAATGTTCACCTGTTCTTCGAGTGTATTCAATTGCGAGTCGTTGAACATTTCCCACCATTTGCCGCGGATCACGCCGTCTTTTGGCTGCGCAAACTTCCAGTTGTCCGTCTCTTTGAAATTCTCAGGCGCGATCTCCTTGTATGCCGGCGGCGTTTGCGCCGGAGGCGTCTTATACTTCGGCGCCTTGTCGCAGCTTTTTAGCAGCAGGAGACCCATGACTGAAACGGCCAGAATTTGAAGATGGCTTGTCATTTTGTTAAGTCAACTCTGTGGTTCTCTGTGTGAACCTCTATGACTCTGTGGTGGATGTTTGTCGGGGTAATTTCACCACCGAGACACAGAGGACCACAGAGCATGCACAGAGAATCATTTTTATGCTCTCGCCCTTTCCGCGGGCTCAAAGCCCGGTCTCTTACGCACCCGTTGCCACCACAGACCAAGGCGATCCAGATAGAGATAAACTACCGGCGTCGTGTAGAGCGTAAGCATCTGACTTACGATCAGTCCGCCGACAATCGCGATCCCCAGTGGTCTTCTCAACTCCGATCCAGTTCCCGTGCCTAACGCCAGCGGCAGGGCGCCCAACAATGCCGCCATGGTGGTCATCAGAATGGGACGAAAGCGGAGCACACAGGCCTGGTAGATCGCGTCTGCGGAAGTCTTGCCCTGCTCGCGCTCTGCCGCGAGCGCAAAGTCGATCATCATGATCGCGTTCTTCTTCACGATGCCAATCAACAGAATGATTCCGATCAGAGCGATCACGCTCAGATCCGTGCGCGTTAGCAAAAGCGCCAGCACCGCGCCTACGCCGGCTGAGGGCAGGGTCGAAAGAATCGTGATCGGATGAATGTAACTTTCATAGAGAATCCCGAGCACGATGTAGACTGCCAGTAACGCGGTAATAATTAACAGCGGTTCCGAAGCGAAGACATCCGTCACGCTCGACGACCGTCTGCCACGCGTCTTGGCCGATCGCGACGGTTTGCACCAGGTCTTTCTGAACCTCGTGAACAATAGCTGTGATGCGATGCCAAATGGAGGAGAGTTGGAGATCGCGACGCGCTATCTCCGCGAACGCCGTCAGGTCGAAATAATGTTCTGTGATTCCGGCGCCGGAATTGCCCCCGACGTTGCCGAGCATTTATTCGAGCCGATGTTTACGACGAAACAATCAGGTGGTGGTTTGGGTCTGGTAATTGCCCGCGACATCATCGCGGAACATCGCGGGCGAATCGAACTTGTGTCGGGATCGTCGGGCGCCGTGTTTCTTTTGGCGCTCCCGGTAGCAGAGTCTGCGAAAATCGCCGCAGAATACGTCGAGGTGAAAGCAAATGCCGCGTAAGCCCCCTCACATCCTGGTGGTTGATGACGATATCGTTACCTGCGAGATGCTTTGCGAGGTTTTCGCGCATGAAGGATTTGAGACTACCTTCGTGCAGAGCGGTGAAGAGGCGCTCGCATCGCTCCGGACATTTCAAGCTGACCTGCTGCTCAGCGATATTCGCATGAAGACCAGCCTCGATGGTCTTTCGTTGCTCGAGCTGGTGCGCCGCGATTATCAGGCGATTCCGGTTGTCCTGATGACTGCGTTCGGTTCCATTGAAACCGCCATCCGCGCGGTGAAAGAAGGTGCGTTTGATTACATCAGCAAGCCATTCAACATCGATGAGTTGGTTGCCATTGTTCGACGTGCGCTCACCAATGGAGCAGGGAAGCGCCCTTCTGCGGTTCTCGAGGACGAGGGTCGAACCTCGGGACTGGTCGGACGCACGCCCGCGATGCTGGAAGTCTACAAAATGATCGCCCGTGTTTCGGATTCGCCCGCCGCCGTGCTGGTGACTGGCGAATCGGGCACCGGAAAAGAGCTGGTTGCGCGAGCGATACACACGCACGGTCCGCGGGCCGCCGCCCCTTTCGTCGCCGTCAATTGCGGCGCGCTTACCGAAACGTTGCTTGAGTCCGAGTTGTTTGGGCATGTCAGGGGTTCGTTCACCGGCGCAACCGGCAACAAGCGCGGCATTTTCGAACATGCAGGTGAAGGCGCGGTGTTTCTCGACGAGGTGAGCGAGACAAGTCCCGCATTACAGGTGAAGCTTTTGCGCGTGTTGCAGGAACGTGAAGTCGTTCCCGTCGGTGGCACTGAAGTAATCAAAGTGCGTGCGCGCGTGATTGCGGCCAGCAATGGCGACCTGGAGAAACTCACAGCCGCCGGCGCCTTTCGGCGAGACCTGCTTTACCGCTTAAACGTTATCCAATTGCACCTGCCACCTTTGCGTGAGCGCCGTGACGACATTCCGCTTCTGGTTTCTCATTTCATCATGAAGCACTCCGCCGATGGCCAACCGCCGGCTAAGATTGATGAAGAGGCGTTACGCGAGCTTAGCGGGTATTCATGGCCGGGTAACGTGCGTGAGCTCGAGAACGTGATCGAGCGCGCCATTACACTCAGCCAGGGAGGACGCATCACCTCGGACGGCCTGCCGCACAGAATCCATCTCGAACGCTCGGGCAATGGTACACCGCCTCTCTCAGCCGACGATCTTGCCGATCTCTTTTCCGGGCTGCCGAGCCTCGACGAACTGGAACGGCGTTACATCCTCCATGTTCTGGATGCAACAGGCAGCAACCGCAAACGCACCGCGGAAATTCTCGGTATCAACCGGAAGACACTTTACCGCATGGCCGCGCGATTTGAAGTTGAGCTTGGGTTGCAATCGTCGCCAGAGAATTAGCCTCACTTGGAAACAATGCCACACCCGGCCAGTACTTTCTTGAAAGATGAAAACCCCATCGGCGGTCGAAAATAATTCGACTTGTGCTCGCAAAGACAAATGTCTCGTGAGGCTTGTCCGATTCGATGTCTGCAAACTCGGCCGTGGCATGCTCGTTGCTGTTTCTGCACTATCGATTCAGAGACGGTTTGACTGTTGCGATGGGTCAGCGGTCGAGTCTAATAAGATCAGCTTTGAAGTGGTGCCATGAGAATAAAAATTGAAAAAGGTGGTTACGGGCTTGTGTGGTTTTGCCTGATGTGCTTGTTTCTTGCTCCGCACGCATCAGCTCAAATTCGTACCAGCAAAGACGATCCTGATCCGCTGCACCAGTTCAATAACTCTGTGCGGGCGCTGGTAAAACGAGTGACGCCCAGCGTTGTTCAAATCCTTGTCAGCGGATATGGCCCCGTAGAAGGAAGTCGCGGCAACACCAGCCTGGTACTCGGCAAGCAGCAGAGTATTGGCTCAGGCGTCATCATTGATCCCGACGGGTACGTCTTAACGAACGCTCATGTGGTCAACGGCGCCCATCGTGTTGAAGTAAAAATTCCGGCGGTGAGTTCTGATGAATCGCCCGACGGATCGCTCCTCAGTGCCAGAGGCCGCACCTTCGAAGCGCGTGTCGTTGGAGCAGACTCTGAAATCGATCTTGCATTACTGAAGGTCGAAGCCCAGGGCCTGCCAGCGCTTCACCTTGGCGATTACAACAAGCTGCGCCAGGGCGAAGTGGTCTTTGCCTTCGGTAGTCCGGAGGGCCTGCAGGATTCCGTATCGATGGGCGTAGTAAGCGCCGCTGCACGCCAGCCTGACGCGGACAGTCCGATGGTCTTTGTCCAAACGGACGCGCCGATCAATCCCGGCAGTAGCGGTGGCCCATTAGTCAACGTTGATGGCGAGTTGGTAGGCATCAATACGTTCATCTTAACGCAGGGAGGCGGCAACGAAGGTCTGGGCTTCGCGATTCCCAGCGCGATCGTTGCCTTTGCTTATCCGCAACTGCTCCGCTATGGCCACGTGCATCGAGGGGACACGGGCATTTCAGTTCAAGGAATTACTCCCGGTCTCGCGGCCGGTCTGAAACTTCCCACTGACTGGGGTGTGATCGTATCGGATGTTGCGTCCGGCAGCCCTGCTGAGGCAGCAGGATTAAAGATTCAGGACATCATCACAAGCATCGACGGCCGGCCGGTAGACAATTTGCCGTCGTTGGGAACGCGGCTTTTCATGCGTCCCGCGGGCGAGCGAATTAAGCTGGGCGTGCTGCGCGGCTCCGAAAAACTATCAGTCGAGGTTCCGGTGATTGAGCTGCCGCACGAATTTGATCGCCTCGCTGATCTGGTAAATCCCGAAAAGAATCTGGTGCCGAAGTTGGGGATTGTTGGGGTTGGAATCGGTCCAAAAATTGCTGCGATGTTTCCCACGCTTCGGTTGACGGGCGGAGTAGTGGTTGTTGCTAAGGCTGCCGATGCCAACGTTGATATTTCTCTCACCGCGGGGGATGTGATCCACGCAATCAACGGCGCGCCGGTCGAAACTATGGAGACCCTCCGTGCAGTCCTGGATCAGATGAAAGCAAATAGCCCGGTGGTTCTTCAGATCGAGCGTGAAGGCAAGCTGATGTTCGTTTCCATTCAACTGGACTAGGGTTCCTTGCTTCTTGATCCGCTGGTGCCGATGGTTGCCGTCAGTTGGCTTCATCGTCACGTGTTGGTAGTGGAGCGCTGCCTCACAGGTGTCAGCGGTTCAAGTGCGCTCGCGCCCACCGACTTTCACTCTTATCTCTCTCGGCACGCACAACGCCGTTCATTGGGCTTGGAAAGTTGGAGTCACATCTGAGTCATAAAATAATCCGGTTAGTACGAACGGTGTGAATAGTGTGACGCGAGAAAGTGTCGAAATGCTGAGGAAAATCAAAAAAGTCCTGAAAAGCAGCGCAAAACAGCAGGGTTTGTGAGTCCCCCGGTCGCACCAATTCCACAAAATAAATGTTCTCGGCGCCGGACATGATCCATTTCGACGGACAATGTCGCGTAATAGCTAGCCAGGACAAGAAGTGCTGGCATGAAACGAAAAGCTCGGTTTCTGCATTGTGTATGAAGTCCACGAGTCTGATAAGCCGCGCACTCCCTGGAGTTGATGCGACCTGGTTCTGAGGATCTATGCGACATCCACGAATTTCTTTACTTTTGTGGCTAGGCTCGGACCCCAGGAAGACTGGCTCTTAGTTATGCACAAGCCGTGAGCGCGCGTGCCTCTGAAGGTCGCACGCTGTGGACTGATCACGTTTAACTTCGAATCCTCTCTAGGAGATAATTCAATGAACAGCAACTGGACACCTCATATTCCGACACTTACCAGGGTTTCTTTGACGATCACTTGTGTGGCAGCGGTGATCGCGCTGACGTCGCTTCGCCCGGCGACGACTTCCAAAGCTCAGTCCGTAACCGTGAGCGCGCAAGATATTCAGCGATGGAGCCGGCCGAATTCCGGGCCTATCATCACGATTTTTGGCGACGGAAACATTCTCTCCAGCGGGTGTCAGAGTTGTCCCTCCCAGATCATCAGTCACCGAACAGGAACAACGATCAATCCGAATTATCCGGGTGTGGCTGGCGTCGCATTCGCGCGTCCTTCCATCCGTTTGTCAAATTCTGAGCAGGACTTGATCCTTGGTGGCTGGGAAAGTCAGTGGGGCTTCCGTAAGGATGGGACTCAAAAATGGGTGATCCCGGTGGGTTGCTGTAATAGCGCGTCGCAGCCGTGGGCCCTGGATGCGGCGACGAACAGGGCATATATGGTGGGCGGCGTTTTAAACGGAATGGGACAAATCGATATGTCATCGGGTATGTACAACAATCCCGGCCCCTTTACCTTTCCGAACTTTGCCTGGTCCGCCGAGCCGGTGTTCGTGAGCATGGCTGATTCGAATAATTTCTATTTGGCTGCGCGAACCGGATGGGTGGCGCGGCTTTATCCATTCAACACGACGCAGTGGCAAATAACGATCGACCCCAACGCCATGCTCCAGCCAGGAGCGGTTGCAGCTGATGGCAGCTTCGTAGTTACTTCTGGCGCCCCGCATCTGAACGCTGAAAGCTTTGCTCCACAACCAGGTCGGCTGGCACGAATCTTGTCGGACGGATCGGTCGTGTTCAATAACTTCGTCAACGCGGTAACACCTCCGGTCATTGGCGGAAATGGACTAATCTTTGTTGGCTCGCAAGCCGCTCCGATCGATGCAAACGGAATGGCCGCCATCGCGGCTTATGACCTCGACGGCAACCAGGTCTGGAGTACTCAAGTTCAAGGTCTGCCAAATGATCTGCTGGTCGGAGATGACGGGGCTGTTTACGCAGGAACGGGAGCGCTCAACAACGGTAACGTGTACATTTTGGATCAGAACACCGGAGCGATCCGAAAAACAATCACCAATGTCCCCGGAGCATGGGAGATGATGTTACGAGGCGGCACTCTCTATACGGCCGGCTCGGCTATTACTGCCCTCAACGTTGACGCTGTAAATTACGACCCGCAATCTCCATGGCCTCTCCGATTTCATGAGAATCAGCGCACGAGTAATCGACAATCTCTTATTCCTTCGCCGCCTCGTGAGCCTTCGCCAATCTCTTGTGAGGGCCTTGAATGGCTTCAGTGGCCCGCCGCAGACGGGGGCAACGATCACTTCTACGCTAACGCCGGGCCATTTCTGAATTGGCACGATGCCGAAAATGCCGCCGAAGCGCGAGGTGCAACGCTCGTCACGATTACGAGTCAGGCTGAACGCGACTTCGTCGTTTCGACGTTGCTGTCAGACCGAAACGTTTACTGGCTGGGCGGAACTGACGAAGCAAGCGAAGGAACTTTCACCTGGGTAACGGGCGAGCCGTTCGTTTACACGGATTGGGTGGGCGGCGAGCCGAACAACTATGGCGGCGCTGAGAATTACATCGCCGCAAACTGGCACGTCGCGCGTGATGGATTCAACTCCGGACAAGGTATCGGAAACTTTGGCAGATGGAACGATGTAACGCTGAATGGCTCTGACGCGGCGACCGGGCCAGTCGGCCCATATTTCGCGCTGTTCGAACGAAATACAGCGCCTCTTTGTGATGCCACGGCACCCGTGACGACCGCAGCTCAAAATTCGGCAGCGAACGCCGCCGGCTGGAACAACAGCGACGTTACCGTGAATCTCGCCGCCGCGGATGAAGCTAATGGATCTGGAGTCAAGGAAATTACCTTCTCAGCAACCGGGGCGCAGTCAATTCCCTCAACAACGGTGCATGGTGCAATGGCCTCATTCAACATTACCGGCGAGGGGCTAACTTCAATTACCTATTTTGCGCGCGACAATGCAGGCAACGCTGAAACGGCGCACAGTCTTACGATTAGGTTGGATAAGCATTCGCCAAACACTTCTTGCGGCCCTGCCGATGGCCTGTGGCATGGAGTTGACGTAAGTATCGCTTGCACCGCCAATGACGCCGTCTCGGGCTTATCGGGTGCGTCAGATGCAAGCTTCTCGCTCTCAACTAACGTTCCCGCGGGAACGGAAACAGCCAACGCGTCGACCAGCAGTCGATCTGTGTGTGATGCAGCTGACAACTGCGCCACTGCCGGCCCGATAAATGGCAATAAGATCGACAAGAAAGCGCCAACGATCACGATTACTTCGCCAAACGCGAGTAACTATGTGCTGAACCAGGCGGTGACCGTCCACTTCAGCTGTGCTGATGGCGGATCCGGTGTTGCGAACTGCACTGGCTCATCGCTGAACGGGGGCCCTCTCAACACCTCCAGCGCTGGTGTGCATACATTCGTCGCTAATGCTAATGATAACGTGGGCAACACTGCGATTCAGGTCTCAGTAGACTACACCGTTGACTACAATGTCGTAGCGTTATTTGATCAGACGAAAGCTGCAAAGAGCGGCAGCACGATCCCGATCAAGGTTCGCCTCGTAGACGCAAACGGAGTGAATGTTTCGTCGTCGGCTCTCACCGTGCACGCGGTCAGCGTCTTGCAAATCAGCAGTCAGTCGTCATCTGCGCTTCAAGATGCTGGTAACGCGAATCCTGATTTCGATTTTCGTTATGATGCAAGCCTGGGCGGTTATATTTTCAATCTGAAGACTACTGGCTATGGCACAGGTCTTTACCTTTTGATTTTCACCGGAGCTAACAGCTCAACGCCCTATTCTTTAGGATTTCAGGTTAGGCAGTAAGGTCGTTGAGAAACCGGGACCACGCTTCCCAGCGATCGCTCTTTTGTCTACTCGGTGACGTTCGAAGTGAAATAACGCTGTGGCCGCATAACGCCGCGGCTCCCTGAAACAAGGCTGGCGCGAGATCTTGTGCTGGTCTACCCAGGAGCAGCAAACTGCGCGAGTCAACGACAGTCGCGGGCGACGGACGCGACGGCCAAGAAGCCGCCTTAATGCCCATCGTGGTCACCGAGCACCACGATGTCGCGAGATCAACCGCGCAACATCGCCGCATCGCTTATCGATGCGTTCTCTTTTGCAGGCAAGGTTCGTACGATCAAAAAGGCCAGGAGCGGGACGGCAATCGCGTAAACGTACTGCGTCCGCGACACGCCGATGCCGAACGGAAACCAGATGCCCGGGATCCCGATCGTATCGAGCAGCTCACCGCCGAATAATGCGGCCATAATCGAGGCTAACGTGACGAGCGCCAGGATCCTCATTGGTCCGCTGCGGGCAACGCGCGCGCCTAACACGACAAACAGCGCGATCGACCCGAGCCGGCTGCCGCTTGTCACGCTCGCCGAATGGATCACGGCGCCGATGATCCCGGCGACCGCCAGCACCAGGGCCGCCACATCGATGCTTCGCCACGGACGCAGGCACCAGCGGTTCCAGGCCAGCGTCCAGGCGGCCACCGCTGGCACCCACATCACTGACGCCAGCCACGCATAGGTGGCCAGATCCATCAGATCGGTCCATGCGGTGATCGCATTGTTTAGCCGTCTGGCTGCCATGAGCGCCAGCGCGATGCTGGCAAAGATCAAGAAACTATTGTGGCCGCTGCGAGACCGGCACCCGAGCGCCAGGCAGATGACTGCCAACATGGCGATCGGCTCGATCACATCGACGATGTAACCGGCGATGGTTCGCTCCCAATGCGCGCGGTGGAGCGCATCGCTTATGGGCCGCGGAGCCAGTATGGGCGCGCTGTGCATGCCGCCGCCGTCTGCGCTGACCCCGGAACTGGGACGCATGTATGCGCGTACGGCGAGCACGCCAGGGGTACCCGCTGCATCAGTAGGAAGGGCGAACCGCAGCGGCCGCGTGCCGACGACGCGCGGGGCTGGGCCGAGCCTGCCCGACCCGCCCAGCAATTGGCCGTTCCAATAGAGTTCGTAGCCATCATCGACGAGGGTCGGCCCGAGGATGTCCCACGACGCGCGTCCGGCCGGCACCGCCACCGCGCGCCGGTACCAGGCGTAGCCGTGATAGCCGGGATGACCGTGCGCCATCCACCCGCCTACGTAATCGGGCAGACCTACGTCGCCGTCGTGGCTACCCGGCAAGGCAGTCATATCGACCGTCTCCCAACCGCTATCGTCTATATTGGCGTCCGCCCAGTGCGGGTCATCGCCGGTATGAAATCGCCAGGAGCCATCGAGCAGGGTAGCTGCGGCGCGCAGCGCCGGTGGATCAGGGCGGCCGCCGCGCGCCAAGTCCCCGATCACGATGGCCAATGCCAACAGCGTCGCTATGACGATGCCGAGGATCAGTTTGCGTTGTGTTGCGTCGATCGAGGTCGCTGTCGTTCCAACCATATGAATTCCTGTGATACAGTTAGACTAACATAACCGTATAGAGTATGGCTATACGGTTATATTGGACGGCCATCATGGACAGCGGGAATTACAGATATCAATTTGTCGCCGGAAACCTCGCGCTCGATTTCGTCAACACGGTCGCATTTCGAGCGGATCCCGGGAAGAAGAAGGACCATCTGCAATGTGCCGAGGATGTGCACCGGTGGGCTAGCCAGGCTCAGTTGCCGGACCGGGCTGCAATCAGCTCCGGCCCCCTGGAGACTGCGGCGCTGCGGCGCATCCGCGCAGTCCGCGAACAACTGTTTGCGGTTTTCCATGCAATTGCCATCGATGACCCGATCCCGGCGGACACACTTGCCCGGGTTGGCGATGCGTTGCACGATTGTTGCGCCAGGCGATGTTTGTCCATTGAGGGAGCGGAGGTTCGCTGGACCTGGCGATCTGGGGCGCGGCGTACGGACTATTTGCTCTATCCCGTCCTTACCGCAGCAAACGATCTTCTCACCTCGGTTTCGCGCGGTTTGGTCCGTCAATGCGAAGACGCAGGCTGCGGCTGGCTGTTTTTGGATCGTTCCAACGCCCGCACGAGACGTTGGTGCAGCATGGCGGACTGCGGCAACCGACATAAGGCCCGGAAATACTACCGGCGCGAGGCCGGTTGATCTAGCGGTTGCGATCATCAGCCTGGGACGCGACAGGCAAGGACAACGCAGCTCATAAGTCGGGGAAACCCGGAGTCACATCTAAGTCACAAATTTCCTGAAAACAGATTGACGCGCCTGGCGGTCGTCAAGGTATCGCTTCGGCTGGCTACATAACAAAACGTATGGCCCCCCATCTTTTTCTTAAAAAACTAACTATGAAGTGGCTGCCCACAGGACAATAATAGTTCAACCCTAATTGTCCCGCGCGTGAGATCCGGAGTGTGATCTTCGTCACGACTCCAGAAAAATCCTTGCTGGTCTACCTGGAAGCGGAAAGCGGCGTAAGGAAGACGAACAGTCGAGGTGTAGGCAAGTGTTAGGGCCGCGCCCAAGGCAAATGCGCGGAGCCTTAAATGGGCGAGGGCTTCACCGTTGTAGGGAGGCCCCGTCTTCTTTGATGAGAATTAGTTTCATGAGATTTAGTTTGCATATTGCACCCATCTGAACTATAAGAACTGGCATCTAGCGGGTTCGTTAATTGGTTGTCGTAATTCCCCAGGCGAGCGACTCCCGATAAAGTCACAACATTCGGCAGCCAATAGTCTCAGTTAACTCACGTTCTTCGATCCGTTCTCTCTGATCGCCTCAGACCCTACGCCTCGCAGAACCCGACCGAAAGTCGCAGTCGATGCGGCTTGAATGAAAGGCTTAAAATGCATCCCTCAACTCCTTCGCTTTCCTTCCGAATTCTACGCGTCACGCCGTTTTTGATAGCCCTCGTTGGACTCTTCGTCGTCGTTGATCCGCGAACTCGTGCTTATGGCACTGGGCCAATGGTCGGGCAGGAACGGAACTGGTTGCCAAAGTCGCCCGTGAACAGCGCGCCGCTTCATCCCTGGGTCTTCACCGCACCCCAATGCGACACCGTCAACTTTGCCGCGAAGATCGACTTTGGCACGGGCAGCTTTCCACATTCAGTAGCAGTCGGCGATTTCAATGGCGATAGTAAGCGCGATCTGGCGGTTGCGAACCAGGGAAGCAACACTGTCTCGATTCTGCTGGGCACGGGCGCGGGTAGCTTTGGGCCGAAGACCGACTTTGGCACCGGCAGCTCTCCATTCTCAGTGGCGGTAGGCGATTTCAATGGCGATGGCAAACAAGACATCGTCACCGCAAACCAGTCTGGAAACAGCGTGTCGGTGTTGTTACGCAATGCCGGCAACACGAGCTTTGAACCTAAGGTTGACTTCGCGGTTGGAAGTGGATCGTGGTCTGTAGCAGTAGGCGACTTTGATCGCGATAACAAACTAGATCTGGTTACGGCGAACGGGAATAGCAACACTGTCTCGATTCTGCTGGGCACCGGCACTGGTAGCTTTGGACCGAAGACGGACTTTGGTACGGGCTTCGTTCCCAGATCAGTCGTAGTGAGCGACTTCAATGGCGATAGCAGGCTCGATCTGGCGGTTGCGAACCAGGGAAGCGACACCGTCTCGATTCTGCGGGGCACTGGCACTGGCAGCTTTGAACCGAAGACCGACTTTGGCACGGGCAGCTGGCCAACCTCAGTGGCAGTGGGCGACTTCGATGGTGATAGCAGGCTTGATCTGGCGACGGCGAACTATTTTGGCTTCACCGTCTCGATTCTGCGGGGCACTGGCACGAGTAGCTTTGGACCGAAGAACGACTTTAGCACGGGCATGTGGCCAGAATCACTCGGGGTGGGCGATTTCAATGGCGATGGCAAGCTCGATCTGGCGGTGACAAGAGGCGAATTTGGCTTCACCGTCTCGATTCTGCCGGGCACTGGCACGGGTAGCTTTGGACCGAAGACCGACTTTGGCACGGGCTTGGTTCCGAGATCAGTTGGGGTGGGCGACTTCAATGGCGACAGCAAGCTCGATCTGGCGACGGCGAACATGAATAACAACACTGTCTCGATTCTGCTGAATAATTGCTCATCAGCGTCGCCTGCAGAACTTGCAAAACAAGTGGTGGGTGGAGATTATCAACTCGGTGCAAAAGGCTGGGACTGGGCCTCTTCATTCTTCGTCGGGCCCAACGCAGTACACACGTCAGGATACCATTGGAATACTAATAACCACGTTGTTGTCGATAACGTCCTTGATTGCTCTGGCCTCGTCTTCTGGTCGTATAACAAGGCTTTTGGCGCGACCAAGTTTCAGCGCACAGGGAACCCGGTGTTCTATGAGAACGCCGACGGTCAATACAGAAACAACACAGTAGCTGTGAGCGAGAGCGAGCTAACGCCAGGCGATTTGTTGTTTTTCGATTTCGAAGCGCCTGTGGGCGTGATAGATCACGTCGCAATGTATGTCGGGTGCTGCGGACCGAATGGTGCTGATGACGTAGTTAGCGCTTCGAGTCAAACGGTCGGAATCACTTGGCGTCGCAAGAATAACTTGAAGGCTCTGACAGGGTTTGTCGGTTATGGAAGGGTAACCACTCCGAAGATAGGTGTCCGCTTCACAGCTCACTCACCCATTGGTTTGATTGTGACAGACCCTGAGGGATTCACAATCACCCCCGACACGCTTATTACCACTTCGGAAGAACTCCTTCGTGAAGTGCCCGGGATTCTTTACTATTCAGAGTCGGATATTGATGGTGATGGCAGCCTCGGAGCAAATGTCTACGCTCCTTCGCTCAAGATCGGCTCTTATCTGATTCACGTTATTCCTAAGCCGGATGCCCTGCCGACAGATACGTATAGCTTAACTGTAGAAGCAGAAGGCAAGACAATCACTCTCGCGGAAAACGTTCTGGTTCAGAATATCCCACCCGAGGGATACGGGGTGGCGTCCACCGGAGCCGACATGATGGCTTTTGTTCCTGTTACGATAGACATCAAGCCAGGAGGTACGCCGAACTCCATAAACAGCAGCAGTCGCGGAAATATCCCGGTCGCGATTCTTTCAAGCGCTACGTTCTATGCTCCTGGTCGCATTGCATCGGCGTCCTTAACATTCGGACGCACCGGGGACGAGCCGAGCTTGTTGTTTTGCAACCAGGAGGATGCGAACGGTGATGGTTTCGCTGATCTTGTCTGTCATTTCAGTACGGCAAACACGGGCTTCCTTATCGGCGACAAGCGAGGGTTTCTGAAGGGACAGACGCGTGAAGGGAGTCCACTCATGGGCAACGACTCTGTCCGGATTGTGCATTAGGATCTCCAAATTAATTACGAAACAGGCTTCTCTTGATCGAGTGCGATTGCGCAATCAGCCAGCAAAAAAACCATAGTCGGCAGAATTGATGCTTTGAGCGATTTCTAAATGGTACCACCCGCCAGGCTGGTTCAGCTGGCGGGTGGTGCTGGCATCGCCGTGAGGCCAGGCTTTGTGGTCCTATTTAGGGTTGATTCACGGCTGTCCTGTATGCCTGACGATAGAAGGAATAAGCCTTAAAGAAATTACCTGATGCCTTTTGTGCGTCGCCCTGGGCAAGCTGCTTGTTGGCGTTCACCGTGTGCGTGCCGCCCAGCTTGGCAATGGTGTCGATCACTATTGCGCGGGCCAATTCCAAATAGCCGCCATTTGCGCCTGGTGTCATATACAACCCGATCGCGTCGTCGTGGTCTTCCGCCAGGTTGGCTTCCATCTGCGTCCGCAAGACTAAGTTTAGCAGCTCATTCTTGCCCGCGTCCGTATTGGCATTAACCGCTATCTGGCTGGCGGCGATGGCGGCAAGAATCGTCGTCTTGTTGGAGTTGTCATTGCCGGTAATCGTCGTGGTGTTGGTGTTATCGTTGTTGATAATCGCCGTCTTGTTAGTGTTGTCGTTGGCGACGCTGTTCTCCAGGTCAGTGTGGAGGTGTTCAAGGCGACTAAAACTGGCATCCACTGTTCGTTCGGTGTAATCGACGTCGCAGGCTAATAATTTGGCGCGCAGGGCCACCGCAACAAAGTAGACAACATCAGCAGCGATACAAGCCACGCTACCATTGCCTCCTTCTCCCAACACTACCAGGACCTGATTACAACCTCTGCTTAACCCGGCGCGGATTCCCGCGGCGGCAATGAAGATCACATCAGCCGCAGCGGTTACTGCGTACGTTACGCGAGCAGAACCGACAAGAGCCTCGCACACGGGATCCGCGCCGTCCCGTCCCGGCAAACCTGCCGATTCGATCTGTATCCCGGTTGACTCTCGCATCTTTATCCCAGGTGAGTCTTGCGTCTTTGATTCCTCTCGCCTTTGCTGGCGAATGGCCTCTAATGCCGGTCTGAACTGCTCCAGGGTGGCGCGTGCTTCTCCAAAACGGGCGTTCATCTCCGCTGGATTCAAGGCCGCTCGGTATGTGTTCAACTGCTGCGGGGTATACTGCTCAAACTGTTTTCTGACCGCCGCGAGCTTGCCAGTGAGTTCAGGATTTTCGGATAAGATCAGATCTGAATACTCCTTGACAGTATCCACCAGCTCGAGCAGCTTGCTGCGCAGTTGTTCGAGTTCCGCTGGCGGATATTGTTTCTCAGATGCGCCTTGCGGCGTTTGGAAAAGTGAATAGGGAGTTTCAGTCTGATTTAATTCAGTTTTTCGGGCGGTCTGTGGCTTTTGTTTTTTCGAACGGCCAGCTCCGAAGATCAAGCTGCCAAACATAAGATTGCTTATTGCAATAGTCAGGGTAATCGCCAGCAGGCGATTCATGCGAGTCATCATTTTCTAGTTTTCCTTTCGGGTTAAGCGCTGAATCATGCGGCACAGCGCAGGTAGACTGACCCCTTGCACATGAAGATTCCTGGCTGTTTCAGCTTGATGACTCGAGAGCGAGGATGAAGCATGACAGCGCGGCCGCTCATGGCGTTTACTCCGATCCCTTCTTGCAGGAAGGAGGGCTCAATATGAACCGCCGGGTATCAGCATTGGGTATCTTGGAACGGACAGGTAGAGTTCGCAGGTACTAAACAACGAATTAGCGGCTGCTTTCACTTTAAATTGTGGTGCCGGGACAATATCACTACAGCTTAACCTCTCCTCTGAAATAGGGGAGAACTAGCCATTTCTCCACACAGGTTGAAATCTTAGGGGCTAATACTACGTTATCGCATTGAGGGCATCCGTGCGCTAACCCACATAGCTCAGCAACACGTCCATTAACAATGAGAACGACCGAACGCCCGCTCTTACGCTATCGGTTCACGAAACCTATCGCGCGCGACTGCGATCGGACCCGCAAGCAGTAGAGAGAACTTCACGATGGCCCAACGCCAACGACTCATCCTGCGGGACGTTTTCGGGAGTCACATCGGAGTCATCGGTCATCATCTTCACACGCTGGACCCGTTCCGAGCGCACAAGAATCTATCGTCCAGGTTCAAGTAGTACGAGTTACCGTTGCGGAGTCGTGACGTTAATGTCGATCTGATTCTTTTTCCCGCCAAATAATCCCCCGCGATAAGCTAAGAACGCCCCTACTACGAGGATGATGAATATCACCAGCACGGCAACAACTCCTGCGCTGCTGCCCCCTCCATTGTCAGCCATGTTTTTGTCTCCCTCTAATCTGAAATCTAAGAAAGCCGTTGATTGGTCGTTTGGAATAAGCTATCGAACGCCGGAAGAGATTCGCTCTTTGCGTTCTGCTGAAATTCGGTTACCCACGAGCGGACCGCTCTCGACCATTTGGTTGCATCGACGGTTCTACTAGATTCTGTCGAGATCATGCGCGGTTGCGGTTTCGCCTTCTTAACAATCTTAATCAATTGTCTTCTCATCGCGTTTGCTCAAATCCGAGACTTCAAATTCTATGAACTGACATGGGCAAATCAATTGGCGTGCCGGATTGCATAACTTCGCTTTCTTAGGTGGGCCATGCTCAGGAGCGCGATTTGAATGTCTTGGAACCATGCGCAGACGAAGCCCCGGCGCACCGAAACGCCGTGGCGCTGGAAGCATTGCCATTTATCGGCAGAATTAGGAGAACGGCTCGATGGAGTAAGAGTGAAACAGCCCAGCGCTTCAGAGGCTGTGTCAAAACTTGGAGTTCCAGCGCCAACGGCGCGAAATGTAAGAGCCTGGGCCACCGGCCCAGGTTGAGGTAGGTGCAGGATCCAAGCGCTGAAAGCGCGAAATAATGGCAACGCTACTAGTGCTGTCGTCGTTCAACGATTCTATTTCGCGCCTTCAGCGCTTTCCAAATCTCACTTGACGCTCACCTGGGGCGTTGCCCCAGGCTATTACATTTCGCGCCGTGGGCGCTTGTTCGCCGACTTTTCCAGCCAAACGGGTTAGTTTTAGTCGGAGGCAGATCCTCGGTTGTGCAATTTGCGAAAACTACCATAGCCAACCACTGCAACCAATAATCCAAGCAGCAAACCGACCAAACCGCGCGAAGGCAGAGCGCTGACTTTGTTAGTGCTGCGCGGTAGGGTCGCGGGCTCGTCGGTCACCGTAAAGTAATCGCCGCTGCCTTCATTAGTGCGGAGCATGCGCTGCACTTCTGCAAAAGTGAACGGTCGAGCCCCACGGCGTCCGAACACCGCGATCTGATTCCCGCTTTCATCGACTGCTCGATCGCGATCGAGCGGTTTCGAAACTGCCAGCGCGCCGCCTTTGGTTTTGAACGTGGCGATTAGTTGCGGCTCAGGCCGTGGACTAAATCCTGCATAAGTCGACATGGTCTCGGGCGAGGTCAATTGCAGAATCCGCAAGCCGTTTTTTCCATCGGCGACATAGGCAAACAGACTGGCATTGGTCATCGCTACCTTTACCTGGCGAGCGTCGTTGATTTTTCCGTCCGCAGTGAAAGATTGAATCGCGATCGGTTTCTCCGGGTTCTTTACGTCAACAATGAGGATTCCATTATTGCCTGCGGCAACGTACGCGTAGGTGCGCGCAATATACACATCATTGGCACGGGATGCCTTTACGAAAGCTCCGTTTATTACCTGGGCTTTGGCCGGGTTTGATACATCAAGAACTTTCAAGCCGTCCAGATCAGCTACGAACCCGTACCGGAACTGGATCGCAATCGCTTTCGGTTGGTTGAATTCAGGTGCGCCAATGCGCTTTACGATTCTCGGATTCAACGGATCGTCGAGGTCCACAATTACCAGTTCCTGATCGGTCGTGATGTAGGCGTACCGTCCGGCGATAGTGATGTTGTTCGCGCCGCTCAGCGCGCCGACAGGATTGAAAGCCCCGTTCGGATATTTTGCCGTGTCGAGTTGCCGCCGCAAATAATTGTTTAGCGGATCGCCGTCGAGCAGCGTCGCCGCATTTACCACAATCAATCCTTCGAACTTATCGACGACGTACAGATAGCCATACAACCGGTGAATAGGCTGCTCTTCATTGAGCAACTGTTCCGGCGGCAACGCGCGCGCTTCATCCGGCGAAACCATCTTCCCCGCAATGGTCATGCGCCAACGGGCGGGATCGACGGCGAGTGTCGAAGGCGCCGCTATCGCCGTCGCGTATTTCGTCTTCAAATAAAGCTTTTGACCGAAAGGCGAAACTGGCGCAGTTGTAATCCTCTCCGAGAATCCTTTCTGATCGATCTGCGCGATGTCGTAAACACGCAAGCCGCCTTCGCCGGCTGCGACGTACGCATACTCACCCCGCACCTGCACTTGCAACGCGCGCGGATTGCCTTTGTGTTCGTATGCTTCGGCCAGCTCCCGGCCACCTTTAATGAATCTTTGGTAGTTACTCGGATAAGCGATCTTTTGCAGCGTGCTGCCGATTACCGCCTGCGGCTCGGTCTGCTCGGTCGCGACCACGGCTTCCAGAGAGTCTCCCGACGCCACGTAAACATATCTCCCCATAAAGTTGACGAAATTGGTGCCCTGTAAGAATAACTGAGCCAGCCAGGCATTATTGTCGTTGCTCTTTGAGACGTGGCAATCCGAACAACCCTTCGTCTCGGTCGCGCGCACTGTATGCGGCACATGCGTATTGAAAGTTTGTCCGGAGAAGCCCTCAGCGGAAACTGTCTGCTGTTGTGAATAAATCCATTCGCGATTCTGATTCTGCGAACTCACCAAAACGGCGCTCGACGAACGCACCGGTGCGACCCGATTTCCCGTGACGGTACCGTCGCGGCCCAGCATGAACACATCATCACGCAGCACCTGGAAGTTGTAAGTCGTGAAGTTGCGCGTGAGGTCACCTTCATTATGAAGGTTCGGCATCTTGCGGTTCGCCTGCATCGATAGATGACAGCCAAAGCAACTGGTCATCCACGAAGAGTGACAAGCAAAGCAAGTCAGGTTCGCATCCCGATGCGCAAGCTGCCGATCGTCTGCCGGCACGTCTCCCCAGGTTGCATTATCGGTTCGCATCGTTTTCGCATAGCGCGACTTGGCGCTGTAATCCTCCGGATGGGCAGCGTTGGGATTGATCGTGTCGGCGGTTTGCTTGACGCGCCACCAGCGGCCAGGCACGACCATTGAATTCTGGATGATATCGCCGGCTTTCAGCGCGACATCGTTTCCTTGCTCGTCTTTCTTCACCCGGTCGCCGGTGATTCTTTGAAACAGCAGCACGCGACCACCGTCGCTGTCACGAAAGCGAATCGTAGCGAGATTGCGTCCTTTGCCATCGTCAAATTTACCGTCCCTGATCGCGGCGCCGGCGGCGAATCCCGAACTCACCAGGGAGGCACGTTCCCGAATTGTGCCGTGGCAGTCGATGCAGCCAATTTCAATTGCGGCGCGCGGCTCGTTGTACAAAATCCCGTTGCCGTGGGCATCCTGGCGAAAGTGACAATCAACACAATGCATCCCCTTCTCAAGATGAATGTCATTAAGATGGACGGCTCTATTGAATCGATTGGCGTCGTCGGCTGAGACGATCGCACCCTTTGCGTCGAGCAGGTTTCCTTCTCGATCTCGCTTGAAGACCTGCCGAAACAGCCAGCCGTGGCCGTGAGAGTCGGCAAATTGCGTGCGCTGCAACTGTGAATTGAATTCGGCTAAGCCAGTCTTATTTAGAAACGCCGCTTCGGACCAAAGGCCACGCAAGCTCGCGGCTTCCGGATTGCGATTCAACTTTTCCTGCTCTTCCGCCGGCGTTGGATTGTGCTGCTGCGCCGGATACATCTTGTTGCCGTCGCTCTCGTTGTCCCACCACGTTAAGCCGAGATACGAGGCGACCATGTTTTCCCCCGGATGCATGTGACAAATCATGCACTGCGAAGTCGGAATGCGCGTGGTAAGTTGATGCCTGATGGGATGGCCGGATTCGTTTTTTGGAATGCTCACATCGGCTGATTGCGACGTTCCGAGATTTCCCGCCGGGCTATAGAAAGCCGAATGCCGCGCGTCGCGATCGTTCGCGTAGATCACATGACAGGCCGTACATCCGGACGATCGATAATCACCCGGATGATCATTCGTGCCCAGGAAATTCAAGGTCGGATCAAGCAGCCGCGTCTTCTGCAATCCCAGATAGATCGGATCGGTGCGCTGAGCAGTTCCCAGTCCGCGCGCGCTCAAGCCCTTGTCCGGTTTGCCCGGCTCTTCATCTTTGTCCGGCAGCCCGGTTTCCAGACGCCGCTTCCCGCCGCGCTCGAAGACGCGGAGGATGTTGCCCGGCTGAGAGATCTCCCAACGCGGCAGAGGATCGAGAAACGACAAGATGCCTTTGAATCTTTTTTGCTCAGCGGTTGGCTGCGGAATCTGAACCAGACTTTGCGGAGCTCCGGCTTCGCTGTAACTCTCGCCGAAACTCGCGTCCTTGATGGGAAAACCGCCGTTGTTGTAAAGCGCGGCGCCCCAGAGCATCGCACCGTGTCTCATCATGCTCTTGCCGACCGCACTGGTTTGGCTACTGTGGCATTCCGAGCTGCCACAGGTCTTTGGCGCCACACGCAGATCCCCGGGATTAAGAAAGCGAACGAACTCGAGACTCTCCCTGTTGAGCAAAGGCCCCGAGCGTTCAGGAATTCTGATCTTTCCGTCGCGCATCCAGACGCGCGGAAAACGAGGGCGCACATGAGCCTCTGCCTTGTCCGTCGCGACCGGATTGCCGCCATGACAGGCCGTGCACGTCAAACCCAAAGCGTCTTTACCGTTAGCGAGTTTGTCGAGCGTCTGCGTGGGACCAAACTGGTGCATCGGTTCAATTTGCCCATGACACTTCAGACAGCCTTCGAGGGGAACGGCAGGCGGGGCGGGTTGTTGCGCTGCTCCGTTTTCAGGCGGGCTACTGCCCGCCAGCTGTTTCGAAGTCGAAACTAGAGCGATCGCAATAATGATCAAAAGAACAATGACCAATATCTCGATTCGAAGTTTCATACTAGATATGTCCGATAAGCTTTAGCTTGTCGACACTTGACGACAAACTTCAGGAAAGTCTGATTAAGTAAATTCCCCTCCTTTAGGAGGGGGTAGGGGATGGGCGCAGCTACGAGCCGATACCCAAAAAAGGTCCCGCGCGGGCTGAAAGCCCGCGCACATAAGTATTTGTTTTTTCTTTTTGCCGTAGCTGCGCCCCTCCCCTAACCCCTCCCAAAGGGAGGGGAATCGTCATCAGAAGACAAACTTCACTTGCGCGAACAAATTGAACAGCGGCTTACTCGGATTGATAATCGTATTGTCTGTAGTGCAGAACTCTCTGAGGTCCATCGGGCAATTGTTGTTCGCATTCGTATAAATATCGCGAAAGCCGCGCCCGGGTTTCAGCGTCGCTGCGCCAAAAGTCATCGTGATGTTGTTAATTAGAAAGGGACGATACGCGATGCCAAGGCTGTAGTCCCAACCGATTTCATGGCGAATATTATTTTGAAAGAGCACATACTCGAGTGGCTCCGTCCGATGAAACCTTAGATAGTTGACGTTGAAGATCGCTTTCAGACGTTGGGTCACTTCCACGTCAATGCCCGCGTTGTAGATGTAAATCCCCGGATTGACGAAGTTCGCCTGGCCCTGGATCTTGCTGCTGCGAAGCGAAGGCAGAATGCTGTTGGGTTGGACCAAACCAACGCCTGTTTGCGTCAGCCGAATACCGTTACGATTCCAAAACGAAAACTGGCCGCCCACAAAATTCGGATCGTCGAAGATCGCGTCGAAGCCGTTGGCTTTACTGTCGGTCGGATTCTTATCGCCCTGGGCCCAGAAAAAGGATCCGCGAAATCGTAGATAGTCGCGGTCGACCGAGGCCTCAATCGCGGCCATGTTGGAACTGACATGTACCGGCCGTCCCGCGATCGGATTTTGATCGTCACGCCCGAACGCATAGTAATAAGAGTTGCTCAGATTCAATCTGCCGATATGCCCGTCACCATTGATGCCCACGTAGCCTACTTTGATTGAGTGCGGCCGCACGTCGCCAATCAGAGACGGTCGTACCAGAAATCCGTTGCGATCGAATTTGCGGCTGTGCCGATCGTCGTTGTACAGGGCGCTGGCCTGAATTGTGTAACCTTTCCGGATGAAGTCCTGCCGAAAAATATTCGCGATGTAAACGTTTTGCTGACGCCGATCGAACCGGTTCAACCCACTGTTCGTGTCCTTTTCGAGTTGGGCAAAGTAAGCCACGTTGTATTGATAGCGATTATTATCAAACGAGCCGAACACGCGCGCGCCCAGGTTGTTATCAGAGAAGATGAATCCCCGAAAGTCGGAAACAAATGGTTGAATGCCAACGCGCGTCGAGATGAAATCAAAATTCTCGTTAACGTCTTTAAGCTTTACTTCCGCAAAGGCTTCCTCCAGAGAGACCTGCGTGTCGGTGCGGTTTGTCCCGCGGCGCACATCAATATTTACGACCCCGGTCTCGCGGGCGTTTAGATAGTTAGGCAGGCTGAAAGTCGGTGAGATTTTGATGGCCCAGTCACGAGGCTTGTAAGTCGAGTCGCCATGAAAGAGCTCGAAAGTGAATTGGAAGATCTGATTCAGCGAGAACGCTTCTGGCCTCCCAAAAAACTCGGCGCTCCCCGGTTGCGCGCTGCTGACGTCCGAAGGTTTAGGCGTACGGCTTAATTCAGTTGCGGTAGAGCTCACCGCGGAAAGAATTAAGAAGGTCCGGTTTCCAATGATCGGATAGTCGCCTTTGATCTTGTTCTGATCATACGGGTCATACCAATGGCCCTGCTTGAACGGGATGTCGCGGCCGCGTGCTCCTTTGTCGCCATAACGATCGTATTCGGGAAAGCCAATGCGCCATCGATCGCGCACCTCGCGTCGATCAGGCTGAGTTTGTGGTGCTGATTTGACTGTGGCTGGTCCGGCGGCGCCCAAAGGACTTCGATCGCCCAAAGTACTTCGATCGGAAGCTACGACCGGCTTGTCTTCCTCTCGCTCAATCGCAAAATCGATCGTAATTTGCTGGCCCGCATCGACAATCAGATTTTCAATGGAGTCGTCGCGCACGAGCGCGTGCCCGCCATAGCTCCTGGTCTTGTCGAATCGCGCGACGAAGGGAAGCTCGACGCTTAATCGGTAAGCCCCGGGGGGCACTCTCAGCGAATAACGGCCTTGGCTATCGACCCGCGCGCGGGTGAGTCCGCTGGTGACTTGATTCGTGGCGACGACGACCGCGCCGGGCGTTGGCGGTTTGACTACGCCGCTGATCACGCCACGCTTTTGCGCCGCCATGGCTCCCGCCACGCTCAGAATCAGGGCCGTGACCATGATCAATCGCATCAGGCTCTTCGCTCGCGCCTAAATCCAATCGTGGAGGAATTGACGTTCGACTTGTAGCACACGTGAGTCTCCCCTTCAAACAGTTTGATGTCCGACAAGCTTTAGCTTGTCGAAACCTGGCGACCAACTATAAAGGAAGCTCTGATCAAGGTCAGATTGAAAATAGCATTTGCTCCCCTCCCTTTGGGAGGGGCTGGGGAGGGGCGCAGCTACGGCAAAGAGAAAAGCAAACAACTGTGTGCGCGGGCTTGCAGCCCGCGCGGGATCTTTTTTTGGGTATCGACTCGTAGCTGCGCCCCTAACCCCTCCCAGAGGGAGGGGAATTTACTTAACCATTCGAGAGTCCGAATATCGCTGCCGTCGAATTAGTGATAAATTTTCAGAGTCCGATCCGAGAAGCGATGGCCCTTAGTGAATGAGAGTGAATGAATTTCTCCTCAGACGCTGGAGACTTTTCCCGGCTGCAGTCGTTTGCGTGCTGGCGTTGGTAGCCAGCCATGCGCTTTTCGACAACCCGCACGCCCAGAACGGCAAGCTCACACTTATCAGTCAGGAAACTTCGACGCGCGCAATCGCCGTCGATTCGGTCACGCAAAAGAAGGAACCATTCAGCCCGACCTCTGAAGTCTCCTGGGGCAGCGACAGTCGCACCCGTATCATGTTGTTTGCAATGGGGCTGCCCACGAAAACAGATCCCGCGTCAGTTACCGCCAATGCCGAAGACGGTAATCACACGATTCACTCGCTCACAGTTGAATATATCGGGCCAGTCGCAGACCACGAGTGGTTGACTGCGATTGTGCTTAAGCTGAGCGATCAAATAAGCCAAATAAGCGATGTTGGTGACGTCCTGGTGGGCATTACTTATCAGGGAACCAGGAGCAATCGGGTGCGCGTCGGCATCGGCCATGTGGGCGATGGTCCACCGGACGACCCTGGCGCCGGGCCAACGCCGGGAACAATTGCACCTCCGTTGCCGCCGGCTGGAACGGCCGGCACGCTCACGACGACCGAGGTTCAAACCATCATCGCGCAAGCCGTATCAGCGGCGGCAGCGATTGGTCATCCGGTCACCGTAGCGGTTACGGATCGAGAAGCCAACGTCCTGGCCGTTTTCAAGATGACCGGCGCGCCGGCGGCGACCCAGTTTCGCGGCGGCGGACCGGGGCCTTCGTTGGTGCCAAATGCGTCTACCGGATTCGTCTCGACGGGGTTGGACGGGACCATCGTGCCGGCGAGGCTCGCCGCAATTTCCAAAGCCGGCACTGCTTCCTTGTTCAGCACCGGCGGAAACGCATTCACCTCACGCACTGCAGGCTTCATCATTCAGGAACATTTTCCGCCGCGCGTAGATTTCCGGCCAGGCGGGCCATTGTATGGCGTCCAGTTCTCTTCGCTTCCGTGTGCGGACATTCAAAGGCCCGGTCTGCCGCTGGGCCTGAGTGGCGACCCCGGCAGCGCGCCGATTTATAAGAATGGCGCAGCCGTCGGCGGCGTGGGCATCGAGGGCGACGGCATTTACACAGTCGATCGCGATCCGTCCGATTTCGATCAACCGTTTGAAGAGGTGATCGCAGTGTCTGCGGCCAGAGGTTTCGAAGCGCCGCAATTGATCCGTGGCGACAATATTCTGGTCGACGGAATCCGTCTCGCGTATCTGAACGTGACGAGCGCGCCGGCGCCGTCTACGATCCCGTTTGGAAGTTTGCCGGGAATGTTGGATCCGTTGCCTCTACTTCGGGGGGCGCAACCGTCGCAATTCAGGGCGGCGATTGTCAGCGGAATCGCGGGTGAAGTTGATCCGAGGTTCTTTCCATTCGCCGGTAGCCCTTTTCCAAACTCTTTGACGGCGACGGACGTGAACACGATCATCGCGCAGGCAGCCCAGCAGGCCAACATTACGCGCGCGGCTATTCGCCAGCCACTCGGCAGCAACGCGCGCGTGTCAATCGCCGTGGTTGATACAAACGGCGTCGTGCTCGGGCTCTTTCGCCAGACTGATGCGCCGGTGTTCGGATTTGATGTGTCAGTGCAGAAGGCGCGCACTGCCGCATTCTATTCAGGCGCGAACGCCGGCGCTTTGCTGCGCGCGGCCGGATTGGGATCGTATGTCGATCGGGCCGCCGCCGATGGTTTGAAACTCGACGGCTCAGTCGCTTTCACCGATCGCGCGGGTGGATTTCTGCACCGGCCTTTTTTCCCGGATGGAATCAACAACACCGGGGCGGGACCGTTTAGCCGCGAACTTAACGAATGGAGTGTCTTCAATGTCGGGCTGCAACTCGATCTAATCAAGACAGGTTTACAGACGGTGCTGAGTGGAAGCGCTGCGCCGTGCACCGCGATTTCGAGTTTACCTAACGGCATTCAAATTTTTCCCGGCAGTATGCCTTTATACAAAAATGGCGTGCTGGCAGGCGCGATTGGCATCAGCGGTGATGGCGTCGATCAGGACGATCTGATTGCAGCTGCCGGAGGCGCCGGCTTCGCGCCGCCCGCAGCGATTCGCTCCGATCAGATATTTGTGCGTAGCGTGCGTTTGCCGTTTCTGAAATTTCCCCGCAGCCCAAACTTGTAAGGTGGATGGCGGGAAGCACCGCCTCTAAATGAACCAGTGAATAGCAGGTTTAGACAAGGGCGACCGCCCGCCAATCATTGCCAGGAGCTTCGCCGCGGCTTATGCGCCGCCATGTTCGCGTGTCTTCTGATTGCGCTCGTAACAGTCGGTCATACGCAAAATCCACAGACCGCTGGCGGGGTCATTCGTCTCAAGGTCAGATACAAATCGGGTGACCTGACAAGGGAGCTGCCGCGCAAACGGTTCTTTTTGATCAAAGGGTCGCTCCAGGATAACAGATCGTTGATCGAGGCGATCAGGAAGACCGAAACAATGTCGCGTGACTGCTACTACCGCGGCCAGGGCGCCAGCCGCCAACTCATCAAATGGCTAAACGAAAATGATTGCGAGTCGGTCTACTGTCGCGAGGTTGATGACACATATATCAATGGAAGCGAAGCTGTTCCCGAATTCAAGGCTGCGTACGGACAGGCTTTGCAGGAACTGAAGACGCCGGAAGTGGCGCGGCGATGGCTGGCGAATTACGTGCCGGCAGAGATGCGCGACGGCTATTACAACAGCAAACAGAAAGCAATTGGGGTCTTAATCGAGCAGGCCGAAACCTCAACCGGAAAGCCGGTAATGTCCATCATGACCGATCGCAAAGGCACAGCGTACCTAACCGGCATTGAGCCCGGAACCTATACGATTTCAAATCTCCTGGCCAGCGAAACTGAGAAGACAAGTCTGCTGTGGATCTGCGAAAGGGAAGTGAAAACAACCGACCTGTCAATCGCTATGAAGCGACCGTTCATCTTATCGAACGAAACAGATCCGAAAGTGAAATGCGAGATTGTCGAGCGCCCACTGCCCATTTGCAATAAATAGGTGCGCACGCGTCTCGCGTGCTGATGAGGAAGCACTCCGGAGGAGTGCGTACCGGTAGCGCCATGATGACCCGCCAAGCCATTCTCATAGTGATTGTCGCTGCTGGCGCAACGGTTTTCGGCGTCGCCCAAACTCGTCGGACGTCTCCGGCAGGGTCAAGGCCAACGTCGAGCGCGTCGGCAGCAAACTATTCTGTGTTCCTTCATTCTTCCGACAAACATAAAGGCCTTGCCTGCAACGCGTGTCATAAGATTCCGACACGCTGGACCGCCAGGCGGGACGTTCCCGATGTTGCTGATTTTCCGGATCACAATTCCTGTGTTCGCTGTCACCGGCCGCAGTTCTTTACCAGGCAGGCCTTCATTGGGAGCGGCCCATCAATTTGCACGGTCTGTCACCTGCGCGCCGCTCCGCGCCAGGATGCGCGCTTTGCTTTCGGCAAACCAAATAATTCGCATCAAACTCTTAAGGCAAAAGAAGAGCGGCAATTCACGATTGAGTTTCCGCACGACAAACATCAGAACGTGATTGCCTCACTCAAACGTCCGACAAACTTTAGTTTGTCGCCAGGTTTCGACAAGCTAAAGCTTGTCGGACATTTATTTGTCAGTGCCGCATTTCAGCGAGGGACCTCAGCCGATCAGAAACCTGTCTACAACAACTGTTCGCTTTGTCACGCTACGAATGACACCTCGATTGACATAGCGCGCGCACCCAATTCATTTGAGCCGCCTCCGGGCACTTTCAAAACAACGCCGCAGGCGCATGACTCGTGTTTTGCTTGCCATTGGAAGAATCAAAAACCGGCAGGCGCCGATTGCCTGGGTTGCCACAAACCTGCGGCGACGTTTGTGCCGCCACTCTTCCCGGCACGAATCTCAGCCAGGTTCAGCCACGAAGGCGGCAAGGGCGAGCACGTGATGGAATGCACGACCTGCCACATCAACATCACGCGGGCCACTTCTTTGCGAGGACTGACTCCGGACGTGCCCATCGCGGCGTGCACGACCTGCCACAAAGACAGCAAGAAGACGACCTATCCGAAGGCGGTAACGATCGAAGAAGAGTTCGAGCAACACAAGCAGACCGGCGCCTGTAACTACTGTCACACACCGGACGTTGGCAGGAAGAAACCGCCGGCGAGTCACGACGCAGCAGCACAGTGACGGAGAGGGCAGAAGTCAGAAGACGTGACCATTCAACCAGCTGCGGAGCAGCGGTCAGAGTTAAGCCCAAGGCGAGCCCGCGAGCCTTGGGTTAGGTTGGTTAGATTGCCAGAGCCGCGAAGCGGCGACAGAGTGTTAGTAAACGAGGTGCGCTTGATTATCAGTAGGGCTATCGCCCCTCCGGGGCTCGATACCTTTTCCTGGGTGGACCCAAGGCTCGCAAAGCCTCGCCCTGGGCTTAACTCTGACCGCTGCTCCGCAGCTGGGAAGGTTCACGTCTCGCGCGCCGCGACCACTGGCCACTGTCTTCTGCCCGTTGTGCAGCAAGTATGTTATGACCGATAAATCGGTGGGCTAATTTCAATCGCCGACTCCGGCGACTTTTTGAGCAAAGCCGGAAAGAGCCATTCAACAGATGATCGTTCGCGCCACAATTCTGATTCTGCTAATCGCTGCGCCTGTCGGCTACTCGCAGGGAACCAATTCCGACTACTCGAAGTTTTTGCACTCAAGTTCAAAGCATGCATCGATCGGCTGCGCTGGCTGTCATCGACGCACCGACAACTCATCACGGCCGACCTTTCCGGGCCACAAAGATTGCACAGGTTGTCACCTGACGCAGTTCACCACGCCGAATATCCCCATGTGTTCCATCTGTCATACAAATGTAAACGGCAGTGACCCGCCCAGAAAACCATTCCCGGATAGCTTCAAAGAGAGTTTCAATGTCAGCTTCGATCACGCGCAACACATGACCGGCGCTGCAAAGCCAAAGAATGGTTGCACTTCATGTCACAATTCTCCCTTACGTCGCGGGGCGGCCTGGTCAATACCGGCGCGTCTTTCCGCGCACGATGGCTGCTATACGTGTCACACGCCTAACTCACAATCAAATGGTCGTGATCTCGCATCATGTGGCGTGTGTCATGCGCAAAAGTCGTACGCGCGCACACCCACGGACGCGAACGCCTACCGCGTCGGCTTCAGTCATGCGCAGCACAGTTTTCGTCAACGACTCAATTGTGCAGAATGCCATAACTACAAGGCGGGATTGCCGCAGCGGCGACAGGTAGACTCGCCGCGCGCGCTCGAACATTTCCCCACAGGGAACCGGACGTGCGCGACTTGTCACAATGGCAGACGATCGTTTGGTGGTGATCTGGATTTTAAGAATTGCGCGCGATGTCATACGGGATCGAGCTTTAGAATGGGGACATGAACGATGATTGTAAGGCCGTTTGGAGTGAGTTACCTGCCGATGTCAGAGTGGCGCGGTAGGCTATGGCTCTGCCACTCTGATGCGCGGCAAGTCTTCGACTTGCCGACAGCGAATCCCCATCCACCGGTCTCCGACCAGATTGCGGTCGTAGACCGAGGGTAGGTAAGCCTTTTCCGGCAAGTCGGAGACTTGCCGCTCATCGGCGTGGCAGAGCCATATTGCTGATTGTCACGTGGGCAGAATTCTGATCGTTTGACAAGTTTTGTTGCGCATCCTTAACATGCGATTCATTCGAGCGGAGCAACGGGAAGGCGTAACAATGAAGCGATTTCCAGTCGGACTTACTTTTGCCCTGAGCGTTTCAGCACTTTTTGCCGTGATGGCGGCGGCAGGACCGGCCTCCTTCCGTAGCCAGCAGACTCCCAAAGAAAGCAAAGAGCAACCAAAGAAGGTCAAGCTCGATAGCGACAGCCTCGACGACAAGTGGGGTGAAGTCGCGTTCGATCACGAAACGCATTCAGTCAGGAAGTACAATCCCGACGGCGCGAGTGTCACGCCGTGCACGTTTTGCCATCACACCGATCAACCAAAAGATAGTCTAAAGGCGCCTCGCGTCACCTCCGAAAGAAGTGTTGCGCTCACCGCAGACGTTTTAAAGGATCCGGCCGCCACGCCGGTCAAAACGTGTCGCGCGTGTCACTTGCAAGCGGGTGATGACAGCAAGGAACTGCCCGTGGTTACGAAGGACGGCAAGCGAGTGAAGGTGGATAATGAGAACGCCTACCACATCAATTGCTTTGAGTGTCACGATGCGGCCCTTAAAGCGAAGCCGGATTTGGCCGCAAAGATTTCGGGGTCTGATCCAAAGGGCTGCGGGAAGTGCCACCTTGCGAAGTAACGGGTGTCAGAACCGGGAGCGGTAGCGACCGGGTAACTACCCAGCAATCTTGGTTATTGCTATCGGTTGACCCGGTCGCTACCGCTCCCGGTTCTGACACTCAGCAAACCCGGATTCCAATGCCTCTGGTCCCCTGGGTGCTGGACGTGACATGAAGTGCAATTAGGTTTGTCTGCGGCAATCACCTGATGACCGGCGCGGGCATCTCGCTGACCGTTGTGACACTTCGCACAGGTGGTCCGCGGGGTTGCGAGGTCGATCGGATCGCGCGTGGCGTGACAACTGGAACAGCTCAGCTCGCCTTCTTTGTTTGACGGCAAACCCGCTACCGCGCGCACTCGATAAAGATGCACGGCATGAAATTGCTTGCTGCGCCATTGATCCTCGTTATCAGTTGGTAAGCGGTCAAGTTTCAACGTCGCTTTGCGTTGTTCCATTTCTACGGCGTCCAGGCCAGCCCACTCCCAATGACCATTGATGACCGGGTAACCAAACGTCCCGCCGTGGGGAGTCGATACTCGCTTACCATTGAAACTTCGTTTGTTCTGATCGCTATGACACTCAAAGCACGAAAGCAGCGCGCCGTCGATTGCGCTGAACTGCGAGCCGCGATGTTCCAGATGACAATCAACACACTCGAGCCCGGCCTTGATGTGTGGCTGAATCACCGTCGGGATGAACGCCTTTGTGGTGTGGCACGAGGCACACTTTGCAAACATGCTGCCGCTCACTGAATGGCATGAAGTGCAGGCGCCGCTGCTCGCCCGATTCGCGATTGGCGGACTCAGACTAAGCTGCGCCCGCGTGTGCGCATCCGATATTTGTCCCGGCGCAAATGCCTGTCCATAGAAAAGCGCCCCCACGCCCGAAAGCAACGCTGCGAAAATCGCTCCCCATAACATTAATGACGCGGGCCAACGTCGCTTTAGATCGCTGGTCGCCGTCCAGACTAGCTGCGACTTGCCTCTGGGGCGCCCGGTCCGTGGAAAGAGTGGTGAAGGCTGAACGGGCTTGGTGGCGGCCGTTATACGCTTGTCCCAAAAAATATCCAAAGCCCTTGAACTCGACTCAGCTGATCGGGCCTTTCGCGACGTCAACCTCCGGTGATGTGCGTCCTCCTTGCGATCCACGCCGGACGCACTACTCGACCATTCACCGCGTAGAGTTTCCTCTAACTCCCAAAGACCGGACACTTCACGGCGGGTGAAGGCGTCACTTGACGTTGCGGCTATCTGCAATGAAACCTTCAGCGTCAGGGCGCCTCGCGCAAACGAGATATTGATCGCAAAAGGGCCAATACCCACGACGTCTCCGTCGGCCAGCGCCTCATAATCAGCCAGCACCTCGCCGTTGAGCATGATGGGATTGCTCACTCTCAGATTACGAACAAAGAACTTACCCTCGGAATTCGTGATGCCGGCCTGCAGGCGGGAGACTGTTGGATGGTTCAAAAGCAGTTCGACGGTCGGGATGCGGCCGATGAGCAGGCCCTCAGCCATGATCGTCACCGGATCGATCTGCAGGTCTTCACGAATAATGATGAAGGTCGCTTCCATGCTCAGGATTCATCGCAACTTAAAGAACACCACTTGCACGATATGCACCATCATCAAAGCCAGCATCACCGAGGTTGAGATCACGTGTGGCGCCAGCCAAACTCGCAATAGTCGATGCAGATAGATCAGGGACTCGACGCGACGCAGGGTTGCGGTTCGTTCCACGGCTCTCAGGAACAGGTCACGTTGTTGTTGCTCGGCCAGCCCGGCGAGTTCGTTTCTAAAATGAAAACGCGCTTTGGCCCACGACGAAGTCAGGTCTTCTCGCCGCAGATACTGGCTAAACAGATAAGAGATCGAAAAGAAGTATTGCCGTACTACGCCATCGATCAGGCTGCGCGTCGGAGCGTCACATTTGCTCGTGGTCGCGGCCAGATTTTCACGAAGTTCCGCCCGGCGCTGTTCGAGATCCTCGATCAACAGGGGATCGCCTTCGATGCTGGTCATTATTCGCGGCACAATCACATAACAAAATACGCCGAACAGTCCTGTCACGATCGTCGCATCGAACCAGAGCATAAGCGTCAGAGTGAGCAAACTGCCGCCATGACTGCCTCCATGAATCATCAGCACAATGCCCGCCATGACGCCGAGGTAGACATGGGCCAGAAGCCAATAGCGAAGGGCTCCGGCGCGTTTTCGATAGATTGATTTGCGCAGCGGATAAGTCATCACGCCGGCAACGCCGAGCATTCCAACTAATCCGGTCACCCAACGCATGGTCAGCCAGGTGCCGCCCAACTTCTGATTGAATCCATAGTGCAGCGCGGCCCACGAGATTAGCACCGCGACCGCGGTGGTTCCCAGAATTCCGCCGATGTGCCAGGCCCGGGCAACGGGGTCGCTTTGGTGAATGTTGCGGCCGATGGCGTGGGTCTTGTCGCGAAACACGAGTCCGAGGGTTTTCTGAATCTCGCCGAAATACTCTTGCGGATTCACTCGCACCAAAGCCCCGGTTGGACAATTCTCTTCGCAGGAGTAGGCCGGGCGCTTTGCGCCGGCCGGATTCAGCCCGGTGTTCTCGCAAAGATTGCACTTGATGGCGATCATGTCGTCGGTCTCAACAATTGGCCCAGGCGCGGCTGCCTTGAGACTGAAAGCGCTTTTGATTCGCGTCAGAAGTGCAGGACGTGCCAACGCAGGCGTTTCACGGGGGACCATCGTGATTGCGTTGTAAGGACACTGGGTCGCGCAATCGAAACAGCCAATGCAGGTGTGCGGATCAATTTCGATATCGCCGGCCAAATCACGAAAGATCGCGCCCGTCGGACATCCGGTCAGGCATTCCGGATCCTTGCAATGCAGGCAAACTGAGGGAGCCAAAACGTGCTGGATGGATCGGGCGCCGATTGTCACCGGACGTTCTATATGAATTCCTCGACGAAGCAGCCGCGACTGCCCATGAACCTTGTGACAGGCAAGTGAGCAGTTGCCGCAACGAATGCAGAGGTCCATGTCCATGACCAGCAGGTTAATGCCATCGACAATGCCGGTGGCAATCTCTTTTTCGGCCGCGGCCAGTGACTGAATCTCCGGGCGAGACAGCAGGCCCGGGTCGTCATCAGCTTCTGAGAAATTTGCGAATGTCTTTGCCAGACGCTCGGTCAGGTGAAGGTCGGCCTGAAGCTCACGCAGGGGAATTTCGAGCAGTTCCGTCCGGGCCATCAACTCCGCGGAGTATTGCCAGGTGGCCTGTCCATTGAGGGCTTCGAGGCCAAGGCAGTTGCCCGATCCGAGAAAATCTTCCGGAATTAAGCTGCTCGAGGCAGCGCGCGCGCCCGCAGCGATCTCTTTGTAAATAGGAACACCACGTACGCGACGCACCCAACCGCTTCGAATCAAGTAGATTTTGTCGATTGGGGTTCCTTCCTGAATCAACAGATGGTGCTTGCCATAGGCCATGAACTGGGAGAGATTGCCGATGGCCACCAGCTCTGGTCCGGCCAGGACATCGCCGGCACTCTCTTGCAACTGGGCAATCGTATTTGCCAGACCGTGAGCGCGATAAGTCGCGTCAATCCTCTCGGCAAACTTTTTTAGCGATCGCAGCAGGCGCAGCGCCGGCCTGAGAATTTCCAACACATTCGCGTTGCGGCCATTCTCAGAGGAGATGATGGTGGCACTGCGTGGCGCGCCGGCGAGGATCGCCATTTCTCCGAAGCAGGCGCCGGCCGACACCGAGCCCACCTTAGTCCTCGGATCCGAGCCATGGCCGGTGAAAACGTCCAGGTCTGCATCAACTGAGAAATAGAAAGTATTTCCACCCCAGTCACCCTCGTTCATCAACACTTCGCCTGGCGCGTAGGTCAGCAGGCGAGCGTATGGGCCGATCCGTTTGCCGTCCGCCTCCTTTCCTTCGACAATTATCTTCAGATTGTTTTTGTTTCTGTCTTCGAGCAGTTCAGACAATATGTCGATCTCTTTGATGGCCGCGAGGATTGCTTCGGGGTTGGTGTTGGCCTTAGGCATTGAGTAAACGTTGCTTTTCGATTATTTGAGTCGGAGTAATGCCCGACCTTTATTGCGACGCTGGCGAGGAGTGCCGTGCGTCTAAGCGGTGGGCTGAAGCCGCAGCTTAGCATGCGGACCTCGATTGAAGTAAGCCACCCGATCCTCAGCCATATAAAGAGTGAACAATGGAGGGATTGAGTTGGGGGGCCGCGGCGGCTTCTCGTTCTATCTAAAGGGCGGCAAACCAACCTTTACGTACAACTATCTGGGGTTGGAGAAATTCGACGTGATCTCGTCGCAAGCCTTGAGCCCCGGCAAACACACCATCGTTTATGAATTCAAATCCGATGGCGGCCTGGGCAAAGGCGGTCAGGGCACAATTACTATCGACGGGACCAAGGCCGGAGAAGGCCGGATTGGGAAAACGCAGCCCGGAATATTCTCGGTCGACGACCTTGCCGACGTCGGTACCGACGACGGAACGCCAGTTACGGACTACGGTGGTTCGTCACATTTAAAAGGCACCCTCAACAAGGTCACTATCAAGACCAGCAAGTAGCTGCCTTATTTGGCGTCAACGTTTCGTTTTCAGCGTTGTGGTGAATGTTTGTAGGGGTGTCCCTCCGTGGGCACCCCTCCTTGATTGTGAACGCCTTCGACACGAGATGGGGTGCCCACGGAGGGACACCCCTCTTTGATCGTGAACGCCTTCAAAACGGATGGGGTGCCCACGGAGGGACACCCCTCTTTGATCGTGAACGCCTTCAAAACGGATGGGGTGCCCACGGAGGGACACCCCTCTTTGATTGTGAACGCCTTCAAAACGGATGGGGTGCCCACGGAGGGACACCCCTACAAATACGCGTGCCGAAGGGCACTTGATAAGAATCTGGCGTGACACGAATGCTAGTCTGGAAGTGTGGGCGACTCCTTTAACCATCTCGGTACAACCGTCGGTTGATTTGTGGATCTTGAAACGTAACGCGGGCGGAGGGACACGCCCCACAAGGTTTGCATGCGATGCCTCAATTCGATTTTCCTTTTCCCCGTCGCTACAACACGCTTCGGCTACTTGGTTATGACTACAACTCGGTTTGGCAACTTTGCGCCATCTCTCTGGTCACGGATCTACGACGACCACTCTTCGCTGATATGAAACTCTCTAAGCGTGTCCTCGCAAGTTTGTTGGGTACCGAAACCCTCAAACACATGCAAGTGCGCGCGTTCACGCTAATGCCTAATCACCTCCACTTCCTCGCGGGTGTTCGACAGCCAGAAAAGAACCTGCCGTCGCTAATAGGAAACTTCAAAAGTTACACCACACAGCTCTATTGGAAACGCAGTCGAGAAATCGTCGCGAGCGGTGAGCTGAATTTACCTTCGGCCTGTGTGACGAAGTCAGATTTGAAAGAGTCGCGACCACTAATCGCCGCATTAATGGATTGGCGGGCAACCTTGCGCCCTGAGACTGTAAACTTGAAAAACTGGCCCAACGCAAAACCTGGACATTTCCTCAAAAAGCGTCTCTGGCAAACAGGGCTCTTCGACCATGTAATTCGAAACGACTCTGACCTACAAGAGAATCTCGACTACATCGCGATGAACCCGGTCCGCGAAGGCTACGTGACACATCCCCAGTTTTATCCATACACGGGATTCCTTTGTTGATTTTGCGGATCTTGAAATGTAACGGATGGGGTGCCCACGGAGGGACACCCCTACAAATGGGATTCTGATCAAGGGCCTGGGGGTGACGGCTCCGCCGGTTTAGGTTTTATTCCAAGACCCTTGCACGAAGAAATAAAGGTCCGGCCGGCCAGTGCCTCGACGATTGCGGGCCGCAGGTCGAAAGCCATTCGTCGCTTGAGTACGTAACCTGAGGCGCCCGCTTTAAGAGCTGCCTCTAAAAAGTCCTGGTCTTCGTGAATTGTCAGGAAGACTATTTTTGCGGCCGGATCGCGTTGTCTTAACCGCTCGGCCGTCTCGATACCATTAAGAATCGGCATTGAGATGTCCAGGAGACAAACATCAGGGTGCAATTTGGCAGCGGCATCCAGCAATGCGAGGCCATCTCCGACCGAGTCCAGTACTTCGAATTCGTTGTCCAAGAGGCTCTTTATCTGGTCGCGCATCTCTTCATGATCATCAGCCGATAAAATTCGAGCGCGATTCACTGATTTCCCTCTCGTTACCAACGTTGTCACCGTTTGCCTCGACTCGGTTTCGAGCCGGCGGAAAGTGAGAACCTGCACTGATCATACTAAAGGGCTTTTTGGATGGTGACACTGGTAAAAGTGACAGGGATTTTTAGAGTTCCGCAAAAGTGATCTTGATCGCCTTGATCGACGAAATTCCGGACCGACAAATCATCGGAAGAACGCGCTATTTCTCCAAATTCAGTGTTAATCAGGCGGCCAGGAGCGGAGAATTCAATGCGTACTGAACCAGCTCGGCGCTGCTCTTAATCCGAAGATGTTCCATCATCGCGTACTTGTGAAAGGCGACGGTCCGCGGCGACAGCTTAAGAATGAAGGCCGCCTCTTTCATCGAGCGTCCTTCGATCAGTAATTGCAAAACCTCTTTCTGACGCCGGGTGAGATGGTTGGCACTCTTCAGATTTTTGAAGTGGGTAGCCACGGAGCCCACCACGTCTTCCGTCAAGAGCGGCGTGATGTAAGAGTAGCCACGAGCAACCTTCCGGAGGGCCTCAACCAGTTCCGTGCCTGAAGAACTCTTTAAGAGATAACCATTCGCACCGAGGCGAAAGGCTTCGGCAGCTATTTCCGGGTCCTGATTCATCGTGAGATAAATCAGCTTCACACCCGGAATCGTCTTCTTGAGCCGCCGGCCGGCATTGAGACCGTTCATCTTCGGCATGCCGACATCGAGGACGACTACATTTGGCTTGAGGGCTGGAGCGTCCTCAACCAGCGAGCAGCCATCGCCGAACATGCCCACCACTTCAAATTCAGGTTCCAGCAGTTTCCTAAGGGCATCCAACATGAGGGTGTGATCGTCAGCCAGAATAACTCGGGTTCCTAACATAAGTTCCTCCAATCGGGATTGCTTTTTAGAATCCCGCTCGAATCATTAGCTAGTCGAAAACAAAAGCTGGGGGAGTTTCGTGATCTCAAACATTCGCGGTTTCTCATTCCTGACCTATGGGAACGGAAACCTCTATAACCGTGCCATGCATGGGCTGGGAGTGAACGTCCATTTTTCCTCCTACGATCCGTAGTCGCTCACGCATGCTGGTAAAACCGAGACCTTTCCTCATCGCGTCTGATTCAATATCGAAACCTGAGCCGCGATCTGACACTCTCAGCCGAATTCCTTCCTTGCTGGTTTCCAGCGTCACCTGAGCTGAGTCGGCCCCACTGTGTTTTGCGCAGTTCCGCAAAGCCTCCTGGGCAATGCGAAAGACGCAGAGGGTCACATCCTTCGGCAGATCTTCGGGAAGATCACCCTGCTGAAACTCAACCTCGAGGTCCCCCAGGGCGGTGATTTCCTGACATAAACTTTTGACCGCCGGCGCCAACCCGAGATAATCCAATTTTGACGGATGCAATTTGTAAGAAAGTCGATGAATGTCAGCCGAAATTTCCCTGGCCTGGTTCTGGACGCTCTTAAGCCGGCGGCCGAGATCCACAGGCTCTTTGATCTTGGTCAACTGGCCCAGGGCGATCGAGAGCAGGGCCATTCTTTGATTCAGATCGTCGTGCAGTTCACGCGCAACACGCCGGCGTTCCTCTTCCTGTGCATTGATTAGACGGCCAGTCAGATTAAGGAGCGCGGTTTCGTTTTCCTTGCTCTCAGTGATGTCAATTGAAAAACCACGCATCGCTCGCGGACTGCCATTTTCGCGCGTCACGGTTATCAGGTTATGCAGCCAAACCACCCGGCCGTCCTCAGCAATCATCCGACACTCGAATTCGTAGTTATCCAGCGCGTTTGCAGATTCATGACACTTGGCAATCGCACGACTGCGATCCTCCGGATGAAGATGGGCCTGCCAAAAATCAGGCTGAAACCAGTCTTCGGTCGGATAGCCGAGCATGTCGGCCGCTTTCTCGCCAACGTAAGTAAAGTTAGAGATGGAGGGGCTCGCCTCCCAGGGAAGAATGTGGGTCACATTCAGCAAGAGCTGGAGGCGGTCGGCCTCTTTTTGGAGAGCGGCCAGGGTTGCGGAACCTTCAATGTGATTCGCAAAACTTGGGGTCATGGGGAACAACTCTCTTCTATTTCATAGCCACTATTTCATAGCCAATTCGGAGTGCACCTCTGGTGCAGTTTCGCGGTGGACCAGGCTTAACGCTTCATTCTTGGGGATGTGCGACAAGACGCTGAAGTCCAGATTCGAACGAGTGCCCAGCAGTTTCACGGAACCAATCAAGACGGCGAAATCGTCTGATTTTATGTGGTTCTCCCAGGCGCTCAGGGTGTCCCATTCACCGATCAAAATAAGGGAGTTCTGATCCTCGACCTCTCCATAGAAATTGTAAGTGCGGCAGCCCTTTTCATGCCGGATTCGATCAAGCAGGGCCGAGATCGTTAAGCACAGCTCCCGGCGATGCTCGGGGCGGACCGTGATTCGGGCCGCGCTGATAATCCCTCTACTTTCGATCGTTTTCATTTAGCCCTCGGTTCAGTTGGGACAAGATTTCGAAAAAAAACACCGCCGACATCAAGTTGGGGTTACATCGCCTCTTGATGAAACTTCCTTAAGACTGTTTGGCTGTTGATTGGTAGTGCAAGAAGTGTGCACAAGTGTTCGGATGCGTACACTGGTTACGCAAGTGTGGTGGATACAACGACTTAAGCGCCCGGTGCCGACATGGGTGGATTAGAATGAAGGATACCGAGGCCGCACCATATGACGGAACCGCTAAATATGGGAGCTTTCAAATGTGGCGGAGGTACTTTCGTGGGTGACAGCAGACTCCAATTAATCAGATGTTTGAGGCTCTTTGGCGGTCTCAACCTGGATCCGAGCCGGCGGAGTTATTGACGTTTGCCTTGTGGATTCCAAATTTGAGCATCCGGCCTCGAAGGGTACTGGGGTGAATTCCCAAAACCCGAGCGGCTCCGCGGTGGCCTTCAATTCGCCAATCCCGATCTTCGAGGATTCGAACAATATATTCGCGCTCCATTTCATCCAACGTCTTAATGGCCGAGATTGATTGTTCCGTCGGCGCTTCCTCAAATTCTTCGACGACCCGCAGCACCGATCCGTGTGAGTTAATAACAGCGCGTTCGATGACATTTGACAGTTCCCGGACGTTTCCTGGCCAGGGGTATTCACTCAAGCTCCGCATGGTTGCCGGAGAAATGGAAGAGATTACTTTTCCGAGCTTCTTCGCGGATACGTTGACAAGGTGCTCGACCAGCAGTGGGATGTCCTCGCGGCGATCGCGCAGAGGCGGTACAGTAATCGGGAAAACGTTCAGCCGAAACCAAAGATCTTCGCGAAAGAGTCCTTTTTTGACGTCAAGGTCCAGCTGGCGATTGGTGGCCGCGATGATCCTGACATCGGCCTTGATTGTCTTGGAACTGCCCAGCCTTTCGAATTCGCCCTCCTGAATAACCCGCAGCAGCTTCACCTGTAAGTCGATCGGAAGTTCTCCAATTTCGTCGAGAAAAATGGTGGCGCCGTCCGCCAGTTCAAAGCGCCCAATCTTGCGACCGGAAGCTCCGGTGAAGGCGCCCTTTTCGTGACCGAACAACTCGCTCTCGATCAGGCTGGCTGACAAAGCAGCACAATTAACTTTTACTAAGGGACGATCTCGTCGTGAGCTGGCGCTGTGAATGGCGCGAGCGATCAGTTCTTTACCGGTGCCGGTCTCGCCGGTAATGAGGACCGTCGAGTCGGTGGGCGCGACTTGCTCTATTTTGAAGAGCACATATTTCAGCGCGGCACTGGCGCCGACAATCTCGCCGAAGTTTTGCCCCAGCTTGATCTCTTCCTGAAGATAAACGTTCTCTTCCTGAAGTTGGTTCTTGAGACGGCTCACCTCTGCGTGGGCCAGGCGCAAAGACTCTTCCGACTCTTTCCGAGCGGTGATGTCCATACACGAGCCGATATAACCGAGGAACTCTCCCGTCGTCGAGAAGCGAGGCGTGGCGCTGTCGATGACCCAATAGAACGCACCGTCTGCCCCACGAACCCGGTACTCCATGCTAAAGGGTTCGCGGCGATCGAAAGCATTAACATAAGTTTCCATGCACCGGGAGTAGTCGTCCGGATGAACCCCCTTTGTCCAACCGTTGCCAAGTTCCTGCTCCATGGTGCGCCCCGTAAAATCACACCACTGTTGGTTAACGTAAGTACACAATTTGTCGGCTCCGGTAACCCAAATCATCACCGGCGCAGTATCTGCCATATTGCGAAAACGCGCCTCGCTTTCTTGCAACGCCTGCTGGGCCAGCATGCGTTCGGTGATGTCGCTCGACGCCATGAGCAGACATTCGACGCCGCCAAGGTCCAAACGCTCCGCGGAAGACAGGAGCAGCCTGCGAGATCCATCCCTGGTCCGCAAGGTTGTTTCGACATTGACCACCGAGCCGCGTTCCTTTAGTTTCCCAATAAAATCGGCGCGCTTTTCCGGCGTTTCCCAAATGTTGAGTTCCAGGGAGGTGCGGCCAATGAGTTCCTTGCGCGTATATCCGCTCACGGACAGAAAACTTTCATTAACGTCGATGTAATAACCATCGGCAATCGTGGTTACCGACATTGGCTGGGGATTTGCTCTGAACGCTTTGCCGAATCGCTCCTCACTTTCGCGCAAGGCGTCCTCGGCCTTTTTGCGCTGGGTGGTTTCCCACGCCGCATTCAACAGACCCCAGCCCTCGCCGCCCGGGAGGCGTACGCGATGTATCGACCAGCTAAAATATGCCGACTCCAGCGGACCATTGGGCATTCGCCGGATGGTGTTCAGCTCATCGCTGACCTCATGTGGCTCGCCTGTTTCGAGCACGCGGAGACAGATACTCGTAAGGTCCTGTCCCGTTTCTGCCCACACCTCGTCGAGTGTTTTACCGATCATTTCTTTGCCGGGAGCGATGGCCTGATACGCCGGGTTGACGATTTGCAAACGCAGATCGCTTCCGATCAAGCAAACCGCAGCCGGCAGGTACTGAACCACGACTCTAAGTAACTCGCGTTCAGCACGCAGGGCCTCCTCGGCGGCCTTGCGCTCAGTGATATCGCGAAGGATGATCGTAAAGAACCTCTGGCCGCTCAAATCCACGCCGGAGATCGACGCTTCGAGGGGAAACTCTTCGCCGGAATTCCTCAGCCCGAATAAATTGCCGGACTGTCCCATCAGGCGCTGAGTAACGGTCCGCACGTCAACTGTATCTGGGTTTTCCGGGTGGGACTCGCGAAAGCGTTCGGGTATGAAGCGATCCAGCGGTTGGCCCATGGCCTCAGACGCGGGGCACCCGAAGATCTTCTCGGCAGCAGAATTGAACAGGATTATGATTTGGTTTTCATCAACCGTGATGATCGCATCCATCGCGGATTCAATCATTCCTGCCAACTGCGCTTCATTCTTCTGCAGAGCACTTTCGATAAACAGGCGTTGGGTGATATCCCGAACCACACTCAGGATATTATTGCCGGTGCGCACCATGCGCGCTTCAAACCACCGCGTCGTTTCATCAATCGTGAGCTTGTACTCGAGGATCTGGGGTTCGCCCATTTCCTCAGCGCGTTCGAAGCAAACAGCGAATTGATCGGCCAGGTCCGGCGGTAAGACATCACGCATGTTCCTGCCCAGAAATGTTTCGGCTGGAGCAAACAGGTGCTTTGGATCCTTGGCGTGGTAGTCGAGGAAGACGCCGTCACGCGTTTGCATGAACATCAGGTCAGGAATGGCATTGAGAATTGCGCGATCTTTTTCCTCCGCGTGTCTCAGCGCGAGCTCAGTCAATTTGCGTTGAGTTATGTCGAGGGTGACGCCGCGCAAGCCGATCACCCCTTCTCCATTACTCATCGGGCTGAGATAGCTTTCAGTCCAAACGGTCTGTCCGTTCTTTCCCCGCCAGCGAAATTGAGTGATACCTTCTTTGCCGCTGGCAATCACTGCTTCACTGTCGCGATTGGCCCTTTCACGATCTTCTTCCGGCATAATTCTCAGGCCCAATCCGGGCGATTCGGCTATCCATTCGTCGGGCGTATAGCCCAGCATCTTTCGCAGATAATCGCTGATGAAAGTAGTCTTGAGTTCCTTCGTGTCAGGGTCGATTGCTGTTTCCCAAACTATTCCCGGGACGTTGGAAACGATCTCGCCAATTCGCTTATGTTCGGCTTCAGCCAGCAGCGCCAGCCGCAAATTCTCCTCTTCGGCCTGGCGTCGACGAACGCGCAGAACCAGAAGCCATCCAATGAGCAACGCCTCGACGATCGCCACCGCGACCAGCCCGAAGGCGTACCACTTGTAAATCTCCCAGAATGACGGTTGCTTGAACCTGACGACTGTCCCGGGCGGGAGTCTCCCTTCCACGATTCCCCACCGCTGTAGTTCTCGCCAATCCACAACCAACACGCTGGGCGCGGTTTCCTGCGGAATTTGTTCCGGCTTCTCACCCGCCAGAATCCGGAGGCTCAACTCGCCGATTCGCTTGCCGGTGCCTTCAAAATCGAGCAGCTTGCCACCTGTAATCCCGAGACCCATGAGAGTGTCCGAAGTCCCGTATATCGGGGCGCCAGAAGTTGGCGCGATCAGCGAGAGGGCCTCCGGCCCGGTGTAGTTGTTTCCCAGTTTGTCGCTCGTGAACGATGCGAAAATCACGATCGAGCCTGGATCGACTGCGGCTAACTGGCGTCTCACTTCTTCGACGGGCTCGCCGGTAATATAGGAAAACTCCGCTCGGCTTTCGTATGATCGGAACTCGGTCTGGAGCCGCTCCACGACGACCTTGTTGCTTGGACTAACGCCATTTATGACGACGACTTTCCGCGCTTGAGGGTTCAATGCAAAAGCGAGTTCCAGCGTCTCTCGATGGCGATCCAGGCTGGCCCACACGCCGGTGAGTTTAGGCCCCAGGCTACGATTCGTGGGTTCGCGTTCGCTATCGAAGTCATAGAAAACTTTCGGAACACCTGCAAACAGTGAAGGATCTTTCTCCGCCAGCAGGCGAAATCGCCTTGCCACCATCACCAGCACCAAATCGATGCGCTTGTCGGCATACTTCTCTTTCAGGTAACTGACTAGTTGTTTATCGTCACCCTCGGACGGAGGGTCGATTGCCAGGCTTTGCTGCAGCTCGTAAAGCAACTCGACACGGTCGCGCGAACGGTCTCGCAGGGTTGACTGGATATTCCTGGTGAGGACTGAGAAACCGGGGAAATTGGGGTCGGATCCCGTCAGGATAAGGACCCTCCGGGTGGCCTGTTGGCCCATGGCACCCGAGGGAAAATACAGTGTCAGAGCGAGCAGAGACAGAAAGACCACTCGTTTGACGGCCCCGGCCAAGTGACTGTTTATGAGGGAAGATGCTGGCCGTCCCGGCTCAGAGAATGCATTGTCGTGTTTGGGGAGAATCATCGCAGGACCGTTAAATGATCAGTCTCAACCCGAACTGTATCTGTCGCGACGAACCGGATTCGCCGGTCGGGAACCTTGTGTTCGTGATTTGCCCGAAGGAGGGAGTGCCCGTTACGCTGCCCGGTTGGCCGAAGTTTGCATGATTAAAAACATCGAAGAACTCGGCCCGAAATTGCAGTCGCACCGTGTCGCCGAACTTCGTATTCTTGGTGATCGAAAAATCTGTGTTGTTAAAGGCTGGCCCGGTAACCACATTTCGACCCAGGTTGCCAAAACGCGGCACTGGCGTAAACACGGAGGTATCAAACCAGGTATCGACGCGGCCGAGAACATTGACTGGACCATTCACATCGGGCCGCAGGGTGCCGGCCACGCCGTTTACCGTGCTGTTCGTCGTCACAATGTTTACCGGGTTGCCGCTCTGCGACTGCACGATGGCGGCCACCTGCCAGCCTTCCACCAGCCGGTTGCCGCGAAAAGGCAGTTCGTATAAGACGCTAATCACAAACCGGTGACGAGCGTCAAAGTCGGACAATCCGCGACTGCCGGCGACGTCATAGCTGTCCTGGGCGATTATCCCTCCGGTGCTGAAGGAGTTGTAGTCAAGCGACTTGGACCAGGTGTACGAAGCGTCGAATTGCAGATTCCTGGTAAGTCGTCTCGTGGCCGTAACCCAAAGGGCGTTGTAGCTGGAGTTCCCGGAACTCTCGACCTGCGTGATGTTGCCGAGAGCGGTGCCGGGAAGAATCGGACTGGACAAAGACAGAGTCGTAAAGGGGCGGGCACCGTTCACGGGTTGATTGATGTTGCGACGCGTGATCAGGTGGGTACCTTTTGAGCCAATATAACCGACCATCAAAACAAAGTTTGAAAGCTCGTGCTGCACGTTCAGATTCCACGACTGCATATAAGCATTGTCAAAATCATGATCGATAGACTGCGGCGCCAGACCCGCCGGTCCGGCGATATTGATGGCATTGTCAAGCCGGATCGTTCCCGTAAATGTTAGAGGTATTGCCAGCGGAGGATTCCCACTGGTGCCGGTTACGATACTGGTCATTGGTTGGTCGACATAGATCCCGTAGGCTCCGCGCAGTACGGTCTTGCCGCTCTTGAATGGGGTCCACGCAAAGCCGGCGCGAGGCTGAAAGTTCTGATTGTTCTCGTGATAGATCTCGTCGATATTCGTGCCCACGCGTACGAGCGAAGCGGTTTTGGGATCGAAGACGATGAATCGATCGTAACGTTCGCTGGGTGTCATGTTCCACTCGTAACGCAGGCCCAGTTCAAACGTCAGATTCGGTCGCACCTTGTAATTGTCCTGGACGAAAAACCCGATTGCGCCCTGAGCGATGCTGCTCGTCTGGCTGCCCAGCGTCACACTGAAAGAGTTTGCCGTGCCGGCGATGAAGGCGGCCATCGTAGCGAAGTTAAAAGAGCCTGTTCCCTGCCGGAAATTATTGTTTAGAAACTGCCGGTACTCGCCACCGAATTTCAGCGAATGCGGGCCGTGAATCCAATTGACCGTGTCAGCCACGACAAACGTGGTATCGCCTCGACCCGACGGCTGGTTGGCTGGGCCGCCGAAATTGAGTCCACCGCCGGCGACGCTTATCTGCGGCAGGCCGATCGGTTGATTGACGCCGTTGAGAATCCCGAAATCGGCTGGGTTCAGTTGCGCATTCGGCGTGGTGCTTGAAGAAAACCGGTTGAAGCCGGCGCGCGCCTCGTTGACGACGTTGGTGCCGAAAGTGTGGGTTTCGTTCAAGGTGAAGATCTGCCGCAAAGGACGGCTCGTGTTACCAAACCCGGGGATGGTAGCTGATCGCGTTGGTTCGGTAACTTCTGCTCTTTGAACCGCGTGGTATCCGTGCAGCCGGTCGCGTGGGCTCAAATTGAAGTTGATGTCCGTAGTCCACTGATCGATGTTGACGGGCGCGCTGGCCGAGTTGATGAAACGCGGCGTTCCCGACGAGTCGACAAAGTTCGCTCGCGGAATCAATTCGACCAGTCTCCTGATCACCGGATCTGTGACCGAGGCCCGCTGAGCGTCGCTCAGGACCACGCTGTTAAGGTTTTGTCCCTGCCGCTGGCGCAGACCCTCATAAGCAAAGAAAAAGAAAAGCTTCTGCTTGATGATTGGGCCGCCCAGGTTTCCGCCAAACTGGTTGCGCTTGAAAGGCGCCGGCTGGTTCGAGGTGAATTCGAAGAAGTTGCGGGCGTCCAGCGCATCGTTGCGAAAGAACTCGAAAGCTTCACCGTGAAATTGATTAGCGCCGGAGCGCGTGGCGATGTTGACGATCGCGCCGGCGCTCTCTCCGTACTGTGCGCTAAAAGTTGAGTTGTCGAGTTTGAACTCCTGGATAGTATTGATCGGGAGCTGGAAGCTAACCGAACTGAACGTCAGGTTATTGAGCGTGATGCCGTTAACCATGTAGTTCACGGTCTCCTCCCGATTGCCTCCGGTGTTGATCGCCAGGGACCCCACGCCGCGAGAGGGAGACGCGGAGAAAGCTCCCTGCGGAGGCGTAACTGAACCGGCTACGCGCAGACCAAGATCCAAAAAGTAGCGGCCGTTCAAGGGCGCCTCCTGGACCATCTTCTGATCCACTACCTGACCGACCGCGATGCTCGATTGCTCGAGCAACTCATGATTAGTCGGTACAGATACCATCTGGGAAACGTCTCCGACTTGAAGCTGAAAATTCTGCGTGATTCGGCGTCCCACTTCGATCCGGGAATTCTCGATAATCTGAGTTTGAAACCCGGGGGCCTTTACCTCTACGCGATAGGGCCCGACCGGTAGCGCGGCGATTTGATACCTGCCCGCATCGTCGGTCGTTGACGTGCGCGATATCCCGATTTCGCGACTGACGGCATTGATTTCAGCGCCGGCCACAACTGCGCCATTCTGATCTGTAACTTGCCCCTCTATTGAAGCAGTGGATTGGGCATGAACTGAACCGCTGACTACGAGAAAAGTGAATAAGAGCAAGTATCTTCTTGGGTTTGTGCTGTGGGAACGAAAGACACAGAAATGCCGCGCGCGAGAGGGAACCTGTTGGCGGCGGGGGCGGTGGATAAGTTGCCTCATGCCTCTCTACCAAATCCGAGTGGCAAAGTCTCGTTCGCTGGAAAACAGGAATCGAGAATAATCCCCAATCGTGGGACGACTGTGGACTTCTTTTTTGGCGACTGGCGCGTAGTCTAGCACCGAGTACGACACCGTACCAAGGCTTTTTAGTTCTACCGTACCTTTGAGTTTTCCGAGGCGAGAATTCTCAATGAAACTCGACGTCCGGCTTGACCAGCGCGGCCGGCGTAAACGCCGTCCCGAGCGTAAAAGACGCTTCTGGCGTAGAGCTTCAGCACCAGCGGATTCGGCTAATCTTAGCTAGACATCAAGGGGCTGACAACTGTCATTTTTGACAGGATCAATGGGTGGGCGCGCATCGGAGGTGATGTAACAAAAATCATCTGGTCAGCAAAAGACCAGACAAACAACATGATCTCGATGAGTATCACCATCACCAGAACCGAATACAAGGTCTGATGTCACAAAGCCAGATCTGGATATGAGTTGTTTCCATTCCTCTAATTGCGCGACGCTGGTGGAACGCTGTCGTGAACCTCGTCATAGGTCCCACCAATTCCCTGCAAGTCGCCCGATTCGGCCAGTTCCTGATCATCCAGATCCAGAAACGCTCGCTTCGACGAAGTCGCCAGCAGGGCTAATTCCTTATTCAGGATCCGCGCGCGCCGTTCAGGCAAGGTTTCCATCAGATCTTCGAGCATCGCGCGCAGGCGGCGTTGCACCTGAATGCTGTCATCGCCATACTGCCGAATTTCCGTCGTCCCCAGTTGCACAAAGTCTTCCCAGTTTGGCGTGCGATAGATTAGACGGACTTGACCATTTCGATCTGCCTCGCGTCCTTCGGCCAAAGATCGCTTGCCAATATCGCGCAAGAGATGATGAATCTGATCGATGGCCAGAACTGCCGTCGTCGGATCGTTAATGGCCGGCGACAACGCCTTACTCGCGATATCCACAATAATGCGAAACGCAAACATCGGATCTTGATCGAGGGTGCGTTCCAGTCCCACCGCGACCGAATCGCGCAAGCGCTCGTCCGAAATGCGGTCGCCGCCCTGATAAATCCTGAAAAGCGGATCGCCGTCAGCGATGAACTGGCCAACTTCCGGTACTAATTCAATAAGACAATTCGATTGTTCCGCCAGTGAAACCAATCCTTTGAGATCAAATGCGAGCACGGCTCCGTCCACCTCACTGAGCACGGTCCGCCCGGGCTCGTCGCTGACGGTCTTGATGGGGGCGGCCGCGGCGGAGTCCTTTTCGAGTCGAGATGGGTAAATGTTGCTTATGACTTCGCGACCAACCAGGGCCACTGCCCGGACCGCTGAACTGGGCCGCAATGTTTTCCCCACACCATCGATAAAGAAAACGAAAAGGGCGAGGTTGAGTAGAAAGCCATACCCCGCCAAAACGCTGGCCACGCGCGGCACCGTTTCGTCGATGCGAACCAAAACGCCGATAGAAAAGGTAAAGGTAAAGACGAACAGCGCCAGCCCCCATTTTAGGTAAGCATTGCGATAGACCATGCCAATTATCCGTGGGGTGATTTGTGCGCTGGCCATTTGCACTGTTACCAGCAGTGCCGACGCGACCAGGGCCACCAGAGTGAAAGTCGAACCCGCAATGGTGCTCATGATCGTCCGAGCGGTTTCCGGACTGATCTGTGATTGCGAACCGATAGCTTTTTCGTAGCGCGTCAGCAACGAGACCGTCACCAGAGCGAGCGGGATGCTTAAGGCAGGCAAGACCCAAAGCGAGTTGCGAAGGTACAAACGAATGCGATATCGCGTGAGCCAACTCATTGTCACGCACTCTAAGCCTGCACGCCTCGACGACTACTGTAACTTTTGACAGGGAACAGGGATTTAAGGAACCACACTCGCGCTCCGTATTCGTTGCTGCGTCGAATGCTAAGGCCGCGGCTTTGCAGGCTTTTTCAGCCCATAGCTCCTTCGAGAGCCTCAATTTTCGACCTCTGAATAAAGGGATCCGGCAATAAGAACCAGCCTGTCAATTTTGACAGTGTTGCGCCCCTGGCTTTGGTGCGAGGATAGCGCCTTGCTCGGGGTTGATGCTATCGACTCGACCAACCCTTCCGGTCTTTAAGATTGCCGGCGAGTCAGGCGTTGAAACGGTTTCAACGGGACAGCCGGAACTCGAAAATTTGAGGATCTCTACGCATAGCTTAACGGGAGTAAGGCCGAAAAATTAAGATACGCGCGCATGAGACATGTTCGCGCAAAACGGAAGAAAGGTGTGGGGTCGCAGTCGTCGGCTCTCACACCAGAATGGAGGGGGTGAAATGCATTCTTTGGCGACAAGAATGCACATAAACACACCTTCCCGGTGGGTCGAGGCGCACAAGGGGGCTAACTCGGCCCGCCGAAATTTTTTTGGGCAGCCAGTATTCCTGATTTGAGTTGCGAATGTGCGGAGCACACCAACGCATAAGTCCCCGGGGCGGCAAGCCGGGAAAAGTCTGTAGTGCTCCGTTAGCGTATTGCTGGATAGCTCATGTCCTGATCGTAAGGCATGAGTCAAGGCAAGATCTTTATCAAGAATCAGCGGTTTGAAGCCACGCGCTCAACGCCACACTCCAAACACTTCCAGAAGTTGTGAAAGACACGCTGGATAAGGGTCCATTTGGTTTCGCGCTTGCAAGAGTCGCAATAGCCTGTAGATATTTCGCCTTCTCTCACCGCACCGCCTTCCATGGCGCCATATATTATTTCGATATTCGAGGGCTTGTCTGTACGGAAACGCAAGTCCGCGAGCCTGGCTAATCTTCCTCAAACACAAATTCACGATTTGGTCTCAAGGGCTTGGTCGCGCCGGACTCGGTACACCCCAAACCGAAAGAGAGCGTTTACAATCGCGAACAGAAACGCCGCCGAAAGTCCGCACAGCAGCACACCCGAGATGGCCTCAATCGTTCCCAACAGGCGCCAGCTTTGGGGTAGCAGGACCTCCCCGTAACCAGCCGTAGTATAGGAACTCAACGAGAAGTAGAGGGACGTTTCGAAATCGTGAAACAGCCCATTCCAGCTATAAAAGGCTGCCCAGATCACCGTTTCGCTCACGTGGAGAATAATGAGCGCGGTGAAAACTATCATTAGCAGACACGCGGAGTACGGGAATCCGACTCGATCTTCAATTCTTTGCCGCTGCCGAACCAGCGCGTTGGAGATGAGAATTATTCCGGTAACGTGAATTACCAGGCAGATGCCCATAACTCCAAACGCGATCAGGAGCTCTTTTACCATTGTACGGCTGCCAGATTCCTCGATCTTCACCGTTCCAAAACACTGTCAATTTTGCTAGGTATGCGCTCTCGGACGCAGACATAAGATTCGCCCATCGCCGCTGCCAGGAACCCGATTGCCCGGTAGCCGAAAAACTAACAATCGAGCGCAAAACGTGACTAAAGGAGAGTGAGCACCAACCAGATCGTTCCGGGTCAATTGGGTCGCCGCCATCAGGAGTTAACCATGAACAATCAGCACAGTCGCACGCTTACAGTTTTGGTAATAGTCTCCCTGATCGCCACAATTTTGATCAGCACCGGATGCAACCGGAAAGATGCGTCCAAGGCCGCCGCTCCGCCGCCACCGCCGACGGTCATAGTTGAGCAGATAGAGCAAAGAACCGTCCCGATTTATAGCGAGTACGTGGGCCAGACCAAGGCCGATGACACCGTCGAATTGCGAGCTCGCGTCGAGGGGGTTCTGACGAAGGTCTCATTTAAGGAAGGCGCACCTGTGAGAAAAGGGCAGCTCTTGTTCAGCATTGACAAGCGCCCCTTCCAGGCGACCGTCCAGTCTGCTAAAGCCGCGGTCGCGAAATCCAACTCTGATTTGTCCCAGGCGCGGCAACGGACTGACGTCATCCAGGCGCAGGCACAATTGGCCGATGCCGAAGCGGTGCACAGCAAGACTCAGCAGGACCTGAACCGCCTCAGGCCGCTGGCGGCGCAAAAAGCTGTGACGGAAATTGAGCTGGATGCGGCGATAGCAGCTGAGAAATCGGCCAAAGCAAACGTCGACGCGAGGCAAGCGAACGTCACCAACCTCGAAGCATCAGTTAAGTACACCATTGAGCGAGCACAAGCTGAAGTTGAAGCAGCTAAAGCGCGTCTGATACAAGCGGAACTTGATTTGAGTTACTGCGACATCTACTCGCCCATTAGCGGCGTTATCGGCTTTCAACAAGTTGATGTGGGAAATCTGGTCGGACGGGGCGACGCGACTTTGCTGGCCACCGTCTCGTTGTCGAATCCTCTGCTGGTCGATTTCAACCTCAGCGAAGTCGAGTTCCTCAAGATTACCAACCGCGACACGGCTGGCAAACGCGCCGCGAGTGTCAAGTTTCAATTGATCCTTTCCGACGACAGCACACATCCTGAAGCCGGCAGCTTCAAGGTGGTCGATCGCATAGTCGATCCCACGACCGGAACGATGAAGGTCCAGGCAAGCTTTCCGAATCCCGGCAGCTACCTGCGGCCAGGACAGTTCGCCCGTGTACGCGTCGCGGTCTCAGAAGCAGAAAACGCTGTGCTCGTGCCTCAGCGCGCCATTCAGGAATTGCAGGGTGCCAAGACAGTCATGATTGTGGACGCGCAAAACAAGGTTCAGGTGCGGACTTTAAGGCTCGGAGACAAGGCTGAGAATTATTACATCGTGCTCGATGGCCTCAAGGCGGGTGACCGGGTGATTGTGGAAGGAATGCAAAAGGCCAGACCCGGCAGTGAAGTCAAACCAACTGCCGCTTCAGCAGCAAATAACACCGCTCAGAACAAACAAGGGAGCTGAGGGCGATGGCAAACTTTTTCATTAACCGCCCGATCGTTTCGATCGTCATTTCGGTCATGATTCTACTGATCGGCGTGGTTACCATCCGCGGCCTTTCGGTCGAACAATATCCCTTCCTGGCGCCGCCCAACATCCGGGTCACCGGAACTTATCCAGGCGCCTCGGCTGAGGCAGTTGAGCAGTCGGTAGCGGTCCCGATCGAACAGGAAGTCAACGGCGTCGACCGCATGATTTACATGAAGTCGTCGAACACCAGCGACGGCCGCATGCTGCTCGACGTCAACTTTGAAGTTGGAACCGACCAGGACACAGCGAACGTCCTTACCCAAAATCGCGTCTCCACCGCCGAAAGTCGTTTGCCGGCTGAAGTCAACCAACAAGGTGTCACCGTCAAGAAGCAAAGTCCCAGCATCCTGATGTTGATTTCTCTCTATTCGCCAAAAGACTCGTACGACGCAAATTTTTTGATCAATTACTGCGGCATAAATCTGCGCGATCAGATACTCCGTATCCCCGGAATCGCCCAGGTCGATCTGTTCGGCGGCACAGATTACGGCATGCGCGTATGGTTCAAGCCCGACATGATGGCCAAGCTGGGCCTGGTTCCGTCCGACGTTATTAACGCCATCAAAGAACAGAACATCCAGGCGCCGGCGGGCAAAATCGGTGGCGCGCCTTCGCCGAAAGATCAGGAGATGACTGAGACCCTCAACGCTCCGGGTCGCCTGGTCACGCCTGAAGAGTTCGAGCAGATCATCGTCCGGCAAACCGCGACGGGCGCGGTGGTTCGGGTCAAAGACATCGGCCGCGTCGAGCTGGGGTCTCAGGATTACAACGCGTTCGGCCGCCTCAACGGTAAGCCGGCCGGCGCCATGGCGATCTATCTTTTGCCTGGCGCGAACCAATTGAAAGCGGCAGAGACGATCTACGAAACGATGCTCCATTCCAAGTCCCTATTTCCACCGGATATGGATTACAAGATCGTTTATGACACCACTCCAGCAGTCGAAGCCTCAATCCACGAGATTTTGAAGACTTTCGTTGAAGCACTAATCCTGGTTGTCCTGGTGGTCTACATCTTCCTGCAAAATATCAGGGCGACGTTTATTCCGATCCTGACGATCCCGGTATCGCTGGTCGGCACCTTCATCTTCTTTCCCATACTGGGCTTTTCCATCAACACGCTTTCAATGTTTGGTTTGGTGCTGGCCATCGGCATAGTAGTTGACGACGCCATCGTTGTGGTTGAGGCCGTAATCCATCACCTCGAACACGGCATGAGTCCGAAAGAGGCCACGATTCAGGCCATGAAGGAAGTTTCGGCCCCGGTCATCGGCATCGCCCTGATCCTGTCAGCGGTGTTCGTTCCGGTAGCCCTTCTGGCTGGACTGGTTGGCAGCATGTACAAGCAGTTTGCGTTGACGATTGCTATCTCGGTGCTGCTCTCAGCGTTCAATGCCTTGACTCTGACACCGGCGCTCTGCGCGCTGATGCTCAAACCCCCGAAACCGACGCGCGGGCCGCTGGGTGTTTTCTTTCGCTGGTTCAACAAAGCGTTCGAGTGGGTTACGAACGGCTATGTAGCCGGTTCCCGGATCCTCGTACGGAAAGGAATTATCACGATCGCAATCGTCGGCGCAGTCATTCTGGGCGCGTTGTTTTTCGCCCGGCGGATTCCCGCGGGATTCATCCCCGACGAAGACCAGGGCATCATGGGCGTCAATGTCCAACTGCCGCCCGGAGCTTCACTCGAGCGAACGAGCGAGGTGCTCAAGCAGGTCGAACAGATTCTGAGCAAGACCGAAGGCATCGAGTCCTATCAGACGATCGGCGGATTTGGCGTTGTCACCAACACTTTCCAATCCAACTACGGAACGCTGTTCGCACGCCTGAAACCATGGGAAGAGCGTCACAAGGAATCTGAAAAAGTAAAAGGGATCATGGCTGAATTGCAAAAGCATTTCGCGACCATCCCCGAAGCTGTGATTTTCCCCTTTAACATCCCCACGCTTTCCGGATTCGGCGCGGCTTCCGGCTTCAACTTTCTGATTCAGGATCGCAGCGGCACGATGACGGTGGACCAGTTGGGTGACCAATCGCGAAAGTTTATCACCGCGGCGCGGCAACGCCCCGAACTCGGTAACATCTTTACTTCGTTCGATCCGAACTATCCGCAGGTGAAGGTTGATCTCGATCGCGAAAAGGCCCGCACCCTGGGCGTACCTGTTAATGAGGTCTTTCAGGCGATGTCGGCCGCGATGGGTGGCGCTTTCGTCAACGACTTCAACCGCTTTGGCAAGCTCTATCGAGTGTATGTCCAGGCGCAACCCGAAAGCCGGCTTAAATCGGAAGATATCGGGCACATCTATGTCCGCTCAAGCACCACAAACCAGATGATTCCTCTGTCTACTTTGGTTACTGTCAAAGATATCGCCGGCACAGAAATCACTACTCGCTTCAATCTGCTCCGCTCAGTCGAACTAACCGGTGCTCCGGCGAAGGGCTACACGTCGGGCGAGGCGATGGCGGCACTCGAGGCAGTCTTTGCCGAAACCATGCCCAAGGAGATGAGTTTTGCCTATTCCCAATTGTCCTATCAGCAAAAGATTGCGCCGGCGCCCGGTCCGACATTCATCGCGGCGATATTCGTAGTCTTTCTGTTACTCGCCGCGATGTACGAGAGCTGGCGTCTGCCCTGGGCCGTCTTGCTCGGCTCGCCCCTGGTCGCCCTGGGAGCGCTGTTTGGTGTCTGGTTGTTCGGCTACGACAACAACGTCTACGTGCAGATTGGTCTCGTCATGCTGATCGGTCTGGCGGCGAAGAATGCGATTCTGATCGTCGAGTTTGCGAAAGCGAAGCATGAGCAGGACGGCTTGTCGCTCGAAGATGCGGCGCTGACTTCAGCCCGGTTGCGTTTCCGGCCGATTCTGATGACAGCCTTTGCCTTTATCCTTGGGGTCATACCGTTGATGAAAGCCAGCGGCGCCGGCGCCGGCGCGCAAAACGTCATGGGCACGGGCGTGTTCTTCGGAATGCTGGTGGCGACCTTTCTGGGAGTTTTCATCATTCCCGGCAACTACACTTTTATAGAATCACTGGGCCGGAAGCGAAAGAAGGTCGAGGGTCCACCACCGGCACCGGTCCCGCCGGGAATTGATCATGGTACTCCGCTACCAGCTGAAGCAGGAGGTGGCCACTAATGAAACGGATCACTACCTTCGTGCTGATTGTCAGCCTCGCGCAAACCCTCGCGTTCGGCCAAAAGAAAGATCAAGTGCCGAAGGTCACAGCGCCGCCCGTCTACCGCGGAGTTGAGGATCCGAATGCGCCGCCCGATCCACAGAACCTTGCGGACACCAAGTGGTTCGATGTTTTTAGGGATGCCCGGCTGCAGGAATTGGTACGCGAGGCTTTGATCTATAACTATGATCTTCGCGAAGCGGTAGCCCGCGTCGATCTGGCGCGCGCCAGCCTGGGATTGACACGTTCGGAACAGTACCCGCAACTCTACGCCGGCGCTGACCTGACAACTGTAGGCCGTTCCCGGGATGGCGAAGTGGAATTGCCTAAGCCGACAAGTAAGGGGCGCACGTTCGGCAGCGTCTTCCTCAACCTGCTCAGTTTTGAATTGGATATCTGGGGCCGCTTGCGGAAACAGACGCAGGCGGCGCGCGCCGATCTGCTGGCTTCGGAAGAAGCGCGCAAGGCCGTGCTAACGACTATTGTGAGTGACGTAAGCGGGTCGTACTTTGTCCTGCGCGAGCTCGACTTTGAACTCGAGATTGCCAGGAGCACCCTGACCTCGCGTCAGGAATCTTTGCGCATCATCAAGTTAAGAGAAGAGCGTGGCGTCTCGAACATGTTGGAGGTGCGTCAGGGCGAGGAGCTTGTTTACGAGGCCACCGAGGTCATACCCGCGCTGCAGCGAGGGATTGAGCAACAGGAGAACTTTCTCAGCGTGCTGATCGGCAAAAATCCCGGACCGATAGTCCGGGGGCTCAGTCTGACCGAAGAGGTGTTGCCGCCGGCCGTGCCACCGGGCTTGCCTTCTGACCTGCTGGTGCGGCGACCCGATATTCGCGCCAGAGAGCAGAGTCTGATTGCTGCCGGCGCGCGTATTGAAGTGGCCCGAAAGGCATACTTCCCGCGCATCTCGCTTTCCGGGATCCTGGGATTCGAGAGTACTTCGCTGACGGCTCTCTTCTCGGGCTCTCAGGCAATCTGGGGACTCATTCCGGAGCTGTCGCAGCCGATCTTCACTGCCGGCCGGCTCAAATCAAATGTACGCTTTACCCAGGCGCAGAGAGATCTGCTGTTGGTTGATTACGAGCGGACCATTCAGAACGCCTTTCGCGAAGTTTCCAATTCGCTGATTGCTTATCGCAAGACAAGAGAAGTTCGCGCCCAGCGCGAGCTGCTGGTCGAAACCTTAAAAGATCGCGCGCGGCTGGCTTACCTGCGCTACAACGGGGGCGTTTCGAATCTGCTTGAAGCCCTCGATGCGGATCGCAATTTGTTCGACGCAGAGTTGAGCCTGGCCCAGGTGCGTCGCGATGAGTTGCTGACCGTCGTTCAGCTCTACAAATCGCTCGGCGGTGGCTGGCAGCAGTAAGCCTGCAAAACCTGCGAAGCATCACGTCGCGTTAGCGACGATTGAGTGAATGTTTAAAACGTCACTACGCGACGAGGTCTTTTGTACTCAGGAGATCCCGGCCATCAAAGGGCATTCATATAGTTGACTCGCCTCAGCGCAAACCGAAGGGTTGCCAGAAAGTAGCCGGTGGTCGGAGTCCGCGGAGACCACCGGAAAAGTCATTAGTCATGACCGCACCCCGAAGGAGTCTGTCGGAAAAAGGATTTTCTCTGTGTAACTCTGTGGAATCTCCGTGCCTCTGTGGTGAAATTACTCAGAGAAATCAACCACAGAGGCACCGAGATCGCACAGAGAACCACAGAGTTTGGTT